>Ga0209201_1000184_pt1 | contig 97272 bp, 89 predicted proteins | sample AD_UKC055_MetaG_FD_184411 | JGI IMG/M metagenome (GOLD analysis project Ga0209201, IMG submission 184411) | Active sludge microbial communities of municipal wastewater-treating anaerobic digesters from USA - AD_UKC055_MetaG (SPAdes) (version 2) | ecosystem: Engineered > Bioreactor > Anaerobic >...
CGTCCACGGTGGGGCCAACCCTAACGCTACCTGAAGAAGTTCCGTGTCTCTCATGAAACAACGCTCTATCACTGACACGGACCGACTTCAAGAACTTACCCACTCGGAATAGCGAGGAACCGGTAAGAAGGTTGGAGAAGCAAACGGCATGCAATGGTCCTCCGGTTCATCCCACCTTCTCACGTTCTCACCCTCTCTCCTTCCGAACAGGTTGAGACCAGGATGATCCCCCACTCCAGGCCCTTCATCGACGACGAGGACGCACGGGAAGTGCAGCGCGTGCTGCTCTCGGGGCAGATCGCCCAGGACGGGGAAGTGGCGCGCTTCGAGAGCCGCATGGCTTCCTACGTCGGTGTCCGGGGCGCCGCGGCCGTCAGCTCCGGCTCGTCGGCGCTGCACCTGGCCCTGCTGGCCCTCGGCGTGGGCCCGGGCGACGAGGTCCTCGTGCCTAGCTACGTCTGTCCGGCCGTGGTCAACGCCGTCCTGCACACGGGGGCCGCCCCCGTGGTGGCCGACATCGAACCCGCGACATTCAACCTCTCGGCCGGCGACGCGCGGCGGCGGATCACCCCGAGGACCCGGGCCCTCATCGTTGCCCACATGTTCGGGGTCCCGGCCGACCTCGATGCCCTGGGGTCGCTGGGCGTGCCCGTCGTGGAGGATCTGGCCATGTCGCTGGGGAGCCGGTGGAGGGGGAAGCGCACGGGATGCTTCGGGTCGCTTGCCGTGTGCTCTTTCTACGCGACGAAGATGATGGCCACGGGAGAGGGCGGCATGGTGCTGGGCGGCGACGAGGCCCTTGTCGACGCGGTCCGCGACCTGCGCGCCATGGACGAAAAGGAAGACTTCCGCGTCCGTTTCAACTGCAAGATGACGGACCTGCAGGCGGCCCTCGGGCTGAGCCAGCTGCGCAAGCTCGCCGGCTTCATCGCCCGGCGGCGGGAGATCGCCGATCTCTACGGAGAGGAGCTGCGGCGGCTGGGACTGCCTTCGCCCCAGGCGCCGGCCGAGTGCGAACCCGTCTGGTACCGCTACGTGCTGATGCTCGACGGCGACGCGGGGCCCTTCATCGAGGAGATGCGCCGCCGCGGCGTGGAGTGCCGCAGGCCCGTCTACAAACCCCTGCACCGCTACCTGGGCCTCTCCGGGTACGAGGCGTCGGAGGAGGCCTGGCGCAGGGCCGTCTCGGTGCCCCTCTACCCGGCCCTCAACGCCGCCGAGATCGAGACCGTCGTGAAGGCGCTGCGCCTGGTGCTGCCGAGGCACTGCACGGACCGCGGGCAGGAAAGACGGACTCTGGGGCAGGCAAACCGCGCATGCTGACCGCGCCTTTCAAGCAGAACCTCCCGCGGCGGATCTTCTGGTTCGTGACGGCGGCCGTGTCTTGCCTGCTCGTCATCCCGCAGTTCAGCGGGTACTTCTTCGAGATCGGCAAGCGCTGGCTCTACGTCCTGCTGCTGTCGTGCTGTCTCGCGGGGACGCTCACGCCGTTCATCATGTGGGTCGCCACGCGGCTCGACATCGTGGACGTCCCCGGGGGGCGGAAGATCCACGAGCGCAACACGCCGCTGCTGGGCGGGCTGGCGATCATCCTGGCCTTCAACGCTGCGCTGTTCGCCAACATGATCCTCGACCACCAGATGCTCGTCGTGCTCGCCGGGGGCATCATCGTGGCGATCGTCAGCGTCATCGACGACTGGCGCGACATCCCGGCCCGCTGGAAGCTCCTCGTCCAGCTGCTGGTCGTGGCGGTCATGATCCGGGAGGGGATCCTCCTCGACCTGTTCCCCAACGAGACGGCCTGGGGGTTTGCGCTGGACTCGTGTCTGACGGTGATGTGGATCGTGGGGATCACCAACTCCATGAACTTCATCGACGGGATGGACGGGCTGGCCGCCGGGGTGGCGGCCATCATCTCCCTGTTCCTCGGGATCGTGGCCTACCAGACGGGGCAGCCCACCATGGGGTGGATCGCCATCGCCATGCTGGGCAGCTGCATGGGGTTTCTGCCCTACAACTTCAACATGAAGCGCGATGCGGGCATCTTCCTCGGGGACACGGGGAGCACCTTCGTGGGCTTCGTCCTGGCGGCGATCGCCGTGAAGGGGGAGTGGGCCGTCACGGACAACGAGATCGTCTCCTTCTCGGCGCCCGTGCTCATCTTTTGGGTCCTCATCTTCGACATGACCTACATCACCGTGGAGCGGATCCTGACGGGCAAGGTCCGCAGCTTCCGCGAGTGGATCGACTACGTCGGCAAGGACCACCTGCATCACCGGCTCCACGAGCTGCTCGGGGACAAGCGCAGGGTCGTCCTCTTCATCTACACCCTGTCCGCCACCCTGGGGATCAGCGCCATCGCCCTGCGCAACGCCCGCACGATAGACAGCATCCTGCTGGTGGGCCAGGCCTTCCTGATCACCGTGATCATCTCGATCATCGAGTACGCGGGCAGACGGCACCACTGACGGCGGGCGGACGGACCGGCGACCGAGGGCAGCGGGGTCGCAAAGTGAGGTTGGATGGAAGCCTTCATGCCGTTCCGGCAAGGCACGGAACTTGCGAGATGATGCAGGGAAAACAGGCAAGGAGTTCTGCATGAACGTGCTCGTCACCGGCGTCCCGGGCTGGCTGGGAACCCGTTTTCTGGAGATCCTCGTTCACGGCTTCGAGGAAGGGCAGGGCCCCGCCCTGCCGTGGGACCGCATCCGTTGTGTCGTGGAGCCCGGGGCGGAGACCCGCGAAATCGAGGAACTCTCGCCGAGGATCGAGATCGCCCGGGCCGACATCACCCAAAACGCCCTGCACCGGGTCTGTGAAGGGATGGACGTGCTTTTCCACATCGCGGGAATCATCCATCCGCCGATCTTCCATGTCCGGCGCGTCTACGACATCAACACCCGGGGGACGCGGCACCTGCTGCACGCCGCCGCGGACTGCGGCGTGCGGCGGTTCGTCTACGTGAGCTCCAACTCGCCGGCGGGCCTGAATCCCTCCGCCCACGAGCCGTTCACGGAGGAGTCGCCCTACCGTCCCTACATGCATTACGGTCTGAGCAAGTATTACGCGGAACTGGAGGTGCGGGCATTCCATGACGCGGGGCGGATCGAGACGGTCATCCTGCGGCCCTGCTGGTTCTATGGTCCCTGCCAGCCGGCGCGCCAGACCCGTTTCTTCAAGATGATCGGCAGCGGGAAGCCCATCGTGTTCGGCAGCGGGCAGAACCTCCGCTCCATGTCCTACGTGGACAACACGTGCCAAGCCCTCATCCTGGCCGCACGGTCGGAGAAGGCGGCGGGGAACCTGTACTGGATCGCCGACCGTCGGCCCTACTCCATGCTGGAGATCTACGAGACCGTCGCCGACCTGTTGGGAGTCAGCCTGAAGCCGCGGTTCGTTCCCGGGGCGCTATCCGATTTGTGCGGGTGGACCGACAAGCGCCTGCAGTCGGTGGGCCTCTACGAGATGAATATCCATGTCGCCGGCGAGATGAACAAGAACATCGCCTGCCGCGTAGACAAGGCGCGGGCCGAGTTGGGATACGCGCCCACGATCGAACTGCGGGAGGGGATGCGGCGATCCATTGCATGGTGCAGAAGCAAGGGACTGTTGGAATGATCCCCCGCACGCTGACCCTGTCGAACGGCGTCGTCTCCCATGTGGTCGTCTCCATGCGGCCCCATCATTGGGTGAAGAACGGCTTCATCTTTGCCCCTCTGATCTTCAGCAAGAAGCTCATGGCGCTCCAGGCCAACCTGGACCTCCTTGCCGGGTTCTTTCTGTTTTGCCTGGTGTCCGGCAGCGTCTACATCCTGAATGACGTACTGGACCGAGCCGCCGACAGCCGCAACCCCGTCAAGCGGCACCGCCCCATCCCGGCGGGGAAACTCTCGGCCTCCAGGGCCCTTGCCGCCGCGGCCGCCGTTGCCTCTCCCTGTGTTCTCCTGGGATTCTTCCTGTCCCGGGAATTCGGCATCGTCCTGTGCGTCTACATCCTGATCAACATCGCCTACTCGTCCTGGCTCAAGCACGTGGTCATCATCGATGTCTTCGTCATCGCACTGGGGTTTTTCCTGCGGATCCTCGCGGGGATCGTCCTCGTCCGGGCCGAGACGTCCGAGTGGGTCTATGTGGCCGCGATCTTTCTGACCCTCTTCCTCGGATTCGGGAAGCGCCGGGCGGAGCTGCTCACCGCGCAGAGCGGGGAACCGTCACAGAAGCGAAGAGTGCTCGACGAGTACAACGCGCCCTTCCTCGACAGCCTTCTCATCCTCACCGCGACGGGTGTGATCATCTCCTACATGCTCTACACCGTTTCGGATTACGCCTATGCGAAGTTCGGGACCAAGGGCCTGCTGGTTTCTTCCATCTTCGTGCTCTACGGCCTCCTGCGGTATTACTATCTGCTTTATGTCCGAAAGCTCGGTGACTCGCCCGCGGAGGTCATCCTGACGGACGTCCCGCTGCTCGTCAGCGTCATCCTCTGGGCCCTTTCGTCATCGTTGATCATCTACCGGTGAGGGAGGGGAAGGGACACGAGCCGTCGACGCGGCCGGTGTGAACGTCTCAGGAGATCGGAAAGCCCCATGAATCTGATCACGGGAGGGGCCGGGTTTATCGGCATCCACATCGCGAGGCAGTTGCTGGCGCGCGGCGAGGCCGTTCGCATCGTCGATCTTGCGGCCCCGGCCGGCGAACCGCCGCAGGGGCGATGGGAATTCGTCCGGGCCGATGTCCGGGACCGGGATCGCGTGATCGAGGCCTGCCGGGGGGTCCGGAGGATCTTTCACATCGCGGCCCTCGTCCCCATCTCGAAAGCGGGCCGTGCATTCTGGGACGTCAACGTCGGCGGAACGCGGAACGTCCTGGACGGGGCCATGCGGCACGGGGTTCGGAAAGTCCTCCACATGTCCTCGTCCGCCGTCCTGGGGGTCCGGCGGCCCAGTCCTCTCGACGAGACCGCCCCGCTGGACCCGATCGGCCTCTACGCCCGGTCCAAGGCCGACGGCGAATCCCTGTGCCTCGACTACCGGCGAAGGGGGCTGGACATTTCCATCGTCCGCCCGCGCACGGTCGTCGGTCCCGGCCGCCTGGGAATCTTCTCGATCCTGTTCGACTGGATTCGGGCCGGAAAGACCCTCTACATCATCGGGCCCGGCGCGAACCGGATCCAGTTCGTCGAGGTCTCGGAACTGGCCGATGCCTGCATCCGGATGACCGAGAGGACGTCGAACGAGATCTTCCACATCGGGACGGACCGCTTCGGGACGCTCCGCGAGGATCTGCAGGCGCTCATCACGCATGCGGGGTCCCCTTCGCGGATCCGGTCGGTGCCGGCCGCGCTGGCGGTGCCCCTGCTGAGGGGCCTGGACGCGCTGCGCCTGTCGCCGCTGGCCGATTGGCACTATTACACGTATCACAAGGATTTCTTTTTCGACGTCGACAAGGCGCGGGCGCTGCTGGACTGGCACCCGCGCCTCAGCAACGCCGATGCCCTTTCGGCGTCATACGACTGGTACGTCGCCAATCTGGATACCGCGCGCCGGCAGATCGGCACGACGCACCGGACATGGCTCAGGCAGGGGATTCTCCGCCTGCTGCGCGGCGTATCGTGATGGGGAGGCAGCGGCTGCATGCTCTACTGGTATGAATACGCGGGTCCGCCGCTGTCCCTGCTGCTTTACCCGGAGTGGTTCCCGTCCTGGAAGGTCGGTGCCCTGATCCTGCTGTTCTCGACGATCCCGGCGTCTTGCCTCCTGGCGTCGGGGGGGCGCCTCGGCGAAGTGCCGAGAAACCGGCTTGCCCTGGCCGTCGCGGGCGTCGCCTACCTGGGGACCTACATCGCGACCCGGTTCTACCTCGACGAGGTGTTCGTCAATCTCGAGCACGCCTACAACCTCCACCATCACGGCCTGTTTTCGTTCAGTCCGGTCCGTCCGGTCGCCGGGACCGTCGAATTCGCCTACTACCTCCTGCTGGCGCCCTTCGGGTTCAGCCGCCTGTCGCTGCTCTACGCGGATTTCGCGCTGGGGCTCGTGATCGGGGGCATGCACCTGGTGCTGATGGACCGGTGCCTGACGGGACGGGATTACCGCTTGCGGCTTGCTTTGCTGCTGCTGTTCGCCGCAAACCCCTCGCTCGTGAAGATCTTCTCCAACGGATTCGGCGGCGGCCTCCTGTCGCTCGTGTTCTTCTACAGCCTGTGCTGCCACCTGGAAGGGCGGAGGGACCGGGCCCTGTGGGCTGCAGCCGTCATGCCGCTCATCCGGCCGGATGCGATCCTGTACAGCGCGTCGGTCTTTCTCGTGTCCTGGGCACACGACCGGGTCGTGCCGATGCGGCAGATCGCCGCGGCGCTGGGCGCCCTGCTGCTCTACGGCGGCCTGTGCCGTGTCTTTTACGGGGTCTGGGTGCCGAACCCCATCGTCTTCAAGTCCTTTCGGCTCTGCCTGATGCCGCTCCTGGGCACCAAGGAACTGTGGTTGATGGGACTGTTCTTCGCGAAGCCCCAGCAGGCCGTCTTTGCGCTGGTCGTCGCCTACGCCCTTTTCGTCCGCGGCTTCGACGAGAAGAAGATCCGGTGGCATTTTCTGATGATGGTCGGCCTCTTCGTGTTCTACACGGCCACGGCCTACAACCCGATCGGGGACGGGCGGTACTATGTCGGCTTCGAGCTGATGCTCGCGGTTTTCGCCCTGCTCTTCCTCGACCGCCGGGGAATTCCCCTCGGGGTGGCGCGGCACTCGGTTCCCGCCGGGTGGGGCCTGCGGACGGCGCTCCGCGCCTCGCTGTGCCTGGCCGTCGTTCCGGCGCTCGGGGTTGCGGCGCTGCTCAGCGACCAGTCCCGCCTGTCCGGTGAGCCCGCACCGCCGTACACGGCGGGCGGGCAGATCGTCGACCGGATCCTGCCCGCCTCGTGGCGGGTGGCCACGACGGAACTCAACGCCTTCGGGTACATGAACGACCGGGAGATCGTGGACCTCTGGGGGTACGTGAACCCGGCGATCGCCCATAGCGATCTCTTTTTGCGAGGCGCCCGGATCCGGGTCAACCCGGAAATCCTTCTGCGCGAGCGGCCCGAGGTGTTCTGGTACCGAACCTTCGAGAAAGCGAAGGCCCCGGACCGTCTTCGGTTCGAGGACGACCCGGAGCGGGCCTTCCATTTCGCTCCGAACCTCGGCCGGGAGTACAACCAGGTGGGTCATCCCGTAGATGTGGTGCGCGACTACGACATTCTCATCCTCACGACGGATCCCTGGGTCACCGTGCTGTTCGTCCGCAACGATCTCACGCGGGAGCTCTTGTCCCGTATCGGTGACAGCGGATATCGCATCCGGCAGGAGCGGAGGATCGACATGGAGAGGCTGAAGGCCTGGTTCGAATCCCGCCCGGTGGCGCTCTTTCGGTGCGGCGGGTCCTAGGATGTCCCTTCGGCGAATATTTCGGTTTCCCGGCTGAATCTCTTCCGTTCCTGTGCTTTAAAGGCACCGGCTCCCGCCTCGTTTCCGCAACGAGCCTCGCTCGGAACTCAGAGCCCCCGGTGCGCGCCATCGACCCGAAGGGATCCCGGAGCATGAGCCGCGTCGCCTGCCGCTGCGGCAAGAAACCGCTGAAGACGCTCCCGTCGGAGTCGAACGACGTCCCCCAAGGTCGTCACCGGCGGCAGGCGTGTCCGCGTCCTGATCGAAACGGATCAGGTGAACGCCTTCGTGCGGCTGACGATGTTCGATGTCCGGGAAGCGGAAGAACAGGCTGAAGGTTAAAGGACAAAGGCTAAAGGACAATATAAAAGGATCGGGGAAACGGCTTCCTTGGTCCTTTCCTTTTTCCCTTTCGCCTTTACCCTTGGACCTTTACTTTTCCGTCACGATCTTCGAGAAGTCCGCCACCCGGTGGAAGAGCTTCGCCACGGCCTCGAGCAGCGAGAGGCGGTTGAACCTCACCCGCTCGTCCTTGGCCATGACGAGGACGGCCTCGAAGAAGTCGTCCACGGGCTTGCGCAGGCGGACCATCTCGAGCAGGGCCTCCCGGTAGTCGCCGGCCTCGATGAGGGCCTCGGCCTTCTTCCGGATTTCGGTGTAGGCGCTGTAGAGGGCCCCCTCGGCCTCGTTCTCGAAGAGCGCGGCATCGACGCGGCCGTCCCTGAAGTCCTTGAGGATGTTGCTGACCCGCTTGAAGGCCACGGCCAGGGGCTCGAAGTCGGGGTCGCCCTTGGTGGCCTCGACGGCCTCGATCTTGTTGATCGCCTGCACGAGGTCCGTGAGACCCGTGGCCAGCACGGCCTCCACGACGTCGTAGGGGCGCCCCTGGGAGACGAGCTGGTTGGAGAAGCGGCCCTTGAAGAATTCCAGGACGTCGCGCTTCGTCTCCTCGGCCGGTCGCTTGAGCTTCTTCGCGAGGATGGCGAGGCTGCGGTCGATGAGTTCGGGCAGATCGATGGGCCAGCCCTTGTCGAGGATGATGTTGATGATGCCCAGGGCCTGCCGGCGCAGGGCGTAGGGGTCGGCCGTGCCCGTGGGGATCACGTTGATCCCGAAGAAGCCCACGATCGTGTCCGTCTTGTCGGCGATGCTGACGATGGCGCCTTCCTCGGTCCGCGGCAGGTCGCCGCCGCCCGACGTGGGCAGGTAGTGCTCGTAGACGGCCTGCGCGACCACGGGGTTTTCCCCCTGGATCAGGGCGTACTCGCGCCCCATCGTCCCCTGGAGCTCGGGGAACTCGTAGACCATCTTCGTCTCCAGGTCGGCCTTGGCGAGAAGCGCCGTCCGGTCCACCGTGTCCTTCAGGGCCGGGTTGACCCTGTCGGCGATCCAGGCCGCCAGCTCCCGGAACTGCATGACCTTGTCATACGATGTGCCGAGGGCCGAGTGGAAGACGACCTTCCTCAGCGCCTCGAAGTGCGTCATCAGGGGGGTCTTCTGGTCCTCCTCGAAGAAGAACTTCGCGTCGGCCAGGCGCGCCCGGATCACCTTCTCGTTGCCGCGGGCCACGACGGAGGGGTCCTTCGCCACGGTGTTGTTGATCGTCACGAAGTGGGCCATGAGGCCGCCCGAGGCGTCGACGACGGGGAAGTACTTCTGGTGCGAGATCATCGTCGTGGTCAGGACGTCCTTGGGGAGCTTCAGGTAGTCCGGCTCGAAGTTGCCCAGCACCGCCGAGGGGTACTCGACGAGGAAGGAGACCTCGCCGATGAGGTCCTCGTTTTCGAGGATCTTTCCCCCTGCGGACGCCGCGGCCTTCCGGGCCTCCTCGAGGAGGATCCGGCGCCGCTCCTCGGGGTCGACGAGCACGAAGCGCCTGCGCGTCTTGGCGAGGTAGTCCTTGAATCCCTTCACCCTGAAGGGCCGGGGGCTCATGAATCGGTGCCCGCGGGAGGTGTCGCCGCTTGCGATGTTCTCGATCTTGAAGGGGATCACCTCGCCGCCGAAGAGGGCCACGATCCAGTGGATGGGACGGGCGAAGCGGATCTCGAGGTTCATCCAGCGCATGGACTTCTTGAAGGGGATCGAGAGGATGAACCGGGGAAGCAGCGTCGGGAGCAGCTCGGCCGTCAGCCCGCCTTCGAGCTTCTTGCGCGAGCCGATGTACTCGCCCTTGTCCGTCGAGATGATCTCGACCTCCGAGATGTCGATGCCCTGTCCCTTCGCGAAGCCGAGGGCCGCCTTCGTGGGGTTGCCCTGCTCGTCGTAGGCGACCTTCTTGGCGGGCCCGAGCTTCTCGATGAGTTGGTCCTCCTGCCGCTCGGCGACGCCGGCCACGCACAGCGCGAGCCTGCGGGGGGTGGCCATGGCCTTCACCGCGCCGTGCCGGATCCGGTTCGCGGCGAATTCCTTCCGGATCATCTCCTCCATGTCCGCGATCGCCTTCGGCAGGAAGGCCGCGGGGATCTCCTCCGTCCCGATCTCGAGAAACAGCTCCTTCGCCATTGAGAATCTCCGATGTTCAGGCACCGGGCGCCGGGATCAGTGGAAGAGGGTGCGCCTTCCTCGCGACCCGACGCCTATTGCGTTACGCCTGTTTGTTAACTCTTCTTTCTTTATGCCCTTACGCACTGAGCCTTACGGCTCATGCCTGCCTTTTGAACTTCCCCATCAGCGGGAAGCCCATCTGCTCGCGCTGCCTGACGTAGCCCTCGGCGCTCAGCCGCGCGAGGTTGCGGACGCGGCCGATGTACGTGGTCCGCTCGGCGACGCTGATGGCCCCCCGGGCGTCGAGCAGGTTGAAGGTGTGGGAGCACTTCAGGCAGCAGTCGTAGGTGGGGAGCACCCGCCCCCGCTCGGCCATCCGGATCCCCTCGGCCTCGTACATGTCGAAGATCTTCCGGAGCATCTCCACGTCGGCTTCCTCGAAATTGTAGTGCGACCACTCCACCTCGCCCTGGTGGTGGACGTCGCCGTACTTGATCCCGTGGGCCCACTCGAGATCGTAGACGTTGTCGATGCCCTGGAGGTACATGGCGATGCGCTCGATCCCGTAGGTGATCTCGGCGCAGACGGGGTTGAGGTCGATGCCGCCCACCTGCTGGAAGTAGGTGAACTGGGTGATCTCCATCCCGTCGAGCCAGACCTCCCAGCCCAGGCCCCAGGCGCCCACCGTGGGGGACTCCCAGTCGTCCTCGACGAAGCGGATGTCGTGCTCCAGGGGGTTGATGCCGAAGCTCCTGAGCGAGTCCAGGTAGAGGTCCTGGATGTTCATCGGCGAGGGCTTCATGATGACCTGGTACTGGTAGTAGTGCTGGAGCCGGTTGGGGTTCTCCCCGTAGCGGCCGTCGGTGGGGCGCCGCGAGGGCTCCACGTAGGCCACGTTCCAGGGCTCGGGGCCCAGGGAACGGAGAAACGTTGCCGGGTTGAAGGTGCCGGCGCCGACCTCGAGGTCGTAGGGCTGCTGCAGGATGCAGCCCTTGCCGGCCCAGTACTTGTCCAGGGCAAGAACCAATTCCTGAAAGGTCACGTCCGTTACCTCCCGCTGTGCGGCCCTGCGGGCCGCCGGTTGATCGAAGACGGGCCCCGTCGCGTAAAACGCCTGTTAAAACGGGGATGTGTCGAGCGCGACAAGTAGCATTTCGAGGGGGGCCTGTCAATAGAAAAGGCGAAGTTATGAAGCGATGAGGTTAGGAAGCTCGGACGCGCTGCCGACCGGAAGCATGCTCCCGGCTCTTACAAACTTTGCAACTTCCCAACTTCTCTAAACACCGTAGCGCTTCCGGATCTCCGCCAGCACGCTCACGGACCTGAGCTCCCGGCCCGTGAGGTGGCGGATGAAGCAGCCGAGCACCTCCCGGCCTTCCCGGGCCATGGGGCCCGACAGGGCGATCCGGGGCATCCTCTCGAAGTCGATGTCCCGGCCCATCAGCAGCGTCCGCAGGGTGCCGGCCGAGACGGGGATGAAATCGGGGCCGCTCACGGCGCAGCGCGGGCAGCGGATGCCGCCCTCGCGGCAGTCGAACAGGGGCGAGGCGATGTCCTCCAGGGGCATCCCGCAGGTGACGCAGCGGTCCAGCACGGGCTCGAATCCCGCCGCCTTCAGGAGGCGCAGCTCGAAGAACCGCTCCGCCGTCTCCGTCATCCGGCCGGCATCGATGAAGCCGAGAAAATCCGCGAGAAGGTCGAAGAGCGGGAGGTTTTTCTTTCCCTCCGCGGAGAAGTGCTCGGCCAGCTCCGCCACGCAGGCCGCCGTGAGGGTCCGGTCGAGGTCCTCCCGGATGCCGGCGAAATGGCGGATGACGTCGGAGCCCTCGATGAGGGCGAGCCCGCCGCGCCCCCTCCGGGAGAACTGCAGGGTGGTCAGCGAGAAGGGCTCCAGGGCGTTGGCGAAGCGTTTCCGGCTGCGCCTTGCCCCCTTGGCGATGCCCTTGAGCTTGCCGAACTCGTCGGTGAGGAAGGTGAGGATGCGGTCCGACTCGCCGTAGTCGAGCGAGCGCAGAACGATGGCCTTCGTTTTTTGAGAAGTCTTCATGGGGGCGACCGGTGACGGGTGACGGGTGAAAGGGAAGGGGATTTTCCTCTACCCTTTACCCGCGGCCCTCCACCCTACAAGTCATTGTACTTGATCTCCCCGCCGACGATGGTGAGGACGGCCTTCGCGGGGAGCTTCCAGCCGTCGAAGGGGGTGTTGCGGCTCCTGGAGCGGAACGTCCGGGCGTCCACCGTCCAGGCCCTCTTCGGGTCGATGACGGTCACGTCGGCATCGGCGCCCTTCTTCAGCGTCCCCCCGGGGATCCGCAGGATGCGGGCGGGATGCACCGTCATCCGGGCGATGAGCTCCGAGGGGGTCAGCACGCCTTCCTCCACCAGCTTCCAGCACAGCCCCAGCGAGGTCTCGAGGCCGACCATGCCGCTGGCGGCGTACTCGAACTCCACCTCCTTCTCGATGGCCGAGTGGGGGGCGTGGTCGCTGGCGATGACCTCGATCGTCCCGTCGCGCAGCCCCGCCCGGACGGCGGCCACGTCCTCGGCGGCCCGCAGGGGAGGGTTGACCTTGCAGTTCGTGTCGAAGCCCTTGAGGGCCTCGTCGGTGAGCAGCAGGTAGTGGGGCGCCGTCTCGGCCGTCACCCGCACGCCGCGCTCCCGGGCCTGGCGGATGATCCGCACGGCGCCGGCGGAGCTGACGTGGCAGATGTGGACGGAGGTCCCGACGTACTCGGCGATCAGGATGTCCCGCATCACCATGATGTCCTCGGAGACGGCGGGGATCCCCGGCATGCCGAGCTCCGTCGAGGCCAGGCCCTCGTTCATGAGCCCCCCCTTCGAGAGCTGCAGATCCTCGCAGTGGGCGACGATGGGCAGGTCCATCGAGTGGGCGTACTCGAGGGCCCGCTTCATGAGGCCCGAGTGCATGACGGGCCTGCCGTCGTCGGAGAAACCGGCGGCGCCGGCCTCCTTGAGATCGCCGAACTCGGTGAGCACCTTCCCCTCGGAACCCTTGCTGACGGCGGCGATCGGGTAGACGCGGGCGAGGCCGGTCTTCTGGGCCTGCCGCAGGATGAACTCCGTGACGGAACGGGTGTCGTTGACGGGGTTGGTGTTGGGCATGCAGGCGATGGACGTGAAGCCGCCCGCCACGGCCGCCGCGCACCCCGACGCGACGGTCTCCTTGTACTCGTAGCCCGGCTCCCGCAGGTGGGTGTGGATGTCGATGAGACCCGGGACGACGAGCTTTCCCTTGAGATCCAGGACCGTGAGGGCCGGGTCCTTCTTCCTCCCCTTGGCGTCGTCGACGAGGTTGCGCCCCGTGGCGGCGATCTTCCCGCCCTCGATCAGGACGTCCAGGACATCGTCGATCTTCTGGGAGGGGTCGATCACCCTTCCGCCCCTGAGCAGCATCGTCATGATTTGCCTCCCGACAAGAGATAGAGCAGGGCCATCCGCACGGCCACCCCGTTGGTGACCTGCTCGAGGATGACCGAGTAGGGCCCGTCGGCGATCTCCGGCGAGATCTCGACGCCGCGGTTCATGGGGCCCGGGTGCATGATGAGGACGTCGTCCTTGGCCGCGGCGATGTTGCAGCGGTTCAGGCAGTAGTACCGGGCGTACTCCCTCAGCGAGGGGAAGAGGTTCGTCTCCTGCCTCTCGAGCTGGATGCGCAGCATCATGATGATGTCGGCGTCCCGGATCGCGTCCTCGAGCCGGTAGTGGACCTCCACGCCGAGGCGCTCGATGAAGCGGGGCATCATGGTGATGGGGCCGCCCACGCTCACCGTCGCCCCCATCTTGGTGAGGCCGTAGATGTTCGAGCGGGCCACCCGGCTGTGGGCGATGTCCCCCACGATGGCCACCTTGAGGCCCGCGAGGCGCTTCTTCTTCTCCCGCATGGTCATCATGTCCAGCAGGGCCTGCGTGGGGTGCTCGTGGGCCCCGTCGCCCGCGTTGATGACGGACTGCCGGACCGCCCGGGAGAGCATGTGGGGCGAGCCCGCGGCGCTGTGGCGCAGCACGATGATGTCCGGGTTCATGGCCTCGAGGTTGCGGGCCGTGTCGATGAAGGTCTCGCCCTTGACGACGCTGCTCGTCGAGGTGGCGATGTTGATCGTGTCGGCGCTCAGGCGCTTGGCGGCGATCTCGAAGGAGGTCCGCGTCCGCGTGCTGGGCTCGTAGAAGAGGTTCACCACGGTGACGCCGCGCAGGGTGGGCACCTTCTTGATCTCCCGCGTGGAAACGTCGATGAAGGAGTCCGCCGTGTCGAGGATGAGGTTGATCTCCTCGACGCTCAGCTCCTGGATGCCCAGGAGGTCTTTTCTGGCCAGTTTCATGTCAAACCCCGTGGATCAGAGTAGGACAGGCGTCTCGCCTGTCTACCTCTATATTAAGGGTGGCAGGCGGGACGCCTGCCCTGCGTCCGGCCGCTAGAAGGCCTCCTCGATGGTGACCGAGTCCGAGGTCTTGCGCTTCGAGATCTTGACGATCACCTCCTCCGAGTGGGACGAGGGGAGATTCTTCCCGACGAAGTCCGCCCGGATCGGCAGCTCCCGGTGGCCCCGGTCGATGAGAACGGCCAGCTGGATGAGCGTGGGCCTGCCGAAGTCCATCAGGGCGTCCATGGCCGCCCGGATCGTCCGGCCGGTGAAGAGCACGTCGTCGACGAGGACGACCTTCTTGCCGTCGAGCGAGAAGGGGATGTCCGTCTTGCCGATCTGGCGCGCCCTGCCGGACGTCATGATGTCGTCCCGGTACAGCGTGATGTCGAGCTTGCCCACGGGAACGGGGACCCCCTCGATCTGGGAGATCTTCTTCCCGAGGCGCTCCGCCAGCAGGACCCCCCCCTTCTGGATCCCCACCAGGACGAGGTTCTCGACCCCCTTGTTCTTCTCGAGGATCTGGTAGGCCACCCTCGTCAGGGAGCGTTCGATCCCCTCGGCGTCCATGACGACTTTTCGCTTTTTCATGTCCCTCCTCTCCGCGGTCCGCACCCGGGACCCTCCCGGCACGCAAAAAAAAACCTTCCCTCATCCGGGAAGGTCCTGTTCTTTCGGCGGCCGAAAAGCAACGGTGACAGTCATGGGGGCGACCTTTTTCAATCTCTCCGGATTGCTCTTAAAAGGGCGTTGCAGGGTCTATAGCAGAGGCCCGCGCCGGAGTCAAGAAATCCATACAGACGGCCGCCGAAAAGGCGCCGAGCCCGCGAAGGAGGCGCTCCTCCCCGAGGCCGGCGCCCGATGGGTCTGTTTCGCCCCGAAACTGAAATTCAAAACCCCCTTTCAAAAGGGGGACAGAGGGGGATTTCCTTTCTGTTGTTTCATCCCCTGTCCCCTGAACCCCGGGCCCGGTCCTGCCCGGAAAAGGGTTGACATCGGGGGCCATATCCATTACGTATAGGCCACTTTACATTGTCAGGGTCGCTGCCCCAAGGCGATGGATGCGAGGTCTCGCTCCATCGTCTCCTCGCATTTGGGGGCCGGCCCGGTCGGACCCGGAGGTCGTCATGGGAACTCTCTTTGCGGTATCCGCCGTTGACTTCGGGGGGGAATTCCGGGGGAATCTCCTCCAGATGGTCGTCGACGCGGGACCGATGGTGCAGTTCGTCCTGCTTCTGCTGCTCGTCTTCTCCATCATTTCCTGGGCCGTCATCCTGATGAAGTACCGGGTCCTCTCGAAGACGGAGAAGGAGAACAACCAGTTTCTCGACGCCTACATGAACTCGAGCAAGCTCTCCGACGTGCTGCCCGAGTCGAAGCGGTACCCCCACTCCACCATCGCCGAGGTCTTCCGGGCCGGCTACCTCGAGCTGGGCAAGATCAGCCGCACCTCCTCCAGGGGGACCCCGGCGGACCTCCTGGACGGGCCGGGCATCGAGATGCGGGGGCTCGACAACGTGGAGCGGGCCCTCCACCGGGCCTGCGGGACCGAGACCTCCAAGCTCGAGAGCCTGCTGGGGTTCCTGGCCACGACGGGCAGCGCCTGCCCCTTCATCGGCCTGTTCGGCACCGTGTGGGGCATCATGAACGCCTTCCGCGGCATCGGCGCCCGCGGGTCGGCCACCCTGGCCGTGGTGGCGCCCGGGATCTCCGAGGCCCTCGTCGCCACCGCCTTCGGCCTTGCCGCGGCCATCCCGGCGGTGGTATTCTACAACTACTACCTGAACCGCATCCGGAACATCTCCCTGGAGATGGACAATTTCGCCTCCGAGTTTCTCAACATCGTCGAGAGGCACTACCTGCACAAATAGCCCATGGCCCGCTTCAGACGAAGAACAGACAACGGCAACAAGCCCCTCTCCGAGATCAACGTCACCCCCCTGGTGGACGTGATGCTCGTGCTGCTCATCATCTTCATGGTCACGGCGCCCATGCTTCAGATGGGGATCGACGTCAACCTGCCGCGCGTGAAGGCCAAGAGCATCAACGTGAGCGAGGAGAAGCTCGTGCTCACGATCAACGGCAAGCAGGAGATCTACATCAACGAGTTCAAGACGACGCTTCCCGACCTGAGCGCGAAGCTCGAGAGCATCTTCAAGGCCAGGACGGACCGGGAGCTCTTCATGCGGGCGGACAAGGAGGTCCCGTACGGGTTCGTCGTCCAGGTCATGTCCGAGGTCCGGAAAGCCGGGATCGACAAGCTCGGCATGATCACGGAACCGCCCAGGGATTCGAGATGACTGCGAAAATCCTCCGGTGGCGACCCGACGGCCCGTCGAGCCTGAATGCGGCCGTCGCGCTGTCGCTGCTCATCCACGCCATCGCCCTCTCCGTGCTCTTCTTCTCGCCGGCCTTCCCGTCGCGCACGTGGACCTTCGGGCCCGCCTACTCCGTGGACCTCGTGAGCGCCCCGGCCGGCCCGGCCAGGAGCCCCACGGCGGCCCTCTCGAGGGAGGTCATGAGCGAGGCCTTCCGGGAGAGCGTGCGGGACAACGCGATCGTTCTCAAGAAGAGCATCGTCACGAAAACACCCACGCCGCTGCTCAAGCAGGATGCGCCGGCCCAGAAGCAGGACGCGGCCCGGCTCAACCAGGCCATCGAGGAGATGCGGAAGAGGGCCGACGCCGCCGATGCCGGCGGCCAGCCCTTCTCGGGGCAGGGCAGCGCGGCCTCGCTGATGAGCCAGTACTACGCGCAGATCTGGTCCCGGGTGCGGCAGAACTGGGCCCTGCCGCAGAGCATCCTGGCGGACAAGAACCTCGAGGCCGTCCTCGACGTGCGTGTGCTGCGCAGCGGCCAGGTGACGGAGATCCGGTTCGAGAAGCGCTCGGGGAACAGCTACTTCGACCAGTCGGCCTACCGGGCGATCCGGAAGTCCGACCCCTTCCCGCCGCTGCCGTCCTGGATCCAGGACTCGAGCGTGGATCTGGGGATCCGGTTCCGCTCGGCCGATTACCGCAGGTAATCGGCACTTCCGTCCCCCTTCGCAAAAAGGGGACCGGGGGCGCATCCCTTCATTTTCGAACAGCCCATGAAGAAGGAAACTGAAGCGTCCGGGTACAGGGTGTCAAGAGAGTGAGAACGAAGAATCCCCCTCGTCCCCCTTTTTTTGCCGGGGGAAATGCGAGGGGGATTTCATCGATGAAGGATTGCAGAAGGCCACATCGGGAGGTGTTCGAGAAGACCATGAGAACGCGAAGAATCGTGCGGTGCCTGTCCGTAGCCATTCTCCTTGTCCTGGCCGTCGCCCCGTCCGCCGGCGCCAAGGTCTACATCAACATCGACTCCCCCTCGGCGCAGAAGTTCCCGATCGCCGTCACGACCTTCAAGAACATGAACAACGCCGCCGGCCAGGACAGCCTCTCGCCCTGGTTCGCCGACACCCTGGGCAAGACCCTGGAGATCACGGGGTACTTCAACGTCCTGGACCGCAAGGCCTTCCTCGTCGACCAGGCGAAGCTCGGCATCGCCACGGAGAACATCCCGTTTCCGGCCTGGAGCGGCATCGGCGCCGAGTCGCTCGTGACGGGCGGGTTCACGGTGAGCGGCCGCGACCTCACCCTGGAGTGCCGCCTCTTCGACGTCGTGCAGGGCAAGCTCCTCGTGGGCAAGCGCTACACGGGCAAGATCGAGGAGCGCAAGGAGATGGTCGTGCGGTTCGCCCAGGAGATCCTGGTTGCGCTGACGGGCGAAAAGGGACTGTTCGACACCAAGATCGCCTTCGCCGGCAAGAAGGGCGGCTCCTCGGAGATCTACGCCGTCAACTACGACGGCACCGAGCCGGTGAAGCTCACGAACTTCGGCTCCATCACCCTGTCGCCCAAGTGGTCGCCCGACGGCCGCCAGATCTCGTTTCTGTCCTACAAGGACGGCAACCCCGACCTCCATGTCATGGATCTCAACCGCCGGACGACGAGGCGGATCCTGTCGACGGGACGGCTGAACCTGCCCGCCAGCTGGTCGCCCGACTCGAAGCGGATGCTCGTGACCTCGAGCAAGGACGGCAGCGAGGACATCTACATCCTGAATCTCGCCGACGGCCGCATGACCCGGCTCACCCAGGACCCGGCCATCGACGTCTCGCCCACCTGGTCGCCCGACGGCAAACAGATCGCCTTCGTTTCCGACCGCGGCGGCACGCCCCAGATCTATCTCATGGACGCCGGCGGCGCCAACGTGCGGCGGCTCACCTTCGAGGGGGGCTACAACACCTCCCCGGCCTGGCACCCCCGTGCAAACCGCATCGCCTACGAGGGCCGGGCGGGCGGCTCGTTCCAGATCATGGTCATCGAGGCCGAGGGGGGGATGCCCGTGCAGCTCACCCCCAACGGCGGCCGCAACGAGAACCCCGCCTGGTCGCCCGACGGCCGCTACATCGCCTTCGTGTCTCGGGCGGGCGGCAAGTCGAGGGTCTGCGTCATGAACGCCAACGGTACCAACGTGCGCGTCATCCACGAGGGGCTCGATGCCTACGTGTCGCCCACGTGGTCGCCCCACCTAAATTTCTATTGACGGCATCGGAGGGATGGTTTAAGACAATCCCGTCAAAAACAATTTCCTTACGGGCACTTGTCTCATCGGGCCCGGAGGGCTGAGCGCAGGGTTCAAAGGAGGAAAGGCAATGAGGCGATGCGGGGTCCTTCCGGCAATCATCATGGCGTTCGTGCTGGCTCTTTCGCTGACGAGCGGGTGCAGCGCCCCGAAGAAGGCCACGAAGGAGGACGTGACGAAGGCCGGGACCAAACCGGGGCTCTCCGATGAGGAACTGGCCAGGCAGCGCGCCGAGCAGGAAGCGCGTGACCGGGCCCTGCGCGAGCAGGCCATCCGGGACCAGGAGGCCCGCGAGCGGGCGGAGCGCGACCGGGCGGCGGCCGAGGCGGCGAGCCTCAAGGACCTCTCGCGGATCTATTTCGATTTCGACCGGGCGGAGCTCAGCCCCGAGGCCCGCGAGATCCTGGGCAAGGTGGCCCAGGTGCTCAAGGCGAGCCCGAAGAAGAGCCTCACCATCGAGGGCAACTGCGACGACCGCGGGACCAACGAGTACAACCTCGCCCTCGGCCAGCAGAGGGCCGATGCGGCGGCGCGCTACCTGCAGAACCTCGGGATCGACCGCAAGCGCATCAAGACCATCAGCTACGGCGAGGAGCGACCGATCTGCACGGAGCCGACGGAGGCCTGCTGGCGCAGGAACCGCAATGCGACCTTCGTGTATTCCGAGAAGTAGCGGACGGTGAGGGGAGGGATCACGGTGAAACGAACGACCGTCATTGTGGTGTCCATCGTGCTGCTGTGTATCGGGGGCTGTGCCACGACCGATGACCTCAAGAAAACACAACGGGACTCCGACAGCAAGATCGCGGCGCTGCGCGCCGACGTGGACAAGCTCCAGGCCCGGCTCGACGCGTTCGAGAAGAGTCAGGCCGACACGACGCGGGATCTCCGGAAAAACCAGGCCGACCTCGGCGCCGACTTCGGCAGCGTCCGGGACCAGGTCCAGACGATACGGGGGCAGGTCGAGGAGATACACAAGGAGTTCTCCGGCGTCGGGAAGGGGCAGAACCTCAAGGGCCGACTCGACGACATGGCCTTCCGGATCGGCTACATCGAGAACTTCCTCGGGATCGCCAAGAAGGAGACGCCCAACGGCGCTAAGGTCGAGGGGACGGGCGTCGGGGCCGCCGAGGCGACGGCGGAGCCGAAAAACGACGTGGAGGCGGCCTACAACGCCTGCTACAAGCTCTTCAAGGAGGGCCAGTACGTCAAGGCCCGCGAGGAGTTCCTGAAGTTCCTGAAGCAATACCCCAAGACGGCCTACTCGGACAACGCCCAGTTCTGGATCGGCGAAACCTGGTACGTGGAGGACAAGTTCGAGAGGGCCATCGTGGAGTACCAGAAGGTGGTCAAGGACTACCCGAACGGAGACAAGGTCCCCTTTGCCCTGCTGAAGCAGGGGATGGCCTTCCAGAAACTCGGCGACAAGGCGAGCGCCAGGATCGTGTACAACCAGATCATCAAGAAGTACCCCGGCACGAACCAGGCGCGCGTCGCGAAGGCCAAGCTCACAGAATTGAAGTGATGGAAGTGAAAGAAGTGAGGGAAGTGCTCGAAGCAGGACTCAAAACGAAATAAACGAACAAACGAAATGAACGAAAGGGGCGCCGGCCGCGAGGCCGGGCGCCTTTTTTTCACCGGGCCGCCCTGGGGGTGACGCCCTCGGGGGGGGTGAGCAGAAAGAAGTCCCCGTCGTCGTCCCGGCCCGCCAACTCCGGGTCCGTGTTGCGAAGCGACAGGCGGAGGGTTGCCGGGCCCGCCGTCTCGATCTCGATCCGGCCGGGGACAACGATCGATCCTGCCTCCGTGAAGTCGTGAAACTGCGCCGTGTACCCCGTGCCCCCGTTGCGGCCGGCGATCTCCAGCCGCGCCAGGCGTCCCGTGGCCGGATCCACCCAGAGGGACTGGGCCCAGTCGCCGCCCGTGTAGACGTCCACCCGGAAGCGGTTTCCGTCCACGGAGCCCCTGAGGGTCTTCGCCCCGGGGATGCCGGGGGGCTGCCCGTACAGCAGGGCCACGAGGTCCAGGGGACGCACCGGCGGCGGGAAGATGCGCCGGATTTCCTCCGACGACTCCGTCCCGATCAGGAACTCCCCGGAGCGGGGCAGGAACAGCCGGATCTCTTCGCCCTTCACCGTGAGCATGAAGTCCGGCAGGCCGATGACCGAGAGGTCTTCGAGGCGCAGGCCGTCGGGCCGCATGGCCGCCGCGGCGATCTTGAACGTGTGCCTCTCCCGGGGCAGGCTCGCCGTGACGTGCAGGATGCCGGTGAGGATTTTCCCGGGGGCGGCATCGGCACGGAGCCTCTCCCAGAGGGCTTCCGGCGGCGGCATGTCCCTCGCGGGGACGACGAGCCCCCCCTCGCGGGCACAGCCGGCGAGCAGGCAGCAGGCAAGCACCGCCGCGGCCAGTCTGTCCATTCCGCGAATTCTGCCCATGCACGCCTTAAGAAGGTGAGAGGGTGAGAGGGTGAGAGGGTTGGATGTGTTCACGGCCATACTCATGTTGTACGATTCTCGAATCTTCTTACGTTCTGACCCTCTTACCCTCTTCTTGAGAAAGGCTCCGCCTTACTTCTCCCCGCCCAGGCGGACCCGCAGGGCGTCGATCTTCCCGCCCAGCCCCTTCATGTCGGGCTTGAGCTTCAGGGCCTTCTCGTACTGCTCGAGGGCCTCCTTGAGCCGGCCGGCCTTTTCGAACGCATCCCCCAGGTGATCGGCGATCGCCGCATCCTCGGGCAGGATGGCTGCCGCCTCCTTGAGGTACCGGATGGCCTCGTCGAGCCGGTTCTTCCGGAAATAGACCCAGCCGAGGCTGTCGGTGATGAATCCGTCGCCGGGCTTCAGGGAGAGGGCCTTTTTGATCATGGCCTCGGCCTCGTCGAGCCGAATCCCCCGGTCCGCCCAGCTGTAGCCGATGAAGTTGAGGGCCTCGGGGCTCTCGGGTTCCTGCTTCAGGATCTCCTCCATCTCGCGGATGCCGTCGTCGGGTCGCCCCGTCTTGTCGTAGAGCATCCCGAGCCGGTAGCGCAGGTCCGTGTTCTGCGGCGCCGCCGCGATGCCTTCCTTGAGGGTCGTCTCGGCCTCGGCGAGCTTGCCGTCGGCCTCGTAGAGAGCGGCCAGCAGACCGTAGAGGGCCGGCTCGTTTTTCTTGGCCGCCAGGGCCTTGCGGGCCCGCACGATGGCCTCGGCGGTCTTGCCCTGTCCCTTCAGGATGTAGCCCGCACGGACCTGGGCGCTGCCGTAGAGGGTCGATGCGGCGGGGATGCGATCGTACTCCTCGAGCGCCTCGCCGGGCATCTTCCTCTCCTCGTAGGCTCCGCCGAGGAAATAGCGCGCCTCGTGGTCGTTGGGAGCGCTCGCCAGCAGGGTGTTGAGCTCCTCGACGGCGCGCTGCGCGTTCTGGGTTTCCAGGTACGCGAGCGCCAGGGTGATGCGCGCCTCGCGGTTGCGGCTGTCGAGTTTCAGGACCTCCTCGAGGATCCCGATGGCCTCGGCGTAGCGCTTCTCCCGGATGTGGAGCTTCGCCAGGCGCAGCCGGTAGCCCATGCGCAGGGGGTGCTCCTCGATGAGCCGGCCGTAAATCTCCCGGGCCCTGGCGGTTTCGTTCCGGATCTCGCAGAGCAGCGCAAGATCGGAGAGGGCGGACTCGAAGTCGGGCTTCAGCGCGAGGGTTTTTTCCATCCACGCCGCGGCCTCCTGGTAGAGCTTCATCTCCCCGTAGATCTTGCCGAGGTAGTAGTGGCCCATGACGCTCTTGGGGTCCTTCTCGAGGAGCGACCGCAGCGTCGCCACGGCCTCGTCGTAGCGCTTGAGCTCGGCGTAGATCACGCTCAGGTAGAGGTAGGTGTCGTGGTTTTTCGGGTCCAGGGCGATGACGCGCCGGTAGGCCCCGATGGCCTTCTCGTAGTCCTTCTTGAAGAGGTAGATGCTTCCCATGAGCGCGTAGGTCTCCGCGCGCTCGGGGTTGTGGACGAGGGACTGTTCGCAGACGGCAAGCGCCCGGTCCAGGTCGCCCATCTTGACGTACAGCGAGGCCAGCTCCCCGGCCAGGAAGGCCGACTTGGGGTCCAGGGCGAGGGCCTTCTCGTACTCCGCAGCCGACTCCTTGAGCTTTCCGTCCAGGGCGAGCATCGTGCCGATCGAGTAGTGATAGGCGGCGTCGCGCGAGGCATCGGGCGTCGCGGCTTGCTTTGCCTCCGCGGGGACGGCAAGGCCGCCCAGGGCCGCCAGTGCGACGGCCAGAAGGATTGCGCTCCGGGTGGTTTTCTTCATGGCTTTCGGTTCCTCTTGGGTTCTCTGCGCGGGCCCTCGCCCCGGGGGGCCTGCCGGCCGTCGACGAGGTCGGAGAGGCTCACGAGGCGGATTCCCGCGGCGGCGAGCCGGGGGATCGTCTCTTCCAGGGCGCTCACCGTCTCCGGGTAGGGGTGCCCGATCAGCAGCCGCTCGCTCCAGGCGTCGCGGGTGTCCAGGAGCCTTTCCAGGTGCATCGCGGCCCGGCTGCGGCCCTCGGCCTCGTCGACGAAGAGGTCCCGCTCGGCGAACCGCAGGGATTGCTCCGCGGCCAGCTCCCGCGCCGCGGAGGCTTCCGTCGTCCGGCTGTCCACGAAGTAGAGGCCCCTCTTTTGCAGCACGCCGAAAACGACGCGGAGCGCTTCCCGATCCTCCATGAACTTCGAGCCCATGTGGTTGTTGACCCCCCGCGCGTGCGGCACGTCCTGCAGGTCTTCCAGCAGAACCCGGCGGATCTCGCTCGCCGTCATGGAGACAAACAGGGCCCCTCGGCCGGGGTCCCGCTCCGGCCAGCCGTGGGGTTCCATGGGAAGGTGCAGGAGAACCTCCCGACCCGCCCGATGGATGGCTTCGGCGCAGGATCGGGCATGAGGGGTGTGCGGCAGCACCGAGAAGGCCAGGGGGGCCTCGATGGCCAGCAGCCTTCCCAGCGTGTCGGGATCGTAACCGATGTCGTCGATGACGATGGCGACCCGTTTCCCCCCGGCGCCCTTCCCGCCGGCTGGGGCCTTGCCGGTCCTGTCCGGGACGGCAACCGGGGCCGCCCCGGCGGGTTCCCTCGACGGCGGGGGCGGGGCGCCGTCCCGCCGGCCGCCTTCGGGGATCAGCCACAGGGCGAGGAGGCCCGTGATGCATGCGACCAGGAGGACGAGGGACACCGTCGTCCACGGGCTTTCGGAAGACCGCCTTTTCTTCCTGCGCTTCAAGGGTCAGCCCGCGCCTCTCAGTTTTTCCCGATGCGCTTGAATACCTCCCAGCTCTTGAGGATGTCGACGGCGCTCTTCAGCTGATTGTCCCGCTGCAGATCGGTCTTGTCCTTGCCCTGCTCCTTGCCCTTGCCTTCGGCGGGCTTCTGCTCGGCCTCGCGATCCCCCCGGATGTGCCCCTTGAGGTCTTTTTCCCGCAGCATCTGGGCCTCGGCGGTCTCGGGGCCCTCCGCCTGGCGGATGGGCTCGACCACGATGTCCGGCTTGATGCCCTCGGCCTGGATGGAGCGGCCCTTGGGGGTGTAGTACTTGGCGGTCGTCAGCTTCAGGGCGGAGCCGTCCTCGAGGGGGATCACGGTCTGCACCGAGCCCTTCCCGAAGGTCGGCATCCCGAGGACGATGGCCCGGCCGTTGTCCTGCAGGGCGCCGGAGAGGATCTCCGAAGCGCTGGCCGTGCCCTCGTTGACGAGGACCACGATGGGGCACATGGGCTCGCTGCCGTCATCCCGGGCGACGAACTTGCTCTCGATGGCCTTGGCGCGGCCCCTGGTCGACACGATGGTGCCCGACTTCAGGAAGGCATCCGATGCCTTGACGGCCTGGTCCAGCAGCCCCCCGGGGTTGTTGCGGACATCGACGACGATGCCCTTGAGGTCCTTGGACTTCCCGTTGATCTGCTGGAGGGCCTTCCTGAGCTCGTCCACGGTGGATTCCTGGAAGGCCGAGATGCGGATGTAGCCGATGCTGTCTTCGTAGACGTTGTGCTTGACGCTCTTGATCTTGATCACGGCGCGGGTGATCTCGAAGTCCTTGGGCTCCTTCATGTCCTTGCGCAGGATGGTCAGGGTGACCCTGGTGTTCTCGGGGCCCCGCATCTTCTTGACGGCGTCCTGGATGGACATGCCCTTCGTGATCTGGCCGTCGATCTTCAGGATGCGGTCGCCGGCCTTCAGGCCCGCATTGAACGCGGGCGTGTCCTCGATGGGGGAGACCACGGTGAGCTGGTCGTTCTGCATGGAGATGACGATCCCGAGGCCGCCGAAGGTCCCGCTCGTGTCCACCTGGAGTTCCTTGTACTGGTCGGGGGTCAGGTAGGCGCTGTGGGGGTCGAGGGACTTGATCATCCCGTTGACCGCCTCCTCGATGAGCTTCTTCTGCTTGACCTCCTCGACGTAGTTCTTCTCGACGATGTCGAGGACCTCGTTGAAGATCTTGAGGCTCTTGTAGGTGGAGGTGTCGACGGCCGAGACCCGGCTGTCCCCGTAAGGGCCGAAGAGAACGAACAGCGTCATCAGAAGGCACAGGGTCGCGAAGAGCTTGCCCTTGGCACTTTTCATGAAATCCTCCATGAAACCGCGAACATAATGATCAGTTCAACAAGGTAGCACGTTTTTACGAAATGTCCATGAATATTTTCCGGCAAAACCGCTTCAGGGGAAGAAGGCCGGTGTCCGGCGGCCGACGGGAAGTCACGATGGGGATTGGAAACCTTGGGGCCCGAGGCGTTTCGCCGGTCAATGCAGGATTCCCCGGGCGCCGACCTCCGTTTTGACGATCGCCTGCACCGGGGGGGACGGCCGCCCCCGGCGCTGCAAGGCTCCGGCGATGCGGCCGAAGCAGGCCGACGTCTTCGATCCCGGGTCGGCCAGGACGAGGGGTTCCTGTCGGAGGATGGATTGCGGCACCGCCTCGTCCCGGTAGACGGGACCCAGGTAGTCCGCGGCGAAACCGAGGAAGCGGCGGCAGATGCCGTCGACGTGACGGAAGATCTTCTCGCCTTCGCGGTCATCGGCCACGGCGTTGACAACGAGGCTGAAGGCGTCTCTGCCGAAGATCTGGTGCATGACCTTCATCAGGGCATAGGCGTCCGTGATCGACGTCAGCTCGCGGTTCAGGACGACGATGTTCCGGGGCGCCAGGAGGTTGAACTGCAGGACCGTCTCGGCGATCCCCGCCCCCGTGTCGAGCAGCATGACGTCGTAGCCCTCCAGGGACGAGAGCACGCCCTTGACGATCTGGATCTTCTCGAACAGCAGCTGGGCCATCTCCCGAACGCCGGAGCAGGCCGGCAGGAGGTCGAAGCCCGCCTTCGTCGGGAGGATCACGTCTTCCGGCAGGGCGCTGCCGAAGAGAACATCCTTGAGGCTCAACCGGGGATGGAGGCCGAGCATGATGTCCACGTTGGCAAGCCCCAGGTCGCAGTCGACCACGAGGACCTTCCGGCCCCCTGCGGCCAGGGATGCGGCGAGGTTCACCGTGACGAAGGTCTTGCCCACGCCCCCCTTGCCGCTGGTGATCGTGGCGATGAGGGGACGTTTGGCGGGGTGCTCGGTCATCTATTCATCGCTCCTCGGGAAGCGGTGTCTCCTCGGCTCGAATCCGATGGTGAGAAGGTCAGAAGTTTGAAAGTGCTTTCCGCTGTTCGCCCGTCTCCGGTTCTCCGACCTTCTTGCCCTCCCACCCTCTCACCTTCCGGTTTGATCGGGCGAAGCCGCTTCGAGGCCGAGCAGCGCCTCCCGCTCTTCCCGGCCGACGGGCTGACGCTGCCGGGCCTGGGCCGCAGCCTGGGCGGGGTGGCAGATGCGGTTCTTGCCGGCCTTCTTGGCCCGATACAATTCCCTATCGGCTTGTTTGAAGAATTCTTCAGCATCGGCGGGGCTCGAGGGCTCGAAGGCGGCCAGCCCGAAGCTCGCCGTGACCCGAAGGGCCATCTTCCAGGTGAAGCGGCCGGTGAACTCCCGCAGGCGCTTCGCGATGCCGATCGCGTCCAGCAGGGACGTGGCGGGCATGATGACGGCGAACTCGTCGCCGCCGTAACGGCAGACAAAGTCCGTGGGGCGCAGCTTCTCGCGGATCAGGCCCCCCATCTGGGTGAGGAAACGATCGCCCTCGTCGTGGCCGAGGCGGTCGTTGATGTCCTTGAAGTTGTCGAAATCGATCATCATCAGGCAGCAGGGCTGGCCCGTCCGCCGGGAGCGGGCCATCTCGATCTCGAGCTGGATGGAGAAGAACCGCTTGTTGTACAGCCCGGTGAGCTCGTCGCTGAGGCTCAGCGACTTGAGCTGCCGGTTCTCCCGTGCAAGCGCGGCGAGGCGTCCGGCGAGGTCCTCGGCGGGTTCGACGACGAGGTCGGCCGTGCGGGCAAGAAATTCCCGGTCGCCCGCCGAAAGGCCCTCGGCCAGGATCACGAAGGCTTCCGCCGCGACGCCCTTCCCGGGCCGAAGCCAGGCCTTGAGCGTTCGGCACCCGCCGAGGACGTCGGCGAGGGTCCGGGCCCCTGTCGATCTCGAATGCATCGATTTGGCGGTCTTTTTCTTCTTTGGAGGCGACGGCATGGACACCGGGGATCGTCATTGCGGGCATGGCGATGCAAGCTCTCGGGATTGCATTATCGCCCATGCCCTTGCGCAATGACCGGTTTTCAATGGAAGAGTGCAAGAAGGGTGCCCGCGGCCCATGGCCGGAGGTTCAAGGGAAAAGGATCATGGACAAAGGGTCGGGAACAGAAAAAGGCCGTCGGACAGGATCTGGGACCCCTTATCCTTCGACCTTCCGCCGTTGGCCTCGCCGCCCTCAGGGCAGCTTCATGTTCCGGCGCTGCATCTCCGCGCGCACCTCGGCGCGGCGGCTCCTGAGCTCGTCCGACCCGCCGCCGCCCACGGGGGCTGATGTGGAGAGGCCGACGCCCACGCCGCCCCCGCTGCCGGAGCCCCAGCTTCCGCCGCCGATGCCGATGCCGACCGACGACGGGGGACCCGATCGCTCGCGGCGGTCGATCTCCTCGGTGAGGCGGTAATAGTAGAGCAGCAGCTCGTCGTTGTCCATTTTCCGGAAGTCCTGGACGAGGAGCGCCCCGGCCTCGCCCCTCCCCTGGTTCGCGCAGCCGGACAGGACAGGCGCGATCGCCAGGGCAAGGAGCAGCATCAGCGCCGAAGCCGTCTTCAGGGTTTTCATGGCCGTTTTTCTCCTTGGGGATCGTGGGGTCACTATAGTGGGGTTCGCGGGGAATGTCAATTCGCGCGGGGCGGCGCCGCGGAAAGGCCTGCCCTGAAAAGAAAGCGTGGATTTGCAGGCGGCCGGGATGCTATAGAGAGGCAGCCTGGGCATCCCGTGCCCGGCACGTTCGGCAAGGGGCGCCTGCAGGCGGGGAGGGAAGATGGCGACGCTGTATTTTGACGATTTCAAGGTGGGCGACCGGTTCGAGTCGCCGGGGATGACGGTGACGGAGGGGCAGATCATCGATTTTGCCATGCACTTCGACCCGCAGGTCTTTCACGTCGACGCCGAGGCGGCGAAGGAAACCCCGTACGGGGGGCTCATCGCGAGCGGGATCCACACGATCGCCCTGACGTTCCGCCTGTTCCTCATGACGGGCGCCCTCAACGCGGAAAACAGCCTGGGGTCCCCGGGGTTCGACGAGCTGAAGTGGCTCAAGCCCGTCCGCCCCGGCGACACGCTGCGGGCCGCGGGCGAGGTGCTCGAGCTTCGGCCCTCGAAGGCCGGCGACCGCGGCATCATCCGCTTCCGCTACTCCGCCTGGAACCAGAGGGGCGAGACGGTCTTCACGGTCATCGGCAACCAGATCGTCCGCCGCCGCCCGAAGGGCGCGGAGTAAGCCCCCGCCATGGCGCTCCCGTTCCGGCCGAGAGACATCCTGCTGCTTGCCGTCGTGTTCTCGTCGATGGCGGCCGGCATCTGCTGCCCGGGGGTCTTTGCCTTCCTGCAGCCCTACCCGCTGGCGTGCCTCATGGCCCTTTTCTTCATGAGCTTCCTCTCCATCCGGCTCGAGGCGGTCCGGGATGCCCTGCGCCGGGCGGGCTTACCGCTGCTGGCCCTCGTCTTTCTGAAGATGGTCGTCCTGCCCCCGATCCTCTACGGGCTGTTCCGGGTCGTCCTGCCCGGGTACGCCCTATCGGCCCTCCTGCTGACCGCGGTCTCCACGGGCGTCGTGGCGCCGTTCATGTCGAACCTCGTGGGGGGCAACAGCGCCCGGGTCCTCGTCGTGACCGTCATCACCTCGCTGCTGGTGCCCTTCAGCCTGCCGGCCGTCGTCGAGATCGTCCTTTCGACGAGCGTGGAGCTGTCCTTCTGGGACATGCTCCGCGTGCTGGCCCTCGCGATCTTCGTCCCCATCGCCGCCGTGCAGGCCCTCCGGCGCGCTGCGCCCCGGCTGCTCGAGGCCGCGAACCGCCGCGCCTACCCCGTGAACCTCGTCCTGTTCGCCTGCATCAACCTCGGGGTCTTCTCGAAGCATGCCGACGTCTTCTACAACGACCCCGGCCTCATCGGGGAGGCGGTTCTCGTCGGCATCGCCCTGTCGGCGCTCTATGCCGCCGCGGGCATCCTCTTCTTCCGCCGCGGCGCCGTGGAAGACCGCCTGGCGGGCGCCGTGATGATCGCTCACATGAACAACGTCCTCATGATCGTCTTCTCGGCCCAGTTCTTCGGGCCCCGGGAGACGATGACGGCGGCCATGTACCTGGTGCCCTTCTTCGGGCTCGTGCTGCCGCTCAGGCGATACGGGGAGCGTTCCCGGCAGGGGACGTAGGCGGGGCGGGGGAGGGCGTTCGGCGCGGACGCCGGGCGGACGGCTTCAGAAGCCGGTCTTCTCGCGGAATGCGCCCGCGAAGGTGATCGCGCAGGTGATGCCGTAGGCGGCGTGGGGACCGCAATCGACGCCCATCACGCGGAAGGATGCATTGAAGAGGTTCTTCCGGTGCCCGCGGCCGGGCACGCCGTCGTCGACGATGAAGGCCGCCACCACGTCGCGGGCCGTCCTCTGGCCGTAGGCGACGTTCTCCCCGATCACGGACTCCCATCGGCCGTGGCGCTCGATCCGATCGGACGGCAAGCTGCCGTCCGGGCCCGTGTGGCCGAAACCGCCCGCTGCCCCCTGGGCCGCCACGAGGTCGCGGGCGGCGAGTGAAAGCCCGCGCGAGAGCCCCAGGGCGCCCACGGGCCGCTGATTCTCGAGCCACCGGATCGCCTCGTCCACGGCCGCAAGCCCCTCCTTCGTCCGGACGGGCGTCTCCCCGGGGCGCCTGAGCTGCGTGCCCCGGTACCAGGGACGCTGCCCCTTGAGCCAGGCGGCATAGGCCCCCGGGTTCGTCCGGGCCAGGTTGATCTCTTTGGCGACCTGATCGGCGAGGGCGGTGTAATCGACATCCGCGGCGGCCCCGGCGGGCACGGGCGCCAGAAACGCGAAGGCGGCCGTCAGGGCGAGTCGGGCGAGCCGCCGCCGCGCACTTCGGAGGGGAACCTTGTCGCGCATGCCACGTCCCTCCTACCAGTCCTGGATCATCAGGCCCACGCCGATGCGGTTCGAGTAATGGTTGTAGTCGATCAGGGTCTCCCCGTACCCCGTGAAGTACTGGATGTAGCCGTTGAGGTGCTCGATCAGGGGGATGCTTGCCTCGAGCTGCACGGCGCTGCGGTTGTCGCCGCCGAAACGCAGGTTGTTGCGGAACATGAGCCCCAGGTGCCATTTCCCCCAGATGTAGCCGGCCCAGATCTCCCCGTATCCCAGGTAGGACGTGATGTCCGGGTTGTCGTCCTTGTCGGCGCTCTCGGGGACGCGGAGCCAGGTCTTGATCTGGGCGTTGAAGACGTCGCGTTCGAAGCCGAAGTTGGCCACCACGCGGTTCCAGCTCCGGGAAAGGGGCTCCGCCCGCCCGTTGGACTGGTGGTTGAGACCGACCTGGATGTAGCGGCTTCGCACGAGGCCCAGGATATCCGTGTTGGTCCGGTAGTTGAGGAGGATCTCCGGCTCGTAGTTCGTCTCCCGAAAAGGCGAGGAGTAGTCCTTGTTGTAGAACTGCCAAAGGGAGAGCTGCGTGTAGGCGGCCCAGAGGTCCAAGGGCAGCCCGAACATGTCCTCCCAGAGCTTCATCTTGAGGCTGATCTGGAATTTGACCTCGGCGTCCTGGATCTCCACGTCCGGGTAGGCCGATTCGTAGGTCGCCTTCTCCTGGTGGAAGTTGTAGGTGTAGGGCAGGATGTAATTTTGCCGGTGGGACATGATCGCATAGCGCCTCTGACGGCTCTTCTCGTCGAGCTGCCAGCGCTTGGACAGGAAGGTCGGCTCCTCACCCTTCGGTGCCGCGGGAGGCGCAGGCGCCGCCTGCGCGTCGGGGGCTTTCGGTCTGCGGCCGGCCGCCTCGTCGTAGCAACGGAGCCGCGCCGCGTCGTCGTCGATTGCGGCGCAGCCCTCGAGGCCGCCGGCCGCGGACGCGGGGCAGCCCGGTGCACCGCAGAGCAGGACGACCAGCAGAGACGCGAGCAGCGGTCGACGGTTCATGTCCCCCCCCTTTCCCGACGGGTCATCGCTGCGCGAGTATGACAGTGCCGGTGTCGCTTTTCAAGCGATTATCGAGAGCCGGGGCGAATAAATAAAAAAAAGGGAGCTGCCCGGGCGGCAGCCCCGCGGGGGATCGATGCGCAGGGGGGTCAGGACTGCAGGTTCCTCTCGAGGAACTTCATCATCTGCCGGAAGACGCCCTCGAGGATGTCGGGCGCGATGAAGTAATCCGGGCACTCCTTGTAGAACAGGACGTTCATGGCCTTCGCGGCCTCGTCGACGCCGCCCTTTTCCCGGAGGATCCCCTCCATCAGGGCGCGCAGCTTCCGGCCCTCGCGCAGGGTCAGGTCGATGAACCCCCGGGCGTCCTCGCCCGTGACGTAGCCGTAGTGGTCGGCGCAGAGGAACTCCACGGCCAGGGGCTTCATCCTCTCGAGGCTCTCGAGGTACTGGGTGAAGTTGGTGTTGGCCGAGGCGAAGGAGCCGTCCCGGTAGGGGATGCCGCCGCCGTCGGAGGCGAAGAGGGCCTTGCGTTCGGGTTCGTAGGCCGTGATGGAGCAGTTCGTGTGGCCGGGCGTGAACAGGATGTCCAGCGCCGTCCCGCCCAGGTCGATCCGGTCGCCCTCCCCCACGGTCGTCCCCGTGATGTCGTCGCGCCAGGCGAAATCCACGCCCTGCAGGGCCGCCCCGAGTCCCATCTTCTCCGCCACGACCCGGCTGAACTGGTTGGCGATGTCGACGGCCTTCTGCATCTGGAGGATCCGCCAGGTCTCCGCCGAGCCGCAGACCTCGATGGCCGGCCAGTTGCGCTTGAACCAGGGGATGACGCCGATGTGGTCGAAGTGCGAGTGGAGGATGAGGATCTTCGTGAGCTTCGCCGCATCGAGTCCGAAGTCCTCCATCTGCCTCCGGACGTCGGGGAGGATGTGCGCGAGCCCTCCGTTGATCAGGATGGAGCCGTCCCGACCCTCGAGCCAGTAGACCCCCGACTCCTCGCGGCCTAAGTACCACAGGTTTTCCGCGACCTTTCCCGCTGTGCGATGCCTCATGGACGGACCCTCCTTGAAAAGATGGAATTCAGGAAGTTGAGAGGACAAGAAGATCGGAACGTGCCTGCGCAGGGATCACCGGATGCATCGGATCTTCATGACACCGGACTCTCGACCCCGAGACGAAAACTCAGGGATTCTATATCGAACAGGGGGGCAATTCGCAAGGGGAAAGGCGCATGAGGACCGCCGGGCATGCTTGGAGGCCCGTCTCGCGGGATCCGGGCAGGGAAGCCCCTGAACGGGCGAAGGCCGGGAAATCAGGAAGAAAGGGCAGAAGGGCGGAGAGGATGCGGGATTCTTTCTTTTCCCCGGGGCGCTCTTCCTGACTTCCGCTCTTGCGATGTTCGCGGGCTTACGGCAACAGGCAGAGGACCATGCAGGACGGAGGTCATCGCGCGTGCGGGCGCTCGCTTACCTCTTCCGGTCCTGGTAATGGGTCGGGATGTGGGTCTCGTCGGGGTTGAGGTTGCCCAGCAGTTCGCCGGCGATGATCCGCTCTCGCAGCGCCCGGATCTTCCGCTCGTAGAGGGGGAGGGCTTTCTTCAGCCGCTCCCGCTGGTCCGGTTTCAGGATCGCCGACTGGAGGGCCTTGACGATCTGGTCCCGGACGGTGCCGAGCCGGCTGAGCTCTTCTTTCCTCTCGCGAAGCTCGGCGGGATCGAGGGAATACCTTGAGAAGTCGCGCTGCATGGCCCTTTCTCCGATCCTCTCTGGTGCGGGGCAAAGAAATCCCCTGCGGCACCCGATCGGTCACCCTTGGTCTTTCTATCGGCAGTCGCCTTGGGCCGCTTGAGAAAAAAAGCCGGGACGGCAGGTGCCGGGCCCGGCGCCGGCGGATGTCCGAAGAAGGGGCCGAGGGCCTGCCTGCGCAACCGCGTCACGGCAGTGCCGTCGAGCCGGTTTCGCGGAAGCGACTTCCCCATAGAAAATGCAGGGGCTCTGTGGTAGGATTCGGCCGTCTGTCAGGGGGACCCACCGTTTCTTCACCGCAACCGCACGACAAAGGAGGACCTATGGAATCGATCCGTCCGCTGGATGCCATCTTCAGGCCGGCGAGCGTGGCCCTCATCGGCGCCTCGAGTACGCCCGGAAAACTCAGCTACGACATCCTCTACAACCTGATCCACGCCGGCTTCACGGGACCCATCTACCCCGTCAACCCCAAGGCCGACGAGATCCTGGGGCTCAGGGCCTACCCGGCGATCGGCGCGACTCCGACGCCCGCGGACATGGCCGTGGTCGTCATCCCCGCCCGGATGGTCGTGGGGGCCGTCGAGGAGTGCGGCAAGGCCGGCGTCAAGTCCGCCGTGGTCATCACCGGGGGGTTTGCCGAGGCGGGGGCGGAGGGTGAAAAGCTCCAGGCGCAGCTGGCGAAAGCGGGGCGGGAGCACGGCGTGCGCCTCGTCGGGCCCAACTGCCAGGGCGTGAACATCCCCTACAGCGGCCTTTGCGCATCCTGGCCGCTCATCACGACGCGGGGCCGCATCGCCTTCATCTCCCAGAGCGGCACCGTCGGCGCGGCCCTCATCGACTGGGCGAGCGTCGAGCACCTGGGCTTCAGCGGCTTCGTCAGCCTCGGCAACCGGGCCGACGTGGACGAGTCGGACTGCATCCACTACTTCAACGACGATCCCAACACGAAGGTCATCGCCTGCTACATCGAGGGCGTGAAGCGCCCCGCTGCCTTCCTCGAGGCGCTCCGGCAGGCCGCCAAGCCCGTCGTCATCCTCAAGTCGGGCCGCACGGCCAGGGGCCGCGTGGCCGCCGAGAGCCACACGAAGTCCCTCGCGGGGAGCGACGAGATCTACCAGGCCATCTTCAGGAAATACGGCGTCGTGCGGGCCGACAGCCTCGAGGAACTCTACGATTTCGCCAAGGGCCTGGCCTACCTGGACCGGCCGGCGGGCAAGCGGCTCCTGTTCATCTCGAGCTCCGGCGGCGCCGCAATCCTGGGCATCGACGAGGCCGAAAAGTACGGCCTCGAGGTCCCCTTCCCGCCGGAGGAGCTCAAGGCGAGGCTCCGGGCGTTTTTGCCCGCGCACTGCGGCCTGACGAACCCCATCGACCTGACGGGCGACGCCATCACGGACCCCGGCCTCTATTCGAAGACGATCGCCGAGGCGAAGTCCGACTACGACACCAGCGTGGTGATCTTCGGGGACCCCGTCCACGGCGCCTCGGACATCGTGACGGGAAAGGGCGAGCTCGTCGTGTTCTGCGGAGGGGCCGAGGTGGAGCGCGAGGAGGCCCTCAAGATGCACCAGAAGGGCATCCCCGTCTACCCCACGCCCGAGCGGGGCGTTCGGGCCCTGGCGCAGTTCTTCGCCCACGAGGAAGTCAAGCCCAGGGCGGCCGAGGCGCACGGCAAGGCGGACGGCGGGGGGCCGAGGCTCCGGCTCATGCCCGCGCCGGCGGCGGTGCGCCTGCTGCGCTCCTACCGGATCCCGGCCGTCACGGCGGCCCCCGCGGGAAGCGCGGCCGAGGCCGTCAAGCTGGCCAGGCGCTTCACCCGGCCCGTGGCCCTCAAGGTCGTCTCGCCCGACATCTCCCACAAGACGGACGTGGGGGGTGTCGCGCTCGGCATCGCGCCCTCGGGCGTTCGAAAGGCCTGGGAGGCCATGATGGCCACGATCCGGAAAAAGGCTCCCGGCGCACGGATCGAGGGGGTCACGATCTCGCCCATGGCGGCGCCCGGCGGCGTCGAGGTGATCCTCGGTATCGCCCGCGACCCGCAGTACGGGGCGACGATGCTGTTCGGCCTCGGCGGGATCTTCGCGGAGATCTACAGGGACGTGCAGCTGTGCCTGCTGCCGGCCTCGCCCGGCGACTTCGAGCGGATGATCGCGGGGATCAAGGGCTACCCGATCCTGGCGGGGGCGCGGGGCCGAGCCCCGAAGGACATCGCGGCCCTTGTCGACGTGATGGGCAGGCTCGCGAAGATCGCCGACGACTACCCGGGATTCGACCAGATCGATCTCAACCCGGTCATCGTCTACGAGAAGGGCGTATCCGTGGTGGACTACCGGATCCTCCACAAGTAATGCTCTCCCCTTCTTTCCGCCTTTGACCGGGGGCGTCCCGTACGGGGGCGCAACCCTGTCCGGTTCATTCCCTTCCGGGCCGCCCCGCGAAGCGGACGAGGGCGGCCACAAGGAGGGTGGAGGGGGATCTTCCTTTTCCCCCTCCGCGGGCGAGCCCTTCGACAGGCTCAGGGCCGTGAGTTTCTCGAACGGGGCAGGGGTGAGGGGGTCTTGAAATCATTCATCCTCCCCTCTATCCCCTCCCGTCAAGAGGCCGTGCCGCAATATTGAAAAACGCCGAGAGCATGTGATTCCCGCGCAAGCGGGAATCCAGAATTCATTGAAAAGACCGGATTCCGCATCGCGCCCAGCTTGTGCGGAATGACAACATCGGAATTGCGACACCGTCTCCAAGGGAGGGGAGGCGTGTGAGAGCCGTTCATGTTCGGTGCCCCTCGCAGCGGGGGGCACCGCTGTTTTCGTCATCCATTCGGAAGGTGTTTTATCATGGCGGAGGCGAAAAAAAAGAAGACATCGAAAGGCCCTGCGAAGAAGACCGGGACGACCCGGAAGGAGAAAGAACCGGCGATCACGAGGCAGGAGGCCGAGCAGATCGCCCGGGCCTACCTGGCCGACAAGGGGGTCTTCTCCATCAGCGGTGTCGCCGACGGGGCGCCGGCGGGTTTCGAGGCCTACTTCGCGGCGAACGAAACGCTGGCCGCGGCGCTGAGGGACTGCTGGGTCGTCGAGTGCGGCCTCGACCCCTTCCTGGTCGTCGACGGCGGCACGATGCTCATCGGCGTCTCGAAGGCGACGGGTGACGTCGTCTACGCGGGCATCCTGCAGGTGGCCTGACGCGGGGAAGAGCCTGCCCGCCGGGAAAGGTCAAGGGGGATGCACTCGAAACGACACGAAGGGAAACGCGGCACGCGAGATGCCGTTTGACGGAACCCGGGATATTCGCAAGAGAGGCCGGCCCGGGCGGCAACGGTGAGGGCGGCGCCGCGCCGCTTCACGGGACGAGGAGGAATCGCAACGCCTCTGCGCCCCGGGGTTTCAGCTCCTCCAGGCCCGCGTAGGCGACGAGGACCCCCTCGCCCCTGAAGGGGAAGCCCATCGCCTTCTCGTCGTGCAGGCGGGACGCGTCGGCGTGGCTGACCCGCAGGCCGGCAAAGTAGCACAGGGCGTTGTGCTGCGCGGCGTGCTCCAGGCACCGGCGGACGACGTCGTCGTTCTCCACGGCCCCCCGGTTGGGGTGCCGGGCCGTCCGGACGAGCACGTGCCCCAGGGTGCCGTTCCTCCGGGCGATGATCTGGGGATTCACCTTGGGGTTGACGTTGACATCCAGGATGAGCCAGCCGTCCTGCTGCAGCTCCTCGCGGACGATGTGCACGCCCAGCCGGTGGATCTCGGCCTCGGTCAGCGCTTCCCGCATGTCTCGACCTCCTCGATACTCTCCTATGATCGGCTCCGGGCACGGGAAAGTTGAGCCCGGCCGGGCGGCCCCCTCTTTTTCCGTGCTTAAACAGGGGCGTTTTGGTAGATTGCAGACCCATGACCCTGTTGGAGAGGATTCCCGCATGAAGCCGGCCGTCGTGATCGTCGACATGCTCAAGGACACGCTCGAGGGCGCCCACCCCATGCCCATCAAGGAACTGGGCCGCGCCATCGTGCCCGCCATCAACCGCCTGACGGAAGCAGCCCGGGCGCGCGCCGTCCCCGTCATCTTCTCCATGGACAGCTTCCTGCCGGGCGATTTCATCTTCCAGGGCAGGATGAAGAACCATTCCATCCGGGGGACGAGGGGGGCCGAGGTGACGGACCTGCTCGTGCAGGCCGAAACGGACCTCTACTGCCCCAAGCGGCGCTTCAGCGCCTTCTACAAGACGGACCTGGACCAGACGCTGCGGCTGCTGGGGGCCGACACCGTGGCGCTCTGCGGCATCGCGACCCACTGGTGCGTGCTCTCGTCGGCCTTCGACGCCCTGTCGAACGACTTCCGGGTGATCATCCTCGAGGACTGCTGCGCGAGCTTCAGCCGCGAGATGCACGAAAGCTGCCTCGCGATCTACCGCAGGAACCCGCTGGAGCCGCTTCTGCGGGTGATGGGGCTCGAGGCCTTCCTGGCGGAGGTGGCGGGGACGTGAGGAAGCTGAGCGCCAGGGAATTCGACCGGGCCGTCCAGCGGGCGATCCGGCGCATCCCGCCGCAGATCCGCCGGCACCTGGACAACATGGTCATCTCCGTCCAGCCGTGGCCCTCGCCGGAACTGCTCGAGGAGATGGGGCTTCCGCCCGACGAGCCCCTGCTTGGCGTCTACACGGGGGCCTCCCTCATCGAGCGCTCCCACTTCGACACCCTGCAGTACCCGGACACGATCCAGATTTTCCAGGGGCCCCTCGAGGAGATGTGCGAGACCCTCGAGGAACTCGAGGAGGAGATCGAGATCACCGTCGTCCACGAGGTGGCGCACTTCATCGGGATGACGGAGGAGGAGCTGGCCGAGCTGGGATACGAGTGAGTCATGCCGCCGACCGGGGCGCATCCCTGCATCGCGCCGTCACGGGGCCTTTACAGCCGTTTCGGAGTCAAACGACATGTACAACACGGTCAGGAACGTCGCGCTCGCGGTGAGCGGCGTGATCCTCTTGTTCTTCGTTCTCTTCGTCGTCAACCAGACGGCGCAGGCGGTGGCGCTCGCCGACCGGGTGAGCCCGGCCTTCGGGACGGCCGTGCTGTGGTTCCTGGTCGGGCTCTATGCCGCTGTCGTCCTGGCCGCGGCGGTCTTCTTCCTGCGGCTGCCCAAGCCCCTTGCGCCGCCCGCAACCGAAACGGAGCCGGAATTCTCCCGCCACCTGGAGGCCCTCCGGAAGCGCCTGGCCGCCAACCCCCGCCTCCGGGGCCATGACCTCTCGGACCGCGCAGGGATCGAAAAGGCCCTGGAGGACCTCGGCCGGGAGTGCGATGCCGTCATCCGCGACAGCGCCGCGGCCGTCTTCGTCATCACGGCCGTCTCCCAGAGCGGCCGGCTCGACACGCTCTTCGTCCTGACGGCCCACGTCCGCATGGTCTGGCGGATCGCCTCGATCTACGCCCAGCGCCCGGCGCTGCGGGAACTCCTGCGCCTCTACGCCAACGTGGCCGCCACGGCCTTCGTTGCGGGGGAGCTCGACGAGGCGGAGATCGGCGAGCAGGTCGAGCCGATCCTCTCGTCGGCGCTCGGCGCCGTGAGCCTCTCCGTGCCGGGCATGCAGGCCGCCGCGTCCATCGTGATCACCTCGATCCTCACGGGGGCCGCCAACGCCTTTCTCACGCTGCGCGTGGGGATCATCGCCAGGCGCTGGTGCGGCAGCCTCGTCGCCGCCGACCGCCGGGCGCTGCGCCGCTCGGCCACGGCCGAGGCGGCCAAGCTCCTCGGTCAGATCGTCGGGAACGGCACGGCGCGCATTTCGCGGGCCCTCTGGGCCGCCTCGAAGGGGAAGGTGGGCGGCGCGTTCTCGGGGCTCACGGGCACGGCCCGCGACATCAAGGATTCCCTGCTGGCCCTGCTCAGGATCAAGAAGGCCGAGCCATGAGGTCCGAAGCGGCATGAGGCCGAACCCAGGGAAATCCGCAGCGGGCCCGGTCCTGGCCCTCGCCTTCATCTCCCTGATCTGGGGCTACAACTGGGTCGTCATGAAGGAGACGCTTCGCTACGCGGGGCCCTTCGATTTCAACGCCCTGCGGATGGCCCTGGGCAGCGTGTTCCTCTTCGTCTTCATGGCCTGGCGGCGCGAGCCCCTGCGGCCGCCCTTTCCCGCCTGGACGGCCATCCTCGGCCTCACCCAGACGGCCCTCGGGACGGGCCTCATCGTCTGGGCCCTCGAGACGGGCGGGGCCGGCAAGACCTCGATCCTCGTCTACACCATGCCCTTCTGGATCCTGCTGCTGGCCTGGCTCGTGCTGGACGAGAAGGTGCGGGGCGCCCTGTGGGTCCCCATCGTCCTGGCCTTCTGCGGGCTCGTCTGCATCCTCGAGCCCTGGGCCCTCGGGGGCACGCCCCAGAGCAAGATGCTCGCCGTGATCTCCGGGGTGTGCTGGGCCGCCGGTGCCGTCATCGTCAAGCTCCTGCAGCGCCGCTACCGCAGGCTGGACCTCATCCGCCTCACCACGTGGCAGCTCATCTTCGGGACCCTGCCGCTCATCCCCGCCGCCTTCCTGGTGCCGTCGCCGCCCATCGACTGGTCGCCCTACTTCATCGGGTCGATCGCCTACAACGCCGTGCTGGTCTGCGGGGTCGCCTTCCTGCTGTGGACCTACGTCATCGGCCGCCTGCCCGCCGGGCCGGCGGGGCTGGGCACCCTGGCCGTGCCCGTCATCGGCATGACGGGCTCGCGGCTCCAGCTGGGCGAGCCGATCGGCTTCTGGGAGGGCTGGGGCATCGCCCTGATCGTGACCGCCCTGGCGCTGCTGCCGGTCATCCGGCTGCGCGAGAGCCGGAAGGCGGACATGGTCCCGGGACAGGATTGAGGGCGGGGAGTCGGTGCGAGGCGGCGATTCGCCGCGGGCGGCGAGCCGTCAGACGCCCTGGGGCGCCAGGGAGAGCCGGGGCTCGAACCAGGCCAGGACGGGGCCGTTTTTCTCGCGCGGGTGGGCGTGGTAGAGGTCGGGGACGATCTCGAGCGTCACGTCCGCCCCGGCGGCCCGCAGTTCCTTCTCGCCCATCTTCGCCCTCCAGGCGGGGAACATCCAGTCCTTCGCCCCGTGCACCCAGTAGATGCGCCGCCCCTTGGCGTGCTTCATGTCGAAGGGAACCAGGATGCCCGAGAACGGGGCAAAGCGCGAAAACGGCGTCTCCGCGTCGAGGGCGCGCTTCAGGGCGTAGGTGGCCCCGTCGGAGAGCCCCGTCAGCAGGACGCGGCCGCGGTCGATGTTCCAGCGGTCGGCCGCATAGGCGAGGGTCTTCTGCAGAAGCGGCGCGTCGGCGTCGGGCCCCGTGATGGACCACGTGATGTTCCGCGAGGTGGGGCAGGCCAGGGCGAAGCGCCGGCTGCGCGCCTCGCGGAGCCACGTCCAGAGGAAATCCCGCCCGTGGCCGAATCCCCCGTGCAGGGCGACGACCAGCGGCATCGGCTCCGAGCCCTCCCGGCTCTCGGGGATGTAGAACGAGACGCTTCCCCGGGCATAGGGGTCGTCCTCGAGGCCGCCGTGGAAGAGGCCCGCGGCGGGGTTGGCTCCCGGTTCGGTCAAGAATTCGGCCGCGCGGTCCCGGAGGTCGGGCTCGAGGAAGTATCGGTTCACGGCGGGGGATAGCGGGCAGAGCGGCAGCAGGGCCTCCTGGACACGGTGTATCCTCCGGCCGGCCTTTCGGAAGTGGGCGAGCGAGGCCTCGAGCCCCTCGCCCTGCGTCGCCGTCGCCAGGGCGTCGAGGCACTGCGCCGAGGCGTCCAACAGGGCCCTGCGGAGAGCCTCCTGCCCGGGCCGGACGGGCGTCTCCTCCAGGGCCTTCCGGGCCTTCGAAAGACCGTCGGCGACCGGCGCGAACTGCGCGCGCAGCTGCGGCGCGGCCCCGGGGAAATAGTGCCGCTGGGCCGACTCGAAGGCCTCCAGCGCCGCGACGAGCCGCTCGGCGAGCGCTTCGACGGCGCGGGGCGCGTCCATGCCCGTCTCCATTGCTTTTCCCCTTCCGTTCATCCCAGGAAACCGCTCTTGCGTTTCCCCTCCCACGGCGGGAGAGGGGAAGGTGTCGCGTCTCGAGGCCCCCTCACCCGTGCCCCGTTCGATGCACTCACGGCCCTGAGCCTGTCGAAAAGCTCTCCCTCGTGAGGGCAGAGGGAGTCTATTCCCTCGATGACCCCGGGACCCGGCACGGGCCCGTCCTCACGGGCCTACCGGTCGATCGTCGCCTCGGAGACGTCGAGATGGGCGGCGATCTCGATCCGCCGGGGTGCGAGGCCGGCCTCGGTGGCCCCCGCCTTCGGGGTGAAGTAGAAAACGTGCACGATCTTCAGGTCGCCCTGCTCCTCGCCGCTTCCGTGCTCCTTGTAGCCCCAGGCCCAGCCGTCCAGGCGGTATCCCCCGGGATCGTCGAGCATCTGCTCAGCCTCCCGGTACGTGGTTTCGAAGGGCTTGACGCGGGCGATCTTCCGGACCCCCGCGATCTCCCGCCAGGTCTTGGCGGCGCGGGCGACGGACCCGTCGCTGTTCAGCACGACCCGGATCAGGCCGCCGTCGCCGACAACGGGGGCGCTTTTCCCGTCCAGATCGACTTCGCGCCGGTAGTGGAGGATCACGCTCTTCTGGCTCCGGGTCACGGCGTAGGTCCGGTTGACGACGGGGACCGATTCGAGCATCATGCGGACCCCCTCGGGCTTCGCGGCGGCCTCGGCCATACCCATGCGCCGCAGGAACCGCTCCGCGCGATCGAGGTACTCTTCCTCCCGCAGGGGCCGTACGCCCGGGTCGAATGACGCCCGCCCGATCAGGTGCACGGCGCCGCTTTTCGGGTCCGCCTGCACGGCAAGCCCCATGGTCCCCTCGAGATCCGTCGAGTGGAGCGCCCCGTCGATCCGCCGCCAGGAGAGGGCCTTGAGCGCATGCGGAAGCGGCATGGGCCGGAGGCTGTAGATGGGCGCCCACTGGGGGGAGCCCTCGTCGGCGGCTCTCTCGGCAGGTGCGGCCGGGCGGAAGACAACGGGGTACTGGGCGTGGTAGTGGGAGATCACGAAGGGGCTCGGCGACGGGGAGAACGCCTCGTCGAACAGGGCCGTCCGCTCCACGTCGGGGCCTCCCCGCGTGATGCACACGGGCACCGTCCCCCGGCGTCCCTGGCGAAACCCCTCGATGAAGGCGTCGGCGACGCCGTAGCGGTTCGACGACCGGTCGAAGAGACCCCAGACCCGGTCCGTGTCCTCGGGGCCGCAGAAGGCGGCCGTCGAGAAGCCGCAGGCCATCCGGAGGCCCGGTGCGAGCATGGGACCCCAGCGCTCGTAGGCGTTCCTCGAGAGCACCGTGTCCTGCGTGCCGTCGAAGCCCTCGGGACAGCCGAACTCCGGGGCGGGCGCCGGGCACTGCCTCGGCCCGTGGGCGAACACGTTCGAGGCGCACTGCCAGAAGTACCGCATCCCGTCGCCGGTGCCCGTGCCGTTGCCGAGCCGCATTTTCCCCGGATCCACGACGTGGGACTCCGATGCGCTCTGGGGGCACTTCACGGGGTCCTTGCCGTTGGGCGCGGCGAGCCACGTCTCAGGCGTGCCGTGCGTGGCGCTGAAGAAGAGGTGCGCCGTTTCGACGCCGTTGTAGCGGTCCGTGTCCCTCCCGGCGGGATCGAGCGCCGGGTCGTGAAAGAACGGCTCGGCGTAGCAGAGCCCCTCGTGCATCGGGGTCCTCGACGGCAGCGGGAAGGGGGCGCGGGCCAGGAAGCGCGCGGCCAGATCGCGGGGCGCGCCGGGCGTGCCGGGGGCCGCCCGGACCGTGAGTTCGTCGGGGCCGGGGAGGGCCGACCGTTGCAGGGGATGGCAGGAGGCGAGGGCCGAGGCCCCCAGGAAGGCCATCACCCCGAGGGCGCATCGCGTCGTTGTCCGCATGGTCATGAAGGGATCGGGCGCGCGGTCATTTCTTCTTTTCGAGGGTTTTCGACTTGATCTTCTTGATCTCCTCCAGGAGTTCCGCCTTCTTGACGATGCCCTTGCGGTCCAGGAGGTTGACGAGGGCCTCCGACAGCACCACCTCGTAGACCATCATCTCCTTGATGTCCTCGAACTGCTCCGGGTCCAGCTGCTTGCTCATGAGGATCTCCTCCGAAGAAGGTCTGTCCGATTTGCCGCATCAAGCATCGAGGCCCGAGCAGCATGAGCTTCTGAAGAAGCAACCAGGGGCAAGGTTCGAGCAGCGAGGGTTCCCATGGAAGGGGTTTACCTTGTTGCTTGATGCTTGATCCTGTTGTTCCTCGCTGCTTGTTGCGCGAGCCTTCTCCTTTGCCCGTAGCCTACACCGGAGCCGCCTGCGAATTCAAGCGATGAAAAGGTCCTTCGTGGAGAAGTTCGGGTCGCTCGTCAGGTTCACGCCCAGGCGCCGCAGGCCGGCCTCGTCTCCCGGCGTGGGGATGTGGGTCATGTGCACCTCGCAGTTCTTCAGCTCCTTGAGCCGCTCGAGGGCCAGCTGCGCGGCCGGGTTGGTGGTGGAGCTGATGGAGAGGGCGATGAGCGTCTCCTCCAGGTCGAGGCTCACGCTCTTCTCCCCGAGGATGCGCGTCTTGAGGTTCCGTACCGACTCGGTGATGGATTCGGGCAGCAGCTTGATCATGGCCGGGATGCCCGCCAGGTGCTTGATGGCGTGGATGACGACGCTCGAGGCGGCGTGCAGCAGCGGCGAGTTGTTGCCCGTGACGATGGTGCCGTCCGCAAGCTCGATGGCGGCCCCGCAGAAGATGCCCTCGTCGCCCTTGTCCTGGTCCTGGGCCTCGCCGGCCGCCCGGCGGGCGGGCTCGACGACCCTGCGGGCTTCCGGCACGAGGTGGAAGTCCTTCAGCAGCAGTTCGGCCCGCTGGACCGTCTCTCGGTCGGCGAACCCCATGGCGTACTCGCAGCGGTAGCGGAAGTAGCGGCGGATGAGCTCCTGCCGGGCCGCCTCCCGGGTCACCTCGTCGTCCACGATCGCGAAGCCCGCGCGGTTGACCCCCATGTCCGTGGGCGACTTGTAGAAGGATTCGCCGCCCGTGATCCGCTCCATGATGCGCCGAAGGAGCGGGAAGGCGTCCACGTCGCGGTTGTAGTTGACGGCCGTCTTGCCGTAGGCCTCCAGGTGATAGGGGTCGATGATGTTGAAGTCCCGGATGTCGGCCGTGGCGGCCTCGTAGGCGACGTTGACGGGGTGCTTGAGCGGCAGGTTCCAGATCGGGAAGGTCTCGAACTTCGCGTAGCCCGAGTGGATGCCCCGGCGGTAGTCGTGGTAGAGCTGGGAGAGGCAGGTGGCGAGCTTTCCGCTGCCCGGCCCGGGCCCCGTGACGACGACGAGGGGTTTCGTCGGCTCGATGTAGTCGTTGGCCCCGTAGCCCTCGTCGCTCACGATGAGGTCCACGTCGGTGGGGTAGCCCTTCGTGTAGCGGTGCGTGTAGACCCGGACGCCGCGCCGCTCGAGCTTGTTCTTGAACTGCCGGGCCGCGGGCTGGTTCTCGAAGCGGGTGATCACGACCCCCAGGACGCTGATGCCCCGGTTGCGCAGGTCGTCGATGAGCTTCAGGGCGTCGGCGTCGTAGGTGATGCCGAAGTCGGCGCGTATCTTCTTGCGCTCGATGTCGCCCGCGAAGATGCACAGCAGCAGATCCACCTTGTCCTTGAGATGCTGCAGCAGCCGGAGCTTGACGTTGGGGTCGTAGCCCGGCAGGACCCGGGCGGCGTGATAGTCGTACAGGAGCTTTCCGCCGAACTCGAGGTAGAGACGGTTGTGGGTTCTCCCCACGCGCTCGAGGATCTCCGTCGACTGCTCCTCGATGTACTTCTCGTTGTCGAACCCCACCTTCCCGTTCATCGCCGCCCCCGTCGGGTTACAGAATGGTAACGGCGGGGACGTTAACGCGTTTCGGGCCTTTTGTAAAGCGCTTTGCGGGGGTCCGTGCAGGCCCGGCATGGCCGGCAGGGGCGACGGCCGGGCGGGGCTTCCCCGATCGCCCATCTTTCCCCTTGACTTGCCTGCGGATAGTCGATAATCATTGAAATCGCCCACCCCGGATGGATCGCTTCGCTCCCTGTTCCTCGCGCTTCCCGTCCGCGCGCACCGCGCGTTTGCGTCGTGCCGGGGTGCCGGATGTCAGCCGCATCGTCGCTCTTTCCAGAGCCGGGTTTCGTTTGTCGTCCGCCTGCGTGAATGGGGGTTTTTCTCGGGCCGATGCCGCAGCCGGCCTTGCCGAAAGGAGGGGTATATGAAAAAGACGGTCCTGGCAATTGCGGGAATTCTTCTCTCCGTTTCGCTGATCACCTATGCCGCCGCGACTGGAGCGGGGTATCACCACCCGTTTTATTTTTTCAAGGACTTCTTCCAGCACATCAAGCTCATCCCCGGACCCCCGGGGCCTCCCGGTCCTCCGGGGGAGCCGGGTCCCCCGGGGCCTGCAGGGCCTCCGGGGCCGCAGGGTGAGCCGGGGCCGATGGGGCCGGCCGGACCCCAGGGACCGCAAGGGCCGGCGGGGACGGCGGCCGGGATCCAAAGGGTGGTCTACGGCAGCGTGGACGCAAGCGGCCGTATCATCCAGGGAAGCGGTTTTACCGTCGATGCCCCGTCCGTGACGACCTGTTCCTACGGTGCGGGCCGGATTCCCTGCACGTTCTATTTCATCCAGTTCGGGCAGATGTTCGACAACATCCCCGTGTGCACGGCGACCATAGCCGGTGCCCAATCGTTCGCGTCTCAGGCGGTGAGCATCGTGATCACGGGCACAAGTGAAAGCGCCCTCGGCATCCAGACGGGGGTCAATGTCCCCGGCGGATCAGAGGGGGGGTCCCTTTCGTTCACCTTCATCTGCGTCCAGTGACGGGGTCGTGCCGGACTCCCTGACTGCGGGCGGTTTATCCCGCCAGGCCACACAGCATTGGATACGAAAAGGGGGCGGCCGTCACCGGTTGCCCCCTTTTTTTGTTCTTCCGCCATGCAAGAATCGGAAGCGGCGCGTGGCGCTCAGCCGGTGCCGCCCGCCGATGCGGGACGGCGGACGGGCAGGGTCACCTCCGGAATGGCGAAGGCAAAGCGCCCCGGCTTGCCGTTCTCCAGGGCCAGGGCAGCGGCATTCTTTTCGCGCGACATGCGCGGCTCGTAGCTCCAGCCCTCCTTCAGTCTCTTTTCCTCAGCGCGCAGTTTTGCCAGGGCGTAGCGGCCGAAGAGCGGCGCGAGCATCCTCGTCTTCCAGCCGAAGGTCCCGTATAAATCCTGTAACAGGTCGTCCATCTTGCCCCGTAACCGCTCATCGCCCCGGTACCACTTGCGCATGGCCCACACGGCCCCGGCGTAGGTCGAGCGAAGGGGCGCCGCGTCCCAGGCCGCACGATCGCGGATGCGGGCATCGGGGTGCCGGCCGTGCGCCTTCCAGCCCTTCAGCATCGTCCGGATGAGGCGGTAGAGGCTCGGGCCGTTGACCTCGAAGTCGCGGCGGAAGGCGGCGATGAGGTACGCCTCCTCGCGGCCGTCCCGGATGTGCGGGTGGCGGTAGTTGAACCGGTATTGGCCGTGGGCGTCGGCGGCGGTGAACTCCGATTCGGGCAGGAGTGTGCCGTCGCGGCGGTGCCGATCGTAGAGCGGCGTGCCCGGGTTCGGCGTGTAGAGCATGAACTGGTGGAAATCCGTGTCGTGGCTCACGGCGTAGTCGATGACGGCCTCCAGGTTCTCCGGGCTGTGGTGTTCCAGACCGATGATGGACGAGCCCAGGACGCGGATGCCGTTTTCCTGCAACGTCCGTACGAGACGGCGCGTGTCCACGGCCTCGAGCTTGCGGTATCGGCTGCCCTCGCCCTCGAGGCCCATCCAGACCCAGATGATCCCCAGCCCCACGAGCTGCTCCATCGTGTAGGACTCGAGCACCCGGGCGGAGCTGAAGACGTTCAGGGCCCAGCTCTTGCCGTTTTGCTCCATCAGCGCCAGCAGTCGCAGGGCACGCCTGCGGTGCAGGAGGAAGTTCTCGTCGAGCACGAAGAAGGACCGCACGCGGAGCTTCTCCTCGATCTGGCACATGACGGAGTACAGCTCGTCGCCCGTCTCGTAGAAGTTGACGAATTTCCCCTTGCCGCCGAAGAGGGCCGACGTGGAGCAGAAGTTGCAGCCCACGGGACAGCCCACGGAGGGGATCAGGATGGCAGCCGTGCGCCCCGGGCTCTGCGGCAGGTCGATGCCCAGGATCCGGGCGCCGAAGCCTGAGTAGACCATGGGGTGCCGGACGGGGGCCCCGGCGTCCCCGCCGAGATAGCGCCGGAACCAGGCGATCCCGTCGCCCCTGACGATGTGGTCGGCGTCGATGATGCGCTCCAGCCCCTCGCGGGCGGCGATGTGCCCCCCCACGACGATCGTCGCGCCGGGGCGGTGCCCGCGGACCACCTCGCACATCTTCTTCACCTTGGCCGTGTTCGGGACGATGGAGCTGATCCCGACGATGTCGTATTCGTGATCCCGGATCTCGCGGGTGAATTCCTCGAGGGTCGGGTAATCGAGGACGGTGCACGGGGCGTCGATGTTGGCCTGCAGCATCCGCAGCGCGAAGGACGGGTGGAACATCCGCAGGGAGAAGCCCCCTTGGATGCGCGTCACCTGGTTCTGGTAGAGCTCCATGGGGTTGATGCGGCGGCTTCCGTACTCGTCGTCCTGCGCATAGGGCCCGAAGACGCTGGTGAGCAGGATCCGGGCCCGTTGGCCCCGGGGGTGTAAGGGATGCGATGGGTGCATGGGGTTCCTTCCCGAAGTGAGGATTCGGAGATCTTGCATCGCCCCGCGCGGGAAGGGAAGCGCAAATCGGGCTTTTACAATAGTTTTACAATGCGCGGTTTTCGTCAAAACGATTTGGCCGTTGACAGGGAAGGGACCCCATTATACGGTTCGGGTGCGGGGCAGGATCGCGCCCCGTCTGGAGCGCGCGCGTGAACCGGTTCAAGTGGTTCTACCATCCCGTCTTCGTCTTCGTGTTTTCCCTCGTCGCCCTGGCGGCCTCGATGGCCCTGTACATCTACTGGTACATCGAGGTCAGTACGGGGCTTGCGGCCGTCATCCAGCGCTACCAGCTCGAACCGTCGCAGTTCTTCGAGGTCCAGACGTGGGTCGCCATCCTGGTGCTCTCCATCCTGATGGCGATCATCGTGGCCGGAGTCTTCATCATCTTCATCTACAACCAGAAGACCCTGCAGCTCTACCGGATGCAGCGGAACTTCATCAACAGCTTCACCCACGAGCTCAAGACGCCCGTGACCTCCCTGAAGCTCTACCTGGACACCTTCGCGAAGCACGAGCTGCCTCGCGAGGACCGTCTCCGGTACCTCGGCTTCATGATCCAGGACGTGGACCGCCTGCTGGACAACATCAACCGCATCCTGGAGCTGGCGCGGATCGAGAGCGGAAGCGTTCGCAGGGATTTCGTCGAGACGGACCCGGCGGACGCCATCCGGCAATTCTGCCGCCGCAACGCGGATCTGTTCCGCAACGCGGAGATCCGGATTCATGACCCGGGACCAAGCGCGCTGCGGGCCGCCGTCGTCCCCTCGCTGTTCGACATGCTGCTGATGAACCTTCTCACCAACGCCCTGAAGTACAACCACTCCGACGCCCCCGCAGTGGACATCCGCTTCGTTCGCCGGGCGAGGGACGTGCAGATCCGGTTCGAGGACAACGGGATCGGCATCGAGAAGCCGGAGCTCCGGAAGATCTTCAAGAAGTTCTACCAGGTCGGCTCGACAAACGACATGACGGCCCGGGGCAGCGGCCTGGGCCTCTACTTGGCCCGGCAGATCGCGAGGATACACCGGGCAACGCTGACGGCCGAAAGCGAGGGCAGGGGGAAGGGATCCGTGTTCACCGTGACCCTTCCGCTGCGGGCTGAGCGCGGAGTGACCCGTGCGGCAGGAGGGACATGAAGCTGACCGGGGAGAAGAGGATCCTCGTCATCGAGGACGACGCGCACATCGCCGAGGGCCTGAGGCTCAACCTCTCGCTCAAGGGCTTCGCCGTGCGCATCGCCTCCGACGGGCCCTCGGGCCTCCGGGACTGGAAGGCGTGGAAACCGGACCTGATCGTCCTGGACATCATGCTGCCCGGGATCGACGGCCTGTCGATCCTGCGCAGCATCCGGCTCGAGGACGAGAGGCTCCCCATCCTGATCCTCTCGGCCAAAAGCGAGGCCGAGTACCGGGTCCGGGGGCTTGCCTACGGTGTAGACGACTACCTCGCCAAGCCCTTCAATCTCGACGAGTTCCTGCTGCGCGTCGAGCGGCTCCTGACGCGCGCCGCCTGGGGCGGGGGGGGCGAGCCTGCCCGTGCGGGCTTGGTCGCGGTGGGGCCCATCTATCGATTCGGCGGCAACACGATCGAGTTCGAGACGTTCACGGCGCGCTGCCGGGCGGGCGAGGTCGCGCTGACGGAACAGGAGATCCGGCTGCTGAAGCTCTTCATCGTCAACCGCGGCAAGCTCCTGTCCCGCAGGGAGCTTCTGGAGATCGGGTGGGGCTACACGGGGGAAACGCCGACGCGGACCGTGGACAACTTCATCGTGCGGTTCCGCAAATACTTCGAGGACGACCCGCACCGGCCCCGGTTCTTCCGCAGCGTCCGATCGGTGGGCTACGTCTTCGATCACGACGGCTGACGTGTGAACAAAGGCCGGCTCCCATGGAACCGGCCGGTGTGTCGTCGTCAACCGGAGTCAGGCTAGGGCGATCGTCTTGACCGGGCCTGAAGCAGGACGGCCCGTTTCCTTCTTCGCCTTCTCCCACTTGACGGGGACATTGCATCCGGGACAAACCCCGGAGTGGTATTTCGCGAGTTCCGCCTCGCTGCCGTAGACCGCCACACCCTTGTAAGGGCATCCCGGACTGTGGCGGGCAAGGTCCATCCACTTTTCCATCTTCCTGCCCTCCTGTCCTTCGCGGTCTGCTGCGCACCGCCGATCCCGGCCGTCGAGTCCGTCGCGGTCCTTCCCTGGCGGGCCTAGCGCAGGGTCCGCCGGCGATGCGAAGAGAGAGTCCGCCTAGCTGGGCCACCCGGTCCGGCTGATGGTGAGACGCCCCTCGATCCTCATGAGCTGAAAAAGCTTTTTCAGCTCGCGGGAGGCATTTTCGATGACCAGTTCGCCCCGGTTCCTGCAGAGCTGGTTGTACAGCAGAAGGATCGTGTGGAGTCCGAACGGGTCAATCGTGCGGACCCGGGCAAGGTCGAGGACGAGCGCCTCCACGTCGTGCCGGGCATATTCCTGAACCTGCCGGTGCATGGACTCCGCCTCTTCGGCCAGGAGATCCCCATCAGGCGTAACGTAAATGACCTTGTTTCTCTCGTCGCAGCAGATCAGCATCGGGTCACGGATCGCGGACTTCAGCTGAGGGTTTGTTGTGGTCAAACCATTGCATCAATGAAAACAACTTGCATGCCATATTCTCAACTTTATGAAATAGAAGGAAAATTTATAAATTGGTGGAACCGTCAGCCGTCAGGAATGTAAAGAACGGCGACAACGTGACCGGGAGATCGCCGGAGTTTTCGTGATATGTGCTTGTAATCATGGAGTTATATCGGAATCCGCGAACGCGTAAATGATCCCGACGATTCTTCGGCACACCTTTTCACGAAGGAACCGGTGATACGAGAAAAGTATTAGCCTGATGCCCGAATAACGTTACATGTAACTCGAAACAGCGGATCCTCCCCGTGTGCAACCCCGGGCGCATAAAAAAGGCCGGCTCCCTGCGGAACCGGCCTTTGCATTTTCCTGGTGGGTCAGGGCGGAGTCGAACCGCCGACACTCGGATTTTCAGTCCGATGCTCTACCTGCTGAGCTACCGACCCGTGTCTGCTTCGAAGATGCTCTAACTAAATAAATTGCCTTGGTTTGTCAAGGCATTTTTTGGCGGGATCTCGACCTCGACGACCTGGTAGAGATTGATGACGACGGTGCCCGCGATCTTGTCGTGCCAGCCCTGTTTGCGCCTGTCCGCGCCGGCCCAGAGGAAGCCCATCAGCATGGGCAGGGCCGAGACGATGTAGCCCACCCAGCGCAGGAAGCCTGTCCCGAGACCGATCGGCTCGCCCGTCTCCTGGACGACGCGAAGGCCCATGAGGCGCTTGCCCGGCGTCTGGCCCGTCGTGCCGTGGAAGTACGTGAAGTAGGCCATGTCCAGCAGGAGGGTGACGGACTGGTAGAGCAGGAAGACCTTCCCCCCCAGTTCCATGAGGGCATCGGGGTCTGCGGCCATGTCGTAGGGCGAAATGCCGAGCCCGAGGGCCGTCGTGCCCACGAAGAACAGGATCATGCCGATGAAGCCCAGGATGAACTTGTCGATCGCAAAGGCGTAGAGCCGCCGCCAGAACCCGCCGTAGTGCCTATCCATCGTGATCCTTCCCCTCGAGCGCCCCGAGCAGGCCGCATTCATACTGCAAAATGGCGAGGATGGCAAGGGCCGCCGTCTCCACCCGAAGGACGAGCCGCCCGAGGCTGGCCGTTTGGAAGCCCGCCTGCCTCGCCAGCTCCGCCTCCTCGCCCGACAGGCCGCCCTCGGGGCCGACGACGAGAAAGAACTCCCCGGCAGACCGGGCCTCGGCGCCCTTCAGGATCTCCCGGATGGAGCGCTGCGATTCGGCCTCCCAGAAGAAGATCTTCAAGGACCCGGGCGGCGCCAGCCCGAGGGCTTCGCGGAAGGGGAGGGCCTCGGCGATCTCGGGCACGTCGGCCCGGCCGCACTGCTCGGCCGCCTCGGCGGCGATCCGGCGCCAACGCTCGAGCCGCCGGGCGGACCTGTCCTCGGTGCGCCTCGGGATCGTCCGGGCGGAGCGGAAGGGGATGATGCGGGCCGCGCCCAGCTCCGTCGCCTTCTGGACGATGAATTCCATCTTGTCGCCCTTCGGCAGGGCCTGGGCCAGCGTGATGCGCACGGGGAACTCGAGGGGGACGCGCTTGCGGGCGACGATCCGCGCCGTGCCCTGCCTGCCTTCGAGGCGCTCGATCACGCCCCGGTACTCCCAGCCCGTCCCGTCGAACAGCAGGATCGCGTCGCCGCGGCCCAAACGGAGCACACTGCGCAGGTAGCGGACCGTGTCCTCGGCCAGCTCGACGGACTCCTTCCCTTCGGGGATGGGGGGGGAATAGATCCGGGGCTTCATCCCTCAGGCCTTCGACGGCTTGCGGTAGACGCAGCAGACCCACTCCTTGTCGTCGATGACCCGGTGCAGGGTCAGGTCGTCGCGGGTGAAGGCCTTCTCCACTTCCTGCCGGTTCTTCCCGATGATCCCGGAGATGACGAGGTAGCCGCCCTTTTCCATCATCTTGACGAGGTGGGACTTGATCTTGATGAGGGTCTCCGCCGTGAGGTTGGCCACGATCAGCTCGAAGCTGCCCTTGATCCGGGCGACGTCGCTGTTGACGATCACGACGCGGTCGCCCACGTGGTTGACGGCCACGTTCTTGTGGGCGATCTCCACGGCCTGCGGGTCGATGTCGACGCACAGGACGGTCGAGGCGCCGAGCTTGGCGGCCGAGATGCCCAGGATCCCCGTGCCGGTTCCCACGTCCAGGACGCGCCACTTCTGGAAGGTGCGGTCCTTCAGGAGGATCTCCTCCATGGCCTCGAGGCACATGCTCGTCGAGGGGTGCTGGCCCGTGCCGAAGGCCATGCCGGGGTCGATCTCGACGACCGTCTCGCGGCCCGTGGCCGAGTAGCGCTCCCAGGAGGGCTTCACGATGATGTTCTTGCTGATCCGCAGGGGCTTGAAGTAGCGCTTCCAGACCTCGCCCCATTGCGGGTCGACGATGATTTCCGTGTTGAAGCTCGGTTTCTCGTGGTCGGGGAAGAGCTCGGCCAGGCTGTCGATGTAGGCCTGGAGCCGGGCCGCCCGTTTCGCGTCGTCGGCGTCGGAGGGGAAGTAGGCATTGAGAACCCGCTCATCCAGAGCATCCGGCTCGGGAAGGTCGGAGGCCCCAGGCTCCAGGAACTCCTCGAAGACCCCCTGGGCGCCCATCTCGGTGAGGAAGTTCGAGAGGGCCTCCGCCAGGTCGCTTGAGGCGTAGAGCTTGAAGCGAACCCACTTCTCCCTGGGTGCGGCTGACTGGTCCGATGTGCCGGGCATGATGTCTCCTTCCGGTGTCGTCGTGCGGGAAACGGAAAACGGGGCACGCCTTGCGGGCATCTCCGGGAGTACGAGCCGGGAAGCCCCCGGCGCCCCCAGAATCGCTGTATAGCCTGTTTTTCGAGAGATTTCAAGCAGCTTGAATTTTGAAACCCGTCGTGATAGCGTCATCATTCGATCGTCTTTGCAGGGAAAAATGCGGGATTGATGCGATATTACCCGGTCGGCCTCGACATCCTCAATCGGCGCTGCCTCGTCGTCGGCGGCGGCGAGGTGGGGCGGCGCAAGGCGGAGCGCCTCCTCGAGTGCGGGGCCCGTGTGACCGTCGTGGGAAAGAAACTCACGCCGGCCCTCGAAGCGCTCGTGCGTGCGGGCCGCGTGAGCCACGTGGCGGCCGACTACGGCGAGGACCAACTCGAGGGCGCCTTTCTCGTGATCGGGGCGACGGACGACCGCGACGTCAATGACCGGATCTTCCGCGACGCGCGCCGGCGGGGGGTCCTGGCCAACATCGTCGACGACCCGGAGCGCTGCGACTTCATCCTCCCCGCCCTGTGCCGGCAGGGGGACCTGGTGATCACCGTCGCGACGGGGGGCCGAAGCCCGGCCCTGGCCAAGAAGCTCCGCCGCGAGCTCGAGCAGCGCTACGGGCCCGAGTACGAGGCCCTCCTGCGGATCATGGGCGAGCTGCGCGGCCGCATCATCGGGCGCGGGGAGGGGCCCGACGAGAACCGGAAGATCTTCGAGGCACTCGTGGATTCCGACATCCTCGAGCGCATCCGGAGGGGACACTGGCGAAAGGTCGAGGAGACCGTGAAGCGGCTGGCGGGCGTCGCCGTCGATCTTGACGCCATTCGCCGGGACGCCTCGGATCGCCGGGGGAAAAGAAAGGGGTCCGGCGGGAAGGGTCGGGGGACCGGGGGCGAATGATGGAACCGATGTTTTTCAAGGCGGCCTTGGCGGCCTACCTGGCGGCAGCGGCGGGCTACCTCGTGTCGCTCGTGGCCCGGCGCGTCATGGTGGCCCGCATCGCCACGTGGGTCCTGGGCCTTGCCGTGGCTCTTCACGCCGTTCATTTCCTGGAGATGTACGCCGAGAGAGGGCTCAACGTCGCCGTGAACGTCTTCGAGGCCGTCTCGCTTTTTGCCTGGATCGTCTCGGGTGCCTATCTCGCCTTCCAGGTGCGGACCAAGACGAGGGTCCTCGGGGCCATCGTGGCGCCCTTCGCCGTGATGCTCATGATGCTCGCGTCGCTGGGCATCGAGGGGACCCTGGCCGTCCCCGACGCCCTGCAGGGCAGGCTCGTCCCCATCCACGTCACGCTGTCCCTCGCCGGCGAGGGGCTCTTTGCGCTCGCCTCGCTGGCGGGCATCATGTACTGCATCCAGGACCGCCAGATCCGCCGGCACCGGATGGGGGGCCTGTCCCGGTATCTGCCCTCGCTGGGGGACCTGGACCGGATCAACCACGCGGGGCTTGTGTGGGGTTTCCCCCTGCTCACCGTGGGTCTCATCGCCGGTTCCGTCTGGGCGAAGACGGCCTGGGGCGGCAGCCACTGGGCCGCCGACCCCAAGACGATCTGGTCCTTCGCCGTATGGTGCTTCTACGCCTTTTTGCTGCACCAGCGGCTCGCCATCGGGTGGAAGGGAAGGAAGATCGCCGTGCTGTCCATCGCGGCCCTCGTCGTGCTGATCTCGGCGTTCATCGGCGTGAACTTCCTGAGCTCGGTGCACAGGTTCACGTGAGCCGGCAGCAACGGTCCCACTCCCCCCGGTCCTCTAACGCAGAGGGGCAAGGGCGCCTGAGGGGACGGAGCGTGTGAAGAGCGGAAGATCGGAACGATATTGAAGAAGGCGTTCTGTCAGGCATGAATGTCATCCTCGTCGGCATGAACCACAAGACGGCGCCCCTGGAGATCCGGGAACGCCTCTCGTTTTCCTGCGGCGACGGCCTGCGCCCGCTCGAGGAGCTCCTCAGATCGCCGGCCGTCAAGGAAGCCCTCTACCTGTCGACGTGCAACCGGGTGGAGGTGCTCGCCCGGGCCGCGGACATGGAGGAGGCCGTTGAGCGGGTCAAGTCCTTCATCCTGCGGCACGGCAACCTCGGCGCCGAGGAGCTGGAGAAGTGCCTCTACGTCCACTGCGGCAGCGACGCCGTGCGTCACCTCTTCCGGGTGGCCTCGAGCCTGGATTCCATGGTCATGGGAGAGCCCCAGATCCTCGGGCAGGTCAAGGAGGCCTACAGGGACTGCGTGGAGCAGAAGGCCTCGGGGATCATCCTCAACAAGCTGCTCCATCACGCCTTCCGCACGGCCAAGCGCGTGCGGACGGAGACGGCCATCGCGAACAACGCCGTCTCGGTGGGCTTCGCCGCCGTGGAGATGGCCAAGAAGATCCTGGGAAGCCTGGAGGGCCGGACGGTCCTGCTGGTGGGCGCCGGCGAGATGTCGGAGCTCACGGCCCGGCACCTGGTCGGCAACGGGGCGGGGAAGGTCATCGTGGCCAACCGAACCTACGCGCGGGCCGTGCAGGTCGCCGGGGAAATCCAGGGGATTCCCGTGGGCTTCGACCGGCTCGAGGAGAAGCTCCGGGAGGCCGACATCGTCATCAGCTCCACGGGCGCCGCGGGCTACATCCTCACGCCGCCGATGGTCCAGGGCGCGCTCAAACGCCGCAAGAACCGCCTGCTCTTCATCATCGACATCGCCGTCCCTCGCGACGTGGACCCCGAGGTGGGCCGGATCGACAACGTCTACCTCTTCAACATCGACGATCTGCAGGGGGTGGTCGACGAGAACGTGCGCAACCGCCTCCAGGAGGCCGAGAAGGCCGAGGCCATCATCGGCGAGGAGGTCCTGAAATTCGCCGAGTGGTACAACACCCTCGAGGTGGTGCCCACGATCGTGTCGCTCAGGGAGAAGGTGGAGTCGATCATGCGCTCCGAGATGGAGCGCTCGGAATCCTGGCTGAGGAACCTCGGCGAGGAGGACCGGAAGAACATCGAGATCCTCGCGACGCAGATCATCAACAAGATCCTCCACGACCCCGTCACGGGGCTCAAGGAGGAGAGCCAGTCCAACGGGGCCATGCCCTACGTCGCGGCCGTCCGGAAACTCTTCCGCCTGTTCCCGGAGGAGCCGCGTGCGGAGCAGGCCGAGGGTGCGGACCGTTCGGCGGGAGAAGAAGGTGAGAGGGTAAGAAGGTAAGAGGATAAGAGGGGAAGAAGCGTTTCTGTCGGCGTTGTGTCGATCAGCGCCGCAGCGTCGAAAGGTAAAGGAGAACGGCAATCGGACGGGTACTGAAGGTCGGGACGCGGGGAAGCCCGCTGGCCCTCAAGCAGGCGGGAATCGTCATGGAGGAGCTTCGCCGCCGCCGGCCGGGCCTCACCCTGGACGTGCACGTGATCAAGACGACGGGCGACCGGATGCAGGACGTGGCGCTCGCCCGGATCGGCGGCAAGGGGGTCTTCGTGAAGGAGCTCGAGGAGGCGCTCCTCGAGCGGCGCATCGACCTGGCGATCCACAGCATGAAGGATGTGCCGGCCCTCCTGCCGGAAGGCCTCGAGATCGCGGCGATGCTCGAGCGGGAGGACCCGCGGGACGTCCTCATCTCGAGGGGCAACTTCAAGCTCGAGCGGATCCCCCCGGGGGCCCGGATCGGCACGGGGTCCCTGCGAAGGGGCTGCCAGCTGAAGAACATCTACATGGACGTGGAGATCGTCCCCATCCGCGGCAACCTCGAGACGCGGATCAAGAAAATCGAGCGGGACAACCTCGACGGGATCATCGTGGCGGCGGCGGGCCTCAAGCGCATGGGCTGGCAGGGCCGCGCCTCGCAGTTCATCCCCCCGGAGATCATGACGCCCGCCATCGGGCAGGGGGCCCTCGGGGTCGAGGTGCGCAAAGGCGAGGACGTCGGGGAGATCGTCTCCGTTCTCAACCACGGCAGGACCTTCACCGAGGTGAGCGCCGAGCGGGCCTTCCTGGCCGTCTTCGGCGCGGGATGCCAGGTCCCCGTCGCGGCCTACGGGCAGGTCGAGAAGGACTCGATCACCGTGACGGGGCTCGTGGGGAGCCTCGACGGCCGGATGCTCGTCAAGGACCGCGTCCGCGGGCCCGTCGCCGAAGCGGAGCAGATGGGCCGCATCCTGGCGGAGAGGATCCTGGCCGCCGGGGGCCGGCAGATCATCGACGAGGTCTACAGGCGGCTTGTGTAATGAAGCAGGCAGCAGGCGGCAGGCAGCAGAACCATCCGGATGCTTGACTTTCCTGCCGCCTGTGACCTGTACCCTGATGCCCGGTCGGCGAAACATAGGCTTGATGGCTGACGACGACAAGAGGGAGAGCGACTTGTCGAAGAAGGGAAAAGTGTTCATCATCGGCGCGGGTCCCGGGGACCCGGGTCTCATCACGCTGCGCGGGGCCGAGTGCATCGGGCAGGCCGACGTCATCGTGTACGACTACCTGGCCAACGAGGAGTTTCTCCGCCGCGCCCGGAAGGACGCCCGGCTCATCTACGTCGGCAAGAAGGGCGGGGACCACACGCTGCCGCAGGGCGAGATCAACCGCATCCTCGTCGACGAGGCCCTCGAGGGCCTGACCGTGGCCCGCCTCAAGGGGGGTGACCCCTTCATCTTCGGCCGCGGCGGCGAGGAGGCCGAGGTCCTGCATGAGGCCGGGATCCCCTTCGAGGTCGTCCCGGGCGTGACGTCGGCCATCGCGGTGCCGGCCTTCGCGGGGATCCCGCTGACGCACCGGGGCTACACCTCGACGGTCGCCTTCGTCACGGGCCACGAGGACCCCGCGAAGGGCAAGAGCGACATCGACTGGGCGGCGCTCGCCGGGATCGGCACCCTCGTCTTCCTCATGGGGGTCAGGAATCTCGCGACCATCGCCCGGAATCTCGTCGAGGGCGGCAAGGCCCCCGAAACCCCGGCGGCCCTGATCCGCTGGGGGACCACCCCCGGGCAGCAGACGCTCACGGGGACGCTGGCCGACATCGCGGCAAAGGCGAAGAAGCAGGGGTTCAAGCCGCCGTCGATCCTCGTGGTGGGCGAGGTGGTCGCGCTGCGGCCGAAACTCGACTGGTTCGAGTCGAGGCCCCTCTTCGGCAGGGGCATCGTCGTCACGAGGCCCGAGGAGCAGGCGGGGGAATTCGTCCGGCTGCTGGCCGCCGAGGGCGCGCAGGCGATCGTCTTCCCCACGATCCGCATCGCGCCGCCCGCGAGCTGGGACGCACTGGACCGGGCCCTCGGAAACCTCGGTTCCTACCACTGGCTCGTCTTCACGAGCGCCAACGGCGTGAAGCATTTCTTCGCCCGGCTGCGTGACCGGGGCGGGGACATCCGGGATCTCAAGGGGATCCGCGTCTGCACAATCGGGCCCGCCACGGCGGCGGCCGTCGAGGGCCTGGGAATCCGCGTGGACCTCGTGCCCGGCGAGTACATCTCCGAGGGGGTGGTCCGGGCCTTCGAGAGCGTGGACCTCGCGGGCAGGCGGGTGCTGCTGCCCCGCGCCGCCGAGGCCAGGGACGTCATCCCCGAGGGACTCGCGAAGAGGGGGGCCTCGGTGGACGTCGTGACGGCATACCGGACGGTGCGATCCGAGCGCCGCAAAGAGGACCTGCAGGCCCTGCTCGACGCCGGGTCGGTGGACGTCGTCACCTTTACAAGCCCCTCGACGGTGGTTAATTTCAAAAAGATCATGGGGGATGACCCCCTGCCCGAAAGGGTCCGCATCGCCTGCATCGGTCCCGTCACGGCCGCTGCGGCGAAGAAGCAGGGGTTCGCGGTGGACATCTACCAGGAGACGTTCACGATTCCCGGCATGGTTGAGGCCCTCGTCAACTACTTTGCTGCGAAAAGAAAGGGGCCGCTGCCCGGCATCCGATAGAGAAGGGAAGAAGGTGAGAGGATGAGAAGGTCGGATGAGCCGGCAACCGGAATCCCTCTTCCCTCTTCTCAAACCTTCTCAGCTTCAAACCCCCTTACCCGCTGCCTGAGGAGCCGCTCTGGATCCGGGTATTGTTGAGCGAGCGCAACAGCGCATTTTGGAATGAACGGAACAGCATGATCGGAATATCGAAACTCTACTGCGGGGCCGTGGAGGCCGCCGACGTCCTGCGCTACGGGCGCCACTCGGCGAGGCTGCCCTCGCACCTGCTGCAGTTCTCCAGCGACAAGCGGCCCGTCGTGGTCTGGAACGTCACCCGGCGCTGCAACCTCAAGTGCATCCACTGCTACTCGAGCTCGCAGAACGTCCTCTACAGCGACGAGCTGACGACGGAGCAGGGCAGACGCCTCATCGACGACCTGGCCGCATTCGGCTCGCCCGTGCTGCTGCTCTCGGGCGGCGAGCCCCTCATGCGGCCCGACCTGCCGGAGCTGGCGCAGTACGCCGTCGACAGGGGGATGCGCGTCGTGATCTCCACCAACGGCACCCTCATCACGAAAAAGCTCGCCGGGGTCTTCGGTGAGATCGGCCTGTCCTATATCGGCGTGAGCCTCGACGGCCTGCGGGACGTTCACGACCGCTTCCGCGGCGTCCGGGGGGCCTTCGACCGGACGCTGCGGGGCATCCGCAACGCCCGCGACGCCGGGATCAAGGTGGGCGTCCGCTTCACCGTGAGCCGCAAGAACTGGAGGGAGATCCCCGGCATCTTCGACCTGATCGAGAAGGAGAACATCCCCCGGGTGTGCTTCTATCACCTCGTCTACGCGGGCCGCGGCTCGGCCCTCATCGAGGAGGACCTCACCCACGCCGAGACGCGCGAACTGGTCGATCTCATCATGGACCGAACGAAGGATCTCTTCGACCGGGGCATCGAGAAGGAGGTCCTCACCGTGGACAACCATGCAGACGGCCCCTACGTGTACCTGAGGCTGCTGCGCGAGGACCCGGCGCGGGCCGCAGAGGTGCTGGAACTGCTCAAGATGAACGAGGGCAACAGCTCGGGGCACGGGATCGGCTGCGTGAGCTGGGACGGCGAGGTGCACCCGGATCAGTTCTGGCGGATCCACTCCTTCGGGAACGTGAAGGAGAGGCCCTTCAGCGAGATCTGGATGGACACGTCCAACGAGCTGCTCGCGAAGATGAAGGACAAGAAGCCCCACGTGAAGGGGCGATGCGCCGGGTGCCGCTGGCTCGAGGTCTGCGGCGGCAACTTCCGGGCCCGGGCCGAGGCCGTCACGGGCGATGCCTGGGCGGCGGACCCGGCGTGCTACCTGACGGACGAAGAAATACAGGCATAGGGCATAAGGCATAAGGCTGAAGGCAAAAAGAACAGAAACATTCTCCCATTGGCCATAAGCCCTCAGCCCTGAGCCCTACGCCATTTTGGAGGAGATGACCATGTTTTTCCCCGCATACCGACCGAGGCGCATGAGGCGAAACGAAAACCTGCGCAGGCTCATCCGCGAGACGAAGCTCTCCGTCGACGATCTCGTCCACCCGCTGTTCGTCGTTTCGGGGAAGGGCGTCAAGAAGCCCATCCACTCCATGCCCGGCAACTTCCAGATGTCCGTCGATCGCCTGCTCGAGGAGGTGAAGCGGTCGAAGGACCTGGGCATCCCGGCGGTGATGCTCTTCGGCATCCCCGACGAGAAGGACGAGAGCGCCTCGGGCGCCTTCCGGAAGGACGGGATCATCCAGCGGGCCGTCAAGGAGATCAAGGACAAGGTGCCCGACATCCTCGTGATCACCGACCTGTGCTTCTGCGAGTACACCAGCCACGGCCATTGCGGGTGCCTGAAGGACGGCGACGTGGACAACGACGCGACCCTCGAGATGCTGGCCGAGACGGCGGTCTCGCAGGCGAAGGCCGGGGCCGACATCGTGGCCCCCTCGTCGATGATGGACGGCCAGGTCGAGGCGATCCGCGACGGCCTCGACGAGGCGGGATTCGAGAACACGCCGATCCTGGCCTACTCGGCCAAGTACGCCTCGTGCTTCTACGGGCCCTTCCGCGAGGCCGCCGAGAGCGCCCCGCAGTTCGGCGACCGCAAGGGCTACCAGATGGACCCGGCCAACAGCGACGAGGCCGTGCGCGAGATCGGGCTCGACATCGAGGAGGGGGCCGACATCATCATGGTCAAGCCGGCGCTGCCCTACCTCGACATCATCCGCCGCGCCCGGGAGGAGTTCGACCACCCCATCGCGGCCTACAACGTGAGCGGCGAGTTCGCCATGATCAAGGCCGCGGCCCAGATGGGCTGGCTCGACGGCGAGCGGGCCATGATGGAGGCGCTCACGGCGATCAAGCGCGCCGGGGCCGACATCATCCTGACCTACTTCGCGCCGGAGGCGGCGAGACTGCTGCAGAAGTAAGGGAACAGGGTCGAAGCAGAATATATGGCTCATCATCCACACGCGAGTAAATCGCCAGGCGAGGACAGGGACCGGATGGTGCTTCCCGGGACGCTGCGCATGGTGGCCTGGGAGGTGACGCGCGGCTGCAACCTCGCCTGCGTCCACTGCCGGGCCTCGTCGGTCCACGGGCCCTACGAGGGGGAACTGGACACGGCCCGCTGCCTGCGCCTGCTCGACGAGATCGCCGCCTTCAGCAGGCCCGTGATCATCCTGACGGGGGGCGAGCCGCTGCTGCGGCCCGATATCTTCGAGATCGCGGCCTACGGCGACGCCAAGGGCCTGCGGATGGTCATGGCCACCAACGGGACCCTCGTGGACGACGCGGCGGCCCGGAAGATCCGCGAGGCCGGGATCCGGCGCGTGAGCATCAGCCTCGACGGCGTGGATGCCGCGCGGCATGACGCGTTCCGCCAGGTGCCGGGGGCCTTCGAGGGGGCGCTGGCGGGCATCGGGGCCCTGAAGCGCGCCGGCGTCGAGTTCCAGGTCAACACGACGATCACGCGCATGAACCTCGACCAGGTGGAGGATCTTCTCGCGCTCGCGCAGAAGCTCGGCGCGGCGGCGCATCACGTCTTCCTGCTCGTCCCCACGGGCCGCGGCAAGGAGATGGCCCACCAGGCCATCTCCGCCGAGGAGTACGAGCGGGCGCTCGAGTGGTTCTACGAGGCGGGTCTGTCGTGCCCCATGCAGCTCAAGGCCACCTGCGCGCCGCACTTCTACCGGATCCGGCACCAGCGCAGGAAGGAGCGGGCGGCCCGGTCCGTCCCCGAAAACCCCCTGCACGCCATGACGCGCGGCTGCCTCGGAGGAAGTTCCTTCGTCTTCATCTCGCACCGGGGCCGCGTTCAGCCCTGCGGGTACCTCGAGCTCGACTGCGGGCAGCTCCGGGAGAAGCCCTTCGAGGAGATCTGGAGGGACTCGAAGATCTTCCAGGACCTGCGGGACCTGCGCCGCTACGGCGGCAAGTGCGGCCGCTGCGAGTTCATCACCGTCTGCGGCGGCTGCCGGGCCCGGGCCTACGAGCAGACGGGGGACTACCTGGCCGAAGAGCCGCTGTGTATTTATGAACCGAGGAAAGGCGAAGGGCAAAAGGCTTAGGGCTTATAGCCAGGAAGGGGAAGTTACTCGTTGTGTCTTTCTCCCCGCCTTAAGCCATACGCCTTACGCCACAAGCCATTTTTCATGGACACAGTCGATAAAAAAATATTGAACATCCTCCAGGCGCGCTTCCCGCTGGTGCCGGAGCCCTACGACGCCGTCGGGGCCGAGCTGGGGCTGACGGGGGAGGAGGTCATCGAGCGGGTGCGCAGGCTCAAGGAGAGCGGCGTCATCCGCCGGGTCGGCGCCGTGTTCGACTCGCGGCGGCTCGGTTACGCGAGCACGCTGTGCGCGGCGAGGGTGCCGGAGGGGAAGATGCGGGCCTTCGTGGACGTCGTCAACGGCTACCCCGGCGTGACCCACAACTACCGCAGGAGACACGAGTACAACGTCTGGTTCACCTTCATCGCGCCCGACGCCGAGGCCCTCGAGCAGGCCCTCGCGGAGATCCGCCGCAGGACGGGCGTGGAGGACGTGATCAGCATGCCGGCGGTGAGGACGTTCAAGATCAACGCCACCTTTGAGTTGTAAAGGCCGGTGACCGGGGGCGCATCTCTTGCTCTGTGCTGCGATCGTCTGCCGGTTTGGCGTTTGTGAAGTCAGGAGGTGCAGAAGTGAGGAAGAGCGGAAAAGATACAGAAATCTTCAATCCCCGCCGATCTTCCGCTCTTCATGGCTTCCTGACTTCCATCTTTTCAGGGCGCCTTGCATCCGGGCACTTTTGACCGGACGGAGGGGCCGCCCGATCGCCGGGCCGCAAGGAATCGCCGATGACCGACAAGCCGAAACCCACCCTCTACCTCGTCGACGGCAGCAACTACGTCTACCGGGCCTTCTTCGCCATCCAGGGCCTCACCAATTCGCGCGGCTTCCCGACCAACGCCGTCTACGGGTTCAACAACATGCTCGCCAAGCTCCTCCGCGAGCGGAAGCCCGGGCACATCGCCGTCGTCTTCGACGCGAAGGGGCCGACCTTCCGCAACGAGGCCTTCGAGGACTACAAGGCGCACCGCAAGCCCATGCCCGACGCGCTCAAGCCCCAGGTCGCCGTGATCAAGGACCTCGTGCGCGCCTACCGCATCCCCCTGCTGGAGATCGAGGGCATCGAGGCCGACGACGTGATCGGCACCCTGGCCCGGAAGTTCGAGGCCGAGGGCGTGCAGGTGATCATCGTCTCGGGCGACAAGGACCTCATGCAGCTCGTCTCGGACGGAGTCGTCATGATCGACACGATGAAGGACAAGACCTACGATGCCGCCGGCGTCGAGGAGCGCTTCGGCGTCGGCCCCGACCGGGTGGCCGATCTTCTCGGCCTCATGGGCGACGCGTCGGACAACATCCCCGGCGTGCCGGGCGTGGGGCCCAAGACGGCGCTGCAGCTGATCAAGGACTACGGCTCCCTCGAGGGGGTGCTGCGCAACGCGGCGAAGATCCGCAACGAGCGCATCCGGAAGGCCGTCTCGGAGCACGCGGAGCAGGCCCGGCTCTCCCGGGAGCTGGCCCTCGTGAGAACCGATGCCGAGGTCGATCTCGATCTCGACCGGGCGCGCTACGAGGGGCCCGACCGCGAGGCGCTCAAGGCCCTCTTCAAGGAGCTGGAGTTCTCGTCGCTCATCCAGGACCTGGAGGTGCGGGACCGGAAGGCAAGCGGCAAGGTCCACCTCGTCTCGACGGCGGAAGCGCTTCACGGCCTGGTTCGCGGCATCGAGCAGGCCGGCTCGGTCGCCCTCTGGCCCGTGCTTTCCTCGGAGCTTCCCATGTACGGCGAGCTCGTCGGCCTCGGCCTTGCGCACACGCCGGCAGAGGCGTTCTACGTCCCCCTGGGGGCGGGCCGGGCGGCCTGGCGCGACCACGCCCTGCGGGAGCTCTCGCCCCTGCTCTCCGGGGAGAAGACCCTCAAGCACGGCCACGACCTCAAGAACGCCCTCATCGCGCTGGCCCGGTCGGGGATCATCCTCCGGGGGGCGGGCGACGACACCATGGTGGGCTCCTACCTGCTGAACCCCTCGAAAAAGAGCCACGACATCACCGAGGCGGCGCGGGAATTTCTCGACCTCGAGCTCACCCCGGCGAAGGAGGTGGTGGGCAGCGGCGCAAAGGCCCTGTCGCCCGCCGACGTGGAGCCGGCGCGCATGGCCCCGTTCGCGGGCGAGCGCGCCGAGGCCGCGCTGCGGCTCCGCCCCGTCGTGGGGGAAAAAATCCGGAAGGCGGGCCTGGAGGATCTCTACGGGAAGGTCGAGATGCCGCTCGTGGAGGTGCTGGCCGCCATGGAGCAGCGGGGGGTCCTCGTCGACCGCAAGCGGCTCGAGGAGATGTCGGAGCAGTTCGACCAGCTGCTGTCGCGGTCCGAGGAGAGGATCTACCGCCTGGCGGGCGAGCGCTTCAACATCAACTCGCCCAAGCAGCTCCAGGTCATCCTCTTCGACAAGCTCAGGCTCGCGAAGGGGCGGAAGATCAAGGAAGGCTACTCCACCGACATGGAGGTCCTCACGACCCTGGCCCGGTCGCACGAGCTGCCGGCGGAGATCCTGGCCTACCGCAGCATCGCGAAACTCAAGTCGACCTACGTCGACGCCCTGCCGGCGATGGTGCACCCGCAGACCGGGCGCATCCACACCTCCTACAACCAGACCGTCACGGCCACGGGGCGCCTCTCGAGCAGCAACCCCAACCTGCAGAACATCCCCATCCGCACCCCCGAGGGGCGGCGCATCCGCCAGGCCTTCGTCGCGCCGAGCGGCAGCGTGCTGGTCTCGGCCGACTACGCCCAGATCGAGCTGCACGTGCTCGCCCACCTCTCGGGCGACGAGGCCCTGATCGAGGTCTTCCAGGCGGGGGAGGACATCCACACCCGCACGGCGTCGGCCCTCTTCGGCGTATTCCCGGAGATGGTCACCCCCGAACTGCGCCGGCGGGCCAAGGTGATCAACTTCGGCGTGATCTACGGCATGAGCCCCTTCGGGCTCTCCAAGGAGCTGGGGATCAGCCAGGCCGAGGCGAAGGAATACATCGACAACTACTTCGACCGCTACAAGGGGGTCCGCAGGTTCCTGGACGGCATCCTCGAGGATGCGCGCCGGGACAAGTACGTCTGCACCCTGCTGAACCGGCGGCGCTACATCCCCGAGATCGGGAGCTCCAACGCGGCGCTGCGCCAGTTTGCCGAGCGCACGGCCGTCAACGCCCCCATTCAGGGCACCGCGGCCGACCTCATCAAGATCGCCATGATCAACCTGCACGCCCTCCTGAAAAAGCGCCACCCGAAGGCGGCGATGATCATGCAGGTGCACGACGAGCTGGTCTTCGAAGTTCCCGAGGGCGAGAAGAAAGACGTCATGGACCTCGTGAAGCGCGAGATGGAAGGGGTCATGCGGCTGCGCGTGCCGCTGAAGGTGGAGATCCATGCGGGGCATAATTGGGACGAGGCGCACTGAGAAGAAGGCAAGAGGGTGAGAGGGTGAGAACGTCGGATATGTCGGAGGCCCAATTCCTGCCGCCTGCCTCTCCAACCTTCTCACCTTCGAACCTTCTGGCCCTCACAAGACAAAACTTTTCCAGGGAGGAGATGACCATGAAACTTCTGAGAACAGCGGCCTGGGTGTTGGCGGGGGCCTTGATCCCGTGCTTCGCGTCCCCGGCGTCGGCGGCGGAGCCGAAGAAACCCCTGACCCGCTACTGGGTCAGCGTGGCGACGCAGAACATGTCGATCCCCGGCATGTCCCAGGGGGAGATGTCGGGGCTGCAGGGCATGATCCTGGGCAAGGTGGCGGGGGTGGGGCCGAAGAAAACGCTCCTGCTGCAGCTCGGCGCGCCGGGGAACCCGCCGGCTGCCCCCGAGGCGGCGCACGACATCCCCCCCGGCATGGAGATGGGCAAATCCCTGCCGCTGCTGATCCCCGAGCGGGAGAAGCCGGTTCGGGGCGAGGAGCCGCAGGAGGGCAAGCCGGAAAAGCCGAAGGTGCGCATGCTCTTCTACTGGGGCTGCGGCGAGACGGTCAGGCCGGGCCAGCCCCGGGTGCTCGACACCGGGAAGATGAGCATGGCCGACTTCGGCAGGGCCATGGCGGGCCGGACCGGATCGGTGCAGGCACCGCCGTCGCCAAGGGCCGGGTGGGCCTACGCGCAGTGGCCCAACGAGAAGGACCGGAAGGAGGTGCCGAAGGCAAGCTCCCTCGCGGGGGAACACTTCATCCACGGCAACTACACCCCCGACATCCGATTCGCCGTGGGCGAGAGACACGACTTCATGGCGCCCGTGGAGTTCACCTCCGTCAAGGGAGGCCTGGCCGACAGCATCGCCTTCGAGTGGAAGGCGATCCCCACGGCGATCGGCTATTTCGCCATGGCGATCGGCCACAGCGAGAAAACCGGGGAGACGATCCTGTGGTCCTCCAGCGACGCGCAGGAGCCGGGGTTCGGCCTGATGGGCTATCTGCCGCCCGCCGACGTGAGCCGCTTCATCCGGGAGAAGGTCGTGATGGGACCGGAGGTCACGCGCTGCGCGATCCCCCGGGGAATCTTCAAGGACGCCGGCGGCGCCGCGCTGCAGTTCATCGGCTACGGCGACGAGCTCAACATCGCCTGGCCGCCGAAGCCCAAGGACCCGAAGATCCCGCACGAGTACGTCTGGGCGGTGAAGCTGCGCAACAAGTCCACCGGGATGCTGCCGCTCGGCCAGGAGGGGATGCGGGAGGAGCGCACGACGAAGGAAAAGCCGCCCGCCGGGGACAAGCCCGAGAGCCCCGCCGAGAAGATGAAGAAGACGCTCGACACGATCCGGGGGCTGTTCTGAGCGTCACCCCCGCACGCCGGCGGGCTGGACCGCGGGGACGGGCTGCAGGGAGCCGATGAAGGCGTCGACCACCTCCGGGTCGAACTGCGTGCCTTCGAAGCGGCGCAGCTCCGTCACCGCCTGCTCGGGACTCATGCTCGAGCGGTAGGGGCGGTTGGTCGTCATGGCGTCGTAGGCGTCGGCCACGGCGATCATGCGGGACAGCAGCGGGATCCGGTCTCCGGCCAGCCCGTCGGGGTAGCCGGTGCCGTCCCAGTTTTCGTGGTGGTGCCGGATGATCTTGCGTTCCTTCTCGAACAGGGCGATCGGGGTCAGGATGCCGTCGCCGATCGTGCAGTGGGTCTTGATGATGTCGTACTCCTCCCCCGTGAGCTCGTCGGGCTTGAGGAGGATGTGGTCCGGGATCGCGATCTTGCCGATGTCGTGGAGCATGGCGGCGATCTTGAGGCACTCGATGTCGTCGGCCGGGCATGCCATGATCTCCGCGGTGCGGACCACGAACGCGGTGACGCTCACGGAGTGGCGCTCCGTGTACTGGTCCCGCGCCTGGATGGAGGTCACGAGGGCCCGGAAGGTCTCGGCGATGTTCGTGTAGAGGGTCTCGTAGAGGACCTTGTTCTCCAGGTTCAGCGACGCCCGGCGGGCGAGGCTCAGGATGACCTGCAGGTCCTGGTCCGTGAAGCAGGGCCCGCTGCGGCCCTTCCAGAGGCCGAGGATCCCGAAGACGTTGCCGCGGATCGTCAGCGGGGCGCAGAGGATCGACGCCTCGCCGTCGGCGTCGGAGAGGTTGCACAGGACGCCGTCCTTCCGGCCGACCACCTCGCGCAGCAGCTTCCCCGGCCACGGCACGGTGTGGCGCGGGGGAACGCGGTCGACGCTGCCGGTGAACTTGGGCAAAAACTCCCCGGTCTCCCGGTCGTAGAGCAGGATCGCGCAGTGCTCGCCGCCCGAGACCTTGAGGGCCAAATCGGCGATGACGCGGAAGACGTTGTCGTTGCTCACCCCGAGCCGCTCGATGAAGTCGTAGATGAACCCCTTGGCCGAGATCCGGCGGACCTTGTCGCGGAGCTTCTCCTGCTCGACCTTGTTCAGGAGCCCGTCGGCCGACAGCAGCGACTGTTCCCGCAGGTAGATGTTCACCTTGTAGAGCAGCTCGTCGATGCGGAAGGGCTTGGTGATGAAATCGACGGCCCCCGTCTTCATGGCCGACACGGAAAGCCCGATGGAGGGGTAGCCGGTGATGAGGATGACGGCGGTCGCGGGGTTGATCTCCCGGATCCGTCCCAGGAGGTCCATCCCGTTCATGCCGGGCATGTGGATGTCGCTGATGACCAGGTCGTAGAGGTTGGAGCGCAGGGCCTCCAGGGCCTCCTTCCCGTCGGCGGCCTCGGTGGCGATGTATTCGCCCCCCTGCCGAAGGGCCTCGACGATGAGGCTGCGCACGGCGGGGTCGTCGTCGACGACGAGGATCGTCCTCTTGCCGGTTGAGGGCACGGGCATGATCCTGAATTCGTTTCCGGTGGCTTGCATTCCGTTCATCCCGGCGATCCCGTCCCTCTCATCGATCCCGTCGCGTCCGCCGGGGGCGGTCGTGAGGCGGCGGCCTTGTGGTGCGGCGAAGGCCGGTCACATGCGGTCTCCAACCAGGCGTACCGGGATCCTGTGATGAGGGGCTTTCGGCCCCCTCCGGGTCGGTCCCCCGCTCAGCGAATCGCTTCGGGTTCTATTTGGATTTACTGCCTTTCAGGAGGATGTCCATCAGGCTGTAGGAGATCCTGTCGTAGACCTCCGGTCTTTGCGGCTCGGCGCCGAGCGAAACCACGTCGGCATACCTCGGGGCGGTCTTCGGACCCTCCCCGGATGGTGCCGGCTTTTCCGCGGCCTTGCTCTGCCGGCTGTAGGCCTTGAGGATGTTGTCGATCTGGTAGGTCGATATGGTCATCGCCCGGCTCACGGTTTTGTCACAATGGAGATCGGTCCCGCAGGTCAAAACTTTAGGGCTTTGTGCCGACCTGCGGCGCGATCCCGCCCCCGGCCCGCCGCAGTCGATATTTCTGGTTGACTAATGTCAAAATTTTGTTAACATCCCGAGTTGCTTTGAGAACGTGCGATACATCCGATCCTTCCGGCAGGGGCTTTCCTGCCGGGGCCGAGGCACCGCCCGACCCGCCGGAGGGACATTTGAAGGGCGCCCGGATCGCCCGTCACCCGACGACCCCCACCCCTGAGGAGCGGTAGAAAAGCCGGCCATGGCAGACAGCAAGATCAAGAAGGAAATGAAGAACATCCGGATCCTCATCGCCGAGGACAACGAGCTGAGCCGGGACAATCTCTCGGAACTGTTGAGAAGCTACGGGTACGAGGTCAAGGGGGTCGGCGACGGACGCCAGGCCATGGACGTCTTCATCGAAGACAAGTACGACCTGGTGATCACGGACCTCAAGATGCCCCACGTCGACGGCCTTCACCTGCTGAAGTTCGTCAAGGAGGTCAACCCCGAGAGCATCGTCATCATGATCACCGGCTACGGCACGGTCAACTCGGCCGTCGAGGCCATGAAGCTCGGGGCCTTCGACTACATCACCAAGCCCCTCAAGGACGACATCGTCAAGCTCACCATCGACCGCGCCCTGTCCTTCGCCAAGCTCAAGGAAGAGAACACCGCGCTGAAGGACCACCTGAAGAAGAAGTACGACTTCGGCAAGATCATCGGCTTCAGCGACAGCATGCGGAAGGTCTTCGACAACATCGAGAAGGTGGCCGCCTCGGACAGCACCGTCGTCATCTACGGCGAGAGCGGGACGGGAAAGGAACTCGTCGCCCGGGCCATCCACTTCAACAGCGACCGCCGGAGCTTCCCCCTCGTGCCGGTCAACTGCGGGGCCATCCCCGAGGAGCTCCTCGAGAGCGAGCTGTTCGGGCACGAAAAGGGGGCCTTCACGGGAGCCATCAAGAGCCGCGTGGGCCGCTTCGAGCTGGCCCAGGGCGGGACGATCTTCCTCGACGAGATCGGGGACATGAGCCCCGCGCTGCAGGTCAAGGTCCTGCGCGTCATCCAGGAGAAGCAGTTCGAGCGGATCGGCGGCGTCAAGACGATCAACGCCGACGTCCGGATCATCTGCGCCACGAACCAGGACCTCGAGAAGGCCGTCCAGGAGAAGCGGTTCCGCGAGGATTTGTTCTACCGCATCAACGTCATCCCCATCACCCTGCCGCCCCTGCGGGACCGGAAGATGGACATCCCCGTGCTGGTCAACCACTTCCTCCAGAAGTTCAACAAGCTCAAGAAGAAGAACGTCAAGGGGCTCACCCCCGAGGCGTCGAATTACATGATGCGCTATTCCTGGCCCGGAAACGTCCGCGAGCTGGAGAACCTCATCGAGATGCTCGTCGTCATGCGGGAGGACGGGATGATCAAGGTCGAGGACCTGCCGCCCAAGATCCTCAGCGTCGGGGAGGGCAAGAGCGAGGTGCTGAGCGTCGTCGACATCCCCGAGGACGGCATCGAGTACAACGGGGTGGTCGACCGGTTCGAGAAGGACCTGCTCCTCAAGGCCCTGGAGAAGACGGGCGGGGTGAAAAACCGCGCCGCCAAACTGCTCAACCTCAACCGGACCACGTTCGTCGAAAAGCTCAAACGATTCAACATCAGTTAGGCATCAGGCACCGGGCATCAGGAGGAGGCATCAAACGGATCGAAGGCAGGCTGCCTTGGTCCGTTTCCCGTTTGCGGCACAGGAATGCATCGTTCGCCCGAAGGTGCCTGAACCGACGAACCAACCGATCCGCCCTTCGCGTCATTTTTTTGACAAGCTCCTCAAGTTTTCAGGCAAGGCTTCGACGGGTCATCGCTCATCCGGGAGCGGACCCGCCTGCCGGGATGCCCGAGTCGCCGATTTCGGAGCCCTGCAGAGACTCTGCGGACACTCCGTGAGAGAGCACACGTCCCCGATCCCCGAATTTTCTCCCCCCGATACCCGACACCTCCCACCCCGGCCCCGTTTTCCCGTGGCATAACCATTGCTTTCTTTCGGGCTGGAGGTGGTGCGCCTGCCGAGGCCTTTCACCGAAAACCGAGAGTGACCATGAAAAAACTGCCCATTGCCTGCCTCGCCCTCACCCTGCTCCTTTCGGCCGTGTCGCATGCCGCGCCGGCCGGGAAGGGCGAAGTCGTCTACAGCCTTCACGTGGGTTCCTACGCCGGCGCCGAAAAGGCCGCCGAGCAGGTCAAGCGCCTGCAGGGCAAGGGGTGCGATGCCTTCTCCGTGAAGCCCGACGGCAGGGACGGGAAGGTCCGCGTCTACGTCGGCCGCTGGGCCGATGCGCAGGAGGCGGCCCGCGAGGGGGCGAAGCTCGAGCAGAGGAAGATCATCCGCTTCTTCGCCGTCCGGGTTGTCGGCGCGGCCGAGGCGCGGGGGAGGGCCCCTGCCCCGCGGGAGCCGGCCGCGGCCCCGGCGGGGCCGAAAGCCCCCGACGCCGGGACCCTGCGGGACACGAAGATTCATCCGCAGGTGAAGATCGAGACGGCGGCCCCCGGCGCGCCACGCACGGGAAAGAAGCCCCCGCTCTGGTCCCAGAAACCGGAGTCGGTCCCGGGCGACTCGGTGACGGCGGGCCTGCCGCAACCGGAGCACGTCAAGTTCGAGCCCTTCGAGGCGGGTGCCCGTCCCCGGGCCGAAGACGGCAAGGCGGGCGCCGGCCTCGCGGAAGACGAGGCCCTGTACGCCGAGGCGCTGGAGCTCTACCGCAAGGGCCGCTACAGCATGGCCATCGACACCTTCCGGTCCTACATCCGGCAGTTCGAAGGCGGGCCCCGGTCGAAGGCCAGTTTCTACTGGATCGCCGAGTGCCACAGCCAGATGCAGGACGCGAAGAAGGCCGACGAGGCATTCGGCGAGGCTCTCCGGCGCTGGCCCGACTACCGGGACCTCCCCCGGGAACCCCTCGTGAGCCTGGGGTTTCATCACTTCCGGCAGGGCGCCTTCGACCGCGTCATCGGGGTCTTCTCGTACTACATCAACCTCTACCCCCGGGACCCGTTCCGGAGGGAAATGAGCTACCTGATCGCCCGGTCGCTCACCGAGATGCAGCAGTACGACTCGGCCCTCCGGGCCTACAGCGCCGTCATCGAGAAGTACCCCGACACCAAGGAAGCCATGGAGAGCGCCGTCATCATGGCCAACATCGGGGTCAGGCACCCCGGGCTGAAGCTCCCGGCCCACATGGCCGGCGCCGAGCACTACCGGGACCCCGTGGCGGCCTATGAGAAGGTTCTCGAGAAGGAGCTTCCGAGCCTGGAGCTGACGGAGCGGATCCTCTTCCAGAAGGCCTACGCCCTGTACCAGCGAAAGCAGTACCGCGAGGCGTTCCTGGCGAGCTTCACCCAGCTCAGGCGCTTTCCGAACGGCCGCTGCCGGGACGCGGGGCTGCAGACCCTCCGGAGAAGCACGGAGCTCCTGGTGGAGGAGGACTATCGGAAGGGGGATTACCTCCGCGTGGCCGACACCTTCCTGTCGGCCTACGAGGGCGCCTGGGTGAAGTCCGTCGATTTCGAGACGGGCTACCGGATCGCCGACAGCCTGCGGCGGGTCGGCCTGTACCGCGAGGCGCGCCGCGTGGCCGAGCACCTCCTGATGACCGAACGGGCCGGCGGAAACCGCAACGCCCTGCTGGTGATCGCGGCCGATGTGAGCTACCGCGAGCGGCATTACGACGAGGCGGAGCGGATCGTGACGGAACTGTCCCGGCAGGCGGCGATGCTCGACCGGGAGGACCGGCAGGCCCTGCAGCGCCTCCAGGGGGACCTCTTCCTCAAGAAGGGGCTCTACCCGAAGGCGGCGGCCGCCTACGCGGAAGTGCAGGCGGCGGACGCGCCCGACGCGGCCGCCCTGCACCGCAGCTACGGCGTCGCCCTGCGGTTCAGCGATGCCTGCCCGTCGGCGCTGCAGCAGTTCCAGCTGGCCATCCGCCGATCCGAAAAGGACAAGGCCGCCCACAGCCGCGTCATCCAGGATGCGCTGGCCGGATCCGGGGACTGCCACCTGCAGAGCCGCAACTACGCCGAGGCCGTCTCCGCCTACAAGCAGGCCGTCGAGACCGCCCAGGGCGGCCCGCAGAACCCCTGGACCCTCTATCACCTCGGGAAGGGGTACGTGGCGATGAACAACCTGCCCGAGGCCAACCGGGTGTTCTCGGAGCTGAAGGTCCGCACCGGCGACGATTTCTGGAACAAGACGATCGACTACACCCTCTCCGATGCCGCATGGTCGGAGAAGTACCGCAAGTACCTGCCGACGAAATAGGGCCCATGCTGAACCGCAACGCGCGCAGGCCGGACGGGCCGACGGAAGGCCCCGACGGCGGCATCGACGTCCTGCAGAGATCCTTCGAGAGCTTCAACGCGGCCACCCTGAAGCTCCAGGAGGCCTTCCGGAGCCTCGAGATCAAGTTCGAAAGCCTCAACCGGGAGCTCGAGGAGAAGAACCGGCGCCTCGAGAGCCTGCTTGCCGAGAAGGAGGAGGTCCGCAGCGAGCTCGAGACCATCCTCGAGAGCCTGACCACGGGGGTCGTCGTGACGGACCTGCAGGGCCGCATCACCAGGATGAACGGCTGTGCCGGCCGCCTCACCGGGATGGATGCCGGGGCCGCGGGGCCGCGGATGGCCGCCCTGCTCCGCGAGGCGCAGGCGATGGACGGGCCCGGGCCGGTCCCGGCCCTGCAGGGCAAGCGCAAGGTCCGCCTCGGGGAGAGCATCCTCGAGGTCCTCACGTCTCCCGTGACGGCCGGGGACGGCAGCCGGCTGGGGACGGTGCACATCCTGCTCGACGTGACCCGTGTGGAGAAGCTCGAGGAGATGGCCAAGAGGACGGAGAAATTCGCCGCCATGGGGGAGATGGCGGCCAACATCGCCCACGAGGTCCGCAACCCCCTCGGGAGCATCGCCCTGTCGGCCTCGCTGCTGCTGAAGGGCCTTGCCGACGAGAAGAGCCGGGACCGGGCCGCGCGGATCCTCCACTCCGTGCGCAGCGTGGACAACAAGATCGCCAACCTGCTGCTGTTCACCCGCAAGCCCGAGCCCCGTTTCCGGACCCTGCGGGTGCACGACGTCCTGCGCGACGTCCTCCGTTTCTCCGGCGAGATCCTGGAACAGGAGGACATCCGGCTCAGCGTGCGGCTGGCCGCAGGCGAGCCCGTCGTCCGGGCCGACGGGGAGCTGCTGCAGCAGGTGTTGCTCAACGTGATTCTCAACGCCGTCCAGGCCATGCGGGGCGGCGGCGAGCTTTCCTTCGAGACCCGGCTGCACCGCGACCCGGCGCTCACGCCGGGCATGGAGCGGACGATCGAGGTGCGCATCGCCGACACGGGGCCGGGGATTCCCGAGGCGGACCGGAAGCGGATCTTCGACCCCTTCTTCAGCACGCGCGACGGGGGAAGCGGCCTCGGGCTCGCCATCGTGCACAACATCATCGATCTGCACCGCGGCTCGGTCGGCGTGGAGCGGGCGGAGGGGGGCGGCAGCGTGTTCTCCATCCTGCTGCCGCTGGCGGACGAGCATCCGGCCGCCGGGGCGCATGACCCGCAGCCGGGCGCCCCGAAGGGCCGTCCCGCGAAGGCCGCGAAGAGCGGAAGAGCGGCAGGGCGGAAGAGCGGATCGGAACGGGAGCGGACATGACGGAAGCGGACGCGAAACGCAGGCCCATCCTCGTCGTCGACGACGACCCCTACATGCGGACGTCGCTCACGGACTGCCTCGTGAGCGGGGGCTGGACCGTGGAGACGGCCGTCGACGGCGTCGACGCCCTGGAGAGATTCCGCGCGGGGGCCTACGAGATGGTCATCACCGACGTCCGCATGCCCAAGATGGGGGGCCTCGAGCTGCTCAGGGGCCTCAAGAGCCGGGCCCCCGAGACCCCCGTCATCGTGATCACCGCCTACGGCACCGTGAACACGGCCGTGGAGGCCATGAAGCAGGGGGCCGCGGACTTCATCATGAAGCCCTTTTCGCTGGACGATCTCGAGGTGGTGGTCCGCAACGTCCTCGAGCGGGGCCTGCAACCGGACGCCGTCCGCGCGGAGGCGCCGGGGACGGCGGGCGCGACCCGCCCGGCGCAGCGGCCCATCGTGACGGAGGACGCCCGGATGGCCGAGCTGCTGGAGTTCCTGCAGAACATCGCCAAGAGCCGCGCGAGCGTCCTCATCCACGGGGAGAGCGGGACGGGAAAGGAGCTGCTGGCCCGGTTCATCCACCACCACAGCCCGCGGCGCAACCAGCCCTTTGTCGCCGTCAACTGCGCGGCGATCCCCCACACGCTGCTCGAGAGCGAGATGTTCGGCTACGAAAAAGGCGCCTTCACGGGGGCCGCCCAGCGCAGGATCGGCAAGTTCGAGCTGGCCGATCGGGGGACGCTGCTGCTCGACGAGGTGAGCGAGATGGAGATGCCGCTGCAGGCGAAGCTCCTGCGGGTGATCCAGGAGTCCGAGATCGACCGCCTCGGCGGCAAGGACCCCATCCCCGTGGACGCGCGGATCATCGCGACGACCAACGCGGATCTCAAGGCGCTGATCCGGGAGAAGAAGTTCAGGGAAGACCTCTACTACCGGCTCAACGTGATCCCCGTCCGCGTCCCGCCGCTCAGGGAGCGCAAGGGAGACATCGCGGCGCTGGCAGAGCACTTCCTGGCGAAGTACGCCGCCGAGAACGGCAGGAAAAAGCCGGCCCTCGCCCCCGGGACCCTGGCGGCTCTCGCCGCCTATCCCTGGCCCGGCAACGTGCGGGAGTTGGAGAACGTCATCGAGCGCGCCGTCCTCGTGTGCCGGGGCGATGCGCTCGAGCCGCATCACCTCGACCTCGACGGCGGCCAAATCGCGGCAGGGGGGGCAGAGCCCGGGCCGCCGTCCCCGGCCGGCGGGCAGGACGGGGCGACGACCCTGCGCGACATGGAGAAGCACCTCATCTTCAGCACCCTGAAAAGGGTCAGGGGGAACAAGACGAAGGCCTCCGAGATCCTGGGGATCAGCGTGCGGACGATGCGCAACAAGCTCAACGAGTACAAGCTCGAGCAGGGATCGCCGGACGTCGGGGCCGACGCCTGACGGCAGCCAGCAAACAGTAAACAGCAAACAGCAGAACTCGAGATCCTCCTCCATCCCTCTTTTTCAAGGGGGGCGCAGGGGGATTTGATTTTCCCGCCCTGAGCCGTCGACGGTTTGCTGCATGCTCCGGGACGCCTCATCGCGTCCCGGCTCCACTGTCCCAAAATGGCCTATCTATCTGTTTCTCCAAATACTTTTCTTTGGCACATGCCTTGCAAAGTTTTCCCTCGGATTCTTCGACCGGGGAAAATTTTGCATGGACGTCCTCTTCGGCAAAACGATCAACATGCTTTCGGACATCGTGGGGGCCCGCTCGCAGCGGCACCAGGTCCTGGCCTCCAACGTCGCCAACATCGACACCCCGGGCTACGAGCCCAAGGATGTCGACTTCGAGAACCTGATCGCCTCGATGCAGCAAAAGGGCGTCCGGATGGCCCGGACCCACGGGAAACATTTGCCTGCCTCGGCCCCGGGCGGAGGCCTCTCCGTGGTCCGGACGGGAGAGCAGGTGAGCCTGGACCGGGAGATGGTCTCGATCGCCGAGAACCACCTCATGCACAACGCCGCCGTCGAGATGCTGGCGCGCAAGTTCAGGAAACTCCAGATCGTCCTGAGGGAGGGCAAGTAATGGATTTCATCACGTCCTTCGACATCTGCTCGTCGGGGCTGAGCGCCCAGCGCAAGAAGATGGACGTCATCGTGAGCAATCTGGCCAACGCGAGCACGATCCAGACCCCCGAGGGGGGCCCCTACAAGCGAAAGGTCGCCGTCCTGGCCGCGGAACCCGTGAGGGGAAAGTTCGGCGCGGCCCTCCAGGAGGCGCTCTCCGAGGTGAAGGTGACGGAGATCATCGAGGACGGCGAGGGGCTCAAGAAGGTCCACGACCCCACGCACCCCAACGCCGACGAGCAGGGGTTCGTCACCTACCCCAACGTCAACGTGGTCGCGGAGATGGCCGACATGATCACGGCCAACCGGGCCTACGAGGCCTGCGTGACCGCGCTGGACGCATCGAAGAACATGGTTCTCAAGGCCCTCGACATCGGCAAGTAACGGTCGGGGAAAGGCCGGGGGCGCCCCCGCCCGCCGGCCGGTGAAGGAGGTTGCAACATGAACAGGGTCACGGCACATCACGAAGTCCCGGCGCCTGCCCCGCAGGCCCCCAAGCCTGCCGGGGGCGCCCCGGGCAAAACGCAGGGCTCGTTCGGGGACATGCTGAAGCAGGCGGTCACCGAGATCAACCGGCTGCAGAACAACGCCGACCAAGCGATCACGAACGTCCAGCTCGGCCGATCGGGCAGCATCCACGAGGCCATGATCGCCCTTGAGAAGGCCGATCTGTCCTTTCGGGCCATGATGCAGGTCCGGAACAAGATCCTGGAAGCCTACCAGGAAGTGATGAGGATGCAGGTTTAACGTTCGGGGTTTTGCCCTCTGTCATCCGCGGCTCCTGCTCGATCCCGACCTGGAATGCGCGCTCCGATGACGGGTACCGAAATTCTCCTGACGGATAGAGGGATCAGACGCCCATGGATCAGCTTTTTTCGCAGATGTGGAAGGGGTTCCAGTCCCTTCCGGCCCCCCGGAAACTCACCATTCTCGCGGCGGCGGCCGCCACGCTCGCCAGCATCGCCCTGGCCGTCGTCTTCCTCAACCAGCCGGACTACAAGGTCCTCTTCACGAACCTCTCGGCCGATGACGCCGGCCAGATCACGTCGCGGCTGCAGGAGAAGAAGATCCCCTACCAGCTCTCCCCCGGCGGGGACACGATCTCGGTGCCCGGCGAGCAGGTGTCGCAGCTCCGGCTCGAGCTGGCCGCCTCGGGCCTGCCCAAGGGCGGCGGCGTCGGCTTCGAGATCTTCGACACGAAGAACCTGGGCGTCACCGAGTTCGTCCAGCAGCTCAACCTCCAGCGCGCCCTCCAGGGAGAGCTGACGCGGACGATCAACAGCCTCGACGAGATCCAGCAGAGCCGGGTCCACCTGGCCATCCCGAAGAAGTCCCTCTTTGCCGAGGACCAGAAGAAGCCCACGGCCTCGGTCATCGTGAAGCTCAAGAACGGCCGCAGCCTCAGCGAGCAGCAGATCCAGGGCATCAGCCACCTGGTCGCGAGCTCCATCGAGGGGATGAGCCCCCGCGACGTGATGATCGTCGACTCGAGCGGGAAGGTCCTCTCGAGGGTGACCGAGGGCGGCGAAATGGCCCGGCTGTCCAACTCCCAGATCGAGTACAAGAAGAACGTCGAGAAGGACCTCACGAGCCGCATCACCTCCATGCTGGAGAAGGTCGTCGGCGAGGGGAAGGCCGTCGTGCGCATCTCGGCCGACCTGGACTTCCGGATCATGGAGAAGACGGAGGAGAAGTACGACTCCGAGGAGCCCGCCATCCGCAGCGTGCAGCGCTCCCAGGAGAAGTCGGGCAGCACCGCCGGCGGGGCGGGCGAGAGCACCGTTGCCGTCACGGGCAGGCAGCCGGCGGCGCCGCGGCCCGCCGGGTCGAACCGCGAGAAGTCCGACGAGACGATCAACTACGAGATCAGCCGCACGGTCAACAAGACCGTCATGCCCGTGGGGGACGTCAAGAAGCTCTCCATAGCCGTGCTCGTCGACGGCGTCTACGTGAAGAACGACAAGGGCGTCGAGGAGTACCAGCCGCGCCCCGAGAAGGAGCTGACGGCGCTGGAGGACCTGGTGAAGAAATCCGCCGGGTTCGACGCCAAGCGCGGCGACCAGGTCGTCGTGTCGAACGTGCCCTTCAAGAAGGTGGACCTGGCCTCCGACCTTCCCGAGCCGTCCTGGACGGACCGGCTGACGGCCTTCATGCCGCTGATCCGGTATCTCGTGATCCTGGCCGTGGTCGCCCTGGCGGCACTGTTCGTCGTCCGGCCGCTGGTCCGCATGCTCGCCGAGCGGGGACGGCAGGTGGAGGTCTCGGTGCGCGAAGTGCCGGCCGCCGCGGGCGAGCTCAAGGGGGGCGACGGCGTGACGCTCTCCCTCGGCGCCCCGCAGGGCGCCCGCGAGCTGACGGAGGCCGACATCGTGCGGCACATGGCCTCGGCGGACTCCAAGCGCTTCGCCGAGCTGCTGCGGCACTGGATAAAATAAAGGCAGGCGAAGGGCTCAAGGCTAAGGGCTGAAGGCAAAAGGAATGGAGATCTTTTCCAGATTGCCCTGTGCCTTTCGCCTTATGCCTTTCGCCAGGGTTTGCACATGACCAACGAAGAAAAGGCAGCCATCCTTCTGCTTTCCCTCGACGAGGAGCTGGCGGCGGCGGTGATGAAGAACCTCCGGGCCGCCGAGGTCCGCCGCATCAGCAAGTACATGAGCCGGATCTCCAGCATCTCGGCGGGCGACGTCCAGAGCGTCGCCAAGGAGTTCTGCGACCTGGCGAAGGAAAAGGGCGGGATCGTCTCCGTCAAGGAGGACGTGGCGAAGAACATCGTCCTCAAGGCCCTGGGCCCCGAGCAGGCGGGCAGCATCCTGACGGCCCTGGAGGACGAGAAGCACAAGATCAGCGAGAACCCCATCTTCGAGAAGCTGCGGGACATCGACCCGAAGCTCCTGAAGGATTTCACGAAGATGGAGCACCCGCAGACCACGGCGCTCATCCTGGCGCACCTGCGCCCCGAGCAGGCCGCGGAGATCATGGAGGCCCTCTCGCCGGAGATGCAGATCGAGATCGTCCGGCGGATGGCGAACCTCAAGAGCGTTCCCACGGACCTCATCGAGGACGTGGCCGAGACGCTGGAGAGCGAGCTGATCTCCGGGGCCGCCAGCGAGAAGGAGATCGGCGGCGTGCGCCTCATGGCGGAGATCCTCAACCGGATGAACCGCACGAGCGAAAGCGCGATCATCTCGTCGCTCGACGGCACGGACCCGGAACTGGCCGCGGAGATCCGCGGGCTGATGTTCACCTTCGACGACATCCTGAAGCTCGACGACCGCAGCATGCAGGAGCTGCTGCGCGAGGTCTCGAGCGAGGACCTCGCCCGGGCCCTCAAGGTCGTCGTCGCGGAGGGCCGCGAGAAGATCTTCAAGAACATGTCCAAGCGCGGCGCCGAGATGCTGAAGGAAGACATCGAGATGATGCCGCCCGTGCGCCTCTCCGAGGTCGAGAGGAGCCAGCGGGCCATCCTGGACATCTGCAAGCGGCTCGAGGCCGAGGGCCGCATCCAGCTGCTGCGCGAGGAGGGCGATGCGTTCGTCTAACCGGGTGATCAAGTCCCAGAACGTCAAGATCGTCGACGGCCCCCGGACGGAGAAGCCCCGCTTCGTGCCGGCCGACTTCGGCTGCGAGAACCTCTCCCGGGGCCCGGCGCCCCGGCGCTCCCGGATCGAGGAAATCCTCGTCGAGTCGGAGAAGAAGATCGAGGCCGCCGTGAAGCACGCCTACGAGCGGGGGCACGCCGAGGGGTTCCGCAAGGGCTGCGAGATGCGGGAGAAGGATCTGGCCGCCACGGCCGAGGCGCTCAAGAAGCTGCTGCTCGAGGTGGAGAACATCCGGCGGAGCATCCTGGAGCGGGGCGAGGCGAAGGTCCTCAAGCTCGTCATCGCCGTGGCCCGGAAGGTCATCCGTCAGGAGGTGGCGATGGACCGCGACGTGATCCTCGGTGTCCTGCGCGAGGCCGTCAAGAACGTCCTGGACCGCGACCGCATCAAGATCCGGCTCAACCCGCGGGACCACGAGCGGGTCTCGAAGCTGACCCCGGGCCTCATCGCGGGCTTCGAGGGGATCCGCTCCATCACGCTGGAGGCCGACGAGGGCATCGGCGCCGGAGGCGCCGTGATCGAGACGGCCTTCGGCGAGATCGACGCCACCCTCGAGCAGCAGCTCGACGAGATCCTGAAGGCGTTCTTACAAAACGGGCATAAGGCTTAAGGCAAAGGGCATAAGGAGTAAGGAGCAAGGCGTAAGGCGAAAGGCCCCGGGGAAGATATTCTTTTCAGAGCCTTGCGCCGTTCGCCCCAAGCCCCTGGCCGCAGGTGTTTTCATGACCTTGGACTTCAACCGCTACAACCGCATTCTCGATCAGATCAACCCGATCAAGGTCAACGGGACGGTGAGCGAGATCATCGGCCTCATGGTCGAGGGGCACGGCCCCGCGAGCTCCGTGGGCGAGATGTGCAACATCTTCGCCAACGGCGGGGCCTGCGAGACGCTGCGGGCCGAGGTGGTCGGGTTCCGGAAGGGCAAGGTCCTCCTCATGCCGCTGGACCATCTCCAGGGCGTGGGCCCGGGCTGCAAGATCGTCTCGCTGGGGCGCAAGGCGTCGATCGCCGTGGGCAGGAGGCTCCTGGGGCGGATCATCGACGGCCTGGGAAACCCCATCGACGGCCGGGGCCCGATCGAGCTGGAGGACGACTACCCGCTGTACGCCGAGCCGATCAACCCCCTGAAGCGGGGCCGGATCGCGGAGCCCATGGACCTCGGCATCCGCGTCCTCAACGGCCTGCTGTCATGCGGCAAGGGACAGAAGATGGGCATCTTCTCCGGCTCCGGCGTGGGCAAGAGCATCCTCCTGGGGATGATCGCCCGCTACACGAAGGCCGACGTCAACGTGATCGGGCTGATCGGCGAGCGCGGGCGGGAGGTCCGCGAGTTCGTCGAGAAGAACCTGGGGCCCGACGGCCTGAGCCGTTCCGTGGTCATCGTGGCCACCTCCGACCGGCACCCGCTGATCCGCATGCGCGCGGCCTACGTGGCCACGTCCGTGGCCGAGTATTTCCGGGACCAGGGCGCCGACGTGCTGCTCATGGTGGACTCGCTGACCCGCTTCGCCATGGCCCAGCGCGAGGTCGGCCTCTCCGTGGGCGAGCCGCCGGCCACGAAGGGCTACACGCCCTCCGTCTTCAGCCTCCTGCCGAAGCTGCTGGAGCGGACGGGGCCCGTCGAGGGCCGGGGGAGCATCACGGGGCTCTACACCGTGCTCGTGGAGGGCGACGACTTCAACGAGCCGATCGCCGACGCGGCGCGCTCCATCCTGGACGGGCACATCGCCCTGTCCCGCGCCATCGCCGCGAAGAACCACTACCCGGCCGTCGACGTCCTCGAGAGCGTCAGCCGCGTGATGATCGACATCGTGGACGGCGAGCAGCGCAGGCGCGCCAACGAGCTGCTGAACATCATCGCCACCTACCGGAAGGCCGAGGACCTCATCAACATCGGTGCCTACGTGGCGGGCAGCAGCCCCGAGATCGACTACGCCATCCGGATGATCGACCGGGTCAACGCCTACCTGCGGCAGGACATGAACGAGAAGGTGGGCTTCGAGGAGAGCCGCCGGCAGCTCTTCGCTCTCTTCGAGTGAGCCCCCGAAGCGCTGCGGCCGAAGCGATATCGGCAGGGTATCGCAGTCATGAAGTGAGGGAGCGGAAGAACGGAATGGGAAAAGAACCCGTTTCCGGCTTCTCTCTGCGGCTGGAGGGTGAAAGGCGATGTTCCGGTTCCGGTTCGAACAGGTCCTCAACGTGCGGAAGCTTGCGGAGGAGCGGATCCTGCAGGAGTTCTCCGAGCACGTCCGGAGCCTCGAGAGCGAGAAGGAGCGGCTCCGGTCGATCCGCGGCGAAAAGGCGGCCGTGCTGGCGGATCTGATGCGCCGCCGCGACGGGACCCTGAACGCCGGCGAGATCGGCATCACCTTCGGCTACCTCCGGTGCCTGAGGCAGCGGGAGGTGGCCCAGGCGGTCCTGGTCGCCGACCGGGAGAAGGCCCTCGAGGTCAAGCGGGAAGAGCTCACGGAGGCCGTGAAGCGGCGCAAGATCATGGAGATCCTGAAAGAGAAGAAGTTCGCCCAGTACTGGAAGGAGTGGAACCACAAGGAGTCCATGGCATTGAACGAACAGGGAATCATCCGGTTTCTGAAGAGGTCCGGCGATGAGAAGACTGATCATCATCTGTGAGATCCTCGTCGTGGCGCTGATCGTCATCAAGCTCGCGGCCGCCGGGGGTGTCCTGCAGAGGGTCATGCCCCATGCCTCCGCGGTCCTCGATCCCGATCACGCGATCGCCGACACGGCGCAGAAGGCGCAGGGGAAGGAACCCGCGGCGCAACCCGCGGAGGACCCCCTGGCGAGGGAGCGCAAGCTCGCCGCGGCGCTGGCCGAGCGCGAGCGTCAGCTCGACGGCCGCGAGAGCGCGATCAAGGAGGAGGAAAAGAGGCTGCAGGCCCTGAAAGGGGACATCGTGGCCAAGATCGACGCGCTCAAGGGGCTCGAGGACAGGCTCTCGGGCATGCTCGACACCGTGAAGGCGGCCGAGGACAAGCGGCTCCGGGACCTGGCCGGCGTCTTCGAGGCGACGCCGCCGGCCCAGGCGGGCCCCATGCTCGAGAAGATGGACCGGAAGCTTGCCGCCGGGATCCTCATGAACATGAAGAGCAAGAAGGCGGGGGCGATCTGGGGCCACCTCAGCGCCCAGCGGGCCGCCGAGATCGCCAAGGAGATCACCGGCACGCCGAACCGGCCGGAGCCGGCGCAGTAGTCTGCTTTTTTTCATCCTTTTCCGTCCGAACCCCGATGCCCGGACGGCGCGAAGCGCCTAAAACACTCCCGAGAAGCCGGTCCACTGGTCTTTCCGGGGGTCCATCCGCTGCTCGAAGCGGTCGGCCCCCCGGAAGCTGAACTCGATGTGCCCGGGATCCAGGGTGCCGTCGGCCGAGGCGTTCTGGCGGATCGTGAAGAAGACCGTGGCGGTCAGGTTCCGGGAATCGTAGAAGACGTAGTCCGGCAGCATCGCGACGGTGATCTCCGTCGACGGCACGGGCAGGCCGTAATTGTACAGCCCCGCCGCTCCCCCCTGGGACCTGCGGATGGCCCAGTTCGTCGTCGTCTCCACGGACTCCCGGTCCATCTCCTTGTCGAACTGGAATTTCACGGCGAAGGTCTTCGATGCGCCGGCGTCGGACAGCCCGGCGTCGAGGCTCGAGACCGCCGTCTTCGCGGGCAGGCTGTAGGGGAACGAACTGTCGGCGTAGGCCAGCACGAATTTCGGCGGGTCGGCCTTGTAGACGTATCGGCTCAGGATGTCCGCGAGCGCCGGGGCCTTCTCCTCGAGGAGCCGCACGAGGTCCTCGGCGAGGTCGATCTCCCCCCGGTCGGCGTACACGTAGCCCAGCTCGGCATAGGCGTCCCAGAAGTCCCGCTTCTTGTCGATGGCCGCCCTGAACTCCCGGACGGCCGCCTCCGTGTCGCCCTGCCGGGCGTAGGTCTGGCCGAGGCCCAGGTGTGCGGCCGGGTCGTCGGGCAGCATGAGCCGCACCTGCATGAACTCCCGCTCGGCATCGTTGTAGCGGCCCGTCTGCAGGTAGGCCTCGCCGAGGGCGAAGCGGTTGGAGGCGCTGGGGTTGAGCTCGACGGCCTTCTCGTATTCCGTGACGGCCACGTCGTACCGCTCCTCCTGGAAGAGCAGTCGGGCCAGCAGGGCGTGGGCCCCGTCGGCGGAGCGGTTCTTCTCGACGAAGTCCCGGACGGAGTCGACGGCGCGCTGCGCATCCCCCATCGCCCGGTAGGCCTTCGACATCAGCTCCGCCGCCCCGAGGGCGTTCTGCGACTGCGGCGCGAGGGACAGGGACATCCGGAACTCCCCGACGGCGGCCCCGTACTGCTTGTCCTTGTAGAGCTCGATCCCCCGCTCCAAGGCGCGGCCCGCATAGTATTCCAGCTGCCCGGTGTTGACCTGCATGGAGGCGAAAAGCCGGTCTGCGCCCGTTGTATCGATGGCCGTCATCGCGCTTCGATCCCCTGTGCCTTTCTTCTACAGAGGTCCAATCGGCAGTTTCCGGGCGTTTCTTGAGGACCCGTCCCCTCGTAAAAATTGCCCCCTAACCCGGAAGCAGGCAGGCAATATTTGCCCGGCGCGCAACGATTCGGGTCCACTTCGTCGGCTCCGGGCTCGCCGGCCGCGGGGCAGCGAAAGAAACCCGGATGGAAAGGGAATCGCCGTTATTTCGGCGCGTTGTGCCGCCCCTGTTCTGCGCTTTGCCCCTTCGCCCTTCGCCCTTTGCCCCTTGCCCTGTTTGCGTGGCACACCCGTTGCTCCCCTGGACGGACAAAACAACTCGAGGGATGGCCATGGATTCTTCCGCCGTTCAGCTCCCGATAGACCCCGTCGCCTCTGCGGAGGTCCCCCGCAGCGCGGACCCGTCGCCCGGCAGGAAGCGGGACGACCGGGCCGACGCGAAGGATGCCGCGGCGGCCGGCCTCACGGCGTCCTTCGCCGACATCCTCCGGTCCAAGAGGCTGGATGTCACGGCCGGCAGGGAGCCGGGGGAAAAGCAGGGGGCCGCCACGAAGGCCAGGCAGGCCGGGGAGAAGGGGAAGGCGGAGGGGCCCGCCGCGGCGAACGGGCGGCTCGCAGCCGCGGGGAGGCGGATCGGGCAGGCCGTCGAGGTGCAGGCGAAGGAGACGCTGGAGCATGCGAGGGAGCTTGCCGGGCAGGCCATGAAGGCGTCCCCGGGGAAGACGACGGCCCGGGAAGGCACGGAAGGCCTGCAGGCCGCCGCGGCGTCGAAAAAAGGCTCCCTCACACCGGCCGAGGAAGCCCTGCTGAAAGAGATGGTCCGGAACAACGGCGGCATCGCCGGGCAGAAGAAGGCGGCGCGGCAGACGGGGTACGTCAACGGCGAGCCCCTGAACCGGCGCGAGGGGATCAACGCCGTGAAGTCGATGACCGCCAGGGAAGGGGAGGTGCTCAGGATCCTCACGGGCGCCGAGGGGTCCCAGGCGCCGTCGAAGGCGAAGGCCGCAAGGCCGCCGAGGCCCCCGCAGGCCGTTGCCGCTTCCGAGCCGCCCCCGTCGGAGGTCAGGGCGGCCCCGGCCGCCCCGTCGGCCGAGAACGTGAAGAGCGAATTCGGCGGCCTCGCCGGAGGCGGCCCGGACAGGGCAGCGGACACCGGATCGCTGAAGAGGCAGGCCGCTTCGAGGGTCAACGGCCTCGAGGGCCGGGACGCGCCGGTCGGCCAGGCCGAACGGTCCGCCCCCGCCACGGGCAGGGCGGCGGGAACCCCGGCCGCAAGGCCGCAGGCCCTGATGGGCCAGGTCCTCGAGGGCGCCGCCCAGATCCTCCGCGACGGTTCGGGGCGCATGGTCCTGAACCTGCAGCCGCCCCGGCTCGGCACCCTCGACCTCGACGTCGTCGTCCAGGACAACCGCGTGAGAATGGTCATGCTGGCCGACAACCAGGAGGTCAAGCAGCTGCTCCAGGCCGGCATGGACGACCTGCGAAGCGCGCTGCAGGACAAGGGCTTCGAGATCGATCGCCTGGAGGTCCTCGTCCAGAACCGGCCCGACGGGGACGGGGACGGCTTCCGGCGGGAGGCGGGGTTTGCCCGCGGGGATTCCCGGGGGGGGAACGAACGAAAGCACGGGCAGGACGGGGGGACGCCCGAGCCGGGAATCCCGGTGCGGCCGTCCCGCTCCGGGGACGGCGGACTCAGCGTGTTTGCCTGACAGGACGAAAATCGGGAGGTATGGAATCATGAGCGTTACGAACACCGTGCAGTCGGCGACCGGCACCGCGGCGGCAGCGGCAACGGGCACGAAGAATATCGTCGGCAAGGACGAGTTCCTGCGGATGCTCGTCGCCCAGCTGAAAAACCAGGACCCGCTCAACCCGCTGGACGGCACGGCCTTCACGGCGCAGCTCGCCCAGTTCTCGAGCCTCGAGCAGCTCCAGAACATCAATAGCCAGCTGACCGCCTTCACCAAGCAGCAGCAGTCGCTGGGCAGCGCGCAGGCGGTGAGCCTCATCGGCAAGGAGGTCCTGGCCAAGGGCAACACGGTGCAGGCCGCGGGCGTCCCCGTGACGCTGAGCTACCGGCTCGAAGGCGACGCCGCGGAGGGCCTCGTCCGCATCTACAGTGCCGCGGGCGAGTTCGTCGACGCCCTCACCTTCCGGAACCAGAAGCAGGGCCTCAACACCCTGACCTGGAGCCCGCCGAGCTCGCTTGCGGGCACCTGCACCTTCGAGGTGAGCGCCGCCGACAGGGCCGGCAGGGCCGTCGGCGCCGAGACCATGATCCAGGGCGAGGTGACGGGGGTGAACTTCCGCGACGGCGCCACCACGCTGAGCGTGGGCGGCCGCGAGATCGCCTACGGCGACGTCGTCTCCGTCAAGAAGACCAGCACGAACTGACACCGGGCGGCTGACCGGTCAAACCAGGAGGACATGAGATGGGAAGCGCACTTTGGATCGCCATTTCGGGGCTCAACGCCAGCTCCAAGCAGATGGACGTCATCGGGAACAACATCGCCAACGCCAACACGATGGGCTTCAAGGCCGGCAAGGCCTACTTCGCCAACGTGCTGAGCCAGAGCCTCTCCGGCGGCGCCTCCGGCGTCATGCAGATCGGCCAGGGCGTCACCGTGGCCGACGTGGCCACCCAGTTCAGCCAGGGATCCCTCGAGTCCACCTCGAGCGCGCTGGACCTGGCCATCGACGGCGGGGGCTTCTTCATCGTCGAGGACGACGAGGGCTCGCAGTACTACACCCGCGCCGGGGCCTTCCACATCGACGGCGACGGCTACCTCGTCGACGTCAACACCTACCGCGTCCAGGGCTACCCGCCGGGAACGCCCACCCTCGGCGACATCAACACGAGAAACGCCCAGTCGGCCCCCGTCCCCTCCACGAACTTCTCCATCGGGCTGAACCTCGACGCCCGGACCGCCACGGGCGGCACGTACAATTCCTCCCAGACCGTCTTCGACTCCCTCGGGGCGGCCCACACGCTGGCCGTGACCTACATGAAGACCGAGGGCGACGGCCAGTGGGGGATGTACGTCACCCTGGACGGCAACGCCCCCGACGCGCAGAACTACTCGGGCCTCTCCTTCGACGGGATGGGCAACCTCGAGAAGGTCTACAGCTCGACCATGGGCACCGCCTCGGGCTCGGGCAGCGGGACGGCCACGGCCCAGCTGGTTGCCGGCCGCAACGGGCAGATCTACCAGACGGGCAGCCTCGTCCTGCAGCGCGACAACGTCAACGCCTGGACCGTCCATTCCACGTCGGACTATGCGAACGCCTCCATCAGGTGCGGCACGACCAACGTGGATGACACGCTGCTCATCGACCTCGACGGCTTCGGCGGACCGGACATCACCGTGACCCTCGGCGGCACCTGGGCCGACTACGACCTGCTTACCATCCCCTTCACGTACACCGAGGCGGACCCCGCCGACATCAACGTCTCGTTCAGCAACCTGGCCAACAACGCCGTGATCGGCAACGGTGGCACCCTGACGTGGGACCTCAAGTCGGCCCGGGCCGAGTCGATCACCGGCTACGCCTCGACCTCGACGGTGAAGGCCCTCTCCAACGACGGCTACCCCTCGGGCCTGCTGCGGAGCCTGGCCATCGAGAAGGACGGCACCATCACGGGCTTCTTCACCAACGGCCAGACGGCGCCGCTCGGCCGGCTCGCCCTCGCGGATTTCCCGAACCCCTGGGGCCTCAAGAAGATGGGGTCGAACCTCTTCAGCTCCACCCTCACGTCGGGCCAGGCCATCGTGAATACGCCCGGCTCCGGCGGGCTCGGCGAGGTGAAGTCCAATTCGCTGGAGATGGCAAACACGGACCTCGGCACGGAGTTCATCACCATGATCACGGCCCAGAGGGCCTACCAGGCCAACGCGAAGGTCATCACGACGACGGACGCCATGATGGCCGAGCTGATGAACATCAAGCGTTAACCCCATGGGCCGGGTTGCCCCGGATCGCGGTACGCCGCATGAAGGGGGCAACCCGGCCCCCTGCTTCTCACCGTCAATTTGTTGACCCGCCGGGGCCGTTCCGTGCCGTTCACGGGGAAGCCCCTGACCGCCGGCACGGCAGCCCCCGCCGCCGCACCGGCCCGCAACCCACCTGCCGGCGGCCCCCGCGCGCGGGAATCGCCTGGAAATTCTTCCCCTTCGATTGGTATGGAATTTGCTCCTCCTCTCTGTGCGCCCGCAGCGCCGCTGCGGGACGGCCCGGGACCCTGCCCCGCAGGCGGTGCGCCTTGACGGTCCGGGCCGACAACGCAAAACGAAGGAGTGTACCGGGGAGCCATGGCCAAGGAAGCGGAGAAGAACAAGGCGGACGAGCAGTCCGCCGAGGGCGGCAAGGAGAAGAAGAAGGGCTCGAAGCTCAAGTGGGTCATCATCGGCGTGGTCCTCCTGCTGGTGCTGGGGGGAGGCGGCGCCGGCGCCTATTTCTTCCTGAACAAGTCGGCCGGCAAGGAGGCCCAGGCCCCCGCGAAGCCTCCCATCGGCGCCGTCTGGGCCACCGACGTGTTCATCATCAACCTCGCCGACGCCGACGCCGACCGCTATCTCAAGGTGACGATGAACTTCGAGCTCTCGGACCCGCTCGCCGTGACCGAACTGGACCAGATGAGGCCGAAGGTGCGAGACATGGTCCTCGGCGTGCTGACCGTGAAAACGTTCAAGGACCTGAACAACTTCGAGGGCAAGCAGCGCCTCAAGGAAGAGATCGCCATGCGCCTCAACAGCCACCTCACGAGGGGCAAGGTGGTGCAGGTGTACTTCACGGACTTTGTGGTTCAGTAAGGCAGGCAGAAGGCTCATGGCGCAAGGCCAAGGAAGACGCATGCGTTTCAACGCCCCGAGCCCTGTGTCCTAAACCCCGAGCCAGGCGAAGCCGATGTCCAACATCCTGTCCCAGGAAGAAGTCGACGTCCTCTTGAAAGGTCTCTCGGGCGGGGAGATCGACACGGAACGGGCCGAGCAGCACGAGCCCGGCGATGTCCTTCCCTACGACCTGACCAGCCAGGACCGGATCATCCGGGGCCGGATGCCCACCTTCGAGATGACGACGGAGAAGTTCGCCCGTCTCTTCCGGCTCAGCCTCTCGTCGCTGCTGCGGCGGGTCGTCGGGGTGAGCGCCCTGTCCGTGGAGATGATGAAGTTCGGCGAGTTCCTCAAGACGCTGCCGGTCCCGACGAGCCTGCACATCTTCCGGATGGACCCGCTGCGGGGCAGCGCGATCTTCGTCGTCGAGTCGAAGGTGATCTTCTCGCTGGTGGACATCCTCTTCGGCGGATCGGGGCAGTCGAGCTTCAAGATCGAGGGCCGCGAGTTCACCGCCATCGAGAACCGCCTGATCAAGCGGGTCGTGCTCGCCGCGCTGGCCGATTTCGAGAAGGCCTGGAAGGCGATCCTCGAGGTGAAGATCACCCACCAGCGCTCGGAGATCAACCCCCAGTTCGCGCACATCGTCCCGCTGACGGACGTGGTGGTCGTGGTCCACTTCGAGATCGAGATGGAGTTCTCCTCGGGCATCGTCTCCATCTGCATCCCCTACGCGATGCTGGAGCCCGTGCGCGAGAAGCTGCAGGCTGGCTTCCAGAGCGATGCGCTGGAGGTGGACCGCGAGTGGGCCAACCGGTTCAAGGAGGGGCTCGTCGCGTCGAAGGTGGAGCTCATCGTGGAGCTGGGCCGCACGGAGGTCAGCGCCAAGGAGGTGGTCGGCCTCAAGAAGGGCGACGTCATCATGCTCGAGCGCTACCGCGTCGACCCGCTCGACGTCTACGTCGAGGGCGTCCAGAAGCTCCGCGCCTACCCGGGCGTCTACAAGGGGAACACGGCGATCCAGATCGCGGGAACGATCGAGGGGAAAGAGGCTCAGTACTATGGAACAGAATGAAGTGGACAGCTTGATGCAGGAGATCAACAAGGAGACCGGCGCCGCGCCGCCCGGGCCGGAGGGGGACATCGGCTGGGACGACGTCAAGGACGAGCTGGAGAAATCCCGGCAGGGGGGCCCCGCGGCGGAGGTCAGCGACCCCGACTTCAGCGAGCTGCAGAAGCCGGCGGGCGGCAAGGGGGGCTTCGACCTCGATTTCATCCTCGACATCCCGCTGACCCTCACCGTGGAGCTGGGCCGGTGCCGGATGCTGATCAGCGAGCTGCTGCAGCTCGGCCAGGGGTCCGTCGTGGAGCTGCAGAAGATCGCCGGCGAACCCATGGACGTCTACGTGAACCAGCGCCTCATCGCGCGCGGGGAGGTCGTCGTCATCAACGAGAAGTTCGGCGTCCGCCTGACGGACATCGTCTCGCCCGCGGAACGCATCCTCAAGCTGCGCTGAAGGGAGCCGGCAAGGCATGAGCACCTTCGAGTTTTTCGCATCGCTCGTGAAGATGATCTCGGCCCTGGCCGTCGTGCTCGGGGTCATGCTGGCCGGGCTCTGGGCGATCCGGAAGTTCATGCACAAGACGGGCGCGAAGGCCGACGAGGGCCGGATGATCCGGGTCCTCTCCACCCGGTACCTGGGCCCCAAGTCGAGTATCCTGCTGCTCGACGTGATGGGCAGCGTGATCGTCGTCGGCGTCACCGGGACCCGGATGACCCTGCTGACCACCATCACCGACGAGGACGCCCTGGAGCGCCTCCGGTCGGCGCGCCCCGGGGAGGCCGATCCGCAGCCGTTTCTCGACCCCGTCACCCTGTACCGGCGCAAGCTCAAGACCCTGAGCCTCCTGGGCGGGTCGGGCGACCCGAAATGAGGCGCCGCTCCCGAAGAACACCCCGGCGGTTTCGGCCATGAAGAAGCCCCTGTCGACATCCCTCTATCTGGCGGTCCTGCTGGCCGCTGCGGCCTCCCTCGCCGCGGCGGGGCCGGCGTGGGCCCAGAACCTGCCCGTGCCGTCGGTCAGCCTCAGCATCGGCGACGGATCCGGCGAGCCGGGCAAGGTGGCCGTGGTGATGCAGCTGCTGCTGCTGCTCACCGTCCTGTCGCTCGCCCCGGCGATCCTCATGATGGTGACCTCCTTCACGCGGATCGTCGTCGTGCTGTCCATCCTGCGGCACGCCCTGGGCACCCAGCAGCTGCCGGCGAACCAGATCGTCATCGGGCTGGCGCTCTTCCTGACGTTCTTCATCATGACGCCCGTCTGGCAGAAGGTCAACAGCGACGCCATCCAGCCCTACATGAACGAGGAGATCTCGACCCAGCAGGCCTTCGAGAAGGCGACGGTGCCGATCCGGGACTTCATGCTCCGGCAGACCCGGGAGAAGGACATGGAGCTGTTCATCAAGATCTCGGGCGGCCAGAAGCCCGAGAAACCCGCCGACGTGGCGCTCACGGCGCTCATCCCGGCCTTCGTCATCAGCGAGCTGAAGACCGCGTTCCAGATCGGCTTTCTCATCTACATCCCCTTCCTGGTCATCGACATGGTCGTGGCCAGCATCCTGCTTTCGATGGGGATGATGATGCTGCCGCCGATCATGATCAGCCTTCCCTTCAAGCTGCTGCTGTTCGTGCTCGTCGACGGGTGGTACCTCATCATCGGCTCGCTCGTCCAGAGCTTCCACTGAGCGCCCGCAAGGGGGAGTCAGAGGCATGACAACGGATCTGATCATGGGGATTGCGGCCGAGACGATGAAGGTGACCCTCCTGGTGTCGGCGCCGATCCTGCTCGTCGGCCTCATCGTGGGCATCGTGATCAGCGTCTTCCAGGCGGTGACGCAGGTGCACGAGATGACGCTGACCTTCGTGCCCAAGATCATCGCCGTCATGGTGGCCCTTCTCGTCGCCGCGCCCTGGATGCTGGACATGCTCGTGAACTTCACCCACAACCTGTTCTCGAACATACCGAATTATATAAAATAGGCGTAAGGCATAAGGAATAAGGCGCAAGGAATAAGGAATAAGGCGTAAGGCAAAGGCAAAAGGCGTAAGGCGTAAGGCCCGGTGGAATGAGATGACCGGCAGTTGCCCGAAGCCTCTCGCCGTGATCGGAAACACGATGCCGACCAAAGAAACACATGCGGGCCGAAAAGGGACGACGGGAGGCGGGCGAGCGTGAACTTCCCCGTTTTCTCCGCCGGGCAGGTCGAGCTGTTCTTCCTCATCCTCATTCGGGTCAGCACGATCTTGGCGATGATCCCGATCCTGGGGGACCGCACCACACCCCTGCGGGTCAAGGGGGGGCTGTCGATCCTCGTCACCGCGCTGGTTCTGCCCTTCGTGGAGCCCCCGGCGGCGGCCGCGGACGATCTGTTCAGCCTCGGCCTGCGCATGGGCGGGGAGGTGTTCATCGGGATCATCCTGGGATTCGCCGGCCGCCTGCTGTTCGCGGGGATCCAGATGGCGGGCCAGCTCGTGGGCTTCCAGATGGGCTTTGCCATCGTCAACGTCATCGACCCCGTGACGAGCGGCCAGGTGTCCATCATCGCCGAGTTTCAGTACATGCTGGCGGGGCTGCTCTTCCTGGCCGTCGACGGCCACCACACGATGATCCAGGCCGTTTCGGAAAGCTACCGGGTCCTGCCGGTCCTCGGGTTCCACGTCACGGGCGACCTGGTGCAGAACCTCGTCGCGCTGTCACGGAACCTGTTCGTCATCGCCGCGAAGATCTCGGCCCCCATCGTCGTGGCCCTGCTGTGCGCCAATGTCGGCCTGGGTCTCGTCGCGCGCACCGTTCCCCAGATCAACATCTTCATCGTCGGCTTCCCCCTCCAGATCGCCATCGGCCTCATCGGGATCGGGCTCACGATGCCCCTGTTCCTCCACTTGACGGCCGGCCTCTTCTCGAATCTCCCCGCCGAAATGGGCCTGCTGCTCCGGGCGATGTAGGCGCCTTCCCAGCCCTGATTCTTTCCCGAATCCCGAAGCCGGAATCCTGCATCCCGGGTGCTGTTTCGGCACGAAGTCTGCAATCGTTTCCATTGCCGCGGTTCGGCGGATCTCCCGGTCTTTTCCGCCACTTTGCCGACGGCGGCGTCAACGGCCCGGCAAGCCGTTGCACGGGTTGCCGGGCGGGCGTTTCAGGCGGCAAGGCTGAAAAACGCATCCGGCAAAACACCCGAAACGTCAAACCGAAAACACCATACGGTTGTTCATGGCTGACATCGACAAGGACCAGGAACGAAACGAACAGGCGTCGCCCAAGCGACGCGAGGAAGCCCGGAGCAAGGGCCAGGTCGCCCAGAGCCGCGAGGCGGTCTCGGCGGCGATCCTGCTGTCCTGCACGATCCTGTTCTACTTCGTCTCCGGCGCCATGGTCGAGCGCCTGATGGACCTGACGCGCTGGACGCTGCGGGACTGCGGCACCACGGCCGTCACCCTCACGAACATCCACTCGCTGCTCTGGGGCTGGTCCTGGAAGCTCCTGCTGATCATGGGGCCGCTGCTGCTCACCGTGGTGGCGGCCGGCGTGCTGGCCAACTATCTCCAGATCGGGTTTGTCTTCTCCTCCGAGGCGCTCGCCCCGAAATTCGACAAGATCGACCCCATCAAGGGCTTCCAGCGGCTCTTCTCGCTGCGCTCCCTGGTGGAGCTGGCCAAGAGCCTCGTGAAGATGGGCGTCGTCGCCTACGTGGTCTGGTTCACCCTGAAAGAGGAGCTGCCCAACGTGATCCCGCTGATGGAGGAGTCCGTCTGGGGGATCCTCCTGTACACGGGGAGGGTCTCCTTCAAGATCCTGATCACGACCTGCTGGATCCTCGTCGTGCTGGCCATCCTGGACTACATCTACCAGCGCTGGGAGTACGAGAAGGGCCTCCGGATGTCCAAGCAGGAGGTCAAGGATGAATACAAGCAGACCGAGGGAAACCCCGCCGTCAAGGCGCGGATCCGCCGCATCCAGCGCGAGGCGGCGCGCAGGCGGATGATGGCCGCCGTGCCCAAGGCCGACGTGGTCATCACCAACCCGACGCACCTGGCCGTGGCCGTCCGCTACGACCCGGAAAAGATGCACGCGCCCACCGTCGTGGCCAAGGGGGCGGGCTTCGTGGCCGAGAAGATCCGGGAGATCGCCGCGGCCCACGGCGTGCCCGTCGTCGAGAACAAACCCGTGGCACAACTATTGTATAAAACCGTCGATGTGGACCGCGCGATCCCGGAGGATCTCTATCGCGCAGTGGCAGAAATCCTGGCCTACGTCTACAGCCTCAGGGAGCAGGCCGTCTAGGGGGTTGCCGCGGTCGCATTGTAAAGGTTGCTTCGAAGCCGAGGCCGCCCGGCGACGAAAATGGCAGGAGCGGAACCCGGAAACAGAGGAAAAGAAGGGGAAGAATCTCCTTCGCCGATTTTCCGCTCTTCCTCGCTTCCGATTGTCGCAGGGCCTCTGCCGCGGCTGTCATCGGGTGCCGGACGGAAGCGCTCGGATCACGTAGGAAGAATGAAGCATGGCCGAAGCGGTTGAAAAAACGGGTGCTGTTCCCCACTGGGCGAAGAACCCGGCGACGCTCATGGGCGTCGGCGTGATCGCCATTCTCATGGTCATGGTGATCCCCCTGCCGCCGATCATCATCGACCTGCTGCTCTCGCTCAGCGTCACGACGGCGATCGTGATCCTGCTGATGTCGATGTTCGTCCTCAAGCCGCTCGACTTTTCCGTCTTCCCCTCCGTCCTGCTGACGGTGACCCTGTTCCGCCTGTCGCTCAACGTGGCCTCCTCGCGGCTCATCCTGCTGCACGGCAACGAGGGCACCGGGGCCGCCGGGCAGGTCATCAAGGCCTTCGGGACCTTCGTCGTGGGGGGCAACTACGTGGTGGGCCTCATCGTCTTCACCGTGCTCACCCTGATCAACTTCGTCGTGATCACCAAGGGCGCCACCCGCATCGCAGAGGTGGCGGCCCGGTTCACCCTCGACGCCATGCCGGGCAAGCAGATGAGCATCGACGCGGACCTCAACGCCGGGCTCATCTCCGAGGCCGAGGCGAGGCGGCGGCGCGGCGAGATCGAGCGGGAGGCCGACTTCTACGGCGCCATGGACGGCGCCAGCAAGTTCGTGCGCGGCGACGCCATCGCGGGGGTCGTGATCATCTTCATCAACATCGTGGGCGGCCTGATCGTCGGCGTGCTGCAGCAGGGCATGGACGTCACCGACGCGGCCCGCAACTACACGCTGCTGACGATCGGCGACGGGCTCGTGACGCAGGTGCCGGCCCTGATCATTTCCACGGCCGCCGGCATGCTCGTGACGCGCTCCACCTCGTCGTCCAATCTCGGGCAGGACATCTCGGACCAGCTCTTCCTGCAGCCGAAGGCCATCGGCACCGCCGCCGCGATCCTCTTCGTCTTCGCCCTGATCCCCGGGATGCCGAAGCTCTCCTTCCTGCTCGTGGCGGGGGGGGCGGGGTTTTTGGCCTGGCGCCTGATCCGCAGCGCCCCGCCGGCGCCGGAGGCCGCCGAGGAGGAGGCGCCGCCGCCCTCGGCGATCGAGACCGTGGATCTTCTGCTGCCGCTGGATCTGCTGGAGATCGAGGTGGGCTACGGGCTCATCGGCTACGTCGACGCGGCCCAGGGCGGGGAACTCCTGCAGCGCATCAAGTCGCTGCGGCGGCAGCTGGCCGCGGAGATGGGGTTCGTCGTTCCGGCCATCCACATCCGGGACAACCTCCAGCTCAAGCCCAACCAGTACACCGTCATCCTCAAGGGCGTCGAGATCGCCCGCGGCGAGCTGATGCCCGGTCACTGGCTGGCGCTCACGTCGGACAGGACCCCCCGCGTCAAGGGGATCGAGACGAAGGAGCCCGCCTTCGGGCTCCCCGCCGTGTGGATCACGGAGCGGGAGAAGGAGAGCGTCCAGGCGCGCGGCGTGGTCGTCGTGGACCCCGCCACGGTGGTGACGACGCACCTCACCGAGATCATCAAGGCCAACGCCGACGAGCTGCTGGGCCGGCAGGAGGTCCAGGCGCTGCTCGACAACCTCGCG
>Ga0209201_1000186_pt1 | contig 97039 bp, 88 predicted proteins | sample AD_UKC055_MetaG_FD_184411 | JGI IMG/M metagenome (GOLD analysis project Ga0209201, IMG submission 184411) | Active sludge microbial communities of municipal wastewater-treating anaerobic digesters from USA - AD_UKC055_MetaG (SPAdes) (version 2) | ecosystem: Engineered > Bioreactor > Anaerobic >...
CTGCGAGGTCGTCGAGGCGCTCAAGGGGCTGGGCCTGGTGGATTTCACGAGGAGGGGCGCATGTCCGAGGTGAGGGAAAACATACTCCGCGTCCGGGAGCGGATCGCCGCCGCCGCCGCGCGGGCCGGCCGCGACCCGGCCGGGGTGCGGCTCATGGGCGTCACCAAGACCGTCGGAGACGACCGGATCCGGCAGGCCATCGAGGCGGGCATCGACATCATCGGCGAGAACTACGTCCAGGAGGCCAGGCGGAAGATCGAGCTCATGGGCAAGAGCGTGGAGTGGCACTTCATCGGCCACCTGCAGACCAACAAGGCCAAGTACGCCGTGCGCCTCTTCGACATGATCCACTCCGTGAACCGGGTGAGCCTCGCCGAGGAACTCAACCGCCGGGCGGCCGCCGCCGGGGTCGTCTGCCGCGTGCTGATCGAGGTCAACCTGGCCGGGGAGGAATCGAAGAGCGGCGCCTCGCCCGAGGAGGCGCCGGGGCTCATCCGCACGATCGCCGCCGGGATGCCGAGCCTGTCCATCCAGGGTCTCATGACCATGGCGCCCTGGTACGACGACCCCGAGAGGGCGAGGCCCTGCTTCGCCGGCCTGCGGATGCTGCGCGACCGCATCGCCGCCGAGAACATCCCGAACGTGACCCTGCGGGAGCTCTCCATGGGGATGACGGACGATTTCGAGGTGGCCGTCGAGGAGGGCGCCACCATCGTCCGGATCGGACGGGCGATTTTTGGAGAAAGGACCCGCTGAGGGCGAATGGCAAAAGGCTAACGGAGGACAAGCAATCCCTGCCTTTCGCCTTTCGCCTTTCGCCTTTCGCCTTATGCCTTTTGCCCGCCCTTGTAGAGAAACCGCTCGAAGAACCGGTGGTAGAGGGTCCACTCGGAATCCTCGGCGCCGGAATTCCCGATGAACTCCTGGAAGGCCATCACCTTGGCGTCCAGGTCGTCGATGTAGTGGACGATGAGGGCCTCCACGGTCTTGGGTCGCTTGGGGGACCCGAAATCGAGCTCCCCGTGGTGGGCCAGCACGATGTGCTTGAGCTCCAGGGCGAGGTCCGCCGGGAACCCCTCGATCGCCGCGATCTTCCGGTCGAGCATCTCGACGCCGAGCAGGATGTGCCCCACGAGCCGCCCCGGCGTCGAGTAGTCGATGGCCCGCTCGTAGGTGAACTCGTCGATCTTGCCGATGTCGTGCAGGATCCCGCCGGCGATGAGCATGTCGCGGTTTGCCGCCGGGTAATGACCCGCCAGGAAGTCCAGAATCTTCACCATCGAAAGGGTGTGCTCGAGTAGCCCCCCGAGATAGGCGTGGTGGAACCCTTTCGCGGCGGGGGCCCGCTTGAGCCGCGCGGCCAGCTCCTCGTCCCTCAGAAATCCTTCCAGAAGACGTCTCAGCCAGGGGTTTTCCACGGTGGCGGCAAAACCCTCGAGGGCGGCGAACATCTTCTCCACGTCGCCCTTCGTGCTGGGGAAGTAGTCCCAGGGGTCGATCCCGGTCTCGTCCATCTTCCGGATGTCCAGGACGGCCAGCTGTATCGCGTCGCGGTAGCTCACGGCGCGGCCCTGCAGGGAAACGATGTCGCCCTTCCGGAAGAGCGGGTCGAGGGCCGCCACGTTGTCCCAGACGCGCCCCTCGATGTCCCCCGTCCGGTCGCGGAGCTTCACGCTCAGGTAGGGCGCCCCCTTCTGCGAGTAGGCGAGGTTCTTCTCCATGACGAGAAAGGAGCTCTTCACCTTCTCGCCGGCCTTGATGTCCTTGACGTACAGTGTCTTCACCGGGTTTTTCCTTCTACCCTTTCGCCTTGAGCCTGTTGCCTTTCGCCTTTCGGGCCCCGGCCGTCAACACGTGCCGGGCTCCGGCGTAGACGATGAACGACCCGCCCCGCACGTACCCCACAACCGTGATCCCGAGGCTCTCCGCGAGCGTCACGGCCCGCGAGGTGGCCGCCGAGTGGGAGACGACGGCGCGGATGCCCATCCGCCAGGCCTTGGCGACGATCTCCGAGGAGACGCGGCCCGTGGTCAGCAGGACCTTGTCGGCGAGGTCGACGCCTTCGAGGAGCGCCCACCCGCAGAGCATGTCGATCGTGTTGTGCCGCCCGATGTCCTCGCGTGCCGCGAGGATTCCCTGCGGACCGGCGATGGCCGAGCAGTGGGTGCCCCGCGTGCGCTCGTGGATCGCCGTGGCCGCAAGCAGCGCGTCCATGAGACTAAGGACGCTCTGCGCATCCAGTGCGGGACGGGCCGGCGCGCCGGACGCTCCCTTGGCCTGAACCGTCAGCAGGCGGCCCCCCCGGGCGCCGCTCGAGGCGATCGTCTTTCCCGCCCCGGCCGCGGGGGCCCTCCCCCTGCCGCGCCGGGTCCGGATCTCGACGCGCCCGCGCGACACGGTCATCTCCCGGATGTCCCCCGCCCCCTCGATCAGGCCCTCCTGCTTCAGAAACCCGGCGGCAAGCTCCCGCAGGTGCATCCCCGCGCAGGCGATCGTCACGACGCGGCGGCCGTCGGCGACGACCTCCAGGAGCTCCTCGCGCACCACGTCCGCCCCGGCGGTCGAGAAGCGCCTGCCGTCGAACCGGCGCAGGCGGAGCCGTTCGACCCCTTCCGTGGGGGGGGATGTTTTCATCGCTACCGCCGCTCCCTCAGCGTCCGGTGATCGCCCACGCGGATCGTGAGCCGGGTCGCATCGAAATATTCCATCAGGGGGATGATGTACTTGCGGGACAGCCCCGTGAGGTCCTTGAAGGTGGCGGGCGTGGCCTTCCCGGCCTTCAGGAGGGCCGCCGTGTAGTCCTCGCGGAGCTTGTCCAGCGGCTCCCTGTGGTAGTAGATCTCCTCGGTGACCTTCACGAGGATCCCCTCGTTGAGCAGGACCCCGAGGACGCTCAGTGCCTCGGCCTTCTTGCCGCCCAGCGCCTCCAGGACCTCCCGCACGGAGGGCGGCGAAAGCCGCGCGTCGCGGTAGATCGCCTCGATCCGTCCCCCCAGGTCGCCCAGGTCGCCCTTGAGATCGACCCGGTGGGCCGCGAGCCGGACGTTCTCCCGGTCGGCAAGGATCTTCTTCTCCTGCTCCAGCTCCTTGAGGGCCATGTTGTAGAGCCGGCTCTCGACCTCCTGGCCCGCCGTCGTGCGCAGCTCCTCCTTGGGCATGCCCTCCTTCAGGGGGAACCGCTCGTGGTAGAGCCCGACTTGCCGCAGGAGCTCTTCCTTGAGCCCCTGGTAGGCGGGAAACGAGACGATCCGCGTCTCTTCCCGGTCGACGCGCAGCACGGCCTTCTTCCCGGCCATGTCCCGCAGGACCCGCTCCAGATCGGCCAGCGGGATTCCCGTCCTGACGGCCAGCCGGCTCGACGTGATGCCCCGGACCCCCGCGCGCCCGAGGATCACGGCAACCCGCTCGGCCTCCGTCCCCTGCCGGAGCGTCTCCAGCTCAGCGGCATGGCGGTCTTTGGCCTTTTTCTGCTTCACCGCATCGGGGTCGAGGATCTCCCCGCCGCCCACCGTGCGGATGGGGGAGTAGCTGCGCAGGACGAAGCGGTCACGGCCCATGGCCACGACGGGATCCTCGAGCAGCAGCTGGGCATAGACTTGCTCCCCCGGCTTGAGCTCCTCGCGGTCCAGGAGGATGATTCGGGCCATGATCTCGCTCGTCCCCGTGTGGAAGCGCACGAGGGCCCGGTTCTTCAGCACCCGCCCGGCCCCCTTGAGATACTCCAGATGGACGTCGAGCCGCTCCGAGGGCTCGAAGATGCCGGGGTGGGCCACAACGTCTCCGCGGCCGAGGGCGGCGCGCTCGACGCCCTGCAGGTTGATGGCGGTGCGCTGCCCGGCCTCGGCGCGCTCCTGCGGCTCGTTGTGCACCTGGATGCCGCGGACCTTGGCCTGGATGCGCTGGGGCAGGACCTCGACGGCGTCGCCCACGCGCACGCTTCCGGAAACCAGGGTGCCCGTCACGACGCTGCCGAACCCCTTCATGGTGAAGACCCGGTCGACGGGGATGCGGAACAGGCCGCTGTCGGCCCGCTCGCCGATTTGCAGGGCCAGCGCCTCGATGGCCGCCAGAAGCTCCGTGATCCCCTGTCCCGAGACCACGGACACCGGGACGATCGGCGCCCCGTCGAGGAAGGTCGTCCGCATGAACTGGCGGACGTCGTCCCGCACGAGGGCAAGCCAGTCGGCGTCGACGAGGTCGATCTTGGTGAGCGCGATGATCCCGTTGCGGATCCCGAGCAGGGTGCAGATGTCGAGGTGCTCGACCGTCTGGGGCATGACGCCCTCGTCGGCGGCGATCACGAGCAGCACCAGGTCGATCCCGGTGGCGCCCGCCACCATGTTCTTGACGAACTTCTCGTGCCCCGGCACGTCGACGACCCCGAGGGTGCCGCCGCTCTTCAGGGGGAGGGACGCGAAGCCCAGCTCGATCGTGATGCCGCGCTCCTTCTCCTCCTTGAGGCGGTCCGTGTCCACGCCGGTCAGGGCCTTGACGAGCGCGGTCTTCCCGTGATCGACATGTCCGGCGGTGCCGAGAATGATGTGCTTCATGAGTGCCCGTCCCGAAACGCGCGCATCCCGCGCGAACAGGCTATGCAATAACAGAAATCCGCGTCGCACTCAATCCCAAAGGCGGCCCTGCGGACCGGAGGTGTCAGGTATCAGGTGGCAGGTGACAGGCAAAAGCCGCTGTCAGTGGGGTATTCCTGTTACCTGTTACCTGTTACCTGTTACCTGTTACCTGCATTAGGCTGTCGGCTGCAGGCTGTTGGCTGTCGGCTTGGCCATTCCGCCCTTGCGCCCAGCCTCCCTATCCTTTATATATACCCGCCATGAGAATCCTCGGAATCGATTACGGCGAGAGGCGCATCGGGCTGGCCGTCTCCGACGAGATGGGGATCGCGGCGCGGGGGCTTGCCGTCATCGAACGAAGATCGAAGAAGGCGGATCTCGAGGCCGTTGCCGCGGCCGTCCGGGAGCAGGCCGCCGCCGCCGTCGTCGTCGGCTATCCCCTGCGCCTCGACGGCTCGGCGGGCATCCAGTGCGAAAAGGTCGATCGGTTCATCGCCGCCCTGCAGGAGGTCGTCCCCGTCCCCGTCATCGCCTGGGACGAGACGCTCTCCACAAAAGAGGCCGAGGGCCTGATGCGCGAGGCCGGCGTCGCCCGCAGGAAGAGGCGCGGCATGGTGGACCGGGTCGCCGCCGCCGTGATCCTGCAGGACTACCTGAACCGCAGGTCGAGCCGGGGGGGCGGCGATCGATGAGATTCGACCGGTTTCGCCTGAACCGCCTGTCTGTCCTTGTGCTCGTCGCGACGGCGGGCATCGCTGCCGCCCTGTGGTTCCAGGGCTCCGCCACCGCCCCGGGCACGGCAGACGAGACGGTCACCGTCTACATCCCCCGGGGCGCCCCCTTCGGCCAGGTCGTGACCCTCCTCGAACAGAACGGCCTCGTGCGCAGCCGGCTCTTCTTCCGCGTCCTGGGATACGTGTACAACGCTCCCCGGCAGATCAAGGCCGGGGAGTACGAATTCACGCGCGCCATGACGCCCGGCGTGATCCTGCGAAAGCTCGTCGACGGCGATGTGAAGAAGCACCCCATCGTGGTGCCCGAGGGCTTCACGGTGAGAAAAATCGCCGCGCGCCTCGCGGCCGAGGGTCTTGTCGAGGAAAAGGAGTTCCTGCGTCTGGCCGGGGACCGGGAGTTTCTCGCCGGCCTGAACATCCCCGGGCCGAGCGCCGAGGGGTTCCTCTTTCCCGACACGTACAGCTTCGACCGGGGCATGGACGCGGCCATGATCCTGCGGAAGATGGCGGAGCAGTTCCGGGCGAAGGTGACGGCGGAGATGATCGCGAAGGCCGAGGCGCAGGGGTTCACCCTCCTGCAGTGGGTGACGCTGGCCTCGATCATCGAGAAGGAGACGGGGCTCAAGAGCGAGATGCCGCTCGTGGCGGCCGTCTTCCGCAACCGTCTCCGGGAGGGGATGCCGCTGCAGAGCGACCCCACGGTCATTTACGGCATCGAGAATTTCGACGGAAATTTGACGCGGCGCCACCTGGAGCGCCAAAATCCCTACAACAGCTACCTCAACCGGGGCCTCCCGCCCGGCCCGATCTGCAGCCCCGGGATGGACGCCCTGCAGGCGGTCCTGGAGCCCGCCCCGGTGAAGTACCTGTACTTCGTCTCCCGCAACGACGGGTCCCACCACTTCTCCGAGACGCTGCCCGAGCACAGCCGGGCGGTCCGGAAGTACCAAATCAATCGAAAATCCAACGGAAATTGAACTTTTTTCTTGACAGGGACGGAAGACGGCCCTACTATTGCATCCAGGTGGAGCAAAGTGGATGATTGTGGAGGGGTCTCTCGCATGTCCGTGTTTCGGGGGAGATATTACCATACGATCGACGACAAGGGAAGAATCATCTTCCCCGCCAAGCTCCGCGAGGTCTTCGCCGAGAAGTACGACAACCGCATGGTCATCACGAACTGGGACGGCTACCTGATGGCCTTCCCGTTCGACGAGTGGCAGATCCTCGAAGAAAAAATCTCCCATCAATCCATTCTCAAGAAAGAAGTCCGCGCGTTTCAGCGCTTCTTCATGTCCGGGGCGGTGGACTGCGCCTTCGACAGCCAGGGCCGCATCCTGATCCCCCCGCCACTGCGCGAGTACGCCAAGCTGGAGAAAGACATCGTCCTGGCCGGCATGGTCCGGGTCATCGAGATCTGGAGCAAGGAGCGGTTCGAGGAGGAAATCCGCAAGTCCGGCGAAAGCATTGAGAGCTTCAGCGATTACATGGCCGACCTGGGAATCTGACGGCCCGGCTCCCCCGGCGTGATTCCCGCGTCCGCTTCCACCGGCGATCCTTGAAACGAACGATGAACGACGCAGGCGCGCCCTCCGCATACCACGAGCCCGTGCTGCTCGAGGAGCTCCTCCACTCGCTCCACCTCAGGCCGGACGGGATTTACGTGGACGGCACCCTGGGCGGGGGCGGGCACGCGAGGGCGATCCTGGCCGCCACAGCCCCCGGCGGCATCCTGGTCGGGATCGACCGGGACGACGACGCCCTGGCTGAATCGGCGCGGGTTCTCGAGCCCTTCGGGCGGCGCGCGGTTCTCGTCAAGGGCAACTACGCCGACGTCCGGGAGATCCTCGACCGGCTCGGGATCGAGCGGGTCGACGGCATCGTGCTCGACCTCGGGATGTCGTCGCACCAGATCGAGGCGGCCGCAAGGGGCTTCAGCTTCTCGAAGCCCGCGCCGCTCGACATGCGGATGGACCGGGACGCCCCGGTGAGCGCGCGGGACCTGGTCAACCGGGCCGACGCGCGCGAGCTCGAGCGCATCCTGCGCGACTACGGCGAGGAGCGGCAGGCCGGGCGCATCGCGAGGGCCATCGTCGAGAGGCGCAGGGCGGCGCCCATCGAGACGACGGACGAGCTCGCGGCCCTCATCGCCTCCGCCATGCCGGCGCCCATGCGCCACGGGAGGATCCACCCCGCGACGCGGAGCTTCCAGGCGCTCCGGATCGCCGTCAACGACGAGATGAACAGCCTGGCCCGGGGCATCGACTCGGGGATCGACTGCCTGAGGGAAGGCGGGCGGTTTTCCGTCATCTCCTTCCACTCGCTGGAGGACCGGATGGTCAAGGACATCTTCCGCGACGCCTCGCGGGGATGCCGCTGCCCAGCCGATCTTCCCGTTTGCGCCTGCGGGGGCAAACCGAGGATCCGGGTCCTCACCCGGAAGCCCGTCCGCCCCGGCGAGGGGGAGGTGGCACGAAACCCCCGGGCGCGCAGCGCGAGACTGAGAACCGCGGAAAGGATCGGATGATGCCGGTTGCAAAGGTGGCACGGACCCGGACGGCGATCGATGTGCGGCAGAGCGCCGGCCTGCGCATCTCCACGTTCATCCTGTCGCTGCTCGTGCTGGTGGCCGTGGCGCTCGTCTACGTCTGGTCGCATCTGCACAACACGCAGCTCAAGTACCGGATCGCCGAGGAGATGACGGTCCGGGAGAATCTCCTGGAGGAAAACCGGCGGCTGAAGGTGGAGATCGCAACGCTGAAGTCGCCCCAGCGGATCGAGTCCATCGCCCGGGAGAAGCTCAAGCTCCAGTACCCCGAGCGGGAGCAGGTGGTCCTGATCAAATGAACGGCAAGCCCAGAAAATGGTTCCGCTTCCGGATCGCCACGATGCTGGCGCTGTTCGGCGTGCTGTTCTGCGCCCTGGTCTTCCGCGCCTTTCACCTGCAGATCATGACGGGGAAGACCTACAAGACCCTCGCCGAGAGGCAGCACAAGAAGGCCCTGCAGCTCTTCCCCGAGCGCGGCATCATCTACGACCGCAACGGCGAGAAGCTCGCCGCGAGCATCCTCGCCGACTCCGTCTTCGCCGACCCGTCCAAGATCGACGACGTCGGCGAGGCGGCCGCCCAGCTCGCCGCCGTGACGGGCCAGCCGAAAAAGGCGATCGCGCAGCAGCTCGCCAAATCGAAAAACTTCTGCTGGATCGCCCGCATGATCACCCCCGCCCAGGCCGAGCAGGTCAAGAACCTCAAGCTGGAAGGGGTCTACCTGATCCAGGAGCCCAAGCGCTTCTACCCGAACCGGGAGCTGGCCGGCCAGGTCCTGGGCTTCGTCGGGATGGACTCCAACGGCCTCGAGGGCCTCGAGATGCGCTACGACGGCTACCTGCGGGGCGAGCCGGAGAAGATCCTCTGGGGCCGCGACGCCCGGGGCAAGAAGCTCTACATGCCCGAGCGCTCCGCGGCGGGCAAGAAGGACGAGCAGCTGAGCCTCGTCCTGACGATCGACAGCCGCATCCAGCACGCCGTGGAGTCGAACCTGAAGGAGGCCGTGCTGCGGACGCGCGCCCGGGGCGGCTTCATCATCGTCATGGACCCGCGGACGGGCGAGATCCTCGCCATGGCGAACAACCCGGCGTTCAACCCGAACGCCTACGCGGGCGCCGCGGCCGACCACAAGCGCAACAGGGCCATCACGGACTGCTTCGACCCCGGCTCGACCTTCAAACCCTTCCTCGTGGCCGCCGCCCTCGAGGAGGGCGTCGTGAAGGAAACGGACCGCTTCAACTGCGAAAACGGCGCCTACCGCGTGGCCAACGCAACCTTCCACGAGGCCAACCGCAAGCGGCACGGCGTGCTCACGGTGCGGGAAATCCTGAAGTACTCGAGCAACATCGGCTCCATCAAGATCTCCGAGAAGCTGGGCCGCGAGAAGTTCCACCGCTACATCAAGGCGTTCGGCTTCGGGCAGAAGACGAACATCGAGCTGCCCGGCGAGATCCCGGGCCTGCTGCGCCCCTGGCAGAACTGGACGCAGGTCGACACCTCCACGGTTGCCTTCGGCCAGGGCATCTCCGTGACGGCCATCCAGCTCGTCTCGGCCCTGTCGGCGATCGCCAACGACGGCGTCCTCATGCAGCCCCACATCGTGAAGAAGTTCGTCGACGCAAACGGCGAGACGGTCAGGGAGTTCACGCCCACGCCCGTGCGCCGGGTCATCTCCGCGGAGACGGCCCGCCGGATGACGGCCATGCTGACCAACGTCGTGGGCGAGCAGGGCGGCACCGGCAAGAACGCGGCCCTCGTCAACGTGGACGTGGCCGGCAAGACCGGCACGGCCCAGAAGTTCGACTTCGCGCTCAAGCGCTTCTCGAGCGAGCGGGTCCGAACCTCCTTCATGGGGTTCTTCCCCTCCGAGAGCCCGCGATTCGTCATGCTCGTCTCCATCGACGAGCCCCAGCTCCACAAGTGGGGCGGCGAGGCGGCCGCGCCCGTCTTCCGGTCCATCTCCCAGCAGCTCATCCGCTGCTTCGAGCCCGACATCGGGGAGACGCCCCCCGTGCAGGAGAAGGAGATCGACACGGGCGCCAGGATCCGGCTCGTGTCGACCCCCGCGGCGATCCCGGCGGCCGGCGCCGCCGCCGAGGACGAAGAGTCCGTCATGCCCGATTTCCGGGGGATGACGGTCCGGCAGGCCCTGCGGGCGGCCCAGGACAAGGGGCTGGCGATCACCGTCACGGGCAGCGGCTGGGCCGTGAGCCAGAAACCGGCGCCGGGCACCCCGCTCAAGGGACACCGGTCGTGCACCGTGTCCTTCAGCACGGGGGATTGAGAGGCCGACGTGGACTTGCTTGACCTGCTCGAGAATGTCGACGTCCTGGAGGTTCACGGGACGAGGGCGCGGGAGATCGAGGGCATCTGCTACGACTCGCGCCGCTGCGGGGAGGGCTTCCTGTTCGTCGCCGTCCCGGGGGCCAAGTTCGACGGGCACCTCTTCGTCCCCGAGGCCGTGCGCCGCGGGGCGAAGGCCGTCGTCTACGACCGGGAGATCGCCCGGCACGCCGGCTACACCGCCATCCGGGTCCGCGACAGCCGCCGCGCCCTGGGGGTGCTGGGCCGGAACTTCTTCGGAAACCCCTCGGGCGCCCTCGGCCTCATCGGGGTGACGGGCACCAACGGGAAGACGACCGTCACCTACCTCCTCGAATCCATCCTGCGGGAGGCGGGCCACGAACCCGGCGTCATCGGCACGGTGAACTACCGCTGGGGCTCGACCGTGACGGCCGCCTCGCACACGACCCCCGAGTCCTTCGAACTGCAGCGCCTGCTGGCCGAGATCCGCAGCGCCGGCGTCACCCACGTCGTCATGGAGGTCTCCTCCCACGCGCTGGAGCTCCGGCGCGTGGAGGACTGCGCGTTCGACTGCGGGATCTTCATGAACCTCACCCGCGACCACCTGGATTTCCACGGCACCCTGGAGGCCTACTATGCCTCCAAGAAGCGCTTCTTCACGGAGCTGCTGGCGGGGGAGAAGAACGGCCGCAGGCAGGGCCGGATCATCAATCTCGACGACCCCTGGGGCCGAAGGCTCGCCGACGAGATCGGGGCCAGGGGCCTCACGACCTTCGGCATCGACGCGATCGCCTTCGTCCAGGCCCGGGACGTGGCATACGACCTCGGCGAGACCCGGGCCGAGATCGAGACCCCTTCGGGATCTTTCCCGATCCGGGCGCCCTTCATCGGCCCGTTCAACCTCTCCAACATCCTGGCCGCCACGGCGGCGGCCTGCCACCTCGGGATCCCCCTGTCGGCGATCCAGCGGGGCATCGAGACCGCGAGGCCCGTCCCGGGGCGGCTCGAAAAGATCAGCGAAGCGGGCGAGCCCGCCGTCTTCGTCGACTACGCCCACTCGGAGGACGCCCTGCGCCGGGTCCTCCGGACCCTTGCCCGCTTCCGCCGGGGCCGGTTGATCACGGTCTTCGGCTGCGGCGGGGACCGCGACCGGGGGAAGCGACCGCTCATGGGCCGCGCGGCCGCGGAGGAAAGCGATCTGGCCGTGATCACCTCCGACAACCCCCGCTCCGAGGACCCGCTGGCGATCATCGCCGAGATCGAAGGCGGGATCGACGCCGCCGTCATGGAAAAGACGGACCCGGCGGGGCTGCGCGCCGGCCGCAAGCGCTACGCCGTGGTGGAGGACCGGCGGGAGGCCATCGGCCTGGCCGTCGGGATCGCAGGGCCGGACGACATCGTCCTCATCGCCGGCAAGGGTCACGAGGACTACCAGATCCTCGGGACACGGACGATCCCCTTCGACGACCGGACGGTGGCCCGCGAGGCCCTGGACCGAAAGGGAGGGCGAAGGCCGTGACGCGGATGCAGACCCCCCGCTTCACGCTGCAGGACGTGCTGGCCGCCACGGGGGGCACCCTCGTGCGCCGGGGGCGGGCGGACACGTTCGACGGGGTCTCGACGGACACGAGGACCCTTGCGGCCGGAAGCCTCTTCGTGCCCCTGAGGGGTCCCCGGTTCGACGGTCACGACTTCCTCGGGCAGGCCGCGGCCGCGGGCGCCGCGGGGGTGCTCGTCGAGCGGGGCCGGGAAGGCCTCCTGCGCGGCATCGACGGCTCGACGGCGGCCATCGCCGTCGAGGACACGCTCAGGGCCCTGGGGGACCTGGCCCGCTTCTGGCGCAGCCGCTTCGACATCCCCGTCGTCGCCGTCACCGGGAGCACCGGGAAGACGACGACCAAGGAGATGGCCGCGGCCATCATGGAACAGGGGAAGAACCTGCTCAAGAGCGAGGGCAACCTCAACAACCTCGTGGGGCTCCCGCTGACGGTCTTCCGGATGAACGAAACCCACGAGGCCGCCGTCCTCGAGATGGGGACGAACCGCCGGGGCGAGATCGCCCGCCTCACGGAGATCGCGGCGCCCACCGTGGGCGTCGTCACCAACGTGGGCCCCGCCCATCTCGAGGGGCTCCGGTCCCTCGAGACGATCCGGGAGGAGAAGGGGGATCTCTACCGCGTCATGGACGGCCGGGGCACGGCGGTCATCAACCTCGACGACGGGTCGCTGGCCCCCTGGGCGCAGCGGTGGACGGGCAGGATGATCACCTTCGGGATCGACACGGACGCCGACGTGACGGCCACCCATATCGCCCACGAGGCCGAGCGGGGCACCGTGTTCACACTGCTCATGGACGGGGCCTCGCGGGAGATCCTGCTGCCCGTTCTGGGGTTCCACAACGTCTCGAACGCCCTGGCCGCGGCGGCCGCGGCGAAGGGCGCCGGCTTCGGGTTCGACGCGATCTGCCGGGGGCTCATGGCGTTCCGGCCCGTGGGCGGGCGCATGGAGGTCTGGCGGCTGAAAAACGGCGCCTGCCTCATCGACGACACCTACAACGCCAACCCCGCCTCCGTGGCGGCGGCCCTCAGGACGCTGCAGGGGCTCAGGGGAGAGTGCACGAGCACGGTCATCCTGGGGGACATGCTGGAGCTGGGCGACGAGGCGGAGCGGTACCACGAGGAGATCGGCCGGGCCCTGGCCGAAACCGGCGTCGGCAAGGCGTACCTCCGGGGGGAGTTCGCCCGGGCGACGGCGAGGGGGGCCCTGAAGCGCGGGATGCGGAGCGAGAGGGTGATCGTCGACCTCTCCACCGAGGAAACGGTGGCCCACCTCAAGGCCTGCCTCAAGGCGGGCGACTGGGTCCTCGTCAAGGGCTCGCGGAAGATGCGGATGGAAGAGATTGTCCGGGCGATCCTGGGCGCGATCGGGGTTGCAAAGTGAAAAGGACCTGTGATAGGGATACGACCTCAATCCATAGGGGCAGGATGCCCCTGTATCCCCAACTGCTTGTGCATCGGGTTGGGGTTTTGTATTTTGGAGGTCCGCCGCATTGATCTATCACCTGCTGTATCCGCTCCACGAGACCATCTCGTACTTCAACGTGTTCCGGTACATCACGTTCCGGACGATCTACGCGACGATCACGGCCCTGGTGATCTGCTTCGTCGTCGGCCCCTGGCTCATCCGCAAGCTCGAGGCGCTGCAGATCGGGCAGACGATCCGCGAGGACGGTCCCGGCTCGCACCAGGCCAAGTCGGGCACGCCCACCATGGGCGGCATCATGATCATCTTTTCCGTGGTCGTCTCGACGCTGCTGTGGGCCAACCTGACCAACGACTTCATCTGGATGCTCATCGCCGTCACCGCCGGGTTCGGCCTCATCGGCTTTCTCGACGACTTCCGCAAGCTCACGAAACGCAACAGCAAGGGAATCCCGGGATGGACGCGGCTCGCCCTGGAATTCGCCATCGCCCTGTTCATCGGGGTCGTCCTCTACCTCAAGCCCACCTTCAGCGAGGCGATCACGATCCCCTTTTTCAAGACCATGCTGCCGGACCTGGGCTGGGGCTATGTCCTCTTCACGGCCTTCGTGATCGTGGGGGCCGCCAACGCCGTGAACCTCACCGACGGCCTGGACGGCCTGGCCCTCGGGCCGGCGCTGATCTGTTTCATCACGTACCTGCTCTTCGCCTACTTCGCCGGCAACGTGAGGATCTCCGGGTACCTGCAGATCCCGTACGTGCCGGGGACGGGCGAGCTGTCGATCTTCTGCGGGGCCATGGTGGGGGCCTGCCTGGGCTTTCTCTGGTACAACACCTACCCCGCGCAGATCTTCATGGGCGACGTGGGGTCGCTCTCGCTGGGCGGCGCCCTGGGGACGCTCGCCATCGTGACCAAGCAGGAGCTGCTCCTGGCCATCGTGGGAGGGGTCTTCGTGATGGAGACCGTGTCGGTCATCTGCCAGGTGGGCTGGTTCAAGATCTCCAACGGCAAGCGCATTTTCCGCATGGCGCCCATCCATCACCACTTCGAGCTGAAGGGGTGGGCGGAGCCGAAGGTCATCGTGCGGTTCTGGATCATCTCGATCATCCTGGCCCTCGTGGCCATCAGCACGCTGAAGCTGAGATAAGGACAACGGGTGGAGCTGAAGGGCAAACAGATTCTCGTCATCGGCCTCGGGAAAACGGGGATCGCGGCGTCGCGCTTCGCGGCCGGGCGGGGCGCCGCCGTGACGGCGACCGACGACAAGCCCGAAGCGGAGCTCCGGGAGGCGCTCGGGGCCCTCGAGGGGCTCCCGCTGCGGGTCTTCACGGGCGGCGCGGCGGCGGCCGTCGTCGCCGGCCAGGACCTCGTCGTGCCCTCGCCCGGGGTGCCGCCCTTCCATCCCCTGATCCGAGAGGCCGAGCGGCGGGGCATCCCCGTCGTGAGCGAGACCGAGCTGGCCTTCCGGTTTCTCCGGGTGCCCGTGATCGCCGTCACCGGCACCAACGGCAAGACGACGGTGACGGCCCTCATCGGACACATCCTCGCGGAATCCGGCAAGCGGGCCTTCGTGGGGGGCAACATCGGCAGCCCCCTGATCGGCTACGTCGGGGGGCCGCAGGACGACGAGTGGGCCGTCCTCGAGCTGAGCAGCTTCCAGCTGCAGCGCATCGAGACGTTCCGGGCGCGGGTGGCGGTGCTGCTCAACACGGCGCCCGACCACCTGGACTACCACGCCGATATCGACGAGTACCGGCGTGCCAAGGAGCGGATCTTCGAGAACCAGCAGCCGCAAGACCTGGCCGTCCTCAACGCCGACGAGCCCGCGTCCGAGGCGCTCGCCCGGCGTCTCGCCGCGCGGGTGGCCTTTTTCAGCTCCACGGCCGTGCCCGACGAGGGGATGGGCCTGCGGGGCGGTGCAATCGTGTACCGCACGGCCGGCCGGGAGGTCGAAACCTACCCCCTGTCCATGATCCGGCTCCCCGGGCGGCACAACGTGGAGAACGTGATGGCCGCCGTGATGGCCGCCCGCTGGGCCGGCTGCGCGCCCGGCGCCGTCGCCGAGGCCGTGGGAAGCTTCAGGGGCCTTGCCCACCGGATCGAGTTCGCCGGGGAGCGGGGCGGCGTGACCTTCTACGACGACTCGAAGGGGACGAACGTCAGCGCCGTGGCCAGGGCCCTGGAGGCCTTCGAGAAGCCCGTAATCCTCCTGCTGGGCGGGCGCGACAAGAACGGGGACTTCGAAACCCTCGAGCCGCTGATCCGCCGGCGCGTCAAGGCCCTGGTCCTCTTCGGCGAGGCCCGCGGGGTCATCGGCGCACGGATCGGGGGCCTCGTGCCGACGCGGGCGGCCGCCACGATGGCCGAGGCCGTCCGGGCCGCTTACGCCGATGCCGCTCCCGGCGACGTGGTGCTGCTCTCGCCGGGGTGCGCGAGCTTCGACGAGTTTCGCAGCTACGCCCACCGGGGCGAGGTGTTCAAGGACATCGTGAACCGGCTCGACGACCGGAAAACGGCAACAGGGGGGCATTGAGCGCATGGCCGATACGCCGGCACGGGGCAGACGGCCCGACTTCATCCTGTTTTTCGTCGTGCTGACGCTCATCGCCTTCGGCACCGTGATGATCTACAGCTCGAGCTACATGCTCGCCCTGCAGAAATACGGCGACGGGTATTTCTTCCTCAAGAAGCACCTCCTGTTCCTCGTGATCGGGATCGCGGTCATGATCGCGCTCATGCGGACGCCCTACCCGTGGCTGCGGGGCGCGGCCTACGCGGGGATGGGGGTCTCGCTCGTCCTGTTGGCCGCGATCTTCCTGCCCGGCATCGGCGTCACGAAGGGCGGGGCGCGGCGCTGGCTCAACCTCGGCTTCTTCACGTTCCAGGCGGCCGAACTCGTGAAGCTCCTCGTCGTCGTGTTCCTGGCCCACTACCTGACGCGCAAATCGGCCCACATCCAGGAGTTCCGCAAGGGGTTCCTCCTGCCGCTGGGCGTCGTGCTCCTCCCCGTGGGGCTCATCGTGAAACAGCCCGACTTCGGGTCGGCGGTGCTGATCGTGGCGGTGGCCATGAGCGTCCTGTACATCGCGGGGGCGCGCATCCGCTACCTCGCCGGGTCGCTGCTGGCCTTTGTCCCCCTCGCGGCGACCCTCGTCATGATGAAGGGGTACCGGATGGACCGCTGGAACACCTTCCTCGACCCCTGGAAGGACCCGCAGCACAAGGGGTTCCAGATCATCCAGTCGTTTCTGTCCTTCGGCTCCGGCGGCCCCTTCGGCGTGGGGCTCGGCGACGGGATGCAGAAGCTCTTCTACCTGCCCGAGCCGCACACTGACTTCATCCTCTCCATCATCGCCGAGGAGAGCGGGTTCATCGGCATCTGTGCGGTCATCGTGCTCTTCGGGCTGCTGATCGTCCGGGGGTTCGTGATCGCCTTCCGCGTCCAGGACGGCTTCGGGAGCCTCCTGGCATCGGGGATCACGATCCTGCTGGCCCTGGAGGCCTTCATCAACATCGCGGGCGTCATGGGGCTCATCCCCACCAAGGGGATGGCCCTGCCCTTCCTGTCCTACGGGGGGACGTCGCTCATCGTGAGCTGCATGGCCGTGGGGATCCTGTTGAACCTGTCGACCTACCAGAAGTCGACGCCCAGGGGGACCGGGCTGTGAGGATCGTGATCGCGGGAGGCGGAACGGGGGGGCACCTCTTCCCGGGAGTGGCCATCGCCGAGGAGTTCCGCCGGCGCGACGGGGCGAACGAAGTTCTTTTCATCGGGACGAACCGGGGGCTGGAAGCCCGGGTGCTGCCGCAGACCGGCTTTCCCCTCGCCGCGCTCGACGTGGAGGGCATCAAGGGGCGGGGCCTCGTGCGATCGGTCGCGGCGCTGGCGAAGGTCCCGCGAAGCCTGCTGGAATCGAGGCGGATCCTCCGCGGGTTCGCCCCGGACGTCGTGATCGGCGTCGGGGGCTACGCCTCGGGGCCGGCCGTGCTGGCGGCCCGCTGCATGGGCCTGCCGACGGCGATCGCCGAGCAGAACGCCATCCCGGGCGAGACGAACAGGATCCTCGGGAAGTTCGCGGACCGCGTCTTCGTGAGTTTCCCCGAGACGGCGCGGTGGTTCCGGCCGGGGCGGGTGCGGGTCACGGGGAACCCCATCCGGGCGGCCATCGCCGCGGGACGGCGGCGGGCCCGGAAGCCGGGCGATCCGTTCACGATCCTCGTCTTCGGGGGAAGCCAGGGCGCGCACCGGATCAACCGGGCCGTCCTGGAGGCGCTGCCGCACCTCGAGGACCTGAAGGACAGGATCCGGTTCATCCACCAGACGGGAAAGGACGACCTCGAGAGCGTGCAAGAAGGCTACCGCGAACGGTCGGTGAGGGCGGAGGTGCTGCCTTTCATCACGGACATGGCCTCGGCCTACGGGGAGGCCGACCTGCTCGTGTGCCGGGCGGGGGCCACGTCGATCGCGGAGATCACGGCAAGCGGCAAGGCGGCGGTGTTCATCCCCTTTCCCCATGCCGTGAACGACCACCAGACGAAGAACGCCGAACTCCTTGTCAACAGGGGCGCAGCCGAAATGATCCCCGAGAGGGACCTCTCGGGCGAACGCCTCTCGGGGATCATCCGGCGGCTCGCGGGGGACGCGGCGGCCCTCGAGGCCATGGAGCGCCGGGCCGCGGAGCTCGGCAACGTCCGGGCGGCGGCGGAGATTGTCGACGAATGTCTGGATTTGGTGCAGGGCACCAAAGACAGGGCACAAGGCAAAAGGCGCATGGCTTAAGGCGGGATGGGAATCATGTCCTCTTTCGCCCTGAGCCGTACGCCGCAAGCAGTGCCCGATCGATCGTCCATCGGGCTGCGGAAAAGGAAGTCATGCCAAACGGAATCAGAACAGACCTGATGAAGCGCAAGGTCCGGCGGATCCACTTCGTGGGGATCGGCGGGATCGGCATGAGCGGGATCGCCGAGGTGCTGCTCAACCTGGGATACGCCGTGAGCGGCTCGGACCTCCTGGAGTCCGACACGACCCAGAGGCTCTCCACCCTGGGGGCCCGCATCCACTACGGGCACCGGGAGTCCAATCTCGAGGCGGCCGACGTGGTCGTCACCTCGACGGCCGTCAAGGCCGACAACCCCGAGGTGCAGGAGGCCCACCGGCGCAACATCCCCGTCATCCCCCGGGCCGAGATGCTGGCGGAGCTTCTCAAGATGAAGTTCTCCGTCGCCGTCTCGGGCATGCACGGCAAGACGACGACGACCTCCATGGTCTCCACGATCCTCGCCCACGGGGGGCTCGACCCGACGATGGTCATCGGCGGCAAGCTCTCCTCGATCGGCAGCAACGCGCGGCTGGGCGACGGGGAGGTCATCGTGGCCGAGGCCGACGAGAGCGACGGCTCCTTCCTGAAGCTCTCGCCCACGATCGCCGTCATCACGAACATCGACCGCGAGCACCTGGACTACTACCGGGACATCGACGACATCAAGGAGGCCTTCGTCCGCTTCGCCAACATCGTGCCCTTCTACGGGGTGACGATCCTCTGCAGCGACGACGAGCACGTCCGGGCCGTCTTCCCGCGGATCAAGCGCCGGACGATCACCTACGGGCTTGCCGACGGGGCCGACTACCAGGCGAAGACGATCGCCCTCGAGGGCCCCGAGTCGCGCTACACGCTCTACCACAAGGGGGTGCGCCTCGGCGGGATCACGCTGCACGTGCCGGGGATGTTCAACGTGCTCAACTCCATGGCCGCCTTCGCCGTGGCCCGGGAGCTCGAGATGGATTTCGAGGCGATCCGGGAGGGCCTGGCCGCCTACCGCGGCGTGCAGCGCCGCCTCGAGGTGAAGGGCGAGGTCAACGGCATCACCGTCGTCGACGACTACGGCCACCACCCCACGGAGATCCTGGCCACGCTGAAGGCCGCCCGCCAGCTCTGGAAGGGACGCCTCATCGTCGTCTTCCAGCCGCACCGCTACACGCGCACGCGGGCCCTGTACAGGGAATTCCTCACGTGCTTCCCCGATGCGGACGAGCTCATCCTGATGGACATCTACCCCGCGAGCGAGGCGCCCATCGAGGGCGTGACGTCCTTCAACCTCTTCAAGGGCATCGAGGCCGTGGGGCACAAGAGCGCACGATACATCCCGACGACGGAAGGGATCGTGGAGCATCTTCGGGCAACGGCCCGTCCCGGGGACGTGATCATCACCCAGGGCGCAGGCAACGTCTGGAAGGTGGGCATGGAGTTTCTGATAAAGGCAAAGGAGGAGAAGGCACGCCGCTGAGGCGGGCGGGGCGACCCCTCCGCACCCCCGCCCCGGCGGCTGCCGTCCCTTTCCGAAAGGACAGAAGGCAAGAGGGTAAGAAGGTTTGAGGGTGAGAACAAGGATTCGCTCGTTCTCTTTCTCACCTTCTCAACCTCTCACCTTCGCGAGATAGAAGAGGCAGCGCGACTGTCATGCACGAGCCGGAATGGAGAAGAAAGCTCAGGGAACTCGCGAAGGGCAAGGTGCTCTTCGACGAGTGCATGGACCGCCACACCTCCATCGGCGTGGGGGGGCCGGCCGACGCGCTCGCCTTCCCGGAGAGCGCGGCCGAGCTGGGCCGGCTCGTCGCCTTCCTGCGCGCCGAGGGCATCCCCGTGTTCTTCATGGGCAACGGCACGAACCTCATCGTCCGCGACGGCGGGTACCGCGGCGTCATGGTCTCCACGAAGGCCCTGCGCGCCGTCCGCGTCGAGGACCGCGGGGAGAGCCGGGCGGCGCTGCACGCCGAGGCGGGCGCGTCGCTGGCCGAGGTGGTGGCCCTGACGGCCCGGGAGGGCCTGGCGGGCATGGAGTTCTGCGCGGGCATCCCCGGCAGCGTCGGCGGCGGCATCCGGATGAACGCCGGGGCATGGGGCAGCGAGATGAAGGACGTCCTCGAATCGGTCGACTGGCTCAACGGCGGGGGGAATCGCGTGTCGAGACCGCGCCCGGCCCTGCACTTCGAGTACCGCAGCCTCGCCCTGCCCGAGGGGGCCTGCATCCTCGGCGGAGTCTTCGACCTGGCCCGCGGCGACCGCGTGGCCATCGAGGGCCGCATCCGTGAAATTCTGAAAACCCGCTCGGGCAGGCACCCCCTGCAGTACCGCAGCGCCGGGTCCATCTTCAAGAACCCGAAGGGGACGCCCGCGGGGCGGATCATCGACGAGGCGGGGCTCAAGGGTCTCACCCTCGGCGGGGCCCGCGTCTCGGAGATGCACGGCAACTTCATCGTCAACCTCGGCGGCGCCGCGGCGAGAGACATCATCGGGCTCATCGAGCGGGTGCGCAAAACCGTGCGCGAGAAACGGGGCATCGACCTCGAGCCCGAGGTGCAGATCATCGGGGAGGAGTGAGTTGAGACGATCGGTCCGTTCCACCGTCGAAACCAGGGTGAACCGCATGCGCCGGCGCTCGAGGAGGATCCTCGTCGAGATCGGCAAGACGGTGCTGCTGATGGCCTGCGTGGTCGTCGTCGCCTCGATGCTCATCTTCGCCTACAACTTCGTCATCGTGTCGCCCTACTTCCAGATGAAGGAGACGCTCGTCCGGGGCACCGAGCGGCTGCAGAGCGACGCCGTGGTCGAGCTCACCGGCCTCAAGCCCTCGCAGAACCTCATCCTGACCAACCTGGGCGCCGTGGCCCGCAAGGTCAAGGCGAACCCCTGGGTGAAGGATGTCTCGGTGCGGCGGGACTTCCCCGACCGGCTCGTCATCGAGATCACCGAGCGAAAGCCCGTGGCCCTCGTGGAGCGGGGCGACGGCCTGTACTTCATCGAGCGCGACGGCACGGCCTTCGAGAAGGTCGCCGCGGGCGAGAAGACGGACCTGCCCGTGCTCACGGGGTTCACCCGCAAGGGGGTCGAGAACCGCGAGATGATCCTCAAGTCCCTCGAGCTGCTCGACTACATGGCCTCCTACACGGAGGTCCCCGAGATCCGGCACATCTCCGAGATCCACGGCGACGAGCTCTTCGGGCTGTCGCTGTTCGCCGAGGGCCTCTGCCTCAAGCTGGGGTTCGGGGACTTCGACACGAAGCTCAGGCGACTCAAGCCGGTGCTGGCGGACCTGGCACGGCGAAACCTCTCGGGGTACTTCATCATCGACCTCAACAACCCCGGCAAGGTGACGGTCCAGCACCGCGAGTTCCGCGTGCCGGTGAAGGTGACGGGGGGCGTGAGGGCATAGAAGAAGAGGTTGAGAAGCCGGGAAGGTGAGAAGGTTGGAAACCCTTTCAGCGTGCGGGCAGCCGGCGGGTGATTCGGATCGCTGAACACGGCCGATGCAGGCTTCGGATGAAAACAGGCTGCGGGCATCGACAGGAGTGAAGGAATGGCGAAGAAGATCAACATCGTGACCGGGCTGGACATCGGGACGACGAAGGTGACGGCCGTCGTGGCCGAGCGGACCAACACCGGCATCGACATCATCGGGCTGGGCTCGGCCCCCACGGAGGGGCTCCGCAAGGGGGTCGTCGTCAACATCGACAGCACCGTGGAGTCGATCAAGAAGGCCGTCGAGGAGGCCGAGTTCATGTCCGGCGTCGAGATCAGCTCCGTGTTCACCGGGGTCTCCGGCAGCCACATCAAGAGCCTCAACAGCCACGGCATCGTCGCCGTCCAGGGCCGCGAGGTCGAGGAGATGGACGTGCGGCGCGCCATCGACGCCGCCCGCGCGATCAGCATCCCGCTGGACCGCGAGATCCTGCACGTCCTTCCCCAGCACTACATCGTCGACGAGCAGGAGGGGGTCAAGAACCCCGTGGGGATGGCCGGGGTGCGGCTCGAGGCCAAGGTCCACATCGTGACGGGGGCCACGGCCTCGACGCAGAACATCATCAAGAGCGTCAACCGCGTGGGTCTCGACATCGACGAGATCGTCCTCGAGCAGCTGGCCACGGCCGAGGCCGTGCTCTCGGCCGACGAAAAGGAACTCGGCGTCGCCCTCATCGACATCGGCGGCGGCACGACGGACATCGCCGTCTACCGCGAGGGCAGCATCAAGCACACGGCCGTCCTGCCCATCGGCGGCCACTACCTGACCAACGACATCTCCATCGGGCTGCGGACCCCCGTCACCGAGGCCGAAAAGATGAAGATCAAGTTCGGCTGCGCCAACACCTTCATGATCCCCCAGGGCGAGACGATCGAGGTCCCCAGCGTGGGCGGACGGGAGGCCCGCAGGGTGTCGCGCCAGATCCTGGGCGAGATCATCGAGCCGCGCATGGAGGAGATCTTCTCGCTCGTCAACAAGGAGTTCGTCAAGGCGGGCTACGAGGACCAGCTCACGGCGGGGATCGTTCTCACGGGCGGCACGGCGCTGCTGGCCGGGATCACGGAGCTTGCGGAGCGGGTCTTCCAGATGCCCGTTCGGAAGGGGTACCCCCTGGGGGTCAGCGGGCTGACGGACATCATCAACAGCCCGCTGCACGCAACGGCCGCCGGGCTCGTGGTCTACGGGAGCCGTCGTTCGGCACGGCGCGGCACCCGCGGAGGCGGCGGGTGGTGGGGGCGATCGACGAAACGAATCAAGAAGTGGTTTTCCGAATTCTTCTAACGGGAGGAAGACGTATGTTTGAACTACTGGATGGCGGGACGGCGTCCGGCGGGACGGCCCGGATCAAGGTGGTCGGCATCGGCGGAGGCGGCGGCAACGCCCTGAACACCATGATCAGCTACAACCTGCAGGGGGTCGATTTCATCGCGGCCAACACGGATGCCCAGGCCCTGCGGGCATCGCTGGCGCCCCTGAAGGTCCAGCTCGGCAACGATGTGACGCGCGGCCTCGGCGCGGGCTCCGACCCCGAGGTCGGCAAGCGCGCGGCCATCGAGACGATGGACGCCGTCAAGGCCGCGCTGGCCGGGGCGGACATGGTCTTCATCACCGCCGGCCTGGGGGGCGGCACGGGGACGGGCGGGGCGCCCATCGTGGCCGAGGTGGCCAAGAGCATGGGGGCGCTGACGGTGGCCGTCGTCACCAAGCCCTTTCTCTTCGAAGGCAAGAAGCGCGAGCGGCAGGCCGAGGAGGGCCTCGCGGAGCTCAAGAAGATCGTCGACACCCTCATCGTGATCCCCAACCAGCGACTGCTCAGCGTGGGCGGCAAGACGATGTCGCTGCTCGAGGCCTTCAAGAAGGCCGACGAGATCCTCTACCACGCCGTCAAGGGCATCTCGGACCTCATCATGGTGCCCGGTCTCATCAACCTGGACTTCGCCGACGTGCGGAGCATCATGAGCGAGATGGGGCTCGCCCTCATGGGGACGGGCATCGCCAGCGGCGAGAACCGCGCCGTCGAGGCGGCCCAGCGGGCCATCTCGTCGCCGCTGCTGGAGGACAACTCCATCCAGGGCGCCCGCGGCGTGCTGCTCAACATCACGGCGGGGCCCGACATCACCCTCTTCGAGGTCAGCGAGGCCTCCGGGCTGATCCAGGCCGAGGCCGACGAGGAGGCCAACATCATCTTCGGCACCGTCATCGACGACACCATGGGCGACGAGATCCGGATCACCGTCATCGCCACGGGCTTCGAGCAGGGCGGCAAGAAGCGGCAGAGCGCCCCCAACGTGTCGCACCTCAGCAGCTACCGCCAGCGCGAGGACCTGAACACGCCGGCCTTCCTGCGCAAGGACAAGGAAAAGGCGCCGCTTGCGGCCCAGGCCGTGATCCCGATGGGACAGGCCGGCGCGGACGAGGACGTGAACCTGGAGATCCCCACGTTTCTGAGGAGGCAGGCGGACTAGCATGGCCGGCGGGAGGCTCAAACAGGGCACATCCTCCCTCCTTGCGAAAGAAGAAGGCACGGTCACGGCTTCCTGGCGGGGGCGGATCCGCATCGCGCTGGCCTACCCCAACCATTACCGGACGGGCATGTCGAACCTGGGCTTCCAGACGCTCTACGCCCTGTTCAACGAAGCCCCCTCTTTCCTCTGCGAAAGAGTCTTCCTTCCGGACCCCGGGGGCGAAGGGACCTTCGCCCCGGGGTCGACTCCCCTTTCGAGCCTCGAGTCGGGCCGGCCGCTCCGCGACTTCGACATCGTCGCCTTCTCCGTCTCCTTCGAGAACGACTACCCGAACATCCTGGCCATGCTTGCCGGCGGGCGCATCCCGCTTGCCGCCGGGGCGCGCGGCGAAGAGGCCCCGCTGATCCTCGGCGGGGGCATCGCCGTCATGCTGAACCCCGAACCGCTCGCCCCCTTCTTCGACCTGTTCCTGCTCGGGGAGGCCGAGGAGATGGTGCCGGAATTCCTCGAGCGCTACCGGGCCCTGCGCGCCGGCGGCGCAACCCGCGCGGAGATCCTCGCCGAGGTGCAGCGGACCGTCGAGGGGGCCTACGCCCCGGGGTGCTACCGCGTGCACTACGGGCCCGGCCGGCGCATCGACGCCTTCGGGCCCGCCGACCCGTCCTTCCCGAAGAGGGTCCGGGTGCGGCACGTCGGCGAGATCGACGCCTACCGGACGCACCAGGTCATCACCACCCCCGAGACGGAGTTTGCCGACATGTTCCTTGCCGAGGTCAGCCGGGGCTGCTTCCGGGGGTGCCGGTTCTGCCCGGCCGGGTTCGTGTACCGTCCGGCCCGCTTCCGCAGCCTCGCCGCGCTCGAGGCCCCGCTGGAGGAAGGGCTTCGCCGAAAGGGGCGGGTCGGGCTGCTCGGGACGGCCGTCTCCGACCACCCGCGGCTGGCCGCCCTCTGCCGCCGGACCCTCGAGGCGCAGGGCAGTTTCTCCATCGGGTCGCTCCGGGTCGACCGGGTCACGGGCGAGCTCGCGGGGCTTCTGGCCGCAGCCGGCGTGGAGATGGTGTCGCTTGCCCCCGAGGCGGGGTCCCAGCGGCTGCGCGACGTGGTCCGCAAGGGGGTGACGGAGGAGCAGATCTTCCGGGCCGTGGAACACCTCATCGAGAACGGCATCGTGAACCTGAGGCTCTACTTCATGGTGGGGCTCCCCACGGAGGAGGAAGCGGACATCGACGCGATCGTCGACCTGACGCGCCGGACCGCGCACCACGCCGTGAAGACCGCGAAGGGAACCCGGTGCCCCCGCCGGATCACCCTGAGCGTCAACCAGTTCATCCCCAAGCCCGCGACCCCTTTCCAGTGGCTCCCGCTGGCCGACGCGGCGCTCGTGCGCAAACGGATCCAGAGAATCAAGAGGGCCCTCGGAAAGGAACGCTCCGTGAGCGTCATCCACGACCTTCCGAAGTGGAACTACGTGCAGGCGCTGCTTTCGCTCGGGGATCGTCTCGTCGGCGGGATCCTGCTGGCCGTCCATGCAAACGGCGGCAACTGGCCCCAGGCGCTGAAACAGGCCGACGTCAACGCCGACGACTACGTCTACCGCGAGAAGGACCCCGCCGAGATCCTGCCCTGGGACTTCATCGATTGCGGGGTGAGCCGGGAGTTTCTCCTCGAGGAGTACCGCAAGGCGATGGAAACGGCGACTCCGCCGCCGGCAGCAGAAGGTAAGAAGGTTTGAGGGTAAGAAGGTTGGAGAATCGGAGACACATTCGCGGTTGGCAGCCTGTCCAACCCTCTTACCCTCTTACCCTCTTACCCTCTCACCTTCTGGTTCCGCTGTTGACGGTGGCTCACGTTCCGACTTATAGTACATATGCATTCCACAGGAAGGGGTTCTCATGGACAAGAATGCCCTCTACTTCGCCTACTCCTCCGACATCAACGAAAAGAGCCTCTCCAGGTGGTGCTCGAAGAACGGCTTCGACTATCCCCTGAAGGCCAAGGTGGCCAATGCCTGGCTGCCCGACCACGAACTGATCTTCAACTACCGCGAGCGGGAAAACCGGGGGCGCGTCTCGAACCTTCGGCGCCGCTACGGCCAGGCCGTGCCGGGCGTCCTCTTCGAGGTCAGGCCCGGGGGCTGGACGGCCATCGAGGCCAAGAAGCTCGTGCCCCGCTGCTACCGCCCCTTCGAGACGATCGTGCTCACCGAGGACGGCCGGGAGCGGGACGCCGTGGCCTACCGGGTGTTCGCCGACCACATTGCGGGCACGTTCCACCCTCCCCGCCTGGACTATGCGGCGGCCCTGCGGGAGGGGCTCCTTTCCCACGGCCTGGACGACCGGATGCTCACGGCCGTTGCCGCAGGGCGCGAGGCCCCCTGGAGCATCGACCACATCTTCGTCTACGGGACGCTCATGAAGGGCTTCGCGCGGCATCACCTGCTCGAGGCCTGGGCGCACCCCATGACCCGCCGGGAGGCCAAGGCGCCCGGGATCCTTTTCGACACCCGCAAGGGCTATCCCTGCCTGATCCCGGCCAGGAGAGACGGGCAGGTCGTCTCGGGCGAGCTGTACCGCCTCCAGGACAACCGCCAGGCCTTCGAGATGCTCGACATCGTCGAGGACTTCCGCGGGTACGGGGACGCCCGCTCGGAGTTCCGCCGGGCCATCGTGCGCGTGGAGGCGGGAGGGGAGAGCCTGCCGGCCTGGGCCTACCTGTACAACAGGCCTGCGGCAAAACTGGACATCATCGAGTCGGGGGACTGGAAGAACAGGCCGTTCCTGGCTTGAGAAGGTAGATGGTGCGGACACGACGGGCGGGCTCCGCATGCGGATCCCGCCCTTTTCGCCGCCGCTGCGGCAACGGGCCCAAAGCGGTGGAAACCGTACACCCCGGCGGGGCGCAAAGCCCGGCCGGGGTGTACCGTTGAAGCGTTACGAGACGGTGGAGGCTTGTTACGTTTCCTGGAACCGGTACCAGAGGAACACCGCGCCGCAAAAGAGGACAAAGGCTAACATGGGGTGGCCGACGAACTCGTCGAGCTTGCCGAAGGCGGCTCCGGCGCAGATCAGGATGACGGAGACAACAAAGAGAAGTTCGACGAGAACCTTGACGGGAGACGGATACCGGCTGTTCATAGCGCACCTCCCTGTGCCGCAGGATCTCTTCTGATTCTCGTTATTGCAAAAAGAGTGCCCTCATTTAAAGATGGTTTCGTTTTTCTTTCCCGGACCGACGATCACCGCGAAGCGGCCGTCCGGTCCCGCACCCCGAGGAGGATTGCCGGTTCATGAAAAAGTATGAACCGTCAGTTTTCGTGCCGCCCTACTACAAAAAATGTAGTCCTTGCTTCATCCCCTGTAAAGACCTCCCCTGAAAAATGTCCACACCCGGCCCGATCGCATCGACGGGACCGCGATCGCTTCGTCCGCCTCCGCGGGGAGCCGCCGCAAGGTCCGGCCCGAAAAACCGTCTGCAAGGGAAAAGCGTCGGGCCCGCACCGCATCACGCCTAATTTGCTGTATTTCCTTGTCATATTCTGATTGTATTTCACGATTCTTGCATGCGATGCCAGACGGTGGGGTGTATTCATTGCCTCGAATCGGGAAAGCGGAACGGCTGCCGGGGTGGGCATGCGAATCGGTCGATACCTGCTTCTGATCATCCTCTTCGTGGGTTTCTTCATCGTCTTCGGAAACCGGGGGCTGCTGGACAACCAGCGTCTCAAGGAAAAGCTCGCCGATCTCAGGGCCGAGAATGCACGGCTCGAGGCCGTGAACCACAGCCTGAAGCGCGAGGTGGTCCTGGTCCGGGAAGAGCCCCGGTACATCGAGTCCGTGGCCAGGCAGGATCTCGGCATGGTGAAGCGGGGGGAGTTGATCTACCGGTTCGTGGACCCGGCGGGAAAGAAGGACGAGCCGTCGGCCTCGCCCCCCTCGAACGAAGGCGCCCAAGCCCCGACGGAATCGGACCGTCAGCCTGCAGCCCATTCGGGCTCGCCGATCTAGTCTGTCCTGTCTATCCGGCCTGTCGGGTCCGGTCCTCACGCCTGCATCGGCCAGGGTGAGGGCTCGCAGGCGGCAGGTGACGGGAAAGAGCAGCGATAGGGATGCTCCCGTCCCCTGTTCCCTCGGCCCTGCCTAGGTCGTCCTCAGCGCATCGACGATCTTCATCCGCGAGGCCCGAAGGGCCGGCAGCACGCCCCCCACGAACCCCATGACGACCGAGAACAGAAGGGCCTGCCAGACGATCTCCGCGGAGAGCGTGAAGGAGAAGGCCAGCTCCGAAAAGGTCTGGAAGTTGAGCGTCGAGATCGTGATCAGCTGCAGGAAGGAGGCGCAGAAGAGCCCCGCGGCGCCTCCGATGAGCCCCAGCAGCAGCGACTCCACCAGGAAGGCCCCCAGGATGCTGCGCCGCTGGAACCCCAGGGCCCTCAGCGTGCCGATCTCGGCGGTGCGGTTCGCCACGGCGGCGTACATGGTGATCATGGCCCCGATGACCGCACCGAGCGAGAAGATGATCGTCAGCGACGTCCCCAGGATCCGCAGGAACTTTGCCATCACTTCCGACTGGTCGGCGTAGAAGCGGGTCTCGCGCTTGGCCTCGACGGTCAGCCGGGGGTCGGACTCGACGCGGGCCTTGAAGGCATCGAAGGCCGACGGGTCGCTCAGCTTGAAGATCACCGACGAGTAGGCCTGGCGGCGGAAGGTCTGCATGAGCTGATCCGCGTCCCCCCAGATCTCGGAGCTGAACCCCGTGCTGCCCGCATCGAAGACCCCCACCACGGTCCAGTCCCGCATGCCGAAGCGAAGCGTCTCGCCGATCCCGGCGCCCGCGAACCGCCGCGCCACGCTCTGGCCGGCCAGGATCTCGGCGGAGCCCGGCCGGGGCAACCGGCCCTCCGTGAGCCGGACCTGGGGGCGCATCGCCAGCGACTGCCCGCCGATGCCCCGGATGGTGACGTTCGAGGGCTTGTCGGTGTCGCGCTTGGGAAGGCTGATGAGCACCACGACCTCCTTGGCGAAAACCCTCCTTCCCCCCTCCCCCACGGCCACCTCGGGCTGCGTCTCGAGGATGGAGGCCTGGAGCCGCTCGATGCCGCTCTGCACCTCCGACTGGGACCCCTTGCGGATGAGGACCACGTTGTCCCAGGATCCCGTGTCGACGAGGGTCTTCTGCAGGCCCTCGGCCAGCATCAGGATCGCCGCAAAGACGAAGACGACCAGCGCCATGCCCGCGGCGGTGAGCACCGTCGTCAGGCGCCTCGTCCAGAGATTCCGGATGCTGTACGAAACGGGGACTTTCATGTCAGGTACGGGGTCCTGGTTTCAGGGCGACGATCTTCCATGTCTTTTCCGCTCTTCCTCGCTTCCGGCCTTCCGGTCCCTAGCCGATCCTCCTCAGGCCGTCGGCGATACGGATGTTGACGGCCCGCCACGTGGGGAACAGGGCCGCCACGACCCCCACGAGCGCCCCCGCGGCGAGGCCCATGAGGATCGTCTCGGTTTCCACGAAGAAGATGGGGAAGTAGGCCCCCAGGTAGTCGGCGAAGGCCTCCGCCGCCGGGAACGTGAGCCCGATCCCGACCGCCGTCCCCAGGAGGCTGATAAAGAGGGACTCCCCGAAGACGAGACCCGCGATGAACCAGCCCCCGAAGCCCAGGGTCTTGAAGACGGCATACTCCCCGATCCGCTCGCGGGCCGTCATGGCCATCGTGTTGGCGACGACGGCCATGATGATGACGATGATCACGACGGAGACGAGCTGGATGGCGATGAGGATCGCCTCGGTCATGGAGACGAAGCCCATCTGGAAGGCCTTCTCCGTCTCCGTGAGGGTCTCGGCGAGCGAGTTCTTGAACGTGGCGTCGACGGCCGCGCTCACCTCGCCCGCGAGGTTCGGGTTCGCGATCCCGATCATGTAGTACCCCACCTGGCCGGCGCGGCGGGGGGCCGTCTTCTTCATCGTCTCGTCGAGGTATTCCCAGTGAAAGAAGAACTGGGTCTCGTCGACGCTGCGGTCCTTGCCCCGGTAGATGCCCCGGATGGTGAACTCCCAGTTGCCGGGGAAGATCGTGCCCTTGAGGGTGACCGTGTCCCCCACCTTCCAGCCGAACCGCTCGGCGGTCTTCCGGCCGACGACGGCGCCCTTCCGGTCGCTCAGGAATGTCGCACGCTGCAGATCCGGGATGAGGTACTCGGGGTACAGGGCGAGGAAGCTGCGGGGCTCGACGGCGAAGTTGGGAAAGAAGTTCTTCTCCTCGATGTAGACGCCGCCGAACCAGTTGCCCCAGGAGACGAGGGTCACGCCGCTCACCTGGCGGATCCTGTCCTTGTAGGCCAGGGGAAGGGGGAAGACGAGCGAGATGGCGTTGCGGATCACGAGCCGGTTGGCCGACGAGGCCTCGACGCCCGCGTACCAGGCGTTGACCATGGTCCGCAGCATCCCGAAGGCGAGGATGGCGATGGTGATGCCCAGGATGGTGAGCCCCGTGCGCAGCTTGTGGCGGAAGGCATTTCGAAGGAAGAGCTTAAGGATGCCCATGGTTCAGAACGCCCTTGTCCAGGCGGAGGATCACCTGCGCCGCCTCGGCGGCCTTGGGGTCGTGGGTCACCATGATGATGGTCTTGCCCGACTCGCGGCTCAGGCGGCACATGAGGGCCATGATCTCCCGGGCCGAGGCGCGGTCGAGGTCCCCCGTGGGCTCGTCGGCCACGAGGATCGTGGGGTCCGTGACGACGGCCCGGGCGATCGCCACGCGCTGCTGCTCGCCGCCGGAGAGCTGCGAGGGGTAGTGATCCATCCGGTGCGCGAGGTTCACCACGCGAAGGGCCGTCTCCACGTGCTCGCGGCGCTGGGCGCGGGTCAGGCCCGTGAGCTGCAGGGGCAGCTCCACGTTCTCGAAGGCCGTGAGCACCGGGATCAGGTTGTAGAACTGGAAGATGAACCCCACGTGGGTGGCGCGCCAGCGGGCGAGCTCCGTCTCGTCGAGGGCCGTGATGTCGACGCCGCCGACGACGATCGAGCCGCTGTCGGCCTTGTCGATCCCGGCGATGAGGTTCAGCAGCGTGCTCTTGCCCGACCCCGAGGGGCCCATCAGCGCCAGGAACTCCCCCTCGCGGATGTCGAATTCGATCTCCCGCAGCACCGGGATGACGTGGCTGCCGCGCCGGTAGGACTTGCTGACGTTGCGCACCGCGACGATGACCGGCTGATGCTCGAGCGCGGGGGCAGGCCCGTGTTCGTCACAAATCGAGGTCGGAGAGGTCGGATCGGACATGGCCTTTCTCAAATCGAGAAGTTGAGAGGGCAAGAGGGGAAGAAGGTTGGATACGCCGGCTGACGATCATCTGCGCTGAGCTTCTCCGACCTTCTCACCTTCACACCTTCTGCCCTTCTGTCTTTATTTCTCCGCCTGCTTGACCCGACTGCCGGTCTTGAGGCCCCCGGGCGGGTTGAGGACGACGCGGTCGCCGGGCTTGACGCCGCCCGTCACGACGAGCAGATCGCCCAGTTTCCCGTCCGTTGTGACCTCCTGCTCCTGAACCCGGCCTTCCCGGATGACGAAGGCGACCGTTTTGCCGTTGCGCTCCGCCAGGGCCGCGGGGTTGATCGTCGTGCGGGGGCTCTCCTCGCCGGGCCCCACGGGCTTCGACAGGAAAGCGACCTTGGCGCTCATCTCCGGGAGCACCCGGGGGTCCATCTCGACGAAGCGGACCTTCACCATCACGGTGGCCTTCGAGCGGTCCGCCGTGGGGATGACCATGTGCACGACGCCGCGGAACCGCCTCTCCGGCAGGGCGTCGAGCTGGATCTCGCAGGGCTGGCCCGCCTTGACCTGCTCGAGGTTGGACTCCGACACGTCGGCCTCGACCTGCAGCGACTGCATGTCGGCGATGGTGACGACGGCGGCCTTGGCATTCGCGGCAGCGCCCAGGGGGGTCACGATGTCCCCGATGTCGGCGTTCTTGGTGAGCACGACGGCATCGAAGGGGGCCCGGACGAGGGTGTACTCCAGGTTCACCTTCGCCGCCTCGTGGGCCGCCTCGGCAGCCTGCAGTGCCGACTGGGCCCCCGCAACGCCGGCCACGGCCTTCCGGAATCGGGCCTCGGCCGAGTCGAAAGCGGCCTTCGTCGTGTACTCTTGGGTCAGAAGCCCCTTCTCCCTTTCGTAGGCCGCCCTCGCGTCCTCCAGCTCCGCCCGGGCCTGCTCGAGGGTGTAACGGGCGACATCCAGGTTCGCCCGGGCCTGGTCCCTTGCCGCGGCGGCGTCGGCACCCTCGAGCCTTGCGATGACGTCGCCCTTCTTCACCCGGGTTCCCTCCTCGACGTGGATCTCCAGGAGCTGGGCCGTGATCTTCGAGGCGACGGCGGCCCTGCGCTGGGCCACCACGTAACCGCTTGCGTTGAGGACCGTGAAGGACTGGGAGGGGTAGGTCAGGCTCACCGTGGCCGTTTCCACGGGCTGGGCGGTGCCGAAGACCCCCATCGCATAGAGGGCGGCCGCCAGCACCAGGAGAGCCGCACCGCCGATGACGAGCATCGGCTTTTTTCGCAGGCCCGGCCGGACGGTCTTTGCAGACTTGTCGATCGTGAGACGGGAGAGGTCGTCGGCTGCCATCGGTTCTTTCTTTCCCCGGTCGTGGAACCAAAAAAACCGGCGGGAGCCGGCCTTGCACCCCGGATACGGCTCGCCGGGACGATTCGTATCCGATCGTTTATAAATTGCATCCCCGTCCCGATTTGTCAACAGGATTGAGAGGCTGCGCCGTCCGGGAAGAGTTTTTCGTTGAAGTTCGGCCCCGTCGAGACTATGATAAAGACGCGCGCAGGAAATCCAAGAGAGGAGGCGTGAACATGCTCGTCAAAGTGCTCATCAAACGCAAGGTCACGCAGGACAAGGAAGCGGCTCTTCTGGATCTCATCACGCAACTCCGGACGCTCGCGTCCCGTCAGCCCGGATACATCTCCGGGGAGACGCTGCGCAGCGCCGACAACCCCGAGGAGTATCTCGTCATCAGCACCTGGCAGGCACTGGACGACTGGAAGAGGTGGTTCGCGAGCAAGGAGCGCACGGCGCTGCAGGATCAGATCGACAAGATCCTGGGCCGGAAGACGGAATACGAGGTCTTCCAGTACCCCGGGAAATCGGTCTCCCTCCGCAGCTTCAAGGGCTACGAGGGCGGGTGATTCGCGGGCCATGGGACGTCCTTCGCAGCGGATCGAGGCGGATGATCCCCGGCGCCTGGCCGACGGGCTCTGGGTGCTGGGCAATTCCTTTTTCAACCTGTATCTGATTCGGGGCAAGGCGGCATCGGCCCTCGTGGAGACGGGCATCTCCGCCACGGCCGACGCGGTCATCGCGCAGATGGAGGCCCTCGGGGCGAGACCGGATTACCTCATCGTCACGCATCCGCACGGGGATCACATCAACGGGCTGCCCGCCCTGCAGGAACACTACCCGGAAGCCCGTGTCGTCGTCGGGCCCGGAGCCCGGGAATTCCTGGCCCACCCCAAGACGGCGGCCGCACTCGTGACCGAGGACCGTTTCATGTCGGAGTTCCTCGCATCACGGGGCCTGAAGCCCGGGCGGCCGCCGATCGATCGGCCGCCTTCCGTGGAAGGCGCCATGGTGGCCGCAGACGGAGACACGCTGGAGCTGGGCGGCCTGGCCCTCCGATTTCTCCACGTCGGGGGTCACGCCATCGGCAACATCCTCGTTCACGTGCCGGCCCTGGACGCCCTGATGTGCTCCGACAGCCTGGGTTTCCGCATCCCCCGCATCGGGTTCTTCCCGATCTTCTTCACGGGCTATGCGGAGTACATGACCACGATCGACCGGCTGGAAGCCCTCGAGCCGCGGATCCTGTGCCTTGCGCACCAGGGGCCGCTTGTGGGCGAGGACGCCCGAAAGGCCTTCCGGGACGCCCGGGAAGCCGCCCGGGCCCTCTGCGAGGAGATCCGCAACGACCCCCGCGATGAGGACGCGATCATCCAGGGCCTCTACCCGCGCTTCTACCGGGACGAGCTGGCCCTCTACACGCCCGACAACATCATCGGGTGCTGCCGCCTGGTGATCCGCAGAAGCAGGGCCTGACGCAAGCCGCAAGGCTCGAGGACCGGGGTTCGAGGGAAAACCGAAGTCTCGACGGTCCTGTCCCTGAACGCCGGACGCTGCCCGCTTCGCGCTTTCCCCTGCACGGATCACCGGCCGCCGTTCGCTACACGCAGGTCCCCCCGGGTGGTGCGGCCCGGGGGGAAAAGGAAGAAAGGAGAAGATTGAAACGCTGCCAGCCGGATCAGGGGTTGAAGCGGTCCAGGTCCGTCCGGGAGGGATGAGTCCCGGGTTTCCGTGACGGCCCGGCACCGGATCCAACCGCTGTCCTTGATCTTCTTATCGGCAGAAGACCCCTTCCACTTGAGGACGGATGCGAAGGGGGCGTCGAGAGGTCGCAACAGGGAGGCAACGTGCCATGCTCAAGGCCCGAGACATCATGACAAAGGACGTGGTCACCGTCACACCCGACACGGAGATCACGCAGGCGGCAAAGCTCCTCCTGGAGAATCATTTCAACGGGCTGCCCGTCGTCGACGACAAGGGACGTCTCGTCGGGATCCTCTGCCAGGACGACCTCATCGTTCAGCAGAAGAAATTTCCCCTGCCCTCCCTGTTCACCTTTTTCGACGGTCTCATCCCCCTGACCTCCTACCGGAGCCTGGAAAAGGAGATGAGCAAGATCGTGGCCACCACGGTGGCGCAGGCCATGACGCCCGACCCGATCACGATCGACCCGGACGCGACCCTGGAGGACATCGCCACTCTCATGGTCAACAACAACATCCACACCCTTCCCGTGCTCGATCGCGACCGCCTCGTGGGCGTGATCGGCAAAGAGGATGTCCTGCGGACCCTCATGCCCGCAAAACGGCAGGATTGAGGCGACTTCCCCATCCATAAAATTTTTTTGTCAAACCCCTTGCCTTTTTCGGCTTAAAAGTATAAATTGTATGCAAGTTGTTCCGCAAAGAGGAATGATCTGCCATTATGTAAGATGAATTTGGACGCGATTGTAGGTGTCTCTCTTACAGGAAAATCAGACTCGCTCCGATTCAACCGGGCGTTTCGATCGGGTATAAACCGACCGAAAACACGCAGGGAATCGAGGCAAGCAAGACAGCATGAACGGCAAGAAGGCATCCACGGTCAATTTCAGGTTCTGGTTCGACCGTCAGATCCGCAACGCAAGGAAACCTAGAGGAGTGCCGGCATCGACGGATAACCGGTTTTATTACGAAAAACTGCTCGGCAAGTCCAAGGCCGAGGGCCGCTCCTAGAAAAAAGCCTCCGGGCTCACATAGAACTCTCTCTGTCATCTACCTCTCTCCTATTCGTTCATGGAGGGGATCAACGACGCTCCTCTCCATGAATGAATCCAAAACCGGGAGGGGCGGCAGGGACTCAAACAGAAAGCACCCGTTCCCGCGAACGGCAACCGGACTCTCTCTGTCATCTACCTCTCTCCTATTCGTTCGTGGAGGGGATCAACGACGCTCCCCTCCATGAATGAATCCAAAACCGGGAGGGGCGGCAGGGACCCAAACAGAAAGCACCCGTTCCCGCGAACGGCAACCGGACTCTCTCTGTCATCTACCTCTCTCCTATTCGTTCATGGAGGGGATCAACGTCGCTCCCCTCCATGAATGAAGCCATCATCGTGAAATCTTAAAGGCCATAACCCTTTCAAGGCCTGCCTCGCTCGAGGCAGGCTTTTCATAATCCACTCCCGGGCCGGCTTTCCGGCAGCGAACTTTTAACCCCTTGAATGGATTTCAAATCTGCGCTATCCTGCCGCCGTTGACCGTGACGCGGGCATGCCCGCCCGGAACACCCATGGAACGCTGGAGGGGGTTCGCATGGAAGCGCAGGCTCCGGAAGATCTCCGCCCCTTTCTTCTGCCGACGTTTTACATCGATTCGGCGTCCGATACCGTCGTCGACTTCGCCCGGACCCGGGCACAGGGAGAAACGGCGACGCAGAAGGCCGTGAGCCTCTTCCGCGCCGTCCGCGACGAACTCGTCTACGACCCCTACAACATCGAGCTCGTGCCCGAGGCCTTCAAGGCCAGCGTGATCATCGGCAGGCGCCGGGGCTACTGTGTGGCGAAGGCGATCGCCCTGGCCGCCGTCGCCCGCGCGACCGGGATTCCCGCGCGGGTGGGGTTTGCCGACGTGAAGAACCACCTGAGCACGGAGAGGCTCCGCCGGCTCATGAAGACCGATGAATTCGTTTTCCACGGCTACGCGGAGCTGTTTCTGGACGGCCGGTGGCTCAAGGTCACACCGACCTTCAACATGAGCCTCTGCGAAAAGTTCGGCGTCAGGCCCCTGGAATTCGACGGCACGTCGGATTGCCTCTTTCACGAGTTCGACAGCCGGGGCCGGCGTCACATGCAGTACCTGCGCGACCACGGGGCCTTTGCCGACATACCCTTCGACCGGATCGTCGAGGCCATGCAGCGGCACTATCCCGATTTTTTCCCCGTCGGCGGCGCCCCCGTCGGCGGCGACTTCGAAGGGGAAGCGCTGAAGGAAGGGGCCGGCACGGGCGGCGACCGGCCATGAACCGCTGCCGCCCGCGGCTTGACAACCAGCGAGGGTGAATCGCCCCATGGTGTCCGTGATCTTCTATTTCCAGCTCCACCACCCCTGCCTGCTCCACCCGGAGCGCGACAAGTTTCTCTGGGACGAGCGGAACCGGGAGTTCTTTGCGGACAGGGCGGCCCGGTGCTACCTGCCCGCCATCCGGATGCTGGCGGAGCTGGTCGGACGCTGCCCCGAGTTCAAGGCGGCCGTCAGCGTCTCGGGCACCTTCCTCGATCAGGCGGAACTCTACCGGAGCGAGGTCATCCGCGCCCTCCAGGACCTCCTCGATGCCGGGCGGGACGGCGCGAGGGTCGAGTTCCTCGACGAGACGCACTACCACTCGCTGGCGAGTCTCTTCGAGGACCCGCGCAGGCAGGAGTTCCGGGACCAGGTCTCCCTGCACCGCGACCGGCTGGCCAAGCACTTCGGGACGCGGCCCACGTCCTTCTGCAACACGGATCTGATCTGCAACCGCGAGATCGCCGCCGTCGTCGCCGACATGGGCTACTCGGCCATGCTCTGCGAGATGACGGGCCCGGGGGCACCCGGCGGGCTGTGCCGCGCCGCCGGGTCGAGGTTGCTCTTGATCCCGCGGCATCGGGGGCTCAGCGAAGCGATCGGCGCCCGGTCCGCGCAGGGCGACCCCGGAGCCCGGGCGTACCTCGGGCGCATCGCCGCGGAGACCGAAGGTGTCCTGCTTATCGGCACCGGGGTGGAGACCTTCGGCGCACCGGGCGACGGGGACCCGGGGATGCACGATTTCTGGCGGGAGCTGGCCGGGGCCCTCCCGGAGTTCCCGGGCATCGAGGTCGTCACGCCGGCGGAACTGGCCCGGACCGTCGATGCCGACCGCTGCCCGGTTCTGGAGATCCCGGCGCCGGCAGGGGCCGACCTGGCCGCGATGGAGGTGCAGACGGGGGGTTGGCTCGACGACCCCGCCCAGCTCGATCTCTTCCGGGACATCGAGAAAATGGAAGAGATCGCCCGGAAGGCGGGCGGCGAGCTGCTCACCCACTGGCGCCACCTCACCGCGGCGGATCACCTGTTTTTCATCCACCGGCCCACCGGCCGGGAGACGTCCCTGAGCCGCTACGAGAACCCCTACGGCGCCTCGCTCGCCAGCGCGGTGCACATCCTGACGCGGAAGATCGACATCCTCACGGTCACCATCTTCCGGTTCGAGATCCTCACGCGCAAGGAGAAGCCCGCCGTGCTCATCATCACGCCCGAGACGGGGCGGCTCCCCGAGGATTTGGGGGGGCTCGCCAAGTACATCTCCGGCAAGAGCGGCGGGCAGGGCGAGGTCATCTCGGCCCTGTGCGAGGGGCTGACGGAGCGGGGCGTCGACGTCCACCTCGCCCTGCTGAACCTCAAGAAGCGATTCCAGCGGGAGTCCAGGCTCAGCGCGCAGCAGTGGCGGGAGATGCGCTACAAGATCGACCCCGAGAAGATCCACCTCGTCAGCTCGGGCGTCTTTTCCGATCTGCTGAGCGCCTACGGCGGCAACCCCCTGCTCAACGCCGCCGAGTTCCAGCGCGAGATCGTCAACAACGTCATCAAGGGCGTCAGCGCCCGCCACGGCGGCCGGCTGATCGTCCACACCCACGACTGGATGGCGGGCGGGATCATCAACGCCTACCTGAAGGCCCGCGGGGTTCCCGTCCTGCACACGGTCCACAATGTCTTCACGGGCCACATCCCCCTGGAGATGCTCTTCGGCGTCGACATGGAAGACTTCTCCGAAAACCTCTATTACTCGGAGGAATACGGCAGGCGCTGCGTCGACAGCCAGGCCACGGCCATCAAGAACGCCACCCTGATCAACTTCGTGGGCGAGCAGTTCCTCAAGGAGGTGGTCTACGACTACTTCATGGACCGGCCCCTCGTGCCGCCCGGCGTGCGGACCGAGGTCAAGGCCAAGTACTTCCACGGCACGGCCATCGCCATCATCAACGCGCCGCCCGCCTACATGTACCCGGAGCGGTGCGACTTCTGCGTCGAGAAATTCGGGCCCGACGACGACGTCCTGAAGGCCAAGGGCGTCAACCGCGTCGAATTCCAGAAGCGGATGGGCCTCAACGTCGACCCCGACGCGATCCTGCTGTTCTGGCCCTCGCGCCTCGACCCCACGCAGAAAGGGGTGGAGCTGCTCGAACAGGTGGCCGGGCCCTTCTCGGTGGACCACCCCGACGTCCAGATCGCCATCGTCGGCGACGGGGTGGGCAGCGACCGGACCCACGTGGAGATCCTGGGGCGCATCGCCTACGCCTCGGGGGGGCGCATCGCCTACCAGCCCTTCAGCGAGGAGCTCTGCATGCTGGGCTATGCCGCCGCGAGCGACGTCTTCGGGGCGTCGCTCTACGAACCCTGCGGACAGATCGACCAGGTGGGCAACATCTTCGGCGCCACGGCCACGAACCGCGACACGGGCGGCTACCACGACAAGATCCGCGAGCTTCGTCTCAAGATCGCGGGGGCCCCCCAGGACGTGGGCAACGGCTTTTTGTTCCGGGACTACGACGCCCGCGGGCTCTGGTACGGCCTCGAGAACAGCGTGCGGTTCCACCGGCGCCCGCCCGAGATCCGCGAGCCCCAGATCAAGCGGATCATGCGCGAGGCCCGCCAGCGCTACCGCCTCGAGAACATGATCGCCGCCTATATCCGAGCCTACGAGCGCATCAACGACGGCGAGCCGATCGTATAGACGACCGCGCCGGACCCGGGCAACCGGAGTCCTCGTGCCCATTTCCAGCGCTGCCGTCTGCTTTTGGCACATGCTTTGCTGTTCTCTTTCCCCGTCAGCATACGACGACGGTTTGCCGCACCCGTTCAAAGGGGTCGGGCCGATTCCCGCGTTTTCCCCGATGAACGGCGCAGGCGAACTGGAAAGGGGTTTTTCGTGAACGATACGGGTTTCGTCGATTACTACGAGCTGCTGCAGCTGAGCCCGAACGCCGACACGGACACCGTGGAACGCGTTTTCCGGCACCTGGCCAAGAAGCTGCACCCCGACAACCGGGAGTCGGCGGACCCCGAGCGGTTCCGCCTGGTGGTGGAAGCCCATCAGGTCCTCTCCGACCCCAAGGCCCGCGCCGGCTACGACGTCAAGTACCAGGAATACTGGAACCGCAAGTGGAAGATCGCCTCCGAGGCCGGCGACGGGACCGCCTTCGGCGACGACCGGGAAACGCGCGAGAGCCTGCTCTCCATCCTGTACGTCCAGCGGCGGCGCAACCCGAAAAACCCGGGACTGGGCGATTACGAGATGGCCCGCCTCCTCGGCAAGCCTTACGAGCTGGTGGAGTTCCACCTCTGGTACCTGAAGTCCAAGGGCTGGGTCGAACGCCTCGACACGGGGATGCTGGCAATCAGCGCCCTGGGCGTCGACCAGATCGAGGAGAACCGGCTCAGGCTCCGAAAGGACCGCCTTCTCACGACCGGCGGCGCATCCGCCCCGGACGGGGAAGGCAGGACGTCCCGTCCCGACAGGGAGGAGCTGCTCGTTTCCCCCCGGGGCACGGCGTTCAGCCGCTGAGAGCCCGCACACCCGAAGAAAAACAGAAAGCCCCCATCCCTTCGATTTGGGATGGGGGCCCTTGTCTGGGGGGACCTTCTTGCCGCTGCGCGACAGGCATTAGGCCCCGGCTTTCGGGAATGGATAAAAAACCCGCCGGGATTTTATCCGGGCGGGTTTTTTTATCGCTTGGAGGACCTTCTACGGTCTATCGATTCTGTCCGGTGGGGCCTTCTTCTTCGTGCCCACCCGGTCCCAGGCATCCTTGTAGAGCCGGCCGATGCACAGCAGAAGCGCCAGGAAGAACAGCCCCAGCATGAACGTCGGCGGCGTCCGGAGCATCTCGTCCAGCAGGTACCCCATGTACAGGGCCAGCATCGAGGCGATCACGATCGCAAAACCCCAGGAGCCGATCACCAGGATGTGCGAGAAGTCGATCTGACGCGGTCGGGTCCTGATCTGCGCTGCCATGGCTCCTGCCTCCTGTTTCGTTCCCGAGGATCTGTCTTGATCGCCCTGGGCCCTGCGCCCTACGCCTTATGCCTGCCTTTATCTCCTACATCAAATTCTTGATCGCCTCGGCCACGGGGCTCGTGAAGAGCGCCACCAGCACCGCGTACATCGCGAAGCTGCCCACCGCCTCGCTGAGGTAGAGCTTCTCGTACTTCTGCTTGAGGGAAACGATCGTCATGCCGCCCACGATCAGGGCCCCCAGGTGGAAGTAGGGGAAGCCGCCCGCGCCCGCTGCGGCGTACTCGGCGAAGGCGAAGCCGGCGGTGATCAGAACGACGACGGCGGAAAGAATCAGGGTGGAAAGCGTCTTTTTCATGGTGAAGTCCTCCGGTTTTGTTTTTTCTCGAGGCTGAGGGTTCATGGCGTGGGGAGCTTGATCTTCTTGTTGTTCTGTTCCTTTGGCCTTATGCCCTTCGCCTTGCGCCTTCTGGATATAGAAAGGAGCGTGCCAGGACGGGGGGAAGAAAGCAGATAATCTGCAAGAGGCTGAATTCAAAGAGGATACTGCGACACCGGACCGGTTGCCTCATGCCCTCCAATCCCTTGAAAAGGGACCTGTTTTGAACGGAACGTTCAACGGCGGCTGAACGAAATGTGAAAGACAGGCGTAAGGCATAAGGCATTAGTGGTAAGGCAAGAGGCGCAAGGCGGAAGAAACGGGCAGCAGGGTTCAGGGCACAGGGTCCGGGGTATCGGGAAGAAGACAGAGTGTAAGAGGGCATGAGGGTGAGAAGGTTGGAGAAGCAACGAGCATGGAGCCGGCGGATCCGACGCTCTTACCCTCTCACCTCCTTACCTTCTCGTTTGGCGGGCTGCGCACCCGGTCTCCGACCTGCTACCGGGTCAGGTACGCGGCGAGGGCGTTCACCAGGCCCGGAGAAAAGAGGGCGATCATCAGGACGTAAAGAAGGTAGATGAGCGCGGCCGAGAAGAGATCCAGGCCGCGATACCGCTTGTAGAGAGAGACGAGGATGACCCCCCCGAGGGCCAGGGCGGCTGCCTGGGCCGCAAGGAACAGACCGGCCCCCGACAGGGGCACGGCGGCCGCGATGAAGAGAAAGGCCGCCCCCGTCACGAGAAACCCGAGCAGCCGGGTGTCGTCTTTCCGCTTCATGACTCCCCTCCGGACCGGCGGCCCGTTTGCCGGTTGCGGAGACATCATAACACAAAAACCCGTGTCCTGTCCCGGGATCTTCGAGCGAACCGGGTGCGGCATGATCCATGCACGAAAAACCGGATCCCCGAATGGAAAAAAGAATTTCTGTTTTCAATGCCCTGTGGTAACGTTGGGTCGTCGCACCCCCTGCGGGCATAGCGATTCCCCGCAACAACCCAAAAAAGGAGACGTTGAGATGAAAAAAGTTTCGGCAGGCGCTCTTGCAGTCTTCATGATCTTGTTCGTCCTGACCACCGCCGGCGCCCCGGCGGCGGAACAGGCGAAGAAGGACGTGCTTGCGAAGATCGGCAACAAGGAAATCACCCGGAGCGACATCGAGGCCTACATGGGCCTTTACCCGGAAAACCAGCAGGCCATGATCAAGGCCGATCCCCGGATGGAGGAGGTCCTCGTGAGGAACCTCGCCAGCATCATCGTCGTCTCCGACGTGGCCCGGAAGAAAGGCATCGACAGGAACCCCGCGGTCAAGAAGCAGATCGAGATCATGCGCAACGAGTACCTGGCCAGGACCTATGTCCAGAAGGAGATCATCGGCAAGATCAACCTCACCGAGAAGGACTTCCAGGCCTATTACGACTCGCACAAGAAGGAGTTCGAGAACCCCGAGATGGTCAGGGCGCGGCACATCCTCGTCGGCGTCAAGCCCGACGCCACGGCGGAGCAGAAGGAAGCGGCCAAGAAGAAGGCCGAGGATCTCCAGGCCAAGGCCAAATCGGGCGAGGATTTCGCCAAGCTCGCCCAGGAGAACTCCGATGACCCCGGCTCCAAGGCCAAGGGCGGCGACCTGGGGTTCTTCACGCAGGGCAGCATGGTGGGCAAGTTCGAGCAGGCCGCCTTCGCCCTGAAGCCCGGCGAGGTCAGCGGCGTGGTCGAGACGGAGTTCGGCTACCACATCATCAAGCAGGAGGAGCGCAAGGCCGCCGAGCAGCAGCCCTACGAGTCCGTCAAGGAGCAGGTCAAGGCCCGCGCCACCCAGTCCATCCAGCAGGAGCGGCTCAATGCCTTCCTCGAGAAGTCGATGAAGGACGCCAAGGTGACCTTCTATGGTCCGGAGCCCCCGAAGGAGCAGTAACGCGGGGAAGAGGGGCGAAATACCCGGGATGGAGGACTGGACGAGACCCAGGCTCGATGCGGACCGGTGCACCGGCTGCGGTCTGTGTCTCGATGTCTGCCCATCCGACGTCCTTGCCCTGGCGGACGGGACGATCACCCTGCGGCGCGACGGCTGCTTCGGCTGCGATCACTGCGCCGCCGTCTGCCCCGCGGGGGCCATCACGATCGAATCCGTCGGCACGGACCACGTCGCGCTCGCCACGGTCGAAACGGGCGGTCGCTGGCTCCCCTTCGGGGAGTTCGACACCGCCCTACTCGTCCGCCTTCTCGCCTCGCGGCGATCCTGCCGCCGCTTCACCGAAGAGCCCGTCGCAAGGGCCGCCCTCGAGGACCTCTGCCGGATCGGCACCCTGGCACCCTCGGGGACCAACAGCCAGCGCTGGACCTTCACGATCGTGCCCGACCGCCCGGCCATGCTCGCCCTCGGCCGGCTCGTCGGGCGCTTCTACGAGAGGCTCAACCGCCTGTCGGAAAACCCCGCCGCCCGCCTCTTCTCGAAGCTCTTCCTGAAGGACCGGCTGGGGTTCTACCACCGGCGCTACCACGACCAGGTCCGGGACGCCCTGCGGGAGTTCCGCGAGGCGGGCCGCGACCGGCTGTTCCACGGCGCCACGGCGGCCATCGTCATCGCGACGCGGCCCAGCGCCTCCTGCCCGCGGGAGGACGCGCTGCTGGCGGCGCAGAACATCCTTCTGGCCGCCCACGCCATGGGCATCGGGACGTGCCTCGTCGGCTTCGCCGTCGAGGCCATGCGCCGCGACCCCGCCATCGGGCGCGCCCTGGGCATCCCGGCCGACGAGGCCGTCCACGCCGTCATCGCCCTCGGAAAGCCGGCCGTCTCCTACCTGAGGCCCGCCGGGCGCAAGCCCCCCGTGATCCGTTATGCTTTCCCGTCCAAAACGTGATAGAGTTTTGATCACGTCGCTCTGCACGGATGAAACCGGGAAGTCGGGGGGTTGAGAAGTTCGTATCCGCCGTCCGGGCTTCCCAACGTCTCAACTTCCGAACCTCGGATACGCGAAAATGGACTACGTCATCGAGGCGGAAAACCTCAGAAAGACCTTCGGCGGCTTCACCGCCGTCGACGGGATCACCTTCCGCGCCCGGCGCGGGGAGTGCTTCGGCATCCTCGGACCCAACGGCGCCGGCAAGACGTCGACGATCCGGATGATCTACGGCTTCTCGCCCCTCTCGGGCGGCACCCTGCGCGTGCTCGGGCAGGACGTCTCCCGGCGGCGCGGGCTCCGCAGGCTCAAGTACCGCATCGGCGTCTGCCAGCAGGAAAACAACCTCGACCCCGAGCTGTCGGTCCTGCAGAACCTCGAGGTCTTTGCGTCCTACTTCGACATCCCCGCCCCGAAGGCGACCGCGAGGGCCCTGGAGCTGCTGCAGTTCATCGCCCTCGAGAACCGCAGGGACACGCCCATCCCCGAGCTCTCGGGGGGACTGATGCGGAGGGTGGTGCTGGCCCGGGCCCTGATCAACGAGCCCGACCTGCTGATCCTCGACGAGCCCACGACGGGTCTCGACCCCCAGTCGCGCCACCAGCTCTGGGAGCGCCTCGAGGGGCTCCGGGCGCGCGGCATCTCCATCCTGCTCACGACGCACTACATGGAGGAGGCGGCGCGGCTCTGCGACCGGCTCCTCATCATGGACCGCGGCAGGATCCTCGTGGAGGGAAGGCCCCGGGACCTGATCCGGGACCACGCGGGGAAGGACATCATCGAGGTCGGAGAACCCGGCGAGGCCCTGCGCGCCTTCGTCCGGGACCGCGGGCTGCGGCACGACGACCTGGGTCACCGCATCATCATCTACTGCGACGAGCGGGACCGGCTCTACCGGGAGCTCAGCGAGCACTACTGCCGAGACGGCTGCATCCTGCGGGCGGCCACCCTGGAGGATGTCTTTCTGAAGCTCACGGGGAGGGAGCTGCGGGAATGAACGTGCCCGGCGACCTGCAGATCTCCCGGCGATTTCTCCGCGTGTGGCGCAGGAATTACCGGGTCTACCGGAAGACCTGGCGGGTGAGCTTCCTGCCGCCGCTGCTGGAGCCGCTGATGTACATCCTGGCCTTCGGCTACGGCCTCAGCGTCCTCGTCGGGGACGTGACCTGGCGGGAGGCGACGGTCCCCTACGTCGCCTTCATCGCCCCGGCGCTGCTGTGCATCGCCATGATGTACAATGCCTTCTTCGAGACGACCTACGGGTCCTTCGTCCGGATGTACTACCAGAAGACCTTCGACGCCATGCTGGCGACCCCGCTGTTTCTCGAGGACATCATCGCGGGGGAAATCGTCTGGGGCGCCGCCAAGGCCGTGATCGCCACGGCGATCATGCAGGCCATCCTCACCCTGTTCGGCCTCATCCGCTACCCGGAGGGTTTGCTGATCCTCCCCCTGTCCTTCATCGCCGGGCTGGCCTTCGCGTCGATCGGCATGGTCTTCACCGCCGTCGTAAAGCACATCGATCTGTTCAACCTGCCGATCTTCCTCTTCGTGACGCCCATGTTCCTCTTCGGGGGGACGTTCTTCCCCCTCGAGACCCTGCCCGCCTGGGCGCAGGCCGTCGCCTGGTGCCTGCCGCTCACCCATCTCGTGGAGCTCACCCGGGCCTTGGGCCTCGGCCGCCTCGGCCCGTCCCTGCCCTGGCACCTGCTGTACCTCCTGGTCTTCAGCGCCGTCTTCTTCCCGCTGGCGCTCGTCCTGATGCGCCGCCGCCTGATCAAGTGATCCGGCGACGGCATCCTTTTCATTTGACAGGAGGTTTCTAACTGCCTATACTTTCAACTCATTCTGCAAACGGGTGGGAATGTTGGACACGAACAGGATCGCCATCGTCGGGCCGGGCAGGCTCGGCACGGCGCTGGCCTACATCTACGGCCGCAACGGCAGGCCCGTGACGATCTACTATCACGATGCCGAGGTGTGCCGCGCGATCAACGAGGAGCACCTCAACCCGAAGCACCTCACCAACGACCTCGCGCGGCTCTACGGCGGGATGAGCAAGGTCCCCAGGCTTGCCCCGGAGGTGAGGGCGACCCACGACCTCGAGCAGGTCGTCAACGAGAACGACTTCATCTTCCTCGCCATCACGATGAACCGTCTCTCGCGCCTGCTCGACTACCTGCGCCCCATGATCGCCAAGAAGCGCGGCAAGACGTGCATCATCTCGGCCATCAAGGGCCTCGTGTCCGACGAAAAGACCAAGGAACTGATCACCCCCTCGCAGATGATCAACGGCGATCTCGTGCACATCCAGCACAAGTTCAAGGTCGTGGCAATGGGGGGGCCGTTCTTCGACGTGGACATCGCCCTGGGCAAGCCGGTGGCCCTGACGATCGCGGGGCCGCGCAGCGTGGCGCAGACCGTCCGGAAGGAAGTCCTGAAATTCGACCGGCGGGAGATCACGTCCTACTACAATTTCGACATCGTGGGGATCGAGGCCTGCGGGGCCCTCAAGAACATCGTGGCCAACATCAAGGGGGTCACGGACAGCATGAGCCTGGGCAATTCCATTCCGGGAACCATCTTCGCGCGCTCCGGGGTGGAGATCCGCTCGCTGGCGAGGCTCCTGGGGGGAAGCTTCCAGGCCTTCTACAGCCAGGCGGGCGTGGGCGACCTCTACGTCACGCTGTCCTCGGACGCCAGCAAGAACTACCGCTACGGGAAGCTCTACTACGAACTGTTCGACGGCAACCCCATCGAGACGGACCGCAGGGTGCTCGAGCGCATCGACGGGACGCCCGAGGGGCCGAACACGATCCGCAACGTGTACCGCTACCTGGCGAAGAAGAACATGTACAGCCCCATCTTCTCCTGCGCCTATCATGTCTTCAACGAGTCGGGGGACCGCAAGCAGATCGAGGAGCGGCTCATCGAGTCCATCCAGTTCGACAAGCGCTCCAAGGAGTACATCGGGCCGGTGTCGAGGGTGCTGTACCGGCTGTTCCCGAACTGGTGGTACAGGCGGGACAAGGGCCTGCCGTCGATGCTGGATTTCTAGAGGCGTTGAAGACGGCAGCAGACAGCCGACAGCATTCCGGCGACAGCCCAACATGAAATCGAATCCCCCGGATCCATGATCGCGGGGGATTTTTCTGTCTGCCGTCTACTGTTTGCCTGCAGCCTGCGGCTTGCCGTTTGCCGGGGTCTCCGGCGCCAGGGCGGTCGAGGCGACGGGTTCCAGAGCCTTGAGCCTCTTGATATAGAGGCCCCGGTAGCTCAGGTTCTTGTAGTTGACCATGTCGTCCATGAGCTGGGCGGCGGCGGGCCGGATGTCCACGCCGTAGCGGTTCCCCTTCTCGCGGTTCGCCCGGTCCACGACCAGCACGGCGTAATACGTCGCGAGGATCCGCGTCTTGGAGTCCCGCCGCCACAGGTAGGCCTTGCCCGACAGGGTGTTCAGGAAGAAGGCGGCGTATTCGTAGAGCTCCTTGTGCGTCATCCGGATCTCGGGGCTTCGGGCCTCGATCCCCTTGTTGAGCCAGTCGAAGAGCATCTCCGCCGTCGACTCCATCAGCTCCGTCTCGTTGGCCAGGATGTCGAGAAGCAGTCCGATGTTGTCTCTCCCGATGACCCGCAGGAAGTGCTCCTGGTTCAACTTGAGCTTGTAGGGGTCGGCGGCCTCGCCGGCCACGATGGGCGGGTTCGCGGCCAGGTCGTTCAGAATCTTGACCAGCTGCCGGAAGGTCCCCTCGGGAAGCCTGCGGGCCTTAATGTACTCCCGCTCGTCGAGGTTGCGGCAGAAGCGGATCATGTCCTGCTCGAGATCCTCGAAATCCTTCCACTCTTTCGGCGTCTTCTGCGTCCGCAGCTTCTTGCGGTAGACGCGGTTGCCCTGGATGTCGGGAGGCGCCCCGGGCGTATGCTTCGCCATCACGGGCTGGGCGAATCCCTTGCGCACGATGCCCAGGTCCTCGAGGCCGCCCCGTTCGAGGTACACCCCGACGCTGAGCACCGCGACGATGCAGAGGATCGTGCCGATTCCGACGAGGATGGTCCGGTTGTCCAAGATGGAGCCTCCGACCGTGGGTGAGAATCACGGGGGGAAACAGTTTCCCCCTTCCCTGCCGGATGGAAAAATGAGCAATTTCTGTGCCGCTGGCTCGGAGAGCCGCAAATTACGGGTCACCCGCATCCGGGCGCGGCCGGAATGGGGCTGGTGCCTCTGCCGGCAGAAGGTAAGAAGGTTAGACGGTGAGAAGGTTGGAGGGGCGTTCAGCATCTGATAGCCCGCTGGCTTATCCAAACTTCTTACCCTCTCACCCCCTTACCCTCTCTTCCGGGTCGGCACGCCCCGGAGATCACCCCATCAGCGGCTCGATGACGAGGTTCGGCACCGCCGTCTCCCGGGCCCGGGCGAGCCGGTCCCGGCCCGCGTAGACCGCCACGGAGGATGCCTCGAGGGCCGGGACGAGGACCTCGCGGACCGCCTTCAGGAGCGCCTCCGGGGTCATGGCGAGAACCCGGTCCCGGAAGGCCTGCCGGTCGGCATCGGTGATCCCCGAAAAATGGCGCACCATGGCCAGGTAGCCCTTTCCTGCCGGGTCCGAAGGCCTATCCAGGGTGCCGAGGGTCCCGATGACGGTCTTTTCCAGCTCGTCGGCGCCGATCCCCGTTTCCAGCAGGTGCCTGGCGGCCCCCTCGTAGACCCTCAGCGTCTCCTCCAGGTGGGGGTCCCGGTAGGAGAGGAAAGAGAAGATCCTCCCGGCGGGGTCGTAGAGGGACATCCCGCCGTAGGCCCCGCCCTGGACCCGGATCCGGTTGTAGAGGTAGCCCTTCGAGAGCTCCCTCGAGGCGACGGCGAGCGCCGCCGAAGAGGGGTCGTGGTAGCCCGGCGCGAGGGCCGCCTGTGCCACGTAGCAGACCTGCGCGGCGATGGACACCCCGAGCTGCGCCGGCCCCGGCGGTACCGATGCCGCTGCGACCCCGGGGGGGCCGCCGCCCAGCCGCCCGGTCAGGTTGCCGATCTCCCTGAGGAGAAGCTCGATCCCCTCGGCATCGCCCGTCACGTTGATCAGCAGCCGGCCCCGCCGGAACACGAGCGCCCTGAGCCGCTCCATGGTCTCGACGAGGGCGTCGGCCTCGAATCGTTCCGCCAGTCCGTTGAGCAGCCGCAGCTGGATGCGCCCGTTCCACTGTTCGTCGCGCAGCGAAGGCAGGGCCAGCGTCGAGGCCGCCGTCCGCTGGGCGAAGAGGTGACCCGAGGGGATGACGGCGGCCTGCAGGCTGTTGCGCTTCTCCAGGACGAGGTCCTCCATCCGCCGGCGGTCCGTCAGATCGCCCGCGGCGAGGATGTCGCCGAGAAGCCCGACGGCCTCCGGGATGTTGCGGTGCAGGGCCCGCATCCGGAAGAGCATCCTCTGCCAGGTCCCGTTGCCGTCGCGGCCGAAGCCCGACGCAAGCCGGACCTCCAGCCGGCCCATGGCCTTGGAGATGCGCGTGGCCATCTCTTCATACCGGCGCCCCGCGGCCCCCATCCCCCGCGAGAGCTTGCCGAGCAGCGGCAGCCAGGGCTGCAGCTCCTCGGGCACGTGGGAGACGTCGAAGGCGCAATCGAGGTAGACGATGCCGTTGCCGAAGATCTCGTGCCTCAGGACATCCACCCCGTCCGCGCTGCCCTCCTCGGAGGGGATCCGCTCCACCTCGCGGGGGACGTCGGTTCGCCGCAGGCGGGGAAGCGCGGCGAGGGCCTCCGGGGAATCGGGCTCGGACTGCAGCGCCTTGAGGCGCAGGGCCTCTTCGCGGATCCGCTCCCGGTCCTGCTCCGAAAGGCTCGCCCGGAGTTCGGCCATCCGCTGCCGGAACCGGGCCTCGCCCTCCTCCAGCAGGCTGTGGCTCGGCTCCATGACGGAGGTCAGGCGGTGCGGGTTGTCCACGAACCACCGCCGGATGACATCCTGGAAGAGCCCCGGCTCGCGCCGCCAGCGCTCCCGGATCCGCCCGATGAGGGCATTGAACCTCAGCGGCGCCAGGGGGTCCCCGTCGTAGAGCCAGGTGTGGAAGACGCGCCCCATGAGCGTGATCCCGTAGGGGTAGGCGCCCCGCACGATCTCCCGCCCGTGGAACTCCACCTGGTGCAGGGCGGCCTCGATGAGGTCCCGGTCGAAGCCCGTGCGGGCCAGCTCCTCGAGGGTCTTCAGGGCCAGGGTCTCGACGGCCTCCTGCTTGTCGGGGTCGGTGCCGCGCAGGCCCACGGCGAAGACGACCTGCCGCAGGTCGCTCTCGAGACCCGTGACGGGCGAGAGGTCCTCGCCGAGGCCCGAGTCGATGAGGGCCTTGCGCAGCGGTCCCGCCGCCGTGCCCACCAGCGCGTGCGAGACGATGCGAAGCAGCAGCACCTCCTCGGGCTCGGTGTTCTCGGCGGCCATCCAGGCCAAGTTGACGACGGTCTTGCGCGCCGGACTGTCGCCCTTCGCGATGGGGAAGAAGTCCCGCGTCCGGCGGGGCCTCTCCCAGCGCGGCTGCAGCCGGATGGCCGAGTCGATCGGCACCCGGCCGAACCCCGCGAGCACGCCTTCCAGGAAGGCCAGGTGCTCCTCGGTCGGGATGCTGCCGTAGAGGAAGAAATAGGCGTTCGAGGGCGAGTAGTAGAGCCGGTGGAACTCCCGGAGCTGCTCCCAGGTGAGCCGGGGGATCTCCTCGGGGTCGCCCCCGGAATCAAAGCCGTAGGGGTTGTCGGGGAAGAGCGCCTGCTGCAGGGCCTTGACCATCAGCCCCTCGGGCGACGAGTAGGCGCCCTTCATCTCGTTGAAGACGATGCCCGAGACGGTGAGCTCGCTCGCCGCATCGTCCGGCCTGACGAACTCGAGGTGATGCCCCTCCTGCATGAAGGTCTCCCGCAGGATCCGGGGCCTGAACACCAGGTCGGCATACACCCGCGCCAGGTTGAAGTAGTCCACGGGAACCTGGCTGGCCACGGGGTAGACGGTCTTGTCGGGGTAGGTGAAGGCGTTGATGAAGGTCTGCAGCGTGGCGCGCGACAGTTCGTTGAAGGCGTCCTTCACGGGGTATCGCTCGGAGCCCGCCAGGACCGAGTGCTCCAGGATGTGGGCGATCCCCGTGGAGTCCCAGGGGGGCGTGCGGAACCCGACGGCGAAGAGGTTCTCGCGGTCCGTCGTGTGGAGGTGCAGGACCCTCGCCCCCGTGGCGAGGTGCTCCATCTCGTAGGCCGTGCAGCAGAGGTCGCCGACGGCCTCGATGCGGTGCACGACGAAGCCGTGGGACCTTTCGCCCTGACGGAGCCTCGGTTCGGGACAGTCCGCGCGCTTGCTCACCTCTCGTCATCCTCCTTCCGGGGTTCGCCTTCGGTTGCATCGGGTACGCTCCAACCATGCCGGACATCCCGGCCCCTTGTCAAGGCGAATGAAAAAAAAGGGGCCGAAACGTGCGTTTCAGCCCCCGGGTGCGTTGTGTCCGGATCGTCAGGCTACTTGAGCCACTTCTCCGCCTCCTTGCGGTAGGCCTCCATGACGAAGGGAATGCCCGTCACGGCTTCGCACTCGCGGGTGAGCGACATCAGGTGCCTGCGGTCCAAAAACGAGAGGTTGAAGCTGCGGGTCCCGGCCATGAGCTGCTGGAGACCCTGCTTGAACTTCTGCCCGTAGGTGTAGAACCCGATGGCGCCCGTGGGCATCGAGTCGAGTTCCTTGCCGTACTTTTTCCGGAGCTCCTCGTAGCTCACGAAGATCTCCTCGAGGGTGCTGCCGAAGCGGGAGACCGTCTTGGGCAGGTCCTTGTTCTTGATCCACTCGCCGATGTTCTTGCCCACCATGCCGGGGATCATGAGCGCGCGGCCCATGCAGACGGCCTTCACGTAGGGGGCGCCCAGACAGAGGGCCTTGAAGACGCCCGCCTCGTCGGAGAAGCCGCCGGCGAAGGCGATATCGGGAACGCGCTTCTTGCTCTTTTCGAGCTTGCGGCAGAACTGGTAGGCGAGGGCGTGAAGGTACAGCGACGGGATGCCCCACTCGTTCATCATGGGCCAGGGGCTCATGCCCGTTCCGCCGGGGGCGCCGTCGATCGTGAGCAGGTCGATCTTGGCATCCGAACAGAACCGGATCGCCATGGCGAGCTCCACCGCGGAGTAGGCGCCCGTCTTGAGGGTGATGCGCTTGTAGCCGAGCTTGCGCAGGCGCGAGATCTCCTTCATGAAGCCCTCGCGCGTGACGAAGCCCAGGCGGCTGTGGCGCTCGAATTCCTTGATCGCGCCGGCCTTGTAGGCCGCCTCGACCTCGGGCAGCGTCGGGTCGGGAAGGACGATGTAGCCGCGGCGCTTGAGCTCCTGGGCGCGCTCCAGCGAGGGGACCTTGATCTCGCCGCCGATGTTCTTGGCGCCCTGGCCCCACTTGAGCTCGATCGTGTCGAGGCCGTGCTTGTCCATCACGTACTCGGCCACGCCGAGGCGGGTGTCTTCCACGTTCATCTGGACGAGGATCTCGCCGTAGCCGTCCCAGTAGCGCTTGTAGGTCTCGATGCGGCGGTCCATCTCGGGAGACTTCTTCACGAGCCCGTTGGCCCCGCGTTCGAGCCCGACGTCGATGCCGCAGACGTTCTCTCCGCAGACCACGGTGACGCCGGCCATGGCGGCCCCGCCGGCGAAGTGTTCCCAGTTCTTCCGGGCGATTTCCGTGGAGCCCAGCGCGCCCGTGAAGATCGGCAGTTTCATCTTGACCTTCTTCGTCCAGCCGTATTCCGTCTCCGTGTCGACATTGGGGAACAGGGCCGTGTCGGGACCGGGCTTGACGCCCTTGGGCAGGCCGTAGGCGCCGACGGCATAGCCCTGAATGCTCAGGTGGGAGTAGTCCAGGGGGTAGTTCTTGTCGGCACCGGCGGTCATGTTGCCGAATTCCTGGGGATAGAGCACCTCGCGGCCCCGGAACGTCGACAGCCAGATCTCGCAGCCGCCCCGGCAGCCGTCCACGCAGCGCGTGCAGATGCCCGACATGGGCACCACGCTCCGCGAGCGGTTGAAGGTCCCGGTCGCCTCGTTTGCATTGGGTTGCCTCAGGTTCATACGCTCGTCCTCCTTCCTCGTCCTGCTGCGGAATTAAAAAAAGGCGTCCAAAGCCTTGCTTTGGACGCCTTTATCCAAAAAGTAACGTCCCCGTTACCAGAGTTACAGAAACGTGTCAAGAACTTTCCTGGACGCCCCGGGAGATGATGATCGCCTCGGCGATCTGGCGCATCGGGCGGCGCATGTTCATGCTCATGGCCCGGATTTTCCGGTAGGCCTCGTCGCCGCTGGTGCCGTTTTCCGCGGCCAGGATGTCCTTCGCCCTCTCGACGATCTTGCGCGACTCGAGTTCCTCCTGGATGACCCGGCTCCGGACCAGCAGCTCCGTGTTCTCGATGGCGATGGCGGCCTGGTTGGCGATCGTGGTGAGGACCGTCACCTCGGCCTCCGTGAAATCGTGGGGCCGGGAGGTGTAGCAGTTGATGACCCCGATGACACGGCCCTTCACGGCCAGGGGCACCGAGAGGAGAGACACGAGGCCCTCCTTGCGCGCCATCTCCGGGTAGAGGTAGTCGTCCCGCTCCCGCACGTCGCGCACGATGGCGGGCCGGTTCTCCGAGGCGACCTTCCCCACGACCCCCTTGCCGACATCGATGATCCTTTTCTTGTTGTACTCCTTGCTGATGCTCTGGGTGGCCTTGACGTGGAGCTTGCCGTCGTCTTCGATGAGCATGAGGGAACAGATCTTCGACGCCATGACCTCGGCGGTCACGGTGACGATGAGGCGCAGGATGTCTTCGAGGTATTTTTCGGACGTGATGGCGCGGCTGATCGTCAGCAGGGCGCTGATCTTGCTGTCCGCGGAGCTCTCGCTCCCCGGGGCGGGGTGTTTCCCGTCCCTGTTCGATGTCTTTTTCGTCCCCATAAGCCGAATACCCCTCCGGGGCGGATGAACGGGCGCCGTTGCCCCGCCGGAATCGCTTTTGCGCTTCTATAGCATCGCCGCTCAGGAAATCAATAAAAATGTGCCCCTTCTACCGTCCGGCCTTCCCGCCGCCGGCGGCCCCGCCCTTCGGCTCGTAAACAAGACAGGCCTCACCCGAGCTGCGCAGCACGGCGGCGCAGGGCAGCTCCCGGGACTTGAACCCCATGGCCCTGCAGCCGTAAGGCCACCCCGGCTCGTGGGTGATGAAGAAGTGCCGGCAATCGGCGCAGCGGACCTTCGGCTCCGCCCTCTGTCGGTCGCTCAACCCGCACCTCCCTGGCCGCGCACGCCGGGTTCACCCGGTCCGCTTCCCGACTTTGAACTTCCCGGGGTCGATGCCGAGCTTGCGGATCCTGTACTGGACGATCCGTTTCGTCGTGCCGAGAAGCCGGGCCGCCTGGCTCTGGTTGCCCCGGGCCTCCTTCAGGGCCTCGACGATCATGGAGCGCTCCTGGGCCCCGATGACGGCATCGAGTTTTCCCGGTTCTTTCCCCCGTTCGTCGCGCCTGCCGATCTGCAGCGAAGGCGGCAGGTGCATCATCTCGATCGACGGCCCCTTGGCAAGCAGGACGGCCCGCTCGATGCAGTTCTCCAGCTCCCGGACATTCCCCGGCCAGGGGTGCGACAGGAAGGCCTCGATGACGGCATGGGAGATCCGCTTCACGGGCTTTTTCAGCTTGTGGGAATACTTGAGAACGAAGTGATCGGCCAGCAGGATGATGTCGTTCCCCCTCTCCCGCAGGGGGGGCAGGAAAATGGGAAACACGCTGAGGCGGTAGTAGAGATCCGTCCGGAACTGCCCGGCCGCCACGCAGTCCTCGAGGCGGCGGTTGGTCGCCGCGACCACGCGGGCATTGGTCGTCACCAGGCGGGACGAGCCCAGGGGCTGAACCTGTTTCTCCTGGAGGACCCGCAGGAGCTTCGCCTGCGCCGACGGGGAGAGCTCCGCGACCTCGTCGAGGAAGATCGTCCCGTTGTGGGCCTCCTCGAACCGGCCCCGGTGCTGACGCAGGGCCCCCGTGAAGGCCCCCTTTTCGTGTCCGAAGAGCTCGCTCTCGATGAGGGTGTCGGGAATCGCGGCGCAGTTGACCTTGACCAGCGGCCCTTTGCTCCGGGAACTGTTGGCATGGATGGCCTTGGCGACCAGTTCCTTCCCCGTCCCCGTCTCCCCCACGATGAGGGCCGTCGTCGCGGAGTCCGCCACGTGCCGGATCAGGGCATGGACCTCCTGCATGCCCTTCGACTGCCCGATGAGCTCGAGGCTGGCGGCGTTCTCCGGGCTGACCATGCGCCGCAGGCGCCGGTTTTCGTCCTCCAGGGCGAGCACGTGGACCGCCTTGGCGATCAGCTCCGCCACGGAGGCAAGCACGGCCAGCTCCCGGTCCATGTCCGCCACGTCCGCCGCCGGCTTGTCGGCCGACAGGATCCCCACGACCTGCGAATCGTACGTGATCGGGACGCACAGGAAGGCCAGCTCGTCCCGGTTCTTCAGGTGCCGGCGGGCCCCGGTGCGGTCCAGGAAGAGGCTGTCCTGCCCCAGGCTCGGCACCGCAATGGGCCGCCCGGTCTGGGCGACCTTCCCGGTGATGCCCTCGCCGGCACGGTAGGAAACGTCCATGCCCTCGAGATTCACCCCGTGCGCCACCTCCAGCATGGCCTCGCCGGTATGGCGGTCCAACAGGGAGATCATCCCCCGCTGCATGCCGAGCCGGTCGCTCATCTCCCCGAGGACTCGCTCGAGCTGGTCACGCAGATCCCAGGGCTGCGCCAGGGCCTTGGCGATGGCGTGAAGGGCCGCCAGTTCCTCGAAGCTGTGCATGCTCATATGGAACAAAATTGAAACATTTTCTTCTTTGACGCAAGTTAATACATTTTAGTCATAAAAACAATGGAAAACGGCGGGATTTCTGATATGATTCGCCCCATCGAACCGGACAGGGGGCGCCATGCAATCGTTCTCCCGCGTCAGCACAGGCATCAAGGGGCTCGACGACGTCATCGGCTTTCTGCAGACGGGCGACAACGTGGTCCTTCAGGTCGACTCCATCGAGGATTACAGGGGCTTCGTCACCCCCTTCGTCCGGAAGGCCCTTGAAGACAACCGGCGGGTCGTCTACATGCGCTTTGCCCGACACGCCCCGCTCCTCGAGGAGACCCGGGGGGTCGCCGTCTACAAGCTCAACCCCGACACGGGGTTCGAATCCTTCTCCACCCAGGTCCACAACATCATCCGACAGGAGGGGCGGGACGTGTTCTACGTCTTCGACTCCCTTTCGGACCTTCTGCTGGCCTGGGCCACGGACATGATGATCGGAAATTTCTTCGTCATCACCTGCCCGTACCTCTTCGAGCTCAACACGGTGGCCTACTTCGCCCTCCTGCGTGGCCGCCACTCCTTCAAGACCGTGGCCCGGATCCGGGAAACCACCCAGGTCCTGCTGGATGTGCACCGCAGCGACGGGATGACCTGCGTGCACCCCCTGAAGTGCTGGCAGCGCTACTCCCTCACCATGTTCCTGCCCCACATACGGGAGGGAGAGGCCTTCGTCCCGCTTGTCAACAGCGCGGACGCCGCCCGTCTCTTCGCCCATCTATCCGACCGGAGCGCCGTCGATGCGGAGAGGCACCTCGATTACTGGGACCGGCTCTTTCTCAAGGCCCGGGAGATCGCCGGGGATGAATCGGCCGTCGAGGAGAGGAAGAAGCTCGTCGATCAGCTCTCGCGCGTCCTGCTGGGCCGCGAGAAGCGCATGCTCTCCCTCGTGAGGGAGTACTTCTCCCTCGAGGATCTCCTGGCGATCAAGGACCGACTCATCGGCACGGGGTTCATCGGCGGCAAGTCGGCGGGCATGCTCCTGGCGCGCAACATCCTCCGCGCCGACCGGGGCTTCGATTGGCAAAGGCACCTGGAGCTGCACGACTCCTACTTCGTCGGCTCCGACGTGTTCTACTCCTATATCGTCCAGAACGGCTGGTGGAAGACCCTCATGGCCCACAAGACGCGGGAGGGGTACTTCGAGAGCGCCCGGGAACTGAAGTCCAGAATTCTCGAAGGGACGTTTCCCCGTGAAATGAAGGAACAGTTCGACCGGATGCTGGAGCATTTCGGCCAATCGCCGATCATCGTGCGCTCCAGCAGTCTCCTCGAGGACGCCTTCGGAAACGCCTTCGCCGGCAAGTACGAGAGTTTCTTCTGCGTCAACCAGGGCACGCCGGAGAGGCGCTACGAGATCTTCGAGGAGGCGGTGCGGCGCGTCTTCGCCAGCACCATGAACGAGGACGCCCTGACCTACCGGCTGCAGCGCGGCCTGGACCGGCAGGACGAGCAGATGGCCCTGCTCGTCCAGCGCGTGTCGGGCACGTCCCGGAAGCATTACTTCTTCCCCGAGGTGGCCGGCGTGGGCCTCTCCTACAACCCCTTCGTCTGGAAGCAGGGGCTGGATCCCCGGGCCGGCATGCTGCGGATCGTGCTCGGGCTCGGCACGCGCGCCGTCAACCGGGTGGAAAACGACTATCCCCGCATCGTGGCCCTCGACGCGCCCCTGGTGAAGCCGCACGCGGGGATCGACGACGCGCGGCGCTTCTCGCAGCACGAGGTGGATCTCCTGAACCTGGAAGACAACCGGCTGCACACCCTCTCCCTGCGACAGGTGATCCAGGAAGGGCTCGAGACGCGGCTCGACCTGATCGGCGTGCGGGACGAGGACACCCCGGAACGGGGGGAGCGTCGTCCCGGGCAGGACGAATGGATCCTGACCTTCGACGAACTGCTGGCCTCCACCGACTTCACGGCCGTCCTGTCCCGGATGCTCAAGACCCTGGAAGGGGTCTACCGGCATCCCGTCGACATCGAGTTCACCGCGAACTTCGACGCCGAAGGGCGCCTCCAGGTCAATCTCCTGCAGTGCCGCCCCTTCCAGACGAAGGGGCAGGACCTCCAGGTCGCGATCCCGGAAAAAATCCCCAAAAAGAAGGTCCTTCTCCGGCAGGAGGGCAACTTCATGGGGGGCAGCGTCTCCCAGGACATCGCCCGCATCATCCACGTCGACCCGCAGGGATACGCGAAACTGACCCTCTCGGGGAAATACGACGTCGCTCGCCTGGTGGGCCGGCTGAACCGCCTGATCGAGCGGCGGGAGGACATGCCGACGGCGGTGTTCGGTCCCGGGCGCTGGGGGACGAACACGCCGGCCATGGGGGTGCCCGTGAAGTTTTCGGAAATCAGCAAGATCGCCGTCATCGCGGAGATCGCCTTCCGCGACGGGACCCTCATCCCGGATCTCTCCTTCGGGACGCATTTCTTCCAGGACCTGGTCGAAACGGACATTTTCTACATGGCCGTCTACCCGGAAAGGCAGGGGGTGTTCTTCAACAGCGGCTGGCTGGAGAGCCTGCCGAACCGGCTCACCGACCTGCTGCCACAGGAAGACCGCTACGCCGACGTGGTCCGGGTGTATGATGTCCGGGAAAAGGGACTGAGGCTGGTCTCGGACGTCATCAGCCAGAAGCTGCTCTGCTATTGCGCCTCCTGACCGGAGCACGCCCTTGAGGCACCCGTTCGATTCGCATCGCCGAAGCGGGCATGCCCGGATTCCGCCGTCCGTCCGCAGCCCGACGGTTCGTCCTGCCCGCCCGCCGCGTTTTCCGCCGGATTTCCCGCCGCTCCGTCCGGCGCCATGGCGCCGTTTCAGATGTTCCCGCCGTCAGGAAAGCGATTGCAGGTACGTCGCAAGGTTCACCTGGCCGTTGGCGATCCGCAGCTTTTTCCGGATGTTCTCCCGGTGGCGGTTGACGGTGGCCGCGCTGACCCCCCGGAGCTGGGCGATGTCCTTGGTGCGCATCCCGTTGCGGATCATGCTGCAGATGCTGATCTCCGTCGGGGTGAGCGAGTGGTAGTGATTGACGACCTTGCTGATGAAGGGTGACGTCATCTCCTCGAGGCTGTTGCGGAGGATCTCCACGTACTTGCGCTGGGCCCGGGGGATCTCGACGGACAGGGCGTGGAGGATCGGCATGATGACCTTTTCGACGTTGATCTGCATGTCTCGGTAGACCTGCTTCTTCTCCTCCTCGATCTTCGCGAGGACGGCGCGCAGCGCCGCGTTGGCCTCCTGCAGGGCAAGCCGCTCCAGCGACAGCTGCTTGTTGATCTCCTGAAGCTCCTTCTCGGCGGCGATGCGGACGGCGATGGAACCGATCCTCGTGGCCACCTCGTCGATGAGCACCCGCTCCTCCCTGAGAAAGGGTCCTTCGTCGGCCGCCGGCCGTTCTTCCAGGTAAAAAATCGTCACATCCCCCACCGGCTCGCCATGCGCGAGGATCGGTGCGGTCTGGCGCCACTTCGTGAGCCTGAAGTCCCGGCTCCGATAGGTCCGATCCTCGAAAACGATCCGGGAACACGCGATCTCGGGGTACTGCCAAGACAGGGGCAGAAGATCCACGAGGGCCTTCAGAAAGTCATCCATCGAATGGTGGTGTCGCTCGGCCAGCCGCGCAATGGCGTAGAGACAGTTGAGCTCCTTGATGCGCTCCCGGAGCGCAAGGTCGATCTTCTCCGGCTCCCGGTCCTCGATGAAGGGAATCTTCCAGAGATTGGCAAGGTAATCACGGGGATTGGAGGTTTCCGGGTCATCGGACCAGGCGCGTGTCGAACGGGCTTCCGTCATTGCACCACCTCCCTGGAGGAAAGAGATTGGGCATTCCATAGGCATTATTTGTGGATTTTAATGCCTATATAAAATGTGTAATAAATGGGTATTATAGCCGCATTTACCGATAGCAAAATAACAGTTAATAGGCAGCAAAGCAAGAAGGAAAAAACGCCCAAGGAGGCTTCGATGGCCAAGATCAATCTGGATTCCATCCTGGAAGGAAGGCGAAGCCAGCCGCACATGCTCGTCGAGGTGCTGCTGGACCTGCAGGACCAGGAGGGCTACCTGCCCGAAGAGGCCCTGAAGACCGTGTCGAAGGAACTGGGCGTGCCCCTGATCGACGTCTACCGGGTGGCCCATTTCTACAAGGCCTTTTCGCTCAAGCCCCGGGGAAAGAACCTGATCACCATCTGCACCGGCACGGCCTGCCACGTGAGGGGTTCCGATCTGCTGGTCAACCAGGTGCGGGGACAGCTCGGCATCGAGCCGGGAGAGACGACGGCCGACGGGCAGATCACCGTGGAGTGCGTCAACTGCGTGGGGGCCTGCGCCCTCGGGCCCATCGTCATCCACAACGACGCGTACTGCAAGAACATGACGCCCGGCAAGCTGCGCCGGAAGCTCGACAAGGCCGCCGGCAGGAAAAAGGAGGCGAAAGATGCCTAGGGTCAGTCACGCCAAGGATCTCGAGATTATCCGCTCCCAGGCGGACGGGAGGAAAAGCCGAACCCGGCTGGAACTGGTCATCCCCAACGGGACATGCTGCCAGGCCTCGGGCTCGGCGGCCCTGATCGATGCCGTCCGGGCCGAGCTGGCCCGACAGGGCCTCCAGCAGGACGTCTCCGTCCGGGTCACGGGCTGCCTCGGATTCTGCGAGCAGGAACCCATGATCCTCGTCGAGCCGGGGAACATTCTTTACTGCCAGGTGTCGGCAAAGGATGCCGCCGAGATCGTGTCCCGGACCGTGAAAAAGGGCGAGGTCATCGACACGTTTCTCTTCCTGGACCCCGTGTCGGGCAAGCGGATCGAAAAGGAGGCCGACATCCCGTTCTACAAGGCCCAGAGCCGACAGCTGATCCACATGAACCGGTTCGTCGACCCCTTCTCCATCGAGGACTACATCGCGACGGGCGGATACCAGGCGATCGCCAAGGCCCTCAAGGAATTCAAGCCCTCGGCCGTCATCGCCGAGGTGAAGGCCTCGGGCCTGCGCGGCCGCGGCGGGGCGGGGTTCCCCACGGGCCGCAAGTGGGAGGAGGCCCACGAGGCGCCGGGCGACGAGAAATACGTGATCTGCAACGCCGACGAGGGCGACCCCGGGGCCTACATGGACCGCTGCGTGCTCGAGGCCAACCCGCACGCTGTCCTCGAGGGGATGATGATCGGCGCGTACGCCGTCGGCGCGAGCAAGGGCTACATCTACGTGCGCCGCGAGTACCCGCTGGCCGTCAAGCACTGCCGGATCGCCATCCAGCAGGCCCGCGAGTACGGCCTGCTGGGCGAGAACATCCTCGGCTCGAACTTCTCCTTCGACGTCGAGGTCGCACGGGGCGGCGGCGCCTTTGTGTGCGGCGAATCCACGGCGCTCATGACCTCCATCGAGGGCAAGGTGGGCGAGCCCCGTGCGAAGGACGTCCATACCGTCCGGGAGGGTCTCTGGGGGAGGCCCACGGTGCTCAACAACGTGGAGACCTGGGCCAACGTGCCGTCCATCGTCCTCAACGGCGCCAAGTGGTTCGCCTCCCGCGGCACCGAGCGCAGCAAGGGCACGAAGATCCTGGCGCTCACGGGCCGTGTGAAAAACACGGGCCTCGTGGAGATCGCCATGGGGACGCCGATCCGGACGATCGTCTACGACATCGGCGGCGGGCCGAAGAACGGCAACCGCATCAAGGCCGTCCAGACGGGGGGCCCCTCCGGCGGCTGCCTGCCCGAAAGGCTGTTCGACCTCCCCGTGGACTTCGACGCCCTCTGGGATGCCGGATCGATGATGGGCTCGGGCGGCATGGTCGTCATGGACGACAAGACCTGCATGGTCGACGTGGCACGCTACTTCCTGAAGTTCCTCCTCGACGAATCCTGCGGGAAATGCGTCCCCTGCCGCGTGGGCATCGACCGGATGCTCGAGATCGTCACGGATATCGCCGAGGGCCGGGGCCGCCCCGAGCAGCTGGACCTTCTCCAGGAACTGGCGGAAACCGTCGCCGAGGCCTCGCTGTGCGGCCTCGGCAAGTCGGCCCCCAACCCCGTGCTCTCGACCCTGAGGTACTTCATGGAGGAGTACAAGGCGCACGTGCTCGAGAAGCGCTGCCCGGCGGCTGTCTGCAAGGCCCTCGTCACCTACTCGATCGATGCGGAAAAATGCACGGGCTGCGGCGTGTGCCTGAAGGCCTGTCCGCACGACTCCATCACGGGCGAGAAGAAGAAGCCCCATGTCATCGACGCCGCCCTGTGCCAGCGGTGCGGCATCTGCATCGGGGAGTGCAAGTTCGACGCCATCACGGTTCTCTGAGAGGAGTGTGAGATATGCTGCAATACGTAAACGTCACGATAGACGGGGCCCCCGTGAGGGCGGAGAAGGGGACGAGCGTTCTGGACACGGCGATCCACTTCGGGATCTGCATCCCCCACCTGTGCCACATCCCCGGGATCCACGACATGGGCGCCTGCCGTCTCTGCATCGTGGAGCACGTCAAGAACGGCCGCTCCAAGGTGACGGCCTCCTGCACGCTCATGGTGGAGGAGGGCATGGTCATCCGCACGAACACGGAAAAGATTCTGAAGATGCGAAAAAACATCGCCGAGCTGCTCGTGGCCCAGGCCCCCAATTCCAAGGCCATCCAGGATATCGCGGTGCGCTGCGGCGTGAAGGAAGTCCGCTACCCCTTCCGCAACGAGGATTGCGTCCTGTGCGGCCGATGCGTCCGCATCTGCAAGGAGCGGGCGCAGGCCCATGCCCTGGGTTTCATCGGCCGCGGCAAGGATCGGCACGTCGATCACCCCCCGGGACGGCTCATGGATTATTGCAAGAACTGCAACGGCTGCATCATGTTTTGTCCCATGTCGGTCACCCCGTGCGGGGGGCCCATGAAGAAGGGTGAGGAGAGGCTGTGCGGCCAGTGCGATTCGCAGCTCAACGCCGACGCCCAGAAGATGCCGGGCGTGTGCGTGTGGTGCGAGCTGGGCAAGGGGTTCCAGTGCACCCGGTACCTGGCGGTATGACAGGCTGCCGAGAATCGGGTAACAGGCGGGGGCATCTGCGGATGCCCCCGTTGTTTAGGGGCGGCGGCCCTTCGGATGCGGCGCCTCAGTTCCGGATCTCGAAGTCGGCGATGTTCTGCCTCGCAACGACGATTTCTTTCATGTCGGCGGTCCTGATCCTTGCGCTCATGAACCCCAGGACCTGGTAGGTGCCGTTCTCGAGCTCCGTCGTATCCAGCCGGATTGCAAAATCGTGCTCGCGCACCGTCGACTCCCCGATCTTGATCCAGGACTGCGTGCCTTTTTTCCGAATGTACCAGCCGTTGCTGAAGCCGACGGGATTCCCATCGATCTTCATCGCCTGCAGTTCCTTCCTCAACATCTCGTCATCGAGGGTCTCCCGCAGGAGAACGCGTCCGGAATAGTGCTTGATCGTGATGGTCGGGACGAAAAATTGCGGACCCCAGCTCGTGTCGGCCAATCGGATCAGCATGTGCCTGGTGCCTCCTTTTCGGGATCTCGGCGGGGGGACGCCACCGCCTGCTGTATGTAAGCAGCAAGGGGCATACCCCCGGCCGCGAGACTCCCCCACCGCAACAACTTGCAATCATTGGCGAATTATTCGACAAGCCTGTCGCCCCCTCGAGCGGCGTTACAGTTTTGTTCTTGGACCCTCATGATGATTCAAGAATGTATCTGTTTCGGGCCCTCCGGCGCGGAAGGCTTCGGGGCAAAGCCATCCCCCTGTCGCCCATCGGCTTTCACGGGGGTTCGCGGCTGCGCGAACCGGGATTCCCTGTTGAGAATTCGAGGGATTCGTGGTAGTCGGCATCACGGGCGGCCGGGCCCTCGGGTGCCGGCAATGCCGCGTGCCAGGCCGGATACTTTTTCAGGAATGAAGTCGGGAAGCGAAGAAGAGAAGAAGAGCGGAGATGTCTTGTGTCTTCTTCCGCTCTTCCCAACTTCCTCAGTTCCGCTCTTCACAGTCTCGAAGCCGGGAGACAAAGGCAAGACGGAAAACGAAAAGGATAGCACATGACCTTCAACAACTTACTCGTCACCGGCGGATGCGGCTTCATCGGCAGCAACTTCATCCGCTACCTGCTCGAGAAGGCCGGCTTCGCCGGCCGGATCGTCAATGTCGACAAGCTGACCTACGCCGGCAACCCCGAAAACCTCCGGGACCTCGGCGAGCGCTTCCCCGGGCGCTATGTCTTTCTGCGGGAGGACATCTGCGACCTCGAGCGGATGGACGCGGTCTTCACCGAGCACGGCATCGACGCGGTGTGCCACTTCGCCGCCGAGAGCCACGTGGACCGCTCCATCAAGCGGCCCGCCGAGTTCATCTTCACCAACATCGTGGGCACCTTCAACCTCCTGGAGGCGGCGCGCAACCACGCGGAGGGCTTCCGCCTCTTCCACCACGTCAGCACCGACGAGGTCTACGGCAGCCTCGGGAAGGACGGCCTCTTCACCGAGACCACCCCCTACAGGCCCAACAGCCCCTACAGCGCCTCGAAGGCCTCCTCGGACCACCTCGTGCGGGCCTACTTCAAGACCTACGGCCTGCCCGTGACGATCTCCAACTGCTCGAACAACTACGGCCCCTGGCAGTTCCCGGAGAAGCTCATCCCCCTCATCACCCTCAACGCCCTGGAGGGCAAACCCCTGCCCGTCTACGGCGACGGCAAGAACGTCCGCGACTGGCTCTACGTGGAGGACCACTGCGAGGCCATCTGGACGATCATGAACAGGGGCCGGCGAGGCGAGACGTACAACATCGGGGGCAACTCCGAGGAGGAAAACATCGCCGTCGTCCACGGCATCTGCGACATCCTCGACGAGATCCGCCCCCGGGCCGAAGGCGGCCCCCGGCGCGGCCTGATCACCTTCGTCAAGGACCGGCCCGGGCACGACTGGCGCTACGCCATCGACGCAAGCAAGCTGCAGTCGGAGCTCGGCTGGGCCCCCCGCGAATCCTTCCGCACGGGCCTGCGCAAGACGATCCTCTGGTACCTGGAGAACGGGGAGTGGGTCCGGCGCGTCCGCAGCGGGGAGTACCTCCGGTGGATCGACGAGCACTACGGGGCGGCGGGGAAATGAGTTCCGCTGTTTTTTTGCATCCTTCCCGTTGAATTGTCCCGGGAATTGTTGTAATAGTATCGCCTGCCGACCCATCGGAATCGGTTTTTGAGCTGGACAAAAGGGGGAGATGCCTTGGGGAAGGTCCGCATTGCAATCGCCGGCGTCGGGAATTGCGCCTCTTCGCTGATCCAGGGAATCGAGTACTACCGCAGGAAATCACCGAAGGACACCATCGGCCTGATGCACTGGGACCTCGGGGGCTACCGGCCCTCGGACATCGAGGTGGTCTGCGCCTTCGACATCGACCGCCGCAAGGTCGGCAGGGACGTCGCCGAGGCCATCTTCCAGCCCCCCAACTGCACCGCCGTCTTCCAGCCCAAGATCCCGAAGACGGGGGCACGGGTCGCGATGGGGAAGATGCTCGACAGCGTCGCCCCCCACATGAGCCAGTACGACCCGCGGTTCGCCTTCGTCCCGGCCGCGCAGAAGGAGGCGACGAAGAAGGACGTGGTCGGCGCCCTGAAGGAGTCGGGGGCCGAGATCCTGCTCAACTACCTGCCGGCGGGCTCCGAGGAGGCCACGCGCTTTTACGCCGGGTGCGCCCTCGAGGCGGGGGTGGCCTTCATCAACAACATCCCCGTCTTCATCGCCAGCGACCCCGAGTGGGCGCGGCGCTTCGAGAGGAAAGGCCTCCCCATCATCGGCGACGACGTCAAGAGCCAGCTCGGGGCCACGATCATCCACCGGGTGCTCACGCACCTCTTCAACCTCCGCGGGGTGAAGCTCGAGCGGACCTACCAGCTCAACACGGGCGGCAACACGGACTTTCTCAACATGCTCGACCGCAGCCGCCTGAAGTCCAAGCGCATCTCCAAGACCGAGGCCGTGCAGTCCCAGGCGGGAAAGCGGCTCAACCCGGAAAACATCCACATCGGCCCCAGCGACTGGGTGGCCTGGCAGAAGGACAACAAGGTCTGCTTCCTGCGGATGGAGGGAAAGATCTTCGGGGACGTGCCCATGAACCTCGAGATGCGTCTGTCCGTCGAGGACTCCCCCAACTCGGGCGGGGTGGTGATCGACGCCATCCGCTGCTGCAAGATCGCCCTCGACAGGGGGATCGGCGGCATCCTCTACGGCCCCTCGGCCTACTTCATGAAGCACCCGCCCCGGCAGTTCACCGACGAGGAGGCCTGCGAGATGACGGAGGCTTTTATCAAGGGCAAGTAGCCCTTGGGTCTGTTCGGTCTATTCCGTCTATCCGGTCCGGAAGAGGGGTATCGGGTATCGGGACTAGGGTATCGGGATGGAAGAAGATTCCGTCTATACAAAATAATCTGCAGTACCTTCCCTATACCCGAGACCCTATACCCGAGACCCTATACCCTAGACCCTCATTTCTTCACGAGTCTCGCGTCCATCGGGTCCGTCGCGCGGAGGATCTCCGCCATCGCCTCGTGGATCCTGCCGTTGGTCGCCAGCACATGCGGCGAGTACAGATCGAAAGGCCCGCCGAAGAGGTCCGTCACCTTCCCTCCCGCCTCGGTCACCATCAGGCATCCCGCCGCCGTGTCCCAGGGGTGCAGCTTCAGCTCCCAGAAGCCGTCGAACCGGCCCGCCGCGACGTAGGCCAGGTCCAGGGCGGCGGCGCCCGCGCGGCGGATGGCCTGCGCCCGCACGGCCAGGGCATTGAAGTAGTTGAGGTTGTTGTCGGGGTTGACGCGGATGTCGTAGGGAAATCCCGTGGACAACAGGCTGCGCGTGAGCTCGGCCGTCCTGGAGACGGCAAGGCGCTGCCCGTTCAGGAAGGCCCCCGTCCCCTTTCCCGCGAGGAAGAGCTCCTCCAGCATGGGGTTGCAGATCGCGCCGGCGATCACCTCGCCGCGTTTCTGCAGGGCGATGGAGACACAGAACACGGGGTAGTGGTGGGCGTAGTTCGTGGTGCCGTCCAGGGGGTCGATGATCCAGATGAACTCCCTGTCCTCGGCCGCCCCGCGGGTCTCCTCGGCCAGGATCCCGTGGTCCGGGAAGGCCTTCTCGATGCGGTCGATCAGCAGCGCCTCGCACCCGCGGTCGGCCTCCGTGACGAGGTCGATCTCCCCCTTGTAGGTGATGTCGTGCGCCGTGTTGAATTTCCCCTTGAGGAAACGCCCTGCCTCCAGCGCCAGCTCCGCGGCGAATTCCCTGTACGATCCCATGGCCACCATCCGTTTTTCCCCGGGCGGCCCACCATAGCGCAACGGGCTCTTTCTGTGAAGAAAAAAACGCCTTTGCCGAACCGGCCGGCAGTGCCGCCGGGGCCCCGTGCGGCGGGACATTTTCTGTTGCGCGGCCCCTCCATTGATGGTAAACCTAGCCGAAACTCGCGGACCCTGAAGGGCTGAGGGGTAATCAACCGTGGAGAAGACGGACCTGGAAAACCGGTTTTTCGAGGAGCTGAAACGCACCCGCGAATCCAAAGGCCTGAGGCTGGAGGACATCGCACGGCGCTACCGGATCCGGCTTTCCTTCCTCGAATCCATCGAGAGCGGACGCTTCGAGGATCTGCCCGAACCCGTCTACACCAAGACCTTCATCAAGACCTACGCCGGCCTCCTGGGTGTGGATGCCGGGCCCATCCTGGCAAAGTACGCCAAGCACATCGAGCAGACCCTGCCGCCCGCCCCGCCCGAGGAGAAGGCGGCGGAACTGAAGGGGCCCGATGCGGGAAAGGCCGCCCTGAGCTGGCTCGGGATGCTGGGAAGCCGGGTGGGCTGGACCTTCCTGGCACTGGCCGTTCTGGTCGGCCTCGGCATCTTCGCATTTCAGGACAGGCCCGAGAAGCCGGTCCCGGCGAAGACCGCACCGCAGGAAGAGGTCAAGCCGCCGGAAAAGCCGGCCGAAGTCAAGCCGCCCGAGGTGCCGCCCGCGCAGCAGCCCGAAGCGGCCCCGCCCCCGGCGCAAGAGCAGGCCGCCGCGCCGGAGCCGAAAAAACCGCAGGCGCCGCCCCCGGCGGAAAAGACGGAGCCCCCGCCCGCAGCGCCGCCGGCAACGGGCCCCCTCAGCCTCACGATCGAGGCCACCGAGGCGGCCTGGGTCCAGGTGAAGGCCGACAAGTCCTCGGCCGTCCAGAGGCTCCTGCAGGCCGGCGAGAAGGTGAGCGTGGAGGCGAAGGAAAAGATCACCGTCGACCTCGGCAACGCCGGCGGCGTCCAGATCACCTTCCAGGGCCGGTCCCTGGGCAGCCCCGGAAAGCGCGGGGAGGTGGTCCACCTGGTCTATCCCGAGGGCAGGCGCGTCGAGAAGAAAAAACCGGAAGAGCCCAAACCCGCTGCGGAGAACGAAACGAGACCGGCCGCGCAATGACAGGCGGCGGCAACCGGGCATCGGGCGCCGGGGAGATGAGAATTCCTCTCACCAAGGTGCCGGGAATGTAGAAACGTAAGGAACTGGTTTATCCGTTATCATGCTCGCTTACCCCGCAGCAAGCCTCGGGGAATGCGCTCGCAATCGTTTTCAACAGCAAGGAGACTGAAACCATGTTTGGATTGGGAATGCCGGAACTGATCGTGATCCTCGTCATCATCCTCATCATCTTCGGGGCGGGAAAGCTCCCCGAGATCGGTGGGGCCATCGGCAAGGGGATCCGGAACTTCAAGAAGGCCACCAAGGAAGGTGAAGAGGAGACCGAGGCAAAGAAACTCGAGGAAAAGAAATAGTCCCGATCCTGCCGTGCACGGGGAGGGCATCGAACCCGCGGCCTGCGGGTACCCGAATGCGGATCCCTTCCGCGGCGCAAAAAAAAAGAAAGCCCGGTCACGCAACCGGGCTTTCCTGCCTTTCGCCTGTCGCTTTCTCTTAAAACGGCACGTCCTCGTCAGGGGCCTGATCGCCCCCCCCGTAGGCCGGCATGGGGCTGTCGGCGACCTCGCGGCCGCCGCTCCCCTTCGACTCGAGCATCTGCATGTTGGAGGCGACGATCTCCGTCATGTAGCGCTTCTGGCCCTCCTTGTCTTCCCAGGACCGGGTCTGCAGTTTGCCCTCGATGAAGACCAGGCGGCCCTTGGACAGGTAGCTCCCGCAGATCTCCGCGAGTTTCCGAAACGTCACGACCCGGTGCCATTCGGTTTTCTGGACCTTCTCCCCGCTCTTGTCCTTCCACGACTCGTCCGTGGCGATGCGAAGGGTCGTGACCATCGTCCCGTCCTGCGTGTAACGCACTTCGGGATCCGCCCCGAGCCTGCCGATGAGGATTACCTTGTTGACCATCCGTTCCCCCCTTCCTGCCGTTCAAGCGCGACCTCCCGGGCCTGTCCGGCCGCGGGTTACGCGGGCACGGATTCCATGGACAGGCGAAGTTGGGAAGTTAGGAAGATAGGAAGATCGGAAAAGGGAAAAGAATCTTGTCGGAGTCTTTTCCTACCTTCCTACCTTCCTGACTTCTTAGCTTCCCGTGCTTCCGCCGGAAAGCGCGCCGTGACACGGCGGGTATTGTATTGGCTCTTGACGCCGGTTCGAGGCCAGGAGCGGAGTCATCATATAGAAGAGCGGCCCTCTTCGCAATCAAATAATCCGGAGCGCGGCCCGGGACGGCCGCGCCCGGCCGCCAAGCGCCAGATTCCCTGTTGACTTCGACCGGCAGATCAAGTAGAAATGTGAGGTTAAATTTAACAAATCATTACATTTTTCGGGAAACCCTATGTTCCGGTCGGCCATCCTGGTCCTCCTGGGGATATCGATCACGGCATTCATCTCCTTCTTCGTCGTCGTATCGTACCGCCTGTTTCCCCGCGGGGAATACACGACGCACCGTGTCTCCGTGCTCTGGGCGAAGATCCTGCTGCGCATCTCGAGCGTCAGCGTGACCGTGGAGGGCCGGGAAAACATCCTGCGGGACAGGCCCCAGGTCTTCATGGCCAACCACCAGAGCGGCTTCGACATCCTCATCGTGCTGGCGAACATCGACACCTACTTCGCCTGGATCGCCAAGAAGGAACTGTTCGCAATCCCCGTGTTCGGCCGCGCCCTCGCAAAGACGGGTTCCATCCCGATCGACCGGAAGAATTTCGTGCGCGCCATGCGCAGCATCCACGACGCGGCGCGCCGGATCCGGGAGGGCAAGTCGGTCATGACGTTCCCCGAGGGGACGAGAAGCATGGACGGGCAGATCCACCCGTTCAAGAAAGGGGTGTTTCACCTCGCCCTGAAGGCCGGGGTTCCCGTCGTGCCCGTCACGATCATCGGCAGCGGGGAGATCATGCCCAAGAAGTCGCTCCGGGTCCACCCGGGGCACGTCACCCTGGTCATCGACAGGCCCATCGACGTGACGGCATACTCGGAAGAGACCCTCGACGAGCTGCTGAACCGGGTCTACGACGTCGTCGCATCGCACTACTACCTCCGGAGGCCGGAGCTGGCCATCGGAAAGGAGAAAGCCGCGTGAGCCTGCTGGAAGGGGTCCTCCTCGGCATCGTGCAGGGGTTGACGGAGCTGCTGCCCGTGAGCAGCTCGGCCCACCTGGTCTTCGCCCAGAGCCTGATCGAGGGGTTCCGGCAGCCGGGGGTCCTCTTCGACGTGGCGCTCCACGTCGGGACGACCGTGGCCGTCGCCCTGTTCTTCCGCCGGGAGATCGGGGAGATCCTCGTGGCGCTCCTGCCGGAGGGGTATCGCCGGTCGCTCTCGGGCCGCCTCGACACGGCCCTCAACGACGGCTGGGTCGGCACGCGCAGGCGATTGCTGCTGTACCTCGTCGTCGCCACGGCGATCACAGGCTCGATCGGCCTTGCCTTCAAGGACGTCATCCACGACCTGTTCGAATCGGTGGAACTGGCCGCGGCGATGCTGCTCGTGACGGGGATCCTCCTGTTTCTCTCCGACCGCGTGAAGAACCCGGTGCGGACCGAGGCCCAGATGAACCTCCTCGACGGCATCGTGATCGGCGTGATCCAGGGGATCGCGGTCCTTCCCGGCATCTCCCGGTCGGGCTCGACGATCACCTTCGGCCTCTTCCGGGGGCTCGAGGGCGAGACGGCGGCCCGGTTCTCCTTCCTGCTGTCGATCCCGGCCATCGCGGGCGCCGCGATCCTCGAGGCGAGGCATGCCGAGGCCGTCCCGCCCGGCGAGATGACGGTGTATGCCGCCGGGGCGCTGGCCGCGGCGCTGGTGGCGTATTTGACCCTGAAATTCCTCTTTTTCGTGGTGCGGAAGCGAAACCTCCGCTTCTTCGCCTACTACTGCTGGATCGTGGGGGCGACGGTCCTCGCCCTGAATCTGCGATGAAACGGCGGGAGCCCATGGCCGAACGAAAACCGATACAGGGCCGGGCGCGGGAGATCGCGGGCGTGGTCCTCTTCGCCCTGGCGGTCTTCCTGTTCCTGTCGGTGATCTCCTACTCCCCGGCGGACCCGTCGCTGTCGAACTACGAGACGTCGCGGGCAAAGATCTCCAACGTCGGCGGGATCATCGGCTCCTATGTCGCCGATCTGCTGATCCGGTTCCTCGGGCTCTCCGCCTACTGGCTGCCCCTGTTTCTGCTCATCACCTCGGTGAAGCTCTTCCTCGACGCGGGCTTCCTCTTCCGGCCCGGCTGGATCGGGGGCTTCGTCGGGCTCGTCGTGACCACCTCGGGGCTCTTCGCCCACGCCTACAAGCTCATCCCGCTGGTCGACACGCCCTTCGCGGCCGGCGGGTTTGCGGGCACGCTGCTGTCGGAATACCTCAATGCCCTGTTCAACCCCGGCGGGACCTTCATCTTCCTGTTCGTGGGCCTCGTCATCTCGCTGATCGTCACGGTGGATCTCTCCGTCGTCACGGCGCTGCGCAAGGCCTACGGGGTGGCCCGCAGCACGGGCCGCGGGGTCCGCTCCTACGTGGAGATCGGCCGCGAGAAGGTGACGGACTACCTGAGGGAGGACGAGGCCGAGGAGCGCGAGGCGCCGAGAAAGGCCGAGAGGCGGCCGCCCCCCGTGATCCGCGAGGAGAGGGCCCCGGCGAAGGAGCGAACGCGGAAGAAGAAAGTCGAGCAGACGGCCTTCGAGTTCGCCAGGCCCAAGGGGGCCTACATCCTGCCGCCGCTCACCCTGCTGGACGACGTGCCCCGGCGCGACACCAAACAGCGCCGCGAGAACCTCATGGCCAACGCGAGGCTCCTGGAGAAGAAGCTGGCCGACTTCGGCGTCGAGGGCAGGGTGTCGGAGGTCAAGCCCGGGCCCGTCATCACGATGTACGAGCTCGAGCCCGCGCCGGGCGTCAAGATCAACAGGATCGCCAACCTCTCCGACGACCTCGCCCTGGCCCTGAAGGCCCAGAGCGTGCGCATCGTCGCGCCCATCCCCGGCAAGGCCGCCATCGGGATCGAGATCCCCAACGCCGAGCGCGACGCCGTCACCCTCCGGGACGCCGTGGACAACGAGGCCTTCGCCCAGGCCAAGCACCGGCTGCCCATCGCGCTGGGCGAGGACATCACGGGGACGCCCGTGATCGCCGACCTCACCCGGATGCCCCACCTGCTCATCGCGGGCACGACGGGCTCGGGCAAGAGCGTCTTCCTCAACGCGCTGATCTGCAGCCTGCTCTTCAAGGCGCCCCCCGACGAGGTGAAGTTCCTCATGATCGACCCCAAGCGACTGGAGCTTGCGGCCTACGAGGGGCTGCCGCATCTGCTGCACCCCGTCGTGGTGGACCCCAAGGAAGCGGCCTCGGTGCTCCGCTGGGCCGTGGAGGAGATGGAGAACCGCTACCGCATCATCGGCGAGACGGGCGAGAAGAGCATCGACAAGTTCAACCGCTTCGTGGAGAAAAAGCAGCAGGGGCGCGAGCGGATCCTCGAGGAGGCCCAGGCGAGGCTGCCCATGGGCGAGGCGGAAGAACCGGAACCGAAGCCCCTGCCGGAGAAGCTGCCCTACCTCGTCATCGTGATCGACGAGCTGGCGGACCTCATGATGGTGGCCCAGCGCAACGTCGAGGAGTCCCTCACGAGGCTCGCCCAGATGGCGCGCGCCTCGGGCATCCACATCATCCTCGCGACCCAGCGGCCCTCGGTGGACGTCATCACGGGGATCATCAAGGCGAACTTCCCCACGCGGATCTCCTTCCAGGTCTCCTCGAAGGTGGACTCGCGGACGATCCTGGACCAGCTCGGCGCGGAGCACCTCCTCGGCCAGGGCGACATGCTCTTCATGCCCCCGGGCACCTCGAAGCTCCAGCGCATCCACGGCGCCTTCGTCTCCGACCGGGAGATCTCGCGCATCGTGAGCTTCATCCGCAAGCAGGAGGCGCCCGTCTACGACGAGTCGATCCAGAAATTCAAGGTCGAGGCCCAGGAGGGGGAGAAGGCCGAGGGCGACATCGACGAGAAGTACGACGAGGCCGTGGAGCTCGTGACCGAACTGGGCCAGGCCTCGGTGTCGCTCGTGCAGCGCTACCTCAAGGTGGGGTACAACCGCGCCGCCCGGATGATCGAGCGGATGGAGAAGGAGGGCGTCGTGGGCCCCTCCGACGGCGTGAAGCCGCGAAAGGTCCTCGCCAGAAAGCTGCCGAGGTAAGGTGAGAGGGAAAAGCGTCTACATCCTGAGCCTCGGCTGCCCGAAGAACCTCGTGGACAGCGAGGTCATCTCCGCCCTGCTGGCGCGCGCGGGCTGGAGCGTCACCGACCGGCCCGACCGGGCCGACACCATCGTCGTCAACACCTGCGCCTTCATCCTCCCCGCGAAGGAGGAGTCCATCGAGGAGATCCTCCGGATGGCGGCCTGGAAGAAGAGGGGCCGCTGCCGTCGCCTCGTCGTCACGGGCTGCCTGCCGCAGCGCTACGGCGCCGAGCTGGCCCGGGAGCTCCCCGAGGTGGACCTCTTCCTGGGCACGGGGGACTTCCCCGGGATCCCCGCGCTCCTCGAGCGCCTGGGCGACGGCCCGCGGCGAACCCCCGCCGTGCAGGTGGGCAGGCCCCTGTATCTCATGGACGCCTCGGTGCCGCGCAGGGTCTCCACGGCCTCATACAGCTATCTCAAGATCGCCGAGGGGTGCTCGAACCGCTGTGCCTACTGCGTCATCCCCTCGATCCGGGGGCCCTTCCGGAGCCGCCCCATGGACGACATCGTCTCGGAGGCCGTGCGGCTCGCGGCCGAAGGGACGCGCGAGATCATCCTCGTCGCCCAGGACACGACGGCCTGGGGACGCGACCTCAGGGGCCGCCCCACGCTCAACGGCCTTCTCAAGCGGCTCTGCACGATCGAGGGGCCGCGCTGGATCCGGATCCTCTACGCCTACCCGAAGAGCGTCACGGCCGAGCTTCTCGCCACGATGGCCGCGGAGGAGAAGGTCTGCCGGTACCTCGACGTCCCGGTGCAGCACATCGACGACCGGGTCCTCAAGGCCATGAACCGCAGGGGCACCGCCTCCTTCATCCGCAAGAAGATCGAAGAGATCCGGCGGGCCGTCCCGGGCATCGCCTTGCGGACCTCGCTCATCGTCGGGTATCCCGGCGAGACGGGGGACGCCTTCGAGCGGCTGCTGCGGTTCGTGGAGGAGGCCCGCTTCGAGAGCCTGGGGGTGTTCCCCTATTCCCCGGAAGAGGGGACGGCGGCCGAGCGGCTGCCGGGGCAGGTGCCGGAGGAGGAGAAGCGGCGTCGCCAGGCCCTCGTCATGGAGGCCCAGGCGGCGATCGCCGACGAGATCGGCCTGGCCCGCATCGGGGCGCTGGAGGAGGTGCTCATCGAGGGCCGGACGGACCGCGAGGATTTCCCCTGGTGGGGCCGGACGCGCTTCCAGGCCCCCGAGATCGACGGGATCACCTTCGTGCGCGCGGCGGCGCTCAGCCCGGGCGAGATCGTCCGCTGCCGTGTCACGGCGGCGGAGCTCTACGACCTCTACGCGGAACAGGCGGACGACTGAATATCAATCGCCCGCCTGTTCTGCATCCCTTTCTTCATCCTCCTCCCCCTCACATCAGCCCCATCTGCTTCCTCCTCTTCTTTTCGTCGCTGTCGAGACAGCATCGCTTGTACTTCTTGCCGCTCCCGCAGGGGCATGCGTCGTTGCGTCCCGTCTCCGGCTTCTTCGCGGGGCGTTTCTCCGGGCTGAACAGCTTTTCCAGGAATTTCATCGTCGTCCTTCCGCCGTTTGTTCATCGGGCCTTCGCCCGGGGATTCCGTCAGGCCGGATCCTGCTCCGGGCCCGCCGATACGATCTCGATGTCGAAGACGAGGGTCTTGCCGGCCAGGAAGTGGTTCAGGTCCATCTTGACCACCTCGTCGAGGATCTCGAAGACCTCGGCCGGGATCCGGTTGCCCTGCGGGTCGACCAGCTCGATCATCATCCCCTTCTCCAGGTCCATGCCCTCGGGAACCGTGTTTCTCGGGATGTCGACGATCAGCTCCAGCTGCCGGGGTCCGTAGGCCATCTCCGGCGCGATCGTCACGGTTTTCCTGTCCCCCACGGCCATGCCGAGAACCGCCTCGTCGAAGCCCCGGATGATCTGCCCGGTGCCGACGGTGAAGGTCATGGGCCGCCGGCCCGAGGAGGAATCGAAAACCTCACCGCTCTCGAGTTTTCCCGTGTAATGCACGCTGACCGTATCGCCCGACTGGATGGCTCTTCTCATCGCTTCGCCTCCTGCTTGCTCCGTTTGTGCGTCATAAAAAAACCACCGGACTCTGCGGAGCCCGGTGGTGATCCCTGCGCCACAAAAATCGTGATCTCTCAGGCCCGGACCTCAAAATGCCCTTGAGGTTCCGTTGCCCGAGTTGTATATAATGCGGCGCAGGAAAAGTAAAGCCCCTCTTTTCGGGCCGGTGTTTGCGCCCGAAATCCCCCGGGGCCCAGGGACGACACATGAATCCGCAGCGAATGCAGATCGAAGAGCTGGTCAACAGCCTCACCCACGGGACGGGCGCCCTCCTGAGCGCCGCGGGACTCGGCGTGCTGGTCGTGCTGGCCTGCCTGCACGGCACGGCGCTGCACATCCTGAGCTGCGGCATCTACGGGGCGACGCTGGTGCTGCTCTACACGGCCTCGACCCTCTACCACGCCGTCCGCTCCCCGAGGCTCAAGCACGCCTTCAAGATCGTCGACCACTCGTGCATCTACCTGCTGATCGCCGGCACCTACACGCCCTTCACCCTCGTCACGCTGCAGGGAAGCTGGGGCTGGACGCTGTTCGGCCTGATCTGGGTGCTGGCCGCCGCGGGGATCGTCTTCCAGGTCTTCTTCGTCTACCGGTTCAAGATCCTGGCCACGATCGCCTACGTCCTGATGGGCTGGCTCGCCGTCTTCGCCGTCAGGCCCCTCCTGGACGCCCTGCCCGCCGGCGGGTTCGCCTGGCTGCTGGCCGGGGGCATCGTCTACACCGTGGGGGCCCTGTTCTATCTTCTCAAAAGGCTCCCCTACAACCACGCCATCTGGCACTTCTTCGTGCTCGGCGGCAGCGCGTGCCACTACGTCGCCGTCCTGCTCTACGTCGTCCCCGCAGCAACCGTTTGACCGGAGCCCCGCCCGCTTCCGAGGCTCGATGGGAGCCCGGCTCCACCCTCGGCCGCCGCGCCTTTCCGAACGGGCCGGCCGTGTCCTCGACGCCCCCCCGGGGACCGTCAGCCGGAAACGGACGTGCCCTGCTTCCGGTACAGGAACGGCACGGCCGGGTGAGGGAGGACGCCTTTCAGGGAATCGGGCAGGCGTTCCTTCCGCCCGATGACGAGCATCCCGCCCGGTGCGAGACGGTCCGCAATGGCCGGCAAGGCCTCCCGGACGATTTCTTCCCGATAGTAGGTCTGCAGGCTGTTCCGGAGGAAGACGAGATGGAAGTCCCTTGCCGGCGGGGGGTCGGCCGCAAGGTCGTGGACCTGCCAGCGGATGCCCTGCCGCAGCGTGTCGGCGACACGAAAACTCCCCTTCCCGGCGGGCCGGAAGAAACGCTCCCGCGCCTCCGCGGGAACGGCCGCCAGGGCCCTCGCGGGATAGACGCCCTCGATCGCCCGGGCCAGGTAGGCCGGGTTGACGTCGGTGCCCCAGAGCCGCAGATCAGGCGCGGCTGTCCGTTCAGCCCGGGCGGCCCACAGGATTGCAAAGCTGTAGACCTCCTGCCCCAGGGCGCAGCCCGCGGACCAGACCTGCAGCCCCGCGGGGTGCGCCGCAATGAGCGCGGGCAGGATTTCCCCTTCCAACGCCCGCCACAGCACCCCGTCGCGGAAGAAGCGGCTGATGGAGACATCCATCAGGCGCCGGGCCTCCGCCTCGGCCTTCCGGTCGGAGTCGAGCCGCCCCAGGTAGGCCTTCATCGACGGGCAGCCGAGCTGCCGCATGTGCCGGACGATGCGCTTCTGCACGCCCCTTCGCACCTTCCGGTATCCCTCGGCACAGAGGGCAAAGCGGTCCAGAAGCAGGGCAAAATCCCTCGGGTCCATGACGCACCTGTCAGCGCAGAAGCTCCCGCAGCGCCCGGGCGATCTCGCCGGGCAGCGCGTCGCGGTTTTTCACGGTCACCTCATGGAGGGCCACGTCGTCGCGGGCCTTCACCTCCGCGATGAAGCCCCCGCCCCGGAGGGCGACCGTCCCCAGGACCGGGGCCTCCGAATCGAGCAGGGCCGCGACCATCCGGCAGAAGGCCGGCGAGAGGCACTCCATCTTCCCGATCTCGTCGATCACGTAAAGCCCCGCCCTGCCCGGCTCGAGGAGCGGAAGGACCAGCCCCTCGAACCCCGCCACGTCGACGCCGTAACGGCCGACGCGCGCGCCGCCCCCGATCCGCACGTGGGCCAGGGGGGCCCTCCGCCCGTCGAGGGCGTTCACGGTGAACCCGACCCGCCCGCCCGATTCGCGGATCTCGGCAGTGAAGAACCCGGATACCGGGGCACCCGGCGGGAGCCGCTCGAGGGCCCTCCGGATCAGCGTCGTCTTCCCCGTCCCGGGCAGCCCGGTGACGAACAGGTTTTTTTTCATGGGTGCCACGGCTCTCACGCCCTCCTTTACGTGCCCCTCACCCCTGTCCTCTCCCGCGGGGGAGAGGGAGTCCATGGCGATGCGCAAAAGAGGGTTTTCATTTTTCCGAAAGGGGTTATATTATACCAGTGACACGCTGCAAAAAGGAGGGGAACGCCATGGAGCTCAAGAGCAGCGCCTTCGGCGGCGGGGAGATGATCCCGGTGAAGTACACCTGCGACGGGGCCGATTTCTCGCCGCCCCTGGAGTGGACGGAGGGTCCCGCGGGCACGAAGAGCTTTGCCCTGATCTGCGACGACCCCGACGCCCCCATGGGGACCTGGGTGCACTGGGTGGTCTACGACATCCCGGCGACGACGACGATGCTCGCCGAGGGGATCACGCGGGAAAAGGAGCTGCCCGGGGGCGGCACGCAGGGGATCAACGACTTCCGCAGGATCGGCTACGGGGGTCCCTGCCCGCCCGGCGGGACGCACCGGTACTTCTTCAAGCTCTACGCCCTGGACGCCGTGCTGGGACTCAAGCCGGCGATCACGAAGGACCAGCTCCTGAAGGCCATGAAGGGCCACGTCCTGGCCGAAGCGCACCTGATGGGGACGTACCGTCGCTGACGCGGAAGGCATAAGGCTGACGGCAAAAGGCCGGGGGTAAGACAATCCTGTCTGTTCTCCCTCTTCGCCTTAAGCCCTAAGCCTTGCGCCGTATGCCTTTTATATGTCTGAGCCGTCTTATCTGAAACTGCATCGCCAAGGGGTGCTCAAGGAGCGCGCGCGCCGGGCCGTGGAGCGCCTGCGGGAGTGCCGGCTCTGCCCCCGGCAATGCGGGGTGAACCGCCTGGAGGACGAGCAGGGCTTCTGCCAGACCGGCCGCAGGGCCATGGTCTCCAGCGCAGGCCCCCACTTCGGCGAGGAGTCGCCGCTGGTGGGCTCGCACGGCTCGGGTACGATCTTCTTCAGCTCCTGCAATCTCCTTTGCTCTTTTTGCCAGAACTATGATATCAGCCACCTGCGGGAAGGCGCGGAGGTCGATGCGGCAAGGCTGGCCGAGGCCATGCTCCAGCTGGCCCGCGGCGGGTGCCACAACATCAACCTCGTCACCCCGAGCCACGTGGTCCCGCAGATCCTCGAGGCGCTGGTCCCGGCCGTCGAGGGCGGGCTGAACGTGCCGCTGGTCTACAACACCGGCGGGTACGATGCCGTCGAGACGCTCGAGCTCCTCGACGGGGTTGTCGACATCTACATGCCCGATTTCAAGTTCTGGGACAACGCGTGGGCCGAGCGCCTCTGCTGGGCCGGCGACTACCGGGAGCGGGCCATGGAGGCCCTGCGGGAGATGCACCGACAGGTGGGGGATCTCGAGATCGACGACTCCGGCATCGCCGTCCGGGGCCTCCTCGTGCGGCACCTCGTCATGCCCGGCGGCGTGGCGGGAACGGAGGGGGTCATGCGGTTTTTGGCCGAGGAGATCTCGCGCAACACCTACGTCAACGTCATGGACCAGTACCGGCCCTGCTGGGAAGCGCAGAAGACACCGGCGATCAACCGCCGGATCACCCGCGAGGAATACGAGCAGGCCCTCGAGGCGGCAAGGCAGGCGGGGCTGCACAGGCTGGACGACCGGGTGCGGGCGAGATTGGCCAGGTTCTAGCGGACCTTTGACCGGGTGCGCATCCGGAGCGAAACGGACAATAGAAGGTATGAAGGCGAGAGGTTGAGAAGGTTGGATAAGCCGGAGACTTGAGTCATGCGCATCGTTTCTCCGACCTTCTTACCTTCAAACCCTCTTACCTTCTGCACACAGGGGCCGTGCAAACAGGGAATCCCCGCGGCCGGACATGAAACAAGGATGGTGAGACCACATGCCGATTTTCGAGTATCGCTGCGAGAAGTGCAAAAAGACGTTTGAGACCCTCGTCTTCGGGAACCAGGAGGTGTCCTGCCCGACGTGCAAGGGCAAGAAGGTGAAGAAGCTCATGTCGGCCTTCAGCCACGCGAGCGACGGCAAGTTCACGAGCTCCGCGGGCCCGGGCTGCGGGTCCTGCAGCGCCACCAGCTGCGGCCCTTCCTGAGGGGGCTGATGTGACGGCCGACGGGTTCGGCCGACGAAACAACACCCGGGGGGCGGCGCGGGCGACGGCCTGAACCGCGAGCGGAGCAGCGGCAAGGATTCACGGCTGCCGGGGCCGATCGCCAGGCAGCGGAGGGGATGCGATGGAAGAGAAGAACGTTCTGCACACCTTCAAGCGCTCCCGGACGGACCGCTGGCTGGGCGGCATCTGCGGGGCCCTGGGCGCCGTGACCCCCCTGCCCTCGTGGGTCTGGCGGCTGATCTTCACGCTCAGCGTCATCCTCTACGGCACCGGGGTCCTGATCTACGTCCTGCTCTGGATCTTCGTGCCGCAGGAATCTGAAACGCCGGCTTGACGATGATGTCCGGCACCGAGATGCCCTCGGCAGGTGCCCGGCTGTCACAGAAGTCGAGAAGGTGAGAAGGTGTGAGGGTGAGAAAAGAAGGGGGCAACGTCTCCCGCTTCTTACTTCTTACATTCTTACCTTCTCACCCTCTTACCTTCTTCTTTCAGTCCCCCGCCGGCCCCTCGTCCCTCTGCCCGTCGAGGACCTCGCGGACCTTCCTCAGCATGTCCTCGAGCCGGTAGGGTTTCGCCATGAAGCCCGTGGCGCCCGCTTCCAGGATCCCCTGCACGGTCTGCGTCGCGGCGTAGCCGCTGGCGATGAGAACCTTCACCGACGGGTTCATCCGCAGCAGCTCCCGGAGGCACTTCTCGCCGCCCATCCCCGGCATCCCGAGATCGAGGATCACGAGATCGATCTCCCTGCCCCGCCTCGCATAGGTCTCGACGGCTTCCTCGCCGCTTCTTGCCATGAGCACCGTGTAGCCGAACTGCTCGAGGGTGTTCTGGCCGATGTCGAGGATGTCGGCTTCGTCATCGACGATGAGGATCGTCTCCGCCCCGCGGAAATCGGCCTTTTTGCGCGCCTCTCTCCCGGGGACCGCCCCCTGCCGCTCCTGCACCGGCAGGTAGATCCGGAAGGTCGTCCCCGCGGCCGGCCCGCTTTCGCAGAGGATGGCCCCATGGTGGCTCTGGACGATGCCGTAGACGATGGCCAGCCCCAGCCCGATCCCCGATCCCGCGCCCTTGGTCGTGTAGAAGGGCTCGAAGATCCGCTCCTGGGTGTCGGGGTCCATGCCGTGGCCCGTATCGGTGAAGGAGAGCTCCACGTAGGCCCCCGGCTTCAGGCCCGCGTGGTTGCGGCAGAAGGCCTCGTCGAGCCGGATGTTGCGGGTTGCGATGGTGATCTTGCCGCCCTCGGGCATGGCGTCCTTCGCGTTGATCCCGAGATTGAACAGGACGTGCTCGAGCTGCACCGCGTCGCCGTCGATGGAACGAAGGTCGGGGGCCAGCCGAAGCTCCGCCTCGATCGATTCGGGAATCGTCCGGGCCAGCGTCTTCTGGGCCTGGCGCACCACCTCGTTGAGATCGAGGGGCTCGAGCCGGCTCTCCTCCCGGCGGCTGAAGATCAGCAGCTGCTTCGTGAGCGCCGCCGCGCGCCGGACGGAGCGTTCGATCTGCAGCAGCCAGTCCTGTTCCGTGCGGTCCCGGTCGCCGCGCATCATGAGCAGCTGGATGTAGCCCGAGATGCCCTGCAGGTGGTTGTTGAAGTCGTGGGCGATGCCGCCGGCGAGCGTCCCGACGGCCTCCATCTTCTTGGCGTACTGCAGCTGCGATTCGAGCTGCATCTGTCTCGTCACGTCCCGCATGAGGCACAGCACCGCGGGGCGATCCTCCCAGGTGATGGGGACGGCGCGCACCTCGGCCCGGAATTCGCCGCCGCCCTTGCGCAGCGCACCGAAGGCCAGCGTCCCCCGCAGGTTCTCCCCGTCGAGGATCCGTCGATACCGGCCGAGCACCCGTTCGCGATCCTCCGGCCGGATGAGGTCCGCGAGGGGCACGGCGTCCAGTTCCCGGGCCGTGTAGCCCACGAGGGCCGTCATGGACGGGTTGGGGAATCGCACGTGATCGTCCTGGGCGATGAAGATCCCGTCGAGAATCTTCTCCACGAGAAGACGGTACCGCTCCTCCGAGTCCTTCAGCGCCCGGGCGAGGGCGGCAAATTCTTTTTCCATCTCCTCGAGGTACCGGACGCGCTCGCGCAGCGCCGCGATCTCCTGGATGTACTGCTCCTTCTCGGGCCCCGTCACCGGCTCACTCCTCCCGTCCGTGCTTGCTGTCCCGGGCCGCCTGCTCCCGGATCCTGCGCCACTTCGCCAGGCGCTCCCGGATGACCTTCTCGTAGCCGCGGTCCGTCGGCTCGTAGTAGACCTGCCCCTGCAGGCTCTCCGGGAGATGGTCCTGGGGCACGAAGGCCTCCTCGTAATCGTGGGCGTACTTGTAGCCCTTCGCGTAGCCGAGATCGCGCATGAGCCGCGTGGGCGCGTTGCGGATGTGCAGGGGCACCGGCAGGGTCCCCGTCCGGCCGATGACGGCCTTCACCTTCCCGTAGGCGCGGTAGACGGCGTTGCTCTTGGGGGCCGTGGCGAGATAGACCGCCGCCTGCGCGAGCGACAGCTCGCCCTCGGGCAGCCCGATGAAGTGGAAGGCCTGCATGGCCGCCATGGCCACCGTGAGGGCCATGGGGTCTGCGTTGCCGATGTCCTCGGAGGCGAAGCGGATCATGCGCCGCGCGATGTACAGGGGGTCCTCGCCCGCCTCGAGCATCCGCGCCAGCCAGTAGAGGGCCGCATCGGGGTCGCTGCCCCGGAGGCTCTTGTGCAGGGCCGAGATGAGGTTGTAGTGCTCCTCGCCGGCCTTGTCGTACTGCAGGGCCTTGCGCTGGAGGGCCGTCTCGGCCATGGCCAGGGTGACCCGCCGGTCCCCCTCGCCCCGGCCGGCCGTCAGCGAGGCCGCCGCCTCGAGGTTGTTCAGGGCCGATCGCGCATCCCCGTCGGCGGCGCGGATCATGTGATCGAGCGCCTCGGGCTCCACCTCGATGGAAAGGCCTCCCAGGCCCCGCACGGGGTCCTCAAGCGCCCGCCGCAGGATCTCGGCCAGTTCCTCCTCGGTGAAGGGCCGCAGGACCATCACGCGCGTGCGGGACAGCAGCGGCGCGATGACCTCGAAGGAGGGGTTTTCGGTGGTGGCGCCGATCAGGGTGATGAGGCCGCTCTCCACGTGGGGCAGAAAGGCGTCCTGCTGGGCCTTGTTGAACCGGTGGATCTCGTCGACGAAGAGGATCGTCCGGCGGCCCGTCTTCTCGAGCTCGGCCCGGGCCTCGTCGATGACGGCCCGGATCTCCCGGACGCCGGAGAGAACCGCAGAAAAGGTGGTGAAGTGGGATTTCGTCTCGCCCGCGATGAGGCGGGCCAGGGTGGTCTTCCCGGAACCGGGCGGCCCCCAGAAGATCATGGAGAAGAGGCGGTCCTCCTCGATGGCCTTGCGCAGCAGCCCTCCCCGGTCCAGGATGTGGGACTGGCCCACGTATTCCTCCAGGGTCTCCGGCCGCATGCGGTCCGCCAGGGGGCGGGCGTTTCGCATGCGCTCGTCGAGGGAGTCCGCGCGTTCCAGGGGAATCTTTTGTCCGCCCTTGCTCACTTCCGCTCTTCCGCTCTTCGCAGGATCAGGCCTCGCGGCCGTCCGTCGGCATGCGGGCATGATGAACGGCCGCCCGCGGGCCCGCCCGGGAAGGCCCCGCGGGCGGCGAAACAATAGCACGTCTTGCAACGAAACACAATCGCGCCGGACCGGGCGGAAGACGCCGTGAAAAAGAAAATCCCCCTCTTTCCCCCTTTTGCAAAGGGGGATGAGAGGGGGATTTTCGCCTATCGCCTTTCGCCTATCTTTCAATACACTTCGGGTGGCTCTCGATCGCCTTGAGGGCCCGCTGGATCTCCTCGTCGGGAAGCTCGTAGGCCGAGAGCTTCCCGGAGAAGTAGGCTTCGTAGGAGGCGAGGTCGACGAGTCCGTGGCCGCTGTAGTTGAAGAGGATGATCTTTTCCTTGCCCTCTTCCTTGGCCCGCTTCGCCTCGTCCACCACGGCGGCGATGGCGTGCGTCGTCTCCGGGGCGGGGATGAACCCCTCGGTCCGGGCCCAGAGAACGCCCGCGTCGAAGGTGTCGAGCTGGTGGTAGGCACGGGCCTCGATGAGGTTCTCTTTCAGCATGTGGCTCACGATGGGGGCCATCCCGTGGTAGCGAAGCCCGCCCGCATGGATGGGTGCCGGGATGAAGTCGTGTCCCAGGGTGTGCATGGCCAGCAGGGGCGTCGTCTTGGCCACGTCGCCGAAGTCGTAGGCGAAGGGCCCCTTGGTCAGCGTCGGGCAGGACGTCGGCTCCGAGGCGATGACATGGACCTTCCTGCCGTGGATCTTGTCCTGGACGAAGGGAAGGCTCACCCCCGCGAAATTGCTCCCGCCGCCGGCGCAGCCGATGACCACGTCGGGGTACTTGCCGATCTTCTCGAATTGCCGCTTGGCCTCGAGGCCGATGATCGTCTGGTGCATGAGAACGTGATTGAGGACGCTCCCGAGGGAGTAGCGGGAGTCCTTGCCCGTGACGGCGTCCTCGATGGCCTCGCTGATGGCGATGCCGAGGCTGCCCGGGCAGTCGGGGTCCTGGGCGAGGATGTTGCGCCCCGCCTGGGTGCGGTCGCTGGGGCTGGGGATGCACTCCGCGCCCCAGGTCTGCATCATCATCCGCCGGTAGGGCTTCTGGTCGTAGCTGACCCGCACCATGTAGACGCGGCACTCCAGGTCGAACATCCGGCAGGCCATGGACAGCGCGCTGCCCCACTGGCCGGCGCCCGTCTCCGTCGCGAGCCGCTTGATGCCGTAGGCCTTGTTGTAGTAGGCCTGGGCCACGGCCGTGTTGGGCTTGTGGGAGCCGGGGGGGCTGACGCTTTCGTCCTTGTAGTAGATCTGGACGGGGCACCCGAGGGCCTTCTCGAAATTGAGGGCGCGCCTCAGGGGCGTCGGCCTCCAGAGCAGGTACTTGTCCAGGACCTCCTCGGGGATCGTGATCCAGCGCTCCGGGCTCATCTCCTGCTCGACGAGGTTCATGGGGAAGATGACCTGCATGTCCTCGGGCCGGATCGGCTGGCCCGTGCCCGGGTGCAGCGGGGGATTCATCGGCCCGGGCAGATCCGCCAGGACGTTGTACCACTGCCTCGGGATCTCCGCGTCGTTGAGCATGATCTTCCGTTCTTCCATTTCTCCGTCCTCCTTCCGTGCGCTATGTCATTCGATCGTTCTTTTCCTGTGAAGACCCTTTCCCTGGGCTTCCTCTGCCCATCAAGACCTTTTCCTCTGTGCTCCTCCCCTGGCGGCAGGAGGAAGCGGAGGAGGGGGAAACCCCTTTTCCTCTTCTTCCGGGAGAGGGTCAGGGTGAGGGGGGATGATCCTCATTCCAAACAAAAAAGCCATGGGAGCCGTCCCATGGCTTTCTCGTATCCGGTCGGCCATGGGTGATTCTCCTCACCCACGGCCCCTTATGTCAATAAGAGGGCCCCGCGGGCAGGGTCCTGTCGCCCCGCCACCACCAGCCGAAGGTGTTGATTGCAAATGAGGTATGCATACGCGAAACCTGCCTGCCCCTTATCACAGGCCTTTTGCGCTGTCAAGCCATTAACGCGGGGGCGCCCCGTTCCGTGAAACCGCCCCGGGGCGTCGCTTCCGGGGGATGCGCGGGGCGCAGCGACGGGCCGCCGGGGGCGGCGGAGCGCCAGAATGTGCTTATTTTATTGAAAAAACGGTGTTTTTCTGGTAAGAACGATTCCTGTCAACGAGAGATGGCCCAAATCTATGCTCCTGTCCATCAACGAGAAAAACCCGCAGATCCGTCTGATCCGAAAGGCCGTGGAGGTGCTGCGAAACGGGGGGATCATCATCTACCCCACCGACACGGTCTACGGGATCGGCTGCGACCTCTACAACAAGCGGGCGATCGAGAAGATCCACGAGATCAAGCGACGCAGCCAGAAACAGCCTTTCAGCTTCATCTGCGCCGATCTCAGGGACATCAGCCAGTACGCCATCGTCTCCAATTACGCCTACAAGACCATGAAGAGGCTGTTGCCGGGGCCCTACACGTTCATCCTCCCCGCGTCGCGTCTCGTCCCGAAGATTCTCATGACGAAACGGCAGACGACGGGGATCCGGGTCCCCGCGAACGAAATCTGTCTGTCGCTCGTGCGCGAGCTGGGCCACCCCATCATCAGCACCAGCGCCTCGACGGACAAGGACGAAATCCTGAGCGACCCGGAGGAGATCCGGAAGCGCTACGGGCATGCCGTGGAACTCATCCTCGACGGGGGGATTCTTGCATCGGAGAAGTCCAGCGTCATCAGCCTCGTGGACGACGTCCCCGAGGTGATCCGCGCCGGAAAGGGCGATGTGAGCGAGTTTGCGTGATGCCCGGTCAACCCGGTGGGGGACAGCGAGGAACGCATTCATGAAGAAGATCATGCTCATCAACGCCGTGGACGAGGAGCTGAGCCGGATGGCCGTCCTCGAGAGCGGCAAGCTCGTGGAGTACAATATCCAGATGTCGGCCCGCGAGCCCATCACGGGGAACATCTACAAGGGGGTCGTGCTCAAGGTGGAGCGGGGCCTCCAGGCGGCCTTCGTGGACTACGGGGCCAAGAAGCACGGCTTTCTGCCCCTGCACGACGTGAGCCCCGAGTACTTCCGCTCCGAGGACGAGGGCGGGGAGGAGGGCCACCGGCACCGCCGGCCGCACCTCCGGAACGGCCAGGAGCTTCTCGTCCAGGTGGTCCGCGAGGAGAAGGACCACAAGGGCGCGATGCTGACGACCTACATTTCCCTGCCCGGCCGCTACATCGTCCTGATGCCGAACCGGCAGAGCACGGGCATCTCCCGCAAGATCGACGACGACGAGTCGCGCAAGAACCTCATGGCGCTCATGGAGCAGATCGCGGCCGAGGACCGCGTGGGCTTCATCGTCCGCACGGCGGGCATGAACCGCACCAAGCAGGAGCTCTCGCGGGACTACTACGTCCTTCTCAAGATCTGGCGGGACATCGAGAAGAAGGCCCGGGAGGTCCACGCCCCCGCGCTCATCCACCAGGAGGGCGACTTCGGGGTGCGCTCGCTCAGGGACTACTTCACGTCGGAGATCCAGGAGATCCTCGTCGACGACCTGGAGACCTTCCGGAAGATGCGGGCCTACATCAACACGGTGGCGCCCCGCAACGTGAAGATGATCAAGCTCTACCAGGACAAGACGCCGCTGTTCGACCGCTACCATCTCGAACCCCAGATCGACGCCATCTACAAGGAGCGGGTCGAGCTCAAGAGCGGCGGCTACCTGATCATCAACCCCACGGAGGCGATGATCACGATCGACGTCAACTCGGGGAGGGCCTCGGACCGCCGCGACGTCGAGGAGACGGCCTACCGCGCCAACCTGGAGGCCGCCGAGGAGATCGCCCGGCAGCTGCGTCTGCGCGACCTCGGGGGGCTCATCGTCATCGACTTCATCGACATGAAGGACCGCAAGCACATCGCCGAGATCGAGAAGGCCTTCAAGAAGGCCCTGAGCCTCGACCGGGCCCGGACCCAGATCTCGCGGATCTCCAAGTTCGGGATGATGGAGCTGTCCCGCCAGCGCAAGAAGTCCAACATCCAGGAGATCAGCCACGTGACCTGCCCGCACTGCAAGGGCGCCGGCATGCGGCCCTCGCTGGAGTACGCGGCCCTGAGCACCTTCCGCAAGATCCGCCTCAACGTCCTGAAGGGGACCTACGCGTCCGTGCGGATCACGCTGCCCCACGAGATCGCCAACTACCTGCTCAACCAGAAGCGCAGCGACATCGTGGAGCTGGAGAACCAGCACAACGTCTCGATTCTCATCTCCGGCAACCCCGACATGCTCTGGGAGGAGGCGAAGTTCGAGTTCGTCGAGCGCGAGCCGATCCCGCTGGCGCCGCCCGAGGCGGAGGAAGCCGGGGCCGAGGAGCCCAGGGCCGAAGGCGCAGCCGGGGAGGCCGGCCGGGGGGCGCGCAAGAAACGGTCGCGGCGCGGGCGCCGCCGGTCCGGCGAGCGCAGGGAGGAAACGGCGCAGGAGGGAGGGCCGGCCCCCGCGGAGCCGCAGCCGGCCCCCGAGCCCGGACCCGAGGAGCCCGCTCGGCAGGAGCCCCCCGAGGAGAAGAAACCCGGCGGCGGGATCATCACGAGGATCTACGATATCTTCAAGTTTTAGGCAAAAGGCGTAAGGCGTAAGGCGAATAAATCCCCCCCGGACCTCATTTTCCCTTCCCCAGCTCCCTGGAGCGCAGGGTCGCCGCCTCGACGGCCGAGATGAGGGCCGAGCGAAGCCCGCCCGCCTCCAGGGCCTGGATGCCGGCGATCGTCGTCCCGCCGGGCGAGGTCACCATGTCCCGCAGCTCTCCGGGGTGCTTGCCGCTGTCGAGAACCAGCCTGGCCGCCCCCAGGAGCGTCTGGGCCGCCAGCTTCACGGCCACGTCGCGGGGCAGCCCCATGAGCACGCCTCCGTCGGAGAGCGCGTCGATGACGATGAACCCGTAGGCCGGGCCGCTGCCGGAGAGCCCCGTCACGGTGTCCATGAGGTCTTCCTTGACGACGACCGTCACGCCCAGGGCGTCGAAGATCTCGCGGGCCGCGGCCAGGTCGGCCCCCGAGGCCGATTCGCCGGCCGCCAGAGCCGCCGCCCCCTCGCCGACGAGGGCCGGCGTATTGGGCATGACCCGGACGATGGGCACGCCCTTCCTGAGGTGCTCGGCGATGAAGCGGATGGGGATCCCGGCGGCGATCGAAATCACGAGCTTTTTGCGGTCGATGACGGGAGACAGCTCCTTGAGCACATCGCCCATCCCCTGGGGCTTGACGGCCAGGATGACGATGTCGGCTTCCCGGGCGGCCTTGCGGTTGTCCTCCGTCACGGCGACGGCGTACTTGCCCTTCAGGTAGGCCAGCCGGTCGGGAACGATGTCGGTCACGGTCACGCCTGCGGGCTGGGCCAGGCCGGCCTTCAGGATGCCGCCGGCGATGACCTCCCCCATCTTCCCCCCGCCGATGACGACAATCTTCTTTGCCTTCATGATGTTGGCTCCCTCCTGTTTTTATCCGCCCGGCGGGGCCAAAGGTCCCCCGTCTGGCATGAATCTTGTTACTACCTCGTCATGGCACCGGACTGCCCGCCCGGGTGCAGGCGGGGGCCGGGATGGCCCCGCGGAGGCCACCTCCGGGAAACCCCGCACCGGGCGCGGGTTTCCGCCAGAATATAAGCCTTGACATTTACGAACTCAACTTTTATTTTCGAACTCCTGCTTTTTTCGAAGGGTACGCGATGTTCCTTGTAGCCAATTTGCTGGAGGCCTTTGCCAGGATCCTTGACGTGGCGCTGGGCCTCTACACCTGGGTGATCATCATCCGCGCCCTTCTGTCCTGGGTAAACCCCGACCCCTACAACCCCATCGTCCAGTTCCTGTACCGGGCGACGGAGCCGGTCCTGCGGCCGGTGAGGCGGTGGCTGCCCCTGGGAAACCTCGGCATCGACCTTTCGCCCGTCATCGTCATCGCGGCGATTCTGTTCCTGCAATATTTCCTGGTCCCGAGCCTGATCCAGACGGCGTTCAAGCTCCGGTCCTGACGGATGGCGTTTGTGAAGATTTCCCCGAAAGACGTCCGGCAGCGGCAGTTCAAGAAAGGCTTCACGGGATACGACCCCGAGGAGGTCGGCGCGTACATGAAGGCCGTGGCCGCCGAGCTGGAGCGCCAGATCGAGCAGAACGCCCGCCTCTCCGAGCTCATCGCCGATTTGGAGAAGAAGCTCACCGTCCTGAAGGTCAAGAAGATCTTCGGCGGCAAGGAGAAGGGCGAGGACCTCCCGCCCGATGTCAAGAAGGACGTCGAGCAGATCCTCGCCGACGCGAAGGCCAAGGCCGAGGGGATGCTCAGCGCGGCGAAGGCCGAGTCCGATGCGCTGCGGGCCAAGATCAAGGAAGACACCGCCAAGGAGTTCGAGAAGCAGTACGGGCAGATGCTCGAGGAGGCCCGCGCCCACCAGCTCAAGACCCAGCTGCTGCAGCTCCAGGCCGAGGAGAACTACAACAACACCGTCGCCCAGGCGAAGGCCAAGGCCGAGGAACTCGTCCGGGAAGCCACCGCGAGACGTGACGAGCTCGTCGCCCGCATCCGCGAGGAGTACCGCGCCGAGGCCGAGAGGCTCATGGCCGAGACGAGGGCCCGGGCGGAGAAGATGCTCGAAGAGGCCCGCAGTGAGGCGGCCGCGCTCGGGCAGGCGCTGGACCTCGAAGGGGCACGGCAGCAGGCAAACCAGATCATCGAGGAGGCCAGGGCCCGCGCGGAGGAGATCGTCGGCGCGGCGGGCCGGGAGGCGGAAACGCTCGCCGTCCGTCATGCGCAAGCGGCCGGGCAGGAAATCGAGCGGGCGAAAGCCGAGGCCGAGGCGATCCTGAAAAAGGCCCGCGAAGAGGCCGCCGCCCTCAGGGAAAAGCAGCAGGCGGAGCTGGCCAAGGAGCTCGAGCCGAAGGCAAAGGAAATCCTCTCCGAGGCGCAGGCGCGGGCCGAGAAGATCGTCCGGGAGGCCGAGGCCAAGGCCAGAGAGATCGAACCGAAGGCGGACGAGCTGCTCTCCGGCGCCCGGGCCCGGGCCGACAAGATCGTCAAGGACGCCGAAACGGCGGCATCGGAGCTGAAGAGACGACAGGAAGAGGTCCTGGTCAAGGAACTCAAGGCGAAACGCCAGGAGATGGTCGGCGAGGCCCAGGCCGAGGCCGAGGCGATCCTGAAAAAGGCCCGCGAGGAGGCCACCGAGCTGAAAAGCCGGCAGCAGGAGCCGTCGCGGGAGGCCGATCCGAGGGCGAAGGAACTCATCGCGGACGCGCGGGAGCGTGCCGCGCGGATCCTCAAGGACGCCGAGGCCCAGGCGGCCGAGCTCATGGCCCGGCAGCAGGAGATCGTGGAGAAGACCTTCGAGGAGAAGCGCAAGGAGCTCTTCGACCAGGCCAGGGCCGATGCCGAGCGGGCCGTCGTCGAGGCCCGCAAGGAAGCCGAGACGATCCGGGCGAAGATGAAAGCGGAGGCCGTCGACGCCGCGCACAAGGAGTACAAGGCGATCCTGGAGAAGGCGGGGGCCGACGCCGAGGCCCTCCTCAAGGAGGCCGGGGGTCTCCTGGCGGCGCAGGACAAGGCCCGGGAAGCGGAAAAGAAATCGGCCGAGCTTCTCGAAGAGGCGAAGAAAAAGGCCGACGACATCATCAACCGCGCCATGATCGAGGCCGAGGCCCACCGGGCGAAGCTGCAGGAGGATCTGGCGAAGGAAGCCGAAAGGAAAACGAAGGAAATGCTCTCGCAGGCGCAGGCGCAGACCGATCAGATCCTTGCCGCCGCCAAGGCCGAGGCGGAGAAGCAGACCCGGAAGTGGAAGGAAGAGGCCCTGAAGGACGCCGAGAAGCAGGGCCAGGGCCTCATCGCCGAGGCGAAGGCCCAGGCCGAGAAGATCCTCAAGGAGGCCGCCGCGCAGGCATCGGCCCAGAGGGGAAAGCTCGAGGAGGAAAACCGGAAGGCCCACGAGACGCTGCTCGCGGACGCGAAGGCCCGGGCCGAGAAGATTCTCAAGGAAGCCGAGGGCCAGGCGGCCGCCCTGAAGGCCAGGCTCGCCGAGGAGGGCCGCAAGGAGCAGGAGAAGATCCTGGCCGAGGCGAAGGCCCAGGCCGAGGCGTACCTGAAGAAAGCCCAGGCGGAGACCGACCAGGACAAGGCCAGGAACGCCGCCGAGGGTCAGGTTGCGGGGCAGAACCTCCAGGCCCTGCGCAACGAGGTCGAGATCCTCACCGAGGAGATCGAGAAGCTCAAGAACCTCAAGGCCTGGCACGAGAAGGACTTCTTCTCGTTTCTCACCTTCAACCTCGAGCTGCTCGAGACCTGGAAGAAAGGCCTCGACATCCCCATCCCCGTGAATACCGGCCGCTCCGAGGCGGACCACCTCCGCGGCGAGATCAAGAAGCTCTCCAACATCAAGAACCAGCTCGAGAAGTACTTCGAGTCCTTCATGGATTTCAACCAGAAGCTGCTCGAGGCGATGAAGAAGGGGAGCGCCGACTGGGACGGCATCCAGTAAGCCCGAGACACCAATCCCTCACGTTCCCCCTTTTGCGAAGACGCTGTGTCGCAATATTGAAAAACGCCGAAATCATGTCATTCCCGCGGAAGCGGGAATCCATAACTCATCGAAAAGACCGGATTCCGCATCGCGCTGCGCTTGTGCGGAATGACAACATCGGAATTGCGACACAGTCCCAAAGCGGGACGGAAGGTGGATATCGTTCCAACCCGTATCCCTCGCCAGAACACGGACCATGCTGACCCTCAAGGAAACCCCGACCGGCGTGCAGTTCGCCGTCCGCGTGGTCCCCGGGGCCTCGAAGAACGAGGTGTCGGGCATCCAGGACGATGCCCTGAAGATCCGGCTGACGGCGCCGGCCGTCGAGGGGAAGGCGAACCGGGCCTGCGTCGATTTCCTGGCCGGCCTGCTCCGGGTTCGCCGCTCGGCCCTGGCCATCGCCTCGGGAGAGAAATCCCGAAGGAAGACCGTCACGGTCGGGGGGATCGGCCGCGCGGAGCTGGAGGCCCGCCTGAAAGGTCTCCTGGGGCCCTGAGGCAAAGACCGGAGAAAAGGACCGGGACCCTCATCCGGGCTTGACGCGGTTGAGGGTCCTTCTGTATGAGTGTGAAGCTCCCGTTTCCAGGACGGCCCGCACCCGGTACGTTCGTGTGCGCGAGGCCCGCCCTCTTCCTCCTCTCTCAAGGGGCATGGAGCGGGATTTCCCGGAGCAACCGATTCCCGATGACATTGGATACGCGTCCGTCCCCGCATGAAACCGAGAACCACCGCGTCGCGAAGGCCGCGGGCGTGGTGGGCCTCGCCACGATGCTCTCGCGCGTCTTCGGCTTCATCCGCGACGTCGTCGTGGCCCGCTACTTCGGCGCGGGGCTCGCCACGGACGCCTTCTTCGTCGCCTTCCGGATTCCGAATTTGCTGCGGCGCCTCTTCGCCGAGGGTTCGCTCACCATCGCCTTCGTGCCCGTCTTCACGGAGTACCTCAAGACAAAATCGCGGCAGGATGCCTTCGAGCTGGCCCGGGTGGCCTTCACGCTCCTGTCGGTCATCCTGGCCGTCGTCTCGATCGCGGGCGTCCTGCTGTCGCCCGCCATCGTCACGCTCATGGCCCCCGGCTTCCGGGCCGCGCCGGACAAGTACGCCCTCACGGTGCTGCTGACCCGCATCATGTTCCCCTACATCTTCTTCATCGCCCTGGTGGCCCTGTGCATGGGGATCCTGAATTCGCTGCGCCACTTCGCCACCCCGGCGCTGTCGCCCGTCATCCTGAACCTCTGCATGATCGCCGCGGCGCTCACCCTGCGGGACTGTTTCGCCGAGCCCGTCGTGGCCCTGGCCGTGGGCGTCATGATCGGGGGGTTCCTGCAGCTCGCGGTGCAGCTGCCCGTGCTCTTCCGGCTGGGCGTTTCGCTCAGGCCCGATTTCCGCTTCGGCCACGAAGGCGTGCGCCGCATCGGCCTCCTGATGCTGCCCGCGGCCTTCGGCGCCGCCGTCTACCAGATCAACATCTTCATCGGCACCCTGCTGGCCTCGTTCCTGCCCGAGGGCAGCGTCTCCTTTCTCTACTACGCCGACCGCATCGTCGAGCTGCCCCTGGGGATCTTCGGCATCGCCATCGGCACGGCGGCCCTGCCGAGCTTCTCCGACCAGGTGGCCCGCGGGCAGTACGACGAGATGAAGCGGACGATCTCCTTCTCGCTGCGGCTCATGCTCTTCATCACGATCCCCGCCATGGTCGGGATCATCGCCCTGCAGGAGCCCATCATCTCGGTGCTCTTCCAGCGCGGCGAGTTCGACCCGCGCTCGGCGGTGCTCACGGCGCAGGCCCTCTTCTGGTATGCCGTGGGCCTCTGGGCCTTCTCCACCATCCGCGTGGTCGTGGCCGCCTTCTACGCCCTGCAGGACACGAAGACCCCCGTCCGGATCGCCGTCGCGGCCCTCATCGTCAACACCGCGTGCAGCGTGGCCCTCATGTTCCCCCTGAAGCACAGCGGGCTGGCCCTTGCCACCTCCATCGCCTCGGCCGTCAACGTCCTCACGCTGGGCTGGCTGCTGAGAAAGCGGATCGGGCGGTTTCTCGACGCCTCGTTCTGGGGATCCCTGGCCCGCGTCACCGCCGCAGCCGCCGTCATGGGAGTTGCCGTGTCCCTGACAATTCACGTTTTGGGCTGGGACGTGACGGCGCCCTTCCGGCATCGCGTAACGGTCCTCGGCGCGGGACTCGCCGCGGGGATCGCCGTTTTTTCGATCTGTGCCGCTGCCCTCCGCTGCCCGGAAATGACGACGCTCGCCGGCATGGTCCGCCGCAGGCTCGGCCGCCGCTAGCCCCAGCACGGCCTGCATTCCGGGATAAAATGGTTGACCTTAACCCGTCGGAGTGATAAGGGAAATTGACTTCTGAGATGCCTCAACCGCCGCCCGGTCTTCCTCTGCCTCGACGGGAGAGGACCGGGGTGAGGGTGACATTCCCCTGCCCCGACAGCGTCGGGGAACCGGCCGAGGGCGGGTCTTCTTGAACATTTCACCGGCCTCTCTATGAGAGCAAGGGGGATACAGGATATGCTGGACATCAAGTTCCTTCGCGAGAACACCGAGCTCGTCCGCCGCAAGATGCTCGAGCGGGGGCAGGAGATCGACTTTGCCCCGTTTGTCAACGCCGAGAAGCGCCGCCGGGACATCCTCCAGGAGGTGGAGGCCCTGCGGGGCGAGCGCAACAAGGCCTCCAAGGAAATCGGGGCCCTCAAAAAGGAGAAGAAGGACGCCTCGGAGCTCGTCGCGAAGATGGCGGGCATCTCCGAGCGGATCAAGGCCCTCGATGCGGAGCTGGCCCAGGTGGAGGCCGACATCCAGAACTTCGTCATGGTCGTCCCCAACGTCCAGCACGAATCCGTCGAGTACGGCACGAGCTCGGAGGACAACCCCGTCATCCGCCACTGGGGGGAAAAGCCCGTCTTCGACTTCGAGCCCAAGCCCCACTGGGACATCGGCGAGAACCTGAAAATCCTCGACTTCGCCTGCGGGGCGAAGATCACGGGCGCCCGCTTTACCCTCTACCGGGGCTGGGGCGCCAAGCTCGAGCGGGCCCTCTTCAACTACATGCTCGACCTGCACACCTCTCGGCACACCTACACGGAGGTCCTCACGCCCTTCATGGTCAACAAGGAGAGCATGACCGGCACGGGGCAGCTGCCGAAGTTCGAGCAGGACCTCTTCAAGATCCAGGGGATGGACTACTACCTCATCCCCACGGCCGAAGTGCCCGTGACCAACATCCACCGCGACGAGATCCTCGCCGAGAAGGACCTGCCTATCTACTACGTGGCCTACTCGCCCTGCTTCCGCAGCGAGGCGGGCTCCTACGGCAAGGACACCCGCGGCCTCATCCGCCAGCACCAGTTCAACAAGGTGGAACTCGTGAAGTTCACGACTCCCGAGACCTCCTACGACGAGCTCGAGAAGCTGACCCTCGACGCAGAGGACATCCTAAAGACCCTGGGCCTGCACTTCCGCACGGTGAGCCTCTGCACGGCCGACCTGGGCTTCTCCTCGGCCAAGACCTACGACCTCGAGGTGTGGCTGCCCGGCCAGAACGTCTACCGCGAGATCTCCTCGTGCAGCAACTTCGAGGATTTCCAGGCCCGACGGGCCTCGATCCGCTTCCGCCGCGAGGGCTCCGGCAAGGTGGAGTTCGTCCACACTCTCAACGGCTCGGGCCTCGCCGTGGGGCGCACGGTGGTGGCCATCCTCGAGAACTACCAGCAGAGAGACGGCAGCGTCGTCATTCCCGAGCCCCTGCGGCCCTACATGAAAGGCATTGACAGAATACCCGCCGGCGGGTAATATGCCGTTTTCCAAAACGGGTGTCCTGCCGGCCGGGCCCGGCCGGTGCCGTGTAACGGGCAAAGCCGGAGGGATGGCCGAGTGGTCTAAGGCGGCGGTCTTGAAAACCGTTAACCGAAAGGTTCGCGGGTTCGAATCCTGCTCCCTCCGCCAGAATAGAATATACACCCTGCCCCTTCAGGCAGTTGCTCTTCTCCCTCGACGGGAGAGGCCGGGTGAGGGTGAAAATACGAAAGGCCGATCGAGCGCGGAGAGATGCCAGAGAGGCCGAATGGGTTCGCCTGCTAAGCGAATGTACGCCCTTTAAAGGTGTACCGGGGGTTCGAATCCCCCTCTCTCCGCCATTTTAAAAACGAATCAAGCGCGCCCTTAGCTCAGTTGGATAGAGCGTTGGACTACGAATCCAAAGGTCCTAGGTTCGAGCCCTAGAGGGCGCGCCAATAAAAAGAAGGGGTTGCGAGATTTTCATTGCCCGCAGCCCCTTTTTTATGTATTTTTCCTTCGAATATAGCCACTTATACAATAAGACGATGCAAACAAAGATTCACATACCCGTCCCCGCGAACGAAATCGACTCTTTCTGCAGAAGGAATCACATCCGTAAGCTTTCCTTCTTCGGTTCCGTTCTCAGGGATGATTTCAAGCCGACAAGCGACGTTGATGTGCTGGTGGAATTCAAACCGGGTCAGACAGTGGGTTTTTTTCGTCTTGCTGAAATGGAAATGGAACTCTCCAGAATCCTGGGACGCAAGGTGGATTTGCGGACACCGATGGAGTTAAGCAGATATTTCCGACAGGACGTTCTCAATACTGCAGAGGTCCAGTATGCTGAAGGCTGATCTCGTTCGCGTGCGCCATATGCTGGATGCCGCAAGAGATGCCATTGCATTTTCCACGAACAAAACCCGCCACGATTTGGATACCGACAGGATGCTCGTTCTGTCCTTGGTCAAGTCCATTGAGATCATCGGAGAAGCTGCCTCTAAAGTATCCAAAGACTCGAGAGAACAATTTCCCGACATCCCCTGGGCAGTTATCGTCGCCATGCGGAATCGGCTGATCCATGCTTACTATGACGTCGACTTGGATCGTGTCTGGGATACGGTCACAAGCGATTTGCCACCGCTTATCCATTCGCTTGAAAATCTGCTTAAGAAAGAAAACGAACCTGCCTAATATCCCATGTTCGATCCCTTTAGGGCACGCCCCTAAACAGAAGGGGGCGCTGATCCTGACCTCGAACCGCAGCTTCAGCCAGTGGAACGAGATCTTCGGCGACCCGGTGATCGCCACGGCCATCCTGGACCGGATCCTTCACCACTCGACGACGATCAACATCAAGGGAAACTCCTACCGGCTCAAGGAGAAGGTCAAGGCCGGGCTGATCCGGGAACCCGAAATCGAACCGTCATGAACAGGTGGG
>Ga0209201_1000187_pt1 | contig 96604 bp, 87 predicted proteins | sample AD_UKC055_MetaG_FD_184411 | JGI IMG/M metagenome (GOLD analysis project Ga0209201, IMG submission 184411) | Active sludge microbial communities of municipal wastewater-treating anaerobic digesters from USA - AD_UKC055_MetaG (SPAdes) (version 2) | ecosystem: Engineered > Bioreactor > Anaerobic >...
AGAAGTTCAAATCATTTACCAACAATACCTCGATACCTTCAAACAAGGCGTCTGCAACATGATGAAGGTCGAATACGACCCGTATGCCAGAAAGAACATCCCTAGAAAGTATTTCGCGGGAGGGGTGAGTTGGACAATGCCTCAACATGTTCAATATGTGGCTACTCTTTCTGGTGTTGTACCTTATTGGGTGTCTGATACAACATTAAACAATGTTCAGCTTATCGTAAGGCCATCGGCAAAAGCTAAGATTTCTTCAGCGATCGGAGATTTTCGCGTTGTCAACCCTGAACAAAAGATGCTTTTTCGCGAATATCTAAATGACTTTATAAAAAATGGTAACGGAGAGTTTCAGGGACCTGGAGGCCTGATCGCGCACCTGAAGGATAGGTTTGGGATTATTGATGCTCATCTCGCAGATCTTTTAGGCGTTGCTCGAGGCAATATTAGGCCCTGGATCACTGGAGAAATTACAGGGACGATCAAGCCAAGAACCGTTGAAAAGATCATTGAACGTTTTGGGTTGGATCAAGAAGATCAGCAACGTTTTCTGTGGCGGTGCGCGCGGGGAGATAGGTCTTTGAACATTCCTAGCATCATTGATAAGTGGCGCAAGGAGATCTTGTCGCAATCGGCAAAAGGATTTGTGCACGAAGATAAGATCTTTTCTCAGGTGTTTAATGATCTGTGGACATACAGTGGATTTACTGGAGAGCATATTCAACAGAAGTTAAAATTGTCAGAATTAGATACGCCTTTTTCTTGGCGCAGCGGCATGGTGGCTCGAGATTATAAGCATCGCGTAGAGCTCGCGAATTTATTTGAGCCCTATGACGACGATGCAAGGCATGCGCTGCAACTGCTGTTTTTCGGCGTTGCCATTAACGAAACAGCAAGTCAGCTTTTAGAGAGAGCTAAGAGTGGGCAAGAGGGTTTTCATTTTGGTGATATTGTTCGCGTGACAAGACTTTCTAGAGGTTTGCGCAGAGCTGATGTGTGGGAGCTGCTGAGCCGCAAAGATCCACGCCTTCAAGAGATCGTTGCGGCAACAGGAGTGTCTATTCTGGAAGGGATAGAGAACGGAGGCCGCTTACGTTTTCGGACAGACATTGCTGAAAGCTTAGCAGATTGGATCGGATTGAGGGGTCAAGATAAAAAAGATTTTATCGGACTCGTCAGAAAGAAGTTCGCGTTCGCCTATGATCCTCAGATTTTGCGCCATGTGGATCGTTTTGATGCAGCAAGCCGTCGCCATGGCCTCATGACGCTGCGCTTGTTACAAGGCCTGAGGCAGGAAGATGTTGAACAAAAGATCGGCATTAGTCATAGAACATATAGCAATTTTGAATTTAGCGGAGGCGCTACTCGATCTTTCGTTATTGATTTGGACAAACTGGGACAGGCGCTTAATATCCCGGAAGAAGACAGGCCTTTTTTTAAGGAAATTTACGGTAATCATCCTGACGCTGTTGCGTATGCCGTCATTAGTGATGCACAAGAAATGAAGGATATTGTCCGATCCTTTTTTGCTAGCCAGCAAGGTGCTTTTTTCGACCTTGAGAAGTGGTTTCGTAAGATCGATCGCGGTTTGCGCAATAATGAGAACATGAAAGCATTATCTGTTAGAGATAAGGATGGGAATGTTGGGCTGGCCCTTTTTCATATAGAAAGGTATCCTCTGAATGATAAAGGACAGGTATCTTTCCGTGCTTTAGACCTGCGCAATCAACAAAACGTTTATGTGGTTGATCTTCTGGAGATGGACCAAAATCATTCTACCGTTGGAGAATTTCAGGATATTATTTTGCATCTTGCTGGTCGAAGCCTTGTAGAAGGGTTGGCGGGGGTCATGATCATCGATCCTCAGGATCTTAAGAATTATGAGATCGCGGGAGAAAAGATAGAGGACATTTTAAAAGATACGGGATTTCAGAGAACTGCCCAAGGTTTCCTAGATAAAGAAGAAGAGTTCGCCACAAAAGGGTTTTTGTCGATGAGCTTATCGAGTTTTTCTTTAGAAAAAGCGATAGCGCGCAGCAGTTCTGCGGTGGATGCAAAGAAAATTACAAAGGATTTGATCGATACGATCACTCCTGGATCTTCTCTTCAAGAACTAAAGGAAGTTTATGAGCGGCTCGATAAAGTTCAGCCATTTTTATCAGCCGCGCAGGCGCTTTATAACGCGGTCACAAGCCAAACCAAAATGGATGTGCATGCCGTAGAAGATATTTTGCAAGTGGCGGATATTTTTGTCGTGGAATTTATTAAAGAATTCCAGGATTGGCAAAGGAGTGCGGAAAAAGATGAAAAATTCATTGTTCATTTTGCGACAGGTGCAACGCCGTGGATCTCTTATCGCAAGCTCGCGAATGTTTTGTCAGAATGGGAGGATCCTGAAACGCAAGAATTCTTAAGCAGGGCAGGCATTGATCCTATGGACAAACCTGACATGTCCCGTATCGAGGCGTACTGTCTTGACGCGATCTTGCCTCAGAAAAGGACTGATTATCACGCGTTCGCGAACAAGCTGAGCAACATGTGGGATTTGTTGAATATCCCTTCCAGCCGGCGCCATTTTCTTTATGGCGACTTGATCATGGATGGAGCGCGGGCACGGCAGATGACTGATGAGGAGTTTGACAGGCTCACAGCGGAGATCCAGAAGGATGGGCTGCAACTTGCGCAATATAAAACCGGTAAGCTTGCCGTAGAATCATATCAGTATAAATTTTTAAAAGCTATAGATCAGCACGCTCAGGAAATATCCAATGGCCTTCTTCGTCAAGGTGGTGGCCATTTTGTCATTTGGGGTGTTGGCCCTTCCTACGAGGGCAAAGGACATCTTGCTTTTATGGAAGAAGGAACGCCTTTAGATCAGAAAGTATTCATGGATGAGGCAGGTTTCTTCGTCCAGGCGGATCATGCCAAAGAGAATGGTGGCTTTGATAACATGAGAAATGTTGGGTATGTGACACTTGGCTTTGCGGAACTGATGCATCGCGCCGACGCGAAGCACATTCTTTTGGCAACATCTAATAGCAAGCGAAACGCTATCCATAAGGCTGTAGAAGGGAATTTTGATAAAGATTTTCCTTTGTTTCCTATTACAGCATTACAGGGTCGACGTGGAGCGATCATTACCGCAGGTGGCGCTGATGCCAACTTACGCTTTAAAAGACATTTTTGGCATTATGAACTTGTTGATGCTTGGACTCCTGAGATGATCAAACAAATGTTCGTGCGCTTGGCAAGTGATCTTGGCAAGTCAATGGACAGCCTTAAAGAAGAAGATTTCTTTGCGATCCCAGCTCATCATCCGATCATTGACCAGGTCCGTCGAGTGAATTTAGAAAAGTTGAAAGAGCAGGGAACTTTTGATGAACTTAAAGATCAGGCAATTAAGAATATTGCATCAAGGATTCTTTCGCCTTCCGAGCTGGGGCGAAAACTTGGTTGGCGTGAAGGAGATCAGAAAAATGTCGTTATTATTAATCCACACTTGGATGATGATTATTTAGCTGGCATAGGGCATCTTTTAAAGGAAAACAGTTCTTTGATCGGAAGCGTCGACATTTATTATACGGCCAAAGGAACTACAGCTGTCAGCGATCGTTACGTTTTGCAGATGCTTGAACACATGGGTTCATGGACACAGGATCAGCTTATGTCTGTTCTTGTAAAATCCGATAAAGAGATCGCCCAAGAGCTCATCCCAATCCTTGAAAGGCAAGACCTGCGTACGGACCCTTCTAATCATAATGTTTGGGAGCAGATGAGCGCGCAAGAAAAAGATCTGCGCGCGCAAGCGCTTTTTGTTGATGTTGTTCATGATTTCATGGAGAAAGAAGATGATGTAGGTGAGCTGAATAATTTTGTTGATTTTCTGCAGGCTGTCATCAGTAGTAAGCCTGCGTGGGGAGCAAGGGATATCGATATTTTGACAACGATCAAGGAGGTTATTCGCGTATTCGAGAACAGGACAGCGTTGATGAGCCTTGGTTTTGAATTTGAGAGAATACACGCCCCCATGGACTCAACATGGTACGGTCAAGAAGGCCGAGGGACCGCGCGGGCCCAGGATATCGAAAAGATCAAGAAGATCCTGAGGGATAAAAAGCCAGATCTTGTTATTTCCAATGGTGAAGGATTTTCTGATTATGGAGCACATTCTACAACGGAGGCTAGCGTTGTTGCTGCGCTTGGGGATCTATTCCAAGAGAGAAGTCTCGATGCTGATCGTGTACGTTATCTTACGTATGCGGGCGTCTGGGACAGGACCAAGTTGGCTGATGAAGATGTGATCAGCGTGATGATGGCCCCGCGAGAGCTGGCTCATCTTGACCGTGGTTTTCGTCAACATTATCCGTCGCAAAGTCCTGCGCCTGTTCCCGACCCTGGCTTTGGGAAGCCGACATTCTTTTCAAAGGCTGTCTTGATCAATGCCCGTATTAGTCGTAACGAGATCATAAGAATATTGCCCGAGAATTTAACGAACCTTTCTGCTCTATCTCAGGAAAGCAGCGGGGTCTTTAATTATCGCTTGGTTGATCTAAGCGATCCGTCAATCCGAGAACGTCTGAATCATAAGGTCAAAGAACTTGCGAAGGTGCGCGATGATCTGGCGCGATCAAGCGATTTTGCGATCAATGGCCCAGCGCCTTTGCCAAGATTGTTGACAGATCAGCGAGGACGGCTTGAAGGATTTTTAGCATCTCTATCCTTAACAGAAGAAGAGATCTTAAGCGGCATCACGCCTGAAAAAGAAAGGTCCGCTCAAGTTCACATCATCGCATCTGATCTTTCTTCTGCGGCAGGGAGGGGTAGTGAACATTTTGAAGATTTTTATTTTGACCTTCAGGACTTTTTTGACAAAGGGTTTACGATCTATCGTTCTTATGATAAGGAATTTCTTTTTATATTGCGCACCTTTGATCAAAGAACTGATTTTTTGCGCCACCCAGAGAAAGTTTTTTTGATCGATATTTATGACAAGAAGGGCCAAACGGTTGTTGGATATCTTGATTTTTCTTTTGACCTGAGAACTCGACGCGCTAAGGCGGATACAGCTTTCTTTGATTGTTTTGTCGCGAAAAACTACAAGAGTTCTTTAGATCATGTTCATAAGGCAGGTTATAAAGTTGGCCTTGGGCAGATAGACGCGCTTCGAAACGTTGTTTTTGATAACGGATTTCCTGTGCGTCCTATGGGGCTTTATTTAGATCCTTTTTATCGTGATTCAAAAAATGAGAACCCTCATCAACTGAGCCGGATCCTCTTTGAGATCATGTTTTCTGCTGCGCGAAAATATGACATGAAAACACTTATGTTCGTTCCTAACGTCGACACTAGGCGTGCAAAATTGTATGAAAGGCTCATCCCGTTAGAATATACAACAAGCCGTTCCTGGGAGTTAAAAAAACAGATCATCTTTGATGTTGCCAATTCTTCCAAGGAATCACTTTTCTTTGAAACGAGTAAAGACGGCGAGGATGTGAGGGGGCTTCTTGTTGACGCAAAGTTTAGGGACGGCCTCTTTTCTGAGACAAAAGGGATTTCCAGCAGTATTGGTGAAAGTGAAGAGCAAGACATCACAAAAATAGATGAAGTAGAAAAAGCCCTGCTGCGCGATCTTAATATTTCAGAAACAAAAGTTTTTCGTTCTGATGTTGTGATCGGAGACAGTCGTATTCCTGTGACCCAGCATATGAATAAGCGTGGCGCTGAGGTTGGTTTTATTCGCGTTGGGGATCTTATCATCGTCTTGAATTCTATCAGGCAGCGCTTGAGCTCAGAGGTTCTGAAATTCCCGGGATTGATCTCCGTTGACTTTAATGATTTTCATAAGGTCTTTGATTATGACAGCGTACGGAATTGGGGGAATTCGACCGTTGGTGTTATCGCATCTATGATCGCAGAAGAAGGATCTATCCGCGGCAAGAGTTTTATTGACTTTGGGGCTGGTGTCGGCTTAGTTGCTATCGTGGCTTCCCGTCTTGGCGCAGGGGAAGTGATCGTGATCGAAAATAATAAGGGAAATATTGAAAGCCTGAATCGCAATTTTAAGCAAAATAATATTACTGGTTACTCTCTTTATGAGCAGGACATTGAGACTGTCCAGACAGTCGCTGCGAAAGGCCCTGTTGTTTTTTGCGTTAATCATGGAATGTTCGGCACCGATAACAGCAATATTTTGCTTTCTGCGTTAAAACTTGTTCCTGACCCGTTCTTAGCTTTTGTTTCCGGTGGTTCATACAACGGAAGTTATTGGTATATTGAAGAAGATGTAAAGAAGATGTTACGGGACAATAAAGCTTTCGATGTTGAGGAGATCCGTGTTTTTAAGGATTTTGGCCTGCCGGGACGATTTGAAAACAAATTTTATCATCCCACATTTATCGCGCGATTCGCCAAGCCAGGCAAGGATCCTGTCGCGGAGTCTCGCCCCAAGGTTCTTGTCGTTGATAATCGAGAGCGCTGGAGAGCATTTCTAAAAAAGGCGTTAATTAAAGATTATGAGGTCATTGAAGCAAGCGGGCCTGAAGAAGCTTTGCGCAAGCTCGCTGACCAAAATGTCCATCTGGTCATGACCGACTTTGAAATGCCAAGCAAGGGCGGGGATTGGCTTGCGCAAGAAATGGCAAGGCGATTCCCTGAGGTCCCGGTTATTTTTCATACGAGCAGACCTCTAGCCACGCTTTATGATCTTTCGCCGCAAGTGAAAGCTGTTATGGATAAAGAACTTTCATCGGAAGAAGCCATTCGGCAAGAGGCTCTAAAGATTGTGCCCGTCAGCTCAGCGGTCAACGCGTCGCGCGGTCGTGTAGATCTAAACGCGTTTATGTTCGGCAAGATCCCAACGACAGATACGTTTAGTTTCCTTTCTACATCCTATATGCGTAATCCGAAAGACAAAGTGAGGGTTTTGGATTTTGGTAGCGATGGTCAGTTTATGCAGGATCTTTTTAGTGAGAGGTACCGACCGATCCTTGATGAAGAATCTGTTTATGCTCTTGATGTGGAAAAACTTCGCAAGATGAATTTTTCTGCGACAGAAAAAATAGACGGCACAGATGTTTTTGTGATGGAGGAAGTCGATCAGGGAGACGCTCCTGATATTGTGGCCCGGCATGCGGACAAGAAATTTGATTGGATCTTTATGAACGCCCCTGACCCAGATGGAGACATGGAAAATTATTTCGCGGAGATCAGATTATTGTCAGCGCAAAACGCGATCCTTTTTCTGCGCTTAGCGCGTTTTGATACAGGAACGTTTGAAAGATTTAGAGCCGGTCTTGAAAATGTAGGATTTCACTATCTTGATCTTTTTGAAAATCCACCCGAAGATTATCCAGCGACAGATTTTATCTGGAACACGGACAAAGACAAAGCGATCTATGTTTTTACGAACCAATCGCTTGATGATCAAGCTCTTTCGCCAATGATGTCCAGTCCAATTTCCGATGGGGCGTGGGGCTTTGGACAGACGGAAGGAGAAAAATTTTCTTCTAAGGCTATGTTGCAAGGTATCAGAATCATAAAAGGCGGCAAAGAAGGAATAACTACAAACGATCAAGAAAGCGCTCCGGTAAGACTTGTAAATGAAAATGGAAGTTTTAAAGATGAGGTTGCTAGCTATGAGGAGGCTCATCGTCAAGGCTTGTGGCACGCGACCGCGCACATTTATTTTATTGACCCCCAAGGCCGTCTGTTGCTTCAAAAAAGAAGCGCAAAGAAGAGAACCTCTCCCGGCAAATTACAGGTTTCAGTGAGCGGGCACCTTGACGAGGGAGAATCCCCAATGGAGGCTGCCTTGAGGGAAGCCCACGAAGAGGCCGGGATCCATATCAACAAGGAAAGATTGTTAGAGATTTCAGGAGCCAACGGGATTAAGCGCGAGGAAATTAAAGAATTTACAACAGCGTATGCTTATCAACTTTCCGAAGAAGAAATGGATCAAGTTCAAAAGCATTACAATCTTCATGAAATTGATGAATTTTGGAGCATGGATTTTGAGCGGTTTGAAGAACTTATCGATAATGAAGCAGAGTTATTCGCCGGAAGCCCAAGGTATCTCTATCTTTATTATCCGGATATTTATCGGAAGCTTAAAGAAGCGCAAGCCGGGGATGGTTCGGTAAGCTTACCACAAGGTGGGGTGGAAAAAACAAAAGGCGGGATCGATTTTAACGCTGATAATATGAATGTGAAAATAAAGAGACCAGTGAATAGTGAAGGGTATTTAGTATTTAGTGATGGCAAACCGCTAAATACTAACGACCAGATACTAGATACGGCTCCAACATTCCAAAACATCGATTGGAGCCACATCGATGGCCTGGCACCGGTCATCATCAGCATCACGCCCATCATTAATATTTTTCCGCTTTTAGGATTGTCCCCTGAAGAAGAAAAGCAGTTAAGGGCTGCCCGCAGTCTCGATCCTGCCCGCGAGACGGAAAAAGTAAGCCTTAATTAAGAAATTCGAAGCACGAAATCCGAAACTCTAAACAAATTTAAAATCCTAAGGATAAACGCCAAAACGTTTTGTTTCGGAAATTTGACATTTGAACATTTAGATCTGTCTAGGATTTAGGGTTTAGGACCTAGAGCTTAAGAGCTCGTTTTATTCTTCTCTTTACAATCAATTTTGACAAATGTATAATGCGGTTTCTTGTTTTTCTGTTATAATGAATACCATTATTAATATTTTAAAAGGAAACATATATGAAGAAGCTTAAATTAGGCCTGCCCAAAGGAAGCCTTCAAGAGGCAACGTTCAGCTTGTTCGAGAAAGCCGGGTTTAAGATCCGTGTTTCAAGCCGTTCGTATTTTCCCATGATCGACGATGACGAGATTGAGGTCGTGCTCTTGCGTGCTCAAGAAATGTCGCGCTATGTTGAAGATGAGGCTTTGGACTGTGGCATCACTGGCGCAGATTGGATCGAAGAGAATGGTTCTCGCGTTGCGCATCTAGCGGACCTATTGTATGCAAAACAAAGCGCTTCTAAAGTGCGCTGGGTTTTGGCTGTTCCGGAAGAGTCGTCAATGAAGACCGTCAAAGATCTGAAGGGCAAGCGTATCGCAACAGAGTTGGTCAAAGCCACTGAGAAATATCTCAAGAAAAATAAAGTCAAGGCGGAGGTCGAGTTTAGCTGGGGGGCAACAGAGGCCAAGGTTGCTTCCGGCTTAGTGGACGCGGTCGTTGAATTGACGGAGACCGGTAGTAGCTTACGTGCGAACAAGCTTCGTATTGTCTCAACGGTCTGTGAATCCACTACCCAGTTCATCGCTAATAATAAGGCTTGTAAAGATCCTTGGAAGTGTAAGAAAATGGACCAGATCATTATGTTACTTCGAGGGGCGCTTGAGGCGGAAAATATGGTTGGCCTTAAAATGAACGCCAAAGAAAAAGATCTTGGTAAGATCCTTAAAGTTCTGCCGGCTTTGCAAAATCCAACGATTGCTCCGCTGGCTAAAGACGGATGGGTTGCTATTGAAACAGTGATCAGCGAGGGTACCGTGCGGATGCTTATTCCGCAGCTTAAGGATGCTGGCGCCCAAGGAATCATTGAGTACGCGTTAAATAAACTTATTTATTAAGCGATCTTATAACGAAAGGGTTAACATTATGCCTTGTGGTAAAAAAAGAAAACGCAGGAAGATCTCGACGCATAAGCGCAAGAAACGACGAAAGGCAATGCGTCACTTGAAGAAAAGAGATCACTAGGACAGTGTTTTAGCGCATGACGCCTAAGGGCGTCATGCGCTGAGATCGTCAGTTTGCTTGGTAGCAAGCATACGAAAAGTGATCGAGCTTTCTTTGCGAAAACAATCATCTCTCATGAATAGTCATTTTCGAACAACACTCTTAAAGGCGTGCGCCTTTTGGCTTGGAGGGGTTTTTTTCTTATCTTCGCCCTGCTTTTCCGCTGAAAGGAACATCAAGGCGGAAGCCCTAGCCCATTATACGATGGGTCTTTTGAACGAGTGGAATGAAACAGAAGATCAGGGGCTGGAGGAATATCAGAAAGCCGCCGCCCTTGAGCCGGATAACTATACGATCCGTTTGCGGCTTGGCATCGGCTATGGCAAGCTAGGCCAGTTAGATAAAGCAGTCGATGAACTTAAAAAAGCTGCGGAGCTTAACCCTAAAGATGTCGAAGCTCACTATCTGCTTGCGATCATTTACTCTTCTCAATCCAATGATGATAAGGCGGACAAGGAGTATGAGTTTGTTTTAAGGCGGATCGCTGAACAAAATCCGGATAGCGGGGATATTCCAGCTTTTCTTGGTCAGCTATATTTTTCTCAGGGAAAGATCAAGCAGGCGATCGACGAATTTGAAAAAGCGCTTTTAATGAATGGCCCCAGCCCGGAGCTGTATTCTATATTGGGCTCACTCTATATTGAGCTTCCTGACCGGGATAAAGCTGCTGCTTGTTTTCAGAAGTCCATTGATCTGGATCCCAATAATGACGGCAGTTTGAATTCTTTAGGGTACATGTATGCGGAAGATGGAATTAATTTGGATGAAGCCGTGGCGTTGGTCCAGCGCGCTTTAGATATCGACCCTGAGAATGGGGCTTATCTGGATAGTTTGGGATGGGCGTATTATAAAAAAGGTGATTATGAAAAAGCGCGTCTTTTCCTAGAACGCGCTTTAAAGTTCATGCAGGATCCTATTATTTATGATCATTTGGGGGATACGTACCTTCGGATGAATGATGCGGCAGCGGCACTAAAACATTGGGAGAAGTCCTTGGAGATGCTGCCTGGCCAAGAAGATATTCTTAATAAAATAAAAGCCGTTGAACATAGCGGAAAATTGCCTCTTTTGAACCAACCTTAGCGTTTGTGTTTTATGAAAAGCATCTTTCTTCGCTCTCCAGCCAAGATCAATCTTTGTTTAAAAGTCCTCAACAAGCGCCCTGATGGATACCACGATCTTTCTACGCTGTTTGAAAAAATATCTTTGTATGATGATTTGCGTTTTGTTTTGACGTCTTCCGGAAAGATCCGCATCTTCTGCGACCACCCGTCCATTCCTTGTGGGCCCAAGAATTTGATCTACAAAGCTGCCAGGATGCTTCAGATGGATTTTGGCATTTCTCAGGGTGTTGATATCCACCTTACAAAGCGTATCCCCGTAGCCGCGGGCTTAGCGGGAGGCTCAAGTAATGCCGCAAGCACGCTTTTGGGGCTTAATAAGCTTTGGCACCTGCATTTACCCCCTAAAACGTTGATCGCGTATGCTAAGCGCTTGGGCAGCGATGTCCCTTTATTTATATATAAATATAATTTTTGTATAGGAACAGGGCGCGGGGACAGGATCCGGAAGGTCAGGATCAACAAAAAATTGTGGCACGTGATCATTACGCCACGCCTGAAAGTTTATTCAGGAGAGGTGTTTAGAGCGGTCAAAAGAAAGTTGACAAAAAGAAATGATAATGCTAATATCCTAACTCACGAATTGAGGAAAAAAGATCTCCGAAAGGTGAGTCAGTTCCTGTCGAATGATTTGGAGGCAGCTATTGTGCGCGTCCATCCGCAACTTCGTACCATAAAGAACAATATTCAGCGTATTTCAGGGCTTGATGTCTGTTTCTCGGGGAGTGGGCCATCCATTTTTGGCTTGGTCCCAACGCGAAAGAAGGCCCAGGTCATTGCTGAAAAATTAGGCCGGCACTATGCGTATGTTGTTGTGGTGCGAACGCTGTAGGGGACAATCAACAAGGAGCGCAGCTTATGGAAATCACAGAGATCCGAGTATTTCTAAAAGACGGTCAGGATAAGAAGCTTAAAGCCTATGCGACGGTCACGTTCGATCATTGCTTTGTTGTGCGTAACATTAAGGTGATCAATTCCGCCAACGGTTCTTTCATGGCGATGCCGTCGAGGAAAATGAAGTTTAGTTGTCCGAAATGTAATTTCAAGAACGACGCAGGATCGAAATTTTGTAGTCATTGCGGGGCAAAGCTTCCAGCTCAGGACGCCCTCAAGCAGCCTCGAGATGCTAAGGCGGACCACCGTGATATCGCGCATCCTGTCACAAAAGAATTCAGGGAATATCTGCAAAATAAAGTTTTAGAAGCGTACGAGCAACAAGTAGCCAAAGGCGAATCATCGCCTCATGAGCCTGGCGACTTGGCTGATGATGACGTTTTATAAGAATATTGCCCGGTGGTGTAATGGTAACACAGCAGAATTTGGATCTGCTTTTCCAGGTTCGAGTCCTGGCTGGGCAGCTTGATCTGGTGATGGAGTTCGCCGTTAACCGTCCTTGAAGGGCTGATGACTCCTACAGCAAGAGGAGGGTTAATTATGATGGCGAAAATTCTTTGGATCGGATTTGGCGGGGGGATAGGAACCATATTACGTTATATGGTTTCCAATATAGATCACCGTTTTTCTCAAGGGATCTTTCCCATTGGCACTTTGATGGTGAACATAACGGGATCTTTGGCCATTGGTTTTTTGTGGGGACTTTGCGAGAAGATCAATATCGCCACAGGTGCTCGACTGTTCATTTTTATTGGCCTGTTAGGTGGCTATACGACATTCTCAAGTTTTGCTTTGGAGAACCTTGGTCTTTTGCGCGATGGCGAATTGAGGGCCGCAGCAGTGAATATCGTAGCGACAAATTTTTTAGGACTGATGGCAGTTTTTTTTGGATTTTATACAGCAAGACTTGTTTTAAAGGCAGCATAAGAAAGTAAGTTATGGAGCAAGTGCGAACGATCGTTTTAGCAGCGGGAAAAGGCACGCGGATGCGATCCGACTTGCCAAAGGTTTTGCATCCTGTCTGCGGCCAGCCAATGGTAGATCATGTTTTAGGCATGGCCAGAGAGATCAGTTCTTTGATCTATGTTGTCGTTGGGCATCAAGCACAGAAGCTTTGCTGTCATCTTGACCATCGCGTTAAGATTGTTCATCAAAAGAAACTTTTGGGTACTGCTGACGCGATCCGTGCCGTTGTCCCTGAGCTCAAGAAGTATTCAGGCGATGTGGTCATCGTATGCGCGGACACACCGCTTTTAAAGAAAGAAAGCGTCAAGCGTCTATTGACGATGCATCGTAAACAGAGGGCTGCCTGCACTATTTTGACAGCTATTGTTCCTGACGCGGCGCAGTATGGCCGTATCGTTCGCGATGATAAGGGGCAGGTGGTCGCGATCCGCGAGGAAAAAGACGCAAGCCCTCAAGAAAAGGATATCCAGGAGATCAATACAGGTGTTTATTGTTTTCGCGCTAAAGACTTGTCGTTGGGACTGAGCCGAATAGCGTTGAATAAAAAGAAAAAAGAGTATTATCTTACGGACATTATCGCTATTTTGAAAAGAGATGGGAAAATAGTTGCTGCCAGTAGATTGTCCGATGCACGCGAGGGGTTGGGAATTAACACGCGAAAAGATCTATCTGCGGCTGATGCGATCATGCGCCAACGTATTCTGGAGAAATTTATGGCGGATGGGGTCAGCATTGTTGATCCGTCTACGACGTATATTGACGCAGGAGCGAAGATCGGACGCGATAGCGTGATCCGTCCGTGCACGGTCATTGAGAAAGATGTTGTCATTGGAAAGCGATGTTTCATAGGGCCGTTTTGCCATGTGCGCCCAAGAACGCGCATCAAAGATGATGCACAGGTCGGCAATTTTGCTGAGATCTCTCGGTCAACTCTTGGAGAAAAAAGTTTGATGAAGCATTTTAGCTTTATTGGGGATGCGACTATTGGAAAAAATGTGAATATTGGCGCTGGTGTCGTGACAGCCAACTATGATGGCAAAAACAAAAATAAGACCACAATTGCCAATGGAGCATTTATTGGGTCGGACTCGATCTTGGTGGCCCCAGTCAGCATCGGGGCTAGCGCTTTGACAGGGGCTGGGTGCGTTGTTACCAAGGGCCAAAGGATCCTTAAGGGTCAGGTCGTTGTCGGCGTTCCTGGAAAAATTATCAAAAGAAAGAAAGCATTATGAGCGAAATATCTATCATTACCGGTAATGCAAATCCAAAGTTAGCTACAGAAATTTGTGATCAGCTAGGTATTAATCTGACCGAAGCTCTTGTAAGCCGTTTTAGCGAGGGAGAGATCCGTGTTAAGGTTGAGGGCAATGTCCGCGGTAAGGATGTTTTTATTGTTCAGTCAACATGTCGTCCAGTTAATGATAATTTCATGGAACTTCTGATCTTGATCGATGCTGTGAAGCGGGCATCCGCAAGGCGTGTAACAGCCGTTATCCCATATTATGGATATGCCCGTCAAGATCGCAAAGATCAGCCACGTGTTCCGATCACGGCAAAGCTTGTTGCGAATCTTATTACTTCTGCTGGGGCGAGCCGTGTTTTGACTATGGACTTGCACGCGAGCCAGATCCAGGGTTTTTTCGATATTCCTGTTGACCATTTGTACGCGATCAACACGATCTGCGAATATTTTCTTGATAAACAATTTAAAGATTTAGTGATCGTTTCTCCAGACGTGGGCGGTATCCGCATGGCGAGAGCTTACGCCAGAAAACTTTCCGCAGGCCTCGCGATCGTTGATAAAAGACGCGATAGCCCAGAAAAAACAGAGGTCATGCATATTTTAGGTGAAGTCAAAGATAAAAATGTCGTTCTTGTGGACGATATTATTGCGACCGGCAGTTCCTTGATGGAAGCGATCGAAGAGCTAAAACGTCGTGGAGCCCGTGATGTTTACGCGGCGGTCAGCCATGGCGTGCTTTCAGGGGACGCGCTTGTCAAGATCCAAAATTCCAAATCCCTCAAAGAAGTTGTTATCACGAACAGTATTCCCTTGCCAGATCCTGAAAAAAATCCCAAAGTTCAAACTTTAAGCATCGCTCCTTTGCTGGCGGAAGCGATCAAGCGTATTCATGATGAGAAGTCGATTAGCTGTTTGTTTTTTTAAGATATTAAAAAGATGAAACAATCATAACAAGAAAGCAGGTTATAAGGTAAAATGGAAGAAATTAAATTGGATGTTCAGCTTCGAGCCGAGCTAGGGAAATCAGGCTCAAAAAAAGTACGCAGATCCGATGGGATCCCGGCCATTGTTTATGGCGGAAAGCAGAAGCCGGTAACAGTGTCTGTTGATCGAAGAAGTTTTGAGCGCGTGACCCGTGGGCATCGCGGGGAAAGCATTATTTTCCACATCACTGTGCTTGATCAAGAAAAGAAGCTCCAAGATTTTCCTGCGGTCATCAAAGAGACGCAGCATAACCCCGTGAGCAGCGCGATCGCGCATATTGACTTTGCGCGTATTTCTTTAACGGAAAAGATCGAGGTCAAGGTTCCTATTGCTGTTCAGGGTGAGCCTGTCGGCGTCAAGAAGGATGGTGGGTCTGTTGATCATCAACTGTGGGAATTAAAGATCGTTTGCTTGCCGACACAGATTCCGCAACATATTGATGTTGACGTTTCACATTTGGAGATCAATCAAGCGGTCTTTGTCAGGGATCTGAAGTTGCCAGAAGGTGTCGTTGCGCACCATGACCCTGACGCTGTTGTCGTGACCGTTGTGCCGCCGATGAAAGAAGTAGAAGCGACGGCAGCGGAAGAGCAAACGGCAAAAGAGCCTGAGGTCACTAAAGAGAAGAAGAAGGAAGAGCCTGCTGCTGAAGGTCAAGCAGCTGCGAAAGCCAAAGAAACTAAAGGATAATATCAAAGGTTTGTTCATTGTTGCGCGATTATCTTCTAGTAGGGCTGGGCAATCCCGGCAAAGAATATACATGGACAAGGCACAATGCGGGTTTTTTGATCGCGCGACATTTTGCTGATCTTTTTCATATGGATTTTGTGCGCAGCAGTAAATATCATGGCCTCTTAGCACAAGGCGTGGTCGATGAAAAAAAAGTCTATCTTCTTTTGCCAACGACCTATATGAATGTTTCAGGGGTAGCCGTCAAAGCTTTTGTTACTGAAAAGAAGATCGCGCATGAAAATATATTGATCGTGTGCGATGACTTTCAGCTTGCTTTTGGGGAATTACGCTTTCGCGCCAAAGGTAGTGCCGGAGGACATAACGGACTATCCTCTGTTGTCGAGCAGCTTGGGACTTCAGAGATTTCACGGTTGCGACTCGGCATAGGCAGCCCAAAAAGCAAAGATCAGGTTACAGATTTTGTATTATCAGAATTTAAAGCATCGGAAAAAAAACAACTCATTAAAATTATTGATCGCGCAGCCAACGGCTGTCGATCATTTTTAGTATCGGGAATAAGCCACACCATGGCCGAGTTTAACAAAAAGACCAAGAAAGAGGAAACAATACAATGAAAAAGTATGAAATTGCGATCATTGTTGATGGGCAGCTGAGCAAGGATGAAAAAGACGCCATCATCAAGAAGGTCACAGACGCTATCGCGAAAGCTGGTGGAAAAGTGATCAACAACCAAGTCTGGCTAGTGAAACAAAAGTTTATATTCAAGATCAAGCGGCGCACGGAAGGGACTTATTATCTGTTGAATATGGAAGCGGCAGCAGACGCGATCGCGAAGATCAGACAAGCATTAGCTTTGAACGAGGATGTCTTACGTTCTTTGATCACGGTTACTGAATAACGGCGAAGGAGAGGATTTATGGCGAGCTTGAATAAAGTTTTTTTAATAGGAAATCTTACAAAGGACCCAGAGCTGCGTTACACTCCCAACGGTATTGGGGTCGTGAATTTACGCATTGCTGTGAATCGTCGTTTTCGTGACCGCGCTTCTGGGGAGCTTAAAGAAGAAACGTGTTTTTTAACGGTTACAGCTTGGGATAAACAAGCGGAGGCCTGCAACCAATACCTTAAGAAAGGAAGCCCTATTTTTGTTGAAGGAACCCTTCAATCAAGGTCTTGGGAAGCTAATGGCCAAAAGCGCAGCACGATCGAAGTGCGCGCCGAGCGTGTTCAATTTTTAGGTTCAGCAAAAGATTCGGGCGCAAAATTGGCAGAGGTTGATGGAGTTGCCGTCGATGATCAAGTAAAGCCTGAGAATATTTCTTGGGATGAAGAAGAAAACGTTGCTTAACATAAAGGATAATGTCATGAGAAAATCAGAAAAGAAAGATCGCAAGGGCAGGGATAAGAAAGAAAGAATTAGAAGGCCGCGTGCTAAGGTATTGACTTCCGCGGACATAAGGATCGATTATAAGAATCTAGAGCTATTACATAAGTTAACAACACCCAGCGGGCGCATTCTCTCTCAGCGCTTCACAGGAGCAACTTCACGGCAACAGCGCGAATTAACCCAGGCAGTCAAGAGGGCAAAGTATTTATCATTGCTTTCTGTAGGCAACTCAGGAAAGAGGTTTTGATCCATGAAAGTTATTCTCTCTCAAGATGTCCCTAATGTTGGCAAGGTTGGCGATGTGATCACGGTCAAGGAAGGATTTGCGCGTAATTTCCTGATCCCTCAAAAGAAAGCTTATGCGGCAACTCCTGAGAATTTAAAGCGCATTGAAAAGGTCCAGGCGAAGCAAAAAGCCGAGCAAGAGAATCTGAAGGCGCAAGCACAAGAGTTTGCTAAGAAATTATCAAATGTTTCTTGTACGATCAGTGTCGAGGTCAACGATCTAGAAAAGCTTTATGGCGCTGTAAGCGACGCGGAGATCGTCAAGGCGCTTAAAGATGAAGGATTTGATATCGATAAAAAGATGATCGTTGTTGAGAAACCGCTGGAAGAGCTTGGTATTTTCGAGGTTGGTATTAAACTGCATTCGGACGTTATCGCGAAGATCAAAGTATGGGTGACCAAGAAATAAAAGTTGCGCTTAAGCCTAAGGATCCTGCGCTATCGAACTATGAAGGCAAGGTAGCTCCGCAGAACCTGGAAGCTGAAAAATCTGTCCTTGGATCCATGATCATTGATCAAGATGCGATCGGGATGGCTGTTGAGATCTTGGACGAAACTTTTTTCTATTTTCCAGCCCATCAGAAGATCTTTGCGACGATCTTAAAGCTGTATAATGATCAGAAGAATGTTGATCTCATCACGCTTTCCGATGAGCTAAAGTCGCAAGGGCTTTTGGAAAGCATCGGGGGCGTTAGCTATCTAACCCTTTTGATCGATCTCGTCCCATCCGCCGCGAATGTTGAATATTACGCGGGGATCGTGAAAGAAAAAAGTATTCAACGTCAGCTAATCCGCAATGCAACACAGATCCTTAGCGAAAGTTATCAGCCAGGCGTTGACATCGATGAGCTTGTTGATGGTGCGGAGCAGTTGATCTTTCAGATCGCGACAGCGCGTGAACGTCAAAAAGCTGTCCACATCAAGGAGCTGATCAAGGAAACGATCCAAACGATAGACAATCTTTACCAAAAGAAAGAATATGTCACCGGCGTTCCAACAGGATTTTTTGAGTTTGACAAAATGACATCTGGTTTGCAGCGATCTGATCTCGTGATCGTCGCAGGACGCCCGTCGATGGGAAAAAGCGCTTGGGTCATGAATGTTGCTGAACATGCCGCCGTCCAGAACCGTATCGGCGTTGCTGTTTTCAGTCTTGAAATGTCTAAGGAACAACTCGTTCAGCGCATGTTATGCTCTCACGCGCGCGTCGATGCGCACAATGTGCGCACAGGGTATCTACTCCCTTCTGATTGGCCCAAATTAACAGCGGCCGCTGGCAAACTTTCCGCAGCCCCGATCTTCATCGATGATACACCAGCGATCTCTGTTCTAGAGTTGCGCACAAAGGCGCGTCGCTTAAAAGCAGCCCACGATGTTCAATTATTGATCGTGGATTACCTGCAGCTGATGCGTGGCACACAGCGCGTGGAAAGCCGTCAGCAGGAGATCTCAGATATTTCACGATCATTAAAAGCGCTTGCCCGAGAGTTACGCGTTCCTGTAATCGGCATTAGCCAGTTATCTCGAGCTGTTGAGAGCCGTCAGGACCATCGTCCGCAGCTGTCTGACCTACGTGAATCTGGGGCTATAGAACAAGATGCAGACTTGGTTGTTCTGTTGATGCGTGAAGAGTATTATTTTCAGACAGAAGAAAATAAAGGTATCGCTGAGCTTATTATCGCCAAGCAACGTAATGGGCCGACAGGAACCATTAAGACGACGTTTATTAAAGAATATATGAAGTTCGAGAACCTTGCCCAATCTCAAGGATAATCAACTAAGGGAGAGAATGATGAAAAGAATAGTATTAGCAGCTTTATTTGTGATGAGTCTTGTTTCATTTGGCATCGCCCAAGAAGAGAGTTCGCAAGTCCAAGGGCAAGCTCCTGAGATCCAAGACCCTGCCTTCAGGCCTGAAGCCTTTCATTCTGAGTCAGGCAAGATCGTGAAGGCGGTCGACATTCAAGGCAATAAAACGATCGGCATGACAACGATCCTATCTAGGATCAAGACGCGTGTTGGGGACGCCTATTCTTCCAACATTATCAGCGATGATATCAAGCGTCTTTATAATACAGGATATTTTTCCGATATTACCGTCGAAGCAGAGAATGTGACAGGTGGGCTAAGGGTGAAGATCAACTTGGCTGAAAAGCCTGTCATTAAAAAGATCACTTTCTCCAAGACGCGTTATTATAGCGCGCGCAGCCTGGAGCTGAAGATCAAAAGCAAGAAGGGGCGCTTTTTTGATCGCCGCAATTTGAAAGAAGATGAGAGGATCATCAAAGAGTTGTATTCAAAGAAAGGCTTAACGAACGCGACCGTTGAAATCGATACAGAGATAGATGCTGCGAATAACGGGGCTACGCTTCACTATATCGTCAAGGAAGGGGAGCGCGTTAAGATCAAGAAGATCAATTTTGCTGGCAATACAACATTTAAGTATAAACGATTAATGAAGGTCATTAAAACCCGTCCAGATGGCATTTTTAACTCGGGATATCTTAAAGAAGACATTCTTGAGGAAGATATGCTGCGTTTAAAAGCGTTTTACGCTAGCGAAGGATTCCTGGACGCAACAGCACGTTATGATCTTGAGAATGCTCCTCGTTCGCGGTTGCTCGTGAATGTTCAGATCAGCGAGGGGAAACGTTATTACGTTGGGAATTTAATGGTTGAGGGGGACCTGAAGATCCTGACCAAAGAAGAGATTTTTAAGATATTTAAAGAATTAAAAGAGGGCGGAGTTTTCACTCAGGAGAAGCTTGAAAAAGATATCGCGGATATTAGCTCCGCTTATTTTGATAAAGGATATATTTTTGCTGATGCAAGGGAATCAACGTCGATCAATTCTCAGACAGGTAAGGTTGATGTCCGCATTGATATCAAAGAAGGCGAGATCGCCTATGTCAACAAGGTTAAGGTAGAAGGAAATAGCCGCACGAGAGATATTGTCATCCGTCGCGAAGTTCGCTTGAACCCTGGCGATACCTTTGATGGGACGAAGTTGCGCCGCACGAAAGAACGCTTGAAGAATCTAGGATATTTTGAAGAGATCAATTATGATATCCAGGATACGCAATATCCTAATCAGAAAGACCTTGTTGTTCAGGTCAAGGAATCTAAGACCGGAAGCTTAAGCTTTGGCGGTGGATACAGTACCGTCGATCAGCTAGTCGGGTTTATTGAGGTCCAGCAAAAAAATTTTGATTTTACTAACTGGCCTTCCTTTACTGGCGGTGGCCAGAGCTTGACAGTTCGGGGCGAGGTCGGCTCTATCCGTAATAATGCGATCCTAAGCTTTACAGAACCATGGATCTTTGATATGCCGATCTCAGGCGGTTTTGATCTTTATCGTAGCCGTATTAGCCGTGAATCAGATGTTGGCTATGCTTATGATGAAGCGCGCACAGGGTTTGATCTGAGGTTCGGTAAAGAATTGAGCGAGTATCTTTCGGCGAATACAATATATCGCCTAGAAGAGATCAAGATCGATAATTTTGCTGATGGCGTGAGCAGCGAATTGACACGCGAGGGAGGGAAAAATAAGATCAGCAGTTTGGGTTTTGGTTTGACCCATGATTCACGCGATGATGTTTTTAACCCCACCAAGGGCCTTCTGTTGGGTGGTACCTTTGATCTCGCGGGAGGGGCCTTAGGCGGAGATAAAGATTTTTACCGCCTGAAGATAAAGGGCAGTTATGACATTCCTCTGGCTGGTGGGTCTGTTTTGGAGTATCGCTTAAGAGCAGGCGTGGTTGATTCCTATGGAGACTCTAGCTATGTTCCGATCTACGAAAGATTCTTCGCTGGCGGCGCCTACACTATCCGCGGATATAACGAGCGCAAGGTTGGGCCCTTAGATCCGGCATCTAAAGATCCGATCGGTGGCGACAGCATGCTTGTTAATAATATTGAGTATATCATTCCTGTTATTGATTTTATTAAGGTCGCGATCTTTTTTGACTCAGGAAATGTGTGGCCAAAGATCGGAGATTTTGGCAATGGAGGATTCAAATCCGGTACCGGTCTTGGCTTGCGCGTCAAAACGCCTATCGGTCCGATCAATCTAGATTATGGGTATCCGTTGAATGATGAGCCCGGAGAAGACGAGCGGTCAGGTAAATTTTATTTCAGCATTAGCCGATCATTTTAAAACTTTATAAGGAGGACGCATGAAACGACGTATGAGCACATTTTGGTTAATGATTTTTCTTATGCTTTGCTTTGTTCAAACGAGCTTTGCTCAGAGCAGTGCTTTGAAAATTGGGTATGTTAATCTAACGGTTATTTTTGATAAATATCAGAAGACAGTCGATTACGATAAAGTTTTAGAGCAGAGAAGTACGGATTATAAAAAGCAGCGCAATGACCTTGTTGCTAAGATTCAAGAAGCTGAAAGAAGGATCACTTTGTTGAAAGAGGAAGAGCGCATGAAGGTCGCCCAGCAGATCGAGAAAGATAAGCAGGCATTAATGGATTTTGATCAAAAGAAACAAACAGAGTTGCGCAAGGACAGGGATGATAAGATACGGGAGATCTTGCTGGAGATCGAATCCGTTGTGAAAGCTTATGCGCAGAGAGAGAAATACGATATCATTCTTAACGATCGCGTCTTGATCTATGGGGCGGAATCATTTGATCTTACACAGAGAATCTTGGATTCTTTGAACGCAGCAGCGCCAAAGAAATAAGCTTGTATTCATGCAAAAGACCATTAGGGAAATCGCGCAATATCTTTCAGGCAAGGTCCAAGGCGATGAACATGTTGTCATTCGCGGCATTTCCGGTATTAAAGAAGCTTGCGAGGGGGACATTACGTTTGTCGCTAATGCGAAGTATTTTCCTCTTATTGAAGTGACCAAAGCCTCAGCGATCATTGCCCCTTCAGTCTTAAGTGCTGTCGGCAAAAATTTGATCATCGTTGACAATCCATCGCTCGCATTTGCGAAGATCGTTTCGTACGTTTTAGGGGAACAGGAGCATTGCGTCAAAGGGATCCATCCAACAGCGGTCATCGCTCCGGATGCCAAGATCGGCAAGAATGTTCATATTGGCGCTTATGCCGTGATCGAAAATAAGGCTGTGATCGGTGATGAAACTATCATTTACAGCGGTTGTTTTATCGGGCATGAAACCGTTATTGGACAGAAGTGCCTTCTTTACCCAAACGTTGTTATTCGAGAACGTGTCAGCATAGGATGTAAGGTTATTATCCACTCAGGAACAGTTATTGGCGCTGATGGATTCGGATTTGCCAATGTGGAAGGTGTTCATTACAAGATCCCTCAAGTTGGGACAGTCGTTGTTGAGGATGATGTTGAGATCGGCGCGAACGTGACCGTGGATAGAGCCCGATTTGATAAAACATTTATTGGCCAGGGAACAAAGATCGATAATCTTGTTCAGATCGCGCATAATGTTATCATCGGCCGCCACTGCATCATTGTCGCTCAGGCAGGGATCTCCGGTAGCGTTGAGATCAAAGATGGCGCTATCCTTGCTGGCCAATCTGGCATTGCGGGACATTTGACCATTGGTGAGGGTGCTGTGGTCGCGGCGCAGGCTGGGGTTACAAAATCCGTTCCAGCGAAAACATTTGTTTCAGGTTATCCGGCGAAGCCCCACGAGAAAGCAAAAAAAGTCAATGCGGCATTGCAACGGCTACCGGAATATGTTAAAACCATTCAAGAATTAAAACAAAAAATCATTCTATTAGAGAAGAAGGTCAGTTCCTAAGACGATGAACATTCAGCAAAAGACCATTCATAAAGAAGTTTGCGCTCAGGGAAAAGGGCTTCATCTTGGTCAGGAAACCAAGGTCGTTTTTAAGCCTGCCGCGGTGAATAGCGGTATTTGTTTTGTTCGCGTTGACCTGCCGAATCATCCGTGCGTGAAAGCGGAGTATCAAAATGTCGTCCAGGACCAGGCCTTGTCGCGGTGCACGTCCTTGGCCAAAGGGGATGCGGTTGTCCATACCGTTGAGCACGTGATGGCCGTATTATGCGGACTGGAGATAGATAACCTGGTCATTGAGATCAACGGACCAGAGCTTCCAGGCCTTGATGGCAGCGGGCAAGATTATTATGATATTCTTTCCAAGGGTGGCTTAGCCCCGCAAGATGCCCAACGGCAATTCATCGACATTCACGAACCGATCTATCTTGAAGAAAATGATTCTTCGCTTTTGATAACACCCGCATCAGATTTTAAGGTGTCCTATCTTTTGAGCTATCCTCACCCTGGTCTTGGCGCGCAATTTTTTAGCCAAGCGATCACACTGGAAAGTTTTCGCAAGGAGATCGCGCCCTCACGCACATTCTGCTTGGAATCAGAAGCCCAAGCCTTGAAAAGTCAGGGTTTAGGAAAGGGAGCTGACCTGACAAACACGCTCGTCATTACGGATAAGGGTGTCAAGGACAATAAGGTACGTTTTTCAGATGAGTTTGCCCGGCATAAGGTTTTAGATTTTATTGGTGACCTGTACCTTCTGGGCAGGCCTGTTCGCGGACATGTGTTGGGTGTAAAGAGCGGCCATCGTCTTAATCGTAAGCTATTGCAGAAGATCGTCGCGCAGCACGAGAAATATGAAAAGAAGTTCACGCCGCGAGGACATGACTACGCGACAAAGACCGCTATTGATATTACAGGGATCCGCAAGATATTGCCTCATCGTTATCCTTTCTTGTTGGTCGATCGGGTCATTGATCTTCAGCCTGGAAAGCGTGCCGTTGCGATCAAGAATGTCACGGCTAATGAATCTTTTTTTCAAGGGCATTTTCCAGACAAGCCTGTCATGCCTGGCGTGCTTATGGTTGAGGCCATGGCGCAGGTCGGCGGGATCGCTGTTTTGACGGATATTGAGAATAAAGATAAACTTGCCTTGTTCATGGCGATCGATAATGTCAAGTTCCGTAAAGTTGTTGAGCCGGGGGATCAGTTGGTCTTTGAGGTTGACGTCTTAAAGTGTAAATCGCGCATCGCCCAAGTAAAAGGTGTCGCTAAGGTCGATGACAAGGTCGTCGTAGAAGCTGACCTGATGTTTTCGTTCACGGATGTTGCTTATTTGCAGGGGTCATCATGAGTATCCATTCGACAGCTGTAGTCCATCCTAAGACAGATATTGCCAAAGATGTCGTTATCGGTCCATATACTGTTATCGGAGAGGATGTCATCTTGGCTTCTGAGGTCAAGATCGGGTCTCATTGCGTCATCGAAGGACGCACATCGATCGGCAAGGGCTGTGAAGTGTTTACTGGTGCTGTTATCGGAAGCATTCCGCAGGACAAAAAATTTAAAAAAGATGAAAAAACGTATCTTGAGATCGGGGAGTACAACATCATTCGCGAGTATGTTACGATGAATCCTGGCACAGGGGACGGTGGAAAGACAAAGATCGGTGATCATAATCTTTTTATGGCATATTCTCACGTGGCCCATGATTGTGTTGTTGGCGATCACTGCACGCTGGCTAATGTGGGGACCTTGGCAGGACACGTTACCTTAGAGGACTATGTTGTGATCGGTGGACTGACGGCTATCCACCAGTTCGTTCGGCTTGGCCGATTTTCGATCGTTGGAGGCTGCTCCAAGGTCGTTCAGGACATTCCGCCTTTTTCGACTTGCGATGGGCATCCGGCGCGCGTTTACGGGCTGAACCTGGTTGGCCTTAAACGTTCCGGATTCAAACCAGACACAGTACGTTTGCTAAAACAGGCGTTCAAGATATTGTTTTTCTCGCAATTGACCAAGACAAAAGCTGTCGAAGAGATCAAGAGTCAAATTTCCTCCACTCCTGAGATCGAGCATCTTTTACATTTTGTGCAAACCTCACAGCGAGGACTATGCAGCTGATGCCGCAAGATAAAAGAATTCTAGGCCTTATCGCCGGAAACGGCAAATTTCCATTTCTCTTTGCTCAACAAGCCCGTCGTCAGAATTACAAAGTTATCGCTGTCGCCATAAAAGGGGACACTTCATTTTTTCTTTCTTCTTTTGTTGATCAAATGTTGTGGGTTGGCCCCGGGGAGCTGAATCGACTTTTTTCGTTCTTAAGATCGCAAAATATCAAGCAGGTTGTCATGGCAGGCCAGGTGAACCCGGCGAATCTGTTCAATGATCGTCTTCCCATTGATGAAGAATTTCGTCATTTGTTTAACGCTTTGCAAGACCGCAAGGCGGATACGATCTTTTCCGCTGTTGCTGATAAGCTGAAAGAAAACGGCATGGAGCTTTTAAGCTCGACATTCTTGCTGTCTGATCACATGGCCCCCAAAGGAACGTTGACGAGGCGCGGGCCAAGCGAGAAAGAATTGGCAGATATTGAATTTGGGCGGACCATCGCTAAGCTGATGGGTGGCATTGATGTTGGGCAGACCGTCGTTGTTAAGGACAAAGCGATTGTTGCGATCGAAGCCATGGAGGGCACAGATAAGGCTATTTTGCGAGGCGGAGCTATTGCGCGAGGTCATGCGGTCGTTGTCAAGATGAGCAAGCCGCAGCAGGATCTTCGTTTCGATATTCCCGTTATTGGTCCGCGCACGCTTAAGAATATGTCCATAGTTAAAGCATCCTGCTTAGCGGTTGAGGCCGGAAAAACGCTTATTATTGACTTGGATCAATGTCTGGCGATCGCTAACAAACGCAAGATCTGCATAGTCGCGGCTTAAAAGGTAAAAAGCATTGCTTTTTAAGTTAGCATACCATAGAATAAAATATAACAATAGAAAGGAAGGTGAATATGCAGATAGTGAAAATCGTACTTTGTATCATACTTCCCCCTGTCGCAGCTTACATGCAGGTGGGCGTCACGACGCATTTCTGGATCAATATCGTCGCGACCCTTTGCCTTGGTTTTCCAGGCATGATTCACGCTTTATGGTTAGTTTTGACTGATAAAAAAGCGTAAGAATTTTTAAAAAAGGCCCGGATCGCCTTAAAGCGATCTGGGCCTTTTTGTTTTCTCCTACCAAATGCGTCTTCCCAGCATGACCATGAGCGTACCAACGATGACCTGGCCCCAGGCGTAAATTTTCAAGGCAGAGATCGGTATCAGGGCGAATCGCTCTTCGAATTTCTTAAAAATTATTCTTTTAAGTGAAAAAAATAGTTTGATAAGCAGGATAACAACTAGCAGGCTGATCATGATCGAAGCCGTAGTTGAGAGTCTCCATCCTAGCCCGAGGAGAAGGATCGCGATATAGATAATGAGGATGCGCATGGCCCCAAAGGCCATGTAGGATCCCTGGCGAAGCAATTTTTTACGGGCTTTTTCAGGCTGTGTTAAGAACAAAAGACCGGTAATGATCAGAAACCATCCGAATATAAAGATAAAAAAGGGCGTATGTCCGATCAGAAAGTTTGTGATCTTGAAAGCGGTGTTTTTGATAAAAAAGAATAATGAGCTCATTGCTGTTTTGCCCTCTGTTCATCTATGCGGGTTGCGAAAGGATTAATTGCTCTGCGAGAGACTGGAAGCAGCCTGGTCTTTGCGCAACATGAAACCAAAGATCTTTCTCAAAAAACGAAACATTTTTTTTAAGAACCACACCGCGAAGATAAGGAATAAGACGACGATCAGCCCAGCGATGATAGGGTGCTTGATAATAAAAAAGAACATCATCCCTACAGATGCATCCTCACCGACGCTGGCAACAATATTTGTCCCGGGCACAGAAGTGCTGTTGATCGCAACGCGGGATGTTGCTTTTGTCAGATGCGCGCTTGCGGCAATGGCTCCGGTCAGAACAGCGATCGGAATTTGTCCGCTTGGGCCCATAGGGGTCGCGGCCAGATATCCTAGCGCGGCTCCTCCAGCCGGTCGAATGATCGTATGGATAGAATCCCAGACATTGTCCACAAAAGGGATTTTATCCGCAACGAATTCGATCGCATACAACAAAATCGCCACAAGGATCACGAAAGGATGGGATAGGACCTTCATGTTTTCCGGCAGGGTCAACCAATGCATTTTTTCAGCGATGCCCAGGGTCGCAGTTGTCATGTATAGATTGATCCCAGACGACCAAGAGCTTCCTAATAGGACACCGATTGACTGCAGCATATCCATAGCGAAGATATCATAGCGCCTGCTTATTGGATGGTCAATAAAAAATCATTCTGCACTTCTTGATATTCTAAGGGGTCAATCTATAATATAAGGAACTTGGAATACTGTATCGTACACGGATCGTCGCAGGAGCGCGGGAGTATTTATGGATCTTTTTGAGAATTTTTTAAGCAATTTAAGCAGCATGGTTTGGGGTCCGGCCATGTTGTTTTTTCTTTTTGGAACGCATGTTTTCTTGACCTTTCGCCTTAAGTTCATCCAGCGGTATACTTTTTACGCGATTAAGCTTTCGTTCCAGAAGAGTCATGAGGACGAGGGGGACGTTAGCCATTTTGGCGCGCTGACAACAGCGTTGGCAGCAACGGTCGGTACGGGAAATATCGTTGGCGTTGCCACTGCTGTCGCGTCTGGGGGGCCAGGGGCGGTCTTGTGGATGTGGCTGACAGGATTTTTTGGCATTGCAACCAAGTATGCGGAAGCCTTATTATCCGTAAAATTTCGTGTGACCAACCGAAAAGGACATATGTCTGGAGGGCCGATGTACGTTCTGGAGCGTGGCATGAAAAATAAGGGTTTGGCTATTACGTTCTCGTTTTTGACCGCTGTGGCCGCTTTTGGCATCGGCAACACTGTCCAGGCGAACTCGATCGCTTCTCTTGCTAAAGAAACTTTTGGCCTGTCACCATGGGCCACAGGCAGCATTATCACATTATTTACAGGTTTTGTTATTTTAGGAGGGATCCACTCGATCACGCGTATATGTGAGCGATTAGTTCCCGTGATGATGATCTTTTATATTGCCGGATGCTGTGCTCTTCTTGTCATCGGATGGGAAACGATACCCAGAACCATTGGGCTTATCATTTCTAGCGCTTTTACAGGTCAGGCAGCCGTTGGGGGCTTTTTGGGTGCAGGCTTAAGAGAAGCCATGCGATTCGGCATTGCGCGAGGACTTTTTTCTAATGAATCAGGCATGGGAAGCGCTCCTATTGTTGCGGCTGCGGCAAAAACAAGCAATCCTGTTCGCCAAGCCCTTGTTTCTTCAACAGGAACCTTTTGGGACACAGTAGTTGTGTGCGCTTTAACAGGTCTTGTTCTTGTTAATTCTGGCCAGTGGATGAATGGGTTAAACGGCGCGGCGCTCACAAAAGCAGCTTTTGCCCGCCTTGACATAGTTGGGCCTGTGATCCTTACCATTGGTCTTTTTACGTTTGTTCTATCAACGATCCTGGGTTGGTCATATTACGGAGAAAAAGCTGTTGAATATCTTTGGGGGCACAGAGTTATTGTGTTCTATCGCTATCTATGGGTTGGGGCGGTGATGGTGGGGTCTGTTGCGACACTGCCAGTTGTATGGTCTTTTGCGGATGTCGCTAATGCTTTGATGGCGATCCCAAATCTCATTGCGTTATGGGCGTTGAATGATATTCTTGTCAGCGAGACCCAGAAGCATCTTTGGCGCAAGAAATCTTGAATGTTTAATGGACGACTCAGAGGAAAAGAGCTATGATGGCTCAATCAGGTGAGAGTTAGTCAAAGAAATGGATGCCTGTTTTTTGTAGAGCAGGTGATGACAATGCTTTCCTTCCCGAACTCTTTCGGATATCTATAGAGAATAATCTAAGCCAGAAATATTTTATTTAAAAATTTGATAAGCTGTAGGAGTGTTTGATGCGCATGAAAACATTTGAACCTAAGATCATTACAGTTTTTCGGGAAGGGTATAGCTTTCATCAGCTATGTAATGATATTCTAGCTGGGATCGTTGTCGGGATCGTGGCGCTTCCGCTTTCGATCGCTTTAGCGATCGCTTCTGGCGTCAAGCCGGAACAAGGATTGATAACGGCGTTCGTTGCAGGGTTTCTGATATCGCTTTTATCAGGAAGCCGTGTGCAGATCGGAGGGCCGACAGGGGCCTTTATTGTTATTGTTTTCGGGATTGTTCAGCAGCATGGTTATGAGGGTCTTGCGGTCGCGACATTTATGGCGGGCATTTTGCTGGTCCTTATGGGTGCCTTGCGCCTGGGAGATGTGATCAAATATATCCCATATCCTGTGACCGTTGGGTTTACAAGCGGGATCGCCCTTGTTATCTTCGCGACCCAAATACGCGATTTTCTAGGCCTCAGCATGTCCAATGTTCCGAGTCATTTTATCGATAAATGGTTCGCATATTTCCAGAGCATGCCAAGCATCAATTTTTGGGCTTTGGGCTTGAGCATTTTTACGATCTGCGTTATTTATTTTTGGCCGCGCGTGACAAAACGCATTCCCGGGACAATGATCGCGATCATTGTGACGACTATCCTTGTTCAATGGCTGCAACTCCCAGTCGAGACGATCTTCACGCGTTTTGGCCACATGCCACATCATATTCCTTTCCCGCGCCTCCCTCATCTGGATCTGGCGACCATGGCTAAGCTGGGATCTTGCGCCTTGACGATCGCGCTATTGGCAGGTATTGAATCCTTGCTTTCCGCTGTCGTCGCTGATGGTATGTTGGGGACACGGCATCGTTCGAACATGGAGTTGATCAGTCAGGGAGTCGCGAACATCATCTCGCCTTTGTTCGGCGGGATTCCTGCGACCGGTGCTATTGCGCGTACGGCGACGAATATTAAGAATGGTGGACGTACGCCCATTGCGGGTATGGTCCACGCGCTTGTCATTCTTATTCTCTTCCTTTTTTGCGCGAAATGGGCTGGCTTGATCCCTCTGGCTACTTTATCGGGGATCTTGATAGTTGTTGCTTATAACATGAGCGAGTGGCGTCATTTTCGCAGCTTATTGAAAAGTTCACGAGGAGATATCCTTGTTTTACTATTGACGTTCTTTCTTACCGTTTTAGTGGATCTGACCGTAGCGATCGAGGTCGGTGTTGTATTGGCAGCGTTCTTGTTCATGCATCGCATGGCTGAAATGACAAACGTCCATTTGGTTGACGATGCCGCGGGAGATGACCGCCTGCGTGAATACACCGGAGTTCCAGAGGGAATTGAGATCTTTGAGATCAATGGGCCATTCTTTTTTGGAGCTGCGGATAAATTTCGAGACGCGATCGCCTCATTTAAAAAGAACCCGAAGGTCATCATCTTGCGCATGAGCGCTGTTCCAACGGTGGACGCAACGGCCGTTAGCGCGTTGGTCCGCTTTGTGGAGAGCTGCCAGCGCGGCAAGATCCTTGTTGTTTTTGCGGGTGTTAGTAAGCGCGTTTTCAAGATCTTGCACAAATCCGATGTTGTCAGTCGTATCGGCATGGAAAATATCTTAGCTGATGTGCCGTTAGCTTTGGCCAGGTCAATTGAGATCATTGAGAGCAGCCCGGCAACGGCTACAGCAAAGTCTTGATTTTTCTGTTTCTGATCTTTTTATAGATCTCGATTAGCGATGGTCAGCTCTTTAGAATATTTATTGGAGAACTTTTTTAGATAATGTATAATAATCACACTCAAGGTTTTTATGGCATTATCTAAACCATTCACTCACAAAGATTTACCTAAGGTCGAAGTCCCTTCAGAAACAGATTATGTGGGCGTTTATTTAACCCGTCGTTGTTTTCTTGCCTGTCCTTATTGCATTACAAATTATATAAATAATTATATTAATCATAACCTTAAAATTTCTGATGAGTTAAGCGCTGCCCAGTGGATCCAGGCTTTAGATCGTCTCAACCTCCCGAGCGGGGTTCCTGTTACCTTGCAGGGCGGAGAGCCTTTTTTACATCAAGGAATATGGGAAATTCTAGAAAATGTTCACCAGAAGATCGATATCTTGACGGCCTTACCAGCTCATGTGACCCCGGAACGATTTTTGAAATTAAGAACTCTTGAGTGGAACAAGCGACCAGCGCCTTATCCAACGATCCGCGTAAGTTTTCATAATGGGCAGAACGACTACAAAAACTTGATCGATCGCATTAAAGACCTGCAGAAGATCTTGTCGATCGGACTTTTTCACATTGAACATCCTGGTTATCCTGAGCTCACACAAGAAATCGGCGCGTATGCTAAAAGCCAAGGCGTGGAGTTTCGCACAAAAGCCTTTTTAGGTTCATGGCAAGGGAAGCTTTATGGTCAGTATAGATATTCTGATGCCTGCTGTGGAAAGAATGTTGGCAAAAGTGTGCAGTGCAAGAATACTGTTCTGCCAATCTCACCAGAAGGAACGATCTATCGTTGTCACGCGGACCTCTATGCCAAGCGGGATGATCTGGCGATCGGCAATTTGCTTGACCCAGACTTGAGAATCGAGCACGATTATCGCGACTGCGCGTCGTATGGTTTATGTAGCCCCTGCGATATTAAGATCAAGACAAACCATCTTCAGGAAGATGGTTATTGTTCTGTGGATATTCGTTTTTTATGAAAAAACACAAGAAAATACTTATTATTAAGACAGGGTTTTCAGAATTCCTCGATAGAGGTGTTTCGACCGTTGTCAGCCTCGGTGATGTTCTCTTTTGTACGACCCTTTTACATCTTTATAAAGATGATGAAGTGACATGGGTCGTATCAGCCGCAGCCAAGGAGCTTCTTGAGAATAATCCCTGTATCAAGCGCCTTGTTGTCTTTGGGAGTAAGGCACTCGGTCCCATCATGCGCAAACATTATGATATCTTTATCAACCTTGAAAAAGATATTGGGATCTGCGCCTTTCTTCAAGATGTGAAGGCAAAAAAGAAATACGGATTTTATTTTAACGACCAATCGCAAGATATTGCGGTTTATCGTTCACCTACGCGCCTTTTGCTTGCCGGTCAAGAAAATCATCACAAGATGACGGGTAACACAGCTCAAATTCTTTGCAGGGCGGTAGGAAGAAGCTGGACAGGACGAGGGCCTATTTTAAGGCCAAGGAAGCGCAGTAAGGAAATATATGATATTGGACTTAATTATGCGGTCGGCTCCAAGTGGCCAACAAAAGGTTGGCCTATGAAAAACTGGAAAGATCTTGAGTGTCGGCTTAAAAAAGATTTTAAGATCAGCTGGCAGCAAGGGCATAAGAATTTGCATCAGTATATCCGCTGGATCGACAGCTGTCGGATGATCGCTACATCTGATTCATTGGGCCAGATCATCGCTCAGGCTCTCGGCAAGCCTGCGGTTACACTTTTTGGCCCAACGAACCACAGGCGTATGGCGGGGGTTCCAGGAACGCATATTATTTTGTCACCTTCGACATGTCCATGCAGACCTTGTTTCTTGCCGGTTTGCCAATATAAAAAACCCTGCATGGAAGAGATATTGCCTAAAACTGTTGAACAATATTGCCGTCGGCTGTACAAGGAGCTTTATGGATAAGTACCGTATCGATAGTCATAAGCTTTTATATCATCCGCAGAGAGTTTCGGATTGGGTAAAAGGAAAGAATATTTATCCTCTCTATATGGAAGCTAGTCCGTCAGGCGCTTGCAATCATCGATGTGTTTATTGCGGGTTGGATTTTATGAAGTATCAACCACGATATTTAGATACAAGTATTTTCTTAAAACGTTTAACAGAGTTCGGACGCTTAGGCCTCAAAAGCATTATGTACGCAGGAGAAGGGGAGCCTTTGTTGCACAAGGATATTGTGAGCATTGTCCAGAAGACAAGAGCCTGTGGTATCGATGCAGCGCTAACAACAAATGGTGTTCTGTTAAAAAAAGAAGTTGCATCTGACCTTCTGCGCTCGTGCACGTGGATCAAGGTCAGCATCAACGCAGGCGCGAAAGAAACGTATGCCAAGATCCATCGATGCCCGGAAAAAGACTTTGATATGGTGATCCAGAATATGAGTTATGCAGCAGCTTTGCGTAAAGATAAAGGATTTTCCTGTACGCTAGGCATGCAGATGGTTTTGCTCCCGGACAACGCCAGAGAAGTGTTGTTGCTTGCTAAAAAAGCAAGAAAAATTGGCATGGACTATCTTGTTATCAAACCTTATTCACAGCATCCGCAGAGTATTACGAAGCGTTATCAGGCGATCAAGTATCAGCCTTACGAAAAACTTAAGAAAGACCTGCAGGGATTGAACTCATCTTCTTTTTCTACCATCTTTCGACTGAACACCATGCAAAAATGGGATGAATCCAGGCCTGCCTATGAACGATGCCTGGGTCTTCCGTTTTGGTCTTATGTTGATGCCGGAGGCGATGTGTGGGGATGCAGCGTTTTCTTAGGAAACCCAAAATTTTATTACGGTAATCTTTATCAAAAAACATTCCAGCAGATCTGGGAGGGGAGCCGACGAAAAAGATCTCTCCTTTGGGCTAAAAAAAATCTTCATCCCTGCCGTTGCCGTGTCAATTGCCGCATGGATGAAGTGAATCGATATTTGTGGGAATTGAAGAATCCTTCGGCCCACGTCAACTTTATTTAATACCCTTATGGCACGACTTCTTTTCTTACAAGACCTGGAATTTGAGTTTTTAGGGCCCGCGTGTATTTCGTCCTATCTGAAAAAGAATGGACATGAAGTTCGTTTATCCATAGGCGCAACGTTGACGGATTTTCAAGCATCCATAAAAGATTTCCAGCCTGATTTTATCGCGTTTTCCGTCATGAGTGGAAGTCATCTTTGGGCTTTGGAAATGGCGCGGGCGATCAAGGCCGAATATAGCATCAAAAGTATCTTTGGAGGGCCTCATCCGACACATTTTCCCGATCTCATTGAAAAAGATGGCGTCGATATTGTCATTCGAGGTGAAGGCGAAGACGCGATCCTGGAACTATTGAACTGTTTTGATAAAAAGACAGATCCTTGCTCGATCAGAAATCTTTGGGTCAAAGAAAATGGGCAGATCTACCGTAACGATGTCCGCGCTCTATCAGAAGATCTTGATCGATACCCAGCGCCGGATAGAGAACTGTATCAGATACTAGAAAAAAAGATCGATTTTAGCGTGCGGCATGTGATCACGTCTCGCGGTTGTCCTTATCAATGTACATTTTGTTTTAATGAGGCAATGCGCGAGATCTATCGCGACAAAGGAAAATATGTGCGATTCCGGAATGTCGCAAGCGTTATCGAAGAATGCCAAGAGCTACGTGATAAATACAGAACAAAGATCATTTTCTTTTCCGACGATGTCTTTGGCCTTAATATGTCTTGGCAGAAAGAATTCTTAAGCGAATACAGCAGCAAGGTGGGATTGCCATTTTTTTGTTTAGTGCGCGCGGATGTTTTAGCCAAGAACGCAGAGTATGCCGCGCTTCTCGCGCAAAGCGGATGCAAGATGGTCTCTTTCGGCATTGAATCCGGTGACGAATCTTTAAGGAATGAAGTCTTAAAAAAGAATGTGAGTAACAATCATATCCTTTTGGCTGCTGAGTCCCTGCATAAAGCGGGTATTCCGTTTCGGACGTTCAATATCTTAGGTCTGCCGGGAGAGACCCTTTCTCAGGCATTGACAACGGTACAGTTTAACATTGATATTAAAACAGATTTTCCATGGTGTGCGGTGTTCATGCCGTTTCCTGGAACAAAACTTACACAGCAGGCGATCGAAAGCGGGCTTTTGCCGGCAGATTACAACATTGATTGTCTTGCGAGTTCTTTTTTTGCCGCATCCAATCTGACACGGCATCCGCATATCCGCGAACTGGAAAATTTGCAGAAATTTTTTCAGACGGCTGTTTTGTTGCCCTGGACTTTTCCGTTTATTAAGAAGTTGATCCACATGAAGCCTAATATTTTATTTAAACTATGGTTCGGTTTTATGTATTTTCTGGTCTATGTGCGGGCTGAGCGTAAGGACTTTTTAAAAATGATCTGGTTCAGCCTTAAGAATTTTCGACGATTGTTAGGGTAAATATGTCTAAAACGATTTCTGTTATCATCGCGGCCTATAATGAAGAAAAGAATATCGCAGGCACAGTTCAAGTTGCTTTGTCGGCTATTCAGAGCAATCAGTTCGATGATTATGAGATCATTATTTTTGATGATAAGAGTACGGATGCCACGCCACAGTTGATCGATCAGTTATCCCAAGAGAATCCAAAGATCATTGCCGTCCACAACGAAAGGAATCAAGGCTTTGGATATGCGTTTAGCTGTGGCGTTCCTATGGCGCGCATGGGTTACGTGTGTATCCTCCCCGGAGATAACGAGCACGAAGAAAAGAGTATCACGGAAATATTCCGCTACGTCGGAAAAGCAGATATCGTTGTTCCTTTTACGACCAATGTCAACGTGCGCCCGTTTTCGCGCCAGATCATTTCTAAGCTCTACGTTTTTGTTTTGAACATGGCCTTTCGTTGCGGTTTGCGTTATTACACGGGACCCGCCATCCATCGACGAGAACTCTTGAAAGGCGTTGATCTGACATGCAAGGATTTTGCTTTTATGTCGACTCTGCTTGTAAGATTGATCCGTTTGGGGCACAGTTTCATCGAGGTACCGATCTGTATCAAAAGTCCAGGGGAACGAAAGACAAAGGCGTTTAAAATCAAGAACATCATTAAAGTGTGCGCGACCTTGATGCGTCTTTTTTGGGATGTTGAGATCAAGAACCGCAGGCAGTATGACCATTTTCCAGTTAAACGCATCGCTAATAGCAGCATGAACATTATGAATTCTTGCCGATCACCTTTTGTTTCATTAAAAGATATTATGATCTTGGGGCGCGATTTTCTGGTTCCTAAGAAACCCTGCAGTTTATATCGGTATATTGAATATCTTGTCGAAATAACCTTAGTGCGAAAGTATCAACCTCAAGGCGTCCTTGAGGTCGGTCCTGGCCTGGAATCTATTTTTAAATATTTAAAAGAAGATGATTATCCAAAAGGAACGCTGCTGGATAACTTGCCAGCGGCTCTTGATTTTTCCAAGGAATATTTTGCAGATAACCGCAAGATAGAGGTTCTATCTTTGGATATTTTAGATGAAAAGCAGGTAGCGATTGTCGATCGCAAGTGGGACATGATCGTTTGCAACGGCCTTCTTGAGCATGTGCCAGATGATAAAATATTGCTGCGTAATATGCGTGCACTTTTAAAGAAAGATGGGATAATAATTTGCACAACAGTTTTAGGTAAGGCATTGTATAATGATTGGGACCGCGCGATGGGACATTACCGTCGCTATTCGACCCAAGAGCTTGTAGATTTATTTTCTGACTTTAAAGAAATTCAGTTGATCAAAACATCGCTTTTGCAAGAGCTTGTGCGCCCTTTATTTACTGCTCGCGTGAAGCATCTTTTGAAGAATTCTTTAGAGGAAAACAATAAACTTGTCGCGCAAGGTTTCTTGTTGTACGGCAAGCCCCCGTATGAAAGGATTTTTCCGGTTTTACGGTATTTGATGCCGTTGTATCTTGTGTGGGATTGGACAAAACGCTCGCTGTTCGGCGGCGTTGGTTTTATGATCGCGAAAAATTCATAAAGAAATGACCAACGAGCTAGCTCAACGTGCGCAGGAATTGCGCCAACTTATTTTCAAGACCATTTATTGGGCAGGAGGAGGGCATATACCCTCAAGCCTTTCTATCGCGGAGATCCTTGTTGTCCTTTATTTTCGATTTCTTCGTGTTGATCCGCAAGATCCTCATGCGCAAGACCGCGACAGGTTCATCCTCAGCAAGGGCCACGCAGGCGTTGCGCTTTTTTCTGTGTTAGCTATGAAAGGTTTTTTTGACCGCAAACTGTTGGCCTCTGCGTGTCATTTAGGAAGCCCCCTCGGCGGGCATCCGGACATGGTCAAGGTGCCTGGCGTTGATGCTTCGACAGGGTCTTTAGGGCATGGGTTTCCTTATGGCGCGGGCATTGCTTTTGCCGGTAAGCAAGATCAAAAAGATTATAAGGTCTATTGCCTTTTAGGGGATGGGGAGTGCCAAGAGGGAAGTGTTTGGGAGGCAGCTATTTTCGCGGCTCAACATAAGTTAGATAATTTGGTCGCGATTACTGATTATAATAAATTGCAGGCCATTGATTTTCTAGATAATGTCGGCAGCCTGTCACCTTTGGCGGACAAATGGAAAGCATTTGGCTGGGAGGTTGTCGAGGTGAACGGACATGATACAGAAGATATTTCTTGCGCGCTTAAGAAAGTTCCATTTAAAAAAGGCAAGCCCAGCATGGTCATCGCGCATACTGTAAAAGGCAAGGGGATTTCTTTTATGGAAAATGCGCCGATCTGGCATTATCGCATGCCGAATACCGAAGAGCTGAAGATCGCGCTAAAAGACCTGCAATTATCCGAAGAAGACCTCAAAAGTTTATGAGAACCGCCTATATTGAAACTATTACAAAGCTCACAAAAGAAAACCCCAAAATCTATTCCATGGTAGGGGATAATGGCGCTATTGTTTTTGACGATTATCGTCGAGATTTTGCGCGTAATTTTGTGAATTTTGGCATTGCGGAAGCTACGATGACAAGTGTCGCGGCCGGAATGGCTTCGTGCGGGGCCATTCCATTTATTTATACGATCATCCCATTTCTTGTCATGCGGGCTTATGAACAGATCCGCAACGATATTTGCTTGCAGCAGATGAATGTCAAGATCGTCGGCATTGGCGCAGGCCTTAAATATTCTACGCTAGGCCCAACGCACCATGCGATCGAAGACTTAGCGCTTATGCGCGTCTTACCAAATATCACGATCCTTTCGCCAGCAGATGCCAAAGAAACACGTAAGGCAACGGAACTTGCCGCCCACCTTCAAGGGCCGGTGTATCTAAGGCTAGGAACAAATAAAGAGCATGTTGTTTATGAGGGCGATCATTCTTTCGAGCTCGGTAAGGCAGTTGTCTTGCAGGAAGGCTATGATGTGACACTTATGGCTACAGGCGATCTGGTTTGGGATGCTTTGATGGCGGTAAAAAAATTAAGCGCGGAAGGCCTCTCTGTTCGCTTGCTTAATTTCCACACGATTAAGCCCCTTGACGATAAGCAGATCTTAAAAGCTGCGCGTGAAACAAAGAAAATTATTACCATCGAGAATCATAGTGTTATTGGAGGGCTGGGAAGCGCCGTCGCGGAAGTGTTGGCACAAAGCCACGATGAGGCGATCTTAAAACGGTTAGGGATCAACGATCAGTTTTGTGTTGCCTACGCGGATTATGAATCCCTAAAAGATTGTTACGGGCTTTCTGCCAATAAGATCGCGGCTGCCACGATGGATTTTGTAGAGCAAAAATAGCAACACAGAAATCTCAGAGGCGTCAAGCATGTCTTCTTTTCTCCGCCATATCATTCATTTCTTTTTTTTAAGAGTCTCTTTTCTTAAATTTATTCTTCCTTTTGGCCTTTGGCTCATCCTTTTTTATCCGATCGTTCTTGGCAGGATCACCATCGTTGGCGATACTTGTAGTTTTTATGCGACGGTTAAATTTTTTACAGATAATTTGGCACAGGGTGTTTTCGCGCTTTGGACCCCTTTTTTGTTCTGGGGATTTCCAACGCTTGCAGAATTCCAATATTTCGGGCCATTTAACCCGATGTGGCTTCTGATCCTTATTTTTCAGAAGATAGGAATTAGTTTTTATTTCGCATTTTTGTGGACTTATTTAGGGTATTTTTTTATTGGCCAGATCGGGTTCTATTACCTTGCTAAAGCTATTCTCAAAGACAACCTGGTCGCTTACATAGCATTTCTGGTTTCTCTTTTTTCTTTTACCAGCATGATCATTTTTAATAGTCCCAACAGCGTTTTTATCGGCGTGCCCATGGCGTGGTTCTTTTATTTTCTTGTCCGGTTCTGGCAATCCTTTGAAAAGCGTTTTTTTGTCGGCCTTGTTTTTACGATGATGATCATTGTAGGATGCTATTTGCCTTTTTATTGGTGGACTGTCTTCTTTCTGGTGTGTTTTCTTTATTGCGTATTTTATCGTGAAAAATTGGCTAGTAACGCGCGGGCGATCAGGCTTTTCCTTAAGCATCGTTGGCGCTTGGTTATCGTTTGTTGTTTAGCTTTGGGGTTAGCCGCGGCAGTTTCTCTGAAAGGTTATAGCATCATGCGCGCGGGGGATGTTCTGGCTTTGGACCGCAAGATAGCCGGGGACGATGTTTACCAGGGCGGTATTAATGTTGCATATGAAAAGATCGCGGCCTTATGCGTGACGGCCCAAACAACTTTTCGTCAGATGTTCTTTCGTCTTGATGATCTCTCGGTCTGTTTTGGCCCTCGCTATCTTTCCATCTTTGTTTTTTGTGTTTTGGCTCTCGGCTCTTGGGTATGTATCACACGTAAATCCTTTATCTTGTTCTTGCTGACCACGGTACTGTTTTTTGTTGCCTTAGGGGATCAGACTCCGCTGTGCAAATCTTTCTTTTATTATTTTCCATTCTTTAAGATGATCCATGGCGTAGGATCGTTTTATGGGATCATAGGTCCGCTGCTGATCCTCTTCATGGCAATGCAACTGAAATTTATTTTAAAACAAAAGATGGACATGCCACGCTATAGGGGTTTAGCTGTGGTATTTTTTGTTCATCTTGGCATTTGGCTTCTTTTAAGAAGACAGCCAATGATCGCAACAACGCATGTCGCGATATTGCTGAGCGCTTTATTTTTTAGCCTTGTTGTCCTTGGAAAACTTTCCTACAAGCCGATATGGTTCTTGCTGCTGATCGCAGGTGTTGTTGTCCAGCCTGTAGAGGTCTTTTGGAAGCTCCATGAGGCTTTAGAGCATATGGATGTTAACAAGGATAGGATCATTCAAAATTGTTCTTATCCGTCGACAAGTCCCATGTTTTCATTTACTCGTCCTGAGCTTGTGGAGGATTTTGATGTTTATGATGCGCATCGCGCATATATCCAAATGAAAGACGCGTCCGGATTTCCTCTGACAGCGGCAGGATACCCTCCGAAATGGTCTTATGATCTTAAGAAGCATTTTCCTTTGCATACCGTAAGTCAATATACAAAATATAAGTTTCATCTTTATGATCATATTCGTTTTGTGAGCGATGATTCATTTTATTTTCAACAGGCAAGCAAATTTCCCAGCCTGACCAATCTTGCTTTTATTTCCGCAGAAAGCAATAATAGCGAAGAAGGCTTACGAAAACTATCCTTGAGCTCGGACACATCATTAAAGAGGGACCTCACAGCTGCCATCACAGGGCCTTCAGAGCAATTTGACATACTTTCTTTTAGTGTTAATACGATCAAAATACGGACACATTTTCTTCAACATAAGTTTTTGGTCTATACAGATAGTTTTCAGCCTGGATGGAGGGCAAGCGTTAACGGCAAGGCAGTCGCTCTTTATAGGGCTAATTTAGCTTTTAAAGGGATCTTTCTGCCTGCTGGTGAAAATGTGGTGATTTTCGATTACAAGCCTTTTGGAGGGCAAGCTTTCTATTTTTTCATTCTTAGTATGCATGTGGGTTTCCTATGCTATCTTATATTTCTTTTAGTCCACCGAAACAAGGAGACAGCACCGTGAAACATTTCTGCCATCGGTGGATTGTTATGTATTTGCTGGTTTTAATGATTTTCTTTGTTTTCTTCAGAGAAGAGCCAGTGGTGGCCAAGCTTTCTTCCATTGCATATAAAAAGCGCTTAGAAGCAGAAATCGTTCATAAAATTAACGAGAACCAAGATTTTACTGCATATGAATTAAGGTGGTGCATTCAGTATTATCAAGAGCTTATAGATACCTTAGGCCCATTCGATCATGCGTATGCTAACCAAGGATTTTGTTACTATTATTTAGGTGATCTTGATCGAGCGATCGCTATGTATGATAAAGCAATTACTATTAATCCGAATCAGTATTCTTATTATTGGGATCAGGGCATGATCTATAGTCAGAAAAAGGAATTTGAAAAAGCGATTTTTTTATTACAGAAAGCCATAGATGTTTTACCAAAGACAGTGGGCATGTATGCAGGTTTTCTTCGGAATGATGATTTCCGGGAGGCCATGGGTCCGCAGATCGTTCTTGAGGACTTTATGTCCTTTTTAACCCGCACCAGGGAAGATGAATATCTCGCGTATGAAGAGCTTGCCAACATCTTTCTTTCCTTAGGCAGAGAAGCGGTAGCTCAACAGATGCATAGAGCTGCCCAGGGGATCTTGACTAAAAAAGAAGACAACAAACTTTCTTTAGCTGAACTTTATGATCAGGGATTTCTTTTCAGAAGACAGGACCAGAGAAAGCATTTGCATTTTCACGTGCTATGTTTTCAGAAATTTTTTGTAAATTTACAGGCTTCAGCAAAAAGAAAGTGATGGCATGATCAGCTTGATCTTTTATCTTAAAAAAATAGCGTTAAGGGGAATCTCATACAAAGGAGGGTATTATGAAGGCAAAACCTGTTGAGACGATCACAGTCCTTCTGCAGGGCTGTGGAATTATGCTTTTACTGGCAGCAGCTTTTGATGTCTTGCCAGCATCGGACAATCAAGTCATTTTTATTGCGCTAGCTTTCTTTATTGTTTCCAGCATGGTTAAAAGGACCGCAGCTGGCGGAAGCTGCTGTTGCAAGTAGTCATATGACATTCTATCAATTACAGGAATTTATGAAAAGCGTTCCTTTTGGAATGCTGGCGACGTCTGATGGCAAGCGCGTCGGTGTCCGTCCTGTGCGCGCTCTTTATTGGGCTGGCAAAGAGCTTTGGTGCGGTATTGAAGAAGGACAAGAAAAGATCGACCACCTTAAAAAAGTCCCGTACGCGGAGTATTGTTTTGCAGCACCCGACGGAGCGCATGTGCGAATCGCGGGGCCGTGTATGTTAAGCACATCGCTTAAGGATAAAGCAAGACTATGGAGCAATGTCCTGTCCTTGCATAAGTTTTATGAGACTCCTAGTGATCCCATGCTGGTTGTTTTGCGTATGAAGCCTAAGAATGTGCGTGTTTTTCATCACGCGACTTACGATTATAGAGCGATCAAGATCTGAGACTGTTGTAGAAACAGTTTAGAAACATCAAGGAGCCTGCCAAAAAATATTTACTTTGGCAGGCTTTTGGTTATAATTGTCATTTGAAAATCGCTGGTTTTTATATGGCTTTTCTGAAAAGGAGGTTTTATGTTCTCGTTACAGTTTCGCTTGTGGTTGATGATGACGATCTTGTTCGGCATTATCTATGCGGCTGTTGTTGTGGTAGGTCAGTTCATGGGCCTCAGCAATTTTTATTTTTATCTTGGCATATCGATCGCCCTAATGTTCTTTCAGTATCTGATCGGGCCTAAGATCGTTGAATGGTCCATGGGCGTCAAATATGTTACCCGTGAACAAAATCCTAAGTTGTATCAAATGGTCGAGGATCAAGCCTCTCGTGCCGGTATCCCTATGCCCAAAGTTGGGATCTCCCAGATGGCTATTCCTAACGCATTTGCCTTTGGCCGCGGGATCTCCGATGGCAGGGTATGTGTAACGAAAGGGATCGTGAGCCTCCTCAACGATCAGGAACTTAGAGCTGTTATTGGGCATGAAATCTCTCATTTACGCAATCGGGATGTTCTGACCATCACCCTTCTTTCCATTATTCCGATGATCCTTTATCGGATCGCTTGGCAATTTCTTTTTTTCGGCAATCGCCGAAGTTCCCGTGATGGCGCAAATACAGCATTGATCGGATTGGCAGCGTTCCTTTTTTATTTCTTGACCAATCTTCTCGTTCTGTACGCCTCAAGGATCCGCGAGTATTTTGCTGACAAAGGGTCTGTAGAGCTTGGGAACCGTCCGGAGAGCTTGGCTTCCGCGCTCTATAAGCTTGTCTATGGTTCTGCGCGTATGCCTCGTGAAGCTGTGCAGGAAGCTGAAGGGATGAAGGCATTTTTTGTCAATGACCCTTCAAATGCGCGAAACGAGATCAAAGAATTAAGCCAGATAGATTATGATCGCAATGGATCAATTGATGCTGGGGAGTTAGCGCTTTTGCGTAACGCGCATCCCCGTCTTAGTTCTTCCGAGAAAATGATGGAACTTTTAAGCACGCATCCGAACATGTTGAAACGTATTAAGCATTTGTCGTCATTGAGCTAGAAAAAGAGAGGATAGGGGTTTTGGGGCGCATCCTTTTAAAAAGGATGCGCCCATTTTTAACAATAATAAAACGCTTCTTGACATACCATACATCTGTGTGGTAAATTATTTTTATGATCAAAGAACTTACAGAAAAACAAAAGAACGTTCTTCAATTCATTTTTAATAAGATCAAAAATGATAAGCTTCCTCCAACGATTCGTGAGATCGCGGAGGAGTTTGGCTTTTCATCCACCGGAACTGTCCGTGATTATCTCAGAGCGCTTGTGGATAAAGGCTACATCAAGATCAATGAGGGCAAGGCACGCGCCATTGAGCTTGTTAAGGATGCTTTTCGGATCCCTGTCTTAGGAGCTGTTGCTGCCGGAAGTCCGACATTGGCCGTGGAAGATATTGAAGGATATGTTGACCTCAACGATCTTTTCTTTTCTGATGCGGATATTTTTGCCTTGCGCGTCAAAGGTGACAGCATGATCGAAGCCGGGATCATGCCAGATGACCTGGTCCTCGTCCGCCGTCAGCAAGCTGCCGAGATCGGTGATGTGGTCGTGGCCTTGATCGGTGATGAAGCCACGGTCAAGCATCTTGTCAGAGAAGGGAAGAATTTTTATCTTCATCCTGCCAATAGCGCTTATCAGCCCATTCCCGTCAATGAAGATGTCAGCCTGATCGGCAAGGTTATAACGAGCATCCGTAGATATTCCTGATCTTTTTGTTAGGAACCGACCTTCATTTCGCATCCCTTTAATTGACACCCCTATTCTTTTTCTATATAATAAGCTACTTAATATTAATATAAATAGGAGTTAATCGTGGAAATCGAAGAAATTAAGAAGATCCGAGAAGAAAAAGCACGTCTTTTGGCATCCAAAGGTTTTAATCCCTATGGAGGGAAGTTTGTTACAACAGCGACCATCGCGCAGTCCCTGGAAGCTTTTGAAGAGGAAAAAGATGTTGTCTTGGCTGGCCGTATTATGGCCAATCGCGCTCATGGCAAGGTGATCTTTCTAGACCTGATGGACCAAAATGCCAAGATCCAGCTTTTTGTCAAATTGGACAATGTTGGCGAGGACCTTTTTCATCTAGTCCAGCATCAAGTGGATATTGGCGATATCGCTGGAGTTAAAGGCAAACTGTTTAGGACAAAGACAGGGCAAGAAAGTGTCCGCGTGCTTGAGTTCTCCATTCTTTCAAAATCTTTGATGTGTCTTCCTGAGAAATGGCATGGACTCAAGGATGTTGAGATCCGCTATCGTCAGCGCTATGTCGATCTTTTGGCGAACAAAGATGTTCGAGACGTGTTCGTTAAGCGCAGTAAGATCGTTAGTTTTATTCGCTCTTTCCTGGACGCGCGCGGCTTTCTGGAAGTTGAAACTCCCATGCTGCAGCCTATGGCTGGCGGGGCGAGAGGACGGCCATTTAAAAGTCTTCACAATGCTTATGATATGGAAGTCTTTTTACGTATCGCTCCTGAGCTGTATCTCAAGCGTCTTTTGGTCGGCGGATTAGAGAGAGTGTACGAGCTTAATCGTAATTTCCGTAATGAAGGTATATCGACACGTCACAACCCAGAATTTACCATGCTGGAAGTCTATCAGGCTTACGCGGATTTTAACGATATGATGAAATTGACCGAGGACATGGTCAGCTCCGCGGTCCAAACGATGACCGGAGGATACAAGATCATTTATCAAGGCAAGGAGATCGATTTTACGCCCCCTTGGAAAAGAAGGTCATTCGCGGAGCTTGTTAAAGATAAATTTGATATTGATCCTGGCGACGATGCTAAAACAATGCTGGCTAAGGTGAAGGCGAGAAAAAAGGTTGCCGCCGATGAGACATTGACGCGCTCTGGCATCATGAAGCTCGTTGAAGACTTTTTGGATGAAGACGCGACAAACAACCCTTTATTCCTTATCGATTATTTTACTTTTCTTTCACCCTTGGCCAAGGCCAAGCCGGATAACCCGCTTTTAGCGCAACGATTTGAGTGTTTTATCGCCGGCATGGAAGTTGGTAACGCGTATTCAGAGCTTAATGATCCTGTCGAGCAGCGCGCGCGTTTAACAGAAGACCTTAAGGATGACACGGAAACAGGATTGCGAACTATTGACGAAGATTTTGTCCACGCGCTGGAATATGGCATGCCCCCAGCGGGCGGATTAGGCATCGGGATCGACCGCCTTGTCATGATCTTGACAGATGCCCCTTCGATCCGTGATGTTATTTTATTTCCTTTGCTCAAGCCGCATACAAAAAAAGAAGAAGAATTGACATGACCTACGAGGGATGGATCGGGATCCGGTATCTTTTTGCCAAAAAAGAACCTTTTTTAGCCGTGATCAATTTTATCGCTGTCGCGGGTGTCGCGATCGGTGTCGCGGCGCTTATTATCGTCATTGCGGTCATGACAGGATTTGACAGTGATCTGCGGGATAAGATCATAGGCACCAACGCGCATATCGTTGTTGAAAAAGAAGTAGGCGTTGGGAATATTGCCCAAACCCAGAAAGAGCTTCTTAGCATACCAGGCGTGAAAGCAACGACGCCGTATGTGCAAGGCCCTCTTTTCTTGGAGTATGCCGGTCAATCAATGAGCGTTATGGGCCGTGGTATTGACCCAGCCACAGAAGCAACGGTCACAAAAGCCAGGGAGTATCTGCGGGAGGGTCGGCTGGAGGCATTGAATGAGCGCGGCGCTATCATTGGCCGAGAACTGGCGATTTATCTCGGGAAAGAGGTGGGGGATCAGATCACCTTGATCGCTCCGGCTTTAGGACTGGCTGGTGGTGGATGGCGACATGAACTTACCATTGTCGGTGTTTTTAGTTCAGGCATGTACGATTATGATATGAACCTTGTTTTGATCAGCCTTACCAAGGCCCAAGAGATCTATCGGATGCCTGCTGGAACCGTATCCGGTATCGCTGTTAAGCTTGATGACGTGTATCAAGCGCCGCATGTAAAGAAAATGATCTATAAGACGCTGGGATATAGTTTTCTGGTCAAAACGTGGATCGATATGAATAAGAACTTTTTTGCGGCACTAAAACTTGAGAAGTTCGCGATGTTCGTTATCCTGACCTTGATCGTTCTTGTGGCGTCGTTCAATATCGTCAGCACGCTGATCGTCACGGTCACAACAAAGATCAAGGATATCGGCACATTGAAGGCCGTTGGCGTTCCACGCAAGGCGATCGAGCGCATTTTTGTTTTTAAAGGGTTATCCATTGGCTTTATGGGAACGTTTTGGGGTTGCGTAGGCGGCATCAGCTTAAGCCTAGCGCTGAAAGAATATCAATTTATTAAATTGCCTCCGGATATTTATTATCTAGATAAGCTTCCGGTTGTCCTAGAATTAAACGATCTTCTGATGATCGCGGGAGCGGCCATGATGATCACGTATCTTGCGACGATCTATCCGGCGAAGATGGCAGGACGACTTGAGCCTGTGGAAGCGCTTCGGTACGAATGATGTTAAGAGCTGAGAATATCCATAAAGTTTATATTGAGACCGGAGCTCCTTTAGCGGTCTTAAAAGGTGTCGATTTCTCTATGCAACCGGGAGAATTCGTGAGCTTAACTGGCCCATCTGGAGCTGGAAAATCGACGCTGTTGCATATTCTTGGAGGATTGGATTTTCCAACTCAAGGAAAAGTTTTTATCGACGGTGAAGAAGTACAGCGCTTGAATGATCGTAAACGTTCTGCGTTGCGCAACACAAAGATCGGGTTTGTTTTTCAATTTTATCATTTATTGCCTGAGTTCAACGCGATCGAGAATGTGATGCTGCCCGCTTTTATCAGGGATGGGATGTCGCAGCGGCCTATGATCGAACAAAAGGCCGCGTCTTTACTAAGGCAAATGGGTATGCAACACAGGCTTTCGCATAAACCCAAACAGCTTTCGGGCGGGGAGCAGCAGCGGGTCGCTATCGCGCGTGCCCTCATGAACAGCCCAAAGATCATTTTGTGTGATGAACCAACAGGCAATCTAGATTCGCAGTCAGGAGAGAGTATCATCGCGCTGTTGCGTAAGTTGAATCAGGAGCAAGGCCAGGCCGTCGTGATCGTGACGCACGACCTTGCGATCGCGCAACAAGCACAGAGATGTGTCCATATTCAAGATGGAAAAATTACCAACTCAAACTAACAAAGGGGCGGCTTATGAAGATCTATCTTAATGGAAAATTTGTGGAGAAGAAAGATGCCAAGGTTTCCGTTTTTGATCACGGATTTCTTTATGGGGATGGAGTCTTTGAGGGGATCAGGTCTTATAAGCGTAATGTTTTTAAGCTGCAAGAACATATTCAAAGGCTTTATGAATCAGCGCACACATTGATGCTAAAAATACCTTTAACTCAAGCCCAAATGATCGATGCGGTCGTGAGGACATTGAAGAGCAATCATTTGTCAGATGCCTACATCAGGGTTATTGTCAGCCGCGGAGAAGGGGATTTAGGCTTAGATCCTCGCAAATGCCAGGGCACAGCGACCGTTATCGTGATCACGGATAAGATCACGCTTTATCCTCAAGAACTTTATCAAAAAGGGATGGCGATTATCACGGTTCCGACCGTGCGCAACCTTAATGAGGCCGTTAATCCTCAGCTGAAGTCCTTGAATTATTTGAACAACATTTTGGCAAAGATTGAAGCCACGAATTCTGGCTGCATGGAAGCCTTGATGATGGACGCGCAGGGATTTGTCGCGGAGTGTACCGGGGACAATGTTTTCATTGTTCGTCGAGGTGAGCTCTTGACGCCTCCCAATGCTCGTCTGCGGGGGATCACGCGCGATGCGGTCATGGAATTAGCGAAAAAACAAAAAATAATGGTCAGCGAGAAGTTGATGACACGTCATGAGATCTTTGTCGCGGAAGAATGTTTTTTGACAGGGACAGCCGCTGAGATCATTCCGATCGTCAAGGTTGACGGGCGTGTGATTGGCGATGGTGTTCCAGGACCCATTACATTAAAGCTTATCAAAGCTTTTCATACGATCACGTCCAAAGACGGTGTGAAATATTAACGAAGCGATCATCATCGCAAGGAGTATTTTATGATCTGTGATGTTTGTAAAAAAAAGAAAGCCACTGTGCATTTGACCGAGATCGTGGATGGCAAAATGGCAGAGATGCATATCTGCGAGGATTGCGCTAAAGAGCGTAGCGTTCAGATGGAGCAGCAGTTTGGCCTTGCGGACCTTTTGGCAGGGCTCTCTGATTTTGGCAAGCAAATCAAGACAGAAGAAAAAAGCAAGCTGCAGTGCCCGAATTGCGCGTTGGGCTATGAGGATTTTCGTAAATTCGGACGTTTGGGTTGCAGTGAGTGCTATAACGCTTTTCGTGCGCATTTATCATCACTGCTAAAAAAGATCCACGGGTCCGGCCAGCATTTAGGCAAAAAACCTATTGGTCGTCCGGCTCCTTTGCCTGCAGCGCCATCCTTAAAAGCAGCGGCTGTCAAGACCACTGTTGTGAAGGAAGAAGGACTTCAAGAGCTAAAAACGAAACTACAACACGCTGTTTTATCTGAGAATTTTGAGCAGGCAGCTATCCTTAGGGACAAGATCCGCATTCTTGAGAAAAAAGAAAAGGAAAAACAACTATGAAGATCGATGATCTGATCACGCATACCGGAGAGTGGCTAAAAGGAGCGGGTCCTCAATCACATATTGTCATGTCATCAAGGATCCGCCTGGCTCGAAACGTTGAAAAGATACCTTTTCCAGCCCGCGCTAATAAAAAAGATCTAGCAGAGATCGTAAGGATCGCAAAGGCTGCCTTTGATTCTTCGGAATATTTCAAAAATGCGATGCTCTTGAAGATCAATGAGCTTGATGCCTTGGACCAGCAGTTCTTTATCGAGAGGCATTTGATGAGCCACGATCATGCCGCGACCAGCGAAGGAAGAGCGATCCTCATCTCCAAAGAAGAGATCCTTTCCATCATGATCAACGAAGAAGATCACCTGAGGATCCAGGTCATGCAGTCAGGGTTTGACCTTCGGGAGACATGGAAGATCATCAACATGATCGATGATATCTTGTCTGCGAAGATCCCTTACGCTTATGATGCGAATTGGGGATATTTAACGGCATGTCCGACGAACACCGGAACAGGTATTCGAGGCTCTGTCATGCTGCATTTGCCGGCATTGGTGATGACTAAGCAGATCAACAAAGTTCTGGAGGCCATTGCGAAATTAAGCTTCACATCCCGCGGTTTTTATGGGGAAGGAACGCAAGCGACAGGGAATTTCTTTCAGATCTCCAATCAGGTCTCTTTAGGCCACAGCGAAGAAGATATTTTGCAGAATATTAACGGTCTGGTGCGCCAGATCGTTGAGCAGGAAGAGCAGGCACGGCAGGCCTTGCTTGTCCAAAACCGTTCTGTTCTGGAGGATAAGATCAGCCGTTCGTACGGCATTTTAAAGAGCGCTCATATCATTTCTAGTCAAGAAACAGTTGATCTGCTTTCGATGGTGCGTCTAGGGATTGATGTCGGCGTGATCAAGCATGTTAGTAAGCAGACGGTGAACGAGTTGTTCATTATGATCCAGCCGGCTCATCTGCAGAAGATCGAAGGCAAGAAGCTTGACCCGCTGGAGAGGGATGTTAAGCGCGCAAGCGTTATTCGTGAGAAACTAAAAGCATAAGAGATACGTAACAATTAATTTTAGGAGGTTGTATGTTTAACCGGTTTACAGAGCGGGCCCGTAAAGTGATCGTTCTAGCCAAAGAAGAGGCTAAGCGATTTAATCATGATTATATCGGCACGGAACATCTTTTGCTTGGGCTCATTCGCGAGGGAGAGGGTGTTGCCGCGGCTGTTTTGCAAAAACTTGGACTTGATCTGGAATCCATCCGCATCGAGATCGAAAAGGTTGTCCAGCCCGGTCCGCAGACGCAGGTCATGGGAGATATTCCGTTCACGCCACGCAGCAAGAAAGCGCTGGAATTAGCTGCGGAGGAAGCTCGCGCCTTAGGTCATAATTATATCGGCACGGAACATCTTTTGCTTGGGCTTATTCGTGAAGGTGAGGGGGTTGCTTATCGCGTATTTTTGAATATGGGTGTTGACCTAGAGCGTGTGCGCAACGAGGTCATGGAGCTTTTGGGTTCGGGGATCCCCGGATTTGGTACTCAGGAAACTGCTAAGAAAGGAAAAACTCCAGCAATCGATGCTTATGGCCGTAATTTGAATAAGTTGGCGCGGGAAGGAAAGCTTGACCCTGTGATCGGACGCAAGGGTGAGATCGAACGTATTGTGCAGATATTGACCCGCCGCACAAAGAATAATCCTGTCCTTATTGGTGAAGCAGGTGTCGGAAAAACGGCTATCGTCGAGGGATTGGCACAGTTAGTTGTTAATGGGGAGGTGCCAGAGAACCTTCGCGATAAGAACATCATTATTTTAGATCTGGCTATGATGATCGCTGGGACAAAGTATCGCGGCCAATTCGAGGAGCGTATCAAGGCGATCATGGATGAGATCAAGCGTTCCAAGAAGATCGTTTTGTTCATTGATGAGATCCATACGTTAGTCGGTGCGGGGGCCGCCGAAGGGGCGATCGATGCGGCGAATATTCTCAAGCCAGCTTTGGCGCGCGGAGAGATCCAATGCATTGGCGCGACAACGATCGATGAATATCGTAAGAATATTGAAAAAGATGCCGCTCTTGAACGGCGTTTTCAAACGATCATGGTCGAGCCTCCATCAGTGGAAGAAACGATCCAGATCCTGCAAGGCTTGCGCGATAAATACGAGGCTCATCATCGCGTAAAATATTCGGACGAAGCCCTAGAGGCTTCAGCGAAACTAACGGATCGTTACGTGACGGGCCGCTTTTTGCCAGATAAAGCTGTTGATATTCTTGATGAAGCGGGTGCGCGCGCAAGTTTAAGCGTTATGGTTGTTCCTCCAGAGATCAAAGAAATGGAAGAAAAGATCGAGGAGCTTCGAGAAGAAAAAGAAACGTATATAAAGAGCCAGGATTTTGAAAAAGCAGCTCAAATGCGCGATAAAGAGCGTGAAGCACGCGAACAGTTAGAGGCCAAAAGACGCGAATGGTTGCAAAAGCGCGATTCGCTTATTCCAACGATCACCGACGAAGATGTCGCGCGCGTTATCTCGCAGTGGACCAAGATCCCCTTAATTCGTCTTGAGCAGAAGGAAAGCGAAAAGCTTCTTAAGCTTGAAGAAAATTTATCTCAGTCGGTCATTGGCCAGGCAGAGGCGATCAGTGCGATCGCCCGCGCGGTACGTCGTTCTCGCGCCGGGATCAAAAATCCATTACGGCCTATCGGTTCTTTTATGTTTTTGGGGCCAACGGGTGTTGGCAAGACCCTGTTAGCTAGGGTTTTGTCTGAGTTCATGTTCGGCGATGAGAATGCCATCATTCAGATCGATATGTCTGAGTATATGGATAAATTTAATGTTTCGCGCTTAGTGGGCGCTCCTCCAGGATACGTAGGCTACGAAGAGGGAGGCCAGCTGACAGAAAAAGTACGTCGGCGACCTTATGCGGTTGTTTTGCTAGATGAGATCGAGAAGGCCCATCAGGATGTTTTTAATCTTCTGCTACAGGTCTTAGAGGATGGACGATTAACGGATAGCTTAGGCCGTCGCGTGGATTTTCGCAATACGATCGTGATCATGACATCCAACGTAGGAGCGGAGATCTTGCGCCAGAAAGGCTCTTTAGGGTTTGCATCTCAAGATAAAGAAGTTACGTATCAGGATATGAAGCAGCGGTTGTTGGATGAGATCAAAAAGACCTTTAAGCCTGAGTTCTTGAATCGTTTGGATGATATCATCGTTTTTCAATCTTTGACGAAAGAAAACTTAGAGCATATCGTGAACTTGGAGATCCGAGAGGTAACAGAACGTCTCAAAGATAAAAATATTACCATCAATCTTACGCCAGAGGCTGTAGAGTTCTTTATCGAAAGAGGGTTTGACCCTACGTTTGGGGCCAGGCCACTTAAGAGAACCATCCAGCGATTCTTAGAGGATCCCTTGGCGGAGGAAATTATTGGAGGCAGGTTCGTCGAAGGAAGCAGTATCATTGTGAAGCGCGATAAAAACAAGGATATCTTGTTTTTTGAATAATGACAGCCCTTCGATCGTTATTCTTAGCGGTGGTTTTTAGCTTTATAACAGTTTCTGCCGTCCTTGCTCAAAATATCTGCACATTTCAAGGATTGTGGGATGTTTCAAGGCGAAGCGTGCAGGCGGACTGCTCTTTTTCTAATAACGGGAAAATAAGCTTTTCAGCAGAGGTGCGCGATGATCAGTCTATTCAGTTTCGGCTTTCTGCAAAAAGTTTGCAGGCGCTGATCTTTCACATTGCAGCTGAGGCGTCAGGATCAATAAGGGTTGTTGAGCCTTCGGACGGTGTATCTTTTGTCGAGGTAATGTTATCTCAAGAAGAAGATCAGGTTCCGGCGTTATCCCATAAGGGTATTCAGGGTAAACTCGACATCGTGGATGACAAGATCTTTGTACGGCAGCTACGTGGCGCTGGGATCCAGTGCCAGGGCCAGGTTTCTTTTTTGCCGCCTTATGATATGGACCTGACTTTTTTAGCCAAAGACATGTTATTAAGCGATCTGTTCGCTTGGCTCAACCAGGCCCAGGAAAGCGTGATGGGAGACGTAAGCGGTCAAATACGCGTTACAGGATTTATTGAAAGATTGCTTATTAAGGGGCGGCTTGCCTCTTCAGGTCAGATAGGAAATTTTCGTTATGACGAGATCACCACCGGGATAGAAGGTGTTTATCCTATGGTGCGCTTGATCGACGCAAGCGTTACTGAAACCAACGGTGTTAGTTTCTTTTTAGAAGGACAAATTGATCTTTCCAAGGATTTTAAGGATTTTGCTCAGCAGCTAGCCAAAATGAAGATGTTGCCTTTGATCCGACAGACGAATGTCGATCGTGAATGGACGATCCGTAAAGGATCTGGAGGCAAGGACGCGGGCGAGACAGAGTTCAAGTATCGATTACGGCGTGAACGGGAAAATGCGGGCGCTGAAGAAACGGGGATGTTAACGATCCAGCGTAGTATTAAGTTTTGATTCTTCCAAAGGAAACCCCACGGTCGCTAACGCTTCCTGGGATAAATTCGCACAGTGATTTATGATCACTGTGTTCCATAAATCACGTGCTCATTTATGAAAATAAAAACAGTCTTTATATGTCAAGAGTGTGGGACGCAATCCTCCGGATGGCTTGGTCGTTGCCCAGGATGTCAGAACTGGAATACGTTCGTTGAAGAAAGCTTGCAACCGATGGAAGGCACAGCGCGACCTTCCCTTACTTGCAAAGAGGAGCCGATGCTTCTTAATGATGTTGTCAGCCATGGTGAAAATCGGTTCTGTACAGGAAATGATGAGCTTGATCGTGTTTTAGGCGGTGGGATCGTTCCTGCCTCTGTCATTTTGCTTGGCGGGGATCCAGGGATCGGCAAGTCTACCTTGGCTTTGCAGGCAGGATGCCTGTTATCGCATAAAGGACATAAAATTTTCTATATTAGCGGGGAAGAATCCGTGAAGCAGGCGAAAATGCGCGCGGATCGTCTTTTAGAAAAAGACAGCAGTAAGCTTTATATCGTTAATCAGATCGATCTGGATGTGATCTTTCAGCATATTGAGAAGCTAAAACCGGATGTTGTTATTTTGGATTCGATCCAGGTTGTCTTTCAGAAAAATATTTCTTCTTCTCCCGGTAGCGTGAGCCAGGTCCGGGAATGTGCTTCGTTATTGACACAGTTCGCCAAAACAAGAGGTGTTGCCGTTATTATGATTGGTCATGTGACAAAGGAAGGAATGCTGGCTGGGCCTCGCGTTTTAGAACATTTGGTGGATACGGTGCTATATTTTGAGGGCGAGCGCTATTCGATGTATCGCGTATTGAGAGCCACAAAGAATCGTTTTGGATCAACGAACGAGATCGGTGTGTTTGAGATGACAGCTGAAGGATTGCGACAGGTCAAGAATCCTTCTGAGATCTTTTTGTCAGAGCGTCTTCATGATGCTTCAGGGTCAGTCATTGTTCCCATACTGGAAGGGACGCGGCCATTTTTGGTTGAGATCCAAGGGTTGGTAAGCCGGGCGAGTTTCGGCGTAACGCGGCAAAAGGCTCAAGGTTTTGACGCGAATCGCCTTTCTCTCTTAGCCGCTGTGCTTGAGAAGAAAATAGGGCTGTCATTGCAGGATAAAGATATTTTTCTGAACGTTGTCGGCGGCGTGAAGGTTGTGGATCCAGCCGCAGACCTGGCGGTGACATTAGCCATTGCTACAGCCCTTCTTGACAGAAAGATGCCTCATGATGTTGTTGTCTTAGGGGAAGTCGGATTATCATCGGAAGTGCGTAGCATCAGTCATGTTTTAACGCGTATCAACGAAGCTCAAAAATTAGGTTTTCAGCGCTGCATCCTGCCTAAGAATAATTTAAAGGCGAAGGAGATCAGGAAAGAAAAGATCGAGTGTGTCGGTGTTGAGACCGTTAAGCAGGCTTTGGATATTTTATAAAATCATAAAGGAGAAGTTATGACATTATTCATCATTCGCGTTTTCTTTCTTATTGTCAGCATGACCGTTGGTCATCAGATAGGTGATATCTCAGGTTTTGGCACTATAGGCCTAGCCGGCGGAGGGATCTTTGGCCTCTTGCTGATCTTCCTTGAAACAAAGATGTACCGTGTTTCTTTGAGGGGTTTGTCCAGCATGGTTTTTGGTTTATTGCTGGGCATGGTCATCGCTAAGTTGATCACGGATATCTTGGCTTTGTTACCTTTGGGAGATTACCATATCTCTTTGTTCCGTGTTATTTTAATGATCATCTTCTGTTATCTGGGGGTCACGATGGCCTTGCGTGGCAAGGATGATTTCAATCTCATTATTCCTTATGTAAGGTTTCGAAAGGAGAATTTTTTTGAAAACGTCGTTATTTTAGATACGAGCGCGATCGTTGATGGACGTATTTCTGATATTTGCAAGACGGATTTTTTTCAGGCGAGGCTCGTTGTCCCGCGCTTTGTTCTTAAAGAACTTCAAACTCTGGCGGATTCCAAGGATGCCATAAAACGTGAGCGTGGCCGTCGGGGGATGGAGATCCTGCGCAACATGCAAAAAGATTCCGCGATCGACATCAAGGTCCATGAAGACGATTTTCCAGATATTCAGGATGTTGATGATAAGTTGTTGCATCTGGCCAAACGCATTGAAGCAAAGATCTGCACGACAGACTTTAACCTCAACCGCAATGCCGGTATCCAGGGGATAAAGATCTTGAATATCAATGAGCTTGTTAACGCGGTTAAGCCTGTTGTTTTTCCAGGTGATCGTATCACGGTAAAGTTGGTCAAAGAAGGTACGGAGCATCAGCAAGCCGTTGGTTATTTGGATGATGGGACGATGATCGTTGTGGCTGATGCGCGGCATTTGATCGGCCATGATGTATCAGTCGAGATCACATCGGCGATCCAGACACAGGCAGGCCGCATGATCTTTGGAAAAGTGCGCACATGAAGGTCCAAGCTATCATTGCCGCCGCGGGGGCAGGCACAAGATTAAAAAGCAAGGTTCCTAAGCCGTTGTTGGCGATCAAGGGGCAGCCGATATTATTTTATAGCTTAAAAGTTTTTGCTCAATGTTCTTTGATCGACAGCGTCATCGTTGTTGTCCCTTCTGCAGGCCGCACGGTCTTTGAGAAGGCCATAAAGAAGTCTGGCATACACAAGAAAGTGATGTGTGTGGCAGGCGGAGCAAGGCGCTGTGACTCTATCCGTAATGGATTGCGACGATTAGATGCCGACACAAAACTTGTTGTTGTTCATGATGGAGCTCGGCCTTTTATTACGCATGATCTGTTAAGGCGTTGTATTCGTGCTGGAAGAAAAGACAAGGCTGTTGTGGCCGCTGTTCCTGTCACGTCTACGATCAAGCGAGTATGCACTAAAACCGGCGTCGTTTGGGCTACGCTTAATCGTGAAGATCTTTGGGAGATCCAGACGCCCCAAGTTTTTGACCGCAAGATCATTGATCGGGCTTACAGCGCGCTTTCGTCCATTACTCCAACCGATGACGCTCAGCTAGTCGAACAGGCAGGCTCTCAGGTGAAGATCGTTCTCTCAAGCTATGACAATATCAAGATCACTGCGCCAGAAGACGTAGCTTTTGCGGAGTATCTTTTATCAAGGAGAAAAGTATGCAGCGGATCGGCTTAGGATATGACCTGCATCGCCTGGTGGATGGGCGAAGACTTGTTTTAGGCGGATTAGAGATCCCGTTTAAGAAAGGCCTCTTGGGTCATTCGGATGCGGATGTTCTAACGCACGCGATCTGCGACGCTTTGTTAGGCGCTGCGGGTCAGGGTGACATCGGTGAGCATTTTCCAGATACAGACCCTGCCTACAAGGACGCGAACAGCATCTTTTTGCTTCAGAAAGTTCACGGACTTATTCGTCAAAAAGGGTACAAGATCGTTAATATTGATACAGTGATCATCGCGGAAGAGCCGAACCTAAAACCTTTTAAGCCTAAAATTCGTTCATGTCTGGCACAAGCTTTGTCTTTATCAGAGGATGTGATCAGCGTGAAGGCAAAAACACAAGAAGGGTTGGGTTTTGGGCCTAATGCCGAAGAGGCTATCGCTGTGTATGCTGTTGTTCTGCTTTCAATATAGGTCGTTTGATCATATGTATGATTAATGGAGGGAAAGATCATGACATTATTATTGCTTAATTTTATCCTACTTGTTTTATTGTGGTATTTCTTTGTTTCTACGATGTTCGTCCAGGAGATCAGGTCCGCGCGCGATAAGGACCCTGCTGCTAAGGAGAATTTTCAGATCATTTTCTTGTACGCAGGGTTGCACGCGATCATTGCGTATCGTTTAGCGCATTTTTTATGGAAACACAAGATGCCATTTTTTCCGCGCTTGATCTCTCAGACAGCTCGTTTTTTTACAGGGATAGAGATCCATCCTGGAGCAAAGATCGACCGTGGTCTTTTCATTGATCATGGTATGGGTGTCGTCATTGGAGAAACAGCGATTATCGGAAAGAATGTGACGCTGTTCCAGGGAGTCACGCTCGGAGGAACCGGCAAAGAGGTTGGCAAACGACATCCGACCTTAGGCGACAACATTGTTGTTGGAGCGGGCGCGAAAGTGCTGGGAAACATAACGATTGGCAGCAATTCATATATTGGCGCGAACGCTGTCGTCATCAAGGACGTTCCTCCCAACACGACGGTGGTGGGGGTTCCTGGCCATGTGACCAAGCAAGATGGAAAGCGCATGGATCGGATGATGGATCACGCGCAGATCTTGGATCCTATTGTCCAGGAGTTAGAAGAACTCAAGCAACGTTTAGCCAGCTTGGAAGAAAAGAAAAAATAATGTATGCATATCCAAATTCATAATTCGCTTTCTAATAAAAAAGAGATCCTTGTTCCAATTCAAGACAAGCGGGTGAGCATGTATGCGTGCGGCGTGACAGTGTATGATAGATGTCATATTGGCCATGCCCGCAGTCTCTATATCTTTGATGTTATCCGCCGCTATTTGATGTTCCGCGGATATAATGTTCGTTTTATCCGTAATATCACGGATATTGACGATAAGATCATCAACCGCGCGCAAGAACTGAAGAAAGATTGGAGGATCGTTGTTGATGACAACATACAAGCGTATCGAGAAGATTTGCGTGCTTTAGGCATCCTGGATGCCGATGCAGAGCCGCGAGCGACAGAGAACATCCCTGAGATGATCAAGCATATCGAGGGGTTGATCGAGAAGGGTTTCGCGTATCCTCAAGATGGCGATGTGTATTTTAGCGTACGGCAATTTAAAGATTATGGCAAGCTTTCAGGGCAAAGCATCGAGAAGATGCAGGAAGCGGTACGTATTGAAAAAGACGACAAGAAAAAGGATCCTCTTGATTTCGCCCTTTGGAAAAGGTCTAAAGAGGGCGAGCCTTTTTGGGAAAGCCCATGGGGAAAAGGGCGTCCGGGTTGGCATATCGAATGCTCTGCGATGAGCATGAAATACGCCCAAGCAGAAACCTTGGATATTCATGCTGGCGGACGGGACCTGGTCTTTCCTCATCATGAGAATGAAGTCGCCCAGAGCGAGGCTTTGACCGGAAAACCTTTTGCGAGGTGTTGGATCCATCACGGGCTTCTGACGATCAATGGCCAGAAGATGTCGAAGTCGTTAAAGAATTTTATTACTGTTTCTGATGCCTTGTCGAGATACGGAGTAGACGCGCTCAAGCTTTTCTTTTTGTCTTCTCATTACGCAAGTCCGTTAGATTTTACCGAAGAAAAAATGATCGATATGCGTAAAAATCTTGAGCGTTTTTCTATCTTCTTCGCAGAAGCCCGTACCGTTCAGCCCTCGGGTGCGCTGATAGACCCTGCGATAAAGGCTTTTGACCAGCATTATCAAGAATTTATTAAAGCGATGGATGATGATTTTAACACACCTCGCGCTTTAGCCGCTTTATTTGAAATGGTCAGCGAAACATACAAGTTAAAATCCCAGAAAGAATATCCATCGATCGTTAAAAAAGTCGCACAGGAGCTTCAGGGGATCTTAAGGGATATTTTTGGAATTGTTTTTATCACGAAAGAAGTTGATCTGACGGAAGAAGAGGGATCCTTGATCAAAGAAAGAGAGATCGCCCGTCATCAAAAAGATTTTAAACGTTCGGATGAGCTGCGGGACGCGCTGAAAGCTCGCGGTATTATCGTCGAAGACGGCAAGGAAGGGCAAAAATGGCGAAGAGGTTAAAGGGACTGTTCATCACGTTTGAGGGCTCGGAAGGATGCGGAAAGAGCACGCAAGTAAAACTGCTGTGTGACTTTCTTAAGCGTGAAAAAAGGGATGTTTTGCATATTCGTGAACCAGGGGGCATTAAGATCAGCGAGAAGATCCGCACCATTTTGCTTGATGATAAGAACAAGGAGATGGCTAGGCCTTGTGAAGTTTTGTTGTACATGGCGGCCAGGGCTCAGCTTGTTCATGAAAAGATCCTTCCTGCGCTTAGGAAAGGATCGATCGTGGTTTGTGATAGATTTCTGGACTCAACGATCGCCTATCAGGGATATGGTTGCGGTGAGGATATCCGTTTCATTAGATCGATCGGTTCTTATGTGACACAAGATATCCTTCCAGACATTACATTTTTGCTTGATCTTCCCACTCATAAGGGGTTGTCGCGCATTCAGAAACCTAGAGACCGTATTGAGCAGCGATCGTTGCAATACCATAATCGTGTCCGTCAAGGATATTTGAAGATCGCTCGTCAAGAGCCGAAGCGTATCAAGGTGATCGCTGGTCATCAAAGCCGTGAAGCGATCCGCCGGATCATCGAAAACGATATTCGAAAGCTTTTGCCATGATAGCTACAGAAAAATTTGCATCAGAGATGATCCTTGAGCGTTTTGCCCAAGCTTTAAAGGTTGGACGCTTGGCACATGCGTATCTTTTGATAGGCCCTAAGCATATCGGCAAGAAGCAGACAGCTCTCGCGGTTGCCAAGCTTGTGAATTGCGAACGAGCTGCTCACGCGACCTTTTGCGATGCTTGCCCAGCATGCGTTAAGATCACTAGCGGCATGCATCCGGATGTCCATGTCCTTGGACAAGAGGATGATGAGTCGATCAAGATCGAGGATGTCAGGGATCTTTTGTCGCAGGTTCAATTACGCGCTTTTGAGGCAAGAACGAAAGTCTTTATTATCCCAAACGTTGAGCGGCTTACCCTGGAGGCAGCTAATGCGCTTTTGAAAACATTGGAGGAGCCGGCAAAAAATACGCTTATCTTGCTTACAACGTCCATCCCAGACAGCGTTTTAGGCACAATAAAGTCACGATGCCAGACCTTGTATTTGTTTCCTTTAGGCCGGACGTCTCTCAGGGACCGCTTAGCCGCGGCCGGCCAGGTCACACAAGCCGAGGCCCATTTTTTGTCATGTTTGGCCGAAGGTTGTCCGGGGCGCATCCCTAGCGCAGAGGCAAAGGCTATTGTGCAGCGTAGAAACCTTGTGATCGACCAATTTCTTTTAACCCGCGATGATGATATGTATGTTAAAGATATCCTAAAGGATCCGGCGCAGGTTAAGGAGATGCTACATTTTCTTTTTTGTTGGTTTAAAGACATTTCTTTGCTTAAGATTGACGTTGAAAGCGTTCATGTAATGAATATTGATCGCCTGACGGATCTAAAAGTAATGAAGGAGCGATATACTTTTGAAGAGATCGAGGAGATCATAAGCGATATCGTTAAAACCCGTAAAGCCTTAGAAGAGAACTTTAATGTGAAAGTTCCTTTGGCGTTGTTGAAGGAGAGAACATGGAAAAGGTAGTTCAAATACATCTAGGAGAGTATCGAGGGTTAGGATTATATAATCTTAAGGATGTGGAATGTAAGCGCGGAGACATGGTGATCTTATCTGTTGAGCGCTCAACTGAGTATGGCAAGGTTGTTTGTGAGCTGGAAGCTTCTCCTGACGGGCGCATCGAAAACCTGCCAGGAAAGGTCATTCGGCTCGCCTCTGTGGAAGACCTTAATCGTATCGCTCGCAATAAAGAGAAGGCCAAGGAAGCAGTCGCGGCCTGCGAAAAGAAAGTTGCAGAGCAGAAATTGTCGATGAAGATCGTTCATGGGGAATACAGCTTCGATAACAGTAAGGTCGTTTTCTTTTTTATCTCTGAGGAGCGTGTAGATTTTCGCAATCTTGTCAAAGAGCTGGCGGGCCTCTTTCACGCGCGTATTGAGTTAAAACAAATAGGGGTTCGCGATCAAGCTAAATCTGTCGGGGGCGTAGGATGTTGCGGCCGGGTTTTGTGCTGCACATCGTATATGCGTGAATTCATTCCGCTTACGATCAAAATGGCCAAAGAGCAGGACCTGCCGATCAACCCATCGCGCATTTCAGGAGTTTGTGGACGTATTAAATGCTGCATGGGATATGAATTCCCCCTATATAAACAATATGCCAAGGGCATGCCTAAACGCGGCGCTAAGATCAACACTCCCCAAGGCAAAGGAGAGGTCGTTGATGTTAATTATCTTGAGCGTAGCGTTAAAGTTGATCTAGGGGAAGGAAAAACAACAAAGGTTATTTTTGGTCAAGGCAGCGATGAGTAAATTTTATATCACAACCCCTATTTATTATGTTAACGATAAGCCGCATATCGGCCATGCGTACACGACGATCCTGGCGGATGTTCTGACGCGTTTTCATCGACGCGCGGGTGACGAGGTCTTTTTCTTAACAGGACTCGATGAGCATGGCCAGAAGGTTCAGCAAGCTGCGCAGAAGCGCGGCATGTCAGAGCAGGCGCATTGCGATGATCTGGCACCACGCTTTCTGGACCTGTGGAAAAAATTAGGGATCGAATACAGCGACTTTATCCGCACGACCCAAGACCGTCACGTGAAGGTTGTGCAGGATGCTTTGCAGAAAGTCTATGACAAAGGGGATATTTATGCCGATGAATACGAAGGATGGTATTCTGTCGCGGAGGAAAGATTTATAACGGAAGCTGAAAAGGAATCAGGCGCGTTCCGTGATGTTAAGATGCTCAAAGAGCGCAACTGGTTCTTTCGTATGAGCAAATATCAGCAAGCCCTGATCGATCACATCAACGCGCATCCTGGATTTATTCAGCCAGACCATCGCAAGAATGAGATCCTGGGATTTCTTAAAAAACCATTGGCAGATCTGTGCATCTCCAGGCCTAAGGCACGCATGAGCTGGGGTATTGAGCTGCCATTCGATAAAGAGTATGTCACGTATGTCTGGTTTGACGCGCTTTTAAATTACGTGACGGGTATTGGGTATGGCGCTGATGAAGAGAAGTTTAAGATGTGGTGGCCCGCGACGGTCCATTTAATGGCTAAGGATATCCTGACAACGCATTCGGTTTATTGGACGACGATGTTGTTCTCTTTAGGCTTGCCCTTACCGGAGCGGATCTTTGCGCACGGTTGGTGGCTTATCGGTGAGACCAAAATGAGCAAGTCTTTAGGGAATGTTGTTAACCCGCTGGACCTGATCGATCAGTATGGCGTTGATGCGGTACGCTACTTTCTCATGCGCGAAATGGTCTTGGGGCAGGATGCGAATTTTAATCTGGAAGCTTTCGTGAAGCGCTATAACAGCGACCTGGCAAATGATTTTGGTAATCTCTTGAATCGCGTGAGCGGCCTGATCGGTAAATATTTTGATAAGAATATTCCCGGATGTGAGACCTTGAGCGCTGATGATGAGGCTGTCACGCAGATCGCTAAAGCGTTACCGGAAAAGGTCAAAGAGCTTGTCGCGTGTTTTGCGGTGCATGACGCTATCGAGGAGGTCATGAAACTCGTGCGTTTTGTGAATGCATATCTTGAAAAACAGGCTCCCTGGAAGGTCGCTAAGGCGGACCTGCCTCGCGCGGGGACTATTCTTTATGTCGCGACCGAAAGCTTGCGCATCAGCGCCGTTCTTTTATCGCCTGTTATGCCATCCAGGACCGATACCATTCTAGATATTTTAAGCGCGAAAGGCGCAGAGCCTGTGTGGGGCAAGCTGATATCAGGCGTGACGCTTAAGAGTCATGACGCCCTCTTTCCTCGTATCGAGCAAGAGGCTGCATAAAGGACATTATGGCTATCCCAACGATTGTCTGGTCGCAAAACCATATTCGCATTATTGATCAGCGTAAACTTCCTCTCCAGCTAAAATTTGTTACTTGCAAAAATGTTAGCCAGCTTTGGCGTGCGATTAGAACCCTTGCTGTCCGGGGAGCTCCAGCCTTGGGAGCCGCAGCCGCATTTGGGGTTTTGTTAGGGCTCAAGCAGATCAAGACAAAAGAGCGTAAAAGTTTTGACGCGCAGATAAAAAAGCTTTGTCATTATATCGGTTCGTCACGTCCAACCGCCGTCAATCTCTTTAACGCGTTGGACCGTATGCAGTGCATCTTAAGAGACCATCCTGACGCATCTGTTCTTAAAGCAAGAAAACTTTTGTTTCAAGAGGCCATGGCGATCTTTGAAGAAGATCGATGGGTATGTCGCCAAATGGGTATCCACGGGGCCAAGCTGATCAAAAATGGTTCGCGTATCCTGACGATCTGTAATGCCGGCTCTCTTGCGACCGTGGATTTTGGAACAGCGTTAGGTGTCATGTATTCAGCCAAGAAAGCAGGAAAGAAGTTTAAGGTCTTTGCTTGTGAAACGAGGCCGCTTTTGCAAGGGGCAAGGCTTACTGCTTGGGAGTTGACGCGCGAGAAGGTCGATACGACACTCGTCTGCGACAGTATGGCCGCAAGTCTTATGGCTCAGGGCCAGATCGATATTATTTTTGCAGGAGCGGATCGCATCGCATCGAACGGTGATACAGCTAACAAGATCGGCACGTACAGTTTGGCAGTTTTGGCGCATTATCATCGTATTCCATTCTATATTGTTGCTCCAGAGATGACCTTTGATAAGAATATTCAATCCGGAAAACAGATCGTCATTGAGCAGCGCGATGGAAAGGAGATCACTTTTCTTGCCGGGAAACGCATTGCGCCCTTGGGCGTCAAGACATACAACCCATCTTTTGATGTTACGCCGCATAGATTGATCACGGGTATCGTGACAGAGAAGGGGATCATTCGTCCTTCGTTTAAGAAAAATATTTATAAGCATTTTATAGGCCATGACCGCTAGGACGCTTTCTGAAATAGGGGAGTTTGGACTTATCGCGCGTTTAGCGAAAGGTATCCATTTGCAGAAAAATATCATCAAAGGAATTGGTGATGATGCTGCGGTTTTGCCGTTCACAAAAGAAAAACATCTTCTTTTCACGACAGATCTTTTGTGCGCTGGCGTTCATTTTTCCGCAAAAGAGAATGGACGTCTTGTGGGACGTAAAGCCTTAGCTTGTTCTTTAAGTGATATCGCGGCTATGGGAGGAGTGGCCACATCGGCCGTTGTTTCGATCGGCCTTCCAAAAACATGCCGTTTGCGCTATGTTGAGGATATTTATCGCGGCATGAATGGATTGGCCAAGGAGTTCTGCGTGAGCATTGTAGGCGGGGATACGATACAAAGCCCTTGTTTGATCGTTAATGTCGCCTTGCTGGGGGAAGTAGAAAGATCGCATCTGGTGTTGCGTTCCGGCGCAAAGGCCGGTGATAAGATATTTGTTACAGGTCCGCTAGGGAGGTCTTTTCCGACCAAAAAACATCTTTCGTTCACGCCAAGGCTTTCTGAGGCCAGAAAATTGGTCCAGTCCTTTAAACCGAGCGCGATGATCGATATTTCTGATGGATTGGCCGCGGACCTGGGTCATATTTTACAGGAAAGTGAGAAAAGCGCTATTCTCGATGTCACATCGATCCCTCTCAGTAAAGATGCTACGCTTGATAATGCATTATTTGATGGAGAGGATTTTGAACTTTTATTTACGACCTCTGCAGGAGTGGCCAAAAAGCTTTTTGGGCAGAACGCATTAAAGGTTTTTTGCATCGGAGAGATCGTTCGCGGGCCGAGGAAGCTTTTTCTTCGGGATAACAGGGGATATCTGAAAGCCTTGAAGCCAAAAGGATATACGCATTTCTAGTATGCACAAAGAATTTCTATCGCCATCAACTTATGCAACTCTTAAATTTGGCAAGCAACTGGCACGCTTGCTGAAGCCAAAAGATATTATTTGTCTTCTGGGCGATCTAGGATGTGGCAAGACGGTTTTGACCAAAGGCATTGCCCAGGGGTTAGGGTTCGGCAAGAATGCGGTTAGCAGCCCGACATTTACATTCCTAAACGTCTATGAGGGCAAAAAAGATCTTTACCATTTTGATCTATACCGTATCGAGAGCGATCGCGAACTCGCCGGTATAGGCGTTGAGGACTTTTTATACGGCCAAGGGATCTGCGTGGTCGAGTGGGCGGATAAACTAGGCGCGTTCATGCCCAAAGAGTGCTTAAAGATCGTTATTACTCATAAGGCAGGCGAGAAAAGGCACATGACTTTTTATGGCCATGGCGACAGGGGATGTGCCATTCTTGAAATGATCAAGGTGTAATATGAATATTTTAGCTTTGGATACTTCAACGAAAAATTTTAGTTTAGCGGTCTTTAAGAACAATGAGCCGGCAGCAAGCCATAATGTTGTCTTGGATAAGATCCTTTCGGATTCCATTATCCCGGCTATTGACTCGATATTAAAGAAAGCCAAAATGCCGTTATCCAAGCTGGATGGGTTCGCGGTAGGGCTTGGGCCTGGTTCTTTTACAAGTTTGCGGGTTGGGTTATCAACGATCAAGGGGTTCTGCCTTGCGACCAAAAAACCTGTTGTGGGTATTTCAAGCTTGGATGCGATCGCCATGAATGTGAATACGGCCGCGGCGCAAGACATTTGCGTTATTACGGATGCCAAGCGACAGATGGTTTACGCAGCATTTTATACAAAGTCATCTAAAGGGCTTAGAAGAAGATCGCGCTATTTTCTTGCCGGGATCAAGGATCTTTTTCCATTGATCAAGAAAGAAACGATCTTTGTTGGTGATGGAATAGCCGTATATCAACCGCTCATCGAGCATCATTTTGCGCGCGGCTTGTCCAAGGTTTCCTTTGAGAATGAAAATCATTGGCTGCCTCAGGCTGAGCAGCTAGCCGTACTATCATTGACAAGATTCGAGCAAAGAAAATATGACGATAGCCGGACGATCGTTCCATTGTATCTTTATCCTCAAGATTGCCAGGTGAAACGATGAATAGCCCTAGCACGCAAGAAAGATTCGCGCCTGCCATGGCATGGGCAGAGATCGACTTGAAGGCTGTTGAGCATAATTTTTCAGTGATCAAGAAAGCCGCGGGCCAACAAGTTAAGGTGTTGTGCGTCATCAAGGCTGATGCGTATGGTCATGGAAATATCCCGATCGCGAAATTGCTGGAACGAAGAGGCGTTGATATGCTGGGGATCTCTGACCTGCATGAAGGGATCGCGTTGCGCAAGGCAGGCATAAAAGTCCCGATCTTAATGGTCGAGAACACTCTTGTTGAGCACGCAAAATATTTAGCTGAAAATAAGATCACTCCCATTATCTGTACGGACGAGCTTGCTCAAGCGCTTAATGCTTTAGGGGCGAAACAACATCGAAAGATTCCTGTTCATATCAAGGTCGATACGGGTATGGGGCGTTTGGGCGTTGCTGCTCAAGACGCCTTATTTTTTACGCGCAGCATATCAGATCTCCCTTGGCTTAAGATCGAAGGCATTTGCACGCATTTTCCGTTGTCCGATAAAGACCGCCCCTTTACCTTGCGCCAGCAAAAAGAATTTTTATCTATTGTGCGAGATATCCAAAAGAATACTTCTATTCATTTTGAGCACATCCACGCAGCTAACAGCATGGGGATCGCAGTTTACCCTCTTAAGGGTTTTACGATGGCAAGGGCAGGCCTTATCTTATATGGCCTATATCCAGCCTCTAATGTTAGGGCAAGGATCTCATTAAGGCCTGTTATGAGCGTGAAATCCCGCGTTACCTTTGTGAAGAAAGTTGCAAAGGGCCAAGGTATTAGCTATGGACATCGCTTCATAGCGTCTCAAGGGATGAGGATCGCTACGATCGCGATCGGCTATAATGACGGATATTTACGGACATTCTCTAATAAAACAGACGTTCTGATTCATGGCCAAAGATGTCCTGTCTTAGGGACCGTCACGATGGACCAGATCATGGCAGACATAAGCCATGTTGCGCGTGTCAAGATCGGTGATGAGGTCTGTGTTTTGGGGCGGCAAGGAAAGAATGAGATCTGCGCTGATGAGCTCGCGCGTATCGCGGGTACGATCAGTTATGAGATCACGTGTCTTTTAGGAAGCAGAGCGGCGAAGTTGTTAAAATCTTGCAAGAGAAGGTAGTATATGCGTTTAAAAACAAACCGATTGGAAACTTTAGTTGATGGGATTTTTGCGATTGTCATGACCGTTTTGGTCTTGAATTTTAGTGAAGTTTTTGTTCAAAGAGCGCCTCAAAGCGAGAGGGACTTTTTTTTATTTTTTATCCAGCTTGATACTAATTTCTTTGCTTATGGCCTTAGCTTCTTTTTGCTGGGGGTTTTATGGTTGGAGCATCATCGGCAATCACATTTTATCCGATCAGTTGATCCGATGTTCATATTCTTAAACCTCGCCCTTTTGATGTTCGTTTCTTTTATCCCGCTGTCATCTTTAATGCTTGGCAATCATGGACACTTTTTGTTCCCCATCCTTGCCTTTGAGGTCAACATTCTTATTATCAATGTTCTTTTTTATGCCCATTGGGCTTACGCGACACACAAGCATCGCCTGGTGCATGAAAACCTTCCTGCCGCGGTCATCGTCAAACAGCGCAGGTTGCTGGTCTTCTGCATCATTTTTTCATTATTAGCTATTTGCCTTGCGGATTTCTTTCCTGTGGCAAGCCTTTTAACCTTGACCATCACTCCTTTCTTAATGATCTTTAAAATGTGGGAGAAAATAAGCCGTCCAGAAGATGTTTTAGGAGCGTAGCCGTTTATGCGTGTTTGTCCGAAGTGTTATATCTTTATCAGCACGGGAATGTGCTGTAGTCATTGCGGGGCGGACTTGGTCGATATATCCATGGAAGAAGCGCTGATGCACACGCGCAAGCGTTTTATCAGGCGCTATGTTCAGGGAAAGAATATCGGTCATGTTGACCGTCATATGCAGTATATCTTCGCCAGCTATTTTGGCGATAAATCCATAACCATGATACACCGGATCAACAAGCACCTTCTTCAGTATGGTCGCGAGTATGATCGTTTTCTGATAAGGCCGTTCAACCTTTCTGATATTTTTAACCTTCCGTGGCTTATCTATAATTTGCTAGATTCTAATTTTTTTCATATGCGATACGACTCGTATTGCTCTGAGTGTGATTGCAAGTACGTGGCCGGAACACATACGCCAGAAAAATGCCAATACAATCAGATGTTTTTAAATATCCTCAAGGATGCGTTGAGCGGTGAGATCGTTCATACAAAAAAGATCTACGAGTTGAAGGCTATCGAAGATAAGAAGAAGGGCGTGCGTAATGCTTTTGATGATCTGCAACCAAGATGGCGATTCTTGCATATTTTGACAGATTTTTTGTCGATCACAATTTCCATTTTTGCCTGGACCATTGTTTTGGTATATATTTTTCTGCCTGTCATGATATTCTTATTGCGCAAGGCGGATCTGTACCAAGGATTATCTTTGTAAGTCAGTTTTCGATATGAAGAAATGAACTCTAGCAAAATGGCTAAATTATATCTTATTCCAACCTCTATCCATGATGAAGGTCAGTCGCAGGATATCCCTGAGAGCGTTTCTAGGATCGTCCAGGGATTGCGCATTTTCATCGTTGAAGAGGAGAAAACTGCTCGACGCTATCTCAAAAGTCTTTTTAAGGATTTTCCATTGCGCGAGGCGATCTTTTTTGTTTATAACGAGCATCATCTTGCAGGTGAGGCATTGAAGATCCTCGATGAGATCGGAGCTCGGGATTGCGGACTGTTATCGGAAGCGGGTGCCCCATGCGTTGCCGACCCTGGCAATCAGATCGTTCTGGAGGCTCATCGCCGCGGAGCAGAAGTTGTTCCGTTGGTCGGCCCTTCCGCGATCCTGTTGGCCTTGATGTCCTCAGGGCTCAACGGACAGCGCTTTTGTTTTCATGGATATTTGCCTAAGGATAAGAACGAGCGCATCCGCGCCTTGCAGGGCCTTGAACAACGCTCCTGGCAGGACAGAGAAACACAGATCTTCATGGAAGCCCCTTATCGCAATGAAAGTTTGTTGAACGATGTCTTCTCCTTTTGTGACAAGGATACGTGGCTATGCATTGCCTGTGATCTGTGCGGAGCAAATCAGTTTATTAAAACGATGACCATTGAGCGCTGGCGTGAGAATATGCCGTCTGTTGATAAAAGACCAACACTTTTTTTGCTGGAGAAAAGGAAACGGACATGAGGGTTAAGGGAAAGAAATTTACCTATGTTCAAGAGTTTGTTCGCCTTCCCAGCGGTATGCGCGTGAGGCTGGAGAAGGTCATTCACCCTGGAGCTGTCGTGCTCGTTCCTTTTTTGAAACCTTCCTTGATCGTTTTTATCCGTCAGTATCGAGCAACTCTTAAAAAATATATTTATGAGCTTCCGGCAGGAACCCTTGAGTCGGGTGAATCGCGCCTTGCATGCGCGAAACGCGAACTCGCTGAAGAAACCAGCTACCAGGCAAGGCGCTTTATGTACAAAGGGTTCATATATCCCGTCCCGGGGTATTCAACGGAAGTGATCCATATATATGCTGCTTATGATCTTGCCTGCGCATCTGCTCAGAAAGATGATGATGAGTTGCTTGAGCCTGTTGTTCTTTCGCGCGCGCAAGTGCAAAGGATGTTTCGCGAAGGGAAGATCGTTGATGGAAAAACTGTTTGCGCTTTAACTTTTTGCGGAGTTTTATGACTGCGCCCAAGAAAATTTTCAGAATATCTTCTAAGGATGTGATTATTAAAAAAGTTGGGGTATCCGCTGGTGTTCTATGTTGCGTGGTTACTTTGTTGTGCGCAGATGTCGTCTGCGGGCAAAGCCAAGCTTTTCAGAGATATTTACATGACGATGGAGACGGTAAGAATTTTGATCAAGCGATCTTGCTGCACGATATTGGTGATTATTCTTCTTGTGATACATGGGAATGCGCGGAAGATATCTTTGAGAAAGCGGTTTTTGAAGGTGAAATGCTGTACCTTGCGCAAAGATTTGGGCGTCCGGAAATAGATTGGATATTCAGGGGCCATCAAGAAGTTGAGGCGTATTATTCAGCCAATAGCCGCTATTTCGATAATTTAGATATTACGGTCATCGCGACGGGTGAGAAAAAAGACTTGATCTTTGATATCACTAGCTCTGTGGATGCCTTGAAGAAGAAAGAAGGATCTATTGATCCTGGCGCGGCTGCTGCAAAGTGGGCCCCTGACCCTATTTGGCCGATTTATGACCGGTATTAGAAGCGTGATTTGATCAGATAAGATGCCAGCAGAAGAAAGGTCAATGGCGCAAGCCATGCGGAAGCTATGGGGGTCAGCAAGCCTCCTTTTCCCAAAGCCAGCCCTACTGCATTTGTCACATAGAACATAAAGCCGATCGCGACAGCTAGGCCCAGCGATGTAAAGGTCAGCGCTTTTCGACGTTGTGTCATGAGCGCCAGCGGAAGCCCCACCAAAAGGATAATAAAATTGCCAAAAGGATAAGCGATCTTTTCGTGGAGGTCAACCCGAAGATTGTTCAAAGCTTTCTGCGCCCCACTTTTTGAAAAACGATTGATATATTCATGGAGCTGGCGGATATTCATGGAATTGACATTTAATCTTTGGCGCAGGAAATCTTGAGGTGTTTCTTTGATGTCCATCAGCCTTTCGTCGTGATATTTTACGCTTTCAGTTGCTTCATCTCCAGGAATGTCAAAAGCTGTGCTCTGGCATTTGTAAAATTTCCACGCAATTCCTGTCCATTTTCCTGATAGAGCAACGATCTTCTCTTTGATCTGTTGGTTCTCATCGTGGCCAATGATCGTGATCCCTTTTAGGGTAAGGTCGTTGGGGTCGTACGCGTCTATAAAAAAGAGACGGTTCCTTAATCCATAAAATGTTAGGTTTTTGATCTCTTCTTTTTTGCGGCTTGAATTAGTTTCTAAGATCATGGATTCTTCTCGAATGCTCTGAGAAACGCTTGTCGCCTGGGGGACAAAGCGCTCGTTGACCCAAAAGATCAGGGCTGAGACCAGCAAGCCAAAACATAAAGCTGGTTTGGTCATCTGCCAGAAGTTCAATCCTCCTGAGCGCAGGATAATGATCTCATTGTTGCTGTTCGCATGACTGAACGCCAACAGGCAAGCGATCAGACAAGCGATGGATGCGGTTTGGGAAATAATGATAGGCAAGAATGAGCGATAATACTCTAATAGGGTGGTGAAGACAACTTTTTGCTTGATGAATTCATCTAGGTTCGCCGCCATATCAATGAGGATATACAGAAAGCAGAAAATCAGGATCGTTGAAAGAAAGATCTTGATGATCAGATCTAGAAGATAGCGGTCTACGATACGCATAAGCGATAGTTTAGGATGCCGGCGATGATCAATCCGATAATGTTCGGCGCCCACATGGTTAATTCGATCGGCGTGACCTTTTGGACGCACAAAGCTTCACATCCGAGAGTTAATAAGTAATATGTCGCTGCGCATAAAAGCGCTAAAGCGATATTGGCTGTCTTTTCCCTGCGATGCGTTACGACAGCGATGGGCATGCCGATCATGATGAACACAAGCACAGAAAGCGACCAGGCAAGCTTGCGGTGAAATTCAATGGTAAGCGGTGTCGCGTCAATACCGACCGTTTCAAGTTCTTTGATCTTTTCCCGTACTTCCTTTAAGGTCATGCCTTTAGGTTTTTTTTCAACTTTTTTATCTCCGCCAGCCGTTAGATCTAGCGTCTTGAAGAATGTATTGAATCTTAGTTTATAGAAATTGCTGGGATTTTCTAGGTCCGGCTCATCGCTTGTGCCATTGATCAACTTGAGCTTGATCTTATCTTCACCTGGGACCTGGGTGAACTCACCTTCTTTGGCTGTGATCGTCCGCGTCATCTTTCCGTCAGGTTGAGGTTGATAGATGCGGACATTGTACATGCGGTTGCCTTCGATACGGTAAATAAAGAGGACTTGATCTTTAAAATCGTTGATGAATGTTCCAGCCTCCAGAAGGGCTGTTGGATTTTTGGTGCCCATCTCTTTTAAGAGTTCTCGTTGCTTTTGATAGGCATAAGGGATGACTTGAATATTCAAAATAATGGCAAAAAGGCTTAGGATCATTCCGACGATCAACGCCGGCCCTAAGAGCCGGCGTAGGTGGATCCCGTTAGCACGGATCGCGAGGATCTCATTGTCAGCTGAAAAGCGGCTGAATGTTAAAATGACAGCTACTAATGAGGAGATGGGTAGGGTATATGTAAGAAAAAAGGGTATATAGTAAAGAAAAACTTTTCCAACAGATCCAAGGCCAACCCCTTTGTTGATGACCATGTCCGTCAGCCGGATCAGATTGCCCAAAAGGAAAACACTGGTCATGACCGTAAGGGACAGGAAGAAAGGCATGACGCTTTCTCTTAAGATGTAGTTGCGAAGTGTTTTCATTGGCCGATGGATAGCGCTAGGATCCCAACAGTGCGCGCGCCGGCCTTGCGACAGGTAATGGCTGCGGAAGACGCTGTAGCGCCCGTTGTTATCAGATCATCAATAATTAAAATAGATTTATTTTTTATCTTTTGAGGCTGTCTTATTCTAAAGGCGCCTTGCACGTTTGTCCAGCGCTCTTTTTCGGATAGAAGGGCTTGGGCAGGGCCATGTGCCACGCGCGCAAGGTTATGGTCGCAGCACGTGAGAGAAAAATGTTTGGATAGCAATTCCGCAAGAAGAACCGTCTGATTAAATTCCCGTTCACGATATTTGGCCGAATGGATAGGCATAGGCACAAGTAGGTCGAATTGTTGTACAGGGACCTTGTAACGCTCGATAAAAACAAACAAAAGATCTGCAAAAAAGTGCCGGAGCCCTGTCTTTCCTTTGTATTTGAATTGATGCAAGAGTTCTTTCATAGCATCATTGTAGATCGTCGCAGCCCAGGATTGGTCAAAGTCAGGAAGCCTTTTTTGGCATTGATGGCAAATACTCCGTGATAATTTCTCTAAAGGCCTGGAGCAGCGAGCGCAAAATGGAGGGATGTTGTGCCTAATTTTCTCCCGACAAGAAACGCATAATGTTTGGCGGCGTTCAGCAAGGGTTGCGTGGCATAGCCAGCACTGAGGAGGATAGATAAGGTTGAGGAAAGCTTCTAAAAAATACATGAGCGTTATTTCGTTGACGACCGGAAAGCATGTTAACATCCATATAGACGTGTGTCAAATGACCATCTAGGCGCTCTCTTTTTTTCACAATATCTTGTCAGGGTTTGTGAATCATCGTATAATAGCGGCACAATATTAAAACATTGATAACTGAGGAGATATTCATGTCCGATCTTGATTTAGCTAGAAAAGACCTTTTTGAATTGCTATATCGCAATGCTTTCTTTCGTGAGAAGATTATTCTTTCTTCTGGAAAAACAAGCGATTATTATATTGATGCTCGTCGAGTAACGCTTTCCGCGCAAGGAGCGTATCTAAGCGCGAAAGTTATCCTAGGGCTTGTTTGCAACGATGTCTTTGACGCGATCGGAGGCCCGACCTTGGGGGCAGATCCTCTCGTTGGGGCTATCGCGAGCCTAAGCTTTCAGCAGAAAAAACCTGTTCGCACCTTCATTGTGCGTAAAGCTCCCAAGCCCCATGGTAAACAGCAACAAATCGAAGGGCCTTTGCTAGAAAAAGAGGCCCATGTGATCCTGATCGATGATGTTGCTACGACTGGCAAGGCTTTTATTGAAGCGTTGGCTGTGATGAAGAAAGAAGGATTTGTGGTGAACAAGGCGATCTGTCTTGTTGATCGCGATGAAGGCGCTAAGGAAGCCTTGGCCCAACGCGGTTGTGAACTTGTCAGCGTTTTCAATATTTCGGAATTCTTGAACAAATGAGCCGAGCACCTCTTCTGATACTCGCTTCGCGTTCGCCGCATCGCCGTAAACTTTTAAAACAAGTTGGTGTCCGCTTTAAGGCCATGTCCAGCAAGGCCTCTGAGTCCCATGATCTAAGCCGCGGATGCGCATTTTTAGTCAAGATCAATGCTTTGCGCAAAGCCCAAGATGTCGCAAGGCGGGTTAAAGCGGGGATCATTATCGGCGCTGATACCCTTGTTTACACGGACGACAAGAAGATCATGGGAAAACCTAAGAACATTATGGAAGCCAAGTTTCGGCTTAAAAGGATCTCCCGGAAACCTCAGTGGCTTTATTCAGGCGTCGCGGTCGTGAACGCTGAAACTGGACAAACATTGGTTGATTTTGAGAAAACGAAAGTTTTTATGACACCCTTGTCAAGCAAAGAGATCGATCGCTATTACCAGATCACAAGGGCGGACGATAAAGCCGGCGGGTTTGACATCGAAGGAAGGGGTGCATTTTTTATCAAGCGTATTGAAGGATGTTACTACAATGTTGTAGGGCTTCCATTAGCTAAGCTGCGGCAAATGCTGAGATCTTTTGGTGTTCATCTGTTGTCTGTCATTTTATGTGTTGGGTTGCTGGGATGCGCAACCACAGAATACAATCTTGCGACCAACCAGCAGGAAACCATGCTGCTGGGAACAGAAAGAGAGGTTGCTGTTGGTAGTGCGATCGCTCAGTATATTGAAAAAGAAATGGAGATCAACACGGACATAGATATTAACGAGCGTGTGGAACGTATCGCGAGGCGTATTGCCGAGGCTTGTGACCGGAAAGAACTTGTCTATACTGTTCGCGTGATAAACAAAGACGAAGTCAACGCCTTTGCTTTACCCGGTGGTTATATTTATATCTATAAAGGCCTTATTGACGAAGTCACAAGTGACGACCAGCTTGCGGGAGTTATCGCTCATGAGTTTGGACATATTACGGCTAAGCATGCCCTTAAAAGAATGGAGGCTTCTTACGCCTATACCTTGCTTCAGATTCTTTCCGCGACAAGCGGTAATGCTCAAATGTTGCAGGGTATCGACCTGGCCTTCGCGTCCATTATTACAGGGTATTCCCGAGAAGATGAATTCCAGGCTGATCGGCTTTCGTTGAAGTACATGCAAAAGGCTGGCTATGATCCTCACGAGATGATCGTTTTTCTGGAAAAGCTTCAAGAGATCAATGCGAAGCGTCCCATTCAACGTTTTAGTTATTGGCGGACCCATCCTTTCACATCGCAGCGTATCGCTGCTGTTAGCAAAGAGATCCATGGGCGCATGACGTTTCGTGATTATATTCGTTTAACCGAACAAGAAGGAGTAAGGCGATGAGAGCCATAGTTTTTGTAGTTTTGGGTATTCTTTTTATCGGTTTTTCGGTTAGTTGTGATAAGCAGCCAAGGGTATGTTTCCAGTCTTCTTGCTTAAAAGTCGAGGTCGCCCAGTCGCCTTTAGAATTAGAGCGAGGGCTTCAATATCGTCAGTCTTTGGCGAAGGATATGGGCATGCTTTTTATCTTTCCTCAGAATGTCGAAGCGGCTTTCTGGATGAAAAACACCTTGATCCCGCTGGACATGTTCTGGCTCGATCAAGACAAAAAGGTTATTTACATCGAGAAGAACGCCGCTCCGTGCTTGCAAGAGCATTGCCCAACTTATGGTCCTCGAGAAGTAGCGCGGTACGTTTTGGAAGCGAACGCGGGCTTCGCGGATGCTTATAATATCAATATCGGGGATACGGCGACATTTTCTTTGGTGGAGATAAAATAAAAGTTCCCCTTAAAAGACAGAATAAAGCCTGATATAATAAAAACCAACATGAATTTCCATACTATTTTTCAGCCCTCCTATTATTATTTTAATGTTTGTTCTTTGATGCCATTCGTTTTTTTTAACATTACACTATTTTTCGCTCTTTTCATTATCGGTATTGGCATGCGCGAAAGTTTTCACAGAGCGATCTTTTATTTCTTTTTAAGCGCGGCTTTATGGTTTTTAGGATTCGCCTTGACCCTGAATGCTTGGGTTGACCCAATCACTTTCTTTTGGGGTCGCGTTACGTATTTGGCGATCGTTCTTGTTCCGGTCACATTGCTTCATTTGGCGTTGGTTGTTTCAGGTCATTATTACCAAAAAAGATTTTTCTATCAGAAACGATTCTTTGTTTGGATTGCTTATCTTGGGGTCTTGGTGCTGTTTTTTAAGACATGGGCAGATCCATTCTTCATCGGCATAGAGGAATATCCCTGGGGATTCTCTCCAAGGGCAAAAGATGCCCACCTAATATTTTTAGTATATAGTTTTGCCTGCTTCACCTATGCGATCCTGGTCATCGTCCGCCACTATTTAACGTTCTTAAAGCTTCCGCAGCGTCGAAAGAGCGATTTTCAGTATAGGCGAAAACTGGAGCTGATCATGGCAGCGCTCGTTTTGGCAATCCTTAGCAATTCGACGATATTAAATAATTATGGTATCGGCATTTATCCTTTTGGTCCTTTGACATTATTTGCGGCGGTCATCGCGATGGGATACGCTTTGGTCAAGTATCACAACATCGCTTTCTTGGAAAAGCTGCGCAAGATAGGAGGAGACGTCAGGGATAAGGAGCAGGAAGTGTATTTGGCGAATAAGCGCATCGAAAATGCTAAGCTGAGACTTGTCGATGCAGGCAAGGCTTCCATTTTTGCGAGTATTAGCGCTGGTATTTTACACCAGATCTGTCAGCCTATAACAGCTGTTCATGGTCTGGTGAAGTTCATTAAGAAAGATATGAAAGAAGAAGATCCTCATTATAAATCCATAGATCTTATTTATGAGCAGTCAACATACATCAAGGAAATGCTCAATGATCTTATGGACCTTATGCGCCATAAGGAGAGCAAGAAGGAGGTCATTGATATTAATCCGTGCATGGACAGGGCTGTTCGGCTGCTTAAGGATGAGTTTCGCATTAAGCGTATTGAATGGGATTTTAATCCAGGAAAGGACCTTCCGAAGATTTTTGGTGATGCGATACAGCTGCAACAGGTTTTCATGAATATTTTGGTGAATGCGGTTCACGCGCTAGGCTCTATGCCCAAAGGGGAGCGTCGCTACATCAAGATCGCTACGATGTGCTCGGCCGGCCAGCGATCCGTGCGCGTTACGATCGAGAACACAGGGCCTGGCTTATCGGAAGATGAAAAGATCGCTATTTTTGAACCTTTTATTTCTGGAAGTGATGGCGCGGGCTTAGGGCTAGCCTTATGTAAGGATCTGTTGTACGATCATGGAGGCGATATTATTGTTGAAAATGTCAATGAAGAAGAATGTAGCGGTGTACGTTTTGTGATCACCTTGCCGCCTGTCCACCTTTAGAGCTGTAAAAACTCCTGCCCAATGATAGGTCAAGACATTCTTTAAAAGTTTCAGAAAGCGTAGGATGCGCGAACATGCTTGTGGAAATTCTTTCCAGAGGGATATTGGCGTTGAGCAGAAGCTGTGCCTGGGCGATCAGCTCTCCAGCCTCGGGGCCAACGATCCCAGCCCCTAAGAGATTTTGTCCTTGACCATCTAAGATAAGCTTTGTCAGGCCGTCAACTCGATTCATGCTGACAGATCGGCCATTAGCCGCCCAGGGGAATTTGATGACCTTGGTCTGGATGTTCTTTTGTTGTGCCTCTTTTTCTGTAAGGCCGCAATAAGCGATCTCGGGGTCGGTAAAGACAACAGCCGGGATCGCAGTTTTTGTTTTGGGCTGTTCTGTTCCAAATAAAGAATCTACAACGAGAGTCGCCTGGTAGGAGGCTTTATGGGCCAGCATTGGGCCTTCTGTGATATCGCCGATGGCATAGATAGCCTTGTCATGGGTTTGGCCAAAAGCGTTTGTTTGGATAAAACCTTTTTCTGTTAGCTGGATTTGTGTGTTCCCAAGGCCTAGAGCGGCGGTATTCGGTTTGCGGCCTGTGGCAACAAGTACTCGGTCAAAGGTCTGTCGGACCTCTCCCTTGCTATTGGTGAAAATGACGTCAACGCCAGCGCTATTTGCGGTCATGGACTTGATGATCGTTGACGTTTTGATATCGTTAATTTTCCTCTTGAAGGTGCGTAAAAGTACTGCTACAAGGTCTTGGTCGATTCCAGTGAGGACGTTGTCCATTGCCTCACAGATCGTCACTTGACTCCCAAACCCTGCGTAGATACTTGCCATTTCCATTCCGATATATCCGCCTCCAATAACAAGTAGGGTTTTAGGGATTTCGATTAAGTCGAGCGCTTCGTTTGAGGACATGATCCTTAATGAAGGCTGGAAGTCGACAGCAAGGGGTGCTGGAAGCGACCCTGTCGCTATGACACATCGTTCAAATTCAAGGGTTTCTTTTGACTCATCAGGTTTTTTAACAGAAATGGTCGTGGAATTTATAAAGCTGGCTGAACCTTGCAAAAAAGTAATCTTTTTTTGTCCGCATAGCTGCATGAGGCCTGCGCTGAGTTTTGTTATGACGCCTTTTTTAAAGGAGCGGATTTCATCAAGATCGATCTCAGGGTCCTGAAAATGGATTCCGCAGTCTTTCGCTTTTTTGGCCTTGTTAATTGTCTGGACGAGAGACAGAAGGGTTTTTGAAGGAATGCAGCCTCGATGCAGGCATGTCCCTCCCAGGACAGGGTCTTGGTCGATGAGCGTGACCGAAAGGCTTTGATCCGCGGCCAAGAAAGCAGTTGTAAATCCAGCCGGGCCGGCGCCTATGATAACCAGTTGTTTTGTTGGAGGCGTATTCATGAGTTTTTAAAGTGCCGAAGGAGAGATTTGAACTCTCAATCCCAAAGGGAACTACGCTCTGAACGTAGCGCGTATGCCAGTTCCGCCACTTCGGCAAAATCTTATTCTTTCAGAGTATATCGACAAAAGAGCGCTGTGTCAATTATTCCCACAAAATCAAATATTCGAATCTTGAAGCCTTAGAGAATTCTTGATTTATGTTATAATAGCGCCATGTTTGAAGCTGATTTTCAATCCATTTTGTTGGCACCGTTGCGCATTTTTTTGATGGGGGCAGCGGGATATATTTTTGTGAAAGCAAAAATTATACCCGAAGAGGTCCTAGACGCGTTAAACAGTATTTTGGTGTGTCTTTTTCTGCCATGCATGATTGCTTATGAGTTTCTAACGAAATTCACCTTTGCCGCGTACGGCCATTGGTGGGTATTTCCTTTGATGGGAATAGGCATATCACTGGCAGGGCTTTTTTTGTCAGAGATCTTTGTTTTTGCTTTACGTAAAAAAGAAGTGAAGAACGAATTTTTATCATTATGCGCTTTTCAGAATTCTGGCTATATTCCATTGTTGATCGCTGAAGTTATCTTGCCACCGGCTCAAGCCGCTGAGATGTTCATGTATATTTTTCTTCTTCTTGTGGGATTTAATTTTCTTGTCTGGTCTTTGGGTGCCAATTTGATCTGCGGGAAAGATCGATTTGCGATGCGCTGGGAGGATCTCTATAATCCTCCGATCTTAGCGACCCTTTTATCATTAATAGCTGTTTTCTTTGGATTGAACCGTTTTGTCCCTGATTTTGCCATGGATGTTGTGCAGTCATTCGGCGCGTGCACGATGCCGGTCGCGATGTTCGTTGTCGGGGGAAGTCTGGCAACGATCAAGATCCGTGACAACACTTTTAAGCAGGAGATAGGGATAACTATTTTGTTCAAACTTTTTTTGTTCCCGCTTTTAACCCTTATGTTATTATGGGCATGGCAGGTGCGGTCACTTTGGGGGCTTCTGGTCATGATCCAGGCAGCTGTTCCAAGCGCGGTAACTCTAACGGTCATCGCCAAGTATTACAAGAAGGATGAACGCTTTATTAATCAAGCGATCTTCTACACACACATTGTCGGGCTTTTGAGCTTTCCGATCTTTTTGATCCTTTATAAGAAATTTTTAGGGTGATCATATGGCAACAGGAAATATTTCAACAAATCGAAAGGCTTTTCGAGATTTTCATTTCGCGGACCGTTGGGAATGCGGTATTGAGCTTAAAGGCGGTGAGGTTAAGTCCATGCGCCAGGGCAGCGTGAATTTTAAAGACAGCTTTGCCCGCGTTGAGGGAGAAGAGGTGTTCTTGTACAACCTGCACATCCCACCATACGCGCAAGCCTCTTTCTTAAACGAAGACCCCGATAGACCGCGGAAACTTTTGCTGCACAAAAAAGAGATCAAAAAGATCTTTGGCCTGACAACCCAAAAAGGCCTTACACTTGTTCCGACCAAGATCTATTTTAATAAACGGGGATTCCTCAAGGTCGAGCTTGCGCTTGGCAAAGGCAAGAAGCTTTACGATAAGCGCGATGATATCAAGAAGCGCGAAGCGCAAAAACATATAGACCGCCTGATCCGTTCTCACCAAAAGCAGCGCTAAATACAGCAGCCTTTTATTTTTTACTTTTTTACGCTATAATCTCTGCCGCAAGATCTTTGACATGGGGGTGACAGGCTTCGACTTGAGTTTGACAGGATAGTCGTGGCATGCCGAGGACGCCCGGTGGGCCTCGTTAAACATCTGGGCACAACTAAACGCAGATAAACTCATTGCGCAAGCTAACGAGATCGTTGAACCGATCTTCGCTGGCGAACCAGTCCTCGCCTAATTAGGTGAGGCCCTTTTGCAGGTTTTCGCCTGCGGATTTGCAAAAGGCCATTAGCAGGCTAGCCGTTATTTTTGCCTTTGGGGTAACGGTGAAGTTTAAAAGGATAGCTTTTTACTGGTCCTGTTTGTCGGAAGGGCAAAAAGCGAGATGCAAGAAGACAAACTAAGCATGTAGAGGCTTCTATTGTGTAACCCAAGGACGCGGGTTCAATTCCCGCCACCTCCACCAAACTTCTACATAGCTTGTTTTAAGAAGATCTGTAAGGCATTTTTCACGGATCAAGTTTTTAGGGACGCTTCATTGTTTGTGTCTGTAGCTTGTTGGAAGAATAAAAAGCCCACCTTTTGGTGGGCTTTTTATTTCTTGAAAGGATCGTTTTATTTTGAGGCGTGCGTGATATATGCAGCCCAATCCCAGACTTTCATCTCAGAATCGTTCTCTGCGCCAAAACCAAAGCAAAGGCTTCCGGGGGAAATAGGCGGACCAAAGTTTTGAAAAGCGCTAAGAAAAATCGGCAAGTCAAAAGATTTACCGTAGCCATAATGAATTTCTTTTGTTTGGAATATTTCAAAGTTAAAGAATCCCGTGTCGTAATTATAAAAAGCACCAAAGAAATATGTTCGGTCGGGCACTAGTTCATAGAAGGATTGCTCATAGGTTTTGATGATGTTGCCGTTGGTATCATATTCTACGACTGTAAGAAGGTTGTTTTTGATATCCATCGTTAATTTGTAGCCATGGTGTTGACTGAGGAAATTTTCAAAAAGCCATATATATGCTTTTTGAGAGCCCTTGCTTCCAATGCTAAATCGAGCGCTAAGGCAGTATTGCGCGGGATCTGGAGCGCTGCTATGGTCAACAAAGAAAGAGACCATTTTAGGTGTACGGGTTTGGATCTCTAGGGGGTTTGCATGCAGGGATATTTCATCGCCTGTGCGCGTCACATTGGTCCCTCCTGAGACTACCTTCAGATAAATATTCGCTTTTTTCAGTATCCAATCTTTCGATCTTTCTCCTGATAATGCTTCCATTATCTTTTCAGGGTTATCGAGGGATACTGGCTCCAAAAGAATGTCTTTGGCTAAATTTTTCTGCGCAAAGCCCTCAGAAGGTACAAGGCACAGGGTCGCACACATAAGAAATAAAATAATTCGATTCATGCATTTCTCCTTTTCTCCGTGGCTTTATTGAGATCTCTTAAAGTATATATTGTATTTTTGTGAAAAAAAGGCCAAAAGTTCCAAAACAGGAAAACGTTTTCACTCCTGGTTGATATAAAAATATTTTAAATTGTTAAACATTAGATCATATAAATGTTATCATAATAAAAATTCTTGTTTGTATTGATGTCCCGCGAAGCTTTGCCTTTCCGAGATCAGGTGGTAGATTATAAAATGTAATTGTTACATATCGCTTAGCGACACTTAACCTCTAGATATCCAATGAAAAGATTCCCTCAGCACCCCAAAGGTAATTATCACCTGCGCCATTCTGCCCATTCCTCGCGATACTCGTCGCCTCGCCCCTACGTTCCTCGCGTGATCGATGAGGCTGAAAAACGTTTTTTTGCCGGAACAGCCATTGACCCATCTCCGCGCATCAGACTCGAAGATGGTTTTTCGGAGCTTACCATGCGGGTGATGGACCTGATCTGTCCTATCGGCATGGGTCAGAGAGGGCTTATTGTGGCCCCTCCAGGATCAGGCAAGACAACATTATTGAAACATATTTGCCAGGCCGTTTCCAAGAGTTGCCCTAACATGAAAAGGTATTGCTTGTTGATCGATGAGCGTCCTGAAGAAGTGACGGATTTTCGGCGTAACGCTTTGGCGGAAGTTCGCTGGTCTTCCTCGGATCAACCGTATGACCATCACGTCGCGACAGCTAATGAGCTTATGCAGCAGGCCTATCGAGAAGCTGGGGCCGGTGAGAATGTTATCGTTCTTATTGATTCATTGACGCGCCTTGCGCGCGTGCATAATGCGGAAAGACCCTCAGGTGGGCGGACTCTTTCCGGGGGCGTGGACGCAAGGGCCCTTGAAGTCCCGAGGCGGATCTTTGGGTCAGCGCGCAAGATTGAGAACGGAGGATCCTTGACGATCCTTGCGACGATCTTAGTGGAAACAGGGAGTCGTATGGACCAGGTGATCTTTGAAGAGTTCAAGGGAACTGGCAATATGGAGATAGTCCTATCGCGGGATATTTCTAATCGTCGCATCTTTCCGGCTATTGATATTTCAAGGAGCGGAACACGCAAGGAAGAATTGCTGTTCGCTAAAGATGAAGCAGTCCAGATCAAGAAACTTCGTTGCGCTCTTGCGGGCTTAGGATCTGTGGAGGCAGCTCAGATGTTGATCGAGAAATTAAGAGCATATCCAACTAACAGCGATCTATTATCGGTTGTCAGCAAGGTCATCTAAAGAAAGATTTATGATTTTTGATGTCTGATGATAAAATGATGTTGATTTTAACAGATCTGATCTATTTCACATGAGGCATATGAGAATCCCATTATTGATATTTTTTCTTGCGATCACATCTTTTTCAGCCTGTGGTAATCGCAGGTGCGATGTTGAAAAATGTCATGGGCTGGACATGTCATGCGCGATGGTAGAATTTCCTAGAGCGTGCACGGCCATTTATCAGCTTGGAGATTTTTGTCGTCAGTATGCCGGGTGTAAGATGGTCAACGGTCATTGCCAGCTTGTTAAGGAAGAAAAGTTCGATATATGTGTTGCTTGCGTGCAGGCCTGCGCAACTAATGCGCAAAAACAGGATCCTTTCATGTGTGAGCAAGGATGCCGCAGTGAGTCCGAACTGGCTTTAGAAGAAAGATTTGCTCGCGCGATCCTAGGAAAGGCTTTTGACCTTAAGCTAGGAGAGGCTGTTTTTATCGAAGAAGGACAGCTAAAAATTATTTTTGTTCGTATTCTAGAAGACTCTAGGTGTCCTGAGAATGCACGATGTATGTGGCGAGGTGTTGTTAAAATTCAATTAGAAATTTTTAAGAGTGATGATTTTCTTGGAGCGATCGAGATTGCCGACGAGGATTTTCCTCATTTAAGCATTGCTTCAGGATCTGCCGTTGCTGATTATAAGATAAAGTTCATTTCTTTTGGGAATGATGTCGCAACGCTTATGGTTACAAAGGACTAGGTTAACATTTTTCTCAACTCAAGAATATGAAAAGAATTTTTTTTACATCAGTTATTTTAATTCTTTGCCTGTTGTTAACGAACGCGGCTGGTGAGTCATCCTTTGGCTTGGTTGCTTTTTCAGGAAAGGTTAACACCTCTGAGATCGGAGGCAGGGATCTGTATGTTTTTTCTGTTTGGAACGGGGAGAGGAAGTCTTTTGTGGATGCCCAAGGAAATTTTTCCGTAAATGTCTTATCTCACAGTCGTCCTCAAAAGATCTCTGTGCGTGACCGTCAGGAGAAGATACGTGCCCTCGCTCTTGTTTTTTCGCAGAGGGAGAAATCAATCATTCTGGATGCGCGGTCAACCGCTTTTGCTGTTGTTCTTGGGGATCCTGAGGTCTTTAGGGGTCCGCAGGATATCGAAAAGATCTATTCTTATGTAAGCTCTGCCCCTTCTTTTCAGCAGCTTGTCCTTTTTTTGAAGAAAAACCTTCCCACCCAAGATCTTGAGGTTTTATCTAGGGATAGAGCGTATATTGATCTTTTTGAAAGGTGTAATCGTGAGATCTTTCAGGAAGATCGTTTTGCTATCAGAAAATCCCTTCAAGAGGCTCAGGGCAAGTTAGAAGAAATACTTCAACCATAATTTTGTGCTTTATTTAACGAAAGTGTTCTCTTGGCGTCCATTACCTTAAAAAAGATTCAGAGTACCGCAACGATCATCAGCTTAAAAGTTTTTCTTCAGATGTTCCAGTGCCTGCCGAGATGGTGTACGCATGCGATATTCGCGGTTCTTTTTCCCATGGCGTACTTTGGTATCCGTCAGCTTGTCGGTATTTGCCGTAAGAATTTATATCGCGTTTATGGCGGATCAAAAACGCCCAAGGACTATAATACTATGACAAGATCATGCTTTAAGGAAATGGGACACGCGATGCTGGATATGCTTTATTTTGTTCGTCGTCCCAAGGCCCTCAAAGACATCACGCGCATTCACGGTGAAGATCATCTAAGGGACGCTTTGGATAAGCAGCGAGGCGCTGTTGTCGTGACGGCGCATTTAGGCAACTTTCCTCTCATGTTCCTTTCTTTGGTCTCCCTGGGGTATAAGGTCAATGTCGTCATTCGTTCAATGCGGGATAAGGAATTTAGTAGGTTTATGTATGATCTTTGTGCGTTGTGGGGGATCCGTATGCTGGAGACTTTGCCGCAAAGAACCTTTCTTAAGGAAGCGCTTACCGCTTTGCATCGAAACGAACTGCTTGTGATCTTGCTTGACGAAGTAGTGCCGCCCCAAGAAGGCGTCCAGGTGTCTTTTTTAGGGACCGAAGTTACCCGCGGCACGGGGCCGATGCTTTTTCATCAGCGCACAGGATCAGATATCGTTCCGATGTTCATCGCTCAAGATTCAGAAAAATATTTTCAGATCTTCATTGAGCCTGCCCTTAAGATCGAGGGAGGATCTGACGCGCAAGAAACCACGCGAAACCACATCGTGCAATTAACACAGATCACGGAGTCTTATATCCGTCAATATCCAACCCAATGGGGTGGATGGCTTAATAAACGCTGGATATCGCAAGGAGCGTAGCTTCTAGAAGATGATCGGCTAGAGGGCAAAGCCGTAGGCGCATAAAATATTTTATTGACAAAATAGCTTTCATCAGCCATACTTGGCTCTGAGTTCACAAGGGAAAAGAAGACTTGGCCGGAAGGCGGAAGGTTTTGCCTTTCGGTTTTTTGTTTTCTTGCTATTGCCCGGGCTCAAGTATGATGGAAAGGAGGTTAGGTATATGGTTAAAGGTACAGTAAAATGGTTTAACAGTCAAAAAGGTTATGGCTTTATTTCTCCAGAATCTGGCAAAGATGTCTTCGTGCATCATAGCGAAATTCAGGGTGAAGGTTATAAATCTTTAGATGAGGGCCAAGCAGTTGAGTTTGAGATCACGCAAGGTCCTAAAGGCGAACAAGCCAAGAGCGTTGTAAAGATATAAAGCGTAATCTTAAAATTACGTTTTATAAGCGCTACAAAACAAGGGCGGATAGGAAAATTCCTATCCGCCCTTGTTGCTTATTTGTATGAAATCATGGACAGGATTTTTGTGAACTGATAGAATGAGCGCATGAAACTTAAGAAGCTTCCTTTTAATATGATCACCGTTTTCATTGTCCTGGCCTTAGCTATTGGTGTCTTTTACGCTGGATATCAATCCTATCAGAGGTTCGTTCAGGAAAAGAAGATCCTTCAGCAGATCATCGACCGCCTTCAGGCAGATTCGCGCATCGCAGAAGTTGTTGTGACTGATGTTGGCTATGACCCGGTTCTAAAAAAGCCGATTACTACCATTAAATTTTTGGAATTTGATAGTTTGGGCAAGCCTCTTGCGCCAAAATATTTTACTTTTTCAGGAAATCTCATACAGTTTCAATCCCTTGTTGTACGTTTTGATGACGCCTTGGTCGCCTCTGGTGATAACTTAAAAGGTAAAAGCGTCTATTTATTCTGGAAGGTTTTTGTCCTGGAAGGGAAGAATACTCAGGAATATGTTATCACGCCGATAGAAGAGATCCCTCGAGGGTATAAGCTTGAGGGAGCCGCGAGCGCGTTCGAGAAGCGCCTTTGGGAGGAGTTTTGGGATTATGCTTTGTATTCTCGGGCGGCTACTCATCAGCGGATCAAGAATGCCCAAATTGAAGCGCCCGGAAAAAAATTCGTTCCGGGCATTCTTTATACGCTTCGTATTGAGCACGACGGGGGGATCCGCATTGATGTGTCTGATATTCCGGAAATCCTTAAAGGTGAGAAGATCCTGCCGTTTTAGTTTTGGCTAGCAACCCAAGAGATGATCTTATCAGAGAGTTTTTTGTAGTCATCAAGTGAAAAGATCTTTTCCGCGAGACTTAAGTTTTCAAGCACTTCCATCTCCCCATCTTTCTTGCGGACAAGAAAGACATATCGCCCAGCATAGTGATAGCGCTTTGTTGCTGTTAATGCGATCGCGAAATTCTTTTCATTAAATTTTCCATCTACTTCTTCCACCGTCAAGAAAACGATCCGATTGTTACGGATCAAAATAGGCGTTCCGCTCATGATCTCGAACCTAACATCAGCTGTTTGGTGGACCATGAAGTCTAGTTTTTCTTGATGGCCATAAAAAAGATAGTTATCAAAATCTTGGATTGGGCCATAGCGATGAAATGAGGGGTCCAGCAGGAATGTCGCGCCAGTTTTCTGGTCGTGAATAGCTAACGCTATATGGCTAGATTGAGGCTGCAAGAAGAATCCTGATTCAGCTACTTGAACGAATTCAATATTAAATTGCGAGCCAAAAAAAGGTTTTATTTTTGGGTACACAAAGGAAGCGAGTTCTCCGCAAAGGCCATAACGATTTTCATCTAAGATGATATGGCCATTTTTATCGAAACGATGAATATTCTTTAGATGCCATTGATGTGTGACAAAGTCAATATGAAGACTGACATCATTTCTTAAAAGAGCTTGCAACCCTGAGTATTGCAGTGGCTCTATCAAGGATGTGATTTCGTTATAGAATGGGATTTCTTGTGTTGGCAGCGAGAGATCTTCAGCTGCTGTTTCTTCATGCTCTTTCTGATGAGGCTTAAATGCGAAAAAGAAAGTTGTTGCGATCGCTAGCAGGCTGATAAGAGTGAGCACGAGCGAGAGCGTCTTGTAAAGACGAAGTTTATCTTGAAAAAATATCATAAATGGATTGCGCATATAATTTAATAAATTATATCATTTCATGGAAAAGTCAATTGTTTTTCCATCCTCCGCCCATCGCCTTGTAAAGGCTGATCATGGCGTGCAGAAGGTTTTCTTTTGTCTGGGTACAGGCTAGCTGTACGGCAAAGAGATTGCGTTGAGCGTCCAATACTTCTAAGTAATCAGTGTAGCCGTTATCGTACCGCAACCAGGCCAAAGCATCATATTCTTTCAGGCTTTCTAGCTGTTTTTCTTGCGATCGCAGCTGATCTCGAGTTTGATGCTGCGCCATCAAGGCATCATTGACCTCACGAAAGGCATTTTGGATGGCGATAAAATAATTGAATAACATCTCTTGACGTTGTGCTTTGGCGATCCGGACTTGATTCTGGATCTTTCCTGCGTTAAATATTGGCCCAGCGACCGAGCCGATATAGTTCCATGTTTGCGCAGGACCTGTAAAAAGGTTTTTTAGCTCAGCACTCGATGTCCCTAGGACTCCTGTTAGGCTTATAGCTGGAAAGAAATGGGCCTGAGCGGCACCAATGCGTGCGTTGGCAGCCACAAGTTGCTGCTCCGCTTGCAAAATATCTGGGCGTTGCTCAAGGACGCGAGAGGGGAGGCCTGCGGGAATGCTCGGCAATGCTAGTTCATCAAATCTTTTCCCGCGCGTGATCGGCCCCGGATTTTGTCCTAGAAGAACGCTGAGAGCATTTTCTTGTTGTGCGATGCTTGCTTCAATGCCTGGGATCAGGGCAAGTGTTGCATAGTATTCCGATTTCACTTGTAATAACTCTACCTGAGAAACTAGGCCGCCCTCAAAGCGTGATCGAAAGAGCTCAACAGAATCTTTGCGCGTTTGCAGTGTTGCCTTGCTGATCTCCAGTTGTCGATCCAGGCTTAAAAGATGAACGTAGGAACTGGCCACGCCGGAAACTAAACTTAAGATAACCGCGTTTCTTGCTTCTTGCATGCCCAGAAATTCTGCTCGAGCAGCTTCTGTCAGACGGCGTATCTTTCCCCAGAGATCAATTTCCCAAGAAAGGTTGATATTCGCTAGGAAGTTGTTGGAGGTTGGATCGATAGAAGGGCTTAAAGGAACAGGGCCGATTTTGGTGGCGCGCTGACGCCCGCCTGCTGCCTGTCCCGAGATCTGCGGAAAAAGATCCGACCGTCCTTCTTGATAGCGGGCTAGATATTCATCCACGCGAGATGCTGCTCGCAGAAGATCAAGGTTTTGATGAAGGGCAGTTTGAATGAGCGTATTGAGGACGGGATCCTCAAAATGTTCCCACCAGTGGGCATTTGCTACCTGGCGGGCATCGGCTTCATCGATCCTCCACGATCCCGGAACAGTGACCTGAGGCCGTTGGTAATTCTTTCCGATAATACAGCCGTTGAGGGCGACAACAAGCAGAAGGCCCAAGAAAAGTCTGTATAGGGTTATTTTTTTATCGATATTACGGTTTGGCATTTTTTATCGGATAGCGATCCGGTAACGAGGATGTCTTTTGTCCTTTTCTTTCGATGATGTAAAAAAGAACAGGAATAAGAAAGACGGCTATCGCTGTCGCCGCCGCCATTCCTGCCACAACGGCTGTTCCCATGATCTGGCGAGAAATAGCTCCTGCTCCTTGCGCCGTAGCTAAGGGCAAAGATCCAAGGATAAAGGCAAAGCTTGTCATCAAGATAGGTCTTAAGCGCAGTTGAGCGCCTTCAAGGGCGGCGTCGACTAAGGACAGGCCTTGCTCGTAGCGCATTTTTGCGAATTCAACGATGAGAATAGCATTTTTAGCCGCAAGTCCGATCAACATGATAAGGCCTATTTGCGCGTAAATGTTGTTTTCCTGTCCGCGAATCCAAAGCCCTAAAAAAGCTCCCATGATCGCGATGGGTGTTCCTAATAAAACGCTGAAGGGAAGCGACCAGCTTTCATATTGCGCAGCAAGGATAAGAAAAACACATAGCAGGGAGAACGCGAAGATCGCCGCAGGTGAAACGCCTTGTTGGGCTTTTTGCTCCTGATAGCTCATCCCCATGTAGTCAAAACCCATTTCTTGTGGCATGGTCTGATGAAAAACTTCCTCCAGCGCTTTCATGGCTTGTCCGGAACTGACGCCTTTCGCGGCGATAGCGTTGATCTGGGCGCAGCGATAAAGGTTGTAGCGCATCGTGAACTCTGGGCCATTCATTGAACGAACAGATGTCAGAGCTGATAGCGGGACCATGTTCCCGTCGTCGTTGCGAACGAAGAATTGGCTTAGGCTTTCTGCTTTTGTGCGGTAGGCGCCTTCGGACTGAACGTAAAGCTGCCACTGTCTTCCAAAACGATTGAAATAGTTCACGAGGATCCCGCCCATGAACGATTGTAAGGTTTTATAAACATCTTCAAGACGCACGCCTTGCTTTAAGACCTTTTCTCGGTTGACATCAACGAAGACCTGGGGGATGGTTGGCAGGAACGTTGTGCTGATAGTTGCAAATTCTGGACGTTTACGCGCTGCCTCCAGGAATGTGTTGACGTTCTTCGACAGAAAATCCATGTCTTTACCAGCGCGGTCCTCAAGAATGAATGTTACGCCTCCAGAGGTTCCAATCCCGGGGATCGCTGGAGGTGAGAACGCGAAGCCAATACCTTCAGCGACCTTTGACATTTCTTTATTTAGATGTGCTGTGATAGCGCCGAGTTGTGTTTGCGGTGTCTTGCGCTTAGCCCACTCTTCAAGAGAGATAAAAAAGAAAGCACTATAGGTGTTGTTCACTTGGCTTAGCATGCTGTAGCCGATCACAGAAGAATAGTATTGAACCCCGGGTGTTTGCTCTAGGATATTCTCGATCTTTTTGACCATCTCGCCAGTACGCTGTAGGGATGCCGCGTTGGGAAGCTGAACTCCGGCAAACAGATATCCTTGGTCTTCTTCGGGGAGAAATCCTGAGGGTAATATTTTTCCAAGACCCATTGTTGCCAGAAAGGCAAAAGCAAGAAAGATGACCGTGATAAAGCTTTTACGGATCAAGATACGGCAAAAATGCACGTAACCGTTTGTAGCATTGGCAAAGACACGATTGAACATATTATAAAATTTCTGCAAGAAACCATATGCTTCTTTTTTAGGCCTCAATAGAAGGCTCGCAAGCGCAGGGCTTAGTGACAGAGCGTTGAATGCGGAAAGCAGAACAGAGATCGCGATCGTTACGGCAAATTGTTGGTAAAGACGCCCTGTGATCCCTGGAATGAAGGCTGTAGGAATAAAGACCGCGGCAAGGATGATCGCGATAGCCACAACTGGCCCGGATACTTCTTTCATGGCTTTGAGTGTCGCATCTTTAGCGCAAAGCCCGTTCTCAATATGGCGCTCCACAGCTTCCACAACGACGATCGCGTCATCAACAACAAGGCCTATCGCCAAGATAATGCCAAAAAGAGAGATTGTGTTCAAAGAAAATCCAAATAAGGGAAAGAAGGCGAACGTGCCGACCAGGGAAACAGGAACGGCCATCAGAGGGATCAGCGTCGCCCGCCAACCCTGCAGAAAAATAAAAACAACAATGAGGACAAGGAATAGTGCTAACAATAAGGTGATTAAGATCTCTTTCATGCCTTCCGTAACGGCGAGGGTCGTGTCAAGGGCGACCACGTAATCTAAGTCATTAGGAAATTGTTGTTTAAGTTTTTCCATGAGATCTTTTGCCGCGGTCGCCGCTTTTACAGCGTTACTTCCAGGCAGCTGATAGAGCGCCACAAGGGCCGCTGTTTTTCCATTCAGGCGGCTGACAACATCATAAGCCTGCGCGCCAAGCTCGATACGGCTGACATCTTTGAGGCGTACGATCGATCCGTTCGGTTCCGCGCGTAAGACGATATCGCCAAATTGCTCCGGAGTTTCCAGGCGTCCTTGCGCGCGTACAGCGTAAGTGAATTCTTGACCAGAGGGCGCAGGCTCTCCGCCTATTTTCCCGGCAGGATTAACAGTGTTCTGCGCGTTAATGGCAGTCACGATCTCAGGGATCGTGATGTTCAATTTTGCTAATTGGTCAGGTTTGACCCAGATGCGCATGGCGTATTGTCCAGCGCCAAAGATCGTGATGCTGCCGATCCCCGGGATGCGGTTTAGCTGATCGCTAAGGTTGATGTAGGCGTAGTTCGCCAAGAAAATATTATCATACGTTCCATTTGGCGAATATAGGGCGAACATTACAAGGGGAGAGGCATTCGACTTTTGCACAGTGATACCCGCTGCGCGCACATCCGCGGGAAGCTGTGACTCTGCTTGGGATTCACGCATTTGCGCGAGGATCTGGGCTGTATTGGGATCCATTTTTACATCAAAATTGACGCGCAAGAGAGCTTGGCCGTTGTTAGCGTTAATGGAATACATGTACTGCATGTTGTCAACGCCGGACATCTGCTGTTCGATGGGCGTCGCGACAGATTGTTCTAAAGTAACAGCGTCAGCCCCCGGGTAGGTAGCGCGGATCATGATCTCAGGAGGGATGATATCCGGGTATTGCGCAATGGGAAGGCCTGTCAGGGCGACAATTCCGATCAAGACAATTAAGATCGCAATAACGATCGCGACGATAGGCCGGTTAATAAAGAATTCAGACATGCAGGATCAATTCTTTTTTTTAGGATGTTAAATTATTGCGCTGTGTTGGTTTTCGCTGGATCCGTTGCGCTAAAAGGTTGTGTCTTGACGGTCATTCCAGGCCTTACCTTTTGTGTGCCTTCGGCAACGATCACCTCATCAGGTGCCAATCCCTGATCAATGATCCAAAAAGAGTCTATCCGCTCACCAGCCTTCACCGTGCGAATATCGACCGTCTTGTCGCTACGGATAACAGCAACTTGAAAAAGTCCCTGCATTTCTGTTACGGCGCGCTGTGGAACGAGAATAGCGTTTTTCTGAACACGGATCATCGCCCGTACTTTCGCGAATTGTCCCGGGCGCAATAAATTGTTTGGATTTGGAAAATGCGCGATAGCAAGGATGGTTCCAGTTTTGGCATCGATCTGTCGATCGGCAGAAACGATCTTGCCGGTCTCTGGATAGACCGTCCCATCCGACAGGATGAGGTTTAAGGGAATATTTTCCCAGGAGATCTTTTTGCCGGCAGATTGTAAATATTCTTGTTCGCTGATCGGGATATAAACCTTGATCGGGTTGAGATTGGAAACGGTTGTCAAGATCTCGTTTTGATTAGGCCCTACGAGATCGCCGATCTGGGCCTTTGCTGTTCCAGCAATGCCGTCGATCGGCGAGCGGATATTGGTAAATCCGAGGTCGAGCTGTGCTTTCTTTAAAGATGCAGTGGCCGCCGCGACCGCGGCTTTGGCTGTTTGTTCAGCGCCAGTAGCATCATCGAGGTCTTTTTGGCTGACGGCATTCTTTTCCGCCAGGGGTTTGATGCGATCGAGGTTCGATCTGGCCGTTCTCCAGCTTGCTTCAAAGCGGGCGAGATCTGCCCTTGCTTGAGCGACATTTGCCTCAAAAGTGCGAGGGTCGATCTTAAACAATAGTTGGCCTTTTTTTACAAGACTTCCTTCATTGTAAAGCTGGTTAACGAGATAGCCCGTAACCTGAGGGCGAATGGTCGCGTTGACAAACCCATCGGTAGAGGCGATCCATTCGCGGAAGATCGGAGTGTCTTTTTGTGTGACAGAAATGACCTCAACCGTTGGAGCCGGGAGGGGCGAAGACGCTTTTTTATCAGCACATCCAAGCAGGATATTGCAAGCCGAGATAAGGATAAGCCAGAAAGATATTCTAAGAAAGACAATAGAGGATAAAGGTCGCATATTGGTTAATAATAGTATAAAGTTATATATTTTATTTTACTTTAACATTGCCCCAAAACACTGTCAACGTGTATTCAAAGACTTTTCCTGTCGATGACCCAAAAAGTCGGCTAGAAAGCGTTTGCATGGAAGATACGAGGTTGTCTTGTTTTTTAGGTATCATGTGCTATCCTTTCAGCATACAACACTCTCATTAAGGAATCCGACATTGTATTTATAAAAGCAAATCATCATTATTTTTTCAATTTGATTTCATAGTCTAAGGATAATTTGTCAAAAAATAGCAGAATTGAATTGTGCTATTTGGACAAGTAAGAATTTAGCATAAACTTTATCAAGGAGAAATCAATGGAATATCGTATAAGAATTCTAGCTGAACGATTAGTCGTTGCTATCTGCTTTCTTTTTCTGGTCGTGAATCCTCATCCTGTCCCAAGCTTCGCTTTAGCTGGAGAGAACAGTGCGGGGGATGAATTTCCTGCTCTGTCATCTCCTTTGGGCGATGGAGAAAATACTTTAGATCTAGAAGGCGGCCATGCTCTTAAGGATGGGTCACGATTGATCGTTAAGCTTAAAAAAGGAGAGGGATATCAAGCAGCTGCAGAGATGTATGTTCCTGGACAAGAGATCTTTTCAAAGGTTTCTGCTGCAACCTCATTGGACGTGATCAATCAAACGCATCAGGTCAGAACGATCAAACCCGTTTTAGGAGCAAAAGAAAAGATCTCTCGCCCTTTTTCTCTCAATTCTGGATCTGCCAAGAATTTTGAAAAACAAAGAAGTCTCGCTCTGAAACGAGAAATGGATGGAGTTCGTAAGCAATTTTCTTCCAGGTCAAACCGTAGGTCTTTTGATGCAGAGCAAGGCGACACGTTAGACCAAGACGCGCTGGAACTAGCAAGTTATTTTATTGTTGAGTTTGAGAACGAAAAAGATGCAGAGGCATTAAAGCTGGTCAAAGAAGAATATATGAAGGATCCGGCAGTTGAGCTCGTAGAGCATGATGTGCAGATGAGCGTTTTTTATCAGCCTTCTGATCCTTTTTATCATAGCACGGGAACATGGGGACAAGCATATAGCGATATGTATGCTTTAAAGCCGAATCGCTTGCACGCCGGTGATCCTGTTTTGAATCAGGGGGCATGGGCAAAAACAAAAGGCGCGGGAGTGGTTGTTGCTGTGATTGATACGGGTGTTGACTACAACCATATCGAGCTTCAGGGAAATATTTGGATCAACGCAGCAGAGATCCCCAACAACGGCATTGACGATGATGGAAACGGATTTGTCGATGATAGGATAGGCTGGAATTTTATCGGAAACAACAATAATCCTATTGATGATCATGGGCATGGTACCCATTGCGCGGGGACAATTGCCGCGGCGGAAAATGGATTAGGCATTATCGGAGTTGCTCCTCAGGCAAAGATCATGATCCTTAAGGCCTTAGGCCAGTCCGGCAGCGGGAGTATTATCGGCTTGGCGAATGCCGTTATCTATGCGGCAAATAATGGCGCAGATGTCATTAGCAATTCTTGGGGTGGAAGCGGTGTTTCCCAAATACTTGTCGATGCCTTTGCCTATGCGCATAGCTTAGGATGTATTTCTGTGGCTGCGGCAGGAAATGCGAATACGGATGCAAAAAATCATCAGCCAGCGAACTTCGATACGGTCATTACGGTTTCTGCCGTGACGCCCAATGATCAAAAAGCAAGCTTTTCAAATTTTGGCTCTAAAATCGATGTTGCGGCCCCGGGTGTCGATATATTATCTTTAAGGGCCGAGGGAACAGATATGTATGGGGCAAGCAATCCAAATTTAATAGGTCAACAAGTTGTCAATGACATTTATTATCGGGCCAATGGGACGTCTATGGCGTGTCCTCATGTTTCTGGTGTCGCGGCCCTTATCCTTGCCCACCATCCAAATTTTTCCAACGAAGAAGTTAGGGCTGTCTTAACTACTTCCGCGGATGATCTGGGAACTCCCGGATTTGACTATCTCTATGGTTATGGACGTGTTGACGCTCAAGAGGCTTTGAACTTAAACTATGCGTGTGTCGCCAGAATGAGAAATGTTTCAGGATTGATGAAGAAGGAGGGTTATTTAGATATTTATGGGGAGGCTTCAGGAGGGCAGCATTTTGTTAATTACAAGCTTTTTTACTCAGAAAATGGTCCAGAAGGTCCTTGGGTTGAGTTTACAGATAATGTAACTCCAGGTGAAAAGAAGGCAGTCGTTGGTCCTAACGGGCAAATGCAATATCCTCTGCTGGGAAGTCTAAATTTAAATCTTATTAACGGAAATATAATCAATATCAAGTTGAACGTCTATGACAATCAGGGGTTTATTTGGTCAAATGTTTCTGATTTTGTTGCCTTTGTTGCTGACCAACAGCAGGGATGGCCTCAAAAAGTTTATGGAGAAGAATACGGTGGGATACCTTTGTATACAACTATTATGGGAGTGACGTTGACCGGATCTGCAAAGGTGGCAAATATTGACAATAGTCCTGATGGATCTTTAGAGATTGTTGTCGCTAATGCCCAAGGTATCTTTGTTTTTGACCACCAGGGAAACGATATGCCAGGTTGGCCAAAACTATTGCCAAACGATTATCGACGTGAAGGTTGTCTGACGTCAGCAACTCCAGCGTTAGCGGATCTGGATGGCGACGGGGCATTAGAAATTATACATCTAGGACATTCTACATACTATGATGCTAAATATCAAAACACTAATGAATTCATAGGTGGGATGCATGTATGGAAGCATGATGGGACCCCTCTTCAGGGGTGGCCGCAGAATTTCTATTTGAACATGGCTTCTGGTCACAATAGCGTATCTTCTCCTGTAGTCGCAGATATCGATGGAGATTCACAGGATGAGATTGTTGTTACCGCGCTTAAGGTCGAGGGCAAGACCGTTCAGGGGCAATTTATCAAAGAAGCTATCCCTGTGATCTATGCTTGGGAGAAAAATGGAAACTTTGTGCAGGGCCCAAACGGAGAAACGAATTGGCCTTTCAATCTTTCATTGAAGAACGGTACGATCTCCCGTGTGCAAATATATCCCACCAAAGAAGGAGAGATTACTATTCCTTCTGGCCCGATCATTGCGGATCTTAATTCTGATGGCATTCCAGAAGTGGTCCAGATGCTCTATGCAAGCTATAAAAATCAATCAACAGGCCAGACCGAACACGTCTCTACAATTCATGTTTTAAACGGATACGGGTTCCCAGCCAGCAGCTTAAGCTTTCCAAAGGATTATGACGGAAACGATCTTTTAAGAAAAGGATTGACCGCGGCAG
>Ga0209201_1000188_pt1 | contig 96263 bp, 74 predicted proteins | sample AD_UKC055_MetaG_FD_184411 | JGI IMG/M metagenome (GOLD analysis project Ga0209201, IMG submission 184411) | Active sludge microbial communities of municipal wastewater-treating anaerobic digesters from USA - AD_UKC055_MetaG (SPAdes) (version 2) | ecosystem: Engineered > Bioreactor > Anaerobic >...
TCAAGGCGCGCAACTCCGTCAGATCATCGCCCGAGAGCGTGCGGCCCTGGAGGCAGATCGGTTCCACTGCCCTCAGGTTTTATGTCATCCAGGGACGTGAGTCCAGCAGAAAATGTCCAAACTCCAGAGGCGGCGGCAGAGCCCGCCGCCCGAATATCCGGCCGGCGCCGCAGCAGGTCGCGCGGAATGCCGGCGGCGACCGTCGCGGGCGGGGCCGGGATGCCGCCCGGCGCCGCCAGGCGCTGCCGCGCTTCCGCGGCGGTCTCCCCCAGCAGGAGCGCCAGGCCGTTCCGGCCCTGGCTGATTGCCGCCTCGATCAGCGGAATCTGGGCCTCGGTTTGCGCCAGTTGCGCCGTCGCCTGCTGAAAGTCGCGCTCGCTGGTCTCGCCCGCGCGGAACCGCACCCGGGCCAGGCGCAGGCTCTCCTGCTGGAGCACCGCGTTGGTTTGCGCAACGCGCAGCCGCTCTTGCGCCGTCCGGATATTGACGTAGGCGGCGGCAACGTCGGCGGTAAGGCTCACCAGGGCATCCTCGTAAGCGGCCAGCGTCCCGAAGTAAACCGCGCGGTCGGACTCGATGCCCCGCCGGTACTTGCCCCAGAAATCCATCTCCCAGGTGGCCGCAAACAGAACCTGGTCGGCCAGGTAATTGCGCTCGATGCCCGGGACCGACGAGACCATGCGATCGTTAAGCCGGGAATACGTCAGGCCGCCCGATATGCCCTGCTGCTGCGGGAACAAGCTGCCGACAGATTTGTTCAACTGGGCGCGCGCCTCAAGGATGCGCACCCCGGCGCTCTGCAACGAAAGGTTGTTGCGGCGGGCGGCCTCGACCAGTTCATCAAGCACCGGGTCATTGAACTGGCGCCACCAATAAGCCTCGGCCGCGCCGGCGCCCTGGCCGGCAACGGCAGCCTCCGGTGTCCAGCCGTCGGCAACCCTGGCCGGCGGCGCGGCGTATTCGGGGCCCACCTTGCACGAGCTGGCCGCCAGGCACAGAAGCAGGGCCGGCCCCGGGAACTTCGCGACGAGCCCCGCCAACCCGCCGGGGCGCCCGGGAGGTTCCGGGCCCGTGACCGCCGCCCCCTTGCCCGGCCGCCCGGCAAAAACCTCGCCGCCCGGCTCAACCCCCGGGCTCGAATTACCGTAGATTCCGTTCATGAGTGTTCCGTCCGGTTGGAGGCGTCCCCCCGCCGCAGCCCGGAGCGCGGGCATCCTGTCCGCTTTGGCTGTTCGTATCGTGCAAGCGGGCAGAATGCCCGCGCTCCGGCCTCGCAGGTATGAAATGTCCGGGTCAGGACCATGAACAGTGCGGATGTCTTTGTTGCGTATGCCATTCTCTTCTACTGACTTAGTCCATCCCGTGCAGTCCTCGGGTAAGCAAGGCGCCAGCCGCCAATTGCCTGGAATTGTAAAACCCGGTGCCGCGCTGTCGAGTCCCTTTTGTGAATGCCCCGGCAATGGATGCCAAACACGCCGCCGGGCGGGCGGGAACGTCCAAGCCCAGGCGTCCAGCCCGGCTCGCCCCCATCCTGCCCCCGTCGCTCCTCCGTCCTTCCTCCGTCCTTCCTCCGTTCCACCTCCGTTCCACCTCCGACCGCCGGTCGGAGGAGGGACGGAGGTGGAACGGAGGAAGGACGGAGGAAGGACGGAGGAACCACGGCAGAGGGATGGGGTATGGCGAGGGGGAAATCGGACTCGCGCCGTTCCAGCGGGTCAGGATGGGGCGTGCCAGTGCGGTGCGGGTGGAATGATCAGCGCACGGTCTGCCAGAGTTCGTTTCCAGCTCTGGCGGTTGATTTCAATCAGGTCTTGAGCGGAGCATCTCCAGAGCCTTCGCCACGACCCGCTCGGGGGTAATCCGTTTCAGGCACTGGTTATCCCCATCGCAGGGTGAATTCCGGTGGTTGTAGGCGGTGAGGCAGGGCGAGCAGGGCAAGGGCACATGGAAGCAAAACGAGTTCTTCGGCAGCGGCCCGTAGAGAAGGGGAGTTTCCGGGCCGAACAGGACGATGGTGGGGATTGGGGCAAGAGCGGCGAATTGCCCGGGACCACCGTCGTTGGTGATCAGAAGCGAAGCGCGATGGAAGATTGCCAGCAGGTGACGCACGGATTGGGTGTATCCGGTCAGGTCAATGCAGTTCGGATTTTGGCAGTATGCCACAACCGCCTGCCCGATGGGCTTGTCGGCGGGCAGTCCAATAATGCCGACTGCATGCCCTTCCCGGAGGAGGGATGCGCAGAGTTGAAAGTAGTTCTCGCGCGGCCACGCCCGTATCGGCAAGAGCCCGCCGCTGGGATAAACGAGCACGAGACTCTTGTCTTTGATTGGGGGGAAGTCAGCGTGGAGCCTTGCCGCAATCTGCGGCAACTCCTCGTTGGGAAACGCCAGCATTGGGGGTGGCTCACACGCCACGGCGGCCGCGTCCTTGCCCCGTGGCACGGTTTCGGATTCGATCGCCGCGACCAGCGTGAGGAATTGCAGCGAAAGGTGGCGGTATGGGTTGTAGAGCACCGGCCGATTGATGAACGATCCACGGTAGAGGCCCTCCTGGGTGTGGCGATGAAATCCCACGCGCAGCGATGCCCGGGACAGGCCGGAGAAAATACTGCTCACGCGCGCGAACAACTCGCAGTCAATTACCACGTCGAACTTGAGCGAGCGCAGAGTGCGCAGGACCCTCAGGCTGTCGGCGGCGAAACGGCCCAGCGAACGGTCGTCGAGGGTCAGCACATTTTCCCGGGGTATGATCCCCAACAGGTCCAGCACCTCGCGATTCCTGCCGAACAGCAAGGCATGAATTGAGGCACCCGGATAAAGGGTCTTGAGGCGGGCAAACATCGGATGCGCCAGCACCAGGCTGCCCATTTCCGAGAGCAGAATAACTAGAATCCTGCGCGGCGGCTTGGCGACAACCGGCTTTGGGCCTAGCCGGTGGAGGAGTGAGAGTGCAGCGCACACGGGCACCCCTACGCAACGATCAACGGCCCGCTGAAACCCGACATTCATAGAGTGCAGAATTGGTCCGTCACGACCGGGACCTGCCAGGGGTCAGGAACCGTCGTGAGCGGTTCGTGACCCGGACTTTGCCGCGCCGCGCCAGTTCCGGGTCTGACGCAGAAGTCTCCAAGTGGTTTTCATGGGCGCCGGGACTGTTGACGGCTAGAAAAGAGTGTAGATAAAGGGCGCCAGGCCGGTGCCGGACAGCATGACCAGCAGGCCAAAAATCAGCAGCAGCACCAAGATGGGCAGCAACCACCACTTCTTGTTCTGCGCCAGAAACCCCCACAACTCCTGGACCAATCCGCCGCGCGGCGGTTCGGCTGCGGCCTTCTCGAACTCATTTTGCGGTTGTTCTTGCATACGTGTAGTTCCTGCCCCTAGGGCGGCGTTAGTACTGGCGGAAATAGCTGCGCACATCCTGCGGTGCGGGCTTGGGCAGCCAGTAAGTGGTTCCGGATGAAGCGGGCTTGCGGTGCAGCAGGTCCCGCCCGCGCAACCGGAAGAACACAGCCACCGGCGTGATCAGGCCGTAGAACATGACCAGCAACATCACCAGCGAAATCACCCAGCCGATGGGGAATGCCACCACCATCCACCCCACAAACAGCCAGCGCACGGCGGGGGGCCGGACCAGTCCCAGCAGGCCGATCACCAGGGCGAGGCTGATCAGGACCAACCCGACCGTGGGATGCCGGCGCACCAGGTATTGGTAGGCGCCAAAAGCCAGGAAAAAGATGAGCCAGGCGGCGGCAAACTGGCGCAGGGCCTTGGCCGTCGGCTTAAATGGGATGTCGGACCAGGTCATGCGGCTAGATCATTTAAGAATAAGGACAGCCATGAAAGTGCGGGTCAATCAAGCTCGAATTGGGCCAGGTATTTCTCCCGTTCGGCCGCCGTCACCGCCTGATTCATCTGCTCTTTGCGCAACACGAAATCCTCCAGCACCAGCGCGTCCATGTCCGTGGCCAGGAAGCACCGATAGGCTTCCTGGGGCGTGCATACGATTGGCTCGCCCCGCACATTGAAGCTGGTGTTGACAATCACCGGGCAGCCGGTCAACTGCTCGAAGGCCTTCATGAGGCGGTAATAACGCCCGTGCCGCTTTTCGTCCACGGTCTGCACCCGCGCGCTGTAGTCCACGTGCGTGATAGCCGGCAGGGTGGAGCGCACGACGTTGACGCGCTGGCGCAAGTCCGGAGCCGTGGCCATCCTCTGCCGGTCGGCTTCCGAAAGCGCCGCGCGATGCTTCTCCAGCACCGGCGCAACCAGCAGCATGTAGGGACTCTCCTGGTCGGCCCGCATGGCGAAGTAATCGCTCACCCGCTCCTGCAGAACGCAAGGCGCGAAGGGCCGAAAGCTCTCGCGGAACTTGATCTTCAGGTTCATGGTGGCCTGCATGGTGGTGTTGCGCGCATCGCCAATGATGCTGCGCGCCCCCAGCGCCCGCGGCCCAAACTCCATCCGGCCCTGGAACCAGCCGACAATCTTGCCATCGGCCATCATCCGCGCCACGGCGCCGAGTAACTCGCTCTCGTTCTGATACCGTTGGTGCGGAGCCCCCGCCGCCGCCAGGAACTGGCCAATCTGCTCGTTGTCGTAGCGCGGCCCCAACAGGCTGCCGTTCTGGCGATCATGGCCGTTGGCCTGGCGCGGCTTGTCCATCAAATGATACCAGACAAACGTGGCGGCTCCCAACGCGCCGCCCGCATCGCCCGCCGCTGGCTGAATCCAGATACGCTCGAACGGCCCCTCGCGCAGCAGCAGGCCGTTGGCAACGCAGTTGAGGGCCACGCCCCCGGCCAGCACGAGGTTCTTCATCTGTGTCTGCCGCCACACTTCGCGGGCCATGCGCATCATGATCTCCTCGGTGACCTTTTGAATGCTGGCGGCAAGGTCCATGTGCCGCTGTTCCAGCATGGATTCCGGGTGCCGCGGCGGCCCGCCAAAAAGCCGGTGAAAGCGCTCGTTGGTCATCGTCAGCCCCTGGCAGTAGTTAAAGTACTGCATGTCCATCCAGAAGCTGCCGTCCGGTTGGAGCCGAATCAGATGTTTGAGAATCAAATCCTGATAGATCGGCTGGCCGTAGGGGGCCAACCCCATCAGTTTGTATTCGCCGCTGTTGACCTTGAAACCGCAGTAGTAGGTGAAGGCTGAATAAAGCAGCCCCAGCGAATGGGGAAACTGCAATTGTCGCAACAGGCGCACCTTGTTGCCCTCGCCAACCCCGAATGTGGCCGTGCTCCACTCGCCCACCCCGTCAATGGTCAGGATGGCCGCGCGGTCAAAGGGGCTGGGGAAGAACGCGCTGGCAGCGTGGCTTTCATGATGGTCGGTGAAAACCAGCCGGGCGTTCCGGGCGGTGTGGAACCGCTGCCGCAGCGTGCGCCGCATGTGCAGCTTGTCTTTGAGCCAAAGCGGCATCGCCAGTCGAAAGCTCTTGAACCCCGCAGGCGCGTAGGCCAGATAGGTCTCCAGCAGCCGGTCAAACTTCGTCAGCGGCTTGTCATAAAAGGCAACGTAATCCAGCGCCTCCGGCTTGATGCCGCCTTCCTTCAGGCAGTAGGTGATGGCGTTGGCCGGAAACCCCGGGTCGTGCTTCTTGCGAGTGAACCGCTCTTCCTGGGCTGCCGCCACAATATCCCCGTCCACGACCAGCGCTGCCGCGCTGTCGTGGTAGAATGCCGAGATGCCCAGAATTGTTGTCATTCGATCCGCAAAGGCAGAAATCTAGGTAAAGGAAAGCGGGGGTGCTGTAAAGCAGGCTTGCACATCTCTACGGTGAGGCGGTGAAGCTGCAACCAGATAACGGAACGGTGGAGCATTCCTGCCCCCCACCTCGGGTTTCTCACTTTGGCGGAATTGTTGGCAGCGAATGGTGCAATTGCAGGATGCGCATGGTATGAGGGGACGTTTCCAGAACGTGGGGTGCCTGGAAGCACTTGCGGCTTGGGATGGTCCATCGGGTGCAGGCGGCTTTGCGTGTGCTTATGTGCCCACCGGCCGCTGGGTGCTCGGATGGAGCTTGAATCGGTCAAAGACGATCTTGGTCTGGGGCACGAGCACTGGCTTGGCTACCCCGCCGTTGAGACTGATGCTTAACCCCACCAATCCGGCGAACATTACCAGATCGGAAACGAGTGCGCCAAAGACTGCAAAGAAGAAGACGGTCTTTACGAAGAAGAAGGCAAACAAAAAGTTGTTGGCAGAGCGGTAGGCCGGGTCACCGAACTGGCAATTCTGATAGGTCACCCGGAGGCCGGCCCACAGGAACCAAAGGAAGCCAATCATGCCGAAAATGCCGAATGGGATTAGGACCGAAAGGGGACCATTGTGATAGTTGCCGACGAACTGGGCACCGTCCCCGCTTCGGGTGTCCTGCATGGCGGTCAACTCCTTGCCGCTGAAACTGTAGCCCTTGCCCAGGATAAGGTATTCCGGGATTTGCGGAATGAGCTCTCGCCACATTTTCAGGCGCCATTCGGAGGAAACGACAGCGCTCATCCTGGCGGCAGGGTCAATATTGACGGGCAGAAAAGCCAGTGAACGTTGCACCGCGAACGGCATTCGGTTCGCAAATGTAATCGTCAGGGCCCCCCCGAGAAGCCCGATGAAAATCAGGATTGGCAGCATCCGTGTGTGGTGCAGACGCTCGAGGTAGAACAGCACTGCGAACGTCAAAACGAAAATGATCACTAATGATCGAAAGCCGCCCAACAAGCCGCCGAAGATGCTGGCGGTAAAGATGATTGCCCGCCAGGGCTTGCCTGATCCCATGAATATCCCGCGGATGCCATAAAGGGCCAGCATGGCGGTAAAAATCGCCTGGCTGAAGAACGCAAAGCCAGTGACCCGGACTGGGCCTTCGAAACTTGCCCCCTGCAACGCCGCCCAGCCGGAACTCAACAACGGAAACACCAAGTAAACGAAGTTGAAGCCCGAAGGGAGCACCAAGGGCAAATCACCAAAACCCATAGTGGCACCCCCCAGGAAAAAGAGTGCCACATAGAGCCCCGCCCGTTTTGGGGGAATCTGACGGCTGATGAGTGCGAAATACCCAATAATTGTCGCAAAGATCAGGATGTAGTTCTTGCCGCCGTAGTTGCTGCTGCCCAGGGATTTGATGCCGATGCCGCCCGTGAGCCGCATCGTAATCAGGACCACGAGGGCCAGGAACAGCAGCGGCCACGCCACCGACGGCACATGCAGGAACTTCATGTTGCGGTTAATGGTGTACTGCAGCACACCGATGGCAAAACTGATTGCGACCATCGCCAACCAGAGTGGCGGGCGACCCGGCAGAAAGAACAGCACCGCCGACATGTTCCAGGAGGCAATGAGCCATGGATGGTGCCACCGCAAGAAGAAGGGAATCATCAGGACGAAGATCAGGATCCCCACAACCGCAACTGTGGCGAAATCCAGCGGATTGGCCAGCAGATAACCAAGTGTCACCGCCAGCGGCAGGCAAAGCCCATAGACGATGAGGGACCGAAAAAGTGCCGATGCATTAGACATTATGACTTAGCCAGTTCCGCGCTACGCCTTAATATACTCCGTATTCAGTTCGACGCCAACGTCCAGCTCTTCGGCAGGCACGCGGGCGGTGGCCGGCAAGGCGCCATTCAGAGCGACGCCCAGCCCCAGCAAGCCGGTGAAGTAGAAGATGTCCGAGTGCAGGGAGCCAAAGCCGACAAAAAAGAACAAGGCGCGAGCGGCAAAAGCTGCGAGCAACAGCGCGTTTACAGTCTGATAAGCTGGGTCGCCGAACTTGTAGTTGGAGTAGAGCGTTCGTACCCCTGTGCCCAGGAACCAAAGGAAAGCAATCATCCCGAAAACCCCGAAGGGAATGAGAGTTGAAAGCGGCCCGCTGTGATAATCGCCGGCCACAAGCGATCCGCTGGGCGTACCTCCCTGACGCCGGTACGCCGAATGTTCGGCGAGGTAGAGGTCGTTTGGATCAAGTGCATAACCCTTGCCAAGGAATAGATACTTGGGAACCTCCGGCAGGACCTGCTTCCACATGTCCACACGCCATTCGACCGAGACCTGCGCGCTCTGCTTTGCGGCAGCGTCAAATTTGCCCGGGAGGAAGCAAAGCCCGCGTTGCGCTACCAGTGGCAGCTTGTATGCCTGGGGCAGGACGATGGCGCTTCCCACCAAGACCACACCCAACAGGATCGGCAGGTAGCGTGTCCGATGAAGTCCTTCCAGGTAGAACAGGGCGACAAAGGTCAAACCGAAGAGCACCACATAGCTGCGGAATCCGCCTCCCAACCCCGCAGCGAAGACCAACAGAAAAACCAACACGCGCCACGGGCGCGTCAAATCCAAGATCCCACGAATGCCAAAACGCGCCAGCAGGTATGTATAAACCGCGCTCGCGACTATGGAAGTTCCGCGGATGCGAACCAGGCTTGGGTTCAGGCCTGCCTGGTATGCAATCTGGTCCCCAGCATAATTCGTGGAGAAGATGTAAAGGAGAAAATGGAATTGGGGGCCGGCCAGGAGGGCAAGGTCTGCAATGGCGTAGGTCAGCCCGGAAAGAAAGAAACACCCCACGTAAAGCCCGGCTCGGTGCGGGGGGATGCGCCGGCTGGTCAAAACAAAATAGCCCGCAATGCCCATCAGCAAGTTAACGTATCGGCTTCCGCCGTATTGCGAAGAACCCAGGCTGCGGACGCCAATCCCTCCTGTCAGGAAAGCGGTCAGCACCGCCACGGCAGCCAAGGCCAGCAAGGAGTAGGTTACGGGGGAAATGTTAATGAACCGAGCTTTGGGATTAACCGCGCGGTTGAGAACTGCGAACAAAAGGCCAATACAAGTCATCACCATCCATAAGCCAGCCCGTCCCGGCAGCACAATCGGGTTGATGGCCGAGTTCCAAAGGAAGATCAACAACGGGTGATACCACCGCATCAGCAAGGGAACGCAAAGCACGCCCACGACCGCCAGCACCACTGCCGTGTTGCCGAGCTCCAACGGCTCGGCAAGGAAATACCCAACGAGCACCGCCAGGGGCAGGGACAGCCCCATGATCAAATGTGACCTGGGGACATGTATTGCATTCGCCATTATCCAGAGTGATCAAGCCAAACCCGATGCCCTGAAGCAAGTCCTTAATCTCTTCATCCCCTGCGTTAGGCCAGCTTCTTGAGCATGGCGATTTCTCTGCGGAGGATGTCGGCGCGCTGGTTTTCGGGGAACCTGCCGAGCGACTCGTTCTCGACACAGAGGTCGCCACGATACTTGGCTTTGCGCAGGAGCTTGACGATGCGCTTGAAATCAATGTCGCCCTCGTAGATGGGGCAGCAGTACTTGCCGTATTCCCAACCCATCTCGCGCCGCACATTCCGCTTGTCGGCAGGGTAGCCAATGCTCTTGCAGTGGGTGTGCACCACCCGAGGGGCGAACTTCTGGTAGATGGGATAGAGGTCGTTCACCGGATGCCCCCACCAATAGAAATTCGCGCTGTCGAGCGTCAGGCCGAGGTGATCGGACCCGACGCCGTCGAAGAGCTTGTCCAGAAACTCGGGGTTGTTGGTGACCTTGCCGTGGTTCTCCACGCCGTAGCGGATGGGCGTGCCCTCGACCAGAGCGCAGAGGCGTTTGCAGGCGTCCACAGCAAACGGGAGGAATTGGTCTCCGTCCAGCTTGCGGGGCACGACGTCAATGCGGATGACGTTGACGCCGAGTTGCCGGGCGGCCTGGACAAGACGGCGCGCGCAGTCGAGTTCCTGATCGAGGCGCTCGTCAAGGCGGTTGGCCATCATGAAAGCCGTAATGCGGCAACCGGCGGCGGCGAGGTCCTCTTTGAGAGTTTGGATGCCCTCGGGGGTGGCAAGGCTGTATTTCCGCTGCGGATGAAACAAGTGGGCGCACGAGAGGTCGAGTTCGACGTTGACTTCAGCGCCTTCCGCGCCGAGCGCTTTCATGGAGGACCAACTATCGGGCAAGCCGGCGGCTTTCAGGTGCAGGTCGCGGCAGCCGACGGGCCATTTCCTCTTCTCCGCGGCCAGCAGCGGGCCGGTTGAAGGCAGGACCCCGGCGGACAGTGCCAAGCCGGCGGTCTTGATGAAGTTGCGGCGTGAGAGTGAGTGTGAGATTGAGGTGTTCATGGTAGAATCCACTTGTCGAATTCGGGGTTGCCTTGCAGGGCAGCAGGGCATCGGCTGTCCGGACCGGGCATGACCGGGACTGACATGACCTTGGGGCGGGACTATAGCCCTGACGGGAGCTTCGGGAATGCCTTGTGCGGCTCCTTCTGGTACCAATAGCCGACCGAGGCGATATCGTCCTGTAGCGGCAGGTACCGCCCGCCTTCCTGCCAGCCCAAAGCCTGAATAGTGACCTTGAGGTCCTTTTCAAAGCGCACCGGGTCGGGGATGTGCCATCGGTACAGGCCGAACCGCTGGCCTACCTCGTAGATTTTGTCCGGCGGCAGGACTTGCGCCAGGCCGGTGTAGGGTGTGCAAAACACCTGGTACTTCTTGGTGTCGCGGTTCTCGAAGTTGTAGGAGCCGCAGAAGTAATCCTCCGTGCCGGTTCCGCAGATGGTCGGGAATTGCTTGTCACCATCCATGAAGAACTTGATCTCGCCCTCACCCCACCAGCCGGGGCTGTGCACCTCCCAGGCGAGGTAGGTGCCGACGTACTGGCCCTGTCCCTCGACGCCGTCGAGGATCGTATAGAGGCCCTTCTGCTGGAGCGGGGATTCGCGGCGGAACTGCGCATGGAAATACGCGGCGTCTTTCGGCACCGCAGCGAGGGCATAATTGATCTGGTAATAGAGGACCATGTCCTGCTCATCCGTATTCTCCAGGGTGATCCTGGCTTTCTTGCGGAAAGGCATCTGCCAATAGCAGTTGAAGGCGCTGCCGGGGTTGACGCAGACCGCCAGCGAGTTGATCTGGCAATACTTGCCCCAGCCGCAGGCGAAAAAGTCGCCGACCGGGCACTCGACGGACGGCTCGGTCTCGTTATCCCAGTAGAAGCGGATGATCGAGCGGCGCCAGTTGCCAGTGGGCGTCATCCAAATCTGCTGGATGAAGCCCGGCCCTTTGATCTCGCCCAGCGTAAAGGTCGTCTTGGCCTTGATGCGGACCGAGGGGGAGACCTTCCAGCCCTGCCCCAGATCCCGCGCCGCGCCCTGGCCGGTCCCCTCGGTCGCCATACCAGCCTTGCCCTTCTCGCCGGTGAAGTTCTCCGGGCTAATGGAGCGCGACTGCGCCTTTGAGACGCGATAAAGGTTGCCGAGGTCAACATCGCCCCCGCTGAACGGGGCGGCTGTGGCGATGGCGCCAGTAACGCAACACCCGACCAGAACCGAGAGCGCAGCAGGAGAGGAACGGAGTTTCTTCATACTAAGGTTCTTGCAGCTAAGCATAGAGACTAACCGACCGCCCACCGGAGCCACCGGCTCCCGGCGGGAACAACGTGTCACTTCTACTCCAGGCCCCACACAGACGCAAGCAAGGAATGGCAAGTGCCCCGCGCGGGGGCGCGGTCTTTCGTCTTGAGGGGCTCACGAGCGAAGGGGCGTAAGGCACTGACTGGATGTCACGCCCCATCGGACCACAGGAGGTTGCGACGAATGGCTATTCTTGACCGCTGGCACCCTCCGGTTCAGGAGCGCAAAGTGCGTCAAAATGTCGGGGGGGCCTTTGCCAGCAGTGCGTCACGCCCCCAATGCATGAGCCGCCCTGCCGCACTTTGCGCTTTGCGCGGCGCGCCGCTGCTCGCATATTCCTCGCCAATGGCAACCGAACCTCTGCTCCAGCTTGATTTGCCCGGCATCCCCAGGCTAAAGAGCGGCAAAGTGCGGGAAGTCTTCGACCTGGGCGACCGCCTGCTCTTTGTTGCCACCGACCGCATTTCGGCCTTCGATTGCATCATGCCCAATGGCATCCCTCGCAAGGGCGAAGTGCTGACCCAACTCTCGCATTTCTGGTTTGCGCAGACGGAGGGGTTTCAACCCAACCATTTGCTCGCCCGCGCCAACGACCCCTTGCCGCCCAGCCTTCAGCCGTATTCCGCCCAACTGGCCCGCCGCAGCATGATCGTCAAGAAAGCCAGTCCACTCGCCATTGAATGCGTCGTGCGCGGCTACCTCGCCGGCTCGGGCTGGAGAGAATACCGCGAGCAGCAAACGGTCTGCGGCCTCAAGCTGCCGCCCGGCCTGAAGGAGTCTTCCGAATTGCCCGCGCCGATCTTCACCCCGGCCACCAAGGCTGACTCCGGCCATGATCTGAACATCTCGTTCGACGAGGCCGCCCGCCTGGCGGGTGCCGACCGCGCGGAGGAGGTCCGGGCTGCCAGCCTCAAGCTTTACGGCTTTGCCCGCGACTACGCGCGCCGCCGAGGCATCATTATTGCCGACACCAAGTTCGAGTTCGGCCTTGTCAACGGCCAACTCGTCCTGATAGACGAAGTCCTGACGCCCGACTCCTCCCGCTTCTGGCCCGCCGACCAATTTCAGCCCGGCGCCAGCCAGCCCAGCTTCGACAAGCAGTTCGTCCGCGACTACCTGGAAACGCTGAGCTGGGACAAGACCCCCCCCGCGCCACCGCTTCCGCCCGAAGTCGTCGCCCGGACGCAGGCCAAGTACCTGGACGCCTACGAGCGATTGACCGGCCACAAGCTGGCATGAACCAACTGGTCGAGGACTTTCTCCAGTACGTCCGCCACGAACGCGGGCAGGCTGAGCATACCCAGAAAACCTACGCCCTGTTGCTGGGCAAATTTGTCACCTGGGCCGAGAAACAGGGGCTTTCCGGGTGGCAGTCCGTGGAACTCTCGCATCTGATGGCCTTTCTCCAGCACGAGCGCGAACGCGCCCTCGCCAACCAGCCCAAAGACTCTCCCCGGCGCCTCAGCAGCGAAAGCATCTACGTCGAGATAGCCGCCTTGAGGGCCTTTTACCGCTTTGCCGAGAACGAGAAGCTCCTGCCGGCCAATATTGCCGAGAATCTCTCGCTGCCGCGACGCTGGCAACGCCTGCCCAAAGCCCTCACCAGCCAGGAAATCGAGAAACTGCTCGCCCCGGAAACCCCGGAGACGCCGCAGAACCTCTGCGACCACGCAATCCTCGAACTCGCCTACGCCTCGGGCCTGCGCCTGGCCGAACTCCGCAACCTTCGGCTCGAGCAACTCCACCTCGCCGCCGGGTTCGTCACGGTCATCGGCAAAGGCAACAAGGAACGCGTGGTGCCGCTGGGAGGCAAGGCGGTCGCTGCGATGGAGCGTTACCTGGCCGCGGGCCGGCCAAAGCTTGTCACGCCGCGCACTCCTGCCAACGTGTTCCTCACCAAACGCGGCACCCCGTTTGCGCATGTGACCATGTGGTTGCGCATCAAACGGCGGGTGCGTCGGGCCGGCATCGCACGCAACATCACCCCCCACATGCTGCGCCACAGCTTCGCCACCCATCTGCTCGACCATGGAGCCGACCTGCGCGTTATCCAGGAACTCCTCGGCCACGCCAGCATCAGCACCACCGAAGTCTATACCCACGTGGCCGCGACTCGCCTGCGCGACGTTCACCGGAAATACCACCCGCGGCCGTAGCCTCCGGCCCCCTTCCTTTCCCCGCTGTGGAACCGGGCGGCATCTGGAACGCCCGGATACACCGGCAATTCCCGGCAGCCGGGGGCCCGGTTGGTCCACGGCTCGTGCCGGGGAGGGCGCGCCGCAGCGACCGCGCCCCGGCTGCGGGGCGCGGGGCGGGGCGTCAGCGGCTGACGATTTCGGGCAGCTTGAAGATCGGCAGGAACATGCAGATGACCATGCCGCCGATGACCACGCCCAGGAAAACGATCAGGATCGGCTCGATCAATGCAGTCAGGCCCGAGAGCGTCGTTTCAATCTCGTCGTCCAGGAAATCCGCAATACGTTCAAGCATGTTGTCAATCTTGCCGGTTTGTTCGCCGGCGGTGACCATGCGCACGATCATGCTGGGGAACACAGGATGCTTGGCGAGGGCGGTGGCGATGCTCTCTCCCTCTTCAATATCCCCGGCCGCCGTCTTGATGGCCTTCTCCATGACCACATTGCCCACCGTCTGGGCGACAATCTGGAGCACTTCCAGAATGGGCACGCCGCTGCGGATCAGCGAAGCCAGCGTGCGGGTGAACCGCGCCAGACAGATCTTGTGCGCCAGGGTTCCAAACAGCGGCAGCCTGATGCGCCGTGAATCCCAAATCCACCGCCCCGTCGGGGTCTTGATAAAATACAGCCAGCCGTAAACCGCGGCACCCCCCGCCAGCGCCACCAGAAACAGGTAGTGCTTCACGAAGTTGCTGATGTTGATCAAGTACTGCGTCGGCGCGGGCAAGGCGGCGTTGAAACTTCTGAAGATCTCCCCGAACACCGGCACCACTTTCACCAGCAGGAAGATAGTGATCAGGATCGCCACGACCGTCACGACCGCCGGGTACATCATCGCCGATCTGACCTTCTTGCGCAGCCGGGCCGTATTCTCCAGGTAGGTCGCCAGCCGGGCGAGAATCTCCGCCAGCAAACCGCCCTTTTCACCCGCCGCGACCATGCACACATAAAGCCTGTTGAAGGCCTTGGGATGCTTCTTCAAGGCATCGGAGAAACTGTCACCGCTTTCCACGCGCGCGCACACGTCGTGAATCACGTCCCGCATCACTTTGTTGGTCGTCTGCTCCGCCAGCGCCTGCAGGGACTGCACCATCGCCAGGCCCGCGTCAATCATCGTGGCCAGTTGGCGGGTGAAGATCACCAGGTCCCCGAGCGCGACCCGGCCGCCGCTGGTCCGGCCCTGCTTGCCCACCCGCTCCTGGATTGAGACCACCAGCATGTTTCGGTTCAGCAGCGCCACAATCGCCGCCTGCTCCGTCGCCGCCTCGACCGAACTGCGTATTTCCCGGCCGGAAGCGGTTTCCCGCGCTACATAGACAAAGGAAGCCATAATATGGGTCTGTTCAGTCCTGACCGCCCCTGGCCTCAGCCGGCCAGGACGGTTAATGTCAATTTGCCGTACATCCGATAATGCTCCCTCTCCAGCAGCCTTTGTTCCAAAAAGGTGGAAACGGCTAAATACCGCAACCACATCCGGGGCCTGGGATTGGTCTTGCCATTCGATTCCTGGCCCTGCTGCCCGCCGGCGCGCCCCGCGGGGCCTTGGCCTGAGTCCTCCAACCCGCTGCCTTGCCTCTGTTCCTCCGGCCTTGCTCAGCATTTTCCATTTTCCATCGCCGGGAGAGGTGGAGACGGCGGCAAAGCGGCCTTGCCTGCCCCGAATTGTTACAATCCCCACCTCCAATTCCGGACAAGGCTGAGTGGCGCAAAATACCGAAAATAGTTATTGTCAAAGGAGGTGCGATGCCATACTTATTGATGGAAATGCACCGGTTTTGGTGCGAGGGCAAACCGGTTTTGTCCTCAGAAATGCATAGTCATAGTTATACAACAAACACACGATCAAGATCGGAGGAACGAATGAAGTATAATAAATGGACAGTAGCTTTGGCCGCCCTCGGGGTGGTCAGCTTGGCATCCGCTGCCAAAGCCGATGAGGGTTTAAGCTCGGTGCAAACCGCGCTGGCATCCACAACCCTCAGCGGATACGTGGATACCTCAGCACAGTGGAACTTTGGCTCAGGCAATAACTACCTGCCGCCCTACAGGTTCGGCGGTACCGACAAGGCTGATGGCTTCAACCTGAATGTCATCCAGTTGCGCATCGAAAAGCCGCTGGACGAGCAGGACTGGGCGGCCGGCTATCGCGCCGACCTGTGGTTCGGGCCGGATGCCAATGTGCTGGGCACCTCATCATACGGCTGGGGGAACGATAGTGACTTCAACATCCGGCAAGCCTACGTCGCCCTACGCGCCCCGGTGGGCACGGGTCTCGACTTCAAGATGGGCGTCTTTGACAGCATCATCGGATACGAATCCATCGAATCAGGCAATAATCCCAACTTCACCCGCTCATACGGCCATTCCATTGAGCCGGTGTCGCACACTGGCTTGCTGGCCAGCTATCGCTTCTGCGAGTGCTTCAGCGCCTCGGCGGGTGTAGCCAATACGTGGGGCAACACGATCAACGAACGGGCCTTCAATCCGCTCTGGTCCAACGATGCCCGGGCTGAGTCTTATAAGAGCTACATGGGCTCGATCGCTTTTACCGCTCCAGACAGTTGGGGATTCCTGTCCGGCTCGACCTTGTATGGCGGGATCGTGAATGGGTTCGGCTCGTCTGGCAACTACGGCGAAACGGTGACCAGCTACTATGTTGGCGCCACGGTCGCTACGCCGGTGACCGGTCTCCGGGCTGGTGTGTCGTTTGACCAAATCAACATCCATCACGTGGACAACGACAACTGGTCTCTCGCTGGCTACCTCTCTTACCAGGCCACCGAGAAGCTCAGCCTCCACGCTCGCGCGGAATACTACATGGACACAGTGGATGGCGGAGGCACGTTGCTTTACTGGACACCCGTGGGCAAGGCTGAAGTGCTGGCCCTCACGGCCACCGTTCAGTACGATCTGTGGAAGAACGTCATCAGCCGCCTGGAATTCCGCTGGGATCATTCCCTCAACGGCAACCATCTGTTTGGTGGCGACACAGATGATGGCAACGGTGGCGCACACCTGAAGAACGCCTGGATGTTGGCTGCCAACGTCATCTACAAGTTCTAACCTGAGTTAGAATCAATCCTGAGACCCCCTCCGAGCAAATCGGAGGGGGTTTTGCTTTGTATGTTGGCCGGCCAAAACCTGCGGCCCGCCTGCCGGCCTCGAGCTCAATCTCCCAGCAGCTTCTTAAGCGTGTCGCGGGCTTTGGCCTCGCGCGAAGCGTTTCCGGCGGGCGGGACATAGTCGCGCCGGACGAACTCGAAGTATTCGCAGTAGTTGGCCAGATGCTTCTCGGCGACCGGTTCGGAGCGGCGGTCGCGGCACTGCTCGGCAACCCGCGGATCGTAGCTGACGCAGTTAAGGCACACCTTGAGGTCCGAATTGCAGCGTTCGCAGGATTCCGAACGGCCCGGGGTTCCCCGCAGCGTGTATTCGGTGCCGCATTTCCAACAATGTCGGGTCATTGCCATACGGCTCAATATAATCCGGCGGATATTCAATGCCAGCAGGGATTAGGCAACCGGATAATCGGTCCACCGGCTTGTCAAACTCGCCGTGTTCGCGCCCAAGCGGCCCCCTCGGTGGGGCGTCCTCACCAACGGTTGGTCGAGCTTGATGGGCCGGTGCGAAGTAGCCGGAACCCGCACTTGGGGCTTGTCTTCCGCCCCGGTTTGTCGTCTAACCATCCGATGCCAGACTGGATTGCTGTTGTTCTGCTTGGGATTGTGGAAGGGATCACTGAGTTCCTGCCGATATCATCCACCGGCCACTTGCTCATCGCCGAAGACTGGCTGCACATCCGGCAGACTGACCTCTTCAACGTCGTCATCCAATCCGGCGCAGTGCTGGCGGTGATTCCGCTCTTCCACCGGCGGTTCCATCAGCTGCTTTTCCGATGGCGCGAGCCGGCCACGCAGGACTATGCCGGGAAACTGGCGCTGGCCTTCGGGCTCACCGGCGGCCTCGGGTTCATTCTGGAGAAGCAGGGCTTCCAGTTGCCGGAGCAGCTCGTCCCGGTGGCCTGGGCATTGGTGGCCGGCGGCATCGGTTTTGTCGGCGTTGAAGCCTGGCTCCGCGGTCGCACACTGAACGACCAGGTCACCTGGGTTATGGCCGTCGCGGTCGGTCTTGGCCAGGTTCTCGCGGCGGTCTTTCCGGGCGCCTCGCGTTCGGGCACGACCATCCTGCTTTGCCTGCTGCTTGGCCTGGCGCGGCCCGCGGCCACGGAATTCTGCTTCATTGTCGGCATCCCGACCATGCTGGCGGCGGGCGGCCTGAAGATCTTCAAGGCGCTGCATGATCCGCCCCCCGGCGTGCCGGCAGAGCGCTGGGATATGTTGCTGCTTGGATTCCTTGTTTCAGCGGCAGTCTCCTTCATTGCCGTGAAATGGCTGCTGCGCTACGTGCAGACGCACACCTTCACCGCCTTCGGCTGGTACCGGATTGGCCTCGCCGCCCTGATTGCCATCGGGCTCATGGCCGGCTGGGGGTGAACCCTTGAACGAGGGTGCGCCCGGCCGGCGCCCCACTGGAGGGGGCGGCAAGGCTACGGAGCGGGAATGAAGATCTTCTGCCCGACAGGCAAGCGCTCCGCCTTCAAACCCGGGTTCGCATTCAGAATCTGGCTCACGCTCACCTTGACGTTCTTCTCTCGATACGCATCGACAATGGCGCTCAGCGTGTCGCCGGACTTGATGACGTACTCAAAACCCCGGTCGGACGTCCCCGCGCCGGTGGCGGAGGAGCCGCCCTTCGGCGGCCTGGCGCTCGTATCCCGCTTGGGCGGGCTTAGCGGCGTCTTCAGCAGTTCCCGCAGCCTGAGCAGTTCGGCGTGAGTCTTCTCCGCGTCGTCCATCCGCTTCCGGTCCACCTCCTTGACCGCTTCCGCCAGGCGATTCAAGTCTTCCGGCCGGGCGTAGCTGGCGCTGGGCTTGGCCGCCTGCTCGCGCAGGCTTTGGAGCTCCTTGGAGAGTTCGGCGATCTGCGCCCGAAAAGCCTCCTGCCCCGCTGCCAGGTCGTCGAGCCGGCCGCTCAACTTGTTGAGCCGTTCCTCGGTCGCCGCGTCCTGCCCCCGCAACGCGGAGGGGACACACAGCACCAGTGCCACCAACAGAAAGGAAATTCGTTTCATGCGCCGAAAATAGGAAGCTCCCCCCTCCAGTTCAAGGCCCAAACCGCACCGCGCGGCCGGGGGCTCCCGCCACCATTCAGGCCGTTCGCTCGTAAAGCCGGTAAGTCTTATACACGCGCCCGCCGATGGCCTCCAGCACGCGGCGCATCTGGACATTGTCCTCCAGGATCCACGACGCCTCGGACTCGGTCACGCCCGCGGCGATGCCCACCTTAAGCCCCTCGATCAGCAGGGCCGACTCCAGCCCTTTGGAACGGTAGTTCTCTTTCATGCCCAGGGTGATGACCCGCGTCCGTGGCGGGCATTTCCAGCCGAGCAGGTAGGGAATGAACCCCAGCAGCTTCGGCGTCAGCAACCGTCCCCGCAACGGCTGGAGCGCTACGTTGTAGTCCGGCAACGCCAGCAGGAACCCGACCGGCTCGCTCCCCGCCTCGGCCAGCCAGACCAGCCCCTCCATCAGCAACGGCTTGAGACGCGCCGCCATGAAGTCCATCTCGGCATCCGTCATCGGCACGAACCCCCAGTTGTCCTCCCACGCGGCGTTATAGACTTCCTTCACCTTGACCAAGTCCTGCTGCAACGTCTTGCGCCGCACGGCCCGGAAGACGAGCTCGGGATTCCGCGCCTTGATCTTGCCGGCAATACGGCCCAGCCGGTCCATGGGGATCTTCGCCAGGTCCATGTAGAACGCCAGCAAGTCCTTGGCCTTGCGAAAGCCCGCCGCCTCCACCAGCGGCACGTAGTAGCGCGGGTTGTAGGTCATCATGAACACGGGCGGCGAATCAAAGCCCTCGACCAGCAAACCGCACTCGTCGTTGGTGGTCGGGTTCATCGGCCCCAGCAGGCGCTTCAAACCCGCCTGCCGCGCCCAGCCGGCCACCGCCTCAAACAACCGGCGGCTCACCGCGGCGTCCTCCACCGTCTCGAAGAAGCCGAAGAAAGCCGCTGAATCCTTGCTGACACGGTTATAGTTGCGATCAATGATCCCGGCAATCCGCCCCACATCCCGCCCGCCTCGCGTCGCCACCCATAGCTGCATCACGGCGTGCTCGAACAGCGGGTTGGCATCGGTGAACACCTTCTTCAGGTCCATCAGCAGCGGCGCAACCCAGTGGGGATCGTCCCGGTAGATGCCGTAGCTGACCCTCAGAAAGCGCAGCACATCCCGCGAGTTGCGGGACAGCGGAACAATCTGAATATCATTGTTCATGTCCGGTTGGAAACAGCCAGGCCGAGGCGCCGCCGCCGGCCGAATGAAAGAGTGAATGAACCCAATCCGTCGGTCAACCCGACAAGGCGGCCCCAGGTGCAAGAGCATCCCTGTAACCCGTTGCTGCGAGCTGATCAGGCCTGGGAAGGCTGGCGGCTGGAGTTATTTGGCAGCGCCCTTTCCGAACGCCGGCCATCGGCGTCGGCAAGGCCGGCGACTGGGAGTGCGGCGTGCAGTTGACCGCTGCTACCGCCCTGCGTGTGCGCGACGAGATTTGGCTGTACTACGGCGGGGCAAACTACACACACGGCGGGCCGATCCTCGCTCAGCCGGACACCGAAAACACCAACACCGTCGCCCGGAACGGCTTCACCGGCAGCATCGGATTGGTGACCTGGAAACTGGATCGGTTCGTGGCGGCCGAAGCGCCCGCCGAAGGGAGCGTCTCAACGACCGTTCCCCTGAAGTTTGCGAAAGGCAAGCGGCTCGAGATCAACGCCGCCGCCAGCCAAAAAGACAGCACGCGCCCCTGTGGTCCGCATCCCAGTTTCTTGCAGGCGCCGAAGGCGGTGGGAGGGCCGCCGTGTCCTGTCCGTTCCCTCCCCGTCCCAATACCGTAGTACCTCTAACCCGGGGTTAGAGGTACTACGGTATTGGGACGGGGTTGGGACGGGGAGGAGAGGGGAGGCGAGTGAAGAGAGTGGGCGGAAGTGCCGTGCGGACGGGCGGTTGCCGAGGTGTGGGACAAGTTGGCTCAGGTGGGTTCCAGCCTGGGCCGGGGAAAGGCTCCCGCGACCAGAAGTCCAGGTCGCAACCCGCTTCCGAGGGTCTAGAACCCTTACCGCCTGGCCACAGCTTCGGGACGTTGCCAGGCCCAAAGCGGGGGAGGACGCCCGCGCGCTGCCGACTTTGTCACTGCCCCTGTGCCGCCGGCGTCCAACCGCGCGCAGATAACTTGAGTCAGCGCGCTCACTCGCCTAGAGTGATCGAATGATGAACACACCTTTGAACGACCAGGTGCAGGCCGTCACCGGCTGGATTGGCCGGTTGCGCGCGGAAGTTGCGCGCGTGATTGTCGGCCAGGAGCAACTGGTGGACCGGTTGCTGGTCGGCTTGCTGGCCAACGGCCACGTCCTGCTCGAAGGCGTGCCCGGCCTGGCCAAGACCATGTGCGTCCGCACCCTGGCTTCCGCCATCCACGCCACCTTCCATCGCATCCAGTTCACGCCCGATCTGCTGCCGGCGGACATCATCGGCACCCTGATCTACAATCCGCACGACGGCAAGTATCGGGCCACCAAAGGCCCGGTCTTCGCCAATTTCGTCCTCGCTGACGAGATCAACCGCGCCCCCGCCAAGGTGCAATCGGCCTTGCTGGAGACCATGCAGGAGCGGCAGGTGACCCTGGGCGGGGAAACGATGCCGCTGCCCTCGCCGTTCCTGGTGCTGGCCACCGAGAACCCGATTGATCAGGAGGGCACCTACCCGCTGCCCGAAGCGCAGGTGGACCGCTTCATGTTCAAGGTGTTGCTGGATTACCCGTCGTTCGCCGAGGAAAGGAAGATTCTCGACCGCATGGCCTTCACCGCGCCGGAAACCCAGGTCCAGCCGGTTATCCCGCTGGAGGAGATTCTCCAGACCCGCAAGCTGGTGGACCAGATTCACGTGGACGATAAGGTGCGGGATTACGTGGTGCACCTGGTGTTCGCCACCCGCAAGCCGGAGCAATACAAGCTGGACCTGAAGCATTTCATCCAGTTCGGCGCTTCGCCGCGGGCCACCATTTACCTGACGCTGGCCGCGAAAGCCTGGGCGCTGCTGCAAGGCCGGGCCTATGTCACCCCCGAGGACGTCAAGAGCATCGGCCCCGATGTGCTGCGGCATCGGATCATCCTCACCTACGAAGCCGAGGCGCAGGCCGTGACGACCGATGCCATCATCAAGAAGATCTTCAACGCGGTGCCGGTGCCGTGACCATCTCTGAGTTGCTCGAAAACGTCCGCCGCGTCGAGGTGCGCACCAACCGCCTCGTCAACGACACGATGGTGGGCGCCTATCTCAGCCACTTCAAGGGCCGCGGCATGGATTTCGAGGAGCTGCGCGAGTATATCCCCGGCGACGAGGTCCGCGACATTGACTGGAATGTCACCTACCGGATGGGGCGGCCATTCGTGAAGCGCTACCGCGAGGAGCGCGAGCTGGCGATGGTGCTGGCCGTGGATGTCTCGGGCTCCTCGGCGTTCGGATCCGTGCGCCGCACCAAACGACAGTTTGCCGCCGAGATCGCCGGCACGCTGGCCATCTCGGCCACACGCAGCAGCGACAAGGTGGCCTTGCTGCTGTTCACCGACCAGGTGGAGCTCTACCTGCCTCCCCGCAAAGGGCGCCGCCACATCCTGCGCCTCATCCGCGAAATGCTGCACTTTGAACCCAGGCATCGCAGCACCAATATCCCCAGCGCGCTCGCCTTCCTGAATCGCGTCCTGCACCGGCGTTCGATTATCTTCCTGCTGACCGATTTCCTGCACAGCTTCACTCCCGCCGCCACCCAGCCGGGCGCCAGCCGCGATGCCGTGCAGGAAATCGGCCTCACCAACGCCCGGCACGATTTGGTCTGTGTGCACTTGCACGACCCGCGGGAGAGCATGCTCCCGGCCGCGGGTTTGCTGACCATTGAAGACGCCGAGACCGGCGAACTGCTGGAAGTGGACTCGAGCCGCGCCGCCGTCCGCGAGAGGTTCGCCCACACCAACGCCGAGCGCCTCGCGGAGTTGGACCGCGCCCTGCGCCGCGCGGGGGTGGACACTTTGAGCTTCAGCACGGCTGAGCCCTTTGCGCAGACCCTCCAGGCGTTCTTCGAAACCCGCCGCGGGAGAAGAAGGGGGTGAGGAAGGGAATGAAGAAGGAAGAAGGAAGAAGGAAGAAGGGGCTGCGGGCGCCCCGCCGCCTTTCTCTGCCCGGTCTTTGGTCCCTGGCGCCTCTCTGTTCTGCATTGCTCATTCTTTGCTCATCATTCCTCGTCCTCGCGGCCGCTACCAGCCCTCCCAGCGCCGACGACCTCCCTCCCCTGCGCCCGCCGCACGCTGAGCTGCCGCCCACCTTCTGGGAACAACACAGCCTCTGGGTTATCGTGGCCGGGATATTCCTCCTGGGGCTGGCTGGCGCGGCGGCCTGGCTTCTGACCCGTCCCCATCCGCCGGCGGCTGTGCCGCCCGAGGTTCAGGCCCGCCAAACACTGGAAGCCCTCCGCCACCAACCGGAGGACGGCGCGCTGTTGAGCCGCGTCTCCCAAACGCTGCGGCATTATGTCCATGCGGCCTTCGATCTGCCGCCGGGGGAGTTGACGACGACCGAGTTCTGCCGAGCCGTGGCCGGCCACGGGGCCATCGGCCCCGAGCTTTCGACCGCGCTCGGTGAGTTTCTCCGCGCTTGCGACCGGCACAAGTTCTCCCCGCCGGCTCCCGTGCCGTCGCTCGGCGCAGTGTCCCGGGCCCTGCAGCTTATCGAGCAGGCGGAAGCCCGCCGCGCCCAATTGCGCCAGGCAGCCCCAGACAAGCCCGCGGCTTGAGCCCCATGAGCGGCAACCTGGAATTCCAATATCCGTGGCTGCTTGGGTTGCTGGCCTTGCTGCCGATCTACGCCTTTCTGCGGGGGCGCGTTGGCAAGCTCGCCGCCCTGCGCTTTCCCAGCGCCGACATCGCCCGCGCCGCCGGCGGCGCCGCCCGTTCCGCCACCGGCCGACTGCTGCTCTTCTTGCGCCTCCTCACGGCGGCTTTGTGCATCGTGGCGCTAGCCGGGCCGCGCTTTGCCAACGACCACACCGAGATGCAGGCCAGCGGGGTGGACATCGTGCTCGTGCTCGACCTGTCGTGGTCCATGATGGCGCTGGACATGGGCGCCCCCAGCGAGCGGATTTCGCGCTTCGACATCGCCTCCGAGGTTATCGAGGACTTCATCCGCAAACGCACCAGCGACCGGCTCGGGCTGATCGTATTCTCCGCGGTGCCCTACCTCGCCAGCCCCCTCACGCTGAACCACGACTGGCTCATCGAGAATCTCCATCGCCTGCACGTGGGCCTCATTCGCGACCTGGGCACCGCCATCGGCGACGCCACCGCCGCGGGCGTGAAGCGGCTTAAGAACCTCAAGGACACCAAGAGCCGCATTATTATCTTGTTGACCGATGGCGATAACAACAAGGGCGAGATTGATCCCGTGCCGGCGGCGCAGCTTGCCGCCGCCCTGGGCGTGAAGGTCTATACCATCGGCATCGGCATCGAGCAGCCCTGCCTGCTGCCGCTGTTCGACCCGTCCACCGGCAAGCTGGAGCTTGACCCGAACGGCAACCTCAGGCCGGGGATGACTCTGCAGCCCGCCAACTACGACGTGCTGGGCAAGATGTCGGCTCTCTCACGCGCCAAGTTCTACCGCGCCACCAACCGCCGCGAACTGCAGCGCATCTACGACGAGATTGACCAGCTTGAGAAGACCGAAATCAAGCTCCGCCGCTTCACCACCTACCGGCCGCTCTACCAATGGCCGCTGCTGGCCGCCTTCGGCCTGCTGGCCCTGGAGCTGATTCTCGCCAACACTCGCCTGCGGAGGGTGCCATGATGGACTTCAGCAACCCCCACTTCGCCGAACCGCAGTGGCTCTGGCTGGCCCTGGCGGGCCCCCTGCTGCTGGCCGTCCTGCAGCGCTATTCCGGCTGGGCGCGGCGAAGGCAACTCTCGCAGATTGCAGCCCCGGAATTTGTCGCCGAACTGACTCGTTCCCACAGCCCAGCCCGCCGCGTGCTCAAGAACGCCCTGCTCCTCCTGGCGGTGGCGGGAATCGGGTTCGCCCTGGCCCGGCCCCAATGGGGCGAACAGGCGGAGGTCAGCCACCTCTACGGCCAGGACACCTTGTTTATTCTCGATTGCTCGCGCAGCATGCTGGCGAGCGACATGGCGCCCAGCCGGTTGCAGCGCGCCAAGCTGGCCATCCTCGATTATGTGCAACACCGCTGGCATGGCCGCGTCGGCCTCGTCGCCTGCGCTGGCCAGGCCTTCCTCCAATGCCCGCTGACGTTCGACTACGGCGCCTTCCGCGACGCGCTGCTGGCCATTGACGACAAGACCATCCCGGTTCCCGGCACCGACATCGGCCGCGCGCTCGACGAGGCCTGCCGCGCGATGGACAAGGCCCAGCGGCCCAAACTGTGCGTGCTGCTAACCGACGGCGAAGACCTCCAGCAAGGCGGCGTCCGCGCCGCCCGGACGCTGGCGAAGCAAGGGCTGACGGTCTTCACGGTAGGCGTCGGCACGCCCGCCGGCGCGGAGATTCAGTTCCTGAACGAACAAGGCAAACTGGAGGTGCTGCGGGATAATCGCGGCGAGGTTGTGCGCAGCCGGCTCGACGAGGCAACCTTGCGCGCCATCGCACAGGCTACCGGCGGCGCTTACTTTCCCCTCGGCCCGCTGGGCGAGGGCCTGGCCAAGGTCCGGCTTGCGCTCGAGGACACCCGAGCCGGGTCGGCTGCGGCTCCGGCACGCAAACTGGGGGTGGACCGCTTCCACTGGCCCGTGGCGGGAGTGCTGGCCCTGCTGGTGGTCGAATCTCTGATTGGCACCCGGCGCCGTCTGCGCGACATTGTCTCCTGAATAGAATATGATGCGGCCCTTGACCAAAGCCTTCGGACCAGCGACCCCGCTCCTTCTCGTCGCGTTCGCCCTGGCCGCCGTTGGCCTCTCCGAATCCAACCCTCCCCCCGCACTTTTGCCTCCCAAACAGCCCGAAAAGGAGACGCCCGCCCCCGAGCCTCCCCCGCCCGTCACCCCGCGCGAGTTCTTCAACGCCGGCACACGGCAGCTTCGCGACGGCAAACTCCGCGAGGCGGAGGCTTTCCTGGAGACCGCTCTCGCCAGCCAGAAGGATTCCCTTCAGCCGCCGGCCCTCTACAACCTCGGCCTCGTCCGGTTCGCGCAAGGCGTCGAGCAGCTCAAGAAAGGTCCGTCGCCCCAGCCAACAGTCACGCGCGGTCAAACCGCGGCTCAGCAGGCGGACCTTGCCATCCGCCAGGCGGACGAGGCGCTGGGCGGCAACGATGTGCAGCGAATGGTCGCCGCTTACCTGCGTGGCCGGGGCGCGCGCAAGGAGTTGAAGGCCGCGACCGAGGCCGTGCAACGCGCGCTCAAAGTGTTTGGCGCGGTTCTGGGCCGATGGGAGCGCGCCTCGGGCGATTTCAAGAGCGCGTTCGATCTGGACCGCGCGGACACCGACGCCCGGCTCAATGCCGAGGCGGTGGACCACCGCATTGCCAAGCTGGTGGACAGCCTGCGCGAGATGCAGCAATGCTCCAACGGCATGTGCGGAAAGCAGCAGCAACTGGGCGATGCCATGAAGAAGCTCAAAGGCCGCATCCCTGCCTCCGAAATGCCGCCCGGCGCAGCCTGCGAGGATGGAGACGAGGAAGAGCAACCGATGGGACCCCAACCCGGCATGGAGGAAGGCCCTTCAAGGGACGGTGAGGAAATGCAACTATCTCCGGAACAGGCGGGCTGGCTCCTCGAAACTTACAAGCTCGACACCGAGCGCCGGCTGCCTATGGGACAAGGGCCTGCCGGCGAGCCGCGGGACCGTTCCCGGCCCACCTGGTGATTGCCGCCGCGCCTATGCACTTGCCGCGCGGTTGCTCCCGCATTTTCCCACTGGTTGCGTGCCTGTTCCTGGGCGCCGCGGCTTCGCTGCTTGCCCAGGCCACCAACGCCCCGCCCCGAGACCCTCTCATGTCTCTCATGATCTCGCAGCCCAAGCTGCAGATCCCAGCGCTGACCGTCGCCACTGCTGCTTTCGACCCGCCGGTGGTCCGCCCGGGCGAACAATCGTTCCTTCGCGTCACCTTCAACGCTCTCGAGGATGCGATCGAGTGGCCCACCAACCTTGTTGGCCCGCCGGAACTGGAGCTGCGCCCTGGCGCCCACGGCCAAATGCTGAAGATGACCGGCACCAACTTCGAGCCGCACAGCGCCTTCAATACCCGTGCGCGCGCCTCAAGCCTCGGCTCGTTCATCGTGCCGGAGTTTGTGGTTCGCGTTGACGGCAAGCCGGTTGCCGTGCCGTCCGCGCGGCTCGAGGTGGTCTCCACGCCGCCCGCCTCGGTGCCGGCGGTGCCGCAACTCGCGCTCGATCTGCCCGTCACCAATTTGTTCGTCGGCCAGGCTATCCGGGCGCAAGTGGTGTTGCCAGGGTTGGCGGGGGGCATCGTCCAGGGCCTGGCCTACCCGCAGTTGAGCGGCCAGGGCTTCCTGGTGGACGTGGCTGTGGCCCGCCAGCGCGTCGAAGCGGTGCATCGCGGTGGGACGAATGTATTATCGTTCATCTACGAAACCACTCTCACGCCGCTGACGACGGGCCGGCTCACTGTCGTGGCGCAAGGTTTCATGGCGGGCAACCGTTTCTCCGGCCCGGTCGTGATCGCCGGTCAGGCCACCATTCCCGGCGGCCCACCCCAATACACGCTGCTCGAATCGGAACCAGTGGAGCTCAACGTCCGGCCCCTGCCGCGCGAGGGTGAACTGCCGGGATTCACCGGCGCGATCGGCAGCTTTGCCGTCGGCCCCCCGCAACTAAGCACCAACGAGCTGCGCGTCGGCGAACCCGTTAGACTCACGGTGACCATCACCAACCGCGGCGACGGCCCGCTCGCGCGCATTGCGCCGCCGCCACCGCCAAAGACCCGGGACTGGCAGGTCTTCGCCGCCGCCGACTTCGCCCCCGCCCAACCCGTCAGTCCGCCTCCTCCTCCCGCGTCTCCAGTCAGCCCGCCGCCTCAGCCTGCGGGGTTCCAGGGCGTGTTGACATTCAACTACACGCTGGTTGCCCTGACGGAAGCGACGACCGCCACCCCGCCCATTCCGTTCAGTTGTTACGATCCCAGGGCCGGGGCCTACGCCGACCTAACGATCCCGCCGGTCTCCGTTACGGTCAGCCCCGGCGCGACCCCGGGCGATCTTGGCAGTCTGTTACAGGCCGGGTCGGTGGAGGCTGAACCGGAGAAGGAGCTTGTGCTGAGCAGCCTGGCCGCTTCGCGCGGTCGGCCAGCGGCGAGCCTGGTCCCGCCGCAGCAGCGGGCATGGTTCCCGTTGGTCCAACTCGCGCCAGGCGTTGCCTTCCTCGGAATATGGGCCTGGGACCGCCGCCGCCGTTACCTGGAAGCGCACCCGGACGTTGTGCTGCGTCGTCGCGCCCGGCGGGCGCTGCGCCGCGAGCGGCGCATCCTGCAACGGGCGGCGCAGGCGGCGGATGCGCCCCGCTTTGCCGCCGCGGCGGTCAGTGCCATGCGGGTGGCCTGCGCGCCGCATTACCCGGCGGAACCGCGGGCGCTCGTTGGCGGCGACGTGCTGCCGCTGCTGCCCGCGGCGGAGCGTTCCGGCCGCGCGGGCGAGGTGGTGCGCCGTTTCTTTGCGGTCACCGACTCCGCCCTCTTCGGTCCAACGGCCGCGAATGCCGCCGAGTTGCTTCCCTTGCAGCCCGAACTGGAGCAAGTCCTCGAACAGCTTGAGGCGAGACTATGACTCACTCGCTCTCTCCCCATCATTCCTCGAACCTCGCTCTCTGTTCTTCACGCGTTGGGCTTTCCTTCGGCCGCCGGGCCATGGTTCTCGGATTTGCCTCCCTTTCGGTCTGCCTCCTGAGTCTGCTGCTTTCTTTGGTCACGCTGTCCGCCGCTTCGCCGCACACGCTTTTCCAGGACGGGGCCAATGCTTACCGCGCGGCCGACTATGCGCGGGCGGCGGAGGCGTTTCGCCAATCCGCCGCCTGGCAACCGGCGGCTGGCGCGCTGCAAAACCTCGGCAACGCCGAGTGGCAGTGCCGTCGCACCGGCGCGGCCATCCTTGCCTGGGAACAATCCCTGTGGCTGCATCCCTTCAACCCGGCAGCGCGCCAGAACCTCCGATTCGCGCGCAAGGTTGCCCAGCTCGAAGCCCCCGAGTTGGCGTGGTATGAGGTCATTTCCACCTGGCTGCCTGTGGACTGGTGGGCCTGGATTGCCGGAGCCAGCTTTTGGCTGGCGGTCGGTGTGGCGACGCTGCCCGGCATTCTAAGACGCCGAAAAGCAACCTGGCACCAGGCCGTCGCCGCCTTCTGTCTCATGGTCTTTCTGCTGAGCGTCCCGGCGTATATAGGCGTCCAGACCCGCTCCCGGCTTGGTTTCGTGCTGCAACACGACACCCCGCTCCGGCTAACGCCCACCCTCGAAGCCCAGGCGGTGACACGCCTGGCCGCAGGCGAACCCGCCCGCCGCATTCGCACCCGCGGCCACTATGTGCTCATCCGCACCAACCGCACCCTGGGGTGGGTGGAGGAGGCGCAACTCGGACTGATCTGCCCCGAGCCGAACTGACGCGCCGTCTCTGCCTGGTCCCGGCTCCGCACGGAAAGGAAAGACCGGGAGGGGGCGGGTCAGCGGTCAATGTCCCTGCGCACCCAATGAGCGTGCATGTCGAGATAAACCTGGTTGCGACCGCCGTTGTGCGCCGACCACCCGCTGGGAGGAGGCGCGCTGGCGCCGACGCTCCATTGGTCTTTAAAACCAGCCCACCAGGGTTTCTCGAAGAAGGGGCTCATCAACCATTCTTCATCGGAGACGCTGGCGCGCCTGGCCGCAGCGACGCTCTCGGGGGTGCGACCGCGGAGGTAGCGGGGGGCGGTGGGGTCGCGCTCGGCGAGCTTGTCGCTGATGTAGTTGGCCCAGCCGCGTTCCGGGGCGTTGGTGCCGTCCTGACGCCACGGGCTGAGGAAGTGGCTTTGCCATTGGTTGGAGAGGGCCAGGGGCACCGGGGGGCTGAGCCAGATTTTCACGTTGGGGGCATAAGCGTGCAGCAGCGGCATGAAGGAGCCCATGGAGTTGTAGCGCTTGCCGCTGGAATTCACTGGCGGGGTAAACTGCAGGTCGGAGTCCGGCACATAGGGCATCTTTTGCGCGTAGTCAGCCAGGTACATGGAGGTCGCCAGGGCAACCTGGTGCAGGTTCGACAAGCAGGCGGAACGCTGCGAAGCCTGTTTGGCCTTGCCCAAAGCCGGCAGCAACAGGGCGGCCAGAATCGCGATGATGGCGATGACCACCAGCAGTTCAATCAGGGTAAACGCAGCAAAGGGCCGCTGAGAGTCTGACCGCATAAAACGCCGGTGGATCATAAACGATCACGTTGATCGGCCGTAGCCGTGGCTGGTAGAAGCGCCACCGCCAGGGCCAACAACCAGTGCACTACGCCGGGAGTCGTTAGCATCGGCAAACAGTCTGCCCTTGCCGCGTTGCCGCTGTCAATCGCAGGTCACGGCAGACTCAATCCCGGTGCGTTGACTCGGCCCGGCGCCGCACGTAGTTTGGCTGTGGATGTTCGAGCTCATCGCGCCTTACCAGCCTGCCGGAGATCAGCCGCAAGCCATTGCGAAGCTGACGGAGGGGTTATTGGCCGGCGCGAAGCACCAGGTGCTGCTGGGCGTCACCGGCTCAGGCAAGACCTTCACCATCGCCAATGTCATCCGCAATGTTGACCGCCCGACGCTGGTCATCTCGCACAACAAGACGCTGGCCGCGCAGCTCTATGCCGAGTTCAAGGGCTTCTTCCCGCGCAATGCCGTCGAGTATTTCGTCAGCTACTTCGATTACTACCAGCCCGAGGCCTACATCCCCCGCACCGACACCTTCATCGAGAAGGACTCGAGCATCAACGACGAGATCGAGCGGCTGCGGCTCTCGGCCATGAGCAGCCTGTTTGCCCGGCGGGATGTGGTGGTGGTGGCCAGCGTCTCGTGCATTTACGGCATCGGCAGCAAGGAGGACTACGAGGCGATGGTGATCCCCATTCGCACCGGCCTCGAACTGGCCCGCGACCAGTTCCTCCACCGGCTGGTGGACCTGCAATACACGCGCAATGACATCGAGTTCACGCGCGGCCAGTTCCGGGTGCGGGGGGACACGGTCGAGCTCTGCCCCGCGGGCCGCGAAGACGCCCTGCGCGTCGAGTTTTTCGGCGACCAGATCGAGCGCATCACCCGGTTCGAGCCGTTGACGGGCCACAAGCTGGAACTGCTGGAGGCGGTGACGATTTACCCGGGCAAACAGTTCGTCACGCCCGCCGCGAAGCTGCGGCCCGCCGTGCTGGCCATCCGGGAGGAGCTGGGCGAGCGCATCGCATGGTTCGAGCAGCAGGGCAAGCTGCTGGAAGCGCAGCGGATCAAGATGCGCACCGAATACGACCTGGAGATGATGGAGGAGATGGGGTTCTGCTCGGGCATCGAGAATTACTCGCGGCACATTGCCGGACGCCCGCCCGGCTCACGCCCGTGCACGCTGTTTGACTTCTTCCCGAAGGACTACCTGCTGGTGATTGACGAGTCGCACGCCACGGTGCCGCAGATTGGCGGGATGTATAACGGCGACCGGTCGCGCAAGACGGTGCTGGTGGACTACGGCTTTCGGTTGCCCAGCGCGCTGGACAATCGGCCCCTGAACTTCGAGGAGTTTCAGGCCTTGCAGAACCAAGTGATTTACGCCAGCGCCACCCCCGGCGCCCAGGAACTGGAGTGGGCCCGACAAGTGCGGAGTGCGGAGTGCGGAGTGCGGAGTGGAGGGGGCGGGATTCCGCACTCCGCACTCCGCATTCCGCACTCGGAAGGCGTCGTCGAGCTGGTTGTCCGCCCCACGGGCCTGGTGGACCCCAAAGTGACGGTCAAGCCGCTGACAGGGCAGATTGACGATCTCATCAATGAGTGTCGGAAGCGAGCCGAAGCCAAAGAACGCGTGCTGGTGACCACGCTCACCAAGCGGACCGCCGAGGAGTTGACCGATTACCTGCGTGAGATCGGCATCAATGTGCAGTACCTGCACAGCGAGATTGACGCCATCGAGCGCGTGGAGATTCTGCGCGCGTTGCGCAAGGGGGAGTTCGATGTGCTGATCGGCATCAACCTCCTGCGCGAGGGGCTCGACCTGCCGGAGGTGTCACTGGTGGCCATCCTCGATGCCGACAAGGAGGGCTTTCTCCGCAGCGAGACGAGCCTGATCCAGACGGCGGGCCGCGCGGCGCGCCACCTCAACGGCGAGGTGATTCTCTACGCCGACGCGCGGACGCAGAGCATCCAGCGGTTCCTGGCCGTCTCGGACTACCGGCGGAACAAACAACTGGCCTACAACGCCGAGCACAAGATCACGCCCCGCAGCGTCAAGCGGGCCGTCGAGGAGAGCCTCTCGTCTCACCAGGAAACCACCAGGGAGGCGCATTCCGTGCTGGCCGAAGCGGGCGTGGACATTGACCTCAACGACACGATCCGCGAGCTGGAGGAGGAGATGCTCGCGGCGGCGAACAACCTGGAGTTTGAAAAGGCCGCCCTCCTGCGCGACCAGATTCGCGAGCTCAAGCGGGCCATCTCGGGCGGCCCGCCGGAGGCTCCGGCCAAAGCAGGCACAGCCAGGCAGGTAAGCTACCGCAAAGGCCGCAAGGCGCTTTCCTCCGGCCGCAGGCAGGCCCCATTCTAAGAAGACTATGAAGACTCAACCGCCTCAACGGTGGACCAGCGAGAAGATCCTCGCACTCGGGCGCAGTTACCAGGACGCTGCCGTCCTGGCGGCCGCCGCTGACCTGGACCTTTTCAGCGCGCTGGTTTCCATGCCGCTGTCCGCCGCGCAGCTTGCGCGCAAGCTCGCGTGCGATCTGCGCGCCCTGACCATTCTGCTGGACGCCCTTGCCGCCCTGCGGCTGCTCAATAAGGCCGGGGACAACTACACCGTGGCGCCCGGGCTGGATGCGCTCCTGACCCCGGGCGGCGCGCAGAGCGTGCTGGCCATGGCGCAGCACCAGGGGCACTGCCTCCGCAACTGGGCGCAGTTGGCGCGGGTTGTCAAGACCGGCCGGCCCGCTGAGCGCACTCCGGGAGTACGCGGCGAGGAGGGCGCCCAGGAAGCCTTCATCGGCGCGATGCACAACATCTCCGCTCCCAACGCCGACGCGGTCATCCGGGCCGTGCAACCGCTCCAGTTCCGGCGTCTGCTCGATATCGGCGGGGCTTCCGGCACGTGGACTATGGCCTTTCTGCGCGCCTGTCCCCCGGCCCGGGCCACGCTCTTCGATCTGCCGCACGTCATCCCCATGGCGCAGCGCCGCCTGGCGGCCGCCGGGCTGGACCAGCGCGTCCAGCTTGTTGCCGGCGACTTCACGCGCGACGCGCTTCCTCCGGGCGCGGACCTCGCGTGGGTCAGCGCTATCGTGCACCAGAATTCCCGCGCGCAGAACCGCGCTTTGTTCGCCAAGGTCTTTGCGGCTCTAACACCCGGCGGGCGCATCGCCATCCGCGACATCCTGATGGAGCCAGATCGCACTCAGCCGGCAGTCGGCGCGTTGTTTGCGGTGAACATGCTCGTGGCCACCGAGGGCGGCGGCACCTTCACGTTCGCTGAATTGCGGGAAGACCTGGAGGCGGAGGGCTTTGTGCAGGCCGCCGTGGCGCGCGCCGACGAGGCGATGAACGCGGTCGTCGTGGCGCGACGACTCGGCCGAGCCTGAGAACACCCAGCCAGGCCTCAGCGGGGCGGCGCCCCGTTCTTTCCATACGGGGCGTCGTTGTACATCTTGATCTCGAATTGGCCGTTGGGCTGCTCCTCGACCATCCAGAGCTTCGCGTTCTCCATCGAAGGAATCTCCGGCAGCGCCTGCTTCGTGAGCCTTCGGAGCAGGGCCCGGCCGGCGTTGCCGTGCCCCACCAGCAGGATGGTTTTGTCCGTGCCGCCGAAGCGTTCGCGCGTGAGATCCACCACCCGCTGCACCACCAGTTGTGTCGCGGCCTCGCGCTCGTTGTCGTCTCTCGAGGGCAGCTTGAAATCGTTCCTGGCATCCGCCCGGAAGGTAAAATAGGCCGCTTCATCGGCCGGCAACTCGATTCGCGGCCCGGCTCCCAGCACCGGCCTGGTAACGGCGGGAAGGTTGGTGGCGAGAATTCCGGCTCCGCCGCCAAACTCGCGAAGCTCGGGCCAGATTTCGCCTTTGGCGTTCACTGCCTTGAGGTAGGGCAGGACCGTGTTGCGCGTCCGCCACATGGAGCTCACCCCAATGAAGTCGAACTGGTAATTCTGGAGCTTCCTGGTCGCCGCCGCCACCTGGGTCTTGCCCTTGGGCGTAAACACATTGGCGTCGCCCACGTAATCCGGCCGCTGCGCCTTGGGCACCCTGGCCCACTCCTTCACCACGTTGTGTCCCCCTTCGGCATGGCGGAGGTAGTAGATTTTCAGCCCCGCCTCGGACGGGCTGACCCACGCGCAGAGGCATATCACCGCGAGCAGGACGCCGCCGCCCCGGCCCATATGAAAGGAATTTCCGGGATACGCGTGCGCGCGGCGTGGCTGAAAATGCTTATTGATCGAGATCATGGCTTAAACAGTGCGGCGCACAGTATGCGAATCCGCCGGTCCCGATCAATTTCAAACACCGAACCCTGGTCACTTCCCAGCGCCCAGCGCGGGGCCCGATCCCTCCGAGCATGCCCCCGGCCGTCATCGGGTTAACCTTGCACACCGCCACGCTCGCGGTGTAGAAACCCCTATGCAACAATCGAAACAACTCATGAATACCAAGAAGAGCATTGACCTGCTGAACAAAGGCGTGGCGGACGAGCTCCAGGCCGTCCACCAATACATGTATTGGCACTTCCACCTGGACGACCAGGGTTTCGCCCCGCTGTCCTCGATGTTCCGGCGGATCGCCATCCAGGAAATGGTCCACGTCGAGCGCCTGGCGGAGCGCATCCTCTTCCTCAAGGGCGACGTGCTGATGGTTCCGGCCGGTCCGGTGGAGAAGATAACAGAGGCCAGGCAAATTCTGCTCAAGGCCGCGGCGATGGAACAAGAGGCGGTCGGCGTCTACAACCAGTTCGCTCTGCAAGCCGGGCAAAACGCCGACGCTGCCACGAAGCAGGTTTTTGAGTCGCTGGTGAACGAGGAGGAAAGCCACTACGATCAGTTCGACAAGCAGTTGGAGAATATCAAGCGCTTCGGCCTGAACTACCTGGCCCTCCAGTCCTTCGAGAAGGAGCTCGAGAGCCCGGCGGCATCGGCAGAATAAATGGCCTGCCCTTGGCCGGCCCACCCACGGCCCCCTGCGGCGCGCCCGTTCGCTGGCCGCGCCGAGGCCCTGGTGGCGGAGGGCATGGCCGAAGTCGCCTTGGAGCGGTGAACGCGCTCGTCGTCTCGCGCAAATCCGGCGGGGCCGCAGCACGATTATCCCGCCGCGCCGGGGTCGCCGCCGGCCGAACGACGGTTTCCCAAAGGCGGTCATTGCGCTGAGGCGCGACGGCAATTCAGCATTGCCAACCGCGCCGGCTTTGCGAACATTCGCTAGCATGACTCAGCCCGCTCGTTCCAGCGTGCTCCGGCCGACACGGAACTCATCCGTCTTCCGGTCTTTCGGGGCGGCGGGCGAACGCTTCGCCTCCCCTGCGCTGGGTTCAACAGGTCGCTCAGAATGGCGTGCGGGTCTTCGGCTCCTGGTCTGGCTGGCAGCGTTGTGCGCCGGCTTTGCGGCCCGGGGCGATTTGGCGCTGACGAACTTCAGCGCGACCAACCTACTGAAGGTCATGGCGGCGGGCGACTCGATCACCGACGACTGTTCCGTCAATGGCGCCTGGCGCCAGTATCTCCAGCCTTTGCTGGAGACCAATGGCTATCCCTTCACATTTGTTGGCCGCTATAGTTCCTACGCTTCCGGCAAGTTTAACAAGGTCAAGCACGAGGGAATCTGCGGCGCGGTCGTCGCCGCGCCGGGCCTGATGCCCTCGCCCGTCCAGAACTATTCCGGGCCCGACACCTACCTGCAGTTGACCTTAATAGACGCCCTCACCAACGTCATCCCGGACCTCCTGCTGGTGTATATCGGGGTCAACGACATCGGCCGCGGGCGCGACCCTTACACGGTGGCGACCAATCACTTGCCGGCTCTGCTGGACAGCATCTTTGCACGGGCGCCCGCGGCCAACGTCATTCTCACCAAAGTCACCACCCTGCGCACCGCCAGGATCGGCTCGCCGCCTTATAAGACCTACAGCACTAACATTGCTGTGTTCAACACGGCCGTCCAAACGATGGTCAACGCGCGGCGGGCCCTGGGCCAGAACGTGTTCGTGGCCGATATGTTCTCCGCGGTGGACCCCACGACGGGGCTCCAGGGTGACCGCCTGCATCCCAACCCCGTCGGCCTGAACGCCATTGCCAGAGAGTTCCTCTCCCGCATTGAAGTCCTGACCCTTCGCACCAACCGCGCGGTCACTTGCCTGGTTCCCGGGTGCTCGGATTGGGCGTATTCAGACCAGGGCCTGGACCTGGGCACCAACTGGGCCTTGCCTCGATATAATGATTCCGCCTGGAGCCGAGGCCCGGGGCCCCTGGGCTATGGAGCGCCCGGAATCGCCAGCACGCTCGGCTACGGCCCCGTCTCCACCAACAGGCACATTACGACTTACTTCCGCCGCCGCTTCGTCGCGCCCGCCGCCGTCCACTACACCAATCTCAATTTCCGTCTTAACCGCGCCGACGGAGCTGCGGTCTGGCTCAATGGGCGGGAGATGTTCCGAATGAACCTGCCCGCCCATCAGCCGCTCTCGTGCCTGGCCCGGGCCACGACGGTTGTGACCAACGAAGCCGTTCATACCTACTACCAAACCAATATCCCAGTCTCGTTCCTGCCCCCGGGAACCAACGTCTTGGCGGTTGAAATCCACAAGTTCGCCGCGTCCGCGCCCAGCCTCAGCTTCGACCTCGAGTTGTTCGGCTCAGGGGATTACGCCCCGCCCGCGCCGCCACTCTTCATTGCTCGGGATGGAACGGACGTGCGCCTGCGCTGGCCGGCTGCCAGTAACGCGGGGTTCGCCCTGTTTTCCGGGGGCTACCTCCTCCAGCCCGCCTCGTGGCTCCCCGTGGGCGGCCCGTGCATTCTCGCCGGGGGATTCTACGAGTACCAAGAGCCCCTGCTCCTGTCTGCCCCCAGCACCTTCTACCAGCTCTTCTACCTCGGCCTGCCCGCCACCCCTCCGAGGCTGGGCATCCGCATGGACGCCGATGCGGCGGTGCTCTCCTGGGGAAGTGATTTTGCCGGGTTCCATGTCGAGACCGCCGCCGCGCTGTCTGCGCCGGGCGCCTGGCAGACGCTCGGCGGTCCCTACACTCTGAGCCAGGGCCGGTTCCAGGCGCGGACGCCTGGCACCAGCGTCTCCAACGCCTTCTTTCGGCTCGTAAAGCCTTCACTTTAAGTCGCGTGTCACTCACCCTCTACGACCTGCTGCCCCGGGACGAGCGCCCGGCCAACGACGTCTTGCTCGGGCGCTTTCTCGAATACACCGAGAGCAAGCGGCTCCGGCTTTACCCGGCGCAGGAAGCGGCCATCCTGGAGCTGTTCGAGGACAAGAACGTCATCCTCAACACGCCCACCGGCTCGGGCAAATCGCTGGTGGCGGCGGCGGTGCATTTCAAGTCCATCGCGCAGGGCAAACGCTCCGTCTATACCTGCCCCATCAAGGCGCTGGTCAACGAGAAGTGGCTCGGGCTGTGCCGCGAGTTCGGCCCGGACAACGTCGGCCTGAGCACCGGCGACGCCTCGGTCAACCGCGACGCCCCCATCCTCTGCTGCACCGCCGAAATCCTCGCCAACATCGCGCTGCGCCAGGGCGCGGATGCCGGCGTGCAAGAGGTTATCATGGACGAGTTTCACTACTACGCCGACCGCGAGCGCGGCGTGGCCTGGCAGGTGCCGCTGCTGACGCTGCCCCAGGCGAGGTTCCTCCTGATGTCTGCTACGCTCGGCGATACGGCGTTCTTCGAGGAGGCGCTGACCCGCCTCAACGGGCGCCCCACCGCCGCCGTTGCCTCCCAAGACCGGCCGGTGCCGCTGGAATACGCCTACTCCGAGCTGCCGCTGGCCACGACGCTCGAAAGCCTGGTCGCGCAAGGCAAGGCCCCGGTGTATGTCGTTCACTTCACCCAGCTCGAAGCCGCCCAGAGCGCCCAGGATTTTACCAGCATCAACGTGTGCACGCGCGAGGAGAAGAATGCCATCGGCACGACGCTCGAAGGCTTCAAGTTCACCAGCCCCTACGGCCCCGAGATCCGGAAGTGGCTCAAGCACGGCATCGGGCTGCACCACGCCGGGCTGCTGCCCAAGTACCGGGTGCTGGTCGAGCAGTTGGCCCAGAAAGGCCTGCTCAAGATCATCTGCGGCACCGACACGCTCGGCGTGGGCATCAACGTGCCCATCCGCACGGTGCTCTTCTCGCGCCTCTGCAAATACGACGGCCAGAAGACCGGCATCCTCAGCGCGCGCGACTTCCACCAGATCGGCGGGCGCGCCGGGCGCAAAGGCTTCGACGACCGGGGCTGGGTGGTCGCCCAGGCGCCGGAGCATGTCGTCGAGAACCTCAAGCTCGAAGGGAAAGCCGCCCGGGACGGCAAGAAGATCGTCAAGCGCAAGCCGCCCGAGAAGAACTTCGTCAACTGGGACCAGAAGACCTTCGCCCGGCTCAGGGCCGCCCAGCCCGAGCGCCTGACCTCCCGGTTCCAGGTCTCCCACGGCATGCTGCTTAACGTCCTGAGCCGCAACGGCGACGGCTGCCGCGCCATGCAGCGGCTGATCCGCGACTGCCACGAAACGCCCAAGGCCAAGAAGGATCACACCCGGCGCGCCTGGCAACTGTTCCGCTCGCTCGTGGACCGCCGGATCATCGAGTTCACCCACCCCGGGAGGGCGAGCGTCCCCGCGAGCCCCAATTCATCCGGCCAGCTATCGGAAGTCAGGGCTCGCGGGGACGCTCGCCCTCCCGACACCGAGAGCAAACTCCGCGTCAACGTCGAGCTGCAGGACGACTTCTCGATGGACCAGGCGCTGTCGCTCTACCTGCTGGACACGCTGCCGCTGGTGGACCCGCAGCAGCCCGATTACCCGCTAGTGCTGCTGACGCTGGTCGAATCCATCCTCGAAGACCCGGACATCATCCTCCGCAAGCAACTGGACAAGCTCAAGAGCCAGAAGATGGCGGAGATGAAGATGGCCGGGATTGAATACGACGAGCGCATCGAGGAGCTGGAGAAACTGGAATACCCCAAACCGAACCGCGAGTTCATTTACTCGACCTTCAATGCCTTTGCCGACAAACACCCGTGGGTGGGACAGGAGAATATCAAGCCCAAGTCCATCGCCCGCGAGATGTTCGAGTCGTTCCGCTCCTTTTCCGACTACATCCGCGACTACGAGCTGCAGCGGGCGGAGGGGATCCTGCTGCGGCACTTGAACGGCGTGTACAAGGTCCTCGCCCAGACGGTCCCCGACGCCGCCAAGAACGACGTGGTCCGCGAAATGGAGCTCTATCTCGGCACCATGATCCGCCAGGTGGACTCCAGCCTGCTGGACGAGTGGGAGAAGATGCGCGACCCAAGCTACCAGCGCGCCGAGACCAAAGAAGCCCGCCCCCCCGGCGCCGAAGAAGCCGCCGCCGACATCACCCGCGACACCCGGGCCTTCACCGCCGCCCTCCGCAACCGCATCTTCAGCTTCCTGCGCGGCCTAGTGAACGCCGACTTCGAGCAGGCGCTTGCCCATCTCTCCTCCCCGCAGGACCCCGACGGCCAACCGTGGACCGCCGCGCGGCTGCAGCAGGCGCTCGACCTCTACCACACCGAGCACGAGCGCATTTGCCTGGACCCGAACGCTCGGAATCTGCGCCATACCTACGTGCTCCCCGCCGAGGACAAGCGCACCTGGCGCGTCCAGCAGATGCTGGTGGACCCGCAAGAGCACAACGATTGGGTGGCAGAGTTCGAGGTGGACCTGGCCCGCTCGCGCGAGGCTGCCGAGCCGGTGCTGCGGCTGGTAAGATTGGGCGGCCTGGTCTGAGTCCAATTCAGCTTGGGACCATGCCAGGATTTGACTGCCCCCCTCCGGGCTCCGAAGACGCCCCCGCGCCCCTGACACCGAACCGCCAGGCCGGATGGATTGAGCCCGTCAGCCGACCACCGCCATGCTCCTGGTCTCCCGCGCCCCCTATCCTCAGAACTCCCCCCTGCACGGATTCTGAGGCTGCGAGGAATCTCCCTGATGCCACCACAGGGCTGTCTACTTCAAAATCCCGGGTGTTCTCTCGTAAAGGCGCGCTTCGTGGCACCTGGAACAACCTGAGTTGATTCCTCCGTGCCAGGAGTTCCCGGCTTGGCAGGAAGCTGCCAATACCGTAGCGGCAGGCTGCTTCCTCCGTCCCTCCTCCGTCCCACCTCCGTTCCACCTCCGTTCCACCTCCGACAGGGAGTGGGAGGTGGAACGGAGGAGGGACGGAGGAGCAACGGAGGAGGGACGGAGGAAGGGTGGGGTCTGGCGGGCGGGAGGCGGACCGATATCTGCATCGTTGCCGCTGAGGCTGCTTCTGTAATGTTCTGAGATGGGTGGTGTTAGGCGCGGCTTTGGGGGGAGGCTAGGCGATGCAACATGTGGCCCACGGAATGCTTGCCAACAGGCATGAGCGCGATCGTTTATCGAGCGAGGCGGAAGAGTGGCGATTACGTCAAGAGGGTGGTGGTTCCGTCCAACCACTCGGAAGAGCCTCACTTCGGCATGGTGGATGGGGTGGTGCTCAGTTTTCTGCTGCTTTGCGTTGGCGGGCTGGTCTGCCTGCTGAGCCTGGGTTGAGCGGGGCGGCGGTTTGAGCCTGCCAGAGAAGGGCTAGCGTTGGCCCGAGTCCTTGGGCGAGCGGACTGGCATGGCCGGGCCCGGCGGGGCCGGGGCGTTGGTTTCCCTGGCGCGGAATGCGGAGCGGAGGAGCCAGTGGCGTTTGAGGCCCTGGATGAAGGTGTCGGCATCCACAATGGCGCGGGAGATTTCACTGAGGATGTTGGTATTGGCCTGGACTTGTCCGCTGAGGCTGCTGGTGAGGTCGGCGAGGTTGTCGAGGGAGCGGCCCAGGTTTTCGGCCAGGGCGGTGAGGTTGGTGTCGGCGCGGGCGATGGCGGCATCGGTGGTTGCGAGCGCGTCCTCGATCTGGCGGTTGATGTTGGTGGAGAAGAGCCACTCGCCCAGCGCGCCGGGCTGATCGAGGCGGGCCGTGATGGCGGTAAGGTTGCTGACGGCGGGCCGCGCGTCGAGGGTGACGGCGTTGAGGTTCGAGGTGAGGCTGGCGCTGTTGGAGAGCACGGCGGCGAGCTGGTTGGTCAGCCGCAGGATATTGGGCAGCGCGCGCTCGACTTCTTCCATGAGCTTCTCGAGCCGTTCGGTGACAGCGGCGGATTCATCCGGCACCAGGGGGTAGGGCTTGGATTTGCGGGTGTAGGGGTCGTAGCGGCCCTCGCGGTCGTTCCAGATGCCGGTCATGAGCTTTCGCTCCTCGGAGGTGTTCATGATGACCAGGTTGGTGCAGGCGTTCAGAGCGGAGGGCGGCACATCGGCGAGCGGCGTCTTGGCTGCGGCCAGCAGGTTGGTGCCGCTCTCATCCCAGATTTCCTGCCCCAGGAGCCATTGGGCGAGGTCCGGCAGGGCGCGCGCCTCCTCCGGGCTGATTTCGCTCAGCTCGTAAAAGACGTAGGTGGGATAACCGCCGGAGCCTTTGGTGACTTCCAGAATGCGTTTGCCGAGCAGGTCGGCGGTGGTGATCTTGGCGCGCGACCCCTGGGTCCAGAGGTAGCCGTAGTAGGGATCCTTGATCTCGAACTCGACGTAGATGTTGTGGTAGAACTCGTCGGGCGGCATGGGGTCCATGCGGGTAATCTGGCCGACGGCCAGCCCCATGAGCATCACGGGGTCGCCGACTTTGAGGCCGGTGGCGCGGTCGGTGAAGGTGTAGTAAGGAGCCTTGGTGAGGAACCACCCCTTGCGCTCGGCGGTGTGATAGACGTAATAGACGAAGCCAAAGGCCAGCAGCGCCATCGCCAGGGCCACAAACCAGCCCACCAGCCGCTCCATGCGGCTGAGGCGTGTGCGCAACTGCGGTGTTAGGTCCTGGAGCGCCATTCCGGCCTTTGATTACTCGGTTTGTGTTCCATCCGTCAATAACTCCCGCACGAGGTCCCTGTTGGCGGCGGCCAGTTGGGCCCAGTCGCCCAGCACCCGGAGGCTGCGGTCGCGCAGGAGCGCGAATTGCCGCGCGTGGCCTTTCCAGCGCCGGAAATCGGCGGTGGTGACGACCAGCGTCACGGGCCGGTGCTGCATGAGGGGATGGCCCCGGGAGAGTTGATCCAGAAAGGCGAGCCACCAATTGGCCTGCCGCGGGTCCACGCCGCCGAGCGGGTTGTCCGCCAGCAACACTTCGGGCTGGAGCGCCAGCGCGCGGGCCAGGCCGGCGCGTTTGCGCCAACTGTAGCCCACCGCGCCCGGAAGACTCTCTGCACAGGGCTCCAGTTCCAGGCACGCCAGCAGCTCGCCCACCGCCGCGCCGGTCTCGGCCGGGCCCAGGTTGCGGTGGTAGCGCAGCGGCAGCGCGACGTTCTCCGCGACGGTAAGGTGATTGAACAACTGGCCCCCGTCGAACACAAGGCCGAGGCGCAGCCGTGTCTTCAGGCGGGCGTCCTCGAAGATGGGCATCGGCTCTCCGAAGAAACGGTATTGCCCCCGCTGCGGAGGCATCACGCCGCCGGCCAGCATGAGGAAATCGCTCTTGCCCGCGCCTTGCAGCCCCCCGACGACCCAGTAATCGCCGGCGCGGACCGTCCAGTTGACGTTCTCGGCGACCAGGATCGCCGGGTCATGCAGGGTACCGACCGCCACGTTGGTCATCTCGATTGCCGGCGCTGCGGCCTGGGCTGGGAGTGGCTGCGTCATGTCACGAGGTAGATGATGATGAACAGGGCGTCGAGCAGGACGCACGCGATGACGCTTTGAGCCACGGCGGCGACGGTGGCGCGGGAGACCTCCTCCAGGCGCAAGGGCTGAGCCAGGCCGTGGTAGCAGGTCACCAGAGCGATGATGCTGCCGAAGCAGAAGGTCTTGATCGCCAGCAGGGCGAAATCCAACCCGCTGAGGGCGCCGGCCAGTTGGCGGACATAATCGCCGGGGCGCAGCGGCACATCCTGCACGAAGGCCCAGAGATAACCGCTGAATAGAGCGCCGAGAATCAAATAGACCGTCAGCGCAAAGACGCCCAGGGCCATGCCCAGCACGCGCGGCACCACCAGGTAATGCACCGGGTCAATGCCCAGCGCCTCCAGCGCCTCGACTTCCCCCATCGCCCGGGCGGTGCCCAACTCAATCACGTTGGCCGTGCCCACGCGCGCCAGCACCAGCAGCGCCGTCACCAGCGGCCCAAGCTCACGCACCACCACCACGACCATAACCGTGCCCAGGAAATTGATGGCGCCCACGCGCGTCAGCCAGGAAACGGTCTGGCCGATAACCACCAGCCCCAGCGCCGCCGCCATAAAGAGGAACATGGGCATCAGCCGCAGCCCGGCGCGGGAGGCTTCCTGGAAGACGAGCGGACGGATCACCCGGCGCGCGACGCGGGAGCGGCTGATCATTACGCCCAGCGTGATCAAGGCAAACGAGCCGATGCCCTGGAGCGTCAGCAAAAAGCGGAACAGCATCCGGCCCAAGTACCGGGTCAGCGACCGCGGCAGCGGCAGGCGCAGCAGCCACAGGCGCGCGCGGGCGGCGCGGAGGGGACTGGCGTTTCCGTTTTCCACGCCGACAGCGTACGATTGGCATTGGCAGCCGGTCAAAGCTGATTTTGGGGATTGGAAACCCGCGCGCGAATCGGTAGAGATGGTCCGGCAGCCGGTGGCCAAACGCCGGCCGCCGCTCTGGAACCAACGAACATGATTGCCCGCGTAACCCTGGAAATCGCCCTCCGCAAGGAGTTCGACTACGCCATCCCGCCCGAACTGGCGGGCCTGGTGGAGGTCGGAACCCGGGTGCAGGTGCCGTTCGGGCCGCGCAAGGTGATGGGGTGCGTGACCGGGTTGGCCGAGGAATCGGCGCAGCCCCGGCTCCGGGCCATCCTGAAGGTGATCGGGGCGCAGTCGCTGGTGACGCCCAGGATTCTGAAGCTGGCGCGGTGGATGGGGGATTATTACTGCTGTGCGGCGGAGACGGCGTTGAAGAGCGTGCTGCCGGTGGCCGTCCGCCGCGAGCAGGCCAACTGGCGCGAGCGGCTGCATGTGCGCGCGGTGCCGCCCGCCGGTGAATTGCCCAGGCTGCCGCGCCGGCAGCAGGAGGTGTGGCAGATCGTGCAGGAGCGGCGCGAGCTGCCCCTGCGGGAATTGCTGGTGCTGGGCAAAACCACGGCGGGAACGGTGCGCCGGCTCGAAGACCGGGGCCTGGTCAGGATCACCGCCGAAATCGCGGAGCGAGACCCCTATGCCTTCGAGCATATTCTGCCGACGCAACCGCTGGCGCTTAACCCGGCGCAGGCCGACGCGCTGGCCGCCATCAAAGAAGCGATGCGGGGAAGTCCAAAGGCGGACTCGGGCGCTGGAGGCGTGGGCGGCGGACCCGCCGAACCATCATCCGCCCCCGGCGCCCCGGCGGCTCCGGCCACGCCCCGGGCGGCGACGTTTCTGCTGCACGGCGTCACCGGCAGCGGCAAGACGGAAGTGTATTTGCAGGCGATCGCGCATGCCCTTGAACAGGGCAAAGGGGCGGTCGTGCTGGTGCCGGAGATCTCGCTGACCCCGCAGACGGTCGAGCGTTTCAAGGCGCGGTTCAGCTCGGGGCCGCTGCAAACGCTGGTAGCGGTGTTGCACAGCCACCTCTCAGCCGGCGAACGGCATGACGAGTGGCACAAGATCCGGCAGGGGCGGGCGCGGATCGCGATCGGCGCGCGCTCGGCGATCTTCGCGCCGGTGGAGCCGCTGGGGCTGATCATCGTGGACGAGGAGCACGAACACACCTACAAGCAGGAAGAGGCGCCCCGCTACAATGCGCGCGATGTCGCGATTGTGCGCGGCCAGATGGAAGGGGCGGTCGTGGTGCTCGGCTCGGCGACGCCCTCGCTGGAGAGCTACTACAACTGCGCCCGGGGCAAGTACCGGCTGCTGAAGTTGCCGGAGCGAGCCGACGACCGGAAGATGCCTTATGTGCGCGTGGTGGACATGCGGCAGAGCGCGCGCGCGGAGAAAGGGATTCCCATCTTCTCGCCGCAGCTCAAGGAAGCGATCACCAGGCGGATCGAGCGGAAGGAGCAGGTCATCCTGTTCCTGAACCGCCGGGGCTACTCCAGCTCCCTGCAGTGCCCCCTGTGTGGCTTCGTCGCCCAATGCCCCAACTGCAGCGTCTCGCTGACTTACCACCGCCATGAGCAGAAACTCTGCTGCCACGTCTGCGCCCATGTCGAGCCCGTGCCGGCCGCCTGCCCGAATGCGAGCTGCCGGAACCCGGCAATCCGCTACTCCGGCCTGGGCACGCAGAAAGTCGAGGCCACGCTGGCTAAACTCTTTCCGCAGGCGCGCACCGTGCGCATGGATTCCGACGCGCTGAAACGCAAGGAGGATTACCGCCGCATCCTGGGCGATTTCCGCACCGGCAAGATTGACATTCTCGTCGGCACGCAAATGATCGCCAAGGGCCTGCATTTCCCCAACGTCACACTGGTCGGCATCATCTACGCCGACCTCGCCCTGCATCAGCCGGACTTCCGCGCCGGCGAGCGGACCTTTCAACTGTTGACGCAAGTGGCCGGGCGCGCGGGCCGCGGCGACGTCGAGGGCGAGGTCTTCGTCCAGGCGTTCACGCCCTTTCACCCCGCCATCCAGTTCGCCCGCCGGCATGACTTCGAGGGCTTCTACCAGCAGGAACTCGAATTCCGCGAGGAGCTTAAATACCCGCCTGTCAGCCGCATCGCTTTGCTGACCCTCAAGGGCCGGAACGAGGAGAAGGTGAAGTTCTCCGCCGACCACCTGAAGCGCGAGCTGGAAAAGGCGGCGGGCGGCATGCAGGACCTGGTGCTCGCCGGCCCGGCGCCGGCGCCGTTGCTGCGGGCCGAGACCTATTACCGCTACCAGATCATGCTGCGCGCCCAGCGCATGTCCGCGCTGAGCCGGCGGCTGGCGGGAATCACGCAGTCCCTGGCGCTGCCGAAAGGCGTCTTGCTGGCGGTGGACATTGACCCGCTGGACCTGTCGTAGCCCTGGCGCGGGCGATCTGGCGCGGGCAATCGGCTTGCCACCTCGCCTGTTCTAAGCCGTGTCTGTGCAGTGGCACGGGTTGTTCACACTCGCCCGGGCGCTTGTATTGCCGGAGGATGCATCCCTGCCCGTGGAAATTGACCCGGCGGGTTTGACTGGTTGCCAAACGCCGGGTTTAGTCCAAGATTGCCGTGTATATGAAACCGAATCTCAGCCGCCGCGAGTTTCTCGCCGCCTCAACCGTTTTCGCCGCCGGGCTCGGCTTTGGCCTGGGAGCCGTTCCCTGCGGGGCGCGGGCTGCCGACCCCGCGTTCAAAACGAAGCTCCTCAAGGCCCTCATTGTCAACAAACCGGCCGAGGACGAGTTGAAGCGGCTCAAGGCTGCGGGCTTCGACGGCCTTGAGGCGGGTATTCTACCGCCGCAGGAGGCGGAAGGCTGCCGCAAGGTTGCCGAGAAGTGCGGCCTCCGCATCCACTCCGTGCTGCGCGGATGGGCGGAGTTCAACAGCGACGACCCCGCCAAAGTGGCGCAGACCTTCGCGGTCACCGAGGACGCCCTGCGGGCGGCGCAGGCGTATGGCGCGGATGCGGTGCTGCTGGTGCCGTGCCGCATCGGCGGGATGAAGATCCCCGCCCCGCGGCAGTTCGCCATCAAGTTCAAGTCAAAGACCGGCCACCTCACGCGCGTTGTGGCCGGCGACAACGCGCCCTACGCCGATTACATCAAAGCCCATAATCACGCCACAGACACGTCGCGCGAGGCCATCAAGCGGCTCATCCCCCTCGCCGAGAAATGCCGCGTGGTCATCGCGCTCGAGAACGTCTGGAACAACCTCTGGGTGCAGCCCAAGGTCTTCCGGAACTTCGTCGCTTCCTTCAAAAGCCCCTGGGTGAAGGCCTACCTCGACCTCGGCAACCACGTGAAGTACGCGCCGTCCGAGGAATGGATTCTCGCGCTCGGCAGCCTGATCGCCAAGTGCCACGTCAAGGATTTCAAGCTCGCCGCCGACGATCCGGGCGCCGGGAATTTCGTCAACATCCGCGACGGCAGCGTCCGCTGGCCGGCCGTCCGCGCCGCGCTCGAAAAGACCCGCTACAACGGCTGGCTGACCATTGAAGGCGGCGACCTCTCCGCCCAGGAACACAGCCGTCGGCTGGACCTCATCATCGCCGGCAGGTAGCAGCGGACTGGCATCTTGCCGTTTTCGGCCCGCCCGCCCTTGAGGCGCCTGGCTGCCAATCGGGGCGGCCGCGAGAACCGGGATCACCTATGATCAGCGCAAGAAGAACCACGCTCCGCCTAGTGCTGGCCGCCCTCCTCCAACCGCTCCCGGCTGTTCCCGTTCCTGCCGCGGAACCGGCAGCGGTGCCGGTGCCGGTGTCGGCGCAGGACGCCCAGGCGTGGATTCGCCAAACGGTTCCCCTGCCGAAGCAGATCGAGATCGAGTCGAAGGTGACCGTGCCTGCCGCGCGGATTCAGATTTTGGGGGCGGCAAAGGCCGGCGTGCTGGGGAAACAGGCCGTGGAGGAATTGCGCGAGCGGATCGGAACCCGGCAGACCGGCGGTCAAACCGGGGATGCCGCCTTCAGCGTGTTGCTGGAGATTCCCGAGGTGAAGGTGGCCGCATTGGCGGCACTCAAGAATGCCGATCAGGCTTACCAGATCATTCCGGACGGAGCCGCGACGTCGCTGCGGTTGGTGGCGCTGACTCCTCGCGGCCTGTACTACGCGGCCAAGACGATGCAGCAGTTGCTCCGCGTGCAGGCGGACGGGCAGGTGGAGATTCCGCTGGCCCGCGTGACGGATTGGCCGGATATGGAGAAGCGCGGCCTGTGGGGATCGGATTGCTGCGCGCACCTGCGTTGGATGGCTGACCGCAAGCTGAACATCGCCGAGCAGATTGCCGACCGCGGCGTGGATGCGCAGGGCAAGCCCTACGCGCGGCTCAAGGGCGGGCAGGAGCCGATGGTGGAAGAGGGGCCGCGCTACGCAGTCGAGCCGGTTCCTGTCGTGCTGCACCTGGAGCAAGTTGCAGGCAAGGGGCTGTTTCGGGCGTATCCGGAACTCAAGGCCCGGGGCGGCCAGGAAGGGGCCATTTGTTACTCGAAACCCGGCTTTGCGGAGATTCTCGCCGAATGGCTCGTCCAGTTGGGCAGCCTGCCGGGCGTGAGCGAGGTGGACGTCTGGATGGCCGAGAACTTGCACCAACAGGGCGGCTGCCAATGCGCCGACTGCCGCAAGGAGGATCGCAACATCCTGGAGCTGCGGACGATCCTGGCCGCCTGGCACAAGGCGCGCGAGACGCTGCCCAAGCTCACGATCTTCGTGCTGACCAGCGAGGAAACCGAGAAGAGCAACCCGCGGCTGCTGCGAGAGCTGCCGCCGGAGGTGAAGCTCTGGTACTACCACAGCCTGCTCACCTACAACACCTCCGAGACGCCGATGCTGCGCAACTACCTGGCGGACGCGGCGAAGGCGGGGCGTTGGGTGGGGGTATGCCCGAGTTTAACGGCGTTCGTGAACTTTGCCCATCCGTTTACGGGGGCGGACTTTGTCCACTACCGCCTGAATGAGTTTGTGGACAAGGGCATGTCGGGGCTGATCGGCTACGCCACACCCCGCCTGCATTATTCGCTGTTCAACGTCGAGGCCGCGGCGGAATGGAGCTGGAACGCCAGCGGCCGCACGCCGCGCGAGTTCGCGCTGTCCTGGGCCGTGCGGCGCGGGATGCGGGACCCCGCGAAGTTCGCCGCCTGGTCCGAGACGCTCGGCCCGGTGGCCTGGGATGTGTATGGATCGGACTGGCCGTGCGGCGAGTTGAGGAACCATCCGCCGCCGGTGGCGAAGCGGCTGCGCCAGGGCGAGTTCGGCGGACTGGGCGCGAATCTCTGGGGCGTGTATCGCTCGCCGTGGGGAGACATCAAGAACCTCGCGCAACTCGACGCGGACGTGGCCCGGGCGGAGCAGGCGATGCAGTTGGCCAGGGAAATGAACGATGCGGCCATTCTGCAGGAGAGCCTCGTGGTGCAAGGCTACATTCGGTCGCTCAAGGCGCTCTACGAGCTGCGCCAGATCATCAAGCCGGAGAACCCCGTGCCACCGGCCCGCCGCGAGGATGCCAGGCGATACTTCACGATGTACGCGGACGGCCTGGAGCAAGCGGCGGCGGCGCTGCCCGGTTGGGAGGAGACAGTGCGCAGGCCCGGCGACGCGCAGCGCTTCACGGCCAGGCCGGTCGAGGTGATTCGGGGCATGGTGAAACAAATGCAGACGGCGCAGGCGGAGCTGGGCTTGTAGGCGCAAGCGCGGGCGCGGGCCGCGCCGCCGCTACTCCAGCCGGAGGGACGGCTCGTGGCGGAAGCGCAGCAGGTCCTCGTCCGAGTTCACTTTTGCCTCATCGGGGAACACGACCACAATCGAGGTGAACCGGCCTTTCTTCCATTGCCCTTCGCGCATGAGCCATTTCTGCACAAACACGGCGACCGAGTGGCGGCAGGCCTCGCGGACGAGCTCCAGGTGAGCGGGGTCTGCGGCCCGTTGCGCCAGGGAGGGCTCCATGCTCCGCTGCAGCGCGTCCAGTTGCTCGTTCTTGTCGAAGCGGGCCCAGCCGCTTTCCGCCCGCCGTTCCATCTCGGCGGTATGGATCGCGGGCGGCAGGCTGGGGCGGATGGGCGGCGCAAGAACCATGCAGACCTGCCCGCGCGCCGCCAGCCGCCAAGGATCGGACAGCCGCAGGTGATAGCGGAAGGACACCGGCACACGAATCTCGGCAACGGTCGTCCCCAAATACACCCAGCCCCAGCCCGCCCACTTCTCATCGGTGCGCTTGAAGGTCTCGTCGCAGCGAAACACGGCGAGTTCGAGAACGTCGCCCTCGGTGGAGCTGATCCGGGGAATGCTCTCGCGAAAGGTCTGCGTGATCCGGCCGGTAATGAAGTTGCGCGCCACCTCGGGCGCGGTGCTGATCACTTTGTCCACGGTCTCCTTCACGCCCCGCGCGGTCTTGAGATAGGCGACCAGCGCCAGGACGGCCAGGATGACCACCGCGGCGGCCAGGATAGCCGTGGCCCAGGGAAAGGATTGGCGAGTCTGGTTGCTTTCCATACGTCATGCGGTGGCGCCAGCCCTTAGTTAGAAGGCAAGGCTGCGGACTGTCAACCACGTGATTGACCTGGGATTCAACAGCGCACCAGCGATGGGTCAAAGAGGCCCTGGCAGGCCCCATTGAGGCCACAACAAGGCCACGAAGGCGGCGTGAGCCTCACGCATAATGCGTGAAAACCTCGCGCATTGCGGCAGGGCACCATGTGAATTCCTTAGGTTTTTGAAGAAAAAGGGGGCTGGCACCGCGGTTGCTAAGAAGAAAGCAGAACCGGGTTGACAGCGTGGACAAGAACGGTAGAGTTCGCGGTCTGTTTGCCAAAGAATTAACAAAAGAATACAATATAGTTTATGAAGAACCTACGCAAAAAGATCGGGGCTTTCACTCTCATTGAGTTGTTAGTCGTTATTGCCATCATCGCCATCCTGGCGGCCCTGTTGCTGCCCGCGCTGGCTCGCGCTAAAGCCAAGGCGCAACGCATCAGTTGCACCAACAACCTGAAGCAGGTTGGCTTGGCCATGCGCACCTTCGCGATTGACAACGACGGTGCCATGCCGATGGCCCTCTCCGGCGCGATGGGCGGCGCTTCGGAAGACGTGGAAACCTACGCCAGATTCCTCGGCACCACTCAGTCCGGGAGTCACGGCGCCTCCAAGATGTTCCTGGCTTGCTCCAATGAGCTGAGCACGCCGAAGGTCCTCTTCTGCCCGTCCGAGTACGAGACCTCGGTCCGCCAGGCGGCAACCAGCTTCGCCGATTCAACCGGCAGCAGCTCGACCACGGTCAGCCAGATTCCCTACACCAATGACCTGAACATCAGCTACTTTGTGGGAGTTGACGCGTCGGAAACCCAGCCGCAAATGTTCCTGACCGGTGACCACAACCTGGGCGGCAATGCGAATCCGCCGACGACAGCGTACTTGGCCGCGCCGAGCACGGGAACGCCGAAGGTCTCCCTCGGCACCAACTTCACCGCCAACGCGGGGCCGGCCTGGATGGACAACATGCACTCCAAGCAGGGCAACGTCGGAATGGCCGATGGCAGCGTGCAGGGGTTCAGCCGCTCGCGCCTGCAGGAAGCCCTGAAGAATTCGGGCGACCTCGGCCACAGCTCGACCAAATACCCGCAGGCCGATGGCGTGTCTGGCGGCGCAGGCTGCAACCGCATCCTCCTCCCGTAATTCGACCTGGTAATTTAACTCAACAGAGCAAAGCGAAAAGGCATCCGCAAGGATGCCTTTTCTGCTTTTTTGGCTCCCCGCCAGCTATTCTCCGCATTCATCGGCCCGCTCTGCCGACGGCGGGTTGCGCGTTCAAGGCAACCTGGCTTCCGGGGCTGAAACCTCCGATCTCCGGCTGGCGGCCTCCGGATCGCGTCCCCCCACCTCGGCTTTGGAAGCCGGCACCTGGAAGGCCGGGACGAGGGCCTGCGCCACCGCTTCGGCCAGTCTCTGCCGATACGCCGGGTCGGCGATGCGCCGGGCTTCGCGGGGATTGGACAGGTAACCGCCCTCGACCAGGATCGCCGGGCGGTTCTGCCCGCGCAGCACCCCCAGGTAGCGGGCTCGCCGCACGCCTCGATCCAGCCGGCCATTGACCTGCAAGACCGCCCGATGCACCCGCGAGGCGAGCTGCAGATTCTCGGCGTCAAACGCGTTGTTCGGAAACGCCAGCGCCGCGTCGTCGCCGTAACCGCGGGTGACGCTCGACGGCATGCCGGTCGGCGTGAGGCAATAAGTCTCCAGGCCCGCCTCACGCTGGTCCGGCGCGGCGGAATTGAAATGCAGGCTCAGGAACACGTCCGCCTGGCGCGCCTCGGCAAAGGCAATCCGATTGGAGAGCGACAGGTCCGCGTCGCTGCTCCGGGTCAGGAACACCCGCCATCCGTTGGCGGCCAGCAGCGGCTCCAGCCGCCGTGCCCAGTCGAGCGTGAACTCCTTCTCGCAGCGGGAGCCCCAAACGCTCCTGGCGCCCGAATCTGTGCCGCCGTGGCCGGGATCAATGACAATGATCGCGTTGGTCTTCAGGAGGCCCGCGCAGGCGCCGCGGACCAGCGGCTCGATGGTCTTCTCCAGGTCAATCGCGTGAACGCACGTCTGCCCGCCCAGCACTTTCGGCGCGAATCCCAGCCGGACTTCCAGACCGTCCCAATACACAGATTGGCTGCCCGCCCAAAGGACAAGGACCCCGTCCGGCGTGCTTAGCGCGCAGCGGGCGGAGGGCGCGGTCCCCAGGGAACAGGGGGCGGCCAGGTCGTTTGCCTTGCACCAGCGATGCAGCGGAATCCAGGTCTCAGCCGGCTGATTGGTGGCAACCAGCGGCGGCGCAGGCGCGGGCGCCGGCGGGACAACCGGCGCCACCGGCGCGGGCGTGAGGTAATCACTCTCCCAATCCGGCACCCGCGCCCCGTGTTTGTGCGGGTGGGCCGCGCATCCCGCCAGCACAACCGCCAGCAGCAGACAGGCCGGGGCGACGGCACTCAAGCCGGACGCGCTCGGGCGCGCGCGGGCCGCACTCCCCAGCCGCCGTTCGGCGCATCCAGCCGGGCGGGACCGGCGGTCAAAGACTCTGGCCAGGTCTGGCACCCGGGCATTGTGCGGGCGCGCCACGACGACTCAAGCCGTTTCGGCGCTCCGGCGGGGAAACCCGCTTGCCCAATTTGCGGCGCGTGGCCATATTCTGTCCGACTGCAACTCAACCATTCGACACCCTTGAGAATACTTGTCGCCATCACGGGCGCCAGCGGGTCGCTCTACGCCCAGCGCCTGCTCGACAACCTCGAGCCCGCCCGGCACGAGGTTCACGTGGTGCTCAGCCAGTACGCCCCGTCGGTGATCGCGCAGGAATTGCCGGGCGGCCTGCGCCTGCCTCCCGGCGCCGTCGCCCACGACTTGAACAGCATGACCGCCCCCTTTGCCAGCGGCTCCAATGCTCCGGACGCGATGGTCATCATTCCGTGCAGCATGGGCACGCTGGGGCGCATCGCGCACGGTTACAGCGAGAATCTTCTCCTGCGCGCCGCAGATGTCGTGCTGAAGGAGAAGAAGAAGCTGCTCCTCGTTCCCCGCGAAACGCCGCTGAACCTGATCCACGTGAAGAACTTCGAGCTCCTCCTCCAGGCCGGCGCGACGATCCTCCCTGCCAATCCCTCCTTTTACTCCCGCCCGCAGTGCGTCGAGCAGGTCGCGGACACGGTGGTCGCGCGGGTGCTGGATCACCTTGGCGTGGCGCATAAGCTGGCGGCGCGGTGGGCGGAGGAAAGAGAATGAAGAAACGCAAAGGCCAGTTACTCAACATCCAACATCCAACATCCGACATCCAACACCCAACGCTTGGCGAAGCGGGGGGCGACGCGTGGGAGTTCCGGGAGGGTGAAGGCGGAAAACGGAGGTTTGACCTTGAGGAACGCTTGCTGGAATTTGCGTCGGCGGTGATTGACCTGTCGGAGAAGCTGCCAAACACGCGGGCCGGAAATCATATTGCCGGCCAGATTCTGCGCTGTGGCACATCGCCGTACCCGAACCACGGGGAGGCCGAGGACGCCGAATCGCGGGATGATTTTATCCATAAGCTTAAGATATGTCTCAAGGAACTGCGCGAGACGCGACGCTGGGCGCGCCTCGTCAGGCGCAAGGGCTGGGCCACGGAGGAGCCAACGCTCGTTTTTGTTTTGAGCGAGGCTGACGAGTTGGTCCGTATCTTCTTCGCGAGCATTCAAACTGCGCGGCGAAATGCACTGGCGGAGAGACGTTCGTCTTCAGAACCCAGTCATCATTGCTCCGGCGGAGCCGGCTGACGATTGGGCTTTGGATGTTGGATGTTTTCGACCCTTAACAAATGGCTTTCGTTCGTGCGGTTCCCCCACACGGCCTTTGCGCTGCCTTTTGCCTTCGCGGCCATGGCGGTGGCCGCCCGCGACAACCGCGGCTGGCCCGGCTGGCGCACATTCGGCCTGATTGTCGGCGCGATGGTCTGTGCCCGCACTTGCGCAATGGCCTTCAACCGCATCGTGGACCGCAAGTTCGACGCCCTCAACCCCCGCACCGCCAGGCGCCATCTGCCCGCGGGAGAGATCACCCTGGCCAGCGCCGTGGCCCTCTGCGTGCTGTCAGCCGCCGGGTTGGTGGGCGCGAGTTATCTGCTCAATCCGCTCTGTTTCTACCTCTGCCCCGTGGCGCTCGTGGTCATCTGCTTTTACTCGCTGACCAAGCGCTTCACTGACTACACCCACGTCTTTCTGGGAATTTCCCTGGCACTGGCGCCGATAGGTGCGTGGCTGGCTGTCAAAGGCATGGATGTCTCCCGCTGGGAAGTCGTCCAGATGCTTGTGCTGGCCGCCGTCGTGGTCCTTTGGCTGGTCGGCTTCGACATCATCTATGCCCTGCAGGACTACGAGTTCGACCGCACGCATGGCCTGCACTCCCTCGTCGTCGCCTGGGGCCCCGGGAACGCCCTGCGGGCCGCCTTCCTCGCGCACTTGCTGATGTGCGGCCTGCTGTTTGTCTTTGGACTGCTCTGCCGGTTTCGCATCGCGTATATCATTGGCTGGATGCTCATCGTCGCCTGCCTCGTCCTGGAACACTGGATCGCCCGCCGGCGCAGCCTCAACTGGATCAACCTCGCCTTTTTCCGCCTCAACGTCGTGGTCAGCGCCGTCTTTCTGATTGTCACCCTCGCCGAGGTCGTGTTTCAGGGCGGCTTCCGGTTGCGCTGAGAGCACCACAATCCGTTGCCGGCACCTGTGCGGCCAGTTCTTCCGCCGGGTAGGTCCAGATCTCGGCCAGCGTCGGGTGGTAGTGCGGCATCGCGGCCAGCTCATGCACCGTCATGCGCTTGTGCATGGCGGCGATGATTTCGTGAATCAGCTCCCCGCCGGCGGGCCCGACGCAACAGCCGCCGATGATCTCGCCGCTTGCCGGATCGGCCAGTAGTTTCACGAAGCCTTCCTTGGCGTCCATAATGATGGACTTGCCGTGATCGTTGAAGGGGTAACTGGCCGCCAGGCAGGGACGGTTCGCCGCCCGCGCGCGCTTCTCGGTAAGCCCGACGACGGCCACCTGGGGCTCGGTGAAGACAACTTCCGTCAGCAGGCGGTAGTCCACCGTCCTCATCCGGCTGGGATGCATGAGGTTGTGGGCGGCGGTTTCTCCCTGCTGGATGGCGATGTGCACGATCTCGTGCTGCCCGGTGCAATCCCCGGCGGCGTAAATGTGCGGCAGGCTGGTCTGCATCCGGTCGTTGGTGGCGATGCGGCGGTTTTCGACGCGCACGCCGATCTGTTCCAGGCCGAGCGCGGTGATGTCCGGCTCCCGGCCCAGCGCCAGGAGAATCTGTTCGGCGCGCACGCGAACGACCTGGCCGTTCTGCTCGAAGGCGACTTCCTTCTCGTTCCCGACGCGGCGGGCCTCGAGCAGCTTCGTTCCAGTGTAGAGGTTGATGCCCTCGCGGCGAAAGGCCTTCTCCAGTTCCCCGGCGGCATCCTCGTCGAACGAACGCAGCAGGTGGGCGCTGCGCTGAATCTGCGTCACCCGGACCCCGAAGCGCGCGAAGAACTGCGCGAACTCAACCGCCACCGCGCCGCCGCCCAGCACGATGAGCGACTCCGGCAGCCGCTCAAGCTCCAGGGCGGTGTCGCTGGTGAGACAGCCCAGTTGGCCGAGCTGCGGCAGTGGAGGCGCCGACACCACCGAGCCGGTGGCGATGACGAAGTGCGCGGCAGCGAGCCGTTCGCCCGTGCTGAGCTCCAGCGTGTGCGGTCCGGCAAAGCGGGCGCGCGCGCGCAGGAACTTGAACTTGCCGCCCGCAAGCTGCTGCCGGCGGTAATCTGCGAAGTTCTGAATCAGGGCATTCTTGCGCGCCATGACCTGCGCGAAGTCGAAGCCGACATGCCCGGCGCGGATGCCCCACGGCGCGGCGTGGCCGGCCAGGTGCAGAACTTCCGCGGCGTAGAGCAGCGCTTTGGTCGGCATGCAGCCGCGCAGGATGCAAAGCCCGCCGACCTCCTCCCCGCCTTCGATCAGCGCCGTCCTGAGCCCCGCGCTCGCGGCGGTCCGCCCCGCGGCATACCCCGCGCTGCCGGCGCCTATGACGGCAAGATCATATTCGTGCTCCGTGCCAATCGTGTTCATGCGGGAAGGATGTGTTCTGCGCAGGCGGCTGGCAAGGCGCCGCACCGGCGATGATGGCGGCGCCAGGCCGCGTCCGCTTGCCAGCGAATTCCCCCCCTGCTAGTAATGGCCCCGGTTATCCGATGAGCTTATGATGTCATTCCAACTCAGCCCCTTTGTCGCGTGCGCCCTGATTGCCTGGCCGATGACGCTTTGCTGCTCTCCAGCCGCCCGAGCCGCCCCGCCAGCCGCGCGAACTGCCGAACTGGCCAGTCGCCACTGGCAGTTGCGCGTGAGCACGGGCGAAGACCAGGTGCGCGTTCGGTTCCAGAATAAGCAGCTCCGTTTCTGCCTGGCCGACGGCCCTTACTCTTATCGCGCCGAGCTGGACCGGGGCCAGACCTTCGAGTCCTGCCAGGGGCTGCGAGGCGCGCATGTCGCGGCCTCCTCCGGCCAACTCGTGGTCCGGGGTGAGTTGGCCGGGCTCGAACTTGAGCATCGGTTCGAGCTGCCGCGTAATCGTCCTTACCTGGAGGAACGCATCACCTTGCGCAACCGGACGGCCAGGCGCATCTCGCTGGCAGACTTCGAAGCCGGCTTCGTCCGGCGGGTTGCAGACACGGGGGGGCAGGTATCCGCCGAGATTGCGCACGATCGCTGGGTGGCAGTGCCGCTGCGGGCGCGGGCGACCGATCCCAAGGGGCACGTGAATGACTTCTCCATCCACGACCTGCTTGCCAAACCGGGCTATGAGCCCCGCATGAACAAGGACCTGCAGTATTCGCAGGTGCCATCGCGGCATCGCGCTTCCGAGGGCTGGGCGTGGACGCACGGGGAGGGCACGCTCGGCATCTTCGTCTTCAACCAGCAGAACATGCTCTTCAGCGTCGTCTCCGTCCAAAAGGACGTCCAGGGCGCCGCGCTGCGGTTCGGGGGCGCGTGCATGATCTCGGGCGAGCCGGCGGCGCTGACCCGGATTGCCCCGGGCGAAACGGTTGACCTGGGCACTGTCCGCTACCACTCGCTGAAGGGCGGCTACACCGAGGCCGCGTATGCCTTCCGCGCGCTGCTCGACGAGAAGGGCTGCCGTTTCCCAGCCGACTACAATCCGCCGGTGCATTGGGAGCAACTTTATGACATGCCCAATGCCTGGGAAGACCGCCCGCACCGCTACACCAGGGCCATCGTGGAAAAGGAGGCGGCGAAGGGCAAAGCTTACAGTTGCGAAGCGCTTTATCTTGATCCGGGTTGGGACACCGGGTTCGGCACATTCCTGTGGGGCGAGGATTGGCTGGGCCCCCGCGCCGCGTTTGTGCGGGACATGCAGTCCGGGTTCGGGCTGAAACTGGCCTTGCACTGCCCGCTGGCAACCTGGGTTTCCCACCAGTATAGCTGGGGGCTGGACGCGGTGAAGAGCTGGCCCGAAGCAGCCGCGCGCACGGCCCCGCCGGAGTCGGCCCGCGCCGTCGAAGCATTGCGTGTCCCGGCGGTGCGCGAAGGCCGGCGCAATCTGGCGCTGCTGCCCGCTGCCAGAGCAGCGGCATCCTCGGTCTTACAAGGCGGAGCCATGCCCATCCACCAGGTTGCTCACCTGAATGACGGCTGGCACGGGAACCAGGCAAGCTGGATTGCCGACCAGATGCCCGCCTGGGCTGAGGTTGACCTCGGCGCGGTCCATACCATCGGCTCAATCCGCCTCGGCAACGACCATGCCCGGCAATACACCGACCGCGCCGCCACCCATCTGCGTCTGCTCACCGCCACCGACTACAACGCGGATTCGCAAGCCGCAACCTGGCGCAGCGTTGCCGAGCAGCAAGGCGAGCCCCTGTTCGAAGAGAAGGTATTTGCCTTCGCGCCGGTCGCCGCGCGCTGGGTGCGCGTGGAACTGCTCCGGGGCGGCCAGGACATGCCGCGGTTGGACGAAATCGAGGTCTATGAGGCCGCGCCGGTTTCAAGGGAGGAAGCGGACGCCTTCGCCCGCGACGCCCGGCGAGGCCCCGCGCCGCCGCCCGCCCGCCAGATGACCGGGCCGTTGCTGTGCCTCGGCTCGCGGCAGTATCGCGACGAGGCCGAACGCCGGCTGCTGGCCAATTGCGCCGATGGCGCGGTGTTCCTCATGTTTGACGGCAATTGGTGGAACGGCGGCTGCGTCAACCCCGCCCACGGCCACCCCGTTCCCTACCGCGTCGAAGACCACATCCGCGCCTGCCTCGACCTTGCCCAGCGCGTCCATGCCCGCTACCCGAAGGTCCTGATCGAGATGCACGACCCCATCGCGGGCGGGAGCATGCCCCGGTTGACGCCCGTCTATTACAAGCATGGCCTGCCGGGCAGCTACGATGAAAACTGGGGCTTCGAGTTGATGTGGGACCCGCTGGCGGACTTGAAGGAGACCCGCGCCCGCTCTCTCTACTACTACAACCTGGGATGCAATGTTCCCCTCTACCTCCATGTGGACGTGCGCAAGGACAACGAAAGCTGCCTGGTCCTGTGGTGGTATGCCTCGACCTGCCGGCACCTGGGCATCGGCGGCACCAGCCCCAACCCCGCGGTGGTCCAGGCCCAACAGCAGGCCATGCGCCGCTACCGCCAGATCGAAGCCTTCTACAAGCGCGGCGAGTTCTACGGTCTCAGCGAAGAAATACACCTCCACGTCCTGCCCGGTGAAGATGCCTTCGTCGTCAACCTCTTCAACCTCTTCGACCAAACCCGCACCCTCAGCGCGAGCTGTCCGCTGGCACGGTTGGGCCTCAACCCGAAGAAGCCCTGCCGCAGCACCAGCAGTTGGGCCACCGTCGAGAATGGCCAACTCCGTGTCGCCTGTGCAATGCCGCCGTGGTCGGCCCAGGTGGCGGAAATCCGGCGGGGCGAATAGTCCAGGCAGAGCGCAAGACCCGCTGTTCCCTGCCGGGCGGCGACTCAGGTGAAGACCGACCAGAGCTTCGTGTTCCGCTGCTCCTGGTCCGAGAGCACCAGTTGCCGGACCGCCGCCGGGAGACGCTTGCGCTGCCATCGGCATTCGCGCTCGCCGGCCAGCCTCGCCGCGGGCGCCGGCGATGCCGAACGCACGGCCTTGATGGCGTAAGCGGCGGCCCCCAGCTCGTGGTCCGCCATGTGCGCGACCCCGGCTGCATGGCCGGCCGCGCGGGCCGCTTCGCAAGCGGCAGCGTCGGACGCGCCCCTTGCCGCCGCATGGGCCGCCACCGCCGCCGCGCGCGCCTCGCCGACGGTGGCTTTGCCGCGCGACCACGCCCGCGCCGCCTCGATCGCCCGGCGGGGCCGATCGTCCGCCGGATGCCCGGCGGTGAACAGCGGCAGGACATGCTCCGCGCAATCCGCCGCCCATTTCGCAAGCAGCCGATGGCGGGCCGCATCAAGCAGCCCGCCGCGGTGGACCGCCACGAAGCGTGGGTCCCTGCTCATAAGTCCCTGCCGCTGTTTTCACCTGTGTTCATTGGTGGTTCGCGCCCGCAAGGATGCCGCTTACGCGCCCGGCAGTCGCGCCGCCAGCAGGCGGGCCTGCTGAATAAGATCGAAGTCGGCGGCCAGGTCGCCGAAGCGGAACCGCGGCAAGCCGCTTTGCTGCAGGCCAAGCAGTTCGCCCGGCCCGCGCAGACGGAGGTCGGCCTCGGCGATGCGGAAGCCGTCCGTGGTTTCCTCCAGCACACGCAAGCGCGTGCGCGCCTCCGGGCTTTTTGCCGCGGCGACAAGGATGCAATAGGAATCGTGCGCGCCCCGGCCAATCCGGCCGCGCAATTGGTGCAGTTGGGCCAGGCCGAAGTGCTCGGCATTTTCGATGAGCATGATCGTGGCGTTGGGCACATCCACGCCGACCTCGATGAGCGAGGTCGCCAGCAGCGTGTGGATCTGCCGCGCGCGAAAGGCGGCCATGACCGCTTCCTTTTCTTTGGGCGGCAGCCGCCCGTGCAACAGCCCCACCTGATACGGCGCCAATGTTTGCTGCAGGGCCTCGAATTCCCTGGTGACGGCCTTGAGGCCGCCGGGGCCGGCGTCTTCGACGCGCGGATAGACGATGTAAGCCTGCCGGCCTGCGGCCAGCTTGCCGCGGATGAAGCTCCAGACCTGCGGGAGTTTGTCCGCCGCGCGCACGAACGTCTGGATGCGACCGCGCCCGGGCGGCTGCTCGTCAATGACCGAAACGTCCAGGTCGCCATAGAGCGTCAGGCCCAGCGTGCGGGGAATGGGTGTGGCGGTCATCACGAGCAGGTGCGGGTAGGAGCCTTTGCGCACGAGCTGCTCGCGCTGCGCCACGCCGAACTTGTGCTGCTCGTCAATGATCACCAGTCCCAGGTCGGGCAAGTCAAACCCCTCCGTCAACAGCGCATGCGTGCCGATGGTCAGCGCCGGCGGCCGCGGGTTTCCTCCTTCATCATTCTTCCCTCTGCCTTCTTGCTTCCCCGCCGTCTTCCGGCTGCCCGTTCGGAGTTCCACCGCGACGCTCAGCGGCTCCAGCCAGCGGGTGAAATTCTCGAAGTGCTGCTCCGCCAGCACCTCCGTCGGGGCCATGAGCGCGACGTGATAGCCGCTTTCGAGCGCGATCAGCCCGCAGCAGGCCGCCACAACCGTCTTGCCGGAGCCGACGTCGCCCTGGAGCAGCCGCCGCATGGGATGGGCGCCGGACATATCCCGGCGCAGTTCGCGCAGGACTTTGGTCTGCGCGCCAGTCAGCTTGAAGCCGAGCCGCGCCAGAAATGGCTTGATAAGCCGGTTGTCGCCCCGGCACGGCAGGCCGCAGGCTTTGGCGGTGAAGTTCCGCCGGCGGAGCTGGATTTGCCGTTGCAGCGCGATGAACTCGTCCAGCGCCAGCCGCCGCCGGGCGAGGTCCGGTTCAGCCGGGGTGTCCGGGAAGTGCAGCAAGCGGATGGCCCTGGCGCGCGATGGGAGAGTCGGGACTTCGGCGGCCAGCGCCAGTTCCGGCCAGGGCTCGCAAATCCGGCCTTCGAACTGCCCGAGCGTCCGCCAGATCAACGCGCGGAGCCAGCGTTGCGGCACGCCCTCAGTCAGCGGGTAAATCGGGGTGAGGCGATTGAAGTGGATGAAGTCCTCCTCGCCGTTTTCCAGGACTTCGGTCTCCGGGTGGTCCATCGTCCGCGGTTTGAGGTGAATCGGCTTTCCGAACGCGATCACTTCCTGCCCGACCGCGAAGTGCTTCTCCATGAACGGCAGGTTCCACCAGCGGCAATGCAGCCGCGCGGTGCCGTCGTCGAGAACCAGCTCGAAGATGGACTTGGTGCGGTGCTTGTACCACTTGACGCCCTGGGCAACAACCCGGCCCCGCGTCGTGGCCGGCTCGCCGAGCTGCAATCGGGCTATGGGGTAGAAATGGCGGCGGTCTTCGTGGCGGGCCGGCCGATGCAGCAGCAAGTCCCCGATCGTGCGAATCTCCAGCCGGGCGAGCTGCGAGGCGCGTTCCGGGCCGACGCCGAACAAAGCCGTCACCGCGTTGTCCAGGGGCGGGAGCGGTTCATTGGCGGTCGCGGCGGTCATCCTCGCGCACCATATCAGGCCGCCGCTCAAACCGAAGCCCGAAATCCATGGCGGATCACCGAGCGTGCCGCCGAAAGCTCACGCTGGCCGTTAACACGAGCAACCCGGGCGGGTCAACACCCGCCTGCTGACGTTTGGCGCAGGAATGCCTCCAGCGCCGCGAAAAGCGCCGGCGCGTCTGCCACATGAATGCATGAGCCCCCGGCCTGGACCAGGCCGAAGCCCGCGCCATAAGCCGGGCCGTTGGCGACGCAGGCGTCCGTGCGGCATTCAGCGAGTTGCTCTTCGGCCCGGCGAATCATGCCGGAGCGGTCTCCCTCCACTTCGTACTTCCAGCCTGCCAGCCGCGCCCGGGGAAACCATGAGCGCAGGTCCGCGATGATTTTGGGCGTCGGCACCAACTCGGCCAGCAGCGGTCCTTCGCGGCTCGAGAGTTTGCCGGCACTCAGCTCCACCAGCGCCCCTTGCGACGGCGGGCGCCAGACTTTGCCGAAGGCGAAATCGCTTACGGCTGCCGTGTGAAAAACCGCCTGCACTGCCGAGCCGGCCAGGGCCCGCAAACGCTCACGCAGGTCGGCGGTGGTGGTGAAGGGCTGCACTCGCCGCGCGCCGTGGTCTCCGCGCCACGTGGCCTGCTCGCCAAGCAGCAGTATTACGTCGTGCCCGCGCGCCGCGAGGAAACCAGCCAGCTCCGAGCCAAGGCGGCCAGTGGAAAAGTTGGTCAGGCGCCGCACCGCGTCCAGCGGTTCAAACGTGGGTCCGGCGGTAACGACGCACAGCATACGGAAAGGAGCCTCGGCCCGGCGCTAGAAACGGGCGCGCCAGTTCATGCTTGTGAGTGAATACATCATGACAGCAACCACGGCCACCACCACGAGCGTGAGCAACGCCATCAGGATGAAGAACCTGCGTTTCCGGTGGGACCGATGCCGTCTTCCGCTCCTGCCCGAATGGGAGTGCATGATGAGATGGTAGGCGCTGGGAGCAAGCCGTCAAGCCGGTTTTTTTGGCGGGAGACGGGCTGTGCCCGCCATGCCGTTCCTGGCTGGGGGAAGGCAATGCGCAGCTCAAGCCGTCTCCGCCAGCGCCCGGTTCATGCGCTGGATGGCCTCGTCAATCTCGGCCCGGCTCTTGAAGCCGATCACGACGGCGTTCAACTCCGGCCGGCTCATGGCGAAGCGGATGGACTTCTCCCGGTCGTCGGGATTGGTGAAATCGCCGTTGCCGATGATCTTCATGCCGATGACGCCGCGGCCTTTGGCGTGCATGGCCTGGAGTTCTGTCATCACGGGCGCCAGGTGGCGGTCTGGTCCGGTCCACTTCTCATCCGGGCCGTCAATGTACCGGGCTTGCGGATTCACGCGCACCAAGTGGACTTCGGGCCAACTGGAGGCGGCGGCTGCGCACAGGGCGGGCAGGCTGTGGCACGAGACGCCCTTGGCTCGAATCCACTTCTTCTCCCTGGCCTCGTCAAAGGCGTCCATGATGAGCTTCCACTCATCAGTCCAGCGGTCCCTGACCATGCAATGGATTAGCATGCTGTCCACGTAGTCGGTGTCGAATACCTTGCGGTGGCGGTCAATGGCGGCCAGCACCTGGTCGGGTTTGCCCGGTATCTTGGACTGGAGGAACAGTTTCTCTCGGGGCAGGCCCTTGATCGCGCCCTTGATCCAATCGAAGGTGCGGTAGTTTTGGGCGCAGTCGAGGTAGGTAATCCCCTGGTCGTAGGCGTAATGGACGAGCGTGTTGAATGCTTCCTGGCCCAAAGCGTACTGGACATTGCCGCCGTTGGAGCCGGTGCCGAAGCCCAGCCGGCTTAGTTTGAGCCGGGTGTTGCCCAGGACCACCTGGTCAGCCGCCGTGCGCCTGGCTGCGGCCCTTGGCCCTGTCGAGGAACAGGAGCTCAGCAGCAGTGCGCCGGCCAGGGTAGCGGAGCGTTCAAGAAACCGGCGGCGGCTCAGGTGACTGGTCTTCATATTGATCTCAATGTTCTCAACAGATCGAGGTTTCAGAGGAGAACGGCGTCGAGCGCCGGCATCCTGGATCGTAATCTAACACGGCCGGCAAGGTCGTCAACGGCGAGCCGGAGCGGGAGCCGGACCGTCTGCGGTCGGTCCTCGCGGATGCCGTTCCTTTTCCTCCGGTTGGGATGCGGGCTGGCCCGGCAGAAGGACAGGCCAGGAATTCCCGTCATCACTCGTATCAATATCCGTTGAAATTCTTTCGATTAACACCCCACGCCGGTGGAGGACTAAGGTCGAGGCATGAAAACAAACCACTCAGCGCGCAGGATTCTGAGAATCCGAAGCGTCGCAATCTGTTTGGCCCTCGTTGGAATGGTCGGAGTCGCCTTCTCGCTGGGCGAATTCCTGGCGAAACGGGTTGGTCAGTGCCCGCCCGCCCAGACCGAGGTTCTGCAACCTCCCAATGCGAGCGTTGCTACCTTGATCGCAGCCGCTCAGTAGGGCGGGCAAGGCAATGCTGCTTCAAGGATGAATCCGGTCAACAGATGAATAGACGTGCGCCCTGTTTCGTCCGCTCGTATAAGACACTTGCGCACGCCATGAAATATTACATCGTCGCGGTATTGTCCCTTACAGTCATGACCGGCTTGTTGTTCGCAGCCGATACCCGCAACGCGCCGGCGCCCGGCACGGATGACTTGAGCCGTTACGTGGCCGTCAAAGCAAAGCCCGGAGCTCGGACCACGCTGCGGGACGCCTCTGGCCGCACCCTGGGCACGGCAAGCACGCTCGGCAGCAGCACGACCGTCTTCCGCGACAGCAGCGGCAGAACCGCGGGCACGGCGGTCGTTCAAGGCAGCCAGACGGTATTTCGTGATGCCGCGGGGCGCACGGTCTGGACGGGCACGACATCCGGCAATGGGAATACCGTCACTTATCGTGACGCCGCCGGGCGCATCCAGCGAACCTCTTCAAAATCCGGCAGCGGCGTCACTTTCCGCGATGCCGCCGGCCGCACGACCAGCACCCTGCAGCCCGCCGGGTCGAGTGTGAGCGCGCGAGACGCGAGCGGCCGGACGGTGGGCGCGAGCTGGACCTCGGGCGGGAAGCAGCCGGCCCCCGCGAAACCACAACGGCGCTGAACTTCGGCCCGGCGACGGCCTGCGATTCCGCCGCCCGCCGCACCCCATCCCGCGGATTCGGGCTTGACGCGGATTGGGCGAAATACATGCTGAGCATCATGCAACACAACAATCAGCCCGGCTCGGCATCACCCGCGACACCCGAGACAACCTCCCCCCTCGGTTCTGTCACGCGCCGATCCTTTCTGCATGCGCTCGGGCTCAGCTCGGCCGCCTTGGCAATCACGTCAAAAGCCCACGCGCAGGAGAAAGTAATTCAGGGCTTTGAGAAAGAGCCCACCGCCCCGGATGCCTCCAGGAATTGGAAGCCCGTTTCCGACCGGAAGATTCGCGTTGGGCTGGTCGGCTACGGCGTTTGCCAGTTCGGGGCCGCCTTCGGTTTTCAGGATCACCCAAACGTCGAGGTGGTGGCGGTCAGCGACCTGATTCCGGACCGGTGCGCCGGGCTGGCCAAGGCCGCCCGCTGCGCCAAAACCTATCCCTCGCTCGAAGAACTGGTTAAGGACGACCGGATCGAGGCGGTATTCGTGGCGACCGACGCCCCCAGCCACGCGCGGCACTGCATCGAGGTGCTCAAACACGGCAAACACGTCGCCTCAGCCGTCCCGGCGGTGTTCGGCTCGATAGTTGAGGCCTACAAGCTGTTCGACGCCGTCAAGACCAGCGGGCTCAAGTACATGATGTTCGAGACATCCTGCTTCCACGAAGATCTCTACGGCATGCGCCAGATTTATGAGGCCGGCGGGCTGGGCAAGCTGCTGTATTCCGAGGGCGAATACTACCATTACATGGATACCCCCATTGACTCCTACAAAGGCTGGCGCATCGGCCTGCCGCCGCAATGGTACCCGACCCACTCCAACGCCTATTATATCGGCGTGACCGGGGGAAGCTTCACCGAAGTGTCCTGCATGGGCATGCCGAGTGTGATCGAGCATCTGCGGCCGGCCAACAACATTTACGAGAATCCCTTCGGCACGGAAATCGCCTTGTTCCGCACCAGCGAAGGGGGAACATCCCGAATGGCGGTCAGTTGGGATTCGCCCGGCGTGGGCGGCGAGATGGGCCGGATCCGCGGGCAGAAGGGGTCCTACTACGGCAAGTACGAGGGCCTGGAGAAAAACCTGCCCGACATCAAGCGTCCGCCCCTGCCCCCCGGGGTGGCCGCAGGCAGCCACGGCGGCTCTCATGGCTACCTGATGAACGAGTTCGTCACGGCCATTCTCCAGAACCGCAAACCGCTGGTGGACATTGCCCAAGCCCTGAACATGACCGTCAGCGGCATCCTTGCCCACCAGTCGGCCCTCAAGGGCGGCGAGCTGCTGAAAATACCGCAGTTCAAGCTCTAGCCCGGCGTGCTGACGTTTCTGTCGGCCTTGGGCAGGCCCTGGCTTGGCAGGCCAACAGGAATGCCGTCACTCCTTGCTGCATACGTTTAGCCAACCCGAAGGGTGCCGCGTCAGGCGCCCCGTTCCACAAGGAAACGCGCCAACCTGTGCAGGCCCGGTGCCGACACCGGGCGCTCGATTATTCCAGGAAGCCCGACCGCTGCGCGGATTGTTCTTTCTTCCAGCCGCGCACGCTTGCCGTTTCCTCGCCGCCTGTGCCGGCCCTCGAACTCATTGGCCTGGGCAGCGGACAGAGCGGAACCCCATGGCGCCGTTCCGGTAGTAAGGCGTGCCGTAGTAGCGGTACGCTGTCCGGCAGTAGGCCGCGAAGTCGTACCAACTCCCGCCGCGCAACACACGGGATGAACCCGAGGCGGGCCCTCGCGGGTCGGTCTGCGGGGCGCTCGAATAAGGGCCATACCAGTCCCAGCACCACTCCCACACATTTCCGGTCATCTCATATAACCCATACCCGTTCGCCCCAAAATGCCCCACCGGGCTCGTATAGGGATAGTTCCCAGTCGCAAAGGTCGGATGATAAGTTGCCGGGTAACTCTTGTTGTAAGGATAGCTGGCCCCCGCGTAGTAGTTCGCCTGGCTGTGGGTTATGTTGTCTGTGTCGCTCCAGGAAAACCGATGCCCGCTCTCCCCGCCCCGCGCCGCCTTCTCCCACTCCGCCTCCGTCGGCAACCGATACCCGTTCGCGTCCCACTTCGGGTAAGGTGTTCCGGTCCCGCTCTTATACACCGTCGCCAGTCCCTCCTCGTTGTAGTAGCACGGCACCAGCCCCTCCTTCTGGCTCCGCGCATTACACCACTTCACACAGTCCCGCCAGTTCACCGTCTGCACCGGATGATCGGCCGCCTTCCCGAAACCGACATTCTCATACACGTAACCGTTGCCGCCATTCCACCCCTTCACCTCGTCCCACAACGCCGTGGTCACCTCATACTGGTCCATGTAGAACGCGCTCACATACACGGCGTGTTGCGGAACCTCGTCGCTGTAAGTCTCGTGCCCCGCATTCGTTGTCGCCCCCATCGTGAAATTGCCGGCCGGAATCAGCACCATGCCCGGCGGCGCCAGCACGACCACTTGGTAGAACCTCCTGGGAAACGGCAGCGCCGTCACATCCACGAAGTAGTAGGGGCTTTCCGTCACTACCACATTGGTCAGCACCGCCCAATTACCCGCGCTCACTTGGTCGGCATACTGAATCTGGTTGGTAACCCCAATGGTGCCCTGAATCGTTAACCGGGGGGCCATCACGATGTCTGCAACCTGGTCTGCCTTCACAGAATTCGCCGCGCCCGCCCACAGTGCCAACGCGCACAGGCCAAGGCTGATTCCTGGCAATTTGTTCCTCATGGTCCTGTTCATAGTTGATGCTCTGTTGCGCGCGGGACAAGGCGATTCTCCCCTTCCGGCGCGACCGTCGAACCGAACGGTAGGCTGACCTCTCTCAGAGTTTTCATGACCGGCACCCCAACTTCATCCCGGCGAATGATACCATTCTACCAGACCGCCGGTCTCATTTCAAGCCCCAATCGGCGACGGCGGCGACAGGCGGTTGTCCATGTGAACTGGGATATAGGCCGCCTGGTCACTTTTCCTTCCGCTCCGCGGCACCGGCAGATTCAGTTCCCGCGGCGTGAAGCGTAATGAGCGCGCCCACGGCCTCGTCGCTGGCCTGAAAGGCCGTGTCACCGCTCTGGTTAACGCAGACCAGCACGGCGAAATCGCGGGCCGGGGCTACCCACACGTTGGCGCAGTTCATCGTATTGTCGCCGCCGTGGTTCAACGCCTTGCCGCCGGCCCAGGCACGCTCCACCACCAGCCAGCCCAGGGCGTATTCGCCCCCAAACGGTTGGGTGTGGAGCTTCTGATACGTGGCTGGCTGGAGCAGTGCGGGTTCGCCCCGCGCCCCCCGCAGTTGGTCGGCAACAAACCGGGCCCAGTCCTGAATCGTGCAATGAACCCGCCCGGCCGGACTCAGCACCGGCGGGTTGTCCATGGCGGGCCCATTGCCAGCCGCCGGCCGCCCGTTCTGGTAGTGTCCCCACGGCTGGTCCACCTGCCCTGGCGTGCCCGTGCCGCCGAAGCCTGCGCTGGTCATGCCCAGCGGACCGAACACTTCATCCCGCATGGCCTGCTCCCAGGACTTGCCCATCACCCGTTCGGTGATCGCGCCCGCAACGCTGTATCCGAGATTGGAGTATTCGTAATGCGTGCCCGGCTTGTGCGACGGTGCCTTTCTCAGCGTCTCCTTCACCAATCGCAATCGCTCCCTGACGCCGTCAGCTCCACCATACGCGGCAAGGTCTGGGTTGGGCCTGAGGCCGGACCGATGGGACAAGAGCTGGAGAACGTTGATCGTGCGCGCCTCGGGGTGAAAATCCGCGGCCAGGTCGGGGAATGTCTCCGCCACGGTGCTCTCCCATTTGAGACGCCCCTGCTCGACAAGCCTGGCCACCAGGGTGGCCGTCATGGCTTTGGTGTCCGAGCCGAGATGCCACTGGTCGTCGAGGGTTGCCGGAATCGCCATCCCGCGTTTGCGCGTGCCAGCCACGCCGACAGCAACGAGACCCTTGCTCGTGACGAGCGCGGCGGCAATTGCCGGCACCTCGTGCTTTTGCCGGATTGGCGCCAGCAGGTTGGTCACCGCCTGGTCGCCGGCGGCCGGGAGGCAGTCGGCATTGAAAGACGGGCGCGCCGCGCGATGCGCCCAGACTGAAACAACCGCGGTAACGACGAAAAGCCCCAGGATGGTCAACAAGCCCTTCCACCCTGCTTTGCGGGGACTGGCGATGCCCGAATCCGGCCCCTGCGGGGCAACGGCGGGCTCAGTTGTATCCTTGAGCTCCGCCAGCAATTCCTGCAACTCCCGGCGCCGCGGCTCGAGCTCGGAACGAATGGCGTGCTGGTTCAACCAGTAAACGCCGGCGAAGAAGAGCGCTTCCACTGCGAGCACTCCCACAGCAACGAGAGCCATCCACCACCCGCCGTCCCGCGCCTCCCAGGTAACCTGGCCAAAGAAGGCCAGCAGCGCCAGGCCAGGCGGTAACAGGTACCACCAAAACACATTGCGCAGCAGCCATATCTGATGCTCGACCTGGGCGAGCGAACGCTCCACGCTTCGGCTGAGCGGTTCGCCCGGCTCCGGCGCGCGCGGCTTATGGCGCGCCCGGTCGAGCAACATGAAGCCGGCAATCCACACGAGGGCCGGCACCCCCAAATACCACGTCCAGGGCAGCGCATGGCTGGCTCCCAGGTAGAACCAGAGAGGCACCATTAGCAGACACACGCCGACTTCGCGCGCATCCCGCCAGAAGAGCCGGGCGGCGAACCACTTCTGGTTCCGCCGCACTTCCTTGAGCAACAGATCCGCGCCAACCGTCAGCCGGGATTGCGGCGTCTGCGCCCGCCACGTCTCTTTCAAGTCGTCAGAATTCATGCGCCACCTCTTTCATAAGTTCGCCCAAAGCTCTTCTCGCGCGTGTCAACTTCACCCCCACGTTGTTTTCGGAAATGCCCAGCACCGACGCGATCTCGCGATAGCTCAGATCCTCTAGATAAAGCAGCACCAGCGCCGCCTCGGCCTTCGGCAACTGGCGGATCGCCGCATACAGCCGTTCAACCACCTCGCGCTGGTGAAGTTGCTCGGCGCTGTCAGGCCCGGGCAAGGGCGCTTCCTCCGGTTCGACAAGTGGTTGCTGACGCGCCCGGCGGCGGCCCTCCTTGCGATGCCACCCCAGCGCGGTGTTGAGCGCCACGCGATAAACCCACGTAGACGCGCCGGCCCGCCCCGCAAACCGCGGCAGCGAGCGCCAGAGCTGAAGCAGGATTTCCTGCGCCAGGTCCTCGCACTCCTCCGCCGTCAGCGTGTAGGCGCGCGCCACCTTCAGCACCGCGCCGCCATACGCCTGCAGCCAGCTCTTGAACAGAGCCTCTAAATTCTCGTCCGGCATCTCAAATATTCCGTTCCACTGGTATTGGTAGCCGGAGCCACGGCTCCCTTACACAAAAAGTCTCACCACCGCCGGCCCAGATGGCAACGGCCGCCAACCAGCTCCGTCGCCGAACAGATGCCGTAACCGCGATCCAGCAGCCAGCACAGATCCCAGCTCGCCTGGCCCAGAATCGGCACCCCTGTGGCGGCGGGACATTTCCATGCAGGCAGATTCGACTCGCCCGAAGGTCACGTCAAGCTCGCCGCAGCCAAAGCCCGCGCGGGCACTCTCCCTTTTCGCCCACCACAGCCTGCAAGAACTGCCTCCCAGGCACCCGCGCGACGCGGCGGCCGGCATTGCGGCCAAAACGGGGCTGCGTTTGGGCGCATCTCAGTTCTTGAGCGGTGTTTTCCTGGCAAACACCGCTCCAAAACCGAGATGCGCCCCTGGCCGCCGCGGCGCTGCTGCCGCCGTGTGATTAGCGGCAACCGACACGCTCGACACCCGCTCGAAAGGGCCTCACCTCGCCTTCCTTCCAATTCGGCAGCGAGCAGGCACAGACATCCTGAGGCGTTGGAAACGACGTGAGGTGGTCAGGGCCTGATGAACACCAGCGCTTCCTGCTCGGTTGTGTCGGCCCAGAGCCAGACACGTTGGGCGGCGTCGCCGCAGTCAATCACCCTGACCACCTCGGCCAGGCGGGTCGCGCCGCTGTCGAGCTCCGGCAGCCGGTTGGGCGCCGAGCGAAACCATACGTCGTCAATGCTGTTGCCAGCCTTCTTTGGGAAGTAGGCCACGTAAAGCATGTCGTGCTCGACCACGTCGTTGAAGAAGTGCGTGCCGAGCGACACGTCCGGGATGAGGCTTTCGTGCATCGCCACGACCTCGCACACGACGGAGGCGCGGCTGATTTCGGTGAACGAGACCGGGATGCCCAGCGACGGGCTGTGCGTGCCCCAGCGGCCGGGCCCGATCAGCATCAAACCGCGGTCCCCGGCCGGATGCAGCCGGGTGAGCCGGCCGATGAGGCGGGCGACCGCATAGCGGTCCCGCTCGGGCAGGGCCGCGTATTTGTCGGTGACAATATAGACAATCCGGCTGAGAGGCTGCTCGCGGGACACGCCGATGACCGCGCCATGCGCGGCCAGCAGGGGGGCATGCGCCGCCTGCACGTGGGGCGCCCTGGCGCTGGCTTGGCGCCGGATCTGAAACGTGCGGCATTGCAGCAGGTGAATCCGATACGAGCCGTCGCCGAGGAAGTTCAGCGTGAACTCGATGTCCACCGGGTGCTCATAGACCGACTCCAGAATCTCCAGCATCCGGCGCAGGTCGCGCGCCACGGGCGTTTCCCGGAGCAGGCGGTCGAACGTGATGAGCGGGTAATCTCGCGCGGCGCGGGTCAGGTAAAGGTCCAGAGGGAAATCCGCCCCCTCTTCGATCACATCCTCGAACGGTAGCGACACAAACTTGTCCGCCTGCAAGTCCAGGCAATCCATGCGGCGCTGCGAGTGCTCGCGCACGTCGTCAAAGTCGGCCTCCGGCCGGCGCGCGGGCGCGTTGAGCGCCACCAGCCGCGTGTAATCGTCGTCGCTGCGGTCCACCGCCCGGGTGCCCAGGCCGAACACCAGCCGCAAGACGCCGGCCTGCGGATCAATATCCTTGTGCCAGGCAAACGGGTTGAAGGAGAGGCCGACGCCGGCGGCTTGGGGGTAGTAGTAGCGGCCGTTGGGCGCGCCGCTCACGCGCATGATCAGCAGGGCCATGCGCTCTTCGCTCTCCATAAGCCCCCGGCGCTGGCGGTAGAGCAGCGCCTCTTCATCGAGCACGCTCGCGTAAACGCGGCGCACGGCATCCAGCAACCCCTGCCGGCGCTGTTCCCGCGAGCCCCGGTTGGCGACGAACACGCTCTCGTACTTGCCGGAGAACGCGTTGCCGCGGGCATCTTCAAGAATGGAGCTGGAGCGCACGATGTAGGGCGATTCGCCAAAGTAATCCAACATGCCCTGAAACTGCTCAAGGATGCCCACCGGGAACTGTCCGTCCAGGATGCGCCGGCGGCCTTCCTCCAGCCCCTTGAGGAAAGACTCGGGCTTCTTCTGCTGCTCGCGCAGCCACCACACGTCGTTCTGCACCAGGTAGGTAATAAACACCTCGGCCCCCACAAAGAACGAGTCGTGCGCCTCCAGCCGGCTGGCCAGGTCCGGATCGCGCTCGCGGATAATCGCGCGGGCCACGAGCATCCCGAGGGTTTTGCCGCCCACCGAGCCGATGCCAATCATGCGGTCGCGGAGCGCCAGGAAGTCCTCCAGCTTCAGGAAGCGCTCCACCAGCCCGGCGATGCCGGAGCGATGCACGCGCAGCGCCCAGCGCACCCGCCGCAGCGTGTCCGCCAGCCGCTCCGGGGCGCAGCGGCTCGCGCGGCAGTCCTCGGCCACCATTTCCGCCTCGCGGAAAAGCTGCCGCCAATGGCCCACCCGCTGGTCGCCCTGGAGGCGCGGCCATTGTGTGTGCGAGAGGATGGGCGCCAGCACGGCGCTCTCCTTGACCGGCCGGAACTGGTCGGCGCTGCGCACGTGCAGCGTGTTCATGACGTTGAGCGACCGGTATTGGACCTTGACCGGCCGGATGTAAAGGCGCCCCTCCAGGCGGAACACATCAAGCATGAACTGCGTCGTGCCGCGGATCGGCTCGACCGCGTAGGCCGAGTGCCGGTCGCGGTAGATGCCAAAGTAGGTCACCGTCTCCAGGACCGCCAGCCGCGGGCAGGTGAGCTGAAAGAAGTTGCCCAGGCTCTGGTCCGAGCCCCACTTCTCGGCCAGGTGCGACAGGCAGTCGAACACATACAGCGTGCCCCGCCCGGCGGCTTCGATCGCGGCATGGACGCCGCGCACAAACGCCTCGAAGCCGCGCGCGGGGTCCAGGTCGTGCTGCTCGACGCCGGCTCCCGGCGCCAGCAGCGGGGGGTGATCGGCAAACCGGAAATAGACCAGCCGGCGGCCCGCCGCCTGCGCCGCCGCCGCGTACGGCGACACGAATTCCTGGTAATCGCCGATCGCGTCCACCTCCCAGACGATGTTGTCGCCCGGCTCGATGCCGCTCAGCACCGCGTCCAGCCCCGGCAGGCCGGTCGTGGCTGGCGGTTGATGGTGCATAGTCGGCGGCCGGCCTTCCGGGCGGAGGCCGGCGCGGCGCTAAACCAATCCCTGGTCCAGCATCGCGTCGGCGACCTTGACGAAGCCGGCGATGTTGGCGCCCATGACGTAGTTGCCGGGCACGCCGTAATCCTCGGCCGTCGTGCGGCAGTTGTTATGGATGTCCACCATGATGCGATGCAGGCGCTGGTCCACTTCCTCGCGGTTCCAGCCCAGCCGCATGGAGTTCTGCGTCATCTCCAGGCCGGAGGTGGCGACGCCGCCCGCGTTGGCGGCCTTGCCCGGGCCGTAAAGAATGCCGGCCTGCAGATAAACGTCAATGGCGTCGGGCGCGGAGGGCATATTCGCGCCCTCGGACACGAGCTTGCAGCCGTTCTTGAGCAGGGTCTTGGCGTCCTCGCCGGTGATCTCATTCTCGGTCGCGCTCGGGAAGGCGCAGTCGCAGGGGACCGCCCAGGGCCGCTCCCCGGGCATGAACCTGGCGCCGAACTTCTGCGCGTATTCCTTGATGCGGCCGCGGCGGACGTTCTTGAGGTCCAGCACCCAGGCCAGCTTCTCCGTGTTGATCCCCGCCGGGTCGTGAATGGAGCCGTCCGAGTCGGACAGCGTGACCGGCTTGGCGCCGCATTGGAGGAGCTTCTCGACTGTGTACTGCGCGACGTTGCCCGAGCCGGAAACAGTGCAGACCTTGCCCGCGAGCGATTCCTTTCGGGTCTTGAGCATTTCCTCGGCGAAATAGACCGCGCCGTAGCCGGTGGCCTCCGGGCGGACCAGCGACCCCCCCCAGTTCAGGCCCTTGCCTGTGAGCACGCCGGTGAACTGGCACTTGAGCCGCTTGTACTGGCCAAACAGGCAGCCAATCTCGCGCCCGCCCACGCCGATGTCGCCGGCGGGAACGTCCGTGTCCGGCCCGATATGCCGAAACAGTTCGTTCATGAAGCTCTGGCAAAAGCGCATCACCTCGTTGGCCGACTTGCCCTTGGGGTTGAAGTCGGAGCCGCCCTTGGCGCCGCCCATGGGCAGCGTGGTGAGCGAGTTCTTGAAAATCTGCTCGAAGCCAAGGAACTTGAGGATGCCGAGGTTGACGCTGGGGTGAAAGCGCAGCCCGCCCTTGTACGGTCCCAGGGCGCTGTTGTATTGCACCCGGAACCCGCGGTTGACCTGCATGCGGCCGGCGTCATCCTGCCAGGGAACGCGGAAGATGATCTGTCGCTCCGGCTCGACAATCCGCTCCAGGATCTGCGCTTCGCGATACTTGGGATGCCGTTCCACCACCGGCCCGAGTGACTCCAACACCTCCCGCACCGCTTGAAGAAATTCCGGCTCGCCGGCGTTGCGGCGCGCGACCACATCCAGGACCTCTGCAATATAATTATTCATGTATGTTCATCTGAGTTGTTGCCGGTCGGCCTCATCGGCAGCGGGCACTCTAGCAGGTAAGGCTTGCGGGATGCAAGCACCCAGCCAGTCGCCTTGCGGAGCGGCCCCAGGGTTGGGGGCGACGCACAGCGGGCTCCGCCGCGAAGTTCGTTCCTGGACGGGTTTGTTGCATGGGCGGCTCCGCAGCGCCAGAGGAGAGCCGCCACGTGGCCCCCGCCTGGCTCAACTGGCAGGCGGCGCCCCGAGGCCCGCGCACTACCTGTCGGCCGCCTCGAAGGTGGCCATGATGGGCCTGTGATCGGAGCCGACGCCCCAGTTGGGCAGGGTGAGGATGTAGGTCTCTTTGGCGACCCATTCGCGGGCGAGGCCGGGGCTGATGAGGAGGAAATCAATACGGCTATAGCTGTCTTCCTTGCCGTAGTAATGCGTCCAGGTGACGTTGCGCGGGTCCCACGCCGGGTTTGAACTGGGCGTGTTGTCGCCGTTGCGCTCGGCGGGGCGCGTGTCCACCAGCTTATGCCTGCCCCGGCCGATCACCGCCCTGGTGGAAGGGGAATCCTTCGTGTCGTTGAAATCCCCCAGAACCACGAGGTTGGCGCCGGGATCAGCGGCGAAGCGGGCGTCTATCTTCTCGCGCAGCAGCTTGGCTTCTTCCAGGCGCAGCTCCGCTTCGTCGGCGTCGGCGACGGTGCGCTTGGACTTGAGGTGCGCGGCGATGAGGGTGAAGGAGTAATTCGGGTTGACCTGTATATCCACTTCGGCGAAGCCGCGGCCGACGCGGTAGCGGCGCCCGTTCAGCAGGAAGCTGTCTTTCGTGTGCGGGCGGCGGGCGGCGAACGGAAACCGGCTCAGGACGGCCACGAAGATGTTGGTGTCGAACCCGGCGACATGTTCCCAATAAGGCAGATCGAGCCCTTCGGCCTTGAGGGAGTCGCGCAGTTCCAACAGCGCGTTGGTGCTTCCCATTTCTTCCAGGGCGAGAACATCGGGCTTGAGGACGCGGATGCTCTCGCGGACTTTGGCCCTGGCGTCGGCGGCCTTGACGAAGCGGGTGTCCGTCGCTTCGTCGAGGTAGTTTTCCACGTTGTAGGTGACGACCCGGAAGGTCTCGGCTTCCGCGCCGGGGGCGCCCAACAGCAAGGCCAGCAGGGGAATCGCAAAGCGGCAAAGGCGTACAAACATAATCAGGACAAGGGTGATAAGTGGCGGCGGGGCGCAAGTCAAAGGGGATTTTGGGGTGAATCCTTTTGCAAAGCACCCGTTACCTGCTACGTTGCCTGCATGTTCAAGCCGAGCGAGAATGGACCTGCCCGCGCACGCCGCCGTCCCGCGACGGCCGGGGCGAGCCGGCAGCCGCTCAAACCGCGCCGCGGAGGACTGGCGCGCAGCCGACCGGCGGCGGCGCCGCCGGCCCCGTTGCAGGACAGGCAAAGCGAGCGGGACCACCGCGAATTGCGCATTGACAAGGTGGGCGTGCGAGGACTGCGCTTCCCCATCCAAGTGCGGGACAAGGCCCGTTCGGTGCAGAATACCGTCGCCACCATCGGCATGTTTGTGGACTTGCCCAAGGAGTTTAAGGGCACCCACATGAGCCGGTTTATCGAGGTGCTCAACGCGCACGGCAATATCATTCACGTCGAGAACATCGCCGACATCCTTTACGCGCTGCAGGCCAAGTTTCACGCGGAGACCTCGCATCTGGAGATCGAGTTCCCTTACTTCATGGTGAAGCGAGCCCCAGTGACCGGCAAGGAAAGCCTCATGGACTACCGGGCGCGGTTCGACGCCGCCGTCTGCCACGGGGAGATTCTGTTTCTGCTGACGGTCAAGGCGGGCGTGACCACTCTCTGCCCGTGCTCGAAGGCCATTGCGGCCTATAGCGCCCATAACCAGCGCAGCGAGGTGACGGTGCAAGCTCGGTCGCGCAAAGCGGTGTGGATTGAGGACTTGATTGCCATTATCGAGAGCTCGGCCAGCTCGGAACTGTATGCCTTGCTCAAGCGGCAGGACGAAAAGGCGGTCACGGAACACGCCTACGACAACCCGGTGTTCGTGGAGGACCTGGTGCGCAACGTGGCGCTCAAACTCAACGCCCATCCCGACGTGACCTGGTACAAGGTGGAGGCGGAGAACCAGGAGAGCATCCACAACCATAACGCTTACGCCTGCCTGGAGAAGCATTGATCGGCCAGCGCCGGCACATCCTCCGTGGGCCGGCCGAAGGGGCCGCCGGCCAGGATGGACTCGCGCAACTGTTCTGGCCCGGCGCGTCACTCCACCGCATGGGTGCCCTCAAATTCTTGAAGATTGTCATAGCGTTTCTGCTTCATGCTGCTATATTTCCCTGCCCTCCAAGGGACCAACAACGTCTCTGGTGAGGCACAGCGAAGAATAGTAATCTGATAGAACCGAGTAGTTTCAGATGTGAGCACAAAGAAGAAGATTATCAGGAAGGCGAAAGCGCGCCGCAAGCCGCACGGCTCGGCGACCGCTTCAACCATCCTCGGGCGCCCGCTCGCGGATGTGAAGAGGGGCGGGGGGGTGAAGGTCAAACCCCAGTGGGCGAGGTATTATGCCCACTTGCTGGAATTGCGCGACCAGCTCACCCGCCAAAGGGATGGTCTGGCCAAGGAATCCGCCCAGGAGGTCGCCGGCTACAGCCTGCACATGGCGGATTCCGGCACTGACAATTTCGACCGCGACTTCGCCCTGAGCCTGCTTTCGGCGGATCAGGACGCGCTTTACGAAATTGACGCGGCGCTCAAGCGAATAGAAAGGAAGACCTACGGCATCTGTGAACTGACGGGCAAGCCGATTCCCGGCAAGCGCCTCGAGGCGATCCCGTGGACGCGCTTCACCGTGCAGGCCCAGGCGCAACTGGAGCGCGAGGGCGCCCTGCGGCAACGCCGCCTGGGCTCGCTCGGCACGATTGACGCCGCCGGCCTGACTGAAGCCGAGCCCGAAGAAGAAGAGGCCGAAGAGAAGCCAAAAGAAAAGGAACAGTAATGCCCCGCGAAATCATCACCATCGAATGCACCGAGGCGCGCAAGGAAGGCAAGTCCCCTTCGCGCTATACCACCACCCGGAACAAGAAGCTCAAGACGGAGAAGCTCGAAATCAAGAAGTACAACCCCGCGTTGCGCCGCCACACGGTCCATCGCGAAATCAAGTAGCTGCAACTTATGCCTCGCAAGACTCGCCCCGAAAAACCGGACAAGCGCGGCGCCCGCGGGCGCTCCTCCTATGGTGAAATCCGCACCCCGCGCCCCAAGCCCAAGATTGACTTCACGGTTGACACGCTCGACTACAAGAACGTCACCCTCCTGCGGCAGTTTGTGACCGACCAGGGGCGCATTCTGCCCCGGAAATACACCGGCTTGCCGGCCCATTACCAGCGCCGGCTCAATTGCGCCATCAAGCGCGCGCGGCAAATGCTGCTGATGAAGTAAATGAAAAAGCCACGCGGGCGCGTGGCTTTTTCATTCAATCTGGAGAGGCAGCCGTCTCTACGTCGCTTCACCAGAAATCCACTCCCCCAAGTGCAGGTACTCTTTGATCTTCCTGCGTTCATAGCGGTGTTTTAGGGGCTTCTTCGGCTGATTATCCACTTTGCGGAAAGGGTGTTTGGGATTGCGGATTGCTTCACCGATGATTTCCAGCGATTTGGTCATAGTATTGTTTATTTGTCGAGGTTCAGCCAGGCTTGAAACGTGCCCATCGCTCTTCCTTGATTCGTCCTGCCATGTATTGAGCTGAGCATTGGCCGCTTCAAACGCTTTCAGTATAAGACTGTTCGCGGCAAGTTTCATTCAAAAAAAGCGCGCGGGCACATTTTCTTTCTCCGCCGCAGGCAGCCAAGTCCCTGCTGTGGCGCAGAATCCGCAAGGTTCGCAGCTTGGGCTGTGCCAACCGACCGGGCACGCGGACCCGCAAGGGGCGCGACGGTCAGGCCCCCACACTTTATGGGCGAACAAGCACCCTAACCGCACCAATTACTGCTTGCGCTTGGGTGCCGGTTGACCGGAGACGTCATGCGGCGGCTGTTCGTTGGCGAACTGGTCGCCGTCTTTGAGCTCCTTCTTCAGGCGGTAAAGCTCCCTCTTCAGCTTGGCGACCTGCTCCTTCTGCGCTGGATCGTTGTAGAGGTTGTGCATCTCCTCCGGGTCCTTCACGAGATCATACATCTCCCATTGGTCCTTCTTCCAGAAGTACATCAGCTTGTGCGTATCGGTGCGCACGCCGTAATGGGCTCGGGTGTTGTGATCACCCGGGTCATGGTAATAGCGGTAATACCAGCTTGTGCGCCAATCCGTCGGGCGCTGGCCCTTGAGCAGCGGCGCCAGGCTGCGGCCCTGCATGTCGGCGGGCACGCGCAGCCCGGCCAGGTCCATAAAGGTGGGGGCAAAGTCGGGATTGATCGCCATGGCTTCCTGCACCGAGCCCGGCTTGATCACCCCCGGCCAGCGGGCCAGGAAAGGCATCCTGATGGATTCTTCATACATGAAGCGCTTGTCGTAAAGGCCGTGGTCGCCGAGGAAAAAGCCCTGGTCGCTCGTATAAATGACGAGCGTGTTCTGGCTCAGGCCATGCTGGTCGAGCCAATCGAGCAGCCGGCCCACGTTGTCATCCACCGACTGGATGCAGGCGAGATAATCCTGCATGTAGCGCTGGTATTTCCAGGCGTTCAGGGCCTCCCCGGTGAGCTTCTGCTGCTTGCCGTTGATCTCAGTCTCGACTTCCGTCGGCTTCACATTGAGCCACTCGTTGCGGGCGGCTCCGGCCAGGCCGGCGGGCGGCTCGAGCTTGAGGTCGCGGCGGGTAAGGTCGTCAAAGACCTTCTGGCGGCATTCGCGGATGGCGTCGGCGCGATTGGCGTAATCGTCGCGCAGCGTGGCCGGCTCGGGGATATGCTTGCCGGCGAACATCGCGCGGTGCTTCTGGTCCGGCTCCCAGGGCCGGTGCGGGGCCTTGTGATGGCACATGAGGAAGAAAGGCTTGTCCTTGGGCCGGTTCCGGAGGAAGTCCAGGGCCAGGTCGGTGATGATGTCGGTGGCATAGCCCTGGATGACGCGGCGGCTCGCCGGTTCGAGGAACGCTGGGTCGAAATAGGCGCCCTGTCCCGGCAGGACGCTCCACTTGTCAAACCCGGTGGGCTCGCTGCCCAGGTGCCACTTGCCGATCATGCCCGTGTAATACCCCGCCGCCTGGAGGTATTTGGCCACTGTGGGCTGCGAACCGTCGAAGCGGTTGAAGGTCGGCACGCCGTTGAGATGGCTGTATTTGCCGGTGAGGATCGTCGCCCGGCTTGGGCTGCAGATCGAATTCACGGCAAAGCAGTTCTCTAACCGCATGCCCGCCGTGGCTAGGCGATCCATGTTAGGCGTCTGGTTGACCTTGCTGCCATAGGCGCTGATGGCATGCGCCGCGTGATCATCGCTCATGATAAAGAGGATGTTGGGCCGATTGGTGGCGCTTTGGCCCAAGGCAAGGCCAAGCGGCAGCAGATAGCTCGAAAGCAGGGTCAGGAAGCTCTTCATGGCCCGATTCTGCGCAACCCCGCTTGGGAAGCAACTCCGAACTGCGCGTTTGAGAACCGGCTGGGTTGGTATCCAGCACCTGAGTTTCCTGGCCCGGCAACAATGCGGGGATATTACTCAAGACTGGACCTCGTCCCCGATACAGGACGGAATAGATGGAGGTGGAACTCGATTGACGCAACCAAGCAGCCGGCCCACCGGGTCTCACGGATAAGTCGAGACGTTGCTTTGCGCATCAGTCACGCTGGTCTGACGGCCGCTGCCGCCGCGGGTCACCGGGCACCCAGCCCATTTGGTAATCCGCTGGATTCGGCTATGCATGTCCCACGCGAGGGTGGGGGTGCGCCCGCCAAAAAGCGCCACGCTCTTGAGCAGATGCCCATCGTGCTCATGGCGCACGTCGCGCCCGCTCGGATCGAACAACACGAGCGGGCGCAGGCGAGCGAATCGCGCCGCGGTCAGCGGCGTCAAGGCCGGCTAATTTACTGACTGCGCAGGCGATAGAAGGTCGGCTCGTTGGTTGCCTGGAACGTGACGGCGTTGGGCTCGCACCCCGTGAAGGTCAGCGTCGTGGCCACCGGACTCTTGATCATGAAGCCTTCGCCCGGGTTGAGGCTGGCATTGCCGTGCGGCAGCCAAACCAGATCAAGCTCATCGAACGTGTAGGAGTCCCACCCCCCGTCCCACTTCCGCAGCTCCGTTCCCCCCGGCGGATTAGGCAGCACCGTCGCCAACGTGTTGGTGGCGCCGTGGCACAGATGGTTGGTGAGTGAGTACCACACGCCGGCCGGGAGCGGCACCTGGTAGCTCAGCGGATACGGTTCGGTGCAGCCCTCGCAACAGCAAGAGCAAGGAATCGTCGGCTTGAAGAGATACCAGCCGTAGCCCGTGGTGTGGAACCACCAGTTGGTGGACCAGGCATACACGTTGATGGCGGCCGGGCAGTTAGTGTGGCCCACGCAGTTGGCGCACGGGAAACTGTTCGTGGTAAACCAGTTGGTGCACGGGCCAAAATAGACTCTGACCGCGTTCGTGCAATCGCCAACCGTAGATGAGTACAAGTGATGGCACGTTTCGACCACCCAGCCGGAGAGATCGTCCAGGGAAACCTGGTATTCATCCCCAACGATAACGGGCGCGTCGGGGACATCGGTCCAACTGGGCGCCGAGCAGCGTTTTTGCTGGAGTTGGTAACCCGGCGTGCGCCAGGACAACAGGAAGGTGTTGGTCTCGGTATAGCGGCAGCGCAAGGCTGGGTTGACCAACCGGAAGAACCTCGGCTCGTTCGGGTTCAGCGAGAACGTAGACGGAGATGCCTCGCCATACCAAGTCGTCCACCCGCGTTCCGGATCAGATGAGCACTGCAGTTCCCACTCTGGCGGAGCGTCCCAGGTGACCGTCACCGAGTTCGTGGCTGGCCCCGCCGCGATCGCCAGGCGTGGACCGCAAGGGTTCATCATAACGTCAACACTCTGGACCCAGTCAGCCGCGACTGCCTTTTCGCACCAGAACGCCTGCGCCACTTCAAGGAACGGAGGTTTGGGCAGCCAAACGAGATTTGTGGAGTCGAATTGGTATTGGTATTCGATCCAGGAGCCCGCACTGTATAGGGAGGCGCTATCACCGGGCGCAGCAGGAAACTCCAGCGTGCCGGCTTGACCGTTCGTGCCCAGCCCGCGCGCTCGCGGAACCATGGAGGACAAGACATTGGTGCCGGCAGGGATATTCCTGGTCAGGTCGCCCAACATCACTTCGCCAACGAAGGTCAGGTTCAACGGTGAATGGAAATCGCCGTTAAAGAGGAGGCCCCCTTCGCCCGGGTTGAGGCTGGCATTGCCGTGCGGCAGCCAAACCAGATCAAGCTCATCGAACGTGTAGAAGCTCCACCCCCCGTCCCACTTCGACAACACCGTTCCCGGCGGCGGATTAGGCAGCACCGTCGCCAGGGTGTTGGTGGTGTTCTTGAACGGATCGGCGATCAGGCTGCTGCCACCCGCAGGCACCGAGATTAGGACGCAGCCCACCATGTTGGCTGAGAGCTGGCCCGAGTAACCCACCACCGTCACCGTCTGGGTGCAGGAAGCGGTGCGGTTGGAGCAGTCGGTGTAGTTCCAGATGCGGGTGAAGAGGTTGGAGCAACCGGAGCTGTTGGTAGAGGTAGTGATGATGACGCTGAGGTTGGTGCCGCAGCAAGGGTCCGAGACGATCGGCGGGTCAAAGCTCCATTGCGCCCCCACTGGGACCGTCTTGTTGGTTGCGCAGGTCAGCGTGAACGAATCCTCACAGCAATTGGTGTTGGCCAGCAGGCACACAAACGCCGACTCGCCGACCCCCAGCACCGGCGCCTGCGGCGTCCAGCTCCCGTTTACATAGTCGTAAGCGTCGTCGTAGCCCGTGCCGTTCCAGCGGCTGACGCGGGTGCCGCACGGGGGCGGACAACTCGACAGGTCGTTCCACGTCGCCGTCCCGATCCCCAACCGGCCCACCAGCACCCAAGCATTGGTCGGCAGGCACGGCAGCGGACAGTTGGTCGGCTCGCACCCCGTGAAGGTCAGCGTCGTGGCCTCTGGACTCCTGATCATGAACCCTTCGCCCGGGTTGAGGCTGGCATTCCCGTGCGGCAGCCAAACCGGATCAAGCTCATCGAACATGTAGCCGGCCCACCCCCCGTCCCACTTCCGCAGCTCCGTTCCCGCCGGCGGATTGGGCAGGACCGACGCCAGGGTGTTGTCGGCGCCGTGGCACAGATGGTTGACGAGCGAGTACCAGACGCCGGCCTGCAACGCCACCTGGTAGCTCAGCGGATACGGCTCCGTGCAGTTGTCACAGCAGTTGGTGAAGCAATTGGTGTTGGCCAGCAGGCACACAAACGCCGACTCGCCGACCCCCAGCACCGGCGCCTGCGGCGTCCAGCTCCCGTTTACATAGTCGTAAGCGTCGTCGTAGCCCGTGCCGTTCCAGCGGCTGACGCGGGTGCCGCACGGGGGCGGACAACTCGACAGGTCGTTCCACGTCGCCGTCCCGATCCCCAACCGGCCCACCAGCACGCAAACATTGGTCGGCAGGCACGGCAGCGGACAGTTGGTCGGCTCGCACCCCGTGAAGGTGAGCGTCGTGGCCTCTGGACTCTTGATCGTGAACCCTTCGCCCGGGTTGAGGCTGGCATTGCCGTCCGGCATCCACGCCAGATCATCCGGGTCAAACGTATAGCTGATAAACGCCCCACCAGCATACTTCCGCAACTCCGTTCCCCCCGGCGGATTAGGCAGCACCGTCGCCAACGTGTTGCTGGCGCCGTGGCACAGATGGTTGACGAGAGAGTACTCGACGTTGGCCTGCAGCGCCACCTGGTAGCTCAGCGGATACGGCTCCGTGCAGTTGTCGCAGCATTTGGCGGTGTTCCCAAAGTCCAACTGGTTGGTCCCGTAACCATTCCCAATGCTCACCGTGTAGGAGCCCGCTGCCGGATGCGTCTGGGTCCAGTGCGGTGACACTTCCTCAGTCACCGTGTAACTCCCGTCCAGCAGGTTCAGGAAGTAGTAATCGCCGTTGGAGTCGGTCACCGCCGTCTGCCCGTTGGACAGGTGGATCGTCCAGCCCGCCATCGCCGGCTCGCCGCTGTCCCACAGCCCGTCCCCGTCCAGGTCGTTGAATTTGCGCCCGGCGATGCTCAGGTTGGTCTGGCAGCAGGCCGGAGTGTTGCTGCACAGGCCGAAGCCGGTAATCGAGCCGGTCAGGTTGAGCCCCATCCAAATACCCCCGCTGTTGGTCACCACCACCTGCAGGGAGTTGGCGCCGGCATGCAGCCACGGCGCAATCAAACTCCAATCCAGATTGGTGCAGGCCGCCGGGCCATCATGATAGGTCGCTCCCCACGGCAGCGTCGAGTAGGCAAAGTGCCCGTTCAAATACACGTCGGCGTAGTCGTCGGCCCGCACGCACAGTGACACCACGATGTTGCTGTAGCAGGGCTTTAGACAGAAGGTAGACTGGAAGGTGTAGGCGCTGAAGGCGCTGTCGGCCGCGCTGGGATAGACGCTGATCCATTGGCTGTCGTCCATCGGCAGCAACCACACGCCCGAAGGCGCCCGCTCAATCACGTCCGCCGGCCGCGGCACCTGGCCCCCGTCCGGGTCCACCACCACCTGCCAGTATTGGTCGTCGGCGCCAATGCTGTAAGTCGTGCCCGCCGATTGGTTGAAGCCCGTGTTCAGCACCACGTTGGTCACCAGACAGTTGGTTGGGCAAGGGAACTCCGGGGCTGGCGGCGGCGTGGTGCCACCACCGCCGCCCAGATGCACCCACATCGCGGTGCCCACGGCGGTCGTGGGATCAGTGGGAGTCCAGACCCAGTCAAACCCATCAAAGACGTGAGCGGAGTAGCCAAGACAAGGGGTGTAAGTCACCGCCACGTCGTTGGAGCCCGGGGCCAGGCCGGTAATGTTGTCGAAGGTACCGGGGCCGGGATACTGGCGGCTGAGCAGGTACCAGTAGCCGGCCGTCATGGACACTGGCAGGCTTGGGGTCGGCACGGAGCCGCTAAAGGTGATCGTGAAGACGTTGGTGCAGCAGGGACACAGGAAGGCCCCCTCGCCCGGGTTGAGTGTCATCATGCTGTCGGCCCAACCGCAACCCGGCATGTAACTGTTGGTGAGCCAGACTTGGTTGGTGTTGTCCCATTTCATGAAGCGCGCGGCGCAGGGCAGGCTGGGTATGACATTGCGCAGGGTGTTGCCGCCGGGCTTGTTGAACTGGTTGGCAATAAGCGTGCAGCAGTTGGACACGGTGACCGAGTAGCTGGTGATCTCGTTCTGGACCAATCGGAAGAACTTCTTCGCGGCAACCGGCTGGGTGACATAGGGAGAAGTGGGGTTGCCCGCCACGGAGGTCCACGGACCTTCGGGATCAGTGGCTTCCTGCAGGCTCCAGCCTGAAGCGGACCAGGTGATCCGCACCTGGCCATCGCCCAGCAACACAATCGCCAGGAGGGGCCCGGTCGGGCACGAAACCACGAAATTACGCGTCCAATTGGCAGGCTCGGCTTTCGTGCAGAAGAACGACTGCGCCACTCCCAGGACGGGGTCATCGGGGACCCAAGTGAGGTCGAGGTCGTCGAAGTAGTAACCAGTGGCCCCGCCATAGGCGTCATAAAGATACACGGAGTCATACGGCGCCGCCGGGAATTGCAGTGTGCCCGCCTCGCCACTGGTGCCCAGAGGTCGGGCTTGCGGCACCATGGAAGCTCGAACACTACTGCCCGCCGGAATAGAATTGACCAGGTTCCCTTCCAGCACTTCGCCAACGAAGGTCAGGTTCCACACCGAACCGCTGGTGTTATTGATCATGGCTCCCTCGCCAGGGTTCAGGGACATGGAGGGATCGCCCCACGCGCCGAAGTCGTAGGTGTTGGCAATCCATTGGCCGCCGGCCCACTTGGCAAGCCACGTCCCGTCCGGCACATTCGGCAGCAGGCTGCCGACGGTGTTGTTTGCGGTGTTCAGCGGATTGGCGATCAGGGTTTGCCCGCCCACCGGGAACGCGAGTTGGACATAGCCGACGACGTTTCCTGACACCAGGCAATCGGCGGTTCCCACCGCTGGGACCAGCAACATCGCCAACAACAGCATGCCAATGGGTGCGAGATATCCAGATTGCCGATGATGGGATCGGGGAGTTGCCTGCACCGCTGATAGCGCCTCTTTTGATTCTGTAGTCATAATCCAATTCCTTCCTGCATCTTCTCCGGCATACCTGCCGGCTCCACTCGGGTGAGTAGAACTTTCAGTTTACTGCCTCTTGTCCGAGACTTATTAGCCAAGCCTATGCTCTAACAGCCACTCCCCCCTCCCTTCAAACTGGCAGGAGGAAAACAAACGCAGCTGCTTTAGCCGGACTTCATATTTTCAGCAGCAAGTATACGCCGGCTCCAAAAACCCGGGAGTCCCCTCTTGAGGCGTCGGCTGTTGGGGGGACAGCACGGTGGAGGAAGAAGTACGGAATCCGAAACGCAAAGCGCCCGCGCCGCGGCGCTATCGCTTCCGCGGCCATTCCGTCCGGCACGCGGATACGCTGCGGGCCTTCGGCCGGTTGTTGCGCCAGGGGCAGTGAAGAGAGCCGCGGAAAGGACACACCGGCGGAAGGCGGCTGTCGGACAAGGCCGTCAGGATAAGGAATTCCCGCAGGACGCGCAGGATCAGTTGGGCGCGGTCGGTTACCCCCAGTTTCTGGTGCAGCCGCCCGAAATGGGTGTGGACAGTATGCCGGGAAATGCCCAGGGACAAGGCAATGGCAATGTCCGTGGAGTCCTCGAACACCCCGCGCACGAGCTGCTGTTCGCGGGTCGAAAGATTGAGCGAGCGTTTGAGCAGTGCCCAAGCCCGCGAGCCCCAAAGTCCTGCCCCCTTTGCTGGTTCAGGCCCGCGGCTGCGGGCTTTCGGCCCCCGTCCGCTTCGCGCGGAGGGTTGGGCTGTTCCCGTCCTGCGGGCTGCCATGCCTCGATACACAAGACTCTCCGTATTCATAATCTCCTCGAATAATTCTTGTCCCGGATTCCTGCTCCACAGGAGTGAGCGCCCCAGCCATATCAGTGAACAAACCAAGTGGTGCCCGGACCCCCGATCTTGTATGCATCAACCCCGTTGGAGTCCAGATGAATATCAATGAAATATCAACAGGCAGGCCCCTCCCGGGCGCAGGTTGAGGACGTGCCGCCCAAAGGGCTGCGTGCCGCGAGACGACACAATCCGAGCAGCGGATGTGGAAGGCCAAATTGGGAATCGGCTGCGGGAAGGGGGGATTCGGAATCAGGTGTCCCCTTCTATGCAGAAGAGGCGGCGTTCGCCGCGCAGGAAGAGATGGCGACGGCTGATGGCAGGCGAGGCGAAGCATTTCTCGCCGATGCTGTTCTCCGCGACGCGGCGGAATTGGGGGCCGGGCTGGACGACGGTCGTCACGCCCTTGTCGTTGAGGAAATAGACGTGGCCCCCGGCAGAGACGAGCGAGGCGTGCTGCGCCCCCAGGCGCTGTGTCCACAGCAGGTCGCCGGTCTTGGCCGCAAAGCAGTGGGCCACCCCCGCGTCGGTAATGGTCAGGAAGTAATCCCCTGCGATGATAGGCGAGGGGACATAGGCGGCCCCGCGGGTAGTGCGCCAGGCGATGTGGGTCTGGGTGACGTTGCCAGCGCCATCGGGGCGGATGGCCAGGATGTGGTGGTCCGGGTACCCCCCAGTGATGAACAGCAGGCCGCACCGCTCGCTATAGACCGGTGAGGCGACGAATTGCTCGGTCGGGCCGTCAATGACCCAGAGGCGGGCGCCGGTATCCGGGTTGAAGCTGGCAACGCACTTGTCACCGGAGAGGACCATTTGCTGGCGACCGGCGATGCTGCGGAGGAACGGGGCGCAGTAGCTTCGGGTGTGGTTCTCGCGGGGCGTCTTCCACAGGACGCGGCCATCCTCCCGGCTCAGCGCGACGAGGTAGGAATCCCCGTCGTGGTCGCCGTTGAGGATGACTTTGTCGCCGTAGAGAAGGGGAGGAGAACAGAAGCCATGCATGGAGGCAAAGGGACCTGGCCGGGCCACCCAGCGCTGACGCCCCCCAAAGTCGTACGCGGCAACGAACATGCGGTCGCGGTCGAGGAACGCGACGTAGACCTTTTCTCCGTCGGTGGCGGGGGTGCTGGAGGCATAGCTGTTGAGACCGTGCTTGCGTTCGAGGGGGGCGTTGAGAACGGTTTGCTGCCATACCGGTTTGCCGGTGCGGCGGTCCAGGCAGAGCAGCAGACGGTCCTGCGCCTCCGGCCGGGCGCTAACCGTGAAGACGCGATCGTCCCAGACGATCGGCGAGGCATGGCCCGCACCGGGCAGTTCGGTCTGCCAGCGAACATTGTTGGTGGCGTTCCAGTGGGTCGGGATGTCCTGTTCCTGGCTGGTGCCGTCGAGACGCGGTCCGCGCCAGCATGGCCAGTTCTCGGCGGCGGCATTGGCGGCGAGACTCAATGCGAGGGGCAGAAGAGCGAGCCAGAGTCGAAGGCCAAAACGCGAAGACCGAAGCAAGGTCGGCGGTTGGGTTTCGGATTGCGCGGCGGGTATCAGCATTGGTGGCAGCATACAGGTGTGGCAGGCAGGTTGCCAGAACGGGTCGCGTCGGATGGTTAAGCCCGGGCCAGCAGGCCGGAGTGCTCTTTGAGCCAGCGTTCCGCCTCGCGGTAGTTCGGGCAAAGGCGCGCCACCTCCTCCCAGAACCGGCGGGAGTGGTTCATTTGCCTCAGGTGCGCCAGTTCATGCAGAACGAGGTAATCGCGGACGGCGGGGGGTGTTTGCACCAGGCGCCAGTTGAGGGAGATGGTGCCGCGCCGCGAGCAGGAGCCCCAGCGGGAGCGCTGGTTGCGGATGGCGACGCGCCGCACGGGCAGGCGATGCTGGGCGGCCAGTTCGAGCACGCGCGCCGGGAGCTCGATCGCGGCCAGTCGCCGGAGATGCCGCTCAACGGCCGGGCGCAAATCGCCGGCGGCATCGGACACGGGGACGGTTTCGGCGCCGAAGTGAACGACGCTCGCCTGGCCGTCGAGCGCGGTCTCCAGCCGCACGCGTTCGCCTCGGAAGAGGAGTTCGGTCCCCGCCCGCCAGCTCTCCGGGCGGCGCGGCTGCAAGGCTTGTCGCAGGAGCTGCCGCTCGATCCAGTGAACGTTCCTGGCCGCGAAGTGCCTGGCCTCAGCCAGCGAGCCGCCCCGAGGCACAGTGACGCGCGCCGAGCCGTCCGGGCGCAGGCGCAGCACATAGCGCCGCGCCCGGCGGTTGCGGACAAACCAGAGCCGCACGCGCCGGGCCCCCACCGAGAGCCACTCCGGGCCCGGCGGGTCGGGCGGCCTGGGGCCAAAGATCCATTCGAGCTGCACGGGATGATTCAGAAGACCTGCGGGACACCCTCGATCAGCATGCGCACCTTATGCGTCAAACCCTGTTCGGCGGCAAGCTGCCGCAGCCAGCGGGGAGGGGCCTCCATGTCTTCAAACGACAGCCGGAACGTGCCGTAATGCATCGGCACCAACCATCTCGCGCGCAAGTCCCTGAAGGCCTTGATGGCCTCGTCGGGGCCCATGTGCAGGTGGCGAAAGGACTCCGGGTGGTAGGCGCCAATCGGCAGCAGGGCTATCTCCGGACGGCAACTCTTCTTGATCTCTTTGAAGCCATCGAAATAGGCGCTATCCCCCGCGTGATAGATGCGCCGTCCCTGGTGTTCCAACACAAACCCGCCGTAACCTCTCCGCTGGTCGCGCAGCACGCGCGCGCCCCAGTGTTTGGACGGGGTTAGCGTCACCTTCCAATCGCGGTGGCAGAAGGTCTCCCACCATTCCAGCTCGACCACGCGGCCGAAGCCGAGGTTATGGGCCAGGTCACCGACCCCCCACGGCATGATGCCGATCTTCGGGTGCGGCAGCCGGCGGAGCGTGGGTTTGTGGAAGTGATCGAAATGCGCATGGGTCAACAGCACCAAGTCAATGGGCGGCAGGTGTTCGATGCGAAGGCCGGACCGCTTTATGCGTTTGAGCAGAAACAGCCAGTTGGCGAAGTTGGGGTCAATCAGCACGTTCAGGTTGGTGAACTGAAGGAGAAAGGAAGCGTGTCCGATCCACGTGACGGCAACCTGCCCGCGGTTCAGCTTGGGAAAGGCCGGATGCTGGGTCTGGCCGGTTCGCCTTGTCAGCAGCGCCTTCCAGACCAGCTCGCGAAAGAAGGTGCGCGGGTTGAAGTGCTTGGCCGGCGTAAACTCCTTGAAAGAACGCGGGAGCCGCTGGCGGCTCACCGGCGGATGATAAGGGGTCCGCTTCGTCATAGATCGCTTTCAATCATAGCGATACTCCGCCTTGAATAAAAAGCAAATCGGGCCGTCTTATCGGTGTCGGTTGTAGCATGAACTGAAAGGCATTGTATGAAGAAAATGATCCTCTCGATTGCGGCGTTGGCGATGATCGGGCTCAGTCCGCAGACGGCTTCGGCGGGCGGCCACCATGGCGGCGGCTGGTGCGCGGCGGCTGTGGTGGGCGGCGTTGCGGCAGGACTGGTCGTTGGCCATGCCTTGGCTTCGCAGCCTGCTTACTATGTTGCTCCGCCTCCGGTCTATTGTCCCGCGCCGCCGCCTCGGCCGGTGGTGGTTTACGCGCCCCCGGCACCGGTCGTCTATGCCGCGCCTCGGCCGGTGGTGGTTTACACGCCCCCGGCACCGGTCGTCTATGCCGCGCCTCCGCCGGTGGTTTATCCGGCCCCTGTGTATGTAGCGCGGCCTATGGTCAGCGTGCGATTTGGCTACGGCGGACACCACCGTCGCGGCTGTCGGTAGAGCAACCGCCGGACACCTTCCCGCTCCAGCGGCCGTCCCCGGGTAAGGGAATCCACCTTGCCCGGGGCGCGGTGCTGATGGGAGAGGTGACTTAGGGAGGATTACTCGTTCGTGTACTGCAAAGCGGTGCTGCGGGGAGGCATCAACCGCATTGTCTCGTGTCGGAGCCGGACTCCCCCGTGATGGCCTCAGGGAGGCCGGGGTTTATTGGCTAAAGGTCAGACTCCTGGACCAGGGCCCCATTCCTTCCGGGCTCCAGCCCCGGACCCACCATTGATAGGCACCCGCGCTATGCCCCGGCACATCCACTGCGAAATTGCCTGTCGCCCGGTCCACCAGCGAATTGGTGGCAGCATACCATCGGTCGAGAAACACGCTGCCGTTGCGGACGACGTATAACTCGTACCGGGTGGCGGCTGAATCGGCCCGCCAGAGGTAACGCTGTGTCGCACTGGCACTGACAGTGTCCTGTGGCGATAGCAGCTCAATGCTGGCCGGCGCAGCCAATTGGTTTGTGAAGCTCGCGGTCTCCGAGCAAGCCCCGGTCCCCGAAGGATTCCAGGTCTGCACCATCCAGGTGTAAACCCCGCCGGACAGGTCAAAGGCGGGAATCCAATTGGTCGCCCCCTCAATCCATACATCGAAGTAGTTGGTGCCGCTGCGGCTCAGGTAAAGGTGGAACCAGGCGGCGGGCGGAGAGGACTGAGACCAAGAGAACTCCGGACGCCGATCATGGAGAGTGGCCTGGTTGTTTGGCGCAAGCAGAGCCAACGGCTTCAGGCTGCCGGCCACGCTGAAACTTCCCGAGCTGGACCATGGGCCAAGCCCGTCAGGGTTCCAGCCCCGGACACACCATTGATAGGTCCCGCTGTCGTGACCGCCCACCTCCACGCCCAGGCTGGTCTTGGTGGCGTCGGCCAATAAGTTGGTCGCCGCCAGCCACTGGTCGGAGAAGACTTTTCCATCCTTAGTGATGTAAAGCTCATACGAGACCGCCGCGTTGTCCTTCGTCCAGTTGTAGCGCACCGTCGGAGCGACAGACAAACTGCTCTTCGGGGAAAGCAGCACGATCTGTCCCGGCAAACGGGGCTGAGCGGCGAAGGAGGCCGTTTTGGACCAGGGACCGAGCCCGGTGGGGGTCCAGGCCTGCACCGCCCAGGTGTAAACGCCGCCCGGCAAATCAATGGCAGGCATCCAATTGGTCGTTCCCTCGATCCATAGATCGTAACACTTGCTTCCGTTGCGGTTGATGCAGAGATGGAACCAGTCCGCAGAAGGCGAGGGCTGCGACCAGGCGAACTCCGGACGCCGATCCTGGATGCGGGTGCGGTCGGCTGGGGAGAGCAGGACCACCGGTTGCGGAATGACCACGCTGAAAGTCTCCGTGCTCGACCAGGGCCCAGGCCCGGCCGCGCTCCAACCGCGGACACGCCATTGGTAGGTGCCTTGGCCGTGGCCGGCCTCCTGTGCGCCGACATTGCCCGTGCCGGGTTCTGTCCACAAGCTGTGCGAATCGTAATACTTGTCGCAGAACAACTCGCCATCCCTGGTGACATGCAGTTCGTAGCGCGTCGCCGCGGGATCTCGCGTCCAGACATAGCGCCGGGTCGAGCCCGTATCCACACTGCCCACCGGCGAAATCAAGACGATGCCAGGGCTGTCTTGCGCGTCCTCAATCACGACGAACAGAAAGTTGGTGCTCGTGGTCAAACTGCCGTCACTGACAACGAGCGTGATCTCCGTCTCCCCGACCTGGCCCGCCTCGGGGGTCAGCGTGACGACGCGGTTGCTGCCAGTGCCGCCAAAGACGATGTCGCTTGCCGACAACAGGGTCGAGTCGTTCGAACTGCCTGAAAGCGTCAGGTCGGCTGCCGCGGTTTCCGCATCGCCGACTGTGAAGGGAACGGACAAGAACGCGGTGCCCTTGTTGAGGGTTTGGTCCTCAATGGCCGAGATGGCCGGCGGGGTATTTGGCGGCTTGGGAGGCGAGAAAACACTGGCCCTCACCGCCGGGGAGGTAATCAGTCCCGCAGCACCATAGATCGCGCGCGCGGTCAGGTCGTAGATGCCCGCGCTCACGTTGGCCCAGGCGAAACTGTAAGGCGCGGCGTTATCCTCTCCCAGCAATGCCGCGCCGTTGTAGAACTGAACCTTCGAAATGGCATGGCCGTTGGCGGCAACGCTGGCGGCAAGGCCGATGGTCGCGGGCGCGGTGAATGGGGTGCCGTTGGTCGGCGAGGTGAGCACGATCGTCGGCGGCAAAGCCGTGATGTTCGTGAATGCGGCTTCGGTCGAGTAATCGCTTTCCAAACCCGCCGTGTCATACGCCGTGGCCGCCAGGTAGTAAACTGCGCCGGTGGACAAGCCGCTGATGACCACATTGGTTGCGTTGCCGGCATCAACCTTGTTCGTGTAAGTGTGGCTCGCGGCTCCGTAATACACCCTGTATCCCGCAATCTCGGCGCTCGCGCTCCGATTCCAGGCTACCGTCACGCTGCTGGCGGCGATCACCGAAGCTGCAAAGGAAACCAGAAGGCCGGCGCAAAGGATTTTCACGGGCACAACGCGGCGCACGCGGTGTGGGCAGTTCGCTGTGGACAGCATATCAAACGCGTACTACGCAGTACCGTTGCCAAAACCGCCGCAACCCTGTCGCGCAAACCCCGCGCTGCGCTGCGGCATTGCCCCTTGCCCAAACCCGAGTCGGCCGGCGCGCGCTCAAGCCCAATGTTTTCAGCGGCTTGCATTCCCGGGATAACTCACTGTCACACGGCGGCTACCCGCGAGAATTCAGGCAAGTCTCCCGGGAGCGCTTAGCTACTGTCCAGCATTTGGGCTGCCAAGTCCGAAACTTGGCACCGCTCGCGCACTGCGCCTCGTTGAGGAGCCGGCGGGGAGACCTGCGCCCCGGTCTGCCGGCATTGCGGGGCGCCTGTGAGCGGCACGGGCTAAGAGCCGGTGCCGGTCATCTCGCCGCAGGCTTGCGCCACTTCTCGCGCCATCGTTTCCGCGCTGAATCGCTCGAACACCGCCCGCCGGCCGGCCTGGCCCAGCGCCCGCGATCGCGCCGGATCCGACAGCAATGCCCCGATCGCCTCCGCCAATGCTTGCGGGTCCTCCGGCGCGCAGAGCAGCCCGCCGCGCGTGGCCTCGATAAGCTCGGGGAAAGCCGCCACTCTCGGTTGAACCACAGGCACACCCGCCGCCAGGGCCTCGATCACATAAAGCCCAAAGGCCTCGCCGCAACGCGCCGGCACCGAGAAGACCGACAGCGAGCGCAGGAAATCCAGCTTGCGGGCGCGGTCCGGATTGGGGGTAAACTCCACCTCTCCCAGCAGGCCGCTTGCTTCCAGCCGCCCGCGCAACCGCCTCACGAACGGCGTGTCCGCCGGCCCGCAACTCCCCCCCACGCGCAGCTTGAGTTCCCCCGCGCGCCCCTCCTGCCGCAGGCGGATGTAGGCTTCGACCAGCGTGTCCAGTCCTTTCTCCGGGCACATCCGCGCAAAATAACCCAGCGTTGGCCCATCCTCGTCATGTGCCTTGACTCCCGGGCCTCCGCCTTCCTCCCGGTAGCCGTCCAGGTTGATCCCGTTATAAACCACTCGCACCTGTCCCGCGCCCAGGCCGAGCCGCTCGCGCATCAGGCCCCCAAAATACCGGCTGGGCGCGATGAACAGGTCCACTTCCTTCGCCCTCTCCGCCAGCGTTCGCCAACACGCCGCGCGATGGGGCTCGGGCAGGGCGTCGAGAAACGCGTCTTCTCCCTGCAACGCGCAGGCGACCGGCGCGCGCAGCTCGGACTTGAGGCGGCGAACCATGCCGACGAGCAGCGCATTGGAGAGGCACAGCACATCCGGGGGCGGCTGGCTCTTGAGCCACGCGACGAGCTTGTCCAGTTCGCGCGCCTGGTTGCCCGCTTCACCACGCAGCATGGAAAGCGTCAACTCGCCCAAACCCGACGCGCGGGTACCGGCCGCCCGGCCCGCCGCCCACTTCAGCGCACGGGGCGACGCCAGCAAATCGTTTAGCCAGCCCGGCGCGCCCCGGAACAACGCCGACTTCTGTTGCAGATAGACATTGAGGCCGCCGAAGAAGACCGGGGTCCCGGCGCTTTGATCCGGCTCATCCAGCGTCAGCGGCAGGTAGAGCGGCACCATGGTGGCCTCGTGGCCGAGCTTGCGCAGCGCGGTCACCAGCGCGTTGTCCCGCAGGCAGCCGCCGCAATACATCGCGCCGGCGCCGGGCGTTAAATGCACCAGGTTCACTTCGCCCCGAAACAATACACCCCGCCATCATTGCCGCCAACGACCACCCGGCCGCCCGCCACCGCCGGCGCACTCTCGATCGGCTGCCCGATCTCGTAGGACCAAAGCGCCTTGCCCGCGGCCAGCGACACCACATAGAGCCGCCCGTCGTCCGAACCCACAACCACCTTGTCCCCGCACACCACCGGCGAACTGTCCACCTTGCCCCGCGTCGAGAAGCTCCACACCGCCTGGCCGTCCGCGCGCTTCACGCAATGCAGCCGCTTGTCCCGCCCGCCAAACACCACGAACTCCGGCGTCACCGCCGGCGAGGAGAAATACGGGAAATCGCGATCGCGGAAGCTCCACACCTTCTTGCCCTCCTTGATGTCCACGCAGAGGAACTCGTTCTCATACTGGCCGAAATACGCGCGCCCGTCCGCCAGCGCCACCGACCCGGCGATGTAGGCCCCCGCGTCAACCTCCCGCACCTGCTGGCCCGCCGCCAGCGCGATGACGTGCAAAAGGCCGTCGCAACCGCCGAAGACGGCCTGGCCGCCGGCCACAGCCGGCGCGCCATTGATGTAATTGCTCGTCTCGTAAACCCAGTTGCTGCGCCCGGTCGCGGCATCCACGCAATGCAGCCGGTAATCGTGGCTGCCCGCCAGCACGCGCGTTCCTCCGCCGGTCTTCACCCAATTTGGCGCCCCGGAGACCTTGCCACCCGTCTCGTATTTCCACAGCAGCTTGCCGGTCGCGGCCTCGAGCGCGTAGAGAAACGCGTCGCTCGACCCCGCATACACCTTGCCCTCCAGCACCAGCGGGGAAGACTCGACCTCACCCTCCGTCTTGAACGCCCACACCTTCCTGCCGTCCGTCAGCCCCAGCGCATACACGTTCCCGTCGTCCGAGCCGATGAACACGCGCCCCTGCACAATGGCGGGGGAAGACCTGACCGGGCCGCCCGTCTTGAAGGTCCAGAGCAGCCGCAACTGCTCCGGCAGGCTGCCGGCGGCCACACCCGTCAACGCCGGCCCGCCCCGGAACATCGGCCAATCGGTTTCCGCGGCGCCGGCGCCGGCGCAACCCAGCCCCAGCAGCCAGCCCCATAAGGCAATGTGCCGCGTCATATTCATAAGCGTCGGAACTCGGACTGCCGACGCCCGATTATCGTTCGCGCCAACGCCCCTCGCAAACGAAAAGCTTAGCCACCTGACGTTGGCGGCTACCCCTGCTTGATTCCACCCGGCCCAGACCGCCCCAAACCTTAGCCTTGTGAACAGGAAAGGCATCAATTGGTGAGGAAGGTATTGACACAAGGTCACCAACATGGTGATGTAGAGGTATGCCGGTATATACGAAGCGCAAGACCCGACTCCACGTCC